>OAZY01000001.1_pt1 | contig 479881 bp, 374 predicted proteins | sample 1494931 | NCBI WGS metagenome assembly OAZY01 (sample SAMEA2579921, study PRJEB22360) | human gut metagenome | biome: human gut; feature: human-associated habitat; material: faeces | place: Denmark | collected 2008/2010 | reverse complement strand
TTACAAGTCAGCTGCTCTACCTATTGAGCTACGCCAGCATCATTACGACAAGATGAATTGTATCACCTAGCACACTAAGTGTCAAGAACCTTTTAAAAACTTTTTTGAAGTTTTTCGTCCACTGTGGTCACCCTTAGTGCTTAATCATAATAACATGAAACGATACCCTATGCAAGTATTTTGTCAAAAAAAATTTATATTTTATCAATCCTCTATAAAATGCCTTGTTTTCAGGATATATACAGTAATCAACTTTTATTTACTAGTATATTCTTTATATACCTTTACATAGTTGCATTCCTTACCAGTCCATACTTACTACCATCCATATTTCAGGTTTAGTAGAATCAAATAATAGGAAGTTACAAAACTATATTTTTACCTAATAACTGTAATTATATAACTAAAAAAGGAGATAGACCGCTATCTCCTTCTATACATTTATAGTTTTTTCTATATTCAACCAATATGTTCAAACATACATTTAGTCGATTGCAATAACATGATCTGGATGTGCAATACTAACTACAGCATGTTTAGGATTATTGTTATGTTCTAAGTACAACTGGTCCCCTTCAATATGTCCACGCCAGCCAACGACAATAGGATACTTCTTACTAATAGTTTTTAACAACTCAAATGGTTTTAGATTTAAGATAGGTGCAAAGAATACATTAATACCATCTAGCAGAACTACTTCCGTATCGCTACGGCTAAGAGCACGGCAAATAACTTCTTCCGCTAATTGAGGCCGTTCATCACGAGGCACGAGCAAAAACTCTTCCTCGATGAGTTGCTTAGCTTCCAAGTATTTCCAGCCCTTCTGCTCAGACAGTTCACGAATTAGCAAACTTTTACCAGAACCTGGACCACCAACGATAAACAATATACGTTCATCATCACCTTGAATCTTTTCCCAACGTTCTTTTACATCTTGTACAGTAACCATACCCTTTGCCTCCTCGCTGTGACCTATCCTATTTTACAGGACGGTCAGATAACATAACGGATTTGATATATTGGTTTTTATCATCTAGGGCAAACTGTAAATAAGAGTTGCTTGCCGCTGGATTTTTATATTCATATACGGTAGACGTCCCCGCCTTTGTTGTAGATTCAACAATACGAGTTGGCATACCATACACAAAGAGCAATAAATATTTGGTATCACCCATTGCGATTCCACGACGTGTAGGCGTATACACATTTAATAATACGCGATTGATAAGATCTTTTTTATCTACACTCACACCGTATTCATTATAGCCAATAAAAGTGGAACCAAACAATATGCCTTGATGTTTCCAATCATTATTAGGATCATTAACAAAATGGTCATTCAACTTGAACCCACGCAATACAAAATCATCAGCCGTAAGTGTACCAGCTTCAAAATCATACACTTCAGCTTTCGGCAATCCAAATCTAGGCCATACTTGTCCACTAATAATATCTACAGCCTCTATATTACTTTGTTTAATGGTGAAAGCAATATATTCTTTTTGCTGACCAAGCATAGATTGTTGTTGGCTATTACTATTTGTATTCTCTACGGGACTCTTAAACTCCTTTTTTTGAGGCAATGAATTTTCGGAATGCCCCTCATAAAGGAAAATATACGTCTCATTTTTCTTATCACGCCACATCGCATTAGGACTGCCATAGGCAAATATCAATTCCATCCGTGTGCTACCAGGACCAATGTCGCGTACTGTATTAGAGCCTTTTTTCGTACTATGAATATTTGTAATAGTATTTGGTTCAAAGAAGTAAGTCGCCCCTTGCCCACGTAATTGATTGTTAACCAACAATTCTTGAGCAGGTCCAGTATATACAGTTACTGCTACATCTTTCATGTAATACGTAGTAAAGTTATCACGTACCTCAGTTTTTTCTACATCTTTTGGAACTTCAAACTGATCTCCCAATCGGTATGTGCCGATAGCATAGTCATCCTGAGAACCTAAAGGCGGTAAACTGTTTGCCGTATAAGACTTACCAATATCAGCTAAATTATTTTGAGTGATACTCGGCAAAGGACCTTCGTTCTCACTAGCCGCTTGCCAGAATTGTATAGAATCACCAAATTCAGTTACAGCCATTTGCTCTGCGAGCCATCCGGTTTTAGAACCTTCCTTTTTCGTTTTTGGATCTAGCTTAACAACTCTAACTGGTGCATTATCAAGGTAAGACAAGCTATCAACCTCACCAGTTCCATCTACACTACCATCATTGCTCGCATTAGCGGAATCTTGAGCTACAACGTTAGTGTCATCAGTAGTTTCTACTGCAACTGGATTAACAGTGGAAATGGCAGGCTCTGCTGCATAACTGATTGTAGTAGCACACAAGCCCACAAGGAGGGCCGCTACAATACGGCTCTTCATAGAATAGTTCATCGATTATTCTCCAACTGTGCACGCAACCAATTCAACCATGGTTCAAGACCGTTGTGGGCCGTGCAACTTACTTCAAAAATTTCTCCATTTGGATTTAAATTACGGATATCTTGTATTGCCTGCTCCTTTTTGAAAGGCACATAGGGCAATAAATCAATCTTGTTAATAAGGATGGCCTTAGACTCTTTAAAGATTAACGGATACTTAAGGGGCTTATCTTCACCTTCGGTAACAGATAAAACCGTTACTTTCATGCTTTCACCAATCTCAAATTCCGCAGGGCACACTAAATTGCCTACATTTTCGATAATAATCATATCGAGGTCATCAAGATTCAGATCACCTAAGGCATCTTGAATCATCTGTGCATCGAGATGGCACCCACCAACCGTATTAATCTGGATAACAGGCACACCCAACTCATGAATGCGCTTGGCATCCTTTGCCGTAAATAAATCGCCTTCAATAACGGCTAAGCGATACTCCTTTTTTAAATCTTGTAGGGTTGCCTCCAAAAGAGAAGTCTTACCTGCCCCAGGTGAACCTAACAGATTAAATACAAATATATTCTTTTTCTTAAACAACTGTTGTAAAGCCTCTGCAATAGCATCGTTTTTTGCCAGTACATTAGTTTTAACTTGAACTTGCATGCCCTAACCTTTCTATCAATCGATATCCATAGAGGTCACTTGTAACTCACGACCGCCTATAGTTTGTACGAAATGGCTGTCACAATAAGGACAAATAAACGTATAATTTTTTACAGAAAATATTTTATCACAATCTAAACACTTTCCTTCAATAGGAATAGTATTGATTTCTATGCGTGAGCCTTCCGCAGGGGTTCCCTTTGTAATGGCTTCCCAACAAAATAACAATGAATCAGGTTCTACCCCACTCATTAACCCTAAGTCTAGTTGAATAGAATGAATGACTGTCGCATCGTGTTGACGTAAGGTATCGAGCGCTACATCAAGAATACCTTCTGCTATAGACATCTCATGCATGGTATGCCTCATATACCGCTTCTAGCATCATTGTCGTTGTTACGGATCCAACACCTCCTGGTACAGGGGTAATGGCAGATGCAATATTTTTTACCGCATCATAATCAACATCACCTACAGTTTTGCCATCCAGTTCATTAATGCCTACATCAATAACAACAGCACCAGGCTTAATCATATTAGCAGTAATCATATGAGCACGACCAGCCGCAGCAATAATAATATCACCACGCTTTACTTGCTCTACTAGATCAGAAGTTCTAGAATGGCACATTGTAACAGTACCATGTGCAGCGAGTGCCATAAGCGCTACAGGTTTACCGATAACTTGGCTACGACCGACTACAACCACATGTTTTCCTTCTAAAGGAATATTATAGTGATTTAAAATAGCCATACAAGCCTTAGCCGTACAAGGAGCAAAGCCACCCTTACCAGCTGTTACTAAACCGATGTTATATGTTGTAAGACCATCAATATCTTTTTTAGGATCTAATATATCGATAAGAGCTTCTGTATCAATGTGTTTAGGCATTGGCATTAGCGGTAAAATTCCATGAATAGATGGATCAGTATTTAATTCATGCAACGCCGCTACTACTTCATCTTGCGTTGCCGTTTCAGGCAATTGCTTTAGCACAAAACCATAGCCAAAATTTTTAGCTGTTTTTTCCATAAATGTAGCATACATATGAGCGCCGTGGTCTTCACCGACAAGTAACACTGCCATAGTAATCACAGAGTTGCCTACTGCTGCAACTTTTTCTTGTAAAATCGCCTTGTGGGCATCTGCTACCGCTTTCCCTCGTAATTCGATCATAAGTATCTCCATTCATTCAAACTATTTATAAAAAAGGTGCCTCCTGAGAGGCACCAAAGTCTCTTATTCTATTATATAACGAACTGTCTATAATTTCTAATTATCTACTAAAGTGAACGGTAATTGCCGTCCCGGGTTGAACAGTAGTGCCCCCACTTTCATCTTGAGAAACGGCAATACCCGTTCCATCTGGCTTAAACGCAAGTCCCGCCTTATGTAACCAATCACGTACCTCACCATAGGTGAAGCCCGTAAAATTAGGTAATGTTACGGAACCATCACCAGAAAGATGTGGCTCTGGTAATGTATTGCTAGGTTTAACAGCTACAGGAGTACTATCTTTAACATATGGGCTCAATTGGTAGTACCGTACAAGTTGAGACACGATGTCTTTAAATACTGGCGCTGCAATTTGTCCACCATAAATAGACCCTTTTTGAGGATCGTCAATGGCTACAAGGACCACAAATTTTGGATCCTCTACAGGGCCAAAGCCGATAAAGGATGCAATGTATTGACCATCTAAATAGCCCCCACGTTTAGTGTCTAGTTTTTCTGCGGTACCAGTTTTACCACCGAAGTGGTAGCCTTCCACCATCGCTTTGTTACCACCGCCTTCAGACACTTCTTTTTCCAAGATATCTACAATAGTTTTTGCTGTTTCCTCTGGCACTGGTTGACCTACTACAGTATTTTCAGTAGTGCTTGTTACTTCCCCTTGCGCATTGCTATAAGACTTGATAATATGCGGACGCATCATAGCGCCCCCATTAGAAAGAGCACCAAAGGCACGTACCATTTGTAATGGCGTAACCGCAATACCTTGACCGATAGACATAGTCGCTACATCCAACTTACTCATATCTTCTGGATTATACAGGATACCTGCCCCTTCACCAGGCAATTCAATACCTGTTTCAGAGCCAAAACCATAATCGCGTACATATTTAGAAAGGATATCTGCTCCAGTTGTTGTACCAATTTCTGCCATACCTGTATTGATAGAATACTTCAAGATATCTAGCAATCGAACTGGTCCATAACCTTCACCATTCCAGTTTCTCATCACATGACCATTCGCTACAAAGGCCCCTTTATCATTGTACACTGTTTCTAATTTCCACTTTCCTGATGCAAGAGCTGCAGATGCAACGATTGGTTTGAATGTAGAACCTGGTTCGTATAAGTTAGTAACAGCAATATTTTTGAAAGCCTCTTCTCCACTTTGGTTATAATTGTTAGGATCATAGCTTGGACGATTTGCCATCGCAAGAATTTCACCAGTCTTAGGATCCATAACGATAACGCTAGCATGTTTAGCCCCTGTATCAGCCATCGCCTTATCAAGCGCACGTTCTGCAATAAATTGGATGGTCGCATCGATTGTTAATGTTACGCTTTTACCCTTATCAGGTAAGAACTTGGACAAAACGGAACCAAAGATAGCATTACCTTTGTTGTCGGTAGCAACGATTTCTTGCTGCACACCACCCTTTAACTCATCATCGAGGACCATTTCGAGACCATCAAGGCCTTTATCATCGGTTCCTACAAACCCCAGTATTTGAGCCGCTAGTACACCATTTGGGTAATAACGTTTGGACTCTTCCACAAAGTTAAGGCCCGCAATATTATTATCCTTAATGACTTGTGCCACCGCCTTAGACTTGTCCGCATCCATCATGCGATTAATCCATACGAAGGCAGAATCCTCTTGCAGAGCTTTCACAATATTTTCTTTTGACATGGTTACATATGGCGAAATGAGTTCCGCAATCTCTTGGGGAGACTGTTTAATCATCTTAGGGTCCGCATACAAAGATTTTGTAACCACACTCATCGCCAAAGGCTTACCATTACGGTCATAGATCGTACCGCGCGGTGATTGTAATTTTCTATCTACTTGAACCTGTAATAAATTTTTCTTCTCCAAGTCAAATGTATCAAAGACCTGCAACTGTGCCAAACGCCCTATGAGGACAAAGGCAACAGTCATGAGAATGGCAAGACACCAAGTAGTACGACTCCAACCACTCATGCGTCGCAACGCTTTATTTAGTAAATTCATCATTTCTCCACTGGACGGCGTAACTTATGGTCTAATGCGTCATATAGCGCATCTGGTTTATTAGGAATAACCCCATTTTGTACCTGACCTAATAAATACTGCAATCCTTCCCCTACTTGTTTCCCAGCGAGCTTAATCACTCGTTCGTCATAATTTAAGTCCTTGGTATGTACAGGCATCTCTAAACTAAGATCTGCCATACATTCTCCAAAGGCTAATGTTCCATCTGTAGACGAGTAAGGTTTCCCACAACCTAATACATCGGCAGCACAAACCTTAGCTAATTGCTCCCATGCAGTGCGCATAATTTGGCTATCTCGGAATTCACCACTACGGGCTTCCTTGCGAAGCCATTTTTTCTCATTTGCATCGCCATTTTGTACAAAATAGTGAAAACGCATGTGGTTTTTCACTATCCACGCCACGCGTTTTACAAAGGTCTTCGGATATCCTAGTCGGGTTAATAACGTTTCTGCCATCTCCGCACCTAGTGTATCATGCCCACGATCCGTAAGGCGTCCATTAATAACAGCACGTATCGCTGGCATTCCCTTTGCCACATCATGTAATAAGGCACCCCAACGCAACACCAAATCCGGCTCCGTATGGGACACAACGGCTAGTGTATGATACCAACCATCGAATTCGTGAAAGTCCTTTTCTTGGGGCAAATTCACGAGATGATATAGTTCAGGCAAGATGCGAACCTCCCGAGCCGTACCATTTTCTACAACACGACAAGAGCATTCTGCCAAGCGGGATTGAACAAGGACATCAAGGCCTTTAGCCACCGCAGGCTCTAACATGAGACGATTAATCTCATTTCGTACACGTTCTAAAGACAAGCCAGGTACGCGGTGAAAAGCCTTAGGCATAGCCTCTAATAGATCTTTACTCGGCAAGAAATCCAACTTCGCCACAAAACGGCACGCCCTAAATAATCGTAACGCATCTTCTTCAAAACGTTCCTGCGCATTACCAATGGTTCGTAACATCTTATGTTTAATATCACGTCGTCCACCTACAAGGTCTATAACTTCACCATAACGGTTCATAGCCATGCCGTTGACAGTAAAATCACGACGCAACACATCTTCTTCTAAGGTATCGGCATAAGTAATTTCTTCGGGACGATGGCTATCTGCACCATATCGTTCTGTTCTATATGTAGCAATTTCATATGGCTTGCCCTCTAATGTAGCTACCACTACGCCAAAAGATTTTCCTACGAGGTCTGTCGTTTGAATATCATGACCGCGAAGAACCTCAATCACTGTATCGGGACGTGCAGACGTCACAATATCGAAGTCATGTGGCTTTTGATGCATCAAAATATCGCGCACAGCGCCGCCTATGATATAAGCTTCATGGCCGGCTTCTTCTAATACGGTCAATATTCGATTTGCTTGTTCCATCATACACGCTCCTTTCTGAACTAGTCTAATCTTTATTTTACTACAAATGAAAGCATGAAAAAAGTGCAATCCTTATAAGGATTGCACTCGTTCTGCAATAGCTGTACCTGTCGGTGTCACCGCAAGGCCGCCATCACTTGTTTCACGCAATGCTGCCGGCATAGCACGGCCTATATTATTCATCGCTTCAATGACTTCATCTGGTGGAATTTGGCTTTCAATATTCATTAACGCCATTTCAGATGCAGTAATAGCATGGACTGCATAAAAGCCATTACGCTTAACACATGGCACCTCTACGAGCCCTGCTACCGGATCACAAGCAAGTCCCAATAGATTTTTCATGCACAATGCAATAGCATGACCTACTTGACGTGGTGATCCACCCATCATTTCAACAATGGCCCCTGCCGCCATACACGCCGCTGTACCGATTTCCGCTTGGCAACCGCCAACAGCACCAGCAACACAAGCGCGATTTGCTACTACATTACCAATACCAGACGCAGCTAAGAAGCCTTTTACCACTGTAGCTCTATCTAATTGGTAGTGGTCCGCTACGGCTTTCACAGCACCAGGCATAATACCACAAGAACCCGCCGTAGGACAAGCAACAATGCGGAACATCTTTGCATTTGCCTCATTTACAGCAATAGCATACGTCATTGCCTTATACGCAATATCACTCATAAAACGAGGTGTTTGCCCATTAAGCTGTGCCGCTTGACCACCGGACATACCAGAAGCCGTTTTCTCCGCATAAGCTATGCCATCTTGAATGGAGCTTTCAAAAATATCTAAGCGATTCTCTATTTCACGAACAACCGCGTCTTCACTGCGGTCGTAATTCTCTAATTCATAACGCAATACTACATCGCCAAAAGAAATATTGTTTTCCTCACCTAGGCGAATAATATCTGCAATTGTATCATATGCATAACTCATCATTCGCCCTCCTATAATGCTTCAAAGGTCATCACATCCTGGATGCCTGGAAACTCGCGCATAAACTGAACTGTAATAGGATTTACCACTGTATCTGTAGTAATAACCATGACTGCATCCTTATGCTTGCCCTTACGGAATACGCGCATCGTAGCGATGTTAATATCAGACTCACTCAATGCTTGGCTCACAAGAGAAATCGCACCAGGTCTATCCTCATGGAACACAACGAGCGTAAACTCATCTCCTGTAATGGACATATCATTTCCATCTACTTCGGTAATCATAATCTGACCACCGCCGAGAGAGCGACCAATAACAGTCATATGACGATTATGTTCATCATACATATCAAAACGCACCACATTCGGATGCCCTACATCAAGAGGAGACTCAATAAAAGAAAACTCCATCCCCTCTTTTTTCGCTAATTCATGAGCAACTCGGATGTTCGCATCATCCTCTTTATAACCTAATAAGCCGCCAATCAAAGCACGATCCGTACCATGCCCTTTATAAGTTTTTGCAAAAGATCCATATAATGTTAAATCTACCTTTTTGGGAGTAGCACGAAAAATACACCGCGCCATCTTGCCTAGTCGCGCAGCACCCGCTGTATGCGAACTAGACGGACCAATCATAATAGGCCCTATAATATCAAAAATACTGTTCATACATACCTCTATATACACACAAATAATGTGAGAAATATCTTACTTACCTATAGTATAACAATCAATATTGATAAATGTCTATATGCACATTAGAGGCATCTTTGTGCGTCTATGAAGGACTACTATTTATATGAAAACTATCAAAGAATAGTATATTGATAAGACGCCTTTATATCTACAGTTATAAAAAGGAAAGACTATACTTATGCAGCGACATCAGGTCACGAGGAGCAAAGAAGTATAGTCTTTCCTTTTTAACTAAGTTGTGGATACAAAACTGGGCCCCATCAATATACAAACACTCGATAGATAGCTTTCACAATAATAGTAAAAAAACGCACCTAAGGATAACCCTAGGTGCGTTATTTATAACAACAGTCCTAAATCATAAAAGAGAGGGGACGTAGGACTGTAGTTAACAGATTAATTGATCCTATTAGCCCAAGATAGCTTTCATGTCAGCTTCTGGAGTTGTAATTGGATGTAATTGGAATTTTTCTACCAAAATGTTCAATACATTGCTGGAGAAGAATTTAGGCAAGGAAGGTCCGATGTAAATGTTACGGATACCCAATGCTAACAATGTTAACAAGATACATACCGCCTTTTGTTCGTACCAGGACAATACCAATGTCAATGGCAAGTCGTTTACATCACATTCAAATGCACCAGCTAAAGCTACTGCTACTTGAATAGCGGAGTAAGCATCGTTACATTGACCCATATCAAGGATACGAGGGATACCACCGATTTCGCCGATGTTCATGTCGTTGAAACGGAATTTACCACAAGCCAATGTCAATACTACAGTATCATTTGGAGTTTGTTTAACGAATTCAGTGTAGTAGTTACGGCCTACTTTAGCACCGTCACAACCACCTACCAAGAAGAAGTGTTTGATTGCGCCAGCTTTTACAGCATCAATTACTTTATCAGCAATACCCAATACTGTGCCATGACCGAAACCTGTAGTTACTTCATGACCACCGTTGATACCAGTGAATTCTTGAGCTTCTTTGTAGCCGCCCAATTCGATAGCACGGTTGATAACTGCGGAGAAGTCTTTAGTACCATCTTCTTTTTCTTCGATATGTGCACAACCATCGAAACCTACCATATCTGTAGTGAAGATATTTGCTTTGTAGTTTTCTTTTGGTGGCATAATGCAGTTTGTAGTGAACAAGAATGCGCCAGGAACATCAACAAATTCTTTTTGTTGGTTTTGCCATGCTGTACCGAAGTTACCTTTCAATTGAGGATGTTTCTTCAATTCAGGATAAGCGTGGCAAGGCAACATTTCACCATGAGTATAGATATTTACACCTTTACCATCAGTTTGTTCCAATAATTGTTTCAAATCATGAAGGTCATGACCAGTTACAACGATGAAAGGACCTGGTTCTACAGTCAAAGGAACTGTAGTTGGTACAGGTGTACCATATGTTTCAGTATTAGCTTTATCAAGAACAGCCATACATTTCAAGTTAATTTGACCAAATTCCATCAAAAGATCAAGCCATTCTTCAGCGCTGTGATCTTTAGCGAATTCTACCATGCCTTTAACGAACCAAGCGTCAACATCAGCATCGTGGAAGCCAAGGCGAGCAGCATGCCATGCGTACGCAGCCATACCACGCATACCTAACAATAATGTGGAGCGAAGGGATACGATGTCTTCTTCACCTTTCCACAATTGTTCCCAATCAAAGTTTTGTTGAGCGCTATCCACTTTTGCATGGTAAGCATTTACTTCGTCAATGAATTCTTGAACGCGGTCTTCAGAGAAGTTTACGTTTGTTACACACATGAACAAACCGCGCATAATATAATCGATACCTTCTTTAGTATGACCCTTTACGTCTAAAGCGCGAGCCAAGCCAACTAAAGCAGCAGTTAATTCGTCTTGTAAGTTAGCAACTGGTGCAGTTTTACCACATACACCTTGTACAGTACAGCCACCTGGTGCTGCAGATTGTTCGCATTGATAACAGAACATGCTCATTTGAAAATCCTCCTTTGCGAGACTTCCTCGCAGTCAAGCTAGATAATATAAAACCTATACATTACACTGATGTTTTATCAGTTGTCTGATTGATTACATTTGAAAGTATAACGTAAAGATGATACAATTTCTGTAGCTTGAGCAACAAATAAAAACTTTTTCAAAAATTTTCCTGACTCCCCTTATGGAACAGGTAGACCATTTGGTCTTATACTTTTATTATACAATAATCATTTTTAATTGCTATAGACTTTATCACACCGGAGGTGCCTATGAAACAAATACTTTCAAACGATATCATTAATCAATATATGCCCACCCTCGTGAAATGTCCTTTATTCAATACATTAGGAGAGCCAGAGCTGCGTGGCTATTTAAATAATGCCAAAGTTATCATCCACAGTTACAAAAAAAACGATTTTATAGCCCTCGCTGGAGATCCTATGGAGGGTATCGGCGTCATCCTTGAGGGCAGCGCTTTACTAACTCGTGAAAATGTAATGGGCCAACGGGTTATTATGGCAAACTTAGAGCAATCAGATATTTTCGGAGAAGCACTATTATTTAGTAAACAGCCTTTATGGCCTGCTACCATTAAGGCAACAAAAGCAACTAAAATTATGTTTATTCCGCTTGAAACCTTTATTAAAACATTGCCGGATTGTCATCAATGCCAAACTAAAATCCTATCTAATCTATTAGAGGATTTATCTGAAAAAGCAATTCTATTAACCAGAAAAGTCCACTACCTCACATTAAAAGGGATGCGCGAAAAGATTTTTGCGTACTTAACAGATATTTATAAACGTCAGCATTCTAACACAATTCAATTACCCCACAACCGCGAGCAAATGGCTGAGGTACTCAATGTATCTCGCACAGCCCTTAGCCGTGAACTAGGGCGCCTTCGCGATGAAGGTCTCATCGATATTACAGGGCGCACCGTAACAATTAAAAACATTGAAGACATTGAAGAATTCGGCTTTAACACCTTTTAATACTTAATGGCTATTAAATTTAACAAACTAAAAAGTCTCTCAAGATTATCTTGAGAGACTTTTTTTTATTACACGACTCATAAAGTATATAACGGTTTTAAGTATATACCCATATTAATAACTATATTATATAATTTTTCAAACTATATAGTGCTTAAAATTATACATTAGAACCAATGAGACAAATCAAATTCTTCACCAATGGTTGCTTTCACATGAGCACGGCCTAAGTAAAGGCCTAACAATGTTAAGCTAATTTTAGACATTGGCGTGCTATCAAAGACATCAGCTAAGTCCAATAGAACCGGTGAAATATCATCCATAATATCACGCGCCTCTTGGCCCCTGAAAGCAGTAGGTTTGCTCTTCATCAGAGCTAAAAGATCACGTTGAACCATCGCATTAGAAATTCGTGTTTGTCTAAAGAATTGTGGTGCCAAAGACTCATCTACCAAGGCTAATTTATAAAGATTGGAGTTCAAGCTACGCACCACATAACGTGGATCTACACCATGACCATCTGTAGCACGGAAGAGTTCTTCCTTAGAAAAACCACGATAGTTAAATACAAACGGATATGAATTAGACAACACTTGGCATAAAGTGATAGACTCTTGTTCTTCTTGTGTACAGCGTAAATAGTCTAGCTGGCGATAGAAGGAATCATTTCGAGGCAAATCAGAGATGAATGGCTCAATATATTTTTCCACATAATGTTGGAAATGAATCAATCCATAGTTATTAGAGTTTCTAGAATATTGTAACAATAATGTTAAGGCCATAACTTGGAAGTGACCTAAAGTTAAATGAGGTAATACACGTAATGCATCAAAAGCTACGAGGTATGGCGTACTAGATTTAGGAGATTGAACCACATCTAGAAAAGCACCTAACGCAGCGGACTTCATCCACTCTGTATTTGTAGCGGCATATGCCTTTTGCATACTCATCAACGCTTCTTGAATAACAATATTCTCTAGTAATGCATTCACTTCAACAATTTTTGTAATATTGAGAGCTGCTAAAGCATCTCTTGTAATAGATTCTACATAGTGTTGCGTATCACCATGTAACACCCCAAAGGAATGAACAAATGGTACTATAGCCAACTCAACGCATTTATCCTCATGCGCCGCTTTTGCCCATTGACCATGCGGTTCCTCCTCTTCAGTTAAACTTGTTGCCGCCAATTGTGCTTCAATTTCAGAAGCATCAAACAAACGCGTTTCATCTAATACCGATGGGCCTTCCGCGGTTTGTATTTCGTTCGCACCACCTATCATCTGCGTAGCATCTATGCTATCCGCTTCATCAGCTTCAAAGGCTTCCACAGATTCACCCATAGCAATTGTATCTTCAACAGAGTTTGCGTTATTGAGAAGTTCATCTGTAACAACATCGAGGACAATAGTTTTATCCACCAACGGAGTAACACCTTGATTAGCTTGATTAGCTTGCTTAAGATCTGATACGGCTGTCATCACAATGGTTTCATCCCCTATTGGTGTGCCATTATCCGATCCTATTGGTGTTCCATTATCCGAACCTAATGCTAACGCATATTCTCCCTCTGAAACATGACTTGAATTAGACTTTAGAGTACTTCTTCTATTATAAGAGGTATCTATAGGATCAACCAGAGGTTCAGCCGGTTCTCGCTCTTCACCGACCACCGTTTCAACTGTATCCGGAATTGATGCAGTATATACATTAGTTCCACTCGTATGTGTGATTGTTACATTGCCCTCTTGCGACTCCGTTGCAAATATAACATCATGATGCGCTTTAAGATTATTTTTATTACTTATGTTTTTATAGGATTTTTCTTTTGCCTTACTTTCACCATCACCACCGCTAAATACAGCATAGCAAACAGCAAAGAATCCCAATGCCACGACGGCTAATACAAAATACGGTATTAGGTTTGACATACTATCCCCCTACATCAATGCTTCATTATATACAGCACGCTCACCGCCAATGCTCTTCGGACGAACACGACAAGCGGTCACATGTGCTTTCCCAATTTCTTTCACACAAAGACGTACAGGCACTGCAACGTGTTTCATGTGCATACCAATGAAAGTATCTCCAATATCGATGCCTACATCAGCTTGAATAAATTCAACCATCACAGGATCATCAAAATATTCGTACGCCATCACAGCCAGGGCACCACCCGCATGACGTTGAGGAACAACATTAACTTCCTCCTCCCATGTCATCGCACTACGTTCCATAACAAGTGCACGATTAATATGTTCACAACATTGAATAGCCAAGTTAAGTCCTTTAGCCTTAACAGCATTGTATATTTCATCAAATACGACCTGAGCCACATCAAGGTGAGAGTCAGTGCCGATTTTTTTACCTACAATTTCGCTAGTGGAACAGCCAACAACGAATAATTGACCTTCGCGAACCTTTGCTAAATCAAGTAATTCAGCCATCGCGTTGCGAGTTGACTGACGAATAGTTTCTACAGAAGTCATGTTATCGCCTCACTCAAATTGAATGTATAAAATCTATATGTATATTATCATAAAACCGACAGAATCGGTAGACTAAACTCTACACGTAACGGATGAACATCTTATGATTATAGCTTAACAACAAAAAGAGGCTTGCTTCAGCAAGCCTCTTTCAATCACTCAATGGTGATATTAGATTTTTCTGTAAGGTTTTTGGCCTAATTCGTAGAAGTTATTACCTTCAGTATCGCCAACTACGATGCAAGGGAAATCTTCAACAGTCAATTCAGCCAAAGCTTCTGGTCCAAGTTCACCATAAGCAAGTACTTCATATTTTTTGATGGATTTTGCAATCAATGCTGCCGCGCCACCAACTGCTGCGAAGTATGTGCAACCATTTTTCTTCATGGATTCAACTACTTCTGGTTTACGGGAACCTTTACCAATCATGCCTTTGATACCTTGATCAAGCATTGTTGGTGTGTAAGCATCCATACGACCGGAAGTTGTAGGACCAGCGGAACCAATTGGATCACCAGGTTTTGCAGGTGTTGGTCCAAGATAATAAACAAACTTATTTGTCCAGTCGATTGGCAATTTTTCACCACGCGCTAAAGCTTCAGTCATAACTTTATGAGCAGCGTCACGAGCGGAGTAAATTTTACCAGTAATAAGAACGCTATCACCAACTTTTAATTTGCGGGAAAACTCTTCATTATATTCTTCAGTATTAATGCGAATTGATTCAGCCATTGTTTTTACCTCCTATCGATTAAAGTACTACGTGAGCATGACGAGCAGCATGGCACATGATAGTAACTGCAACAGGAAGACCTGCGATGTGAGTTGCACCCCATTCGATGTTTACACCGATACAAGTTGTAGTGCCACCCAATTGTGGTCCAATACCAGTTTTGTTAACCATTTCCATGATTTCTTCTTCTAATTTTGCATAGTCTGCATCTTTATGAGGTACACTAATGTCACGAAGCAACGCTTTTTTGGACATAACAGCTGCTTGGTCCATAGTACCGCCAATGCCAATGCCGAGTACGATTGGAGGGCATGGGTTAGGACCTGCATGTTTTACGATTTCAAGGACTGCATTTTTAACGCCTTCCACACCATCAGCAGGTACGAGCATAGCTACATCGGATTTATTTTCAGAACCGAAACCTTTTAATTCTACTTGAATATCTACTTTATCGCCAGGAACGATTTCAGTATAGATGATTGCAGGTGTGTTATTTTGTGTATTTTTACGGTTGAACAATGGTTCAGCTACAACGGATTTACGAAGATAACCTTCAACATAACCAGCTGCAACACCAGCATTGATAGCTTCTGTAAGATCACCACCAACGAAATGAACATCTTGACCAACTTTTAAGAATACCATAGTCATACCAGTATCTTGGCAGTATGGACGATCTTCAGCATCGGCAATTTCTGCATTTTTAATAATTTGATCAAGAACGATACGACCTACTGAAGACTCTTCTGTTTCACGGCCTTTTTTCAAACCTTCATAGATGTCTTTTGGCAAGTGGTAAGCTGCGTCCATACACATTTGACGGACTGTTTTTGTGATTTCAGATACTTGAATCTCGCGCAAGATAATCCCTCCTCAGGAAAATAGTTGAATATTAATTCTAATACCGATGAGATAAAATAAAATTCTCAAACATATGAAAGAATATCTATCTCAAACCGATGAGATTAACTCTATACATAAATCGTAGCACACAATATAAGGGGATTCAACGTCTCACCTATACAGTTTTCTCAATGCTTTTCCAGTTTTTGAGAATTGTTTTCATGAATATTTTTGTATATATTTCGGTTTTTCAATAGCCTACATAGACTTTATTCTCCAGTCACTAAAAAAGCCCCACATTGTGATAAAAGTCATAGTCTATCACATATCAATAAGATTTTAATATCTTATATTTTTACCTACTTTCTTATATATAAATTTGGTTTAAAATTAACCACAAACATAGACTATATCTAATAAGATAAATACACTTTCGTCTTAACTGATACTACTTTTCAACTAAATCTTTTAAACTTTTCTATAATGCATATGTATACCGATTATCTTCAATATACTTATATTGCTAACTCCCATGCATTTGGAGCCATACAATCACCTTAGAACGCAGTAAATATCTATAGTTAATAAGCTCTATAGATTTTATTAATTTTAATGACTCTCTCATCAAAATTATTAATAACTAATTTTATTTATAAAGTTATGTCTTTTAGTCATAATTGATAGTATCTATTTTATAGTGTTATAAAAAAAATGCTTGCTTTTATAATTAAACTAACATATAATAACAATCGTACCATTCCTCGATAGCTCAGTCGGTAGAGCAATCGGCTGTTAACCGATCGGTCGTAGGTTCGAGTCCTACTCGAGGAGCCATTTTGGCCCGTTGGTCAAGCGGTTAAGACACCGCCCTTTCACGGCGGTATCCCGGGTTCGATTCCCGGACGGGTCACCACATGGACGATTAGCTCAGCTGGGAGAGCGCCTGCCTTACAAGCAGGATGTCGGCAGTTCGATCCTGTCATCGTCCACCAGACTAAAGAAGCAAGCTATTAAGCTTGCTTCTTTTTTTTGTATATATGATATAATAATATAAATTGTATAATTTGTAATTTTAAAAGAGTTTTATTAAGAGGAGGAATTATGTTACATAACTTCGGACTCTATAAACGTCCACTACTTACAGTACTTGCTGTACTACTCACAACTGCATTTACAACAGCCAGTGCCGCTATGATCGATTTGAGTCAATTAACACCAAATACAACACAACCTGTAGCTCTTAGCACTATACAAAGTAGCACAAGTAATGAAACTCCGACATTAGCCCCTGAAACGAATATGGAGCCTGTCATAAAAGTGGCTGCAACACCAACATCTACACCGATTTCTGGAGTTCTGGAAAAAGCGACAATTAATACTTCTAATACAAGTCATGATGGGCACTTAGAAAACTTTCCGAGCCGTAAAGTTACTATTGTTGTACCAGCAAATTTGCGCAATGAAAACACAGCTCAATTTGGTCGCTACATGACAGATCGCTTATCAAATACACTTAAATATCCTTACTATGATACAACCATCGTAAGTACTAACACACCAACTGCAGAAATTAAAGCCGCTGATCTTGCTCAAATTGCAGAGGCCCAAAATTCTGAAATCGTTATTATGCCTGTACCATTACAAGACGTATATGTACAAGTTAATACTATTAACAGCCCAGATCCATACAATAAGGATAATCATGAAATTTATATCGCCGCAAAGGTTAATGCCCTTTTATACTATTATGATGTAAACGATAAGATAATCCATACTGTTCGTACGGGCTTCAACCAAACTGATGACTCTTTGACTATGCCAACACATAAATCAGTTTGGAACAAAGTTATGACTATATTACTTGATAAATTACCATATAAACGAATTCCAACAGACCGTGACCGTTACCAAGCACCTGGTATCAATTCTGAGGCACCTGTTGTACTAGATTTTCAAGTAGAACAACCTAAGAATACTGCGTACTCCTTAAAAGGTGTGAGCGTTTTATAATCAAAATTAGAAAGATAAAAAGGCTAGCCAGCTGGCTAGCCTTTTTCTTATAACATTTTTGTAACATGCAAGCGCAATAAGGCACGTTGCAATGCTGCTTCCGCTCTTTCTACATCAATATCAGGTGTAGGATTTGATAACCGACCTTCTGCACGCTCTTTAGCTCGACGAGCACGTTCCACATCAATGGATGTTGGATCTTGACAGTCAGGGGTTACAATACTCACCTTATTATGTTCAATTTCACAGAAGCCCCCAAATACAGCATATTCACGAGATGTTCCATCTGGTTGATCAATGCGTAAAGGTGCCAAGTCTAATGCGATAATCATAGGTGCATGGTTTGGCAAAATACCAAAAGCACCATCGATAGCTTTACCTACAAAGAATGTAGATTGGCCTTCGAATACAATCGCATCAGGTGTAATTATCTGTAGGGTCATAGGTTCCGCCATGGATTATTCCCCCTTCTCTTGCATTTCCTTTGCTTTTTGAACGGCTTCATCTATGGTACCAACCATGTAGAATGCACCTTCTGGCAATTCATCATGTTTACCATCCAAAATTTCTCTGAAGCCTCTCAATGTTTCGGACAATGGCACATATTTACCAGGAGAACCAGTAAATACTTCTGCTACGAAGAATGGTTGACTCAAGAAACGTTGAATCTTACGAGCGCGAGATACAGTGAGTTTATCTTCGTCAGACAATTCTTCCATACCGAGGATTGCGATAATATCTTGAAGATCGCGATATTTTTGCAATACTTCTTGTACGCCACGAGCTACTGCGTAGTGCTCTTCACCAAGTACATGTGGGTCCAAAATACGGCTTGTAGAATCCAGAGGATCCACCGCCGGATAGATACCAAGTTCCGCAATGGAACGAGACAATACTGTTGTCGCATCCAAGTGAGCGAATGTTGCTGCTGGAGCAGGGTCAGTCAAGTCATCGGCAGGTACGTATACAGCTTGTACGGAGGTAATAGAACCTTCTTTTGTAGATGTAATACGTTCTTGCAATGCCCCTACGTCATTAGCCAATGTAGGTTGATAACCTACGGCAGATGGCATACGACCTAAGAGGGCGGATACTTCGGAACCCGCTTGGATAAAGCGGAAGATGTTATCAATGAACAAGAGCACGTCTTGTTTTTTCACATCACGGAAGTATTCAGCCATTGTAAGGCCTGTAAGACCTACGCGCATACGAGCCCCTGGCGGCTCATTCATTTGTCCATATACGAGAGCTGTTTTGTTGATAACGCCGGACTCTTTCATTTCGTTCCACAAGTCGTTACCTTCACGAGTACGTTCGCCTACGCCAGAGAATACGGAATAACCGCCGTGCTCTGTAGCAACATTGTGAATCAATTCCATGATCAATACGGTTTTACCTACACCGGCACCACCGAAGAGACCAATCTTACCACCTTTTACATATGGAGCGATAAGGTCAACGACCTTAATACCTGTTTCCAAGATTTGTGTATCTGGAGAAAGGTCATCAAATTTAGGTGCCGGACGGTGAATAGGCCATTTTTCATCAGCCACAACTGGAGCTGGATCATGGTCTACAGTTTCACCAAGTACGTTAAAGATACGACCCAATACACCTTCCCCTACAGGAACGGAAATTGGAGCACCAGTATCTTCCGCTTCCATATTACGTGTCATACCGTCAGTAGAACTCATGGCAACGCAACGAACTGTATCGTCGCCTAAGTGTTGCATAACCTCTACTACGATTTTTTGTCTATCGTGTGCCTTGTGGTCATGGTAGATGTGGATGGCGTTGTAGATAGCTGGTAAATGACCAGCATCAAAGCGCACGTCTACAACTGGGCCGATGACCTGCACAACTTTACCAATATTATTACTCATCGACAGATGTCTCCTTATCTATTGCAAGGCATTAGCGCCACCAACGATTTCAGAAATTTCGTTTGTAATGCTAGATTGACGCAACTTGTTGTATTCAAGGCCTAAGGACTCAATGAGTTCCCCTGCATTATCTGTAGCCGATGTCATGGCCGTCATACGAGCACCCAATTCACTAGCTGCAGATTGCAACAATCCATTATAAACTGTAATTTCTAAGTATTTTGGCAGCAACGCCTCTAAGACGGATACGGCGGACGGCATAAAATCATACTCTTCGCCTTTTACCTCATCTTGTGGTTGCTCTATTGGCAACAAGCGCTCAGCCTGTGCAATTTGCGTCATAGAATTTACAAAACGTGTATAGATCATGATGACTTCGTCTACTTCATGACGTTCATATAGTGAAAGTGCTTCATGCATGATGGCACGCGCATGTTCATAGGACGGTTTATCAGAAAAGCCCGCATAGGACTTATCGATGCGAATACCTCTAGATTTCATGCTATCTCTAGGCTTTCTGCCTGCCGTGATAACACGGTATGTATCAGGAGATTTACCATGTAATTGTTCCATAGCAAATTTCAACACATTAGACGAAAATGCCCCTGCAAGACCTTTATCTGCACCTACTACAATATAGCAAGTGCGCTCTACAGGTCGCACATCTAAGAGAGGACTTTCAAAGCCTTCTAAATCACTATTAGACATATGACGCAAGATTTGCCCTATCTTTTCTGCGTAAGGACGAGTAGCTTCCGCTTTTGTTTGTGCCCTACGAAGACGAGCAGAAGCTACCATCTTCATCGCTTTTGTAATTTGTTGCGTATTGGTAACACTTTTTATGCGTTTTCGCAAATCTTGTGCACTAGCCATACATTACGCCTCCTTACGAGACACTAATGTATGTGTAGAGCCAAATGCTTCAACACATTCTGGGATTGCTTGCTTCAATAGATTTTCAGTTTCTTCGTCAATTTTCTTAGACGTTTCAATGTTAGTGATGATTTCAGGGTAATTTGCTTTTACATAACGTAAAAGTTCAGCTTCAAAGGACAATACATCTGCCACTTGAATATCTGCTAAGTACCCTTTAGTACCAGCGTAAAGGTTGATAACCATTTCCGCTACACTCATAGGCTCATATTGACCTTGTTTTAACATTTCAGTTAAGCGTTCACCACGATCAAGTTGAGCGCGTGTAGCCGCATCAAGGTCGGAACCAAACTGAGCGAAAGCAGCCAACTCACGATATTGAGCAAGGTCCAAACGCAATTGGCCCGCCACTTGCTTCATCGCTTTAGTTTGTGCGCTACCACCTACACGGGATACGGACAAACCTACGTCAACAGCTGGACGAATACCAGAATAGAACATATCTGTTCCCAAGAAAATTTGACCATCAGTAATGGAAATTACGTTTGTTGGAATGTATGCAGATACGTCACCTGCTTGTGTTTCAATGATTGGCAACGCTGTAATAGAACCTCCACCAAGTTCAGATGAAAGTTTCGCAGCCCGCTCTAATAGACGACTGTGTAAGTAGAATACGTCACCTGGATATGCTTCACGCCCTGGTGGACGGCGCAATAATAGGGACATAGCACGATATGCAGCCGCTTGTTTTGTTAAGTCATCATATACGCATAATACGTGTTTACCTTGGTACATAAAGTATTCACCCATGGCAACACCAGCATATGGTGCAATGTATTGAAGAGGTGCACCTGTGGAAGCACTCGCAGAAACTACGATTGTATATTCCATAGCGCCTGCTTCTTCAAGCTTTTGCACTACGCGAGCAACCGTAGATTCTTTTTGACCAATAGCTACATAAATACAAATAACATCTTTGCCTTTTTGGTTCAAAATAGTATCTAAGGCAATCGCAGTTTTACCTGTACCACGGTCACCGATGATAAGCTCACGTTGACCACGGCCGATTGGTACCATCGCATCAATCGCTTTAAGACCTGTTTGCAATGGTTCATTTACGGATTGACGATCCGCAATACCAGGTGCTGGATGTTCGATAGGACGACGTTCTGTAGCTTGAATAGCACCCTTGCCATCAAGAGGTTGACCAAGAGGATTTACTACACGACCAATCAAGGCATCTCCAGCAGGAACGTCCATAATTTTGCCAGTACGACGCACTTGGTCCCCTTCTTTAATCAAGAAGTCATCACCTAATAGTACGGCACCAACATTATCTAATTCTAAGTTCAAAACCAAGCCATATACGCCGTGTGGTAATTCTAGCAACTCACCGGCCATGGCTCTTTCAAGACCATAAATATGGGCGATGCCATCCCCTACGTCGAGAACAGTACCCACGTCATCGACATTGAGGTCAACATCATAGTCCTGAATCTGCTGTTTGATTATAGCAGTGATTTCTTCAGGCTTCATTTTCATATATACCCATTCACCCCTATCTAATAGAGTTCGTTCTTAATAAAGATTTTTCTAATTCCTCTAAACGACGAGATACAGAACCATCAATGCGTTTATCTCCTACTTGGATAACGATACCACCCATAATTGATGGATCTTGGCGTACAGATAAAATAACATCTTTTCCTGTTACTTCTCGTAATTTAGCTTGTACAGATGCTTCTACATCAGCTGTGATTGGTTCAGCTACGGTTACAGTAGCTTCCATAATACCACGAGCCTCTCGCGATTTTTGAATAAACGCTGCAATGGCCTGCGCAATATAACGATGGCGCCCTCGTTTAATCATCACATAGATAAAGTGTAAAGCAACTTTATCGATACTAGATTCAAAGATAGAACCAACTAACTTAATCTTTGCATCTTCTGTAACGATTGGATTTTCAAGGAATGAACGAAGTTCAGGCTGTTCCGCCATAACGGACGCTACATAACCTAATTGCTCCTCCATGAGTTCCAAAATATTTTGTTCTTGAGCTAATTCAAACATAGCTGAACTGTATTTATCTGCTACAATTTCTATGCTCATCGTATCACAACCCTATCGTTTTACTATCAAGTTGACGAATAGCGTCTTCGATCAATTTTGTATTAGTTTCGCTGTTCATATCTTTAGCAACAACTTTACCAGCCATAGCTACAGATAAAGATACCACTTCGTTACGCAAGCTGTTCATAGCACGATCGCGTTCAATAGCGATATCTTGGCGAGCACGATTTTTTTCTTGTTCAATTTGCTCGCGTGCTGTTGACAATTGTTCACGTGTTGTATTTTCTGCTTCTTGAACTGCTTTTTCAACAATTTGTTGTGCCTCTATACGAGCATTAGCAATTTGAGCTGCATAATCAGCTTTAAACCCCTCTGCTTCTGCGCGAGCTTGTTCTGCAGCTTCTAAGTCTTTAGCAATTCGTTCTTTACGTTCTGTCATTATAGCCAATAATGGTTTATATGCAAAACGAGCCAATAGCCAAACTAATATAAAAAAGTTCAACATTTGAGCAAGAATCGTTCCAAGGCTTAAGTCAACCAAGGTTATTCCTCCTCGTTATTATCTGAATAACAAAATAAATGCTACTACTACACCGATGATAGGCATCGCTTCGATCAAACCAATCGCTACGAACATAGTAGACATCAATTGACCGCGCAATTCAGGTTGGCGTGTAATACCTTCAATAACTTTGCTAGATACAAGACCATCACCGATACCTGCACCAATAGCACCACAACCTACTGCAATTGCCGCTGCTAACGCGAATAAACCTTGAGCTTCCATAATATATCCTCCATATAAATTAATTAATGTTCCTCACTAAGCCCCATCCCCAAATAGGATGCAGTAAGAACGGTAAAAATAAAGGCTTGAATAATACCAATAAATAGACTAAAAGCAATCCAAACCCATGGTACCGGCACAAACCAAGGCAAGTTATATAATACTTCTAACAAAATTTCACCTGCCACAATGTTACCGAATAGACGGAAAGCAAGTGTAACAGGTCTAGCAATTTCCTCGAAAATATTGAGTATTAACAAAGCCTTATAAGGTCGTACAAAATGCTTAAAATAAGATAAGCCTTTAACTTTAACCCCCATAACCCATACCACTAATGTACTACATAAAGCTAATGCAATTGTAGTGTTAATATCGGATGTTGGTGATGTTAAAGCCTTGAATGTTGGCATTAAGCCTAACTCATTTCCTACAAAAATAAATAAGAAAAACGTAAATAACAAGGAACTCACCATCGGCCAATGGCGACCCAAATTCGGAGCTAATTGCCCCTCTAAGCCTTCTAATATAGATTCCACTATATTCTGCAAGCCTACAGGCACCAATTTACGTCCCCGGGTGGCTAATACTGTTATCAGTATTACAATAGCCATAGTAACCCATGTAGCAATTAAAGTATCCATATTAAATGTCAACCCCAACCACTGCACGACCTCATGGTGTCCCGCATGTAATTCCACGTTCTCAACCCCTTCCATAAACCTAATAAAAACCTAATATATTTACATTAATATAAATATAATATATATGTATCATCATACATCGTTATAGATATATAATCAACACTTGAAGGGTAAACAATTCCAAATAATCATAAATAGAATGTATTCAATGCATTATTAGAATACAACTCCATGTCTTATTAAAATCCACATCAATACATTAATTGGAATACAATACATTAATTTAAATGCAATAAAATTCTTAATTAAAATAATAAAAATTAGAACCGTCCACTAAACCGCCAATACACTATATAAAGTGCAGGCTGGATAAGTGCAATCGCTACAAACATACTAATTGCTTCTACATGGGGAATCTTCAAACCTAATACGACTAAAGATCCAACAAGCATAAGACGCCACACCATCTGTCTACGCGCCTTACGAACAGCCTTATAAGGATCACCTAATATAATTGCTTGACCATGTAGTGCAAGGCTAAGCAAGTAGAGCACCATTATAAAAATGCCCCACAGCCATCCCCATACATAGTGTTGTAATCCGCATGCAACCTGTATTATTACACCTAAAAAGGCAATAAAAAAACAAGACAGTAGCACGCGCACTATGAATTTTATATATTGATTCATACATACCTCACTACTTAACTTGTTTATATAACATATAAAACCCTGTTATAGCTCCTATTAGGCCAAATATGACCATGCAGAGTGGTTCCGTTTGAAGCCAAGTATCCAATTTATAACCTAGCCAAATAAAACCTCCTATACAGGAGACCAGTGTGACCCCCGCTGATGTTGCCATGGCGAGGGCTTTCACAAGATCCTTATCCATATTATTTACCAAAACGTTCAGGACGACGCGCATCACCTAAGAATTCATGTCGCAACGCTTGAATGATGCGTTCAGAGGCTTTTCCGTCACCATAGGGGTTAACAGAATTAGACATCAACTTATACGCTTCCGTATTGCTCAATAATTCATAAGCGGCTTTATGTACCGCATCCTTATCAGTACCTACAAGGCGAACAGTGCCTGCTTCTACCGCTTCAGGACGTTCTGTCGTATCACGTAATACGAGAACTGGCTTACCAAGAGCTGGGGCTTCTTCTTGAATCCCACCTGAATCAGTCAAAATCAAGTAAGATTTAGCCATCAAGTTTGCAAACGGTTCATAGTCAAGAGGGTCAATTAATGTAACACGCTCCACAGAACCAAGTTCCTCTTGTACAACTTGGCGAACTTTAGGATTTTTATGTACAGGGAAAACAACTTGAATATCTTCAAATTCATTGATTAAATCTCGAATGGCTTGATATACATGGCGCATAGGTTCACCTAAGTTTTCTCGGCGATGTGTGGTAACAAGAACCGTACGTTTTTTAGGATCAAGAGCATTAATAGCTGCATCATCGAATACATAGCTGTCTTGTACCGTCGTATCAAGAGCATCGATAACAGTATTCCCTGTTACATAAAGATGTTCTGTATTAATATTTTCTTTTTTTAAATTGCTTTCAGAACTAGAAGTAGGCGCAAAGTGATACGTCGCGATCGAACCCGTCAATTTTCGATTCATCTCTTCAGGGAATGGAGAGTAAATATCACCTGTCCGTAGCCCTGCTTCCACGTGACCTACAGGAATTTCTTGGTAGAAAGAAGCCAATGCCCCAGCAAAGGTAGTTGTAGTGTCACCATGAACGAGTACCACATCAGGTTTTGCTTCTTCTAATACATCTTTAAGGCCCATCAAAGCACGATTAGTTACATCATATAGTGTTTGACCTTGGCTCATAATATTTAAATCATAGTCTGGGGTAATATTAAACAAGTTTAGTACTTGATCAAGCATATCTCGATGCTGTGCCGTAACGGTGACGATAGGTTCCATATCTGGTGCTGCTTGTAATGCTTTTACAAGAGGAGCCATCTTGATAGCCTCAGGTCTTGTACCAAAGATTGTCATAACTTTTAACATAGTTGCCTCCAACGTAGTAGGATAGAAAAAATGGGGCGCCAAGCGCCCCACAGATGGTTATTCCTTATGAGAATCATCAGTATTCTCCAAGGCTTTAGCCAATTCATCGCGATCAAAGGATATGGTATCATCCGAGTCGCTGCGTTCAATTGTAGGACGTGGTAACGGATGCCCTGCCGCATCACTATGCATGATAACGCCAAGACGTCGTGCAATATAAATACTACACAAGAAAATTACTAATACCAAGGTCGCGCCGACCCAAGCATTGACCTCTGCAACGATAACAGATACACCGCCGAAAAGAGCTGTTACTGCATACATCAACAATACAGCTTGCTTTTGTGTTAATCCTTGTGCCAATAAGCGATGGTGAACATGACCTTTATCGGGTTTAAAGATGGGACGTCCACTGATTTTACGGCGCACAATGGCAAATAAGGTGTCTAAAATAGGCAAGCCTAACACAATGGCAGGTACCACTAGAGCAATCATAGCCGCCGTCTTCACAGCGCCCATAACGGAAATAGCTGCTAATGTATAGCCTAATAACATGGATCCCGTATCACCCATGAATATTTTTGCAGGATTGAAGTTATACCGCAAGAAACCTACAGTCGCACCTGCTAAAGCAAGAGAGATACAAGCAAGATCAGTTTGACCAAGTTGCAATGTCATTGCACAAACAGCGATACATGCGATAAAGGAAATACCTGCAGCCAAGCCATCAAGGCCATCGATGAGGTTTACAATATTTGTAAAACCAACTATCCAGAAAATAGTCAATGGAATAGCCCAATACTTGAGATATACTACACCACCCCAAGGAAGGTTAATAAAATCTACTCGAATATCATAAGCCACCAAAATAGCGGCTGCTATAATTTGGCCCATTAACTTAGTTTTTGGCTCAATTTGTTTAATGTCGTCCCAAATACCAACTAGCACCAAAATGACTGTACCAAGGACAAACCCAAACAATTTATGATCATGCGGAATGGAATCGTTAAAAAGAACCGATCCCACATAACCGAGAAAGATTGCTAATCCACCAAGTCGTGGAATCGCACCATGATGCACCTTTCGAGCATCAGGCTTATCTATTGCCCCAACAGCAACGGCAAAGCGTTTTACCAATGGGGTAAGTGCAAAGGTTATGATGAGCGCTAGTGCAAAGGCCCACACATAATCGAGCACATATTCACTCATAAGACACCTCCAACAAGTAGGTTGTAAAAACGGATTAGTTCGTTAAGCTACGAATAGGAGCAGGAATTCTGCCACCACGGGCGATGAACTCGGCTGCACTATATGGACTCACTTCGATAATAGGAGCATAACCTAATAATCCACCAAATTCAACAACCTCTCCAACAGTCTTACCAGGTACAGGAATTACACGAACCGCAGTTGTCTTATTATTAATCATACCAATTGCTGATTCATCTGCAATGATAGCAGAAATGGTGTCAGCAGTAGTGTCTCCAGGAATAGCAATCATATCAAGCCCTACAGAACAAACACATGTCATGGCCTCTAATTTATCAAGTGTCAAACTACCACAGGATACAGCATCAATCATGCCTGCATCTTCCGAGACAGGAATGAATGCACCACTAAGACCACCTACGTGAGAGGAAGCCATAAGACCACCTTTTTTCACCGCATCATTAAGTAATGCTAGTGCCGCTGTAGTGCCATGACAACCACAAGAGGACAAGCCCATTTCTTCAAGAACATGAGCTACAGAGTCACCTACAGCTGGCGTTGGCGCCAAAGATAAATCAATAATACCAAATGGTTTACCTAGGCGGCGAGATGCCTCTTGGGCTACCAATTGACCTACGCGCGTGATTTTAAAAGCAGTACGTTTAACCGTTTCTGCTACAACGTCAAAGGATTGACCTCGAACGGATTCAAGCGCATGTTTTACAACGCCCGGGCCAGATACACCTACAGAAATAGCACTATCCCCTTCTGTTACCCCGAAGAAAGCACCCGCCATAAATGGATTATCCTCTACAGGATTACAGAATATTACGAGCTTAGCACAACCAAGAGCATCATTATCCTTTGTAAGCTCTGCAGTTTTCTTAACGATGATTCCCATGTCTCGCACTGCGTCCATGTTAATACCAGTTTTAGTAGAGCCCACAGCAACAGAGCTACAAACGATATCCGTAGTTGCCAGCGCTTCAGGAATAGAGTCAATCAAAATGCGGTCAGCTCGAGTGGCGCCCTTTGTTACAAGCGCAGAAAAGCCGCCAATAAAATTAACACCTACAGTTTTTGCAGCACGATCCATAGCTTCCGCCACAGGAACATAAGATGTTAAATCACTACCTCCTGCAACTAAAGAAATGGGTGTTACAGAAATACGCTTATTGATAATAGGGATGCCGAATTCTCGCTCAATATCTTCCCCTGTAGATACAAGATGTTCTGCCTCTTTTGTAATACGGTCATAAATACGGTCACATAGCTCTTTACCAGAACTAGATGCACATTCAAGCAAGCTAATTCCCATCGTAATAGTACGAACATCAAGCTTGTTATCGTGAATCATCTGATTCGTTTCTAAAATATTGTCGATAGATAACATAGTGCCTCCTATCCTACGCGGTGCATGCTCAAGAAAATATCAGCATGTTGTGCACGGATTTCAACACCTAGTTCTTTACCTTGAGTCGTCAAAGCCTCTTGGATAGCTGTAAGATTTTTCATATCTTCAGACTTGGTTTCACACATCATAATCATATTGAAAACGCCATCGAGGATGGTCTGATTAATGGACATAATATTTACACCGTAGTTAGCGAGTACGGTGCTAACCCCAGCAATGATACCAACGCGGTCTACGCCGACAACGGTAACAACTAATTTCATAACATCACCTTCTCTAAGCACTACAAACTATATAGCCAGTAAAGGACATTCAATAAACTATATTAATATATTATAACACATTTATTATTTTTCATGAGTGAAATCTTTATGAGTTTTCTAGTGAAAACAATATGTTATACTTCGTCAGACAAAGCACTTGTTACAATCTCTTCACCAGCAGTTAACAATGCGATAAGACCTTTGTCACCTTTATAGCTTTCACCATAAATTTTATATAAATCTTCAGTACCAGATGGACGTGCTACAAACCAGCCTGTTTCCGTTTCCACACGAACGCCATCAATAGGCATATCTTTATACAGAGAAGTAGTGCGAACATTAGTAATCGCATCACCATCTACTTCGGTAGCCGTAATGGAGCTTGCATTTAATTGTTTCAACTTAGCCTTGGCCACCTTTGTACAAGGCGCATCAATACGACCAAATCGTGGATCCCCACAGCCTTCCACAATATTGTTATATAGTCTCTCAACAGTTGCGCCCATTACAGCATACATCTCCATTGCTAAGAGAGCCATAATCATACCATCTTTATCTGTGGTCCATACGGTACCATCTTTTTTAAGGAACGATGCACCAGCAGATTCTTCGCCTCCAATGCCAATTTCCCCATCGAATAATAGAGAACTAAAGTATTTAAAGCCTACCGGAACTTCATACACAGGAATTTCTTTAACGGATGCCCACTTATCAATCATGGTTGTACAAACAACCGTTTTGCCTACCCCTTTATCCTTCCAACCACGGGTTGTGAATAGATAATCGGCAGCGGCTACGAGGAATGCATTTGGTGAAGCAAGCCCTTCTGCACTAACAATACCATAACGATCATAATCGGGATCGTTACCAACAGCCAAATCGTAATTACCAATTTGCTTGATAACATCGGCCATAGCGTATTCGGAGGAACAATCCATGCGGACCTTACCATCATGGTCATAGGTCATAAAGCTAAAAGTTGGATCATATTCATCATTGATAATATCCATGTTGAGATTATAGCGCTCTTTAATAGCTCGCCAATAACCTAGTCCACTACCGCCGAGGGCATTAACGAGGACCTTAGGTTTTGCACTTTGTATTGCCTCCATATTAATAATAGAAGACAGTTCTTCTACGTACAGGCCTTTATAGTCATACGGAACTTGTTGGTCAGGTTCAATATTGTCGATGCTAATACGTTTGAACCCTTCTAGTTCACAATATGCACGAACATACTCATTAGCTCGAGTTTCAATCCATTTTGTAACGAGAGTATCCGCCGGACCGCCATTAGTAGCGTTATACTTGATACCACCGTTATCTGGAGGATTATGAGATGGCGTAATCACGATACCATCCGCCTTATCATCGTGGCTTTCATTATAACGAATAATAGCACGAGATATAGATGGTGTCGGCACAAAATCCATATCGGAATCAACCATTGCCGTTACACCATTGCCAGCAAGAACCTCTAGAACCGTTACAAGGGCTGGCTGAGATAAAGCATGTGTATCTTGACCGACAAAAATCGGACCTGTAGCGCCGAATTGGCCACGGCCATCACAAATAGCCTGTGTAATAGCGGCCACATGTAAATCCGTAAAAGTACCATTTAAAGATGTACCGCGATGGCCAGATGTGCCAAAGGATACGAGTTGTGTCGGATCTGTAATATCCGGAGCATTATCAAAATATGCATCCACAAGGGTTTGCACATCGATAATATCTTGTTCTTGTACAGGCGTACCTGCTAATTTGTGAGTCATAGAAACCTCTAATCTTATCTTGAGGGCAAGCCCTCTCATTTTACAACCTTGATATTCAATCAATCACATTAAATTATTTTCAAAATGTATGTATCATTCATAAAATATTATATTTACGCATAATTAATATAAGATGACAACAGCCAGAGATTTTATCATAATTCTTTATTTTGATTTGTTACAACTATTTTCATCTATTACAACATTATTGTTCGCTTCGGTAGTTATATCTTGTGATTTTAGCTGTTTAGATATTTCCGCAGGAACAATAGGTTGAGTAAAACCTTGACCGATAACCTCTTGGGCATCAGTAATCAAGATAAACACATTTGGGTCCGCTTCTTGAATAACCTCTTTCAATTTATTTACCTGCAGCAAGTTGACTGCAACCATCACAATTTGCTTAGGCGTCCGTGTATAAGCACCAATACCATTAATAATAGTGGCACCACGACCAACCTTATTGATAATACACTCACATACTTCATCGGTGCGATAGGTAATGATAAAAGCAACTTTACGTTGATTAAAGCCGATTACCACCTTATTTGTAATAATAGTATACACATACACACTGATAAGAGTTACAGCTACCGCTTCAAGTCCAACAACGCCGACAGCAACTAAGAGGATGGCACAGTTGATAGCGCTATTAATGGACCCCATTTGAAGGCCATAATATTTACGAACGATAAGTGCAATTGGATCAAGGCCTCCTGTATTACCACCTACACGGTAGACGATACCAAGCCCTAGTCCAGTTGTGATACCTGCCATCATAGAACTGAGTAGTGGATCCTTAATAATCATGTTATATTGCAAGAAACTAAACAGATCAATCATCCACGATAACATGAGCGTACCATACAAGGTATTAAGCACTACGCGTTTACCAAGCCACTTCCAAGCAGCCCAAAATATAGGGACGTTCAAAATAACGTTCCAAGAACCAACGGATAATCCCGTTAGATAATACAAAATCAACCCTACCCCACTAATACCAGTACTAACCAGTTTGTGAGGTAGTACAAAGGCATCTAAACCAGCACCAAAAATTGCACAACCAATAGCAACTATGACACATTGATAGACAACATCTTTATACTTGGCGAACATAGCTCCCTCCAAATTGCCATTTCACTATAAATATTCTATAATGAACTAATTAAAACATACACTGTTTACAATGCTTTTAATAATCAAACAACAGGTATATACAAAATCATCATAAACCACTTAATGGTTATTTTCAATCACTTTATAACAGTATAAAATAAACATATAAACTGCATATATTTTGTACATTACAAACGAGGCTATTATGAGTAAAAGTTTTGAGCAACTCGGTTGCAGCAAAATTAATATTGGGCTTGCTATTACAGGCAAGCGTGACGATGGATACCACGACATCGATTCTATATTTCAATCGATTCGTCTTAGTGATTCTATTTATTTCGCTAAGCATCATTCCGTAGTATTTTCTGGTGGCGCTCCCGAATTGCCTGACTACATGCAAAAACTCGTAAGCTATGGAGAAGATAATCTCGCGCTCAAAGCGTTACGCGCCATACAGGCCTATACGGGTTGTAAAGCCGGTGCCGCCATCCACCTATTAAAACGCGTTCCTATTCAAGCGGGTCTTGGTGGCGGTAGTGCAGACGCAGCGGCCATGTTATTAGGTCTCAACCGCTTTTGGGACTTACGGCTCACACAAGAGGAACTTTTAAACATTGGTGCCTCACTCGGATCTGATGTGCCGTTCCTACTACAAGGTGGTACCGCTCGCGGAACAGGTCGTGGCGAAGTGTTAACCTATAGCCAATCGCCAGAGGCACATTGGCTATTACTAGTAAAGCCAAAGGTATCTATTTCTACAGCGATTGCTTATGGTCGCTTCAGTGGTAAATCTAATGCCACCGCAAAAACAATCGATACCGTTCTGAATCATCTTCAGAATAATGATTTACAATCTGCTTTCACTAGTAGCGCTAATACTTTCGAAGAATTATTATTCCCAGATCACGAAAAACTAGGAATATGTAAGGAGTTTTTCACTAGCCGTGGTTACCCAACCATCATGACAGGAAGCGGTCCTACGATGGTAGTATTACTTAACAAACCTATGGAAGCCTTACAATTACAAGAAGAGATTAAAGCAGCTGGTCATGATTGGCTGTCACTCATTACTAAAACATGTACACAGGAGGACTTAGTATGACAAAACGGTTACAACCTATACGACTCGATGCGTATAAACCACTAAGAGAAGTGGTAAGTGAAACATTGCGTCAAGCCATCCAAGATGGGGTGTTAAAACCTGGGGAGCGCCTCATGGAAATTCCCCTTGCCGAAGAGTTAGGTGTAAGTCGTACCCCCATTCGTGAAGCCATACGTAAACTTGAACTAGAAGGCTTTGTCGTTATGGTGCCTCGCCGCGGCACCTACGTTGCCAACATCTCTTTGAAGGATATCACGCAAGTATTTGAAATCCGTTCTGCCCTGGAAGAACTTGCGGCAGGCCTTGCAGCAGAACGCATTACAGAAGAGGAAATCGAAACGCTGGAGAGAATGCTTGTAGAAATCGGCGATCATATGGAAAACAAAAATATGGAATCCGTTGTGGCTGCGGACGTAGAATTCCACGAAGTCCTCTACCGCGCATCTCGTAATGAAAGATTGGCGGATATTGTTCACAATTTGCGAGAACAAACCTACCGCTTCCGTAGTTTTTCTATGAACCAACCAGGTCGTCTTAGAAAAACTTGGGAGGAACATCGTCAATTAGTGGAAGCCATTGCCTCTCACAATGCCGCACAAGCTCGTAAACTAGCTCGAATTCACATGGAACATTCTGAACAAACCTTGTTGCAAGGAATGGAAGAGTCACAAGAATTTACTAAGGCATAAAAAACATCCTACAAAATACTATATAAAGCAAAATCCTTCCTATTTGTGAAGGATTTTTGTTTTACATAGTCTATAGAAATTGATACAATATCATTGATTAGTATGAAATATGGATTTTTTATAAGAAAGGGAGTTTTTATGGAAGCAATGCTTAATGATGCTATATCCACCATAAACGGTTATTTATGGAGTTATTTCATCATTTTTATTCTTATCGGCGCAGGTCTCTTCTTTACGATGACAACGAATTTTGTACAAATTCGCATGATTAAAGAAATGATTCGCCTCGTAATTAACGGCGCAGGTAGCTCTACAGAAAAGAACCATGTATCCTCATTTCAAGCATTCTGTGTTAGTACCGCATCTCGTGTAGGTGTTGGTAACATCGCAGGTATAGCTATTGCCGTTGTACTTGGTGGCCCTGGTGCTATTTTCTGGATGTGGGTTATCGCACTCATCGGTGCTGCCACGGGCTTCATCGAATCTACATTAGCACAAATCTACAAAGAACCTGTTGCTAAGGGCGGTTTCTATGGCGGACCAGCTTACTATATTCGGTATGGTCTAAACAACAAGGCATTATCTGTTCTATTTGCTATTTTAATCAGTATTACCTATGGTTGGATTTACAATTCTGTACAAGCCAATACTTTGGCTGCATCTCTCCAGGTATTTAACCTTGATGTGTCCTATACAGGCGCTGTAGTAGCAGTCCTTCTTGGTATTATCATATTCGGTGGTATCAACCGCGTTGCAAAAGCATCTGAAATCATTGTTCCTATCATGGCGATTCTATACATTGCTACTGCATTATTTGTGGTAATTATGAATATCACCCAATTCCCACATGTAATCTATACTATTTTCTCCTCCGCATTCGAGCCTGTTGCAGCAGGTGGTGGCTTATTAGGTGCTACTGTTATGAATGGTATCAAACGGGGGCTCTTCTCTAACGAAGCCGGGGAAGGTTCTGTTCCAAACGCAGCCGCTACGGCAGCTGTTAATCACCCTGTAGAACAAGGTCTTGTGCAAGCATTTGGCGTATTCCTTGATACATTCATCATTTGTACAGCTTCTGCTTTCATCGTACTCATCGTGGGTGATTACAGCACTACAGGTCTAACAGGCATTGCTCTTGTACAACATAATCTAGCTCAACAACTTGGTTCTTGGGCGCCTACAGCCGTAGCCATTTTCATCGTTATGTTCTCCTTTAGTTCCTTAATTGGTAACTATTACTACGGTGAAATCAATATCAGCCACTTAACAAATAAACGATTCTACCTACATTTGTTCCGTATTGGCGTAATTCTTATGACATTTGTTGGCTCTATTGCTTCTCTAGATCTCGTATGGAATCTAGCCGATTTATTCATGGCTTTCTTAGTATTAACTAACGTAAGTTCCATCGTACGCATGGGGCGCACAGCAGGTCTTGCCCTTGACGACTATATCAAACAACGCAAAGCAGGTATTGAAACGCCTGTATTTAACCGTTCCATCCTAAATCACACATATGGCATCGTATGGTGGGGCGATGGTCAAACTACAGACTCCTCCGTACCTCCTACTCCGATTGAAGATACTGTGGAAAAATAAAATATATCGATGCATGAGGCTGGTGAAAGTATCTTTCACCAGTCTTTTTCGTATAATCTTTAAATTCGTATAATCTTTAAAATACTTTATTAATACATACAGATGGGTCTATATTCTTCGGAATATAGATTTTTATTTTTTGTAAAAGTATCCATTTTCATAGATAAGACTATCCTCCACCAAGAGATTTTAAAGTGACAGATATCACAGTAACCATCTATATTTTTCCTACTTTTAAAGGTTAAAAACTATAGAATATATTTATAAAAATATAAAGGGTATTCTATTTATAATGTCGAATACTTAAGTATGTGAAAAATTAGCACTAATTAATTTACTCTGTTATCCGGGAGGTAATTATGAGCGGTTATAACCCATATGAAAACATGTTAAACACATTAGACGTAGCAGCTGAAAAGCTCGGCTATACTCGTAGTGAATACGAAGTATTGCGTCACCCAGAACGGGAACTAAAAGTAGCAGTTCCTCTTCAACTAGACAATGGCGAAGTTCGCGTATACGAAGGCTATCGATGCCAACATTCCACATTGCGTGGTAGTGCTAAGGGCGGTCTTCGCTTCCATCCAGATTCCGACGAAAATGAAGTGCGTGCACTTGCGGCATGGATGACTATTAAAAACGCTATCGCTAACATTCCTTATGGCGGTGGTAAAGGGGGCATCAAAGTCGATCCTAAAACTTTAAACCCTCGTGAGTTAGAACGCTTAACTCGTAACTTCGTACGCCGTATTGCACCTATCATTGGTGTTAATACTGACGTTCCTGCACCAGACGTAAATACGAATGCCCAAATCATGAGCTGGATTGCTGACGAATACAGCACATTAAAAGGCGAATGGAGCCCAGGTATCGTTACAGGTAAACCAATCGAAGTAGGCGGTTCCTTAGGCCGTAATGAAGCGACTGGTCGCGGTTGTCTCATCGCATTGCAAAGCTATCTTGCTAAGAAAAACTTAGATATTAAAAACCTTACAGTTGCAGTTCAAGGCTTTGGTAACGTAGGTTCCGTAGGTGCTCGTCTCATTGCACAAGCAGGTGCAAAAGTTGTGGCTATCGGCGACGTAAGTGTTAACATCTACAATCCTAACGGCCTCGATGTTGAAAAAGCATACGAATATGCTAACTCCCATGGTCGTTCCCTCGAAGGTTACAGCGAACCAGGCATGACTACAATTGGGCCTCAAGAGTTATTGGCTCAACCAGTGGATGTATTGTACATGGCGGCCCTTGAAAACCAATTAAACAAAGACAACATGGAAAATATCCAAGCTAAGATCATCTTGGAAGGCGCTAACGGCCCTACTACTAATGATGCGGATAAATACTTCTATGAAAAGGGCATCGATATCATTCCTGATGTGCTTGCCAACGGTGGTGGCGTAGTTGTATCCTACTACGAATGGGTACAAAACAAAGCAAGCTTCTACTGGACTGAAGAAGAGGTTAATGAAAGATTAACTAAAAATATGCAAAATAGCTTCGAAGCTGTTTGGGAAATGCAACATAAATATAATGTACCTCCTCGTCAAGCAGCATACATGGTTGCTCTTGAACGACTCGTAGTTGAAACTAAGTGGCGTGGCTACAACTGTTAAACTCCTATACCTCCATACATGTTAGCCATGGAAAAGGCGTAAGCTCACATTGAGCTTACGCCTTTTTATTTACCTATATACATAATCGAAACATCTCTTGAGATTCAATTATTTACTTAGTTTTGTCAATAAAACCACTTATTATTTAAAAGCACCTAATAAAGCAGCCACACTAGGACGGCTCATCAAAGCTTTCACCAATACAGAACCAAGAATCGCTGGAACAGTTTGACCCACGATGAGGTTCAACACTAATGGCCAGTACGGTAGGCCAAGTAATGGGCTGAGCCACAATGGCACACATAGTGCAGGCACAAAAACAATGGGAAGCATTGCCCACCAAGCACTAAGGCCAAGCTTGCGCATGCCTACGATGATGCCTGTCGTTACTACACCGACACCAAAGCCCCCTATCATATCGAAGATACCAAGACCACCGAATAGGAAGTTAGAAATGAGGTTGCCAATCCCCATGGGAATCACCAAGAACGGAAAGGCATAAGCAAGTGCATATAATGATGTTGCTATACGAATTTGATACGCCCCGAAGGAAACGCTTTGCGTTACATACAATACAACGATGTACAATGCCACAACCATGGCAGAAATAGTCAATTTGCGTGTAGAAATCATAACACTCACCTCCTCAAAATAAAAAAGCATGGCAAAACTACCATGCTTACAATGCTTATGAATTTCCTTAGTTTTGTTTAGAGACAGGATGGTTTCAAACTGTCTTATTTAGTTGTCGCCTTTAGGCAGTACTAATATATCATATATCTAATATTTTCGCAATTAATTGGGGTTAAGGCGGACTTGTATGATCATCTACGATTAGTATCAAGATTGTAAGGTGGGGGGTGGTGAAAGATACCTTTCCTCATCGCTCCACTGGCGAACCGGTCATCGGCCGAGGGCCTCGACCTGCCAAAGTCGCTCTTTGAAAAGGTATCTCCCACCACATCAAATTAAACAAATCAACGTTTATCACAATACTAGTGACGTAAAAGTCCGCCTTGAGTCAAATGAACACTCTAACCAATTAGAATATATGCAAAGTAGTCGCCCAAAGGCGACTACTAATTTAAGCCAGTTTCAGTAGAAGTATATAGAGATAGCTACTTTTACAATGCTGGGTCTTCGACGCCGTTGACATGGAAGGCTTTAGCTCTATCAATACAGGTACCGCAGTGTCCGCATGGTTTGTCTCCGCCTTCGTAGCAGGACCATGTGAGGTGGTATGGTACGCCGAGGCGTAGGCCTTCTTTTACGATGTCAGCTTTGTTGGCGTTAATAAAGGGTGCTTCTAAGGAGCATTCTTTACCGGATCCTTCAAAGATGGCGTCGCCCATAGATTTGTAGAAGTGTTCTGTACAGTCAGGGTATGCATTGCCTGCCGCATCATCACTGTGAGCACCGTAGTAGATATAGCCGCAGTCTAAAGATAGTGCCAAGGATGCTGCGGCGGATAGGAATAGACCATTTCTAAACGGTACATAAGTGCTTACTGTACCTTCACCTTTTGCATCTTGTTGTTCTTTGTAGGAACCTTGTGGAATATCTTCACTAGATTGTACTAATAAAGAGCAGTTACTAAAGGCAAATAGCTTAGCAACATCCATCGTTTTACCTTCCATACCGTAGTACTCTAAAATAGCTATAGCAGCCTCTAATTCCTTACTATGTTTTTGACCATATTGAATCGATAAGGGTACCACATTATCTTTGCCAAATCGTTCAATAGCAAGGGCTAAACACGTAGTACTATCTACACCTCCGCTAAATAGAACGACAGCTTTTTGTTTTTGAGCCATAGTATCTCCTTTTCTATCACAACAGCCTCATCCGTAGATGAGGCTGTACTTTTATATTCACTAAAATTTTATAGATCAATAACCAATTCTACTGGACAGTGATCAGAGCCAAAGATTTGTTGATGAATCTTCGCTTCTTGGATTTTATCATCAAGGCGTTTGGATGTGATGAAATAGTCAATTCTCCATCCTGTATTCCGTTCACGAGCTTTCCCCATATAGGACCACCAGCTGTATTGCTCAATAGCATCTGGATAGAGGTGACGGAATGTATCTGTAAAGCCTGCCCCTAAGAGTTCTGTCATCTTTGCACGTTCTTCATCGGAGAAGCCCGCATTTTTACGGTTTGTCTTAGGATTTTTTAGGTCGATTTCTTGATGGGCTACATTGAGATCACCACATAGAATGACAGGCTTTTTCTTATCTAATTCAAGTAGATAATTACGGAATGCGTCTTCCCAAGTCATACGATAATCAAGGCGAGCTAATTCACGTTGGCTATTCGGTGTATAACAGCATACCAAATAGAAATTATCGTATTCAGCAGTGATAACACGGCCCTCTTGATCGTGTTCTTCAATACCGATGCCATTAGTTACGGACAATGGCTTAATACGCGTGAATACAGCCGTGCCACTATAGCCTTTCTTAACTGCACTATTCCAATATTGCTCATACCCTGGCAACTCCAAAGAAATTTGATCGGGTTGCAATTTTGTTTCTTGCAGGCAGAAAATATCTGCATCTAATTCATTAAAGGATTCCATAAATCCCTTTGTTACAGCGGCGCGGAGGCCGTTTACATTCCAAGAAATTAATTTCAATTCTTACTCCTTTATAATACTTCGCATCAATCTAATACTATTCACCGTATTTAACTTGGTGAAAGTCTCTTTCACATAGAATATACGTCAAGTTTTTGCTTAATGTAAGCTAATCTAAAGATTATATGTTAGCAATACTACTGCTTTTTATGTTTCTTAGCATGTCTTGCTTCTGCACGAGCCTTGCGGGCATTTTCATTTGCTTTAAGATCGCTTTCACGTTTCTCACGAAAATAGTTAGCCACCGCCGACAAGACAAGGATTACTAATACAGTTACATTAAACATACCAGGTCCAAAGGTATAGATATGATAACACAAATAACCAAAGGCAACGACTGTTAATAATTGTTTTAATAGATTCATTCGCCCTCCTAAGTTAGTTTAATGTTTCTACACCTGTACTAAGCGGGAAGCCTTCATACGTTACCCAGTCACTAGAACTACCAACATATAAAGCAGATTCAAGCCCTACTTCACTCATGGTTAACAACGCATTGCAGGCAGTCACACCAGACCCACAGTACGTTACAACTGGCCTATTTTGGTAAATTTCGTTGTAATACTCAGCCTCTAAATCTTTCAAGGATTTAGGACCATCTACGGTATAACCGCTTTCATAAAAGTGATTAACAGCGCCAGGGATATGGCCTGTCATGCCATCCATCGTATCTACTTGAGATCCATCATAGCGGAATGGCGCACGAGCATCAATGATAACATGATCTCCGCTTTCACTAGCCTTGAGTACCTCATCACGGCTCATAACCATATGCGTTTGCAACTCGTAGTTAAAGATAGATGGTTCAGCAGGTAATGGAGTAGGCTCTTTAGTTAGGAGATGGCCCTCTCGAACCCAACGTTCAACACCACCAGACAATACGCGTACATCAGTTAAGCCCATGTAGCGCAACGTCCACCAAAGACGGCCCGCTAAAAATAGCCAAGAATCATATACTACAACCTTGGAGTTGCGAGTAATGCCATAAGACTCAAAGGTATGAGCCAACCGTTCCATATCTGGCAACGGATGACGACCACCATGCTCGCCCAAAGGACCTGTTAAATCCTTATCTAAATCTACTGCATAAGCCCCCTTAATATGGCCCTTTTTATAATCTTGATACCCTCGAGCATCTAAAATGATGACCTCATCGAAACAAGCTAATAATTCTTTAGGAGTGATAAAATTTGACATGTTGTACTCCTTTCTTTGATTATATCGAAAAATACAAATCTGATAATATTATTATATACGAGTACAACGGGATATACAATTTATTTTGGCACAGTAAAAGTTATTTATTTGCGTAATATTAAAACTAGATAAACATGAAAAAGCCCCTATCTAAGATAGGGACTTATACGTAATTTAATGTTTAACTTACAAGCGTTTGTATATGGCATCTACCGCATCAATATCGGCAGGTAACCAATCCACAGAATATAAACTATCTTTAGATAACCATTTTGCAGCTTCATGTTCTACTAAGGTAATAGTAGAATCATTTGCCAACGAGCATAAATAACAATGCATAGTAAGATCAAACTTTTCATACCCTTTATAGTCAATGGTTATAACATGCTCATTCACAACTATATCTACATCCAGTTCTTCTTTAATTTCACGTATTAATGCTGCATCATAAGCTTCACCAGGTTCAATTTTTCCGCCAGGAAACTCCCAACCATCTTTTAAATCACCATAACCACGCTGAGTAGCCAGTATTGTATCACCTTTTTTTATGATAGCCGCTACCACTTCAATATGTTTTCTTTCTTCACTCATATATATCCTTATCCATTAACAATATAATCATATATATCATCCCGTACAGGTACTTCAAGCACATATTCTAATTCTACCGCTGCAGTACCATTGGCCATAGAAATTTCTTTAGCATTCTCCTGACCAGTAGAATGAATTGGACCTAAATAGTAAAACTCTTTAGACTCTTCATCATCCTTGTTTTTTCTTACAAATAAATGCATAGCAACTCCTAATGTATCAGCATTAAAAGCAGTTTGTACATCATCAGAGGCAAAGGATCGTTTATTTTTAGAAATGGCCTTAAGTAATCCTGGATTTTCAAATCTATCCTCGTATTTAATTGTATCTTGAATATCATCTGATTTATGATAATTGATAAATACGGGATAAGTCTTTGTTTCCTTATGGAATTTATAGCCCCCAATATTAAGTGGAACTTCGTTTTGAGGCCACTCTAATAATTGGCAAACTTGTTCATATGTATATTTTTCATATAAAGCAAACGGCGTATTACCATAAATATTGTCTTTATACTTTTCATCGAACTGCTTCAAACCATAATCAACGAGCTCTTGAACTTGTTCTTTAAAATTATTATCCTCTAAGGCCTGTTTAAAAATTTGGGATATACCATACTTACCATTAGAGAACTCAATAAACTCACTATCTGCAAAAGTTTTTTGTGCTACTTGAACACCAAATCGATTTGTCATCATATTGATAAGATTAATTCGTCCATATTCAGATAAATCTACATTGTAATTATTATAAAGCTCTTCAGATACATAGTTAATGATATCGTCACGACCATCTAATAACGCCTGCAATAATAAAAGTTCTCTAGCACGTATACCTGTCGTTAATTTCTGAGATATAAAATGTAGCATTCTCTCCTGAACAGGTGTAAAGGATATTTCATAGTCCTTATCCTTAATCTTTATCAAGAAATGATGATAGGACTTAAATTTACTAAAAATTCTACTAACATCAATCGAACCATGATCGGCAAAATCAGCAATTTTAGGAATACAACCTAATTTGAAGCGTAAATTGAAATAAGCTTCTTTAATTAATTTCATATCGGAAAATCTTGCCGTATCAATAGATTCATAAATGCGTTGTTTTGCAATTTTATCAAAATGTACAGTTGAGGTACCTGGAATAATACGATTACCAGCTTGTACATAACGACGCAATGTATCTTTGTTATAGCTCCTATCACCTGATAAGGCTAATGGAATCATAAAGTTATTAGTATAATTCCCAATAAAATCCAAGATAACTACATATTCTTTATCTTCAAATTTACGAAGACCACGTCCGAGTTGTTGAATAAAGATTATCGGACTTTCAGTTTGACGTAGCATAATAACTTGATTAATTTCAGGAATATCAACACCTTCATTAAAGATATCTACGGTAAAGATATAATCCAATTGCAGGTCTGGACGTCCCTGATAATCACCGGTTCCCGTTAATCGAGCAATTGCTATTTCCCTAGTTTCTTGACTATCTTCACCAGTTAAACATACAGTGCGATAAACACCACGCTCGTTAAAAGCATCGGACAACGCTTTTGCCTCAACTCGATTGCTACAGAATACTAGCCCCTTTACACGACTACCACTATGTCCAAAATAGCGAATTTTTTCTATAATTTTATCTACCCGCTCTTTTGTAGACAAGTTTGAAAAGGATACCTCCATATCAGAAATATCTTCTTGCGTATCCACCCATAAATCACTAATGCCAAAATAATGAAATGGACATAGTAAATCTTCTTCTAAAGCCTGTTGTAATCGGATTTCGTAAATAATATTATGGTCAAATAATTCATACAAATCATAGCCATCTGTACGTTCCGGACTAGCCGTCATCCCCAATAAAAACTGAGGCTCAAAGTATTCAATAATGCGCTGATAGCTATCTGAACCTGCACGATGTACTTCGTCAATAATAATACAGTCAAACTCCTTTGGATCATACTGTTTCATTACATCATTACGGCCCATCATTTGCATTGTAGAGAATACATGAGTCGCATTATAGTATTTAGCATTCCCAGAGACCAAACCAAATGTAATAGATGGATCATTATAAATCCGCTCAAAACTAGCGATCGCTTGTTTTGCAATTTGTTCACGATGTACTAAAAATAATATTCTTTTAGGCTGCATTTCTCTCATAGCAAAAGCTGCCGCATAGGTCTTGCCGGTACCCGTAGCAGAGATCAAAAGACCTCTTTTGGCATTATTAGCCCTTAATTCGTTAAAGTTAGCAATAAACTGTTGCTGCATGCTATTAGGCTCTAACTGAACCAAATCTATTTTTCTAAATTGCTCTGCTACAGTCTTTTGTGAAGTGCGCTCTGGGCGTACCCATCTTGGTTTATACCAAGGAATAAAATCTTCATAGGGAATAGAAAATTTTGAATTCCAATATAAGTCAAATTCTTCCATAATTTCTCGAGCATAGGTATCACTGCAATGAGCTTCAGATCGAGTATTCCATTCACGATTTTTCTTTAATGCATTAATAGTTAAATTAGAACTACCAACTATAATCTGATAAGATTCATCTTTTCTAAAAATGTAGCCTTTTGTATGGAATCCATGACCACTACCTTGTGTAGTGCAATACACTTTTAACTCAATATTATTTAAACTCCCTAAATCTTCCAAAACTTGTGGACTATTAAAACCAAGATAATCCGTCGTTAACACACGACCATGAACACCACAATCCTCTAGTTCCTTTAGGATTGGCTTTAACGTCAACAAACCTTCTGGAGTAATAAATGCTACTGATATTAAAAACTCATCACAATTGCGTAATCCATCTTCAATAGCAGATAATACATTACGCCCTTCCCCATTAGCAATAAGTTCCGAAGATGTAGCAAAATTGATTAAATGATTCGATTCTGACATAACGAACTCCCCATATAATGAATACTATACTTGCTATTATACCAGCCGCAGCTGCAACGTCTAGAGAATATATGGATTTATCTCAAAACATCTATTTTTAATACAATTTACAGCCTTATTCATCATTTAATCGCTAATTATAAATATTAATACATGTTCAAATCAAACATTTTCATCTATTCCTTATAATTATCGTATCCATACGTCTTTTTTGCCACGTAAAGTTGTGATATAATGTAAATAATTACTCTTAGGGCATTAGTCTGTCCAAATGGATCCAAAAGAGTTAGTGTGTTTTCAAGGAGCGTGCGCAGTTGAAAAAGGGGTACATCAAGTTAATAGCAGCCATTGTACTTGGTGCTGCTATTATCGGTGGTGGGATCTATGGGGTGTATACACTCTTATCATCCAATACAACGACAATTTTATATCGATCAACCGTTGACGATAAAATCAACGCCATACGACCTTATATTGTTGCATTAGATGCATATAACTCGTACAGTGTAGCCTATGCTAGCCAATTACAGCCAACTCTTGAAGAGTTGCGCAATGGGTCCCATAATACGACGATTACCTTACCTAAATATAAGGAACTTAAAGCTGCATTAGAGGTAGCAAAACAAGATAGTTCAACGCCCTACGAAGATGTAAACCAAGCGACAAATGATGTCCTCGTAGTGCTTGATCAAATTATTCCTATTGCAGATCAGTTGCAATCTTACTATGTGGAACGTCGTTACGAAAAGGATAATTATAAAGGCAGCGATGAGCTAGCCGCTCAATATGTACCTTTAGCTGAACAGTTCTACGCTACATATAACGCATTAGACTTAGCGTTAGATAACCGTAATAATGAGCTTTATAACGAACGCATGACTGAGTATCAGGGAGAAAAACGGGAAAATGCGGTTAACTTTATAGAGATAAATCTTATAACCGCACAAACTATTGATCTTATTGATCCAGATGGGAATACAGACACCCAAAAGGTAGAATCAAACTTACAACAAATTACACAACGCCTCAATAAATTACAACCTGGTACTACACCAGAAGTACAAAATGCAGTAAGAGAGTATCAAGATTCAGTAAAAGAATTTGTTGCAGAGGCACGCAACTACATCATTATCAACTCGTCATATGGCGAAGCTTATACGCAATTATTTACCAAGTATAATAAAATGATTGGTAAGGCCAATGCAGTTAATATGGCGGACTTAGACGTAACAGAGAAAAAATAATAGTTAGATAACACAAAGGACTAGCCCATGTAAGCTAGTCCTTTTATTTTTATGTAAGCATCAAACTTTATTTCTTTTTCAAATCTTTTGTGATGATATAATATTCAGACGGTGTTATCTTAATACCATCAATATGTTTATTACCTACAATATTGATTTTAGGGTATCCAAGGAATAATGCTACAGCGTTATCTAACATCAGTTGCTGTGCATTGATAACCGCATTACGACGCACCACTGGATCGCTACCGCTTTCACCTAGAGCCAACAATTCATCGAAACGAGGATTTGAGAAGCCAGAGCCATTAGTTTCAACGCCTGTACCCCAATATTGTTTCAAGAACCATACTGGTTGACCTGTATTAGCAGTTACAACACTGGAGATAATCATATCGTAATCACCAGATTGAGATAATGTGTCGATAACCGCATAATCTACGATTTTAATTTGTAAATCTACACCTATCTTTTTGTAATCCGCTTGCAATGCTTCCGCATATAATGGCAATTCAGGACGAGTTGTATAGGCATAAAAATCAAGTACTAAATTTTCACCATCTTTATCAACAATGCCATCACCATTCGTATCTTCATAGCCTTCCTGTTTAAGTAATTCTTTGGCGCGCTCTACATTATATTTATTAGGATCACGCAATTGGTTAAAACCATAATCGATAGATGGTGGCAATGGAGCCATACCAGCTACAAACGTATCCTTCATGAGATTTTTCGCATAAGACTCTCGGTCAGCCGCTGCAATAAGAGCTGCACGAAGATTTGGATTTCGTAGTTTCCCCTTTTGACCCATACGAACAAATACGTCACGCAAGGAAGCCATTTCATAGATAGTAAAGTTCTTATCATTTTGGAAGATACTATATTCACCTGGTCCAATGCTAATAGCCATATCCACATCACCAGATTGTAATGCCATAGCACGTGTATTTGCATCATTAATGGACGGGATCTCAACCTTAGCAAAGCCTGCCTTACCGTCCCAGTAATTATCATTACGTTTTAGTTCAGCACGCTCTTTTGTGAAAGAGGATACTACATATGGACCAGTACCAACAGGACCGTCCTTTGCAATATCACGACCATTCGCTTCTGCTGTTACGTCCATAATTAAGAACAATGGATCACCTAACAAGTTGGGCAAGTTATAATATTCCTTGTCAGTCTTGATGGTCAACTCCTGACCGTTAGCAGTAATTTCCGTATAGTTAAAGAACGTTTTTGCTCGTTTACTCTTAGCAAAGGTTCGTTCTAAAGATGCTTTTACCGCCTCAGCCGTCAAACTATTACCATTTGAGAATTTGACTTTATCATTGATGGTGAAAGTCCACGTCAATTTATCATCACCTTGTTTCCAAGAGGTGGCAAGCCATGGGGTTGCCTTCATTTGGTCATCAAACTTGATAAGCGTTTCACCTACACCAAATCGTACAACGGCCCAGCTAAAATAGTTTTCCGTTGGTTCTAATGTACCAGCAAAGCTAATAGCCCCTACCTTTAATACATCATTAGATGAAGAAGAATCTTGATTCATACAGCCAACAGTCCCGAGCACGGTCATACCAAGGGTCACACCAATTACTAAGGCCTTGCGTAATCCTTTCATTTATACACCTAACCTTTCTACACACATTAACTATCTATTTATGCTCAGATACTCACTATGTTTTGCATTAACATAATCTAGTAAATATAACCTACTTTTAAAATAGTTAATATAGAGAGAATCTATGTACATCACTTCATATGAGCATATCTTGTTATACCCATAGGGGTATATTCCATACAGTCAACTATACTATATATTAGGTATTAACACAATGTATATTTCGAGAAATATTTCGATATGTCTATTAATAAATTTCATACCTTAACTATGTATAAAAAATAGCAGTTAGTCTCGAAACTAACTGCTATTTTAAGTTTACCTACCCGATCTAAATCTCTACGTTTCAAATCTGTGCTTTTGAAATTTTGAAAGTAAATTTTCCTATTAAGCTTCTAATGCAGCCTCATCCAAGGTAAGCGGCTTATGATCTTGCCCAATTTCAAAGATGGAACTCAATAAAACCTTTGTATATGGATGTTTTGCATCCGCCAAGTGAAAAGCATCTAGTTCTTCAACGATAGCGCCTTTGTACATTACGACCACCTTGTGGCACATCGTACGAATAAAGGCAATATCATGAGCAATAAATAGGTATGTTAAATTTTTCTTTTTTTGTAAACGCGCCAAAAGGTACGCAATGGAGTCTTGTACAGATACGTCTAGAGCACTAGTAGCCTCATCTAGTACGAGGATTTCAGGCTCTAAAACGATAGCACGAGCAATGGCAACACGTTGGCGTTGACCACCAGACATTTCATGAGGATAGCGATGCATAAACTCACGTGGTAGATCTACCATTTCCAGATAGTCACCTGCAATTTGCTCTTCTTTTCCCTTTTCAAGAAGACCGAAATTATAAAGTGGCTCAAGAATGATGTCTTTGACCTTCATACGTGGGTTAAAAGCTGCAGATGGATCTTGGAATACCATTTGAATTTTCTTGCGGTATTCTTTCGTTTGCTCAGAGTTCATATGTTGAATCTCTACGCCATCTACATAAATCTCGCCTTCCGTAATAGGAAGCATCTTCATGATCATACGAACCAATGTAGTTTTCCCAGAGCCAGATTCCCCTACAATACCAAGGGACTGACCTTTTTCAAGAGTTATATTAATATCCTTACATGCTTCAAGCTCACCACCAGTAGGAAGTGGGAATCGTTTATATACATTCTTAATTTCTACGGCGTAATTAGTCAATGTAACGACCTCCTCCCAATGTTGGCACAGCATCTTTTAATTGTTTCGTATATTCATTAGATGGATTTTCCAAAATATCTTGTGGTATACCAGCATCAACAACGCGGCCCTTTTTCATAACAATAATATAGTCAGACATATAGGCTGCTACACCAAGGTTATGAGTTACCATGACGATTGCAGAATTATGCTCTTTGGCTAGCTCAAGCATTTGCATAACCACTTGAGATTGTGTCGTTACGTCTAGTGCAGATGTCGGTTCGTCACCGATGAGTAATCCTGGATCTAAGGCTAACGCCATAGCAATACCAACACGTTGACGTTGACCACCAGATAATTCGTGTGGATAACGTCGCAATATATCCGCTCCATTAGGAAGAGATACAGACTCTAACAACTCAATTGCTCGTCGATCACATTCATCATTGGTGATTTCAATATGAGATCTAAACAATTCTCTAAATTGTTTACCAATGCGAACAATTGGATCTAATGCACTACCACTATCTTGGAAGATCATGGCCATATCTTTACCACGTATGGCTCTCCATTCTGACTTGGATAGGGTACGAAGGTCGTGACCGTTAAAGATCAATGTACCGTCTGTAACCTCACCACCTACAGGTAATAAACCCATGAGGGCCCGGATTACAGTAGTTTTACCGGATCCGGACTCACCTACGATGGTTAATACCTTACCGCGTTCCAAGGTAAAGTTCACATCCATAACAGCAGGCACACCTTGGTACGCAATGTTAAGGTTTTCTACAGTTAGTATGTTTTCTGCCATTATAGCTCCTCATTATTTTGTAATTTTGTTAGTAATCCAGTAGTAATCACTTGGGTACATGACAGCACCTTTCAAGTAAGAACCAGTAACAATATTAGTTTTAGGGTAACCTAAGAACAATGCAGCGCCATCATTCATCAATAATTGTTGAATTTGGATTGCATATGCACGACGTTTAGCCGGATCAAATTCAGTTTGAGCCGCATCAAGCAATGCGTCTACAGACGGATTAGAGTAGCCGGAACCATTTTGTGCCCAGTCACCACCATTATTAGTGTGCCAATAGTTAGCCAAGAAGTAAATAGGATCTCCTGTATTAGCAGTTACGATGTTGGAGATAAGCATATCATAGTCGCCTTCTTGACCCATTTTATCAATCAAGTTGTAGTCAACTGTTTTGATTTTCATATCGATACCAACTTTTTTAAGGTCGGCTTGGACAGCTTCTGCATAAAGTGGTAATTCTGCACGAGAGTTATATACAACGAAGTTGAATGTTAATGGTTTGCCATCTTTATCTAGGATGCCATCACCATCAGTATCTTTCCAGCCATCTTCTGCTAATAATTGTTTAGAACGTTCAGGATTATACGCATTAGGATCTTTCAAGTCGTTGAAGCCGTAGTCCATAGATGGTGGAATTGGAGCGGAACCAGGAATGAATGTACCCTTTAATAATACATCTGCATAGTTTTTACGGTCTGTTGCAGAGATTACAGCAGCACGTACTTTATCATCTCCAAGAACACCCCTTTGGTTGATACGTGCCAATACTACACGAAGAGATGCAATTTCATCTACTTTAAACTTATCATTGCCTTGGAACAAGCCGATTTCGCCAGGGCCGATATTAACAGCCATGTCTACATCACCGGATTGCAAGCTCATAGCACGCGTATTAGGATCGTCGATAGCTGGGATTTCTATGGTTTTAAACGGTACTGCACCATCCCAGTAATTTTCATTCGCCGCCATTTCAGCACGTTCCTTAGTGAAAGATTTCACTACATATGGGCCTGTACCGATAGGACCTTCTTTAGCAAAGTTACGGCCATCTTTTTCAGCTTGTACGTCAACAATTAGGAATAATGGATCCGCCAAAAGACCTGGCATATTAGGATATTCTTTTTTCGTATGAATTATCAACTGTTGTCCATTAGCTTCAATAGAATCATATTCAAAGAATGTTTTGGAACGGTTTTGCTTGGCAAAGGAACGTTCGATAGATTCCTTAACAGCTTGAGCATCAACTTTTTTACCGTTAGAGAATTTCACCTTATCATTAATTGTGAAAGTCCAAGTTTTCTTGTCTTCCGATACTTCCCATTTAGATGCAATCCATGGTTGAGGCTTCATGTGCTCATCGAATTTAGCCAATGTTTCACCTACACCATAGCGCATTACAACCCATGCAAAGAAGTTTTCTGTAGGTTCTAAGGTAGATGCGAAGTTAGTTACGCCTACTTTCAATACATCTTTATTTGCAGAACCATTGTTATCGGAACCACAACCAGCGATGAAGGAACCCATCATCACAATGCTAAGACCTGCTAAGAGGGCCTTTTTCCAAGATTTTTTCATGTAAAATCTCCTTGTACAATTACATACAAAACGTAAAAAATTTAAACACCCAGACTATGAAAGTTCTACATAATCACTGGTGAAAAAAACATAAGTTTAAACTTATTCACATAGAAACTTTCACGAAAGACAGTTTCCAAATTATGAATGCATCCACTATATTATCCTTGGTTTTTAGGATCCACTACATCACGTAAGGAATCGGACCAAAGGTTAAAGATAGCAACCACGATAAGGATGGACATACCAGGGAATGCCATGAGCCATGGACTTGTTTGCAAGTACTGGCGACCCTCGTTGAGCATGAGACCCCATTCTGGAGTCGGTGGCTGAGCACCAAAGCCTAGGAAGGATAAACCTGCTACCTCAATCATGATAGCCCCGATATCTAATGCACCTGTTGTAATAACGAGAGGCATAATATTAGGAATGATATGACGTCTGATGATGGCCGTCGTAGATGCACCCATCATAACAGCAGCCGTTACATATTCCTCACCGCGCACCTTGAGCGTCATAGAACGTACAATACGAGCATATTTTGCCCAACCTACAACAGATAAGGCTAAAATCGTATTTACAATGCTACCACCTAGAATACCAGCAATAGCAATAGCCAATACGATACCAGGGAATGATAACATGATGTCTGCTAAACGCATAAGAACCATTTCAACTTTACCGCCAAAATAGCCTGCTGCAGCACCGATAATCGTACCAATACTAACCATGATTACAACAATGGTTACGCCCATGAACAAGGATAATTGAGTACCATAAATGATACGAGATAATACATCACGTCCTAATTTATCTGTACCAAACCAATGTTGGCTGCTTGGTGCTTGCAATGCCTGACTTATATTTGAGGTGAAAGCATCGCCCGGTGCAAGCCAGGGTGCAAAGATAGCGATGAGAACAATGATAATCATCAACCCACTATAGAAAGAGAACAATTTATGTTTTTGAATAAATTCTGCCATTATGCTCTCTCCCTTTTCAATCTAGGGTCTAATAAGATATATGATGCATCAACCAATGCGTTAATACACATATATGCTAAAGCAACCCACAACACAAAACCTTCAATCAATGGATAATCGCGCATAGTAATAGCATAAATTGCCATATTCCCAAGTCCCGGCCAAGAGAATACCATTTCTACGACTGCCACACCACCTAGTAACCAACCAATAACAACACCAAGAATAGTGATGAGTGGTAACACCGCATTAGGTAAAATATGACCGAATAAAATTTTTATCTCACTAACACCGCGAGCACGAGCGCCAATAACATAATCCTTTTGCATTTCCTCAAGGATAACTAGCCGCACTTGACGCATGTATTTAGACCCAACAACAACTGCCAAAGTAATAGCGGGCAAAATAACACCAGACGCAGTCACTCGAGAGGATGCAATCGGTACAAGGCCCAATTTAAGACCGAAGATGTAAATCAGTACAAGACCTAACCAGAACGTAGGCATAGATACGCCTACGAAGGATAGAAATCTCAACACATAATCAACCCATTTGTTACGATTTAAGGCGCTTATAATACCTGCAGGCAATGCATAGAGCAGCGTAAATACTAAAGCCGTACCCGCTAACATTAATGTACCTGGTAAAGCCTCCAACATACGATCTACTACTGGTTTTTTAGCAGAATAACTCATCCCTAAATCACCTTGTGCGGCATTGACGACCCAGTTTGCATACTGTACTACAAATGGTTTATCTAACCCAAGCTGAGCTCGAGTTTCATCGATAAGCTCCTGAGATACGATAGTATCTGCCGTTTCAAGTAACATCGTTACTGGGTCACCTGGTGCTAAATAGGTGAGACAAAATGTCAAAAATGTGATGCCAAACAAGGTAACAATAAATTGCCCCAATTGTTTGACAAAGCGTTTGCCCATAGGCGCCTCCTAAACTCTCTAAACACTAACAACAATTCAAATGACAAACTAATGGTACTAGCTTTTTATATAGCGATGAAGCTTAAAGGCTAGGGAACGAAAAAAGGTTAGTCGCCCGACTAACCCAAATTAAGCACAGCATATGCATACCATGCCTTTAGAGCAGGCTTTCTGACTCTGATTCATCGCAACATTTCGGCCTTCCCAGTTTCCCAGTGACCCTATAATGAAACCTTGCTCCTCATTACAGCTATTTGCATAGTATGGGTTTTTCACCCATTTTCCTCTTTTACGCTCGGTAAATACCGACACTCACTAGTTCATTCATTTTTATCGATTATAAATATACTATATTAACACTCTATTTACAATACATATACCCCTTATGGGTATATGTATTTCGCATATTTTCAATATAATTTTTATACTGATAAAAAATATTGATTAATGATTAAATTCACAATCCTGCATAAAATTATATAAATTAACTTATATAAATAATTTTTTATTATATTTACTGTATATGACGGTATATATATTAATTTTAATAATAATAAAGCAATGTAAAAACTTTATTATAAAATCTTTTTATACACAGCAAAAATTTGATTAATAATAAAAATGCTCTTTAAGTTTTTTCAAATTAGGCACTCATGAATTATAAGTCTAATTTATAATTATCATAAAAAAGAGGCTATTACCGAAGTAATAGCCTCTAATAAGACGAGATGTATTCAGTTAATCAATACTTTGTTGTAAGCGGTGTGCTCTGCGTGTATCCCACGCTTTACGCAAAACATAGATCACCAAGCCTATGCTTACTGCCACTGCGCTACCTACCATAGCATCAAAGCCACATGCGTAGATTGCATATAGGCAGTAAAGAACACCTATACCGAACAAGTAATTAGAGCGTTTAATACGACTTTCAGCTACACCAGCCATACGCATCATTGTAGGTACTGCCAAGATGCACAATACATACGGTACTACGTTAGTTACAACCGCTAAGTTTACTAGGATTTCAAATTGCTCACGCAAGGATTCGCTTGCAGTGAACAATGTAAGTAATGTTTCAACAGCGAGTAAAATCAATACCCCACGAACAGGAGCATCTTTGCTATTTACACGAGCGAATATTTTAGGGAAGTAACCATGTTCTGCTGCGCTTTTGAACACGCGAGACAATGTGAATTGCCAGCAAAGCAAAGCGCCAAAGCAAGAAATAACCATAGCAGCCATAACGATGTTTGCAATTGTATCATTGAACATGTATACGAATGTCAAACCGAATGGTGCGTTAGAATTTAATAAATCAACGTTAGGCACAATACCTGCCATAACGTTTGTGGACAAGATATAAACCACTGCCACTGCTAATGTACCCGCCACAGTTGCGATAGGTACGTTTTTCTTTGGATTCTCAACAGCATCAGCATTAGCCGCTGCGGACTCAAATCCTAGGAAGCCCCATAAAGTTAGGGAAATAGATTGTTTTACCGCATCATAAAGCGGAAGATCATTTGGGTTCCATGCCGCCCAATAGATAGATGGATCAAACCAATACCAGCCGATTGTACCGATTAATAAAACCGGAACAATAGAGCCCCAAATAGTCATATTGCTGAGTCGACCTGTGAAACGATTCCCTCTGAAGTTTAGAATCGCTGCAAACCACAAGAGCACAATTGTTACTTGACTTGTTTGTGTCGCATTGAGGTCAACACCAAAGAAAGCTGCGCCATAACCTACGGCAGATACCGCGATGGCGATATTAGCAATGATGAGAGATATGCTGTAAGCATAGCTCGCCATAAAATGTCCAGTTTTACCGAAGCGATGTTCTGCATAACCGCCCATGCCCCCTTGTTTTTGGGAGAACATACCCGCTTGAGCAAAAATATACGCTAGTAAAAGCGCACCCACAGCTGTCACGAGCCAAGATAAAACTGAAATAGTACCAACTTGAGCCAAATTAGTTGGTAACATAATGATCCCAGCTCCTAGCATATTGGCTGCTACCATTGTGGTTAGCTGGAATACAGACATTTTTTTAGCGGTGGTTTTCATGTATCAATCCCCTTTCACTAAGGTGAATTTTTTCTCGTCCATAATTCACTTAAAATATATATACCGCTAAGTAAATTCAGTTCGTGCTGTGATGGGCTTGAATGTGAATTTACCGTTTTTATTCTTATTACGAGTTAAATAATAACACCTATGAAACCAAAATAAAAGTACTTTATTGGCGGACAAGGCATATTACACGAATTGAATAAATCATAGGTAATTTATCATCAAAATCGAACAGAACTCATTTTAATCGTAGCAAAGTATATTTTTACCCCATTTTATTCTGTGTATAGATGTAATTTTTCCTATCTATCACGGTTATAGTGTCCTAGTACAAGACTATTATTCTCTCACAGTCCACTACATATGTACATGTAAATACATCATTTTAATAGTGGATTATCAATTAGAATTTTGGGCTTTATAGGTATCGTCTAGCTTTTAAATAAAAAATCGATATACATATAAGTATAATGGGCAATATTAGACCCTTAATGAAATCCTTATATGTATATCGATCTTATTTTTCCAGATTTTATTGATAACTATTCTTTATTTTTATCTACTACTTATTCCGCACTAAGCTCTACTCTTCTACAGATTCAACGATTTCTTTCCATTCAGCAATTTGCTTTTCCTCAGCAGCGATAATGATTTTACCATTATTACGTTGTCGTTCCACACATTCTGGAGCCGTACCAGAATAGTTATTACGACCTGCAACACAAGCTTCGATGGAGATAGCGTCAAGAATATCTGCATCAAAATGGTTGGAAATAGCTTTGAAGTCCTCTACGGATAGATCAAGGAGTACACAACCTTTTTCGATGCAATGATGCACCGCATTACCTACGATTTCATGGGCTTCACGGAATGGAACACCTTTCTTCGCAAGATAATCCGCCATATCTGTAGCATTGGAGAAGTCGTCATCCAAGACTGCTTTCATATGAGTCCCATTGACCTTCATACCACGAATCATAGCCGCATTAATGGACAATGCGAAGTGTACTGTATCAATAGCATCGAAGATACCTTCTTTATCCTCTTGCATATCCTTGTTGTATGTAAGAGGCAAGCCTTTCAAAGTTGTTAAAAGGCCTAACAAATGACCATAGGTACGGCCTGTTTTACCACGAACCAGCTCGCAAACGTCAGGATTTTTCTTTTGCGGCATAATACTAGAGCCCGTGCAGTGAGCATCATCAAGTTCAATAAAATTGAACTCATTGGTAGACCACAAGATCAACTCTTCGCTAAGACGACTCAAATGCATCATTACTAGAGATGCAAAGGACAAGAATTCAACTACGTAGTCACGGTCAGATACGGCGTCCATACTATTTTCGTAAATACGAGAAAAGCCCAAAAGCTTTTGCGTATATGTTTGATCAATGCCGTATGTAGAACCAGCTAATGCGCCGGCCCCAAGTGGCATGATGTCAGCATGTTTGAATACCATCAACAAACGATCAAAATCACGTTCCAACATAGAGAAATAGGCCATCATATGATGCCCAAACAATACAGGTTGAGCCCGTTGTAAATGCGTATAGCCAGGCATGATAACATCACTATACTTTTCAGCTGTTTCGATGAGAGCCTTCTGCATATCTACGATGAGTTCACCCATTTCCACAACAGCTTTACGCACGTACATGTGCAAGTCTACTGCACATTGGTCATTACGGCTGCGGCCTGTATGCAAACGACCACCAGCTTCACCGATATCATCAGTAAGGCGTTTTTCAATATTCATATGAATATCTTCAAGAGCCACGGAGAACGGAAACTCTCCTTTATCAATCTGATTTTTAATCTTCGTTAAACCTACTAAAATAGCGTCTCGATCTGCGTCGGAGATAATATGTTGTTTTGCCAGCATAGTCGCATGAGCCTTGCTGCCTGCAATATCTTCGGCGTACATCCGCGCATCAAAAGCGATAGAGGATGTAAAATCCTCTACCGCTTTATCAGTGCCTTTTGTGAAACGCCCGCCCCACAATTTAGCCATTATTTACCTGCTTTCTCTTTCATCAATGCATTAATTTTGAGAGGTAAACCGAACAAGTTGATGAAACCTTCTGCATCAGATTGATCGTATACATCATCTTCTTCGAATGTTACGAAATCTTCGCTGTACAAAGAATATGGAGAAGTACTACCTGCAGAAATGATATTTCCTTTGTACAATTTAAGTTTTACTTCACCTGTTACAGTTTTTTGAGTTTCGTCAACAAACGCTTGTAACGCGTTCATCAATGGTGCGAACCACATGCCATCATATACGAGTTCAGCGTATTTGTTAGCAATGAGTTCTTTGTAGTGGTATGTAGCTCTGTCGAGGCATAGGTATTCAAGTTCTCTATGAGCATACATGATGATAGAGCCACCTGGGTTTTCATAAACGCCACGGGATTTCATGCCTACCAATCTATTTTCGACGATATCTACAACGCCTACACCATAGTGTGCACCGATTTCGTTGAGTTTTTCTAATATTTGTAATGGAGTACCTTCTTGACCATCTACAGCTACAGGTACACCTTCTTTGAAGGATACAGTTACATAACCAGCTTCATCTGGAGCTTGTTCAGGTGTATGTGTTACCAAGTACACATCATCTTTAGGTGCATTTGCTGGATTTTCAAGATCGCCGCCTTCATGGGACAAATGCCATACGTTTTGGTCCATAGAATATGGATGAGATTTTGTAGCTACAACTGGAATATCGTGTTTAGCAGCATATTCCATACAGTCTGTTCTAGATTTCAAATCCCATTCTCTCCAAGGAGCGATGATTTTCATGTTAGGAGCTAATGCTTTGATAGTCAACTCAAAACGAACTTGGTCATTACCTTTACCAGTCGCACCATGAGCGATTGCATCAGCGCCTTCTTTTTTTGCAATATCTACAAGAATTTTACCAATTAAAGGTCTCGCGAAGGATGTACCTAATAAATATTTACCTTCATAAATTGCACCAGCTTTTACAGTAGGCCATACATAATCTTTTACAAACTCTTCCTTAGCGTCAACGATGTACGCTTTAGATGCGCCAGATTTGATCGCTTTTTTCTCAACTGCATCATAATCCTCAGGTTGGCCCAAGTCTACACACACTGCAATAACTTCAGCGCCATAATTTTCTTTCAGCCAAGGAATGATAACAGAAGTATCTAAGCCACCAGAATATGCGAGTACTACTTTATTTGCTTTACCCATGATAACACCTCATAAACCACTATCTATTTAGACTCATATAATCAATACAGTATCAGATAATTGTGAAAGTACCGTGGTATCTTCTATTACCGACAAGCATTTTCTCCTTCTGACAAAAAATAGTATACACCTGTATAATTATAAATGCAAGTATTATTTTTATACAATTAAATAATACTTTTCGGAACGTAACTATTCGAGAGCAATAAAACTACAAAATTTTAAACTAACATATGTTATAGCTCTTTTTGTGTTACTAATTATTAATATCTGTAAATCATTTATTGGTTCAAGCAAATCATTATTTATATAGTTTTAATTTCCACTTTAAAATATGTGGTCTTAAATTAGATCAATAGGCGAAAATTGGTAATCTAAAGCTATCTTATAATCATCAGTTGTATTAAGGGGTTCTTTTAAAGTCTCAATGATAAAAGACTTTATTTCACCTATAATCGAGTAAAGCTCATTTTGTTCTTCATTAATAATAGCTTCAATGCGAACGTCTAAATCATAAGATCTAGAAATTTTATAATTACCTGTAGAGTAATCTACATTTCTAAATAACTCCAATATATTCATCTTAGATATTGCTGTATCAAAAGCATTTATAGCATTTAGAATATTATGTTTCGCCATTACATTTACACTGACAATGGTCTGATTACAAATATGTGGAATTGTATCAACAATATATTCTTCTCTAACAGTAGCTCGCAACGATTCATCAGCCATTATTAACTCTCTATCCAAGGCTTTATCCCAAAAGCAATGTCTTACAGCCATACAATCATGTTCATCATCATAATAAACTATCCAGTTTTCAATTTTATTAGCATCAGCTTGTTCGATGTAAAAGATTTCACGAGCATAGGAATCTACATCAAGTAATTCAGACTTATAATCTACTCCTCCAGGGCCTCTTAAATAATAGGATATAAAATTCTCCAGCCTAAGCATGGCAAACTTAATAATAGGTTTTGCACCTATATAGATAGAAGAAAAGTTACCCTTTTCATAGCGCTTTAATACAACATTATCCAATATCTACGCTCCTTATGCTCCAAATTCTCTCTAAAAAATCATCTTAATAACACAAATGTATCAAAAAAATCTCTATTAGCCAATTATTAATCAGCCAACAGAGATTCTAAAATAGTAATTTAATTATTCTTCAACGAGTTCCAGCTCTTGTTCGTACGCATAGTCTGCCTCGGCTTGTGTAATCATGCCTTGGTCTACCATTTGTTCGAGCACCAGCTTTTGCCGTGCTTTAGCACCTTCATAGTTCGTATAAGGATCTAAATAGGACGGTGCATTGGGTAATGCAGCAAGCAAAGCACTTTGCCCCAAAGTTAATCGACTAGGACTCGTCCCAAAGTATCCATGAGAAGCTTCATAGATACCGTAATAATTATGACCATAATATACGGTATTCAAGTACATGGTAAGGATTTCTTCCTTAGAGTAGTAATGTTCCATTTCACTAGCGAGGATGGCCTCTTCCACCTTACGACTCATGATGCGCTTCGAGGAAAGGAACAGATTTTTTACAAGTTGTTGCGTAATAGTGCTACCGCCTTCCAGCGTTTCACCTGCTATGGTATTCGTGTACAAGGCGCGAATAATACCGAGTACATCAATAGCTCCATGTTTATAATAACGCTTATCTTCAATAGCGATTAATGCATTTTTTGTATACTCAGGAATAACATCCCCTTTCACCCAATGTTCTTTTGAAACACGTTGATTAAGAGCTATCTGTACTTTATCTCTAAATGTAAACAGTCGTATAATTCGATCCGTACGACTGAGCGTATCTTCACTTTGTTCTATTTGTTTTTCAACAATTGTATGAGCTTTACTCTCACGATTTGTCCCTTGAAAGCTGTGATATCCGTCATATATAAACATAGCCAAAATCATGACCACCACGAACACAACTAGATTTCGAAGGTAGCGAAATACTTTCATTTCTTTCACCTATTTCTTAAAGGTCTGTAATATAAACACATGTAAATATAGGTTTATAGTCTAGCCATATATACAATACCTTATATACATATACAAATATAAGGTATATTAAATGTATTGTATCACATCAATCAATAAGAAGATATGTAAAACACTAGTTTTTACGTCCACTCATACTACAAATATATTTAATATATCTTATAACGGCACAATACTATATATCTATAAATACCGATTAATGCATATTAGTTATACTTATTAAGTTGTATTAAAAACTTTAAATAGAGTATAATATATGAGATGATAAAAACATGCCTATGGAGGAGTAAAATGAAACAGTGTATGGATTCAGAAAATCTGCATCGTCGATTGCGTAAAATCTTAGGTCAAGTGCAAGCTATTGATCGAATGATTGAAGAAGACATTCCCTGCGAAGATGTGTTGAGCCAAATTAATGCAGCTAAGTCTGCACTACATAAAGTAGGACAAGTAATTCTTGAAGGACACATCAACCACTGCGTACGAGATGGGATCGAACATGGTGACGTAGAAAAAACCATTAGCGACTTTACAAAAGCTGTAGAGCGCTTTGCAAATATGGGTAAATAAAAAAGGACTCTACAAATGAATTGCACCCCAAAAATTAGACATAATTTTGGGAGGTGCAGTTCAAAATGTAGGGTCCTTTTTATTACCTCAATATTAATCGTGGTTAGTTGTTAAGAATTCGCTCAATGCAGCAAGTGCCTCGTCTTCGTCAGCACCATCAGCAGTCAATGTAACGGATGTGCCTTTTGTAGCACCCAAAGTCAATACAGTTAAGATGGATTTAGCATCTGCTGTTTTACCGTTAGTAGCGATAGTCACTTTGGATGCGAACTTAGCAGCCAATTGTGTGAAGGCTGTAGCAGGACGAGCATGTAAGCCAGATTCGTTAGTAATTTCTACTGTTAATTCTTTCATGATAACCTCTTTCTATCTTGATAGGCGGTACCTATCCATATGTTCTAATAGATATATTGTATCAATATCAAGCATTTCAATTCAAGTATATTACATCCTATTTGCTATGTAATGATCCAATTTAACAAAAATAGATTTATAATAAACCTTTTTCAGCTAATACAGATTTAGCATATTCTGTAATTTCTTCTGCTGTGTCCATAGTAAGTGCTTTGTTTGCCACCTCTTCACATTCTGCTTTGGAAACAGAACGCAAAATATTTTTAATAAGAGGAATCGAAGAAGCCGTCATGGAGAATTCGTCGAGGCCAAGGCCCAACAGAATCATGGTCGCCACAGGGTCGCTAGCAAGCTCACCACACATGCCTGTAAATTTACCTTGTTCATGACTAGCATCAATGACGTGCTTAATAAGACGTAACACACCTGGATGCAATGGTTGATACAAGCTACCGATTGCTTCGTTCATACGGTCTACTGCCAATGTGTATTGGCAAAGATCATTCGTACCGATACTAAAGAAGTCTACATATTTAGCAAGGATTGGAGATATAACAGCTGCCGCTGGTACTTCGATCATGATGCCAACCTTGATATCCCTGTTGAAATCCTTACCCTCAGCCTCCAGTTCCTCCTTACATTCACTAAGCATAGCATTCGCTTGCTTCACTTCCTCAACGGAAGCAATCATAGGATACATGATGTGAATATCACCAAACGCACTAGCTCGTAATAAGGCACGCAATTGTACCTTAAAGATGTCTGGACGATTTAAGGATATACGAATAGCGCGATATCCTAGGAATGGATTCATTTCACTTGGTAAATCAAGGCATTTCAATTCCTTGTCTCCACCGATGTCCATGGTACGGATAATAACAGGCTGCCCCTTCATATCTTGGGCTACCTTTTTATACTCTTCGAATTGTATTTCTTCTGCAGGCAATTCGTCATTTTCCATGTAAAGGAATTCTGTACGATACAAACCAATACCTTGTGCGCCCATAGTGAGCGCATGTTTAGCATCCTTCGCCTTACCAATGTTGCCGAATAGTTCTACATGATGACCATCAATGGTAGTAGCTTCAAGATTAGCGGATTCGCGTAACCGTTTTAACTCTTCTTGGAACGCCAACGCTTGATTTGTATACTCCGTCCAATCCGCATCAGATGGATTGATTTCCACGATACCATCCGTACCAAGAACGACTGCCTTATCGCCATCTGCAAAGCTTTCAATATCACCAACGCCCATAACTGCAGGAATCTCTAAGGTGCGAGCCATAATAGCCGCATGAGATGTAGGGCCACCTGCTGCCGTAACGATACCTTTTACTACCGCTTTATCAAGGGATGCCGTATCAGATGGTGCCAAATCATGAGCCACCAAGATAACCTCGCCAGAAATATGTGATAAACCGCGAGGGTTCATGCCTAACATATTACGCATCAAACGATCACCGATATCCTTAATATCTGCGCCTCGTTCACGCATATAGGCGTCTTCCATGCCGAGAAAGATATTTGCAAAGGTTTCAATTGTTTGAGCCGTAGCCGCTACCACATTCATATGGCTAGACTCAACAAGGGATTTAATTCCGTCAGATAAGGATGGGTCTTGAGCAATTTGCATATGCGCTTCAAAAATAGCCGCCTCTTCTGGCCCCATTTCATCCAACGCTTTTTTACGAATAGTATCCAATTGTTTTAAGGTAGATGCCATAGCAGTTGCAAACTTGCCAATTTCTTCTTCTACCTTGTCTTCCGTTACATTGTAATCAGGAATGACAATTTCCTCTTGAATATATCTATATACATTGCCTACTGCAACGCCACGAGATCCAGAAATCCCTTGAATTCGCATATGTGTTCCTCTTTCTATTACGATTAACTACATTACTCTTTATTTTATCATTTCTCTGTTAAACAATAAAGTAATCCAAATACCTATACTCCCTTAAATAACCGTCCCATATGGGGCATTTTTTGTTTTACTATAACTCTCAATAAACGTTGTAAGCTTTCCTTATTTTCCCTTTATTTTGCTATAAATTTATACGATTCCATGCCATGCTTAGGACCTATTTATGATATAATATTATAATATAGAATATATAATAATAAACATATGAGACTTTCACGGGCTTCATGGTGAAAGTCTTACTTATTGATAGGAGACTTTATGAAATTAACGAAAATGCATGGTCTCGGCAATGACTTCATCCTCTTTGCCGACCCACAAGGGACGTCTAAAGACTACACAGACCTCGCCATCCGCCTTTGCGATCGTCGCACGGGTATTGGTGCTGATGGTCTTGCTATCCTAGTTCCTTCCGAAACCTGTGATGTGCGCATGCGCATCATCAACTCCGATGGTAGTGAAGCAGAAATGTGCGGTAATGCCATCCGTTGCTTTGCCAAATACGCTTATGAACACGGTGAAACAACGAAGGAGACTTTCACCATTGAAACCTTAGCTGGCGTAATGAAGCCTACATTGACTATCGAAAACGGTATAGTCACACAAGTTACTGTAGACATGGGCAAACCATTTTTTAAGGCCCAAGACATTCCTATGAATGTAAACATGGATAAGGTTATCGACGTAGACCTCAATGTAAACGGTGAAACCGTAACAGTGAGTTCTGTATTGCTCGGTGTGCCTCATACGGAGGTATTCATCGACGACATTACAAAAGCCCCTGTTACAACACAAGGCCCTATCCTTGAAAAGCACGATGCCTTCCCTGCCAACACCAATGTAAACTACATTGAAGTGGTAAACGACAAACACATCAAGGTGCGCACATGGGAACGCGGCGCTGGCGCTACTTTAGCTTGTGGAACAGGATCTTGTGCCTCTGCCGCTATGTCCTTTGAAAAGGGCTTAACAGGCCGCGAAGTAGATGTGGAACTCTATTTAGGAACATTGCATATTTCATACTTGGAGGATGGCACGGTGCTCATGACAGGCCCGGCTGAGGAAGTCTTCGAAACAGAACTTCCTATCGATTAAAATGAAGTGGTTACAACTTATATTAAATGCGTTCCTAAGGTACCAACAGGGTCGCACACTCATACCACGGAATATAGAGCCCCTTTTGGGACTACTTGCATCCATTCTCGTCATCCTCATAGCCGTAGCCAATAGCATCGCTATTGGTTATGCCTTGATTGTCGTATGGAGCATCATGGCCTACGTGTTCTACCGCAAAGGATATGCCCTAAAAGAATTATTAAACCTATCTTGGACAGGTGCGAAAACATCCATCATAGTGATGCAAATCTTCCTTCTCATCGGTTGGCTCATCGCCATGTGGCAAGCAGCAGGCGTTATTCCTATGATTATCGCCACAGGTATCGATTTAATTGATCCATCCATCTTTATCGTCTGTGCCTTTTTAATAACAGCCATAGTGAGTATGCTGTTAGGTACTGCACTGGGCACTGTAGGAACGATAGGCATCGTACTCATCACCATGGCAAGAGCTGGAAGTATTCCAGAAAATATCGTAGTTGGTGCCATTATTGCAGGTGCTTACTTTGGTGATCGAAACGGTCCACTATCCTCTAGTGCATCTCTTGTAGCGGCCTTGACCCATACAAAGGTATCGACGAATATTCCCATTATGTTTAAAGATGGTATTCCAGCACTCATCATCTCTACAGTGTTGTATCTATTACTATCTCAGTGGTACCCACTCAATTACGAAAATAGTTTACTATCCGATACAATTCACTTTATTTTCAATATCGATTGGACATTATGGATTCCAGTCATCATCGTCATTGGTCTATTGCCTTTGAAAGTATCTATCCGTTGGCCTATCGGACTCAGTGCATTAGCGGCGGCCATTCTAGCCTATACCAATCAGGATGCGAGCCTCTTAGAGTTGGGATGGTATACCTTAACAGGCTTTGAACTACCGCACTATAATCCACTAGCTAATATCATTCATGGCGGCGGTCTACAAACGATGTTTATCCCTACCCTTTCAATTTTTATGGCTACTGCCATTTCAGGCATGCTCGAAGGGGTTGGCTTCTGGAACGATATACGACAACTGTTAGAGCGAGCTAAAACACGGAGCGATGTATTTGCTGCCAATGTAGGTCTTGCTTTCTTAACAGGTGCGGTTGGATGCAGCCAAGCTATTGCGGTAGTTATGACGCACTCTATTATGCGTATTACCTACGCACAGCGAGGTATTCAAGACGAAGATGTAATGCTAGACTTTGAAAATAGTGGCATTCTCATCGCTCCATTACAACCATGGAATATCGCTGCCTACGTGCCCATTGTCATGATGGGTACAAGTTCAACAGGTTATGTACCATTTGCCTTCTTCCTATATCTAGTACCACTCATCTATTGGTTACGATTACGGAAGCAAGATCAACCAATCATACGCTAATTAGTATTATCTCAAAAGGGGAAATTGTATGATTTATACCATTACCTTTAATCCAGCTCTCGATTATATCGTGCGCCTTGATCACCTCAAGACGGGTACTATTAATCGCACCATCCAAGAATACGTTCTCGGTGGTGGCAAAGGTATCAACGTATCTATCGTGCTCAACAATCTTGGCATGGATACGACAGCACTCGGCTTCATCGCAGGGTTTACAGGCGAAGAAATCGTAACACAACTCAAGAAATTCGGCGTGAAAGAAGATTTCATCCGGCTTCGCGAAGGATTAACCCGCATCAATGTTAAGGTAAAAGCCTCTGATGAGGAAACAGAGATTAATGGCCGCGGCCCAATCATTGCTACCGACGAATTAGAAGCTCTATACAAACAGCTTGATGCGTTGACCGAAAAGGACACCTTAATCCTTGCTGGCAGCATTCCTTCTAGCCTACCAAGCGATATGTACGAACTCATTATGGAGCGCTTACAACATAAAAATATTCGCATCGTAGTCGATGCTACAAAGGATCTACTCACAAAAGTCTTGCCTTATAAACCATTTTTAATTAAGCCAAATAATCACGAGCTTAGTGAAATCTTTGGGCGCACTTTATCTACAAAAGATCAGCTTGTAGAAGCAGCAAAAACATTGCAAGAGAAAGGCGCACAACACGTGCTCATCTCCATGGCTGGTGATGGTGCTATTTTGGTGTCCGCTGACGGCACTGTATATACCAGTCCTGCCCCTAAAGGAACTCTCGTGAATTCCGTGGGTGCTGGCGACTCCATGGTAGCCGGCTTTATTACGGGCTATGAAAAGACGGGTGACTTACAAGAGGCGCTCTATTGGGGTATCTCCAGTGGCTCTGCCTCCGCTTACTCTGAAAACCTCGCAACCCTTGAAGAAGTAGAAACACTGCTTTCACAAGTACGAGTTAAATAGTTTTATATTTTATGTGCATCAAGGAGTACACATATGAAAATCACTGATCTATTAAAACCTCAATCTATCCTACTGAATGCAGATCCTGTCACAAAAGCTGACGCCATTTACACCTTAGGTGAATTGATGGACAAAGGAGGCTATTTGACAGACAAGGCAGAATATTTAAAAGCTGTCTTCGCTCGTGAAGAGTCTGGTTCTACAGGCCTTGGCGACGGTATTGCCACACCACATGCTAAATCTGCAGGAGTAAAAGAACCAGGCCTCGCCGCTATGGTTGTACCTAATGGGGTAGACTTTGAAGCATTAGATGGTCAACCTTCTCGCCTATTCTTCATGATTGCGGCTCCAGAAGGCGCCGCTGACACTCATGTTGAGGTATTGAGCAAACTAGCAACTATGGTGATTGACCCAGACTTCAAAGAAGCCCTAATTCAAGCGGCTACTGTTGATCGATTCTTAGAGCTCATTACAGCTAAAGAAGAAGGAAACTTTGACCCATCCGTAGAAGGATATATCAAACCAGCAGAGGATCAAAAAGCAACCAGCATTACCGATGCTATCGAAGCAAAGGCTACAGAAGCAATTGAAAAGGTAGCACCTAAGATTTCTGTAGATAACCCGCATTATGATGTACTTGCTGTTACTGGCTGCCCTACAGGCATTGCACATACCTATATGGCGGCTGAATCTTTAGAACGCAAAGCTAAAGAAATGGGTGTTTCTTTAAAAGTAGAAAAGAATGGTGCATCTGGTGTTAAAGACGCTCTTACAGCAGAAGAAATCGAGCACGCTAAATGCATTATCGTAGCTTCTGACCGTCAAGTAGAGATGGCACGCTTTGATGGCAAACCTATGATTCAAACTAAGGTTGCGAACGGCATCAATAAAGCGGAAGAGTTATTGCGTGAAGCTATGGCTGGTACAGCACCTGTATACCATGCTTCCCCATCTGACAAAAATGGTGCAGTGGCTGCATTCGATGCGGCAGATAACTTTGGTCGTCAAATCTACAAACATTTGATGAATGGTGTCTCCCACATGTTGCCATTCGTTATCGGTGGCGGTATCTTAATTGCCCTTGCCTTTTTATTCGATGTATTCGACCCAGCAAATCCTAAAAACTTTGGTTCCGGTACACCTCTTGCGGCCTTCCTAATGCAAATCGGTGGCGCTTCCTTTGGTTTCATGTTACCCGTATTAGCGGGTTACATCGCTATGAGTATTGCGGACCGTCCAGGTCTTGTAGCTGGTTTTGTTGGAGGCTTATTAGCTAATCAAGGTGGCTCTGGTTTCCTAGGTGCATTGATTGCCGGTTTCGCAGCAGGTTATTTGGTATTATTAGTTAAGAAATTAGTATCTGGTTTACCTCAAGCCTTAGAAGGTACAAAACCGGTTCTCTTCTACCCTGTGCTTGGCGTATTATTTATTGGTATCGCCATTACCTTTATCATCAACCCTCCTGTATCCGCACTTAACCACTGGTTGATGGACTCCTTGCAATCCATGGGCACAACAAGCCGCGTATTGTTAGGTCTTATCTTTGGTGCTATGATGTCCGTTGACATGGGTGGCCCTGTAAACAAAGCGGCTTATGTTATCGGTACTGGTGCTCTTGCAACTGGCGAATACGGTATTATGGCGGCTGTCATGGCAGGCGGTATGGTTCCTCCATTGGCAATCGCTCTTTGTACTACATTCTTCCCTAGCCGCTTCACAGAGGCTGAACGTAAATCTGGTATCACAAACTACATCATGGGCCTTTCCTTCATCACAGAAGGTGCCATCCCATTTGCAGCAGCCGATCCAGTTCGCGTATTACCAGCTTGTATTATCGGTGCTGGTACAGCCGGTGCGTTATCTATGTTCTTCGAATGCACACTACGCGCTCCACACGGCGGCATCTTTGTAGTACCAACAATTGGTAATCCACTTCTATACCTTGCATCCATCGCAATCGGTTCCATTGTGGCTTGCTTCATCTTAGCACTTGTAAAGCCAAGTTTAAAAAATAGTATCGCTAAATAGACCATTAAAATTAACTATCAATTATAGCTTATAATTTAAATATGATTGATGGCTGATGCTTGATTATTGATGATTGATTATTGATTATTGATGATTCATAGATCATTGATCGTTGGTTGTTTATGACGAGTTTCGACGATTAGCGGTTAGTAACCAATAGTTAACATTTAGCGACTAATTGATTAATGACTCTTATGATGGTAAAAGCTAGTGTCACACTAGTAGATATAGTAAAAGGACTAGAATATACGTATTCTGAACTGACCTAAAATTGGACATAATTTAGGAGGTATAGTTCAAAAATATACGTGCTCTAGTCCTTTTCTTATATTCAAAAATAATTAATATTATTTTATAATTCATTATCAAAACTACTTTCAAAAGTGGAAGCAAATCCTCAAAATTGTACAATTACATCGATTTATGTTAAACTATATAAATATTAATTAACTTTAAAATTATAAATTATTATTAGAAATCTAGTTCGGAGAACTAATTCATGAAATCATCCAAAAATTGTAAGGTTACTGCTGCATTTCTTGCCGCAGCTGCGCTGGGTGGTGTTGCCCATGCAGAGCCTACACTTAACATGAATGATTTAGTAGGTACGAGTACCAGTGCTGAATCAACAACACAAAGTACTACAAGTGTAGCAACTCCAGTCGTGAAACCAATGGCAACTCAGCCAGTCTTACCAACTACACCACAACCAGCCACCATTGTACAACAACAAGCACCACCGATGGCACAACCTCAACCATCCTACGTGATGCAACCAGCAACGGTTAGCCCTATACAAACTCAACAAGTTACACCATTACAAGCAGTACCGCAACAAGTAGTACCAATGCAATCTCAACAACAGGTTCAAACTCAACCTCAGTATGTTGTCAATAAAGATACAAAGGCTGTCATGGAACCTACATTAGCAATGCACAGCTTGATAAATGTACAGCGAAAAACTGAACCTGTTACTGTAGAGAAACCAGTAGATGGTAAGCAACAAGTACAAACTACACAAGTACAGCGTACGCCTGTTGTTATTCAACAAGAATCCATAGCGCCATTAACTGTATCTAATACTACAGTAACAAAAGCCGTAGTAGCAAAACAGAGGCTTACGATTCGAGATATTCAACGAGCTGAGCGTGAACGTTTAGCTCAACTAGCCGCGGAAGAAGCAGCTCAACAAGAAAATGTATCACAAGTTGATCAACAACAACTCGCTCAAAAACAAGCTGAAGCTCAACGGCAAGCAGCACTACAAGCACAACAACAAGCAGAAGCACAACGGCAAGAAGCTTTGCGGGCGGAACAAGAACGTGTGGTAGCTCAGCAAACCGAGGCACAACGACAAGCGGCTTTACGTGCTGAACAGGAACGTATTGCGGCTCAACAAGCTGAGCAAGCTCGTATTGCAGAAGAACGCCGTCAAGCGGCTGAGCTAGAACGCATCCGTATCCAAGAGGAACAACGCCGTATTGCTGAGCAACAAGCAAATCAAGAACGTTTAGCGGCTCAACAAGCCGAGGCGCAACGCCAAGCTGCTATTAGAGCTGAGCAAGAACGTATCGCCGCTCAACAAGCCGAGGCGCAACGTCAAGCGGCTATTAGAGCAGAGCAAGAACGTATCGTCGCTCAACAAGCCGAGGAGCAACATCAAGCGGCTATTAGAGCTGAACAGGAACGTATCGCCGCTCAACAAGCTGAGGCGCAACGACAAGAAGCTTTACGCGCTGAACAAGAGCGTATGGCGGCAGCTCAACAAGCTGAAGCTCAACGTCAAGCGGCTATTAGAGCTGAACAGGAACGTATCGCCGCTCAACAAGCCGAGGCGCAACGTCAAGCAGCTATTAGAGCTGAACAGGAACGTATCGCCGCTCAACAAGCCGAGGCTCAACGACAAGCTGCTATTAGAGCGGAACAAGAACGTATCGCCGCTCAACAAGCCGAGGCTCAACGCCAAGCAGCTATTAAAGCAGAACAAGAACGTATCGTTGCTCAACAAGCCGAGGCTCAACGCCAAGCAGCTATTAAAGCAGAACAAGAACGTATCGTTGCTCAACAAGCGGAAGCTCAACGCCAAGCGGCTTTAAAAGCTGAACGTGAGCGTATCCTCGCTCAACAAGCTGAAGAAGAACGCTTAGCTGCTGAAGAAGCAGCTCGCCAACGTGCCGAAGCTGCCGCTAAAGCCGAAGCCGAACGACAAGCAGCTATTAGAGCAGAACAAGAACGTATGGCAGCTCAACAGGCTGAAGCTCAACGTCAAGCGGCTATTAAAGCAGAACAAGAACGTATTGCTGCTCAACAAGCTGAGGCTCAACGGCAAGCCGCTTTAAAAGCTGAACAAGAGCGTATCGCGGCCGAGAAAGCTAAAGCAGAACGCGAAGCTGCTATTAAGGCAGAGCAAGAACGTATTGCTGCTAAACAAGCGGAACTTGCAAGACAAGCTGCGATCCAAGAAGAACAAGAACGTTTAGCTGCTGAACAACTAGCAAAAGAAGAAGCGGCAGCTGCAGCTAAAGCTCGGGCTGAAGCAGAGGCAAAAGCTAAAGCAGAAGCGGACGCTGCTGCTAAAGCGCAAGCTGAAGCTGAGGCAAAAGCTAAAGCAGAAGCAGATGCTGCTACTAAAGCTCAGGCAGAAGCCGAGGCAAAAGCTAAAGCAGAAGCAGATGCTGCAGCTAAAGCGCAGGCTGAAGCCGAGGCAAAAGCTAAATCTGAATCTGAAGCCGAAGCAAAAGCTAAATCTGAGGCAGAGACTAAACAGGTTCAAGAAAGTAAATTACCGCAATCTTATGTAGATGCTCGTAATACAGCCTCTACAAAAGGCTCTTCTGTAACAGAAGAGAAAAATATTCTTTCCCAACCAATGGATCCACCATTGCAAGCCAATGCATCTGCAAAAATTAGCCTTGCCTTTGACGCGAAAAATTACGAATCTATGTCTACGACAGTAGATAATAAGGAAATCAAATATCGTGCCTTCGAGTACATCCCTTACGTGGCTAATCCAATCGACATAGATCAGCAATACATGAACATTTATGTACCAGAGGAATATTTCAACAACGGCACTATCAACGGTTACAACACCCAAACAGCCCCTATCTTCATGCCAAATGCGGTAGGCGGTTATATGCCAAGTCAAGCTATGACTCCAAAAATGGAAAATGGTAAACCTAACAGTGTTCTTTACGCATTATCCCGTGGTTATGTAGTAGCTTCCCCTGCTACACGTGGTCGTACCAATAAAGCTTCCGATGGCAACTTCATCGGTAAGGCCCCTGCAGTAATCGTTGACTTACAAGCGGCTACAGCCTACTTACACGCCAACGATTCCGCTATGCCAGGTAATGCAAACCGCATTATCACAAATGGTACAAGTGCAGGCGGTGGTGTATCCTTGTTACAAGGTGCAACTGGTAACAGCTCCGACTTCCAACCATATTTACAAGCATTAGGTGCAGCTACCGCGGCAACTAATGTATACGCAGTATCTGCGTATGCCCCTATCACTAACCTCGATGCAGCTGATATGGCTTACGAATGGAGTTATAACGGCATTTCGTCCTTTAATAAAGTGACTATGTCCCCAGGTGAATTACCACAAGCCAATGTAGGCGGTACTCCTGCTCAACCACAACGCACAATGCAACGTGTAAACTTGAATGCAGACGATCTAGCATACTCCAAAATGCTTAGTGAACACTTCCCTGATTACGTAAATAACTTACAATTACGTGACTCTCTAGGTCGTGTTCTAAAACTCGATAAGAATGGTAATGGTACTTTCAAAAATTATGTAAAAGAATTTATCGTTGCTGCTGCTAATAAAGCACAAGCTAAAGGTACTGATTTATCTAAGCATACATACCTTGTACGTGATAATAAAACAGGGACTATCAAAGACATTAACTGGGAAGCATATAACCACTTTGTAAGCCGTTCTAAAGCGCCAGGCGCCTTTGACTCCCGCTCCAATGATACTGGTGAAAACAGTCTATTTGGTACAAGTACTACAGATAATAATCACTTTACAATTACTGCTGCATTACACGATACAACTACTAATCAAGATGTATACGTAGAAAATGCTAAGATTGTTACTATGATGAACCCAATGAACTATCTCGGTTCTCCAGCTGCGACAAATGCACGATTCTATCGTATCCGTTACGGCACAGCTGACAGCAATACATCTGTTGCAATTCCTTTAATCGTAGGTACGCGTGCTCAAGACCTTGGGTACAGAGTAGATATGGCAACACCATTTGATGTAGATCATTCTGGTGATTACGATCTAGAAGAATTATTCAACTGGATGGATAATATTGTTAAAAACGGTAGATAATTACAATTAAATACATACCAAAATACTAAAGGAGCTACCTAGTAGCTCCTTTTTTATATACAATTATAAATTTTTTTGTGTATTCAATAATAAATATTATTGTAAAAGACCCTCTCCCACTATCAATAATCTGCACTATTATCTACTCAGTACATTACCTATTACAATAACAAATGAATTCAGAAAAAAAGGATGCTCCCTGTAAAATACAGGGAAACATCCATGTGTTTGAGCCAGTAGAAAGCAACTGTTATGCTTTCACCATGATAGGTGATTAAACTTCAGGGAATAAAGCTGTAGATAAGTAGCGTTCGCCTGTATCAGGGAGAATTACTACAATATTTTTGCCTTTATTTTCAGGGCGTTTTGCCATTTCTTGAGCCGCCCAAAGCGCAGCACCAGAGGAAATACCTACCAATACACCTTCTGTGTGACCGAAGGCTTGAGATGTAGCAAAAGCATCCTCGTTAGAAACTTGGATTACTTCATCGTAAATGTTAGTATCCAATGTATCTGGAATGAAGCCAGCACCTAAACCTTGGATTTTATGAGGGCCTGGTTTACCATTAGACAATACAGGAGAATCTGCTGGTTCTACGGCAACCACATGTACATCAGGGTTTTGTTCTTTCAAGTAGCGACCTGCACCTGTCAACGTACCGCCTGTACCAACACCAGATACGTAGATATCTACGGTACCATCAGTATCTTGCCAGATTTCAGGACCAGTTGTTCTGTAGTGAATTGCAGGATTAGCTTGATTTACGAACTGACCTGCTTCAATAGCACCGGATGTAGCCGTTACGATTTCCTTAGCTTTAGCAATAGCGCCTTTCATACCAAGAGAACCGTCAGTCAATACGAGCTGAGCACCATAACCAAGCATTAATTTACGGCGTTCAATGGACATTGTTTCAGGCATTACGATTACAACTTTATAGCCAAGCGCAGCACCTACAGCAGACAAGCCAATACCAGTATTACCAGATGTAGCTTCTACGATTGTGCCGCCTGGTTGTAATTCACCAGATTCAACTGCAGCTTGAATGATTGCTGCTGCGATACGGTCTTTTACGGAACCTCCTGGGTTAAAGTATTCCAATTTTGCGAAAATATTAGCGTTTGCACCATATTTTTTACCAAAACGTGTAGCAGCTAATAATGGTGTTTTACCAATTAATTCAACAAAAGATTTTGCAATTTTAGACATAGTGGTCACTCCTTATTAAATAGAACCATCCCAATTATCATATTTTGTATCGAGTTTTGCGTAAGTCCCATCAATTACATCTTGTAGGGTTACGTTTTCTAAATAATCATGAATATAGTTTTGTAAGCCTGCCCAGAAACCAACGGTGCGTTCGTTGATTACTGTATCAGTACTCACCCCTTCATCAAGGGTAGATATGATAGCCATCGATTCCTCAGTAGCAAGCAATATTTCAATAATTGTGTACTCCTTAGGGCTTTTAGACAATCGATATCCGCCGTATTTACCGCGGATACTATCCACTAGGTTAGCAGCGCCTAAACGAGCTACGATACCTTCTAGGTATTTTTCAGATATGCCTTGTCGTTCTGCCACAGATCGCAAGGAAACTGGTTTATCTTGCCCTTGCTCTGCCAAATCGATGAGAACCATCAATGCATAACGACCTTTTGTGGAAATCCTCATATATCTTGCCTTTCTTTGTAAACGTTAGTGTTAAACACACCCATATTAAAAAGTGCTTATATTATATTTATAAAGCTATTTATAAAACCTTTCATATTAATAGGAATTAATTTCATTATAGACCACTCACTATAAAAATGCAAGAACTTATTTCCTACTTTTATAAAGGGATATTAACAACACAAAAGGACCAGCCCGAAGGCCAGTCCTTTTGCGTATAGTTTGTAGTTTGTTATATGAGGTTTACCATGATGAATTGGAGAGGGTTCATCTGGTATTGGGACTTACCGTATCGTCAGGAAAACGATGCGCGCCCGTGTTTATGTCATTTGAGGAGTTGTCTAGATTACTCTAGCATTTAAGTATAAGTTTCTTAATTAGATTTTACCTACAAGATCAAGACCTGGTTTCAAAGTATCTTTACCTGGTTTCCAACGTGCAGGGCACACTTGATCACCATGTTTAGCTACGAATTGAGCAGCTTGTACTTTGCGAACTAATTCTTCAGCGGAACGGCCGATACCCATATCATGAATTTCTGCTGTACGCACGAAGCCTTCTGGATCTACTACGAATGTACCACGGTAAGCCATAGCAGATTCTTCTTGGAATACATCGAAGAAATCAGCTAATTCATGTTTTTTGTCAGCCAACATGTAGTACTCGATTTTATTAATGCTTGGAGAAGCATCAGACCATGCTTTGTGAACGAATTCGGAGTCACAAGATACGGAGTAAACTTCGCACCCCAATTCTTTCAACTCTGCATAGGAGTTTTGTACGTCTTCCAACTCAGTAGGGCATACGAATGTGAAGTCTGCTGGATAGAATACGAATACAGACCATTTACCCAACACGTCTGCAGTGCTAACTTTTACCAATTCAGGTTTTTTGAAAGCATCAAGTGTAAATTCAGGAAGTTGTTTACCAATAATAGACATGTTATGTCCTCCTTATTTGAGTTCCATATGTAACGAATATATTTATATTGGTGTACTTAACACCGCATCTATATCTATCTTTGTCTATATAATAACAAATATCATTCAATATTGCAAGTGTTATTTTTAAATTTATCGATATATTTTTCCAATTTTTTTCGATGTAAGCAAAAAAAAGAAGAAAGATGCTCATTTCTGAGCATCTTTCTTCTTTTTACGTACTACAACAGACTTACTATTCACAGTAGCGTGATCAAAAGCTATTAAACCCGCTATATTAGCAAGCCCTCTCCGTGCTATGTGACCAGTTGTAGATTGTTCTTTTCCCGATTTACCATATACAAACTGCTCTAGTTTGAGTGCAGCTAATATAAATAAACCTATAATAGATAAAATAGATCCCATCGCTTTAATCTATTTTTTTAGTTCTAAGATTGCATCTACGAAACCACGGAATAATGGATGTGCATTATTTGGACGAGATTTAAGTTCTGGATGTGCTTGTGTACCAATAAAGAATGGATGATTTTTTACTTCAATACTTTCAACAAGACGGCCATCTGGAGATGTACCTGAAATCACAAGACCTGCATCGGTCAATTGTTGACGGTATTCATTGTTGAACTCATAGCGATGACGATGACGTTCATAAATCAAATCTTCCCCATAAGCTTCGTGAGTTTTCGTACCGGCTTCCACTTTGCATGGATAGATACCTAGGCGCATTGTACCGCCTTTTTTATCTACATCAACTTGATCACTCATCAAGTCAATTACTTTGTACTTAGCATTTTCATCGAATTCGCTAGAGGTTGCTCCTTCCATGCCACATACGTTACGAGCAAATTCCATTACTGCAGATTGCATGCCAAGGCATAGGCCAAGATATGGAATATTGTTTTCACGAGCGTATTGGATTGTGCGGATTTTACCTTCTACACCACGGGAACCAAATCCACCAGGTACGATGATACCTTCAACACCTTCAAATACCTCTTTAGGATCTACAGATGTATCATCAAGTTCTTCAGAGTCAATCCAACGAATATTCACTTTAGTACCCGTAGCAATACCAGCATGATCTAGAGCTTCAACTACGGATAAATACGCATCATGCAACGCTACATATTTACCAACAATAGCAACTGTAATATCTTTATTAGGATTCAAGATCTTATGAACCATTTCTTTCCATGCAGTCATATCACATGGACGATCTTCAAGACCTAACTTTTTGATAACAATATCGTCAAGACCTTGATCTTGCATCATCAATGGCACTTCATAGATAGAGCTACAAGTTTGATTTTCAATAACTGCTTCAGGTTCTACGTCGCAGAACAAAGCAAGTTTTTCTTTCATATCATCAGAGATATGTTTCTCACTACGACATACCAAAATATCTGGTTGAATACCAATGCTACGCAATTCTTTTACACTATGTTGTGTAGGTTTTGTTTTCAACTCGCCTGCGGCATTGATGTAAGGCACTAATGTAACGTGAATATAAAGTACGTCGTTACGGCCTACCTCTTTTTTCACTTGGCGAATGGCTTCCATGAATGGCAAGCTTTCAATATCACCTACGGTACCACCGATTTCTGTAATAACTACATCAGCATTATCCTCTTTACCTACACGGTAAACATTTTGTTTAATTTCATTTGTAATATGTGGAATCACTTGTACAGTGCTACCTAGGTAATCACCTTTGCGTTCTTTATTGATTACAGACCAATATACTTTACCAGCTGTAATATTGGAACGTTTACTAAGGTTAATATCGATAAAGCGTTCATAATGGCCCAAATCAAGGTCAGTTTCGGCGCCGTCATCTGTTACAAATACTTCACCATGTTGGTAAGGGCTCATCGTACCCGGATCGATATTAATGTATGGGTCAAATTTTTGAATCGTTACATTGAAACCACGGTTTTTTAGTAAGCGACCCAAAGATGCTGCTGTAATTCCCTTCCCAAGAGAAGAAACAACGCCGCCAGTTACGAAAATATACTTAGTTGCCATGATGCCTCCCACCTATTACATTTTTTCCGGAGCGGAAATACCTAAAATACCCAAGCCTTGACGAAGAACGAGGGCAATCGCTGTAATTAATCCAAGACGAGCTTGTTGTAATGCTGGATCTACGCCAATGATACGACCTTGACGGTAGAATGAATGGAACATGCTTGCCAAATCATATAGATAACGAGCAATACGATGAGGTGCACGATGTTCGGCAGCTTGAACGACCTCTTCCGGATATTCAGCTAATTTCTTAATTAATTCTAATTCCATTTCACTTGTAAGTGTTGTGAAATCAGTTTCACTATAATCGCCAAATGCAATGCCAGCTTCACGCACTTGGTTGTAAATGCTGTGAATACGAGCATGAGCATATTGGATATAATACACTGGGTTGTCATTACTGCGAGATTTTGCCAAGTTAATATCGAAATCAAGTTGGCTATCTAAGGAGCGCATCAAGAAGAAATAGCGAGACGCATCTACGCCAACCTCTTCAATCAATTCATCTAATGTAACGCTATCACCACTACGTTTAGACAATTTAACAAGTTGTCCGTCACGGAACAATGCTACCATTTGTAATAACAATACTGTTAATTTATCAGGGTCATAACCAAACGCCGCCATAGCCGCTTTTACACGACATACATAGCCATGATGGTCAGCGCCCCAAATATCAATCATCTCTTTGAAGCCACGATCATATTTATTGCGATGATATGCAATATCTGCCGCCAAATACGTAGGAACTCCATTATCACGGATAACTACGCGGTCTTTATCATCACCATAATCAGTAGATTTTAACCATAAAGCACCGTCTTTTTCATAAACTTTGCCAAGGGCCTTTAACGCCTCTACGGAATGATGAATCTCATCAGTTTCATGAACTGTACGTTCAGAGAACCAATTATCGAACGTAACGCGGAAGTTTCTTAATGATTCTTCTAAGCGAGCTAATTTTTCTTTTAAGCCCTCTTCCTTGAACAATGCTACGCGATCAGCTTCAGTCATAGCGTTTAGTTTATCAAAGCCTTCTCGTTCTGCAATCGCTTTCGCTGTTTCAATAATATCTGGGCCACGATAGCCATTTTCAGGGAACACTAAAGCCCCTTCTGGAATATCGAACTCAGGCATAGAACCGTCTTCATTGCGTTTAGGTGGGAATACTAATGTAGCACCTTGTAACTCTTGGAAACGGTACTCAATAGAAATAGCCATGTTGTCGATTTGATTGCCTGCATCATTGATATAGTATTCAGATTGTACATTGTAACCCGCTGCACGTAACAAGTTTACAAGAGCACTACCGTATGCAGCACCGCGACCATGACCAACATGCAATGGTCCTGTAGGGTTTGCACTTACGTACTCTACTTGAATCGTATCGCGCGCACGCAATGGTTGAACACCGTACTCAGTACCAGCATTCAAAATGGCTTTTAACGTATCATACACCATATCAGATTTCAAAAAGAAATTAATAAAACCTGCGCCGGCAACCTCAGCACGTTCAAGCCAATCAAAATTCATATGACTAATCAAAGCTTCAGCAATAGCTCGAGGATTTTGACGAGCTACACGAGCGGATTGCATAGCGATGTTTGTAGAAAAATCACCGAATTCCTTTTGAGGTGGCACTTCGAGAACGATTTCTGGATATTCCCCAGCCGGCAAATCACCGCTGTTAATCGTATCTTGTAATGCCTGTTCAATCCCCGATTTCAGGATTTCCTTCATGTCCATGCTCTATATCCTCCCGCACGTCTATATCTAACTGATTATAAAATTGCCATTCACCTTCGACGGAAATATCATATCCTAAATGAACATGACCTACGCCATCGTGAAAGTCTACTGTTAATTCATGAGTATTTACGGCCATATGTAAATCACCATATGGTGTTTCATACACGGCTTCGCGTTCTTCACCACGGACGTATTGATGACGCATATTGACAGCCCCTGTTCGGAGCAACACGATAGAATCATCATGGATTTTAATGGTCGTCTTAACCCCATCCAATCCAGTCACACTAGATTCTTCGTAACGCACATATTGAGCATTACCCTTTTCATGTGACGTACCTGGGGAAATCAGTTCCACTACGGTATCCTTGCCATCCATATCTCGTTGTACACTCTTTACGGACACTAGAACCCGCTTCATTTTCAACCTCCATGGTAGTAATTAATCATCATATTATACCATAATCAAGGACTATTTTGCACCCTTAATGAGTCTCAATTTCTTAGTCTTCGTCATCCGTTTAATAGCATATTCCCTACGTTGTGCTTCTTGTTTTTGGTGAAAGCTTTCAGCATATACCAAGGTCACAGGACGACGTCCTCGCGTATACTTTGCACCGCCTGAGATATGTCCATTATGAGCATCTATTCGACGTTTAAGATCTGTAGTCCATCCACAATACAAAGAGTCATCAGAACAACGCACTAAATAAATATAGTGCATTTCTTTTGATTCATCACCTTGAACACTAGCGTCATTCAAGATTGTATCACAATCTACAATTATACCGTGTACATCTTGTGTAGATGCACATTCACCAGAAAGAGACTTTTGAGAAGTACTTTTCTTATTTCCCATTTTTCGCATCATCAGTGATTGGTTCCAATGTAATGGTATTAATAATTACTGGTTCTACTGGCTTATCATTGCGGCCGGTTTTAACTTTGCCGATTTTTTCAACTACATCCATACCTTGTACTACAGTACCAAAGATGGTGTGTTTATTATCTAACCAATCCGTAGGTCCCAAGGTAATGAAAAATTGAGAACCTCCTGTATTAGGGCCACGGTTAGCCATGGCTAGAACGCCCATTTTATTGAAGTGTAAATCATTGGAGAATTCATCAGGAATTGTATAGCCTGGGCCACCAGCACCTGTGCCATCAGGATCTCCACCTTGAATCATAAAGCCTTCGATAACACGGTGAAATGTCACACCATTATAGAAGCCTTTTTTCACGAGATAATCAAAATTTTTGACCGTAATCGGTGCTTTAGACCCTAACAAACGAACCTTAAATTGACCATAGTTTGTATCAAAGATAGCATATTCATCAGCAATTGGTGCGTTTGTAAAATTGGGCATAGCTACAGTTTCTGCTTTCACGGTATTACCTTGTGGTTGTTCACCACTGTTTGTACCGCATGCAGTTGTACCAAGCACTGTAATCCCCAACATTGCGCATAAAGCCAAGCGTTTCCAGTTCATATGTCCCCCAAAATACTAATATTATATTTAACTAAAATGTAGATTTAAAATTTACATAGAAAAACCGCTCAACCCATGAGCGGCTCTTTTTTAGTATATCATATTATGGCACTATTGAAATTAAAAATATAAAAAAATAATATAACAACAAAAAACAGAGCTTCAAAGGAGCTCTGTTTTTGTAATCCTCAAATAATCACGTAGTTAATTCGATTATTTAGAGTCAAATTGATCTGGAGTTGTATTGTTATAAGACTCAATATAATTATTGAAATTCTCAATCATGTCGTTAAGGTTGTTTTCATTTGCATCGTTAAGTACTTGACGAACAGAACCAACTACAGAGTTATAAGAGTTAACAAGCACTTCTCCACGATCATTATTTATGCTCTTAAGCAATGTTTGAATTTCATTAAGTTCTTTTTCTACAGCTTGTTTATCTGCATTTTTAGGAGATTTTTCTACATTTTCTACAAGAGTAGTCAAGCGAAGCGTAGATTCCATTGCTGCAGCATAGCCTTTTTTACCGTCTTTTTTCAATTTTTCGATTTGTTTCTTAGTTTGTTCGGTGTTAGCTTTGTTAAGAGCATCATTGAACTTCGCATAAGCTGCATCAAATTTTTCTACTTGTGCTACGTATTTAGCTGCTAGTTCTTTACCTTTAGCACCACCATCGTTCATGTAAGCTTTAGAATCATCATAAGCTTTCAAATCTTTGAATGTTGGTACTAATTCATTAAGAACATTTAATACATTATCGCGTTCTGTATCAACTTCTTTGAACGTAGAGCCTTCTTTTTTAGATTTTTCCAAAGCATCTTTTAAAGTATCATAATGAGGTTGACGACCAATAGCACCTTCTTGGAAACCACCTTTTAATTTAGCCAAACTATCCGCATAGTTTTGACCCCAAGTTGCATTGTCACCATTGAAGTTGTTTGTTGCATCAATAAGTGTATTAAGCTTAGCAGCTGCTTTCTCATCGCTACCGCCATCAACAACGGAGGATACTACGGAGCCAATGCCACCCGCTTTATCACTGCCGCAACCAGAAACAAATAAACCTGCTGTCAATGCCGCTACACAAAGTAAAGTTGAAAATAATCTGCGTTTATTGTTCATATCTTCTCTTCTCCTTTTAACACATGAATATTAAACTAAGCGCATTATACTAACTATACTACACCAATTCTGTAGCCACAGCTACAAAATCAAATCTTCATATAAACTTCACCTAATTTAGAGGAATTATCAATAATTAATCGATCCATTTAAAATGCTTACACGCATTATAGATGCCATCTTTATCACAGTCTGTAGTAATATAATCAGCCTTTGCCTTTAATTCAGGGCGCGCATTACCCATAGCAATATTTAACCACTCAGGTCTAAACATAGATAAATCATTATACCCATCACCAAATACAACAGCTTGATTTGGCTTCATTCCAAAGTGTTCAAGCATATTACGAATACCCAACGCCTTTTCCATAGGCTCATATAGAACACAGCCATCACCATAACGAATGAGCTTATGTGTCATATGCTCGATATCCTTCTCCTCTTCCTCTCCTTCTTTGAAAAACACATAAATCTTATAAAATTCTTCAACACTATGAAAGTCAAAATTAGGGTCTACAGTTGTTTTAAATACATCCCAATTAGGATGCCACTCTAAAATTTCCTTATACGGCGTAATACGACCAAGTTTATTGCGGTCAGTTACAGCCCAAGGAATATTATGTGATTCTAAATACTCTAAATATTTAATACATGCATCACGATCCATACCTATCATAGATACCAATTCATTATTAACAGTGATACTGTGACCACCATCTGCTACAAAATCAGTAAGGCCCGCTTGCTCTGCAAAACGCTTAGCATCCACTTGAATACGACCAGTTGCTAAGGCTACACGGTGACCACGACGCTTTAACTCATCTAAACTGTATTGAGCACTTTCAGGGATTTTACCTTCAGGCCATACAGCTAAAGTATTATCAATATCAAAAAAGAAAAACTTCTGCTCCACGGCCCCTCCTAATCACGTCCACTCATTAACTTAAACCGTTCTTTTTGTGCTACATCTGGATATTTTTTACGATCCACATCACTCACAAACATTTCTAAGGGACGTACATACATATCGCGCTCATCATACAGTTTTTGATAAACTACAAACTTTTCACCCGTCTCAGAGTGAGTCGCTACATCTAGCACGTAATAATACATGCCTTTAAAATGACGATATAAGCCACCCTTTACAATTTCTTGCATTTATAACCTCATCACATAACATACACAAATAGTTACAAACCATATTAATCAAGAGATTCCATATATTGAATAGCTTTAGTCAACATATCTGCTGTAATTTTATATGGAGATACATCAATATCATGAACAGATGTAGCCTTTTCAACAATTTGAGGAATATGCGATGCAGTAAGATCTAATTGTGAAAGTTTAGTAGGCCAACCTAATTCGCGATATACTGGCAACCACCGTTGTAACTCATCCATTTGTTGGTCAACGGTTAACAAAATAAGTAAGCCATAAGCTACTATTTCACCATGCAAATGATTTTCTTCTGTTTCTTTATTAGTAACACAGCCATAACATACAGCATGAGCCATGTTGCTATTATATGCCATAGGAACACAACCTGATACAACACCGGTAGTAAAGATAACAGTCATAGCAATGGTATCAAAGGCATCACTACGTTTATTAGCTTGACTATCTTTATAGGCTTGTATACCATGTGCTAAAATTGGTTCACTACACATAGAAGCTAGAGTAAGGCCTAACTGAGTATTATAGTCTTGCTCGCGATTGCGAGCAGAAAGATGAGTTTCATAGTGTTTTGCAATAGTATCTCCCATTCCTGCCCACAAGTAACGGCTTGGTGCTTCTACGAGAATATCAGCATCAATAAAGCAGTGCACAGGAGGATGATTTACAAAAGCTACGTCATCAAAAGTATGATCTGCCGTGTATACAGCTGCCACTTCTGACGTTGCCGCACAAGTAGATGCAATGGTTGGAATTGTAAAGAATGGTTTATCATCTAACTCTATAGCTACTACTTTTACCGTATCCATGGCCTTACCACCACCAACAGCAAACAAAAAGTCCGCATCTTTTACAGATGCCATTTGTGCAATTTCCTTGCCTCGAGCAAAAGTACACTCTCCACCAAAGTGGATAATATCTAGCACCTTAATCCCCGCTTTATCAAGCACTGGACGAATGTGTGGCAAAGCTTTAGAAAGAGCTGTTTCGCCACCGATGATAGCTACAGACTTGCCATATAATTTTGTAAACTTTGGAATAGCGTCAAATACATCATGACCTCCAAAACTATAACTAGGTAAACAATGAGTACTACGCATAAAATTTCCTTCCTTCTTTTATCATTTATATTCTTATTTATCCTTATTATAGAAACTTCTACACACAAAATCAATTTTATATGACAACAATCAAAACATAAAAAGGCTCTATACTCTCACAAAATGAAAGCATAGAGCCTTTATCTTTATTACTTATTATCGGAAGCAAGACCTTTATGGATAAGACCCACAACAAAGCCTAATACCGCAAAGCTTACCCAGCCCATACCAGCACTTTGAAATGGAATATATTGAGCAAAGAGCTGTTCCAAAGCTGTAGGTGCAATACCTGCAGTTTCAAGACCAGTCATGAGGGCAGAGATCATTGTGAAAGCCATAGTCCATGCATATACGCAACGACGACCACCAAACACATTATGAAGAAGTGCCAACAAGATGATTACGATAGTCAACGGATACAAGAGCATCAACACAGGAATTGCTGCACTGATGATTGTTTTCAAGCCAAACATGCTAAGACCAAACGCCGCTACAGAGAAAATTACTACATATAATTTGTAACTAATCTTTGGCGTCAACTTGTGGAAATATGTACCGCAAGAAGTGATAAGACCAATACTTGTAGACAAGCAAGCTAGCAAAACGATGATAGCCAAGATGATTTGACCGAACTCACCAAACAAATAGTTAGCACTTACGGACAATACAGGAGCCCCTGTCTCGAACAAACCAAAGCGTTCAACACTAGTAGCACCGATATTAGCGATAAATACATAAACAATACCAAGAAGACCCACCGCAATAGCACCTACCTCCATTACCGTTTTTGTAATCACAGCACGAGATGTAGCACCGCTAAGACGAACAAAGTCGATTACAAGAATAGCAAATACTACGGAAGCTAAGGCATCCATTGTATTGTAGCCATCTAGGAAACCTTGTAATACAGCCGTTGGCGCATCACCATATGCCGGTTGTGGCACCGCATAACCACCAAGTGGAGTAATAAAGGATTTAACAATTAACAACAGAATTACAAGTAGTAAAGCTGGTGTCAAAATATTGCCGATACGGTTAACAAGTTTTTGCGGACTAATAGATAACCACAAAGAAATACCAAAGAATAATGCCAAGAAAATTGGTTCCATATTCATGCTTAAACCTTCAGCAAAAGGTTTAATTGCGATTTCATAAGCTACAGTACCAGTACGTGGCGTCGCAAACATTGGACCAATACTCAAGTATAAAGAAATTGTGTACAACAAGCCATAAATCGGATGAACACGACTTGCAAGTTCTTCAACATCTTTACAGGAAGAGTAACCCATAGCTGCAACACCTAAGAGTGGAAGGCCTACACCAGTTAATACGAAGCCGAGCAAAGCCCAACCTACATTATCACCAGCATGTTGCCCTAAGGCCGCTGGGAAAATCAAATTTCCTGCCCCAAAGAATAGAGCAAATAACATCATACCTATAGCCAAATAGGCACGGGTCGACAGATTGTCGTTACCATTCATAAATGTAACCCCCTTTAGGTCAATAAAATAATATTACCATTATAATCTAAAGGAGCTAAGGTATACAAGAAAAATATCCTCACTATTCTATATCCGTATAATGTTATTCCCATAAGTAAAAGGATTTAATTTTTAAATATAGCTGTAAAAGCATGTGACATCACACATCTTATACATATTCGTTCATGATATGGTAATAAACTATTATCTATGAAAGGTTTCTTATATGAACTTGCACATCATAGAAGGTACTACCCCACCCTTGATCTGTGGGACGAGCTGCGGTAAGCGCATTAATTGCCACGTGAGGATCACTCGATTGAGATTGCCACCATACACCTAGTGTTACCAATGTCCCTCTCTGTACTTCATCATCGTAGTATGCTTTAATTTTTACACTGCCACGATCGTTATAGATTTCTACCTCAGCACCATCGTTTATGTTATACATTTTTGCATCTTCTGGATGGATGCGAAGTTTCATCAACTCAGGATCATTAAAGTCTAATTCGCAGAAGCTAGAGTCCAAAATTCGAATATCATTACCGATTATGAGCCAAAACGGTCCATTGTCACCATATGGAGGCATATACCGAATTAATGGTTCTACATCTTGCGGATTATATAATTCAATTTTTCCAGACGGTGTTTTGAAATCCATCTTATAATTTTCAGGTACCGTCATCTCCACAGGCTCACCGTTTAAAATCAACTCTTGGTCCCTCTTGGATATACGACTCGAAGTGTGCACAATTTGTTCAATAAGCTCTCTTTCACTAAGGTTAAAAAATGCATCCTCCAACCCCATACGTTTTGCTAACTCGGCGATAACTTGCCAATTGGAACGAGACTCCCCAACTGGATCAATCAATTTGTAACCCGTACCAATTGTGTAATGACCATAAGAATTATAAATATCATCATGCTCTACAGATGTTGTGGCCGGCAAAATAATATCCGCATATTTACAGGTATCCGTAAAAAAACGCTCATGCACAATTGTGAATAAGTCATTACGCATCAAACCTTTACGAACCACATTTTGATTAGGTGCTGTAATAGCAGGATTTGAGGAAAACACATATAAGCTATGGACCCCAACTCTTTCGGGATTTGTAAGCATCTCCCCAAGTTTAATCATAGGCATCAATCGTTTAGCTGGCGCATGAACATGAGCCTGTTGCATCATATCTTTGCCAATAAATTTACTACCACTAGCACTCGACAACAATCCCCCCCCAGGATATTGCCATGCTCCAACCACAGCAGGCAAGGCATTAATAGCACGGCATGTCATAGCACCATTACCATATCGAGACAAACCACTGCCGAGACGGATAAACGGCGCTTTTGATGTAGCGTATGCATGAGCGAACTCAGTCATACGATCCACGGAAACACCACAAATATCAGATGCTTTCTCCGGCGTAAAATTAAGCAACACCTCTTTTACCAGCTCATCGTAGCCTTGGACATGTTCCTTAATAAAATCTGTATCCGCCAAACCGTCACGATGAATGATATGGAGCATACCTAATGCTAGCGCTCCATCACTACCTGGTTTAACGTAAATATGCTCATGAGCTTGGCTAAAAGTATAGGTTTTATGAGTATCGATAATCCAAACGCGGGCACCATTCTTTTTTGCTATGTTCACATCGTGTAAAATATGAACATCTGTAGCTGTCGCATTTATCCCCCACAAGACGATACAGTCGCTATGTTGCGCCTCTTGTGGTTTAATACCTAATGTTTCACCATAAACGGACCGGAACCCCGCTTGTTTAGCAGGAGAGCAAATACCTCGATCTTGGTCTGTAGCACCAATACGGCGAAAAAAATAATCTGCTGCAGGACTCTGAATAACCCCCATTGTTCCTGCATAAGAGTAACGCAAAATACTTTCACTGCCATAAGTATCAATAGTTTCTTTGAAATTATTGACAATTGCATCAAGGGCTTCATCCCAACTAATACGAGTGTACTGAGCTTCACCAATTCCCTTTTTACCGACACGCTTCATAGGGTACTTCAAGCGCAACGGAGAATGGATTACTTTTTCATAATGTGCCATCTTAGGGCATAGTGTACCTCTTGTGAAAGCATGTGCTCTATCCCCTCGAACAGATATTACTTTATTATTATCGACTGATACAATGAGTCCGCATGCATCAGGACAATCGTAAGGGCATACAGATTTATATTCTTTCATGATAAGCACCTCGCTTATAAATTGTATAAACTATAGGATGTATATTTATATTATATTATAGTATGACTCGTATAAGTATAACCTTTTGCACATATTCTGAATTAAAAAGGTTTTAGAAATGATTATTTTATGTATATCAATGCATTCAATTATCACATTACATTTATGACCTCATCATTTATTTTGATATATGTAGTTAAACATTTCAAGTTTTATCGATATCTATCCATTATCATTCTTGTCCAATGCCTAAACAGATATACTAATAAGTTCTATAAAAATACCAAAATTCTTCAAAAAAATCATGTAATCATTACTAAAAGTCATAACCATATAGTTTTAGGTATAATCAGACATTTTAATAGTGTCGTATAGATTATGTGACAAAAATCACCGGTACGTATGCGTATTTAGTAATGTCGTTCAGACTGTAAGACTATTCAATCTCACTTGTTTCTGTGCTATACTGACAGTGTCATTTGAGAGGATATAGAACTCACAAGAAATCATTTTGAATTCATGGTTATCTAATGTGAAGTAGCTATATCAGGTACATATTTTCTGAAAAGAGGTTTTAACGATGGCAGACGCAAAAAACACTGTGTTATTCCCTTATGAAACACTAAAAAAATTGAGCATGGACGCTTTCCAAAAATTTGGTTTCTCCGAAAAAGAAGCTGACATCATCCAAGACGTACTTTTGACTTCTGACTTGTTCGGTATTCAAAGCCATGGTATGCAACGTATGGTTCGTTACCATAAAGGTATCACTAATGGCTTGATTAAAATCGACGCTAAACCTGAAATCGTAAAAGAAACTCCAATTTCTGCAGTTATCGACGGTCATGACGGCATGGGTCAATTATTGGGTCATAAAGCTATGGAAATGGCTATCGAAAAAGCTAAAAAATCCGGTGTTGGTATCGTATCTGTACGTAACTCCAACCACTACGGTATCGCTGGTTACTATGCTAAAATGGCATCCGACCAAGGCTTAATCGGTTTCTCTTGTACAAACTCCGAAGCAATCATGGTTCCTACATATGCTCGTAAAGCTATGCTTGGTTCTAACCCTATCGCTTGGACTGTACCAGCTGATCCAGTTGACTTCTTCTTCGATTGCTCCACTACAGTAGTAACTCGTGGTAAACTTGAAATGTACAACAAAATGGGCAAAGCTACTCCAGATGGCTGGGCTGTTAATAAAGACGGCGTTCCTTCCACTGATGCAGCTGAAGTATTGGGCAACATCTCCCGTCATGAAGGTGGCGGTATCCTTCCTTTAGGTGGTGCTACAGAAGTTCTTGGCGGTCACAAAGGTTATGGTAACGGCATGATTGCTGAGTTGTTCTCCTCTATCTTGTCCCAAGGTGGTACTTCCAACAAATGTATGGTTGGTGGTAAATCCAACATCTGTCATGGCTTCATGGCTATCAACCCTGAATTCTTCGGTGACCCTGCGGAAATCAAAAAACACTTCTCCCAATTCTTACAAGAATTACGTGAAGCACCTAAAGCTCAAGGTCAAGATCGTATCTATACTCATGGCGAAAAAGAACATGAATCCGTTGAAAAAGTTAAAGCTGAAGGCATCCCTGTACTTAACGGTACAATGCTTGAAGTTCAAGACCTTTGCAATGAATTAGGTCTAGACTTCAAATCCTACTTCGGCGATTATGTACCAGAAGCTCCTGCTACAATGTTCAAAGGTAACTACTAATACCTAAACTTAGTAATGGCCCTAACAAGGACTTGTAGTTAGTACAGAAGGGGACATAAACACTGTTTATGTCCCCTCTCTTATGTTTTTAACCTCATAGGCTATGAGGTTAAAAAATTTTATGTACTATATCAATTTTTATGATAAGTATATCTGTTATTTTATTGTAAGCTTTTATTTTAACTGAACTTTTACAAATTAACATCATAGCGATTTATTCATCAATTAAATTGATTAAACTACGTCGTCCTGTTGAGCATATATTTTTGTTTTACTTGAAAGGATGATCTTAGAAATGAGTGCTATCACCGTTCTATTAGCGCTATCTCCAATCATTTGGTTGATTGTAGCGTTATCCATCTTGAAATTACCTGCATGGCAAGCAACAAGTGTTGCTGCGATTGGTTCTTTCATTATCGCTATTACAGCATTCCAAGCTGACCCATTTATTATGGTCACTGGTGCCCTTGAAGGTGCCGCATTGGCAATCTGGCCAATCCTATTAGTTATTACAGCTGCTATCTTCGTTTATAACTTGGTAGTACATACGAAAGCAATGGAAACTATTAAAACCATGCTTTCTTCTGTAACATCTGATACTCGTGTACTTGCATTACTACTTGCATGGGGCTTTGGTGCCTTCATGGAAGGTATGGCTGGCTTCGGTACTGCCGTTGCAATTCCTGCAGCTATGATGGTTGCCGTAGGTTTTGACCCACTTAAATCTATCATCGCATGTCTCGTTGCAAACTCCGTACCAACAACATTTGGTTCTATCGGGATTCCAACAACTACATTGGCATCCTTAACAAACCTTGATCCAAGCCATTTAGGTACATTCATTTCCGTACAATTGTTCTTGCTTAACCTTATCGCTCCATTCTTTGTTGTTATGATTATTGGTGGCGGTATTAAAGCGTTAAAAGGCGTATTCCTTGTAACATTGCTTTCTGGTTTAGCATTAGCAGTTCCTGAAACTGTAATCAACGCTGTAATGGGTCCAGAATTATCCGTAATTTCTGCATCCATCGTTATCATGGCAGTTATCATTGGTTGTGCAAAAATCATGCCTCCTAATGATCCTAAATACGCAGTTAAACAAACTGGCGAAGTCCCTAAAGTTTCTGGTGGCGAAGGCCTTGTAGCTGCAATGCCATTCATCTTAATCTTCGTATTATTGTTATTAACTTCTAAATTGTTCCCTGCAATTAATGGTCCTCTTGCGTCCATTAAAACATCTGTACCTATTTATCAAGGTGCTGGTGCAAAACCTTACACATTCGTATGGATTGCAACTCCTGGTATTATGATTTTTATCGCTGGTATTGTTGGTGGTTTCATCCAAAAAGCAAAAGCTGGCGAAATCTTCGGTACATTGGGTAGCACAGTTAAAAACTTGAAATTCACATACCTTACAATCATCACAGTTGTTATGACAGCTAAATTGATGACTTACTCTGGTATGACTGCAGACATTGCAAAAGCAATGGTTGCTGGTACAGGTACATTGTATCCTCTATTCGCTCCTATCGTGGGTGCGTTGGGTGCATTCTTAACTGGTTCTGGTACAAACTCCAACGTATTGTTTGGTCCACTTCAAATCGCTGCAGCTCAAGGTTTAGATCCTACAAACTTCGAAGACCTTGGCTTCTGGTTGGCAGCAGTTAACTCCGGTGCAGCTGGTATCGGCAAAATGTTGTCCCCACAATCCATCGCGATTTCTATTGGTGCCGTAGGACCTGCTTTAAAAGCATACCTAGAAAACCACAAAGAAATCAGTGCTGAAGAAGCTCATAAACTAGAACATGAAATCGAAGCAAGCGTTATCATGAACAGCGCATTCAAATACTTCTTGATCTTCATCGTTATGCATGGTTGTATCTCCTTCTTCGGTCAACATTTCATCCATGAAATTCACCACTTCTTCTTCTAAGAACTGGTAACAAAAAAAGAACAGCTCTTCACGAGCTGTTCTTTTTTGTTGCCACATATGAGAATACTACATATAACATGGTTTAATGATATTGCTTCTACAGATGAAACCGTAGCTGTCCCGATTACTACTATTGCAGCTAACACAAAACCTTTTAGTTAATATTTCATATAATTCTCCCATCGCCAATAAACACATTGATATTTTTAGATATAATTAATATACTAATTGTAATCTATAAATAGAGATATAGCAAACTCAATATTTCATATAGATATTTTTTCTCAATCATGGTAAAATACATCGTATCAAATAGAAAAAATTAAATGCAGTCTGCGAAGTGCGATTCGCAGACTTTTATTTTTCTCACTTTAGTATAGGAGGGTTTTATGACTCAAGAAAATTCTGCTAAGGTCTCTTTCATCTTAGTAGTATTCCTTGGTCTGTTGACAGCCATCACACCACTTGCAACAGATTTATATTTACCAGCATTACCAATTATGCCTAGTGAACTAAATACATCTGCATCAAATATTCAAATGACCATTGGTGTGATGACTTTTGGTGTTGCATTAGGTCAATTATTTGGAGGTCCTATTAGTGATACTATGGGCCGCAAGTTGCCTCTTATAACAGGCAACTTACTTTGCGTTATCTCTAGCATAATCTGTGCTTATGCACCAAGCATTGAAATACTTTTACTAGGACGCTTTCTACAAGGTTTAACAGGATCTGTGGGCGTTGTAATTGCTAAGGCCATCGCTCGAGATTTTGCATTTGGTCAAGAATTGACTAAACTCTTTGCATTGCTCATGATGGTTAACGGTTTGGCGCCAGTAATCGCTCCGCTCATCGGAGGTCAATTATTACTATTCACTACATGGCGCGTTATCTTCGTTATTTTAGCAATATTTTCTGCTATTCTATTAGTGGGATCTCTTCTCTTCCGTGAAAGCTTACCTAAAGAAAAACGCGTTACAGGTGGCGTTGCAACTGCTACAAAGAACTACATTACGCTTATTAAAGATAAGCGATTCCTTGGGCAAACACTAATCCAATTCTTTGCTTTTGGTGGATTCTTTGCGTATATCTCAGGTTCATCCTTTGTATACCAAAACATCTTCCAACTATCTGCACAAGAATTTAGCTATCTCTTTGGTATCAATAGCTGTGGTATTATCTTAGCTAGTGCCATAAGCGCTAGATTAAGTAATGTAATCACAGTTCGACAATTACTAACATTTGCCCTCTGGCAACTAACAATCGGCTCCTTGCTATTCTTAATAGCTATGCTTTTCGAATGGCCACTTATTCCTGTAACGGCCATTCTATTCTTTACCGTATGTACAGTATCCCTATTTGGCTCTGCCTCTTTCTCTATGGCAATGGCTAAATACGGTAAAATGGCTGGAAGTGCCTCTGCAGTACTTGGCTTTGCTAGCATGTTCTCTGCAGGAATCGTATCTCCATTAGTTGGTATTGGTGGGGAATATACGGGGATTCCCATGGGGATTACAATGCTAGTATGTGCAGTGCTTTCCTTATTGTGCCTATATGGTTTGGTAGAAAAAGATTAATCTCTTTTACACATTTGTATAAGCCCCACAATGGGGCCCGACTACAACAAAATAATATTAGTATATAAATAAGATACCCCTTTCCTTGCTCAGTACTTCGTAAAATCGCTTCGGAAAGGGGTATCGTATTTATATTAACATTATCTATAGAGGCGTCCCATTGTTGGGCTTTACAAGCATATTTCAAAATAGATTAATTCTTTAACTCTACAAACACCTAGGCATAATAACGAAAACCACCTACACAACTGATTGTAGGAGAAAGGAGATGTGCCATAGGCACATCTCCACATTTCTTCCCCCTCCTCTATCCAGTTATATTTTCAATGGGACATCTTCATAGCGAGCGTTTATAGAAAAAAACACAGCCCTCTCTCTTCTTTTTCCGTTAGATGTATTGCGAATTTTTTGTGAATAATGAGATAAAAAAACGATGGAGCTATTAGATATACAGTAGATTGAATCATTTACATTTTATAATGGGACATCTTCATAATTAGCGTATATAGAAAAGAATACAGCCCTCTCTGCAGCGATTTTACGGAACGTAGTAACGTACTGAGCCAAGAGAGGGCTGTATTTTTTCTATACTAGTAATATGCAGTTGTATTCGGGCCCCATTATAAAATGTAAGGGACCTTATCACTTATTTACAGTAGCTCCATCGAGTTACACAACTATTAGTTTAGCAAAAATTCGCAATACACTAACTACTTACTCGAACATTGTCGATAGTAGTAGTTTCAATCGGTTTGCTTGGTTAACCGCACTGGATCCTGGATCGTAGTCGATAGCTGCGATTCGCACGTCTGGGTAGGCAGCGGATAGTGTTTTCACCATGCCTTTACCTGTTACGTGGTTTGGTAAGCAGCCAAATGGTTGTAAGCATACAATTTGCTTAGCTCCTTTTTCGATAAGGTCAATCATATCTCCTGTGAGGAACCAGCCTTCACCACATTGGTTACCAAGTCCGATGAATTGGGCTGCTTCTTTTGCTACTTCTGTCATACGTTGTAGCGGGTCAAAGTGTTTTGACGCTGCTACGGCTTTTGCATATGGCAAGCGGTAGAGCTCAAGGGCTTCACGAGCCAATGTACCAAAGAAGCCAGATAGCCATGTACCATCAAGGTGCTTAGCACGGTATGTGCTATCCATTGCACAATACAAGAAGAAATCTAGCAAGCCAGATGTAACGACTTCGCCGCCTTCCTTTTCGATAAGCTCATTAATATGATTGTTAGCACTTGGATGGAATTTAACATAAATTTCCCCTACGACACCAACACGAGGTTTTTGTACATCTTTATTAATTGGTAAGTTATCAAAATCATGGATGATTTCTTTGATGTACTTATTATATTGTCGAAGACTGGCAGATGTAATATTATCACGTAATTTTTTAATCCAATAATCACATAATGCATCGGTAGAACCAGGATTTGTCTCGTATGGCCGTGTGGCAAGAACACATTGCATGAGCGCATCACCGTATACAACAGCTTGAATCATGCGATGTAAGAAACCTTTTGTCAACTTAAAGCCTGGTTGGCGTTCCATATCACTCGCATTAAGAGATAGAATAGGTACTTGTTTCATACCAGCATCAATCAATGCTTTACGTAAGTAACCGATGTAGTTTGTAGCACGACAACCACCACCAGTTTGAGAGATGATAACAGCCGTCTTATCTACATCATATTTACCGGATAATAGTGCGGACATGAGCTGCCCTACAACGATAATCGCTGGGTAACATGCATCGTTATTAATGTATTTTAAACCCACTTCGATATCGTCACGCGTAGGCGCTGGCAACATTTCAAAGTCATATCCTTCATTTTTGAGTACTGGCTCTAAAAGGCTAAAATGCAATGGTGACATTTGTGGCACCAAAATTTTATAAGTCTTACGCATTTCTTCTGTGAAGACAACGCGATTGTAATCGTAAGTTGGTAATTTCTCTACCACTACCTCTTCCGGCGCCTCAGGATTATGATGACGACGCAAGCTACGTTCCATTACAGATTGCAATGAACGCAAACGGATTGTCACGGCTCCAAGGTTTGTACCTTCATCGATTTTGAGCAAGGTATGGATTTTATGATTTGCTGAAAGTATATCTTTTACCTGATCTGCTACGATAGAATCAAGGCCACAACCAAAGGAGTTAAGCTCTACAATTTGGAATCCTTCAGTTCTACTTACAAATTCAGCGGCACGATATAGACGGCTATGATACGACCATTGGTCTACAACGCGTAAATGCTTGATATCATTACCGAGTGGCGCAACGCCATCTTCCGTAAGAACAGCCATCCCAAGGGATGTGATTAATTCTGGAATACCGTGGTTGATACCGGAGTCCAAATGGTATGGACGACCAGCTAAAACGATTGTTGGAATTTGTTCTGCTACGAGGCGAGATACAGTTTTCTTTGTCGTTTCACGGTAAGACGCTTTACAGTTTTCCTGCTCTTCCCAAGCGAGGTCTACAGCCTTAGCAATATCCTTCTTCTTTAAGTTTAAAAAATCCAATGCTTTCACAAGGGCCGGAACAAGGGATTTTTTATCAGCTAACGGCAAGAATGGTGCGTGGAATGGAGTATCGCCCAATACCTCTTGCATATTATTTTTGATAAGTTCTGGATAGGAAATAACCATTGGACAATGGTAATTATTGTCGCGACTAAATTCCTTAGGGCCATGTTGAATACAAGGGTACCAAATAAAGTCTACCTGTGCATTCGCTAAATCTCGAATATGACCATGTACAGCTTTTGCAGGATAGCAAGCTGTATCGGATGGAATTGTATCGATAGCCTTATTGTATTGCTCCTTAGTCGTATAATCTGAAAGGATTACTTCATAACCCAAGCTATTGAAGAATGTGAACCAGAATGGAAAATCCTCATACATGTTGAGAACGCGAGGAATACCTACGCGCATTTTACCTTCAAACTCGGGAATATTTTTCTTCAAGTAGTAATCAAAGTAACGACGTAATTTTACATCTACCAAGTTAGGAACTGGCTTACGTTTCTCTTGAATCATATCGCCAGCGCCACGGTCACAACGGTTGCCCGTTACGTATGTACGACCATCGGAGAAAGCATTGATAGTAAGCATGCAGTTATTTGGGCAAAGACCACAATTGCGCATTGTCGTAGATACTTGTAAAGAATTAAGGCCTTCACTATCTAGCAATGTACTTTCACCCTTTTGTAACTCTTCCGCCGTTTCCGCTGCAAGAAGAGCCATACCGTATGCACCCATCAAGCCAGATACATCAGGGCGAATCACCTCTACGCCCATCAATTTCTCAAAGGCACGCAAAACAGATTCATTATAGAACGTACCACCTTGAACAACGATATGATCGCCTAATTCTTTAGGGTCTTTCACCTTAAGAACCTTATAAAGGGCATTTTTAATTACAGAATAAGCAAGACCTGCTGCGATATCTTGTACCGTAGCACCTTCTTTTTGAGCCTGCTTAACCTTAGAGTTCATAAATACAGTACAACGAGATCCTAAGTCGATTGGCATAGGTGCCAATAATCCTTCTTTTGCGAATTGATCGATAGGAATGCGTAGACCAGATGCAAATGTATCAATAAAAGAGCCGCAACCAGAGGAGCAAGCTTCGTTCAACACGATATCTTCGATGTACCCATCACGAACCTTACAGCATTTCATATCTTGACCGCCAATATCCAAAATAAAGGATACATCAGGGCAGAAGAATCGGGCCGCATGATAGTGAGCCATCGTTTCTACTTCACCAATATCGATGCCGAGGGCGCGTTTAAGAAAGGCCTCACCGTAGCCAGTTACGCCAGAGTGTGCAATATAGGCGCCTTTTGGCAATAATTCATATATTTTCTCGATGATTTCACGAGATTTTTCTAACGGTTTACCATGGTTAGGACCATAGTGAGAGAAGATAATTTCCTTGTTGCTATTGATAAGAACTACCTTAAGAGTAGTAGAGCCAGCATCAATACCAAGGTAACAAGGACCTTGAGCATCCTCGATATTCGCCTTTGGCGTTACCGCCTTAGCGTGACGAGCTCGGAACTCTTCTAATTCTTGTTCATTTTTAAACAGCGGATCCACACGGTCTGTAGCTTCCATAGGAATACCAATAAGTGCACCGATTTCCTTTGTCAATTGACCAACCGTAATCTCACGGCACTCATCTTTCATCAATGCCGCCCCTAAAGCGATGAATAATTCACCATTTTCAGGGATAATGCGATGCGCTTCATCTAGCTCTAAGGTATCACAGAAGCATTGGCGTAATTCAGACAAGAATGTCAACGGACCGCCAAGGAACGCTACATTACCTTCGATTTTATGACCGCATGCAAGGCCAGCAATCGTTTGATTTACAATTGCTTGGAATACAGATTTTGCAATATTTTCATGAGATGCACCTTGGTTTAACAAAGCTTGTACGTCTGTTTTAGCAAATACGCCACAGCGTGCCGCAATTGGATAAATCGTATCAGCATTCATGGCTAATTGGTTAAGGCCAGATGCATCTGTCTGCAATAAAGTCGCCATTTGGTCAATAAAAGCGCCCGTACCACCAGCACAGGAGCCATTCATACGATGTTCTGCAGTTTGACCTAAATACGTAACCTTCGCATCTTCACCACCAAGTTCGATGATAACGTCTGTCTCTGGATAGAGGGCTTTCACAGCTCGCGTTTCAGCAATAACCTCTTGTACGAATGGGATGCGCACCTTTTCGGCCATAGCCATCCCACCAGAACCAGTAATACATACATGAACAAAAGCGTCTTCATGACCAACTTGAGCCTCTTGTAACAAGGTATATACTGTGTCCAATATGTTTGCATAATGGCGTATGTACTTTTTATACAAATAATTATCGTGTTCGTCCAATAATACAACTTTAACCGTTGTAGACCCCACGTCAATCCCCATGCGTAGCATGTGCTGCATAAATACCTCTCTTTTTAACGACTGTATGACCACCTAAGTGACCATACTTATTTTTGTGAAAGTCTCACATGTAATATGTACAACATATATACTGTACTAAGCATCTAAAATAAAAAATTAAAATAGATAAGGATATAATACTTTCACCAAAATATCTAAATTTTTAAATATCCTATCTTTATTATACAACAACAGCAGTTAAAATCTAAGTTATTTCTATATCTAAAAGGTTATAGAAAATATATTAAGATTTGAATTACAAAGTCATATATATAATAGGATGTAAAAAATATTATACCATTTTACAATGAAAAATAACGTATCTTTTGTAACATAACAGGTCAAATCAAATATATTAATTGCATCAGACAATATGTAATATATAAGAAACTAACCCCAAAATTGATTCCAATTTCGGGGTTAGTTCATAAGACAGTACGTCTTATTCATATCTATAAAGTTATGTCATAAGAGAGTATTAAATTTAATACATATATGTTATTCCAATCATTGATTAGAACGCTGGGATGATAGCCCCTTTATAATGTTCTTCAATGAACTTCTTAACTTCTGGAGATTGTAATGCTTTAGCTAATTTTTGGATAGCTGGTTTGTTTTCATCACCAGGATTTACGGAAAGAAGATTTGCATATGGAGAATCCGCTTTTTCTACGAATAAACCATCTTTTGTAGGATTAAGACCTGCTGGCAATGCATAGTTAGCATTAATTACAGCTGCGTCTAAGTCTTGAATGGAACGAGGAATTTGAGCTGCCTCTAACTCTGTAATTTGGATGTTTTTAGGGTTGCTAGTCACATCAAATGGTGTGTTAGTCAAACCAGTTGGGTCTTTCAAAGTTACAAGACCTGCACTTTGTAACAAGAGAAGTGCACGAGCACTGTTTGTTGGATCAGATGGAATCGCTACTTTTGCTCCATTAGGCAAATCTTTTAAATCTTTGATTTTTTGAGAGTAAATGGCCAATGGTTCGATGTGAACTGGGGCAAAGCTTACGAAGTTTGTACCATGATCTTTATTGAAGTTATTTTGGTAAGGCACGTTAGCAAAGAAATTTGCATCTACTTCTTTACTGGACAACGCCATATTTGGTTGGATGTAGTCCGTAAATTCAATGATTTGAAGATCTACACCTTCCTTAGCCAATAAAGGCTTAATTTGATTTAAGATTTCAGCATGAGGTACAGGGTTCGCTGCTACCTTTAACACCTCTGCTTTAGAACCACCAGCACTACTGGAACTTGCGTCATTTGTGGAAGAGCCACAACCACTAATCAATAAGGACGCGCCTAATACGGCCGTCGCTGCTAATGCTAACCATTTTTTCATGTAATCCTCCCATCTACGATGAACACCTACATCTATTGACGAGGACTCACGCGTATACAACACACGTAGATATTGTAATAAATTTATATTTTCTTATTCATGTATCTACATTTAATTATTTAATAATTTCGATGTTGTAAGTATAGCAATTTAAATCCTACTTGCATAATAGATTTTATATATTAATCTTTATAACTAAAATCTATAGCAAGGATAAAATAATAACGTTTAACTATACCAAGCAAATAAAAATGGTACTAAGATGATTCCCCGTACTACTAGGTAATATACCTAATAGCTAAAATCAAACTTAGTACCGTTATAAATGTCGCTCTATATAATAAACAATCTAATCAAAATCAAAAAATCAACTTATAGAGTTGACGTTGTTTGCTCGATAGAAATAGTTACAGGTGCTGATAATTTAGCCTCTAGCCAAGCTTTTATTCGTTCCAAATCTGCATCAGATACAGTGGACGTGGTATAGATAATCACCATATAGCGACTCGCTTTAGGCTGTTCTAAATTATCTATCAAAGGCATGCCTTCCACTTTACTTACAAATGGGAACAACGCCTTTGCTTCAGCTTCTGTCGTTTTCATAGTGTTTATAGTTTCACTTACTAGTTGATAAGTCGGCTGGTACAGATTACTCAAGTTTTTATATGTTTCAAGATTCTCTGAAGATTTATTCAAGTTCGTCTTATCCATAGTAGATTTTTTCTCATCTACGCTATTAACAAATCGTAATGTATAAGGCTGCAAGTACTCATCCTTCTGTAACTTGTCATCCAACTGGGCTTGCTCCTCTAAATTCACAGGAGCTCCTATAACTACTAAGTCTACTAGCTTATTCGTTCGATCCAATGAATAATCAATCACTTGTCGACGTCCATCTTGATTAATATCGTTCTTAATAAACTGCTCTATATGATTTGACTCAGAATACTTGATGGTCATATCATAGCCTGCATAAATACTTGGTATAGCCATAATAAGACCAATCACAAGAAATATTAGCTGATTACGACGAATAAGCTCTTCTGCTTGTTTATGGAATGGCAAACTATATACACCCTTTAAAACAATAAAAGATGCAAAGAAGATGAAGAATGCATTTATAAAGAATAGATAGCCCGCCCCAAAGAAATAGTTCCAATTTCCATTAGCAAGGCCATACCCTGCCGTACATAGTGGTGGCATAAGTGCAGTTGCAATCGCAACCCCTGGTATAACATTATCTAAGGTCTTACGCGTTTGTCCAATAATCCCAGCTAACCCACCAAATATAGCAATAAAGACATCAAAAATACTCGGTTCTGTACGCGCTAATAGTTCAGATGTAGCCGTCTGAACGGGGGAAATATAAAAATATAAAGTAGATGCCAAAACAGCAATCGTAATCTGTAAGGATAATCTTAAAATAGCGCTTTTCACAACTGTAAAATTAAGCGTAGCGAAGCCAAAACCAGTTGCTAGAATAGGTCCCATCAACGGCGATATAAGCATAGCACCAATAATAACTGCCGTACTATTCATATTCAACCCAATAGAGGCAATAAACATGGAGAGGATCAGGATAACCAAAGCAGGTCCCTTAATCTTAGCCCCACCTATCAACCTTTTAGCAATGGTTGCATCATCGGCTCGCTCAAAATGTATATCAAAGTATTTATTTATTTCCATTCTTCTTCCTTATAATTTCATCAGCTCTGCAAAGGTGCCCACATTTACAAACATATGCTGCGTTGTTTTTAGCATTTGCACCATCAAAATGGCTCCTGTGCCTTCTCCCATCGACATTTGTGCTTGAATAGGAACCATGTCTTGAGTGATTCCCACCTCAGCTAAAGCGATTTCCGTACCTTTTTCTTTAGACTGATGCGATGGCAATGCATAGTCCTTAACACGAGCGTTTATGTGCGTTGCACAAGCAGCTGCCACAGATGTTATAAAACCGTCAATAACAAAAGGCTTTTCAAAATCTACACAAGCTAGCATCGCCCCAAGAATAGCAGCAATATCAAAGCCTCCTACATGAGCTACGATTTTACGAACTCGGTCAGACTCATGTTCAGAAACTATATTGTTCTTATGATGCTCTAAAACAGACCGAACAAAATCAATTTTACGCTTCATCAGCTCTGGTTTGTCTGGCCAGGAACCAGGGCCTACGGTTTCCGTTGGCTTGGCTCCAGTTAATGCAGACAAAACACAAGCAGAGGTTGTTGTATTCCCTAACCCCATTTCACCAAAGGAGAACAGATTGATTCCTTGTTCTACATAATGTTGAATCCGTTCATATCCAGCTTGAAAGGCGCTATTAAATTCATCGTCAGCCATGGCAGGATGGTTCAAAATATTCTTTGTACCCTTCGCTACTTTGCGATCCACACCAATACCATCATCTGAGGCAATTCCTACGTCTACAACCTCATAAGGAATATTGTTAAAGTTACAAAATTGTGTCGCCGATGAACGCCCTAGTAACATATTACGAGACTGCTTTTGTGTCACCTCATAGTTATAACCTACATAGCCTTCCATGTTACAACCATTATCGGCAGAAAATATGATATGCTGTGGTCGAATTTCACCATTAATCTCGCCCCAAGCCGTGCAAATTTTGCGAAAATACATTTCCCATAAACCAAGACCTCCTGGGATGAGACATTTCGGTTGGAGAAATTTATTTAATTGTTTCTCTATAGGTAATACTGACTTATCTTTCATTCTAATCTCTAGTCCACAACTAATGTGCCAACTAGCCTTCTATTAATTCGATATTATTCTATCTGAAAGTATAACATAAAATACATACCTAGTAATATGACTATTGTTAGTTTTTAAAAATATAATTTAGTTTTGAATTTTAGTCTTTTAGCATCTATATTTTTAGTTGAAATTATCATTATATAATTACAATCAATCTAGCAGATAAAAAAGGTTATCCCCTCACAGGATAACCTTTTATTTGAGTTATATAATTAGGTATTTTCTTAAGCTTATCTAACCTACGAAATTAAGCACCTTGGAATTGTGGCATATCGTCGCCACTAGAGTCGTCCAATTTACCCTGAAGGTCATGGTCAACCATGGCACACACAGATGCATCAGACCAAACGTTTTCAGCGGTTTCAATCATGTCGATAATCGTATAGATTGGCAAGATGATACCCAGCAAGCCGATTGGTGCTCCGATGGAGCTCATCAAGGACAAGGTCAAGAAATAGCAGCCCATTGGAACGCCTGCATTACCAATAGCAGCGAGAACTGCAATAAATAACCAGGCTGTCATTGTGCCAATCGTTAATTCCATGCCAGCATTTTGCATTACGAATAAGGATGTAACAAGAATGAAAGCAGCACAGCCATTCATGTTAATTGTTGTACAAATTGGCAATACAAAACGAGCTACTGCAGGATGCGCTTTCAAATTATCCTCAGCAGATGCCAATGTAACAGGCAACGTTGCTGCAGAAGATTTTGTGAACAACGCAACAGCTACGGCTGGAGACATTTTACGGAATACGTCTACAGGGTTTAAACCACGGAATAACAAGAACAATGGAATTACGATAAAAAATTGGATTAAATTGCCGCCAATAACAACAGCCGTATATTTACCTAAGGCACCAACAATTACGCCCGCTTCGATTTGTGCAGATAATTGACCGGCAAAGGCAAGGATGCCGATTGGCAATACATAAAGCAATGCTTTAATCAAGGTGAACAATAACTCTTGTAAACCAAATAACACTTTCAACACCGCTTCACGATTTTCTGTGCGTGGCATGAAAGCAAAGGCTAAACCAACGGATGCGGAGATGAACATCACGGACAATACATTAGCTTGTAAGTAAGGTTGCAAGATATTGTTTGGAATAACGGATAAGAAATGATCGTAATAGGTAACGGTACCGAGTTTTTCTGGTACTTGGGATGCGCCAGCACCAATTACATCAAGTGGTAAGTTACCTGGAGCAATCCAGAGGTATAAGCCAAGACCAACAGCCGCTGCACAAATGGTAGTAAGTAATGTATACACTACGGCATGACCAAAGATGCGACCTGTGTCCTTTTTAGCACCTAGCATAGATAATGTAGTAATAACCGCTAAAGACACTGTTGGAATCGCAATGAATTGGAACAAGCGAGTAAAGACTGCTGCAATAAAATTAAAGAGCTCATTTAGAGCTGGAATGTGTTGCCATCCTAAGATAGCGCCTATGATGAGAGCCCCCATCCATAAAATGAACTGACGCAATTTTCCTTGTCCACGACTTTTCAAGGTAATCTCTTGCGCTAAGGCATCCACATTTTTATTTTTTTGATCTGCCATAATAACACCTCTCTACAAACTAAACTATATGAGACTATAAAAAGAAACCCCAGCCCTTAGGGCTGGGACAGTAGTTATATCCTAGTCTCTTGTTAAAACATATTATAAAGATATGTTTTAACACTGTCAAACCAAAATAATTTGATATATAGATTAATATATTCAATTAATGCGTCACTATAAAATCATAGAAGACAACACGAGTACGATCAGGACTAAACAAAAAATAAATCACATACGGATCAATTCCACTCTCTCGGTGTAGAACATAAACCGTATAGCCATAGGTAGGAACTCGTTCAAGTTGATAATATCCACCTGCTAGTTGACGACCATATAGAAGCCACACAAATAAGTTCCACTTTGTATAATCTTCTGTTAAAAAATCATAGGTACTTTGTATATCCCCTTTTAAAAATATAGAGTTGGCCTCATACGAATAAACTCTATTCTTAAACAACTCTGGCGTAATAATTAAACCCGGTGCCGAAGATTCAGCAACAAGGTGTTCAAATGCTCTTACATCTTCGGGACTACCTTCAAAGACAATAGTAGTTGTGAAGTCATAAAAACTTTCTATTGTCCCCCTTGAAGATATAGGATGCAATCCTTTCGGAATTATATCAGGATTTCTAAAATGTTCTGGTAATACTGTTGCTTTTACTGGCCATCTTTGTTTCCATCGTGATATATCATTAACTTCACTTCCAAAAAGGAGCTCATATATAAAAATAGACATTAGCAATAAAGGTACTGCTACAACTAATGTACACCAAGCATATAAAATGTGTTTCTTCGGTAATATTAAATGATAGAAGTAGTAATAAAACTGTATTCTTATTGATAATAATAAGATTACACCTACAATTACAAACCATAATCCTGGTAATTGAATATATGCATTTCCCCAAAGAAAAAAGGCAAAGAATAAGATTGATAGAATGATATGTTTACCACAAGGAGGGGCTATTAGCATTTGTAATAGTTTAATAAAGCGATTCACAATATATAATCCTTACTTAGACTGATAAAACACAGCCCGTGTCCCATCATCACTAATCAAAAGTTCCACAAAATGAGGTCTCTTTGTATTACCATCATCAACAAATACATATAATCTATGATTCCGCGTAGAATTATATGTATCCTTGACTACTGTTTTTGTTTCTTTTCGAGGTGCAAAGCGTAGCCACTCTATAAAATTTCGTTGTGGTAAGTTTAGAGGTTCTTCATCAATGCTATCTATAATCCGATAGCTGGTAGGATGAGATATAAACCGCTTCAATTCCCCACTTTCTAAATCGAGTAATCTATTATATTTATCAATTTGAGCTGTATAGGCTGCATGTTGTTTTGCAATCGCCTCATATTGAGCAATTACTTTAGGGTCTCCCTCTAAAACTACATAACGATAAGGGTACGCAGTAGCCCAAGCAACATCTGTTCGCACCATAGATACCTTATCAATACTTTCTGGAAGCTGCTCAGGAGATTTAAGACCTTCTGGTAATTCGCTATTATTAGGCCATCCTCGTTTCCAATCAGTTGTGCTGTACTCAAAATCCTCAAACTGTTCAACGCTTGTATTAATATCATACTTAAGCCAATCAGCTACGAGCCAAGATATACAAAGGGTTATGACAACAAACAAACCACAAGCCAATCGATTATAGGCTCTTTCAGATATAGTTCGTTTCTTAAAGCGACCATATTGCAGTAACACACTCAATACTATAGCTATACCAAAAACCATGTATGTAATAGGCGCTATATTAAATAGGGTTGCCACAACTGCAAACAACATACATAGCATAACCGTTAATAGGCCATAAAATCCTTGAAACAAAACTCTCTCCTATCATGACAATACTTAGAACATTTTCTTATACAACATTTCTATATCTTCCCGACTCACATTGGCCATTGTATTAGCAATATTCCCTGTAGCTACGACGTATACGTTATCGACGAGCCAAGGGATGTCTTTTTTCGTAAAGCCTAGTTTTGTAAGGTTTGTGGTAAGGTCTAATTCATGGACGATTAAACGCAGTGCTTCACCCAGTTCGGAGCCATCTCCATGGTTGAAGATACGTGCCAAGGTAGCAAATTTGTCTGGGTTAGCACTCCATGTATATTCCACAGCAACAGGTTCAATAACGGCAAGGCCTACACCGTGGGTAATATCCTTAAGCCCACTAGCAGGATGTTCCATGCCATGAGCAAGTGTTACACCGGCAGTATTAATAACCATGCCTCCAATTGTGCTAGCCAATGTAACGGACTCCCAAGCTTTTGTAAGTTGAGTTTCGTTGAGAACAGCTGATTTGCCTTCAGCCATTGCTTTCACATGTTTATATAGAGGCACAAGATATTGTGCTAACAAAGTTACAGCATAATGAGCTAATGCATCGGTAAAAGGTTGTGCCGTTTTAGAAGTATACGCCTCGATATTATGACAGAGTGCATCAAAGCCCACAGATGCCAATACATGGGGCGGCATTGTGCCCATCACTGCCGGATCTACGATGGATACTTTTGGTACGATGGCATTACATCGCAAGGATTTCTTGTCTCCCGTTTCAGGATTGGTAAGCACCCCGAAACCATTGCCTTCAGAGCCGGTGCCACAGGTTGTAGGAATTACAATTAGAGGCAACGCCTTATCACTGGTTTTACGGTTAAAGATATAGTCGTTAATATCACCATCGTTAACGGCCATAAATGCAATGCCTTTTGCACAGTCCATAATAGAGCCGCCACCAATGGCAATGACCATATCACAGCTTTCAGATTTAGCCAAATTAGCGCCAGTTAAAGCGGTAGTAGTTAAAGGATTTGCATCCACTTGATCAAAGAGGACGTGGTCAATATGAGCACCCTCAAGTTTCGCCACCACACGGTCATATAAGCCAGATTTTTTGGCACTTGTCCGCCCTGTTACGATTAGCGCTTTATTACCATAAGGCTTAGCAAAATCAGCAACACTATCGACTTTATCCCAACCAAATTGGATATGTACTGGTAAAAAATAAGAGAACTCCATGTGAACGACCTCTTTTCTATAAATACTAGCTCTTAATGTTATTGTAATGTAAATTCAGACACCTGTAAAACCTCATAGGACTTTCACTAGAAAACATGTATACTACAGATAAGAGGGGGTCGTTTATTTTTATAGAGGGAGAGAATCTATGAAATCTGCAATTACACATTTATGGTCTTCGCTGCGGGACCTAGCAACGCAGTCGCCTATATTACTGGCATTAATTGCCGTATTTTCATGTACACCGTTTTATCTAGAGCAAGATTGGTTTGCCGATATAGACCTTTGGTTCTATGGGTTGTATTTCTTCATCGTCATACTACAATCATATATAACACGAGATCGAAAGTACTCCATAGTATATACATTATTAAGCATAGGCATCAGCGTTGGTCTATATACGATTCATGAAACGTACCATCACATACGAGGCATCGAGCTAGCCACAGAAAACATATCATATCTATGGCTGTACTCTATGATTGCTCTATATTTTACATCGCTTGGAGAATACTACATTGGCGAAATCATCAATCGCCTGAAACGGATTGGTATTACCATTGTTACATCAACACTGTATAATGTCGTCATAATCATGACTCTATGGTTTTTCTTCATCATTCTGAACAAACCATTTACCTTTGATGATCTAATCTTTAAAGTATTAGCCGCTATTAATATATTTATCTGTATGTCCATGCTGTGCACTTACAAAGAGGAGCCTGATGGACCACCAGAACCAAATACATTCTATAATGTTGTTTTTGGAATCATACTACCAAAGGCTTCCATCATTACAGGTATTCTAGCTAATATCTACTTGGTATTGATTCTCTTAGGCCTCCGCGAAGATGCGCGGTTCCTTTATACATATTATCCGTATGTAGCCATTTTCTATCTATTTTACTTGGCTAGTTTCAGATCTAGTGAAAGCAGCAAGACACAAAGGATCCTATGTTTCTTATTTATTACGATTACAATATTGTGCCTAATCCTGATTGGCAAACGTGTAATAAATGAGCCTGTACTCTGGCTCAATACGATTTACGTAGCCGCATTCAATCTAATCTTCTTAGCACATAACGTATATTCCTTTGTAAAGCGTTTGACTCCATCGATCCATACAACAATTATGGCGCTCGCCCTAGGTGCAGTCCTTTTAATGCCTTTTATCGGTTACACATCCCATCGAGAATTTACAAACTATACGAAAATTGACGGTCAATGGCACGTATACTTGCCTATTACAGAAACATTTAACCCTGATTTTACAGACTATGGCAGGACGATTATACAGGGGGATTCTTCAAAACCAGGAGAAACGGAAATATATAAGGAACGAAATATTCAGTTTATCAGCTTTACGGCCGTTGAAGAACCTCATGTTATTTCGCTTGTAGGATATAATAAATTCATTTCTAACATCGAATTAGAAGTACGTGAGCCTACTGATAGTACAGCTGACATACCAACAGCATCCTATGAATCTATCAACTTTAGATTCATCAATGAAGGCCTTGATTTAGAGGTATCTCTACCAAATGGCGTGACCGAGGTTCATCATATATATGAAAAATTTCTCACTGTTCCTAAAACGGCTTCAGATTCAGTCATTATAGAAGGCACGGGATACAAACTCTTAATCCACTCCTACTACGCATATCAAGACAGCGCACGAAGAATTATTTTTAGCGTATTATATAATTAATTATGAAAGCTAGTAATTTAAGGCATCTTCAGCCATATCGACATTTTTTGTAAAACTATATTAAAAAATTTCCAAATGTCAATATTGAATATATAGATTTTTTTCGCTATAATCGTAACATAATGTATAAGCCAAATAAGAAAACTACCATATATAGTAGTTTTCTTATTTTTCTAATTAGACTCAACTTAAAGATATTTTATATAATTCATTCTAATCTTATATATGCTTATACGACTATATTAACAGTTTTATGACTTTTTGCTCTCAAGGGGAACAGTAATGGAGATTATGATCAAGAAACGGGATGGCCATTTCGAGCCGTTGTCCGTTGAAAAAACGAAACGAATGATAGCCTTCGCATGTTTGGGGTTAGATTCTTGTGATCCACTAGAATTGGAAATGGATGCGAAGTTGCAATTCGTTGATGGCATGACTACTAAAGAAATTCAAAAGACTTTAGTCCAAACAGCTATCGAAAAAGTTATATCTAAAAAAGACGACGGCTTCGGCAACCAAGTTAATAAAATGAACCAAGATTGGCAGTTCGTAGCAGCCCGCCTATTCTTGTTCGATCTCTATAAAGAAGCCGCTATTACTCGTCGTTACAAAGCATTTGGCTACGGAAACTTCCCAAATCTAGTCAACATGCTTGTAAAAGAGAAAAAATACGCAGACTTTTTCGTTACAGAGTACACAGCTGACGAATTGCAAGAATTAGGCGATTATATCAAACCTAAGCGCGACTATCTCTTCAACTATGAAGGTCTCAAATTATTGGCTGACCGTTACTTGGTAAAAGGTTTTAACAAAGAAATCTTTGAATTACCTCAAGAACGTTTCATGGCTATCGCAATGCATTTGGCTCTTGTAGAAGGGGAAAATAAAGTAGAATACGCTAAGAAATTCTACGATTTGATGAGTCAATTAAAAATGACGACAGCTACACCTACTTTGGCAAATGCTGGTACACCATTCCACCAATTGTCCTCTTGCTTTATCTCTGGTGTAGATGATAACTTATGGTCCATTTACGACGTAAATAGCAAGTTCTCTCGCGTATCTAAACACGGTGGTGCTCTTGGTATCTACCTTGGTAAAGTTCGTGCATTGAACTCCGATATTCGCGGCTTCAAAAACTCCTCTGGTGGCGTTATTCCTTGGATCCGCTTGTACAATGATACTGCAGTTGCGGTAGACCAATTGGGTAAACGTAAGGGCGGCGCTACAGTAACACTTGATATTTGGCATAAAGACTTCTACGAATTCGTAGAGCTTCGTACAAATAATGGTGATGATCGTCGCAAAGCGCACGATATCTTCCCTGCTATCTCCGTTCCAAACATCTTCATGGAACGTATGTTAGCTCGTGAAAACTTCACCCTCTTCGATCCTCATGAAATCTTGGCTGTAAAGGGCTATTCCTTAGAGGACTACTACGATACTGATGACAATAAGGAGTTCACAAAACGTTACCTCGAATGTGAACAAGATCCTAACTTACACGGCATCGAAGTACCAGCATTAGATATGATGAAAAAAATCATGCGCTCCGCTGTTGAAACTGGTACACCATTTATCTTCTTCCGCGATACTGTAAATGCTGCCAATCCTAACAAACATGCAGGTATGATTTACGCATCCAACTTGTGTCATGAAATCGCACAAAACGTTGGCTTCACTAATCTTGCTGAAGAAATCATCAACGAAGACGGTACAATTACTACAAAAACAAACACAGGTGATATGGTTACATGTAACTTAAACTCCATCAGCCTCGGTCGCATTACAGACGAAGAGTTGGAAGAAAACATTGCCCTTCAAATTCGCATGTTAGACAATGTTATTTCCATCAACCAAGCACCAGTACCAGAATCTCGCATGACTGCTGATAAATACCGTGCTATCGGTCTTGGTACATCTGGTTATCACCACTATCTCGTAAATCATGATATCCAATGGGAATCCGATGAACATATCGAAGTAGCGGACAAATTATTTGAAAACATCGCATTCTATGCGATTAAAGCTTCCATGGAGCTTGCTAAAGAAAAAGGTGCGTACCCTGCTTTCAAAGGTTCCGAGTGGGAAACTGGTGAATATTTCACACGTCGTGGCTACACATCTGATCGTTGGAAACAACTCGCTGCAGATGTTGCAAAATACGGTATTCGCAACGGTTACTTGATGGCCGTAGCTCCTACAGGTTCTACATCCAACATCGCTAATACAACAGCTGGTATCGACCCTATCTTCAAAAAATTCTTCATCGAAGAGAAGAAAGGTTCTTTCACACCAAAAACGGCACCAGATTTGAACGACAAAACATTCTGGCTCTACAAAGAGGCGCATACTATCGACCAACAATGGTCCATCAAAGCTTGTGGCGTACGTCAACGTCATATTGACCAAGCACAATCTTTCAATTTGTATATTACGCCTCAAATGAAAGCGAAAGAAATTCTTGACCTATACGTAGAAGCCTACAAACAAGGGATCAAAACTATCTACTACATCCGTAACCAATCCCTTGAAATGGATGAGTGCACTAGCTGCTCCTCCTAATATTGAAAATATAATTGCTATATTTTGCAAAACCTATTCACTATAAATAGAAAGTACCGATTTCGAGAAGGATACTTTCACCAGTACTATAAATCTGATGACGACCTATAGCCGTATAGGTCGCATCGTTGTATAAAGGAGTCCTACTATGGATAAAAAACTGATCTTTAACGAACATGGCGAACGTGGCACTCAATCCATGATTGGCGGTAATACCACAAACCTTCGCGAATGGAACCGTATCAAGTACGACTGGGCTAACCAAATGTACCGCACAATGCTCAACAACTTCTGGATTCCTGAAGAGATTTCCTTAAACGAAGACGTTAAGCAATTCCCATACTTAACAGATTACGAACGCCGTGCATTTGACAAAATCATTGCATTCTTGAACTTCCTTGATTCTATTCAATCTGAAAACTTGCCTAACTTGAGCCGCTATATTACAGCATCTGAAGTGGCATCCTTATTAAATATTCAAGCATTCCAAGAAGAAATTCACGCTCAAAGTTATTCCTACATTTTGGACACTGTAACAAATCCTATTACACGTGACAAAATCTATGACGAATGGCGTACAGATAAAACATTGCTTGAACGTAACCGTTTCATCGCCGATGCATACCAACGTTTCAGCGATGATCCTAGCGAAGCAAATCTCATTCATACAATCATCGCTAACTATATCTTAGAGGGCATCTACTTCTACTCTGGCTTTAGCTTCTTCTACACATTGGCTCGCCAAGGTAAAATGACAGCTACATCCACAATCTTCAAATATATCAACCGCGATGAAGTAACTCACCTCGTATTATTCCAAAACATCATCCGCGAGTTACGTCGTGAACGTCCTGACTTGTTCACACCTGAACTAGAAGCAAAAATCACGGACATGATTCGCCAAGGTGCAGAGAATGAAATCGCTTGGGGCCAATACATCACTGACGATAAAATCCTCGGTCTTAACAACGTTCTTATCGAACGCTACATCAAATACCTTGCCAATATCCGCTTAGAAGCAATCGGCTTGCCTCATCTCTATCCTGATATCAAGGAAAACCCTATGGAATGGATTGAAAGCTTCTCCAACTTGAATAGCACAAAAACTGACTTCTTCGAAGCAAAAGTTACAAACTATACAAAAGCGGCGGCATTTGATTTTGACGATTTAGAATAATAAGACGTTATAAAATACAATATCTAAGGACGTATGGGCCAATAGAAAAGAGCTAATAGCTATAACGCTATTAGCTCTTTTTTCATGATTATTTAAACCTTAGTTATGAGGAATTACTGCAAATTTAAACAGCTCTCTCCTATTTATCTCTAAAAAAATACTATCATATCAGTGTATATGTTGATAGAAATATAGTCCCCAAACGCCACCCTCGTTTTTACAGTTGACACATGGTTATACATTGTAAATTGTATCAATACATTTGTGCGCAAATAGGCCTACACCGTAGATTTTCATTCGCCCCATGAATGTATTCATAATAAGCTTGGTAAAAGCAAAAGTTTTTGTGTCCACCCTGTTTCAAACTACCAACTATTATTAGCTTTCAATCAATTCAGTTGTCCAGTTAGCAGACTGCAATAGATTGTCTAATAAGCGGACTTGTTTTGCGATATGATCAGCTTCTTTTTGGACGTCTGCCACATTCACGGTCGGCATTAGCTTAATCTCAGACCCTCTCGCACGGAAATTAATACTACCTGCGCTAGATGCCAATGTTCGATAAGCAGTTAGACGCAAAGCAGCGCAATCTTTTTCGGCAATGATCTCAGTAATAGATCGACCTTCTATAATAGTTTTGCAATTTGTTAAATTAATATCTGCAATTAATTTTTGAAGTCTATTTACACATTGTTCTAATGTTTTCAAAAGTTCTTCAGGGTTCTCATTCGGTACTTCCCCTTCTTGCACTAAACTGTTTTGAGTTAAGCGAAGCTCTAAATCGCTTATTTTATAATTTAAATCAGATCGTTCTTGTAATGCTTCTGCTAGTTTCATAAACTCTCACCTCTCAAAAAGATATATCAATTTACTTATAAAATACTATGTACAATACATAATATATCCATCAATTCTTATTATACAACACTATTGAACGGCTTATAATACTTTCCGCATCATCACATGTGGACAGCCTTCATCAAGGTATTCGTCCCCTTCCGCACGATATCCAAGGGATTCATAGAATGGTTTGGCCTGTACTTGCGCTGACAAAGAGCACGTTTTAAAGCCGTCACGACGAATAGCATTTTCGGCGGCCATCATGATCTTAGTACCTAAATGTTGTCCACGATACAACTTACGTACCGCCATGCGCCCAATATGTGCATCTCCAACTGTGTCACTTGGAAAATATCGACACGTACCAGCCGCTTTACCATCAATGGATAAGAGCACAAACTTTGCAGTCTCATCGATTTCATCAAACTCGTCTTCAAACCCCTGTTCTTTCATAAATACATCGACACGAATTTGTTTTATTTCCTCTGTTATATGATCTAAGATTTGAATAATCATAGGTGCCCTTTCTGATTATAAGCATATTTATAAGAATCGATTTAGGCGTATTACGAAATATCCTATAAGCAATAAAAGCTTCTTATTTTTATTATATCAAAAATACGCTTAATGCCACAAAACGTCTCAGTTCCTGTTAATTCCCATATCAAAAATATTTTAAAACTTCCATGAAATTCATTTTTAGGTATTGCATAATTTTATCATTTGGGTTTATACTATACCCAACATTTTAGAAAGGAGCAACCAAAGATGACTAACCAAATTAGCCTCACAGCAAAACAATACTTTTATTGGTTCTTTATCCAACGTACGGGTAAGGAACTATTTGTGATGCGCTAATAAAGGATTATTCAACATTAGTTGCTTAGAATAGTAAAAGGGCTACCCGTATTAGATTACGGGTAGCCCTTTTTGTTTGCTATCCGTATGGTCAGCCCAACTATTCACTGTAGTTACAAGGAGGAATTATCATGATTATTACATTGAAACAAAATGCAGCAGCAGAAGAAGTATCTCGTTTACGCAGTGAATTAGAGGCTCAAGGATTTGTTATCCACCCAGTAGAAGGAACGCGATACAATATTCTAGGTCTGATTGGTGATACTGCATCTCTTGATGCGCGTCAAATCGAGTCCTTAGATTTCGTAGATAAAGTAACTCGCATTCAAGAGCCATACAAAAAAGCAAACCGCAAGTTCCATCCCGATGATTCTGTAATCAATGTAGGTGGTGCACTTATCGGTGGTGGTAACTTCGCAGTAATGGCCGGTCCTTGCTCTGTGGAAACACCTGAACAAGTATTAGCTACTGCAAAAGCATGTAAAGAAGCTGGTGCCACAATCCTTCGGGGCGGCGCTTTCAAACCTCGTACATCCCCATACTCCTTCCAAGGCATGGGGCCAGAAGGCTTGGAATTGTTAGAGCTTGCTAAAAAAGAAACAGGTCTTCCTATCGTTTCCGAAGTTATGGATATCTCCCAATTACAATACTTCGATAATGTAGATATGCTTCAAATCGGCGCTCGTAACATGCAAAACTTCACGCTTTTAAAAGAAGTCGGCAAATTGAATAAACCAGTTCTATTAAAACGGGGTTTATCTGCCACATACGAAGAATGGTTGATGGCTGCTGAGTACATCATGTCCGAAGGCAATGAACAAGTTGTATTATGCGAACGCGGTATCCGCACATTCGAAACTAAGACTCGCAATACCTTAGACGTAACAGCAATTCCTATGATGCATGAATTATCTCACTTGCCAATTATCATGGATCCTAGCCACGCAGCAGGTATGAGCCGCATGGTTCGCCCGCTTTCACTTGCATCCGTAGGCGGCGGTGCAGACGGACTTATGATCGAAGTTCACAATGATCCTTCCAAAGCATTGTGCGATGGACCTCAAGCATTGCGTCCAGACCAATTCACTAGCCTTATGAAAGAAATTATCGCATTGCGCCAAGCATTGGTAGAATGCACTAAATAATCTCAAATACCACACAAATAAGCTAGTATCCGTTATAATAGATACTAGCTTATTCTTTTATGAAAGGAACCATCATGACTCGCATTCATATTAACGCATCCACACCGTATGACGTTGTCATCGAGGAAGGCGCTTTACAACGCATCACCGATTATATTAAACCATTAAAACCAAATTGTCATGTTATCATCGTCAGCGATAGTAATGTAGCGCCCCACTATTTGGACTCTGTGAAAGCTAATATGGAACATGCGGGTTATGTTGTTTGTGATTATGTGTTTCCTGCTGGTGAAAGCTCCAAAAATGCTCATCAACTCATCGATTTAGTAGAATACATGGCGGGCCAATCATTGACTCGCAAAGACTTGCTCATCGCCCTTGGAGGCGGTGTTGTAGGCGATATGGCGGGCTTTGCAGCAGCAACCTATTTACGTGGTATCGACTATGTTCAGGTTCCTACATCTCTATTAGCCGCAGTAGACTCCTCTGTAGGTGGTAAAACAGCGGTCAATCTCGAAGCTGGGAAAAACCTCTGGGGTGCTTTCAAACAACCTATCCTCGTCCTCTGCGATCCAGCTACACTCAATACATTACCTGATATGGAATGGATTAATGGGTGCGGCGAAATTATCAAATACGGCTTCCTCGACGTACCTGGTTTATTAACCCAACTAGAACATAAACCATTAATTAAACATCACGATAGTGTTAGTACTGTCATCGCTCGTTGCGTTCAAGCAAAAGCGGATATCGTGGAACAAGACGAACTCGAGTCTGGCGTTCGTGCCCTCTTAAACCTTGGTCATACCTTTGGTCACGGCATCGAAAAAGCAAGTCATTTCGAGGTACATCACGGTTATGCCGTTGCTATTGGTATGGTGCTCATGGCACAAGGTGCTGTCAAACATGGAGAATTAGATGTAGAGTCGTTAGACAAATTAAAGGCCCTCATCAAAGCACACGATTTGCCAACCACAACAACGATAAGCAAAGAAGAAATTCTAGCTGCCGCTAAGCACGACAAAAAAAGCGAAGGAGCAACCATTAAAATCGTAGTACCTACTAGCTATGGTCACAGCGAGCTCAAAGTGGTAACACACGAGGAACTTACAACCTATTTAGACTGAGATATAAAGGAGATTTATATGCATTCCGTAACGAACGCCATCCCTACAGGGACTATCGCGTCCATTCCTGCAAAAGCTCATGCGCACCGTGCGCTGATTTACGCAGCTCTCGCAAACTCGCCATCTACCATACTACTGAGCCGCACCTCTAAAGACATCAATGCAACTATGGACTCCTTGCGAGGCTTAGGAGCACACGTTGTGTATGAAAACAAAGTTGTCACTGTTACACCTGGTCCTGTGCCAACAAAGGGCAATGTAGTTCCCCACGAATCTGGTACTACATTGCGCCTCTTATTACCAGTGGCAGCGTCCATTTGTAATGAGGTAGATGTGGATGCGAAAGGGCGTTTACCAGATCGTCCTTTAGAGCCCATGCTCGGTGAAATGAAAGCTCACGGCGTAACATTCTCCCAAGATAAACCACCATTCACTATGACAGGTCGTCTACAAGGCGGTGAGTTCGGTATGGTTGGAGATGTAAGTAGCCAGTTTTTCTCTGGATTATTATTAGCTGCGCCACAATGTGGAGGTGCTACAATCACATCTACTACGCCGCTTCAATCTAGCGACTATGTAACATTAACAACTACAACGATGGCAGACTTCGGCGTAACAGTCGACCATACACCTGCTGCTGACACCGTCCAAGAATCCTTTACAGTAGCGGCTAATGCTACTTTTAAAGGTCAAAGTAATTACCAAATCGAAGGCGATTGGTCCAATACGGCTATTTGGATGGTAGCAGCGGGCATGACAGGTAAACCAATTACCATTACGGGTATGAACAAAAATTCTGTGCAAGCGGATCGTCGCATCATGCAGATTATGATTGATGCCGGTTGTGATGTAGTATGGGATGGCATGAACGTAACCGTTATGGGTCGTGCAGTAAAACCAATCCATGCCGACCTCGAACAAATGCCCGATATGTTGCCAGTTATGGCAGCCCTCGCTTGCTCTATCCATGGTGAAAGCTCCTTTGTTAAGGGTGCGCGCCTACGCTTGAAAGAATCCGATCGCCTCGAAGCCGTTGCTAATCTTGTCAGAGATTTAGGAGGCACGGTTCGCGAAGATGGTGATGACCTATATATCATCGGTAGTGGTATACTAGAAGGAGGACAAGGTGATTGTGTTAACGACCATCGCCTTGTTATGGCAGGTACATTGATGGCACTCATCAGTGAAAATCCTGTAACATTAAAAGATAGCGAAGCTATCACAAAATCCTATCCAGACTTCTTTGAGGACTGGAACTTACTAGGAGGTAATGCTAATGGCATCTAATTTCGGTAAAACCATACAAGTATCTACCTTTGGCGCGTCTCATGGGTATGCCATCGGTGGTATCGTGGAAGGCCTCCCTTGTGGACATACCATCGACATCGATGAGCTACAAACCTTCTTAAAGCGCCGTGCGCCAGGTCAAAACCAATTACAGACGCAACGTAAAGAAGCCGATATACCTGAATTCTTAGCAGGTATGGTAGATGGCATGCTCAGTGGATCTCCATTGGCATTTATGATTCGCAATACCTCTCAGCACTCCGGTGATTACAATAATTTGCGCGACATACCTCGTCCATCGCACGCAGACTTTACGGCTCGCATGCGCTACGGTGACAAGGTAGATATGCGAGGTGGCGGCCACTTCTCAGCGCGCCTTACAGCACCTCTTTGCGTGGCTGGTGGCATCGCCCTTCAACTACTACGTGAAAAAGGTATCGAAATTCACGGTCATTTAAAACAAGTTGGTACAATCCAAGATACTCCTATCGATATGGTTCATCCAGATATGAAAGCACTTTCTGAAATCGCTACAGAACCTATCGCTATGGTCGATGCAGACAAACGTTCTGAAGTAGAAAACTTAGTCATGAAACTCAAAAAGGACGGTGACTCCACAGGCGGTATCGTTGAGGTTGTGGCTACGGGATTACCAATCGGTCTTGGCAATCCAAACTTTGACGGCATCGAGAACCGATTAGCTCGTGTTATCTTTGGCGTACCTGCCATCAAAGGTGTATCCTTTGGAGGTGGCTTCGACATGTGTTCTCGCCTTGGCTCCGAGGTGAACGATGCTTTCACCATGGACGGCGATACAATCACAACAACTACCAATAATAGTGGTGGCATTCAAGGCGGTATCACCAACGGCTTACCCCTCATTATGCAAGTGGGCATTAAGCCTACTCCGTCCATTTATAAGGAACAACATTCTGTGTCGCTTTCACAAAAAGAGGACACATTACTCACCATCAAAGGTCGTCACGACCCATGTGTAGCACTTCGTGCAGTACCTGTTATCGAAGCCGTCACGGCCCTCGTCATTCTTGATTTCTTAGGAGATATTGACCATGAACTTAGATGAAGTACGCGTTAAGATTAACGATATAAACGACCAAATGCTCGCCCTCTTCAAAGAGCGCATGGAACTCTCTAAGGACGTAGCGGCTGCAAAAAAAGAAATGAATAAGGCTATTTACGATGCCAAACGAGAGCGCGACATCCTCGACAAGGTAACAAAAGATGCAGGTCCAGACCTCGATCTATATGCACGCCGTTTTTTTGAAGCATTATTTAGCTTAAGTCGTACCTACCAATCCGAACAACTATTCCAAGACAATGAATTTACTTTAAAAATGAAAAAAGCCATTGAGCAATCCCCTACCTTGCCACCTCAACGGGGCAGTGTAGCTTGCGCCGGCGTATTTGGCAGCAATGCTCAAATGGCGTGTGATAAATTATTACCTCTCAGCCAAATCCATTATGTAACAGGTTTCCGTTCCGTATTCGATGCCGTAGAATCCGGCGAATGTCAATTCGGTGTATTGCCTATCGAAAACAGCTCCAATGGGTCCGTAAAAGAAGTATATGACCTCTTAGAAGAGCGCAAATGCTATATAGTCCGCGGCACGCGCCTTTGGATATCTCATGACTTGCTCGTGAAAAAAGGCACAAAACTAGAAGATATTCATACCATAATTTCCCACCCTCAAGCGTTGGGCCAATGTAGTCACTTCCTAGATAAGTTAGAAGGCGTAGAATTACGCTCCTATGACAATACGGCTCGAGCTGCGCAGCTCGTAGCGGCTAGTGATGACCCTGGAGTAGCGGCTATCGCAGCACCTCAATGTGCAGACCTATATAATTTGTCTCCATTATTGAGAAATATCCAAAACAGCGATAACAACTATACGCGCTTTATCTGCATTAGTAAGGATTTCCACGTATATCCAGGGGCCAATAAAATCTCAGTAGTAACGACTGCAAGCCATGCTCCAGGCGGGCTTGGTACATTGCTCACCAAGTTTGCTAATATCGGTGTGAACCTTACAAAACTCGAGTCCCGTCCAATCGTAGGACATAACTTTGAGTTCTTGTTCTACCTCGATTTAGAAGCATCCTTGGCAGATCCAAAAGTACTTTCCGTATTGGCAGAGCTCCACGCATCGCAAGATAAATTCCGCTTGCTCGGTAATTATCCTGAAAATTGATATTTTCCTCTATGGTAGTGCTTATTAATGGCATATATAGTACAATGGATATAGTTTTAAAACTCCAATGGCTAATAGGTGACAGCCTATTAGCCATTTTGTGTATATTGACCTAGGAGGTCCTATGAAATTTGGTTTACTTGGCCGTACGTTGGGCCATAGCTTTTCCCCACGCATCCACAATGCTTTGGGAAATACTAATTATGAATTATTTGAACGAGAACCGAGCCAACTGCAAGAGTTCTTTGCAGACCCAGAATTACAAGGTACTAATATTACCTTTCCTTACAAGGTTAACGCCCTTGAAGCTTGCGATGTAGTAGACCCTCGCGCAGAACGCATTGGCTGTGTAAACACGATGGTCCGCAAAGACGGCAAATGGCACGGTTACAATACAGATTACGATGGTTTCGTATTTACTCTAGAACACGCTGGTATAAATGTATCCGGTAAAGAATGTATTATCCTTGGCGATGGTGCCTCCTCTGCTACGGTTCACGTAGCTCTTGAAGACCTAGGTGCTAAGAGCATCACGCATCTATCTCGTAAAACAGCTCCGCTCTATACTGATGCACCTAATTACTACGAAACAGCGCAAATTATTATTAACTGCACGCCTATCGGTATGTATCCGCATAATCCGGCTAGCCTAATAGATATTATGCAATTTTCCAAATTAGAAGGCGTTGTGGATCTCATCTACAATCCGCGCCGTACAGTTTTGCTTTTACAAGCAGAAATGATGAATATTCCGTACTGTGATGGTCTACCTTTCCTCGTAGCACAAGGTGTTGAGGCGGCTAATCATTTTCAAGGTGAAAGCTTTGGTACGAAAGAGATAGAACAAATCTTGCGAGATGTGCGCCGTGAAAAGGAAAATATTATCCTCATCGGTATGCCTGGTGTTGGAAAAACAACAGTAGGCAGAGCAATCGGTAAAGAGATGGGCCGTACTTGGTTTGATGTGGATCACGAGCTAGAAAAAGAAATTAGCAATGTTTCTACCTATATTACAGAACAAGGGGAGGCTGCGTTCCGTGAAAAAGAGGCAGAAATGATTGCAAAACTAGGCACTCAAACTGGCCTTGTCATCTCCACTGGTGGCGGCTGTGTAACAGTACCTAAAAACTATGCACACCTGCGCCAAAATGGGCGTATTTACCAATTAACACAACCTGTAGAAAAACTATCTACTTCAGGTCGTGTTCTATCTAGTGGCGGTATAGAACGTTTACGTGAACTTGAGGAAACTCGCACCCCAATGTATGAAAGCTTTGCACAATGCATCGTGGAACATAATCGCAATGCACCAGAAACAGTGGCGGCTATTCTCGAAGACTTTGAAGCAAACTTATTGTAAGAGTTTATATAACGGTATTTATAAGATTGTTTCCTCTATATAAGTAAGGGCTTCTACATCTTTAGAAGTAAGAGCATTTACATCTGTATTTCTATATAAAGTCATTAATAAAAACATATATATTTTTTATATTCACCCTTCAAAAATAAATATACTACAAGAAATACAAAACATATAAAAAAGTCGGCTTTCGCCGACTTTTTTAATGTACTTTTACCCGTTTATGTTGTTGTTCATCAAATACGCCATCTACGTCGATGGTATCTAGAATTCGTTTTAAAGCATGTACATCGATTTGCCCTGGTGCCGATGCTTTACCAGCAGAGGCAAAGGTCATGGCATTTCCAAATAGAGCACCTGCAATACGTGTAACAGCACCTAGTTCCCCCATTGCCATCGTAATAATTGGATCCGAAGGATATAAAGCTTTCACTTCAGCCGTTGCTTCAAGTAGCGTCAATACATCACCAGTTGTGTGAGGCATAACGGCAATCTTTGGCACATCGGCCAAGAACTCTTTCATTTGAATGAGTCGATTTACAATGACTTCACGGCTCGGCGTACAATGGAAATCATGGTTGCTCATGATAATAGTGATTCCATGAACCTTAGCAAACTCTATCGTTTTAAGCATTCTATCTTGATCAAAAAACAGCTCAATATCAATAGCATCCACCAATCCTGTAGGAATCAAACGCTCTAGCATTGTAAAGTAATCTTGTGTAGAAATCGTTCTTTCCCCACCTTCACCTTTTGTGCGCCATGTAAAGAGCAACCCACGACCTTTCAATTGTGGCTTGATAAGCATTAATAATTCAATAATAGCGTCAATGGAGTGGGCCCGCTCAAAATAGTCAATGCGTAACTCCACTACGTGACACGGTGTATTACATGCTACCGCAGTGGCATCTAGAATCTCTTTCATTGTTGTGCCCACAATAGGCACGCATATTTTTGTGCCCTTTTCTCCGAGTACAGTATGTCCGATACGGACCATAATAACTCCTTTCTGTCCCACGCGGTGAGACTAGTGACTTACCTTAAACTAACTATATACCAATATTTTTGTAAAAGCAATCAATCCGCCCATATTGAATTGCTATTCACTAAAAACGTATGAAAGCCTGCTATTATGCACTAAAACAGTATTCTTAGATTAACGATTAACATCACTTTTTCTTATACCCTAGATTAAGACCTCTTACCAATAAACGGTCTGTATCTGAAAGCCTCGTATTATAGAAATAGCATAAAAAAGTAAAAGCTCCTTACCAATATATTAGTAAGGAGCTTGTTAGACTCTAATTCACACACTATATTTATCATGTTGTACGGATAGTTTCCGTGATTGGAATCCCATATAGAGTAATAGCAAACCTGTAATGCTAAATACATAGGATATCCCAATATAGGTAGATACAATACTTGCAAACACTGGACCTACCATGGAACCAAATTGTTGAGCCGTCGTCGTCATACCAAACATGCGACCTCTAAAGCCTGGTTCTGTATTAAGTGTTACAGCTGCACTCAAAGATGGGTTGATACCTACAATACAAGAGCCAATTAATACTTGTAGTACACCAAACCACCAGATACCTACTGGTAAGCTTTGAAGTAAAAGAACAACACCACTACCAAGCATACAGTAGGAAATGGTTCTAAAGTACCCACGACGCTCACCGATGCGCACCCATATATTGGTCGTTAAGGAACCGGCTAAACCACCGATACTGAGGATTGTACCTGAAATGATGGCTGCCCCTTCCATAGTACCTTGCATATCACCTACATAAAGCGCCAAAATAGGCTGTAGCATCATGATGACACATTGCATAAAGAAGTAAATCCACAAAAGTCTTATTAATACATGTTGTTCTTGAACCGACTTAAAATCTTCTCGCAAGGATGTAGTTTTTACCGGCTGTTTGGACTGCTCCTTAGAAGTTGTATTTTCAACTTCTAGTTTTGGTTCTTTTACAAGAAATAATACCGCCAAGGTAGCAATGAATACGGCTATACCAGATATATAAAATACAGGGCGCATACCTACGACACTTTCAACGGCACCACCTAAAAATGGGCCGATGACATTGCCTAAAATCAGACCTGTTTGGAATATGCCGAGGGCACGGCCCACCTGTTTCTCATCCACACTGAGGGAAACCATTGTCATCGCCGCAGGATAGAAACCATTAGCGAACCCAACTAAGGCACGCCCCATCAGCAATTGGTACTGATCCGTTACCATGCCGATGAGAACATAACTGACAGCAATGGCAAAACCAGCGCGCAAAGCCATCCGCTTTTTCCCTTTATTATCTGCAATTTTGCCCCATATTGGCGCCATAATACCAGCAATAAGGAAGGTAATACCAAAGACGAGGCCTGACCAAAGTGCCACATCGTCCTTAGATACGCCGAGTTCTAATAGATATATAGGCAAGAAGGGAATTATCATTGTGTAACATATGGCTAGCACAGTCATACTAGCCGTAATAATCCATACGTTTCGCATGCCACCGCGAGCATCATATACACTTGTACTCATAGTACCCTCCCTTCCACATAAAATCGTTTAGATAAACTAATATACACATAAATCACTTTTAATTACAGTTCCATTTAAATTACAGTCCTACTTAAATTTCAATCTATGTTACTATTCATAAAATGTTATTACATTTTAATTTCATATATAAAGAAGAGCCGCATACGAAACGCGACTCTTTCCATAAAAAATACCTAAAATATAGGTATACAATGTAGTAATCCTCAAAGATCATTCAAACTAAAGTTTCCGGGCTATCAATTATTCCGTAGGAAATTTGTGATCCATTACATCTTGCAAGGAAACATGTTCCATAACATGTCGGAACTCATCTTGTAAATACTGCCACAATGGAGCTGTCAAGCAGTCATTAAACATAGGACACGGTTCTACATCATCTTCTAAACAAGACACGAGAGCAATGGAGTCCTCTGCAGCATATAAAATTTCATATACATTGTATTCAGCCGGAGATTTCACCAAACGATATCCTCCATATTTACCACGTCCACTTTTAACAAGGCCCGCAGAGGATAAACGAGATACAATCCCCTCTAAATATTTATCGGAAAATCCTTGGCGTTCTGCAATCTCACGAATCGGTACATTTTTTTCTACCCCGTGTTCTGCAATATCCGCCAATATCCGTAAGGCATAACGCCCCTTCGTAGATATTTTCATAAGTTAACCTCTATATCATTCATAATATATTAATAGTATATCACAAATTCATACAAAAAATGGTGGGAAATATGATACACTATACATATATCGAAATATCTTTATTTAGGTATAATTTTAATTTCATATAGGGAGGATTTTATCTAATGTTAGATAAATTATTTCAACTCAGTGAGCGTGGCACAACCGTTAAAACAGAAATTTTAGCAGGTATCACTACGTTTATCACGATGGCGTACATCCTATTCTTGGCGCCAAACATTCTTAGTCTTGCAGGCATGGATAAGGATGCGGTCCTCATTGCCACAGCCTTAGGTGGAGGTCTTGTGACGATTGCTATGGGTTTATTCGTAAACTACCCAATTGCTCTCGCTCCAGGGGTTGGCCTCTTGGCATTTTACTCCTTTACCGTAGTTCTCGGTATGGGCGTATCTTGGCAAACAGCATTAGGTGCGGTATTCATTTCTGGTCTCGTTTTCCTCGTATTAACATTGACATCAATACGACAAATGATCGTTGAAGGTATCCCAGCCTCCATGAAAATTGCCATTACCGTTGGTATTGGTCTTTTCATTTCTATCATCGGTTTAAAGTTATCCGGCTTGATGGCTATCTCCATAAGTTTGTCTCCAAACTCCTTAGGTCAAGTCGTACAGACACATGGTAATCTAGTTCCTCCAGCATCTGAGGCACTTTTGACGCTCGGTAATTTGCACAGTGGTGAAACATTGTTGGCACTATTTAGCCTCATCTTTACAGCTTTATTGATGGCTCGCAAAATTCAAGGTTCGCTCTTGATCGGCGTTTTAGTAACAACAATCATCTCCTATGCGACAGGCCTTTCCACAATGCCTGAGAACTTCACCGTATTGGCCGTGCCTGATTTCTCTAAAGCAGCATTCTTGCAATTAGATATTCCTGGTGCTCTTCACATGGGCTTAATTACGATTATCTTCTCCTTCACCTTTGTAGAATTATTCGACTCTATGGGCACTTTAATTGGTACCGCTACAGAGGCGAAAATCGCAGATCCTAAATCTGGTAAATTCCCAGGTCTTGGTAAAGCCATGACCGTAGATGCTATCGGTGTTAGTGCCGGTGCATTACTCGGTACTTCTACAATTACGGCTTTCGTTGAAAGTGCGGCAGGTGTAGGGGCTGGCGGCCGTACAGGTTTAACAGCTGTCACAACAGGCGTACTTTTCCTAATTTGCTTATTCTTGGCTCCATTGGTATCCTTGGTTCCAAATGCAGCCACATCTCCTGTTCTTATCATCGTAGGTGCCCTCATGTTAGGTGCCATTCGCAACATCGACTTCGATGATTGGACTGAAGGCTTCCCTGCATTCCTCGTTATCGTATTGATGCCGTTCACATACAGCATCGCTAACGGTATCTCTGCAGGTCTCATTGCATACCCTCTACTCAAAATCATTGCAGGCCGTGCAAAAGAAGTTAACTGGATTATGTACGTATTGTCGGTTCTCGTTATTATCCGCTACGTATTCTTCTAATTAACGTATACCCATAATGATGCTATTAGTGAAAGCTACTTTATATTCGATAACTATAAAATCACTAATACCTAAAAGCAAAATATATGTAAATTACATAATAAAAAGAACCTATCTCCAAAGATATTACTCTAATATCTAGGAAATAGGTTCTTTTTATTATGTACTCTTTTACTAAACGCTAACGTCGTATGGCATCACCGAATCGTACTATAGAATCTTATTAGGGTTTAGTATTAACGGATTGTTTTTACACCGATTAAGTCTGTACGACTTGAATCAATATTCTTTAATGGTACTACATGATCTTTATAAAACTCTGCTTCAGATGCTTTCACAGGCACTTGGAAGAACAAGAAATATGCCATGTTATCTTTGCTCCACGCAACACTGCGTACTAAGCCCTTATCTACATTACCTGTATACTGCACATCACCGGTTGGCGTAGAGTCAATCCACTGTACATCATGGTATTCCGTTGGAACATATTCTTTAGGCCATACCGTATCCATAGAGTAGCTCATGCGAAAGACCATCGTATGATTTACCCAACGTCCGCTGCGTTCTTGATATTCTTGACCTTCCTTCCAATATACAGTTTCTAATACATCATTATCATAAAAATGTGTAGCATAGTATGTATAGCCAAGAGGCAAGTAACTTGGTACAGATACGTCATAGGACAGCTTACGAGATGCATCAATTACACCGCTAGGTAAGCCGATGGATTTACTCGTAAGTATAGGCCACTCAGAATTCGTATGTGTACGCAGTGGCAAACCAATAGTTTCAAAATGAGGTCTATCTTGTTCACCATTTTGTTTAACACTTTGCATATTATTACGTTTAACATTTTGCTTATCATTGCGTTCACCACGTAATCGAGTATTATCAGCGGCTACGTTAGTAAGAGGACCTACAGAGTCTACAATTTTGCTTACAAAGTTTTGGTTTCTTGTAGAGGCAAAGTAGAGCATATATACTTTATTATCTTTTTCCCAATAAGCAATTTGAACAGAGTCGTTGCTAGAGCCTAAAGTATGTACAGGGACTCCATTAGGAGTAGTAAAGCTAACGGCATCATCAGCATCATATTTTGTCTTTTCCAATATAGGCTTTACCACGGTATCGATAGCCCACCCCATGCGATACACAATATCTGTATTAGAGAAGGTTAATTTCTGACCATATTCTCCATTATGTCCCGTTTCCGTATACACGATTTCTAATACGTCATGATCTCTTGACTTTACATCGCGTACTGCATAATCTTCAGGCATATAAGACGGAATTTGTAAATTATATCCAAAATAATTAGTAGTTGCCTCAATATTACGCTCTAGGATATCACCATTATCAAGTTGATCATACCACCGATAGCGATTCATTAGTTCTTTATTCTTTTCCACTGTATCAGTAGTAACTGTATGTCCATTTTCATCCACTAAAGGGGATAATGCACTAACTGATTGTACTCCAAAGCTGCCTATCACGGTAGCTAGTATTCCCATGGCTAATAATGATTTTGTTGTTTTCAATCTCATAATTTCTGCTCTCTCTAAATTTAGATATTTATAAGTATATATTACCGAAGTAATCATATATCTATTACATTTTTTAACTCAGATCACTGACTTTCAAGAGTATTACGTGCCCTTAATAAATCACGCCAGTCTATGCTTTCATAGGCACTACATGTTCCTGTTTCATTTCTTCAATAGTTTTAGGTTTAATCGGTGTTGTCGGATAGTTACCAACTAGTTCATAACGAGAGCTATCAATACTCTTCAACGGTACTACATGCTCTTTATAGAATTCCGCATCAGCCTCTTTCATCCGTTCTAAGAAGAATAGAGAATAAGCCATACCATCCTTCGTCCACGAAATGCTGCGAACCATATGTGTTTCAGGATTACCTGTAAAATAAACATCACCAGAATCACCTGATTTAGACCATTCGAGATCGCCGTACTCAGATGGAACATATGGTGTATCTCTTACGGTATCCAAGGAATATCCCATTCTATATGCCATAATACTATCTATATATTTTTTCCCATCCCGATAGATAGTCACACCTTTTTTATAATATACAACCTCTAATACATCATTTTGATCTTGACGCGCTGTATAGAGCTGATAACCATAAGGTATATAGCTAGGCGCCTTGACCTCATACGGCAGTTGCTGTGCAGCTCCTACTATTCCTTTCCAATTACGAGCTCCTTCTTGAGTTTTCATAGGCCACTCTAATAAAGTCTTTCTTGGTAATGCTTTGATTGCTGAATCAGGATGAACTCTAGGCATATCAAATGTAATGGTAGCGGAAACGCCAACATTATCGGTAGATATTGAATCATTAACAACATCAGCTGAAACATATCCTGCACACAATAATCCTACAGCCATAGCAGATAAAACGGACTTAACTAGAAGCTTCTTCATGATCTCTCCTTTTATAAAAACTTGATATATACTTTACACATATAATGATATATTTTCTTATTTATATCAAAAACATGCCACCGATTCTGTTGCCCTAGCTACTTCATAAAACTTTTATCTTTCCTATTGTGAAAGTATAGTTATGAGCCATTAGCTGCTTTAATGCTAACTAGTTATACATAATAAAACATCCTACTAAACGCTATATTACAATAGAGTTCAATAAGATGTTTTGTCATTATTTAGTTAATGGAGGCATAATAATATCTTGTTCAAGTTGTCGTCGTCTCTTTGCGGTATAGTCTACAACTTTAATTTGAACTACGCCCACAGAGTTTACCATAGCATCGGTAAAGGTAAATTCTCGACCAGTCTGATGCTTCATCAACACTTGTAAACCATGAACTTTTTCATCAATATTCTCTAAATAAGCAGCCTCTCCTCGTCCCATTACACTGGAATAGACTGAACTATATTTACAAGGAATATCTCCACCTGAAACGAGAGCCTCATCATCACCGTCAATTTCGATAAATACATGGGGATTCGCTTGCATCAAACTAAACTTCTTCCCCTCATGATGTCCATGCACAAAAATATGAAGTACATCATCTATAAATTCATAGCCGAAATGCAAAGGTACCACGTAAGGGTAATCACCATCCATCATCCCTAAGTGAATGATGCGAGTGCTATTTAAAATACCTTTAATTTCATCTATATTTGTAACCATACGATCTTGACGTCTCATAATAGCCTCCACAAGAATCGGAAAATTGATATACCTTACGCTTCATGTAATCTGCCAAGAAGATGTTTAAATTGAGCCTCATCACTATTCAGCTTTCCGAAAAAAACTTCATCAATTTGTTCAACTAATGGAACTGCTTTTTGTAATATTTCACTGCCCTTTTCATTTAAAAGAACCGCTTTCGCACGTGTATCTCTAGAGTGTTCTTTTCGCTCTACAAAACCACGTTTTTCCAATAAACTCAATATTTGAGATACCGTCATAACATCTATCCCTGAAAGTTTTGAAATCATAACTTGAGTAACTTCGTTATCATTTTGTGATAGATACGCAAGAGATGCTAAAACAACAAATTGAGGATGTGTTAAGTTCAACTCTTTTAACGCTTGTTTTATAGTAAAATGCCATTTATTGTACACCCTCATGAACAATAATCCTGTTGATTTTTCTGAATTGTCTTTATATTTTGATGTAAACAAACAGCAATCACCTTATCTTTCTAAACAGTTTTTTAGAATAAATATAGATTGGGGAACATCTGAAAAAACTTGACTTAAAAATTCTAAATGTTGCTTATCTTCACTTTCTAAGCTTACAGTGTGTTTTACATTTACACTTCCGTCATGATTATCAATTATTTGATGTCCGAAAAGTATAGCTCCAAATGGAGTTTCAGTCTTATCCCAAAACTCTTCAAAAGATTTTACAAGAGTAAGCTGATATTCCATAAGTGGCATGCCTTCAAGCTCCATTGTACCACATGAACCAGTCTCAAATTTACCGTTTAATGTAATATTTTTTAGATCCTCTTCCCAGTCATACCATTTTTCGATATTCGCATAGTACGCCCACACAGCTTCTTTTGGCGCTTTTATGTTCAAACTAAAACTAAATTCCATTTTATATCCTCCTTTTTTATGAGTGCTTTATTATAAGTGTACTTATTATAAATTATTTTATATTATTCGTCAATTAACTTCATAAAAAAGATATTCTATGAGTTTATCAATATAAGGGTATACTCTCATCAGAAAATCATCAGACCTTTTGTCTACTGCAAAAATACATTTGACTTTTTAGGATAGATACTGTATTATAAAAAAATAGTTTTAAAGATTCTATAGATTGTTAAAGCTGTGGTAATCCATAGCCTTTATATTTATAGATAGTTTGTAGAAAAGAGGTCTTTATTATGTCTGATACTCATCAGTTAAAACGGGGTCTTAAGAACAGGCATGTACAGTTGCTCGCCATCGGCGGTGCTATTGGTACAGGCCTATTCTTAGGCTCCGGTCGCGCCATTCACTTGGCTGGTCCATCCATCATATTCGCCTACCTAATAACAGGTGTTATGTGCTTCTTTATTATGAGAGCACTAGGCGAGTTATTGTTATCTAACCTAAATCACCACTCTTTTATCGACTTTGTAGAAGATTACTTAGGGGATCGAGCAGCATTTATCACGGGATGGACATACTGGTTTTGCTGGCTTTCACTAGCCATGGCAGACTTAACGGCCGTAGGCCTCTACATGCAGTACTGGATACCGTGGCTACCCCAATGGATACCCGCCTTACTCGTTTTAATCGTCTTGTTGTTAATGAACTTGACAGCTGTAAAACATTTCGGCGAAATGGAATTCTGGTTTGCCTTGATTAAGGTAATCGCTATTATCTCTCTTATCATCATCGGTATCATCATGATTGTTACAGGTTTTACTACAGATGCTGGCGTCGCCGCCTTTAGTAATATGTGGAATTACGGAGGATGGTTTCCGAATGGAACGATGGGCTTTATCCTATCATTCCAAATGGTTGTATTTGCTTTCACAGGCATAGAACTCGTAGGTTTAACGGCTGGCGAAACAGAAGATCCTGAAAAGGTTATTCCAATGGCCATAAACAATATTCCATTGCGTATTATTTTATTCTATGTAGGCTCTTTAGCCATCATCATGAGTATTTACCCTTGGACTGCCGTTAACCCTGCTGCAAGTCCATTTGTGGCTGTATTTACCGCCGTTGGTATTACAGCCGCTGCAGGTATCGTAAACTTCGTTGTTCTTACCTCTGCAGCATCTGCTACAAACTCCGGTATCTTCAGTACTGGTCGTATGATTTACGCCTTGGCAAAACGCGGTCACGCCCCGAGTTCGATGCGCCGCTTGACTCACAGCAGTGTGCCATACCAAGCAACGATTTTCTCGGCAGCCGTATTATTGATTACGGTTGTACTCAACTACGTAATGCCTGAAGCAGTATTCGTTATGATTACATCAATCTCTACGTTCTGCTTTATCTTTATTTGGGCCATGATGGTTATTTGCCATCTCAAATATCGCAAAAAAAATCCTGATGTAGTGGCACAGTCTAAATTTAAAATGCCTCTATACCCAGTAATGAATTACGTTATCCTCGCGTTCTTCGTTTTCGTTTTAGCCATTCTAGCCTTAAACGAAGATACGCGAATTGCCCTCTTGTTCACACCAATTTGGTTTATTATTCTTTGGGCCTTCTACTCCATGCTTAACACGGACGATGAAGATGCCCTTGGGGAAGAACTCATCGAAATGGCAGGCGTAAAAGAACTTTACAAAAAACCTAAAAAAGACGATTCCGATGATTACGTAATCTAACAAAAAAGCTCGTGCTATGCACGAGCTTTTCTTTTACTTCATTGACGGGAAGTTTTGTTGTTCATATTGTTGTAGATATGCTGGTAAGTTACTTGTATCTTCATTGTAATTAAAGATAGTCTTAATGCGATAGCCTTCTTGAGTGATTATGATATCAATAGAGGATGGTACTTCTTGATCATTCTGTTGCAAGTGATTAACTAATTCTTGCAAGGCCTCTGTTTGATGTAAAGAACCGGCCATATATTTACCCTTGGATAGACCTGTATTTCTAATGACTTGGCCATTATATACTTGCCCTCTATTATCTTTGTAATAGAAGCGCACAGCATCCTTATCTCCCGCAGGAACGGCTTTAATATAAATAATCTTCCAATTCTTCTTAATCATCACTTTTGTAGCTTGTGCTAAATTATTAGACAAACGTCGTGTTTCTTGATTAGTAGATTTAGATACACCATTAACCTGTTGAATTTCATCATTCATAGGCATTTCAATAGGTGTCATTACTGGATCTTGTTCTACCTTTTTTGCATCTACAGGCTGAATCGCAAACACACCAACAACCGCCATTACAGCTAATGAGGTAAGAGCAATTTTTTTCATTCCATCTCTCCTTAGAGAATTTATCAACACAAATTACATTTTATAAAATTAGTTACTAAAATCCGTATCCACAATAGCGAATTGTGTATAGTCAGGGTAACGTTTTTGCATTTCTGCCTTGATTTTTTCTAATGTACTATGTGGATCTTCTTCGTCAAAGTCAAAGATAATATCGTAGTAGATAACCTTCTTTTCTTCTTGTACGTAGAAGGCATGTACTTGTACTACATGTGTATATAAACTAATAACTTGATCAAGAGCTTTTCTAATTTCAAGTACTTCTACACTTGGTTTGTTTTCAGCATATACACCAACAGTCATATTGATGCCAAACTTTTTATAAAGATGAACCGCAATGCCCTTTGTTAATGGATGAACTTCTGCCATTGTCATAGAATCTGGTACAGAAATATGAACGGAACCAATTGTTTCTCCCGGACCATAGCTATTTAATACCAAGTCATATACACCACCCACATTCGGATGCTGTGCGATAGTTTCTTTAATATTACGGATTAAATTATCATCTGCCCGAACACCGAGCAAATGGTTATACATTTCACGTAAAATATCATACGCCGCTTTTAAAATCAAAACAGAAATAACAGCGCCCACATAACCTTGAATATCAAAGTTAAAGAAAAATACTAAGCCTGCAGATACCAATGTAGCAAAGGTAATCACCGCATCAAAAAGGGCATCTATACCAGATGCTACGAGCGCATCGGATTTATATTTTTCTCCTTGTGCCTTGATGTAACGGCCCATCACTACTTTCACCACGATGGCAACAGCGATGATAACAAGACCTGGAATATCAAATGTAGATACCTCAGGGTGGATAATTTTATCCACAGATTCCTTAAGGGATCCAATACCTGCACCGAGAATGATGAAAGCTATGGCCATAGTAGTCATATATTCTATACGACCATGACCAAATGGATGCTCCTTATCAGCCCCTTTGGCGGCTAATTTCGTACCCACAATAGTTAATACAGAGGACAATACATCTGTTAAGTTATTTACTGCATCAAGGATGATGGCGATAGAATTAGACGCAAGGCCCACAATCATTTTAAAAATAACGAGAACGACATTACCTATAATGCCTTTTATACTGGCAAGCGTAATCCCCCGATTACGTGCTGCACCATTATCTTGTAAAATCATACTACACCTCTTACATTCTGATTTATAGTTCTTAAATTGAACTATATCGATTTGCTCCTATTTATATTATAGCTTATCGATTATCATTTGTCATTATTTTTCTTGAAAAATATTTTTAAACTTATTGATTTTACTGAATTATCAATAATTCTCATTTCTCAATTAGGAACTTTGATGTATTGTGACTTCACAATGTATAGTACAAACTTATGACTAACAAACTAGTATTTTGTATTACGTAACGAGTTAACCAGATCAGATTATGCCATAACCGTAATATGCTCTCCTGTGCGAATGTGTGTAAATACTACCTTTTGAGCGCGCAATTGGAATGGCTGTCCCGTAGGTTGTGCACCGTATAATGTATCTCCTACAAGAGGGTGCCCTAAATGGCTGAAAGCTACTCGAATTTGATGTGTTTTCCCTGTGTACAAACGAACTAAAACCTCAGTATATCCACATTTATTGGACTTATACACAGTTTTGTCCACATTTGGATTATTTTTATCCACATCTACTAATTCTATATCCACATTTTTTAGTCCTATATCCACAGAATTTTCAGACTTATTCACAGAGTTATCCACAGGCTGGGAAGAATGTCTACATAGGACGGAAAAATCTGTACGAGTCTCTTTTCCCTTAGGATTCACTTCGTAATGAACCCCATCAGCACTGCGTTCCATAGGAAATACCAAAGAATCTTCATCGGCTTCTACAATGCCTTCCACAGTCGCCATATACCACTTTTCAAAGGTATTATCATCCATTTGCTGTTGATAAATACTTTGTGCTAACCCACTTTTTGCAATGACAATGCAGCCCGTCGTATCTCTGTCGAGACGGTTCAAGAAACGTACCTTTCGCTTGATACCATGTTCTTTAAAATAGTACGCCACCCCATTGGCAAGGGATATTTGGTCTTTAGAGTTTACCGTCACACCACTTGGTTTATCCACAATAAGGAGATCAGTATCTTCATACAGAATGCGTAAGTCCATTTCGATAGGGTCGTGATCTATTTTTTCCTTTGCCATAGCAATCCAGATCTCATCGTCTACGGAAATTACATCCTTTGATGTAGCCTTATGCCCATTAATATGGATTAATTTCTCTTCAAAGAGTTTAGCTAAGGACTTTCGAGGATATTTAGTATCTAACACTTCACCGAGTGAAATATCACATGCTTCGCCAGTATGTTCTAGATCACCACTTGACATGTCTTGATTGCTACTCGATATATCTCGATTTTTACGTGATATATCTTGTCCATTACCTATTAGCTTTTGTCTTGCATATTTCTGACTAAGCACAGCGTCTATATCTGCAGCGGTCACGGTCCACAGAATATCGTCAGGACGATGTGTTTTTCGCGCCATTAGTATCTCCTTTCTACGAGATCAGGGTCTCGTGGCATATAGTTGAGTAGCGAGCTTGGTTGAACCGCTCGACCTCTTATACTCGTCTGTTCAAAGGTAATGGCCAATTCTTGTTTAGGTCGAGTGATGGCCACATAGAACAAGCGCTTTTCTTCATCATCACGACCTTCTGCAAGGGCAAAAGGACTTGGGAACGTACCTTCGTTGAGTCCTGCTAAAAATACATAATCGAACTCACTGCCCTTTGCTTGGTGAATGGTAATGATAGGAATGCGGTCTTCGTTTCGCACCTGTTGTGTAGGCTCGCCCGCCGTAAGGGCCGCCATCTGTAAGATTTGATTTAACCGCGCTAGTCCTGGTGGCCCTTCATAAGCCGTATCTAGTTTTTCCATGATGCGATATAAATCGCGTATATGCTCTACCTTTGCCGCTTCTCCATAAGATTTATAGTATTCTAGAACCCCCATTTGGTTCATGATGTACGCCAATAATTTCGTTGGCATCTCCGTATAGGCTTTTCTACGCAACGTCGCCATTTGAGATGCGATACTCGTGAAAGCTGCCTTATATTTGTTAATAGCTACCATACGTCCCGTTGTAGTAGGCACGATATTTTCTTTCACCGCATAAATTAAAAGTTGTGCAGTGGCTAAGATATCGTCCATCGCATTGTGCGTTGGCTCATGGTGGATAGGAAACTCAGACGCAAGGAAGCCCAATTTATGATTTGGTAAATTAGGATAGAAACGACGGTAGATATCGAGGGTATCGTAGATAGCCTTGAACTCGGGATTACCTAAGTTATGACGCGCCAATTCGTTCGTAAAAATGCTTACATCATAGTTTACATTGTGACCTACAATAATAGCATTCTTGGAAAATTCCTTAAAGGCTTGTAACACTATAGCTGGCTCTTCGCCGTGCTCTTGTAAATACGCATCGGAGAAGCCGTGTACCTCTTCGGATTGACCAACAGGTACACCAGGATTGATAAAGCGTTCAAAAGTCTCTAAGACCTGTCCATGTTCATCGATGCGAATGGCTGCAATTTGAATGATATGGTCTTGAGCCGTATCTGTGCCGGTGCTCTCCACGTCATAAACAACTACTTCGTGCTGTTCAAGCCCACTTACGAGCTTTGCATAAGGCTCCGCCTCAAAGATAGGCATATCCATGAAATCCGTCAATTTTAAACCTACTTGACGCGTCTCAGGGCTTTCAATCGCAGCGATACGAGCGTCACCGATGCCAGCAACATAACGTTTTATAATGCGCTTAGCGCTGACGGAGTCATTCGGGTTCATAAGCAGTTTAAAGTAAGCCATAACGTCTTTGATTTCTTGACGTCTAAAGAATTTGAACTCGTCGATAATCATGAAGTGACGGCGCTCCTCTTCAGGTCGTTCGCCGTTAAGACGTTCAAAAGAATCACTTAGCTGCTGTGCCTTTTTATTATCCCTCACGAGAACGCCGATATTAGCATCCTTCGGTAATGCGCAGATAGCTTCGTAGATATAGCGGCCCTCAAGGTAGCTATTTTTACAACCTTTAATGAGAACAGGCTTACCCTTGCTTTCACTATTGGCACGAGGCAATTCAGTGTAAATAGACCCAACCAGGTCAGGGAACATATTTTGTAAGGTTTTGAAAGCCATCGTAAAGAGTGTCCAATTAGAACGATAGTTTTCGTAGAAGATAATTTTTAAAGGCTTGAAATCCGCATCAAATTGCTTGAGCAAGCGGAACGGATCGGAGCCACGCCATTCGTAAATCGTTTGGAAATAGTCGCCACATAGTAGCACGTGATTACCTTCCCACAGCATTTCTAGAACCTTGTACTCCAGTACGCCTGTATCTTGCATTTCATCTACAGAGATATAGCTGTAACGACTGCGCCAGCGCTCGCGAACTACAGGGTCTTGGAATAGGCGATGAACACCGCAGATGAGGTCTGTAAAATCTAGGCCGTACACGGAAGCTAAGCTTTCATCATACGCAGCAATCCATTCGTGACCATGGTTCAAGAAATCATGGAGTTCACTGTAGAGGACATTACCAAAGCTAGAGAATTGCTGCTCAATGGCTTCGCGCTGTTCCTTCTGTAAGCGTTCGATTGTCCGCTTGTAGTCACCTACGAGATCATCAGAATAAAAGCCATATAAGGAACGATATTCTTTCACCATGGAGATAACATTAGCAAAGGACATTTCTCGCAATTTACCAGGACGGTACGGTTCAGAGAGTTCCTTGCAGTCTTCTTCGTCAAAGATGGTCACATCCGTGTACAAGGTTTCGTTGCGCTTGCCCTCTTGTTGGAGAATGAAAAAGCAAAAGCTGTGGAATGTACTAACCTCCACAGCCTTTGCAGGACTGCCCACGAGCGATTGAATGCGGCCTTTCATCTCGTTTGCGGCCTTGTTCGTAAAGGTCATGCACAAGATATTCTCCGCCTTCGCATAGCCACCCTCGATGAGATGAGCCACCCGATAAGCAAGTGTATTCGTTTTTCCCGTCCCAGCGGACGCTAACAAGAGGATATTCTGTTCCACTTCATCAATAACGCGTTGTTGTTCACGATTGATAAGCATAAAAACCTCCTGTTATTTAATGCCGTAATATATAGCAGCTAAGACCATAGGAATAGGGCCTAAAATTGCTGTTAATGCCCAAATACCCACCCCAATATCCATTGGAATATTAAGTATATGAACGCATACCCAGTAGGTTAACCCACCAATCACAACATTCATAGCCACCCGTTTAATGGTGAAAAATGCTACTTTGAAAGCAATGTAGGCTACAGCAATGGAAATAACCGCCGATATAATCGGTGATGCTAATAAAGCTCCCATACTACTATCCTTTCATTTCTTGACGGTTCACTACGGCACCGCCTAGCGTTAATTCATCGGCATATTCGATATCGCCACCCACAGGAACACCGCGGGCAATTCGCGTTACCTTGATGCCACTTGGACTTAATAATCTCGCCAAATACAGAGCTGTTGCTTCCCCTTCGACATCCGGGTCTGTCGCGAGGATAACCTCTTGTACAACACCATCGCGAAGGCGTGCAATTAATTCTTTTACGCGAATATCGTCAGCACCGATGCCCTCCATAGGGGACAAGGCACCTTCCAATACATGATACAAGCCCTTGTAATCACCACTGCGCTCGATAGCAATGACATCGCGAGATGTTTCAACAACCATGATTGTCGTTTGATCGCGATTTGGATTGCTACAGAATTCGCAAGGATCTTGAGCTGATAAGTTAAAGCAAATAGAACAGTGACGCGTAGCCCCCTTCGCTTCTACGATAGTTTCCACGAGGCGGTCTACCTCTTCCTTCGGCATTTCTACCAAATGATAAGCCAAGCGTCTAGCCGACTTAGAACCGATACCAGGTAAGCGGCGCAGCTGTTCTACGAGCCGTTCTAAAGCGTTTGTCATTTAGAATAAACCTGTTGGCAAGTTTAGACCACCAGTTACCTTGCCCATTTCTTGAGCCAAGAGGTCGTCTACTTTTTTACTAGCTTCGTTTACCGCAGCCATTACTAGATCTTCTAACATTTCTACATCTTCAGGATCCACTGCTGTTGGGTTCAATTTCAAAGATTCGATGATTTTTTCGCCATTCATCACAACAGTTACGGCACCGCCACCTACGGAAGCTTCTACAGTACGAGTTTTTAACTCTTCTTGCATTTTCTTCATATCTGCTTGCATTTTTTGAACTTTTTTCATCATGCCAGTCATATTGCCCATACCTTTACCAAACATTGTATTTCCTCCTTTTAGGACATCGTCCTATACTAATATTCTAAGTCCATATCATTAACAATATATGACATAGATTTATTACATATGTGTCACCTAATAGCCCCAAGGCCAAAGGTTATTATATAACAATTACTTTTTTATCTATTCTTCGATAACCTCGACTATGATGTCATGGTCTTCAGATAATTTTTCTAATGTTTCCGCCAAGAGAGGATTGTTTCGTTCCTCTTCTGTCATATGCTCTGGATCCCAGGCGTATTCTCGAGCCACCGTAACACTATCGATAGCCTCTACTTCAATAGGTGCTGATGAAAGCATAGCTTTATCATCACCTTGATGCGGGGTTTCCTCACGAGGTTCACCCCCATCAGACTTTGGGACAGCTTCAACCTCGATATGCGCACCGCTATCCATAGGGCGCTCTAACACTTCGCCATCCTCGCTGATAACAGTCACACTATCTAATGGATGTAGCGGCATATCATCTAAGGATGATACATAAGAACCCTCCATATCATCTACAGGCACATCATCAAAGGAATGAACTGGAATATCATCCCCTTCAATAGAACCCGCTAGAGACTCAATAGGAATTTCACCATCAGGAACCTGATTAGATGGACTGCCATCAAAAGATGTAATCGGCACATCTCCACCGGATGCTGGCTCTGTTTCTACGCCAGCTCCTAATGCAGTTTCTGATGTATCTATTGTACTTGTGTTCGCACTATCACTAACTGCTGTATTTGCAACAGCACCGCCGGTTTTCTTGGCTAAGAATGCCATAGCCGCAGCCTTAGCCGCGTCCACGGCTGCAGAATCAGGCTTACTCTCTTGAAGATCATTGGTTAAATCCATTTGTGTCGGTTGCCCACCAGAGATCGTCTTTACGTCAACCATCGGTTCTTGTGGTCGTTGGGATGCTTTTACTTGGCGTTGTGTGGTGCTACCAGCAGCCTTTTTATAGTCTTTATAAACTTGCGTGAGGGCATCCACGATTTCTACATGTACTGCATAGCCCAGTGTATAGGTGAAAGCATCAACCGCCTCCGCCAAATTCACTTCATTGGTCATTACATTGAGATGCAATGCATTTTTAAAGGCCATGACCGCCTTGCTTTGGTCTACGTACACCAGCTGACCTTGACCGATAACGGTAGAGGTCATATTGCGATTGCTATCCTTCAAGTATTTAATCACATTGGATTGTACATTGCGATACTCTTGAGCAGACAAGATTTGGTCACTAATGATGGCCTGTGTACTAATGCCTTTTTTACCGCGACCTTTAGCTTGGTTTCTCGTGTTTTTTCGGGAAACTGGGTCTCCATTATTCGGTGGTGGCGCCATGCCAACGCCGCCCATTGGTGGCGGAGCTATACCCACTCCATTCATCGGAGGCGGTGTACTACCTGGTGCTCCCATCGGTGGTGGAGTCATCCCTACACTCGCAGTCGGTGGAGTCATACCCACATTCGCAGGCGGTGGTGTCATACCTACGCTGCTTGGAGGTGGCACAGTGCCAACAGCAGTATTTTGAATACTACTCATGGAAGAATTCTGTACAGCAGCATTATCTACAGGAACAAAGCTGTTCGCATAGCCGCTAGGTGGACCAAATGCATTAGCACCATAAGCTGGTGTAGGAGCCGCTGGGCCTCGTTGTTCCAATTGAGCCATGCGGTTCAATAAATCATTTCGTTCAGATCGCTCAGCACTTTCTAGAGCATATACACGGTCTTCTAAGCTTTCATCAACAGAGCCTAATTTAGCACAAAGCACGAGTAGACCCATTTCGATGATGGTTCGTGGATTGTCCACTTGTTTCGCATCATTCATGATGGATTGAGCACTGCGTACATATTGGTTAAGTTCATTGAAATCAACACTATTGGCCTGAGCTAAAAACTCATCCTTAAAGGCATCGTATACCTTGAGCTCATCCGCATCAGGAGCCACCTTACCAACGAGCAAGGCACGCACATGTTGAATGAGGGCTTCCATAATCTGCGTCGCATCGCGACCTTCCGCCAATGCATCGTGAACGTAGGATAATACTTTAGGGCCATCGCCGTTGCGCAAAGCATCTAGAAAGTGAATAATCCATTCCTTACTTACGAGACCGATTAATTCTTCCACAACTTGCGATGTAATAGAGCCCGTTGCCATACCTGAACATTGGTCTAGAATACTCAAGGCATCACGCAAACCACCATCTGCATGAACAGCAATGAGCTGCGCCGCCGCAGAATCAAGGCCAAAGCCTTCTTTTTCTGCTACATAGGATAAACGCTGAGCGATATCATCAGAGGTAATACGTCTAAAAGTATAGCGCTGACAACGAGACACGATAGTAACAGGCAATTTTTCAATTTCTGTAGTGGCAAAGATAAACATCACATGAGCAGGAGGTTCTTCTATGGTTTTTAAAAGTGCATTCCACGCCTCTGTAGTGAGCATGTGGGCTTCGTCTATGATGAACACCTTTTTACGCCCCTCAACAGGCATAAATTTGACGCTTTCACGAAGAGCACGAACCTCATCGATACCGCGATTTGATGCGGCGTCGATTTCAAGGACGTCCATGGACTGTCCACTCAAAATCGATTTACAAGCACTACACTCATTACAAGGGTGATCCGTTGGGCCCTGCTCACAGTTAATAGCGCGCGCAAAAATCTTCGCCATACTCGTCTTACCAGTCCCCCGAGGACCGGCAAATAAATAGGCATGAGCTACCTTATCCTCCCGGATAGCACGCATCAACGTATCAGACACCTGATGCTGACCAACTACATCGGTAAATGTCTGCGGACGATACTTACGATATAGCGCAATATATGCCATTAGAACACCCCCTTTTTCCGAAACTTACAATACTTTATTATACCATATTCAAGAAAATCTGACTTCTTTAATATAGTTCTCTCCACATTCCCAAAGTAATATATTTATTTATAAACTTTGTAGATATTTACTAGTCAGAATTCCATCATATGGTTTACGATAAAACATCGTATAGTCCAGAATAAAGTATCATACATTCCTAAATTAGACATAAAAAAAGCGGCCCCACAGGCCGCCTTGCAATATTCGATCACGACAGCCCCCGGGTTCCCCGTGGCACATGAAGGTTACCGCTTAGTGCTGCTACCTCTCAGTCCTGACACGATTCACAGGCCCCCATTGCACAGGCCCGAGAACTGCCATGATCCAATATTGCAATACAAATATTATACATGAAAAAGCCTCTATAGTCAAAGCTATAGAGGCTTTTCATATATCCTATCCAAACGATATTCAATCAAATTAAAAATTATTTTGCATATTTCTCTTTAAATGCAGCCAATTGTGCTTCTTCTAAGGATAAGCCTTGTTCTTTGAAGCGTTCAATAGCAGCTTGCATTTCTTCATAGGCTACAGGCACAACTTTTGTAAATCTGTTTACAAAGTTATTCCAGTTTTCTAAGATGTGACGGCCTTTAGCAGAGTTAGTATGCAATACATGTTGTTCTACTAGTTCTTTAATGCGTTTAAGGTCATCATTATTGGCAGTACGTAATTCTACGAGACCTGTGTTGACATAGCGTTCATCGCAATCAAGGATGTACGCATAGCCACCGGACATACCTGCTCCAAAGTTACGGCCAATTTTACCGAGTACGAGCACTTCGCCACCAGTCATGTATTCACAGCCATGGTCGCCGACGCCTTCCACAACGGCAGTGATACCGCTGTTACGTACGGCGAAACGTTCACCAGCTACACCGTTGATGTAGGATGTACCAGAGGTTGCACCATAGAAGGCAACGTTACCGATAAGGATATTTTCATCAGCTTCAAAGATGGATTTCTTAGGTGGATATACAGTGATAGTACCGCCGGACAAGCCTTTACCGAGGTAATCATTCGCATCACCTTCAAGTTCTAGTGTCATGCCTTTAGGAATGAAAGCACCGAAGGATTGACCCGCAGAGCCTTCGAAATTCAACTTGATTGTATTGTCTGGCAAGCCGCTTTCACCATAACGACGTGTCACCTCAGAACCAACCAAGGTACCTACAACGCGGTTGATGTTAGTGATAGCCAATTTAGCGCGAATCGGTTTTTGATCCTCAATAGCAGGACGGCACATACGCAAAAGTTTGGACATATCCAAGGTGCGTTCCAACTCGTGATCTTGGTCAACCATGTGCATATGTCCCACAGAGGAATCAATGTATGGACGGAACAATATGCGTTTAAGATCAACGCGAGACAATTTGAAGTTATCATCTTGAGATTTTTGACGCACAAGATCGATACGACCAACGAGCTCAGCTACGGAGCAAATACCTAAACGAGCCATGATTTCACGCAATTCACGTGCGATGAAAATCATCAAGTTTTCAACATATTCAGGCTTACCTGTGAAACGAGCACGCAATTTTTCATCTTGTGTAGCTACACCGTAAGGGCATGTATTAAGATTACATACACGAGCCATTTTACAGCCCACCGCAACGAGTGGCAATGTACCAAAGCCGAATAACTCAGCACCGAGCATGGCTGCTACAGCCACATCAAAACCAGTCATCAACTTGGAGTCTACCTCTAATTGAACACGGTCACGCAATCTGTTGAGCATCAAGGTTTGATGAGTTTCAGAGAGACCAAGTTCCCAAGGTACACCTGCATGTTTTACAGACGTGCGACCTGCTGCACCTGTACCACCATCGTATCCGGAAATCAAGATGTTATCTGCTTTTGCTTTCGCAACACCAGCAGCAATTGTGCCAACACCTGCTTCAGAGGTCAATTTAACGGAAATACGCGCATCTTTGTTGACGCATTTCAAGTCGTAAATCAACTCTGCCAAGTCTTCGATGGAGTAAATATCATGATGCGGTGGTGGAGATACGAGCTCAACGCCTGGAGTGGAGTGACGAGCCTTGGCAATTTCAGGATATACTTTTTTGCCTGGTAATTGACCGCCTTCACCTGGCTTAGCGCCTTGAGCACATTTGATTTGCAATTCTTTTGCATGAATGAGGTAGTTTGCGGTTACCCCAAAACGACCAGATGCAATCTGTTTTACTTCGGAGTTCATGCTATCGCCGTTTGGCAATGGTTTAAAACGATCTACATCTTCGCCGCCTTCACCAGAGTTAGATGTGGAGCCTAAACGATTCATAGCGATGGCAATGGCTTCATGCGCCTCTTTACTGATCGCACCGTAGCTCATAGCACCAGCTTTAAAGCGTTTTACGATGGATTCTTCAGGTTCAACCTCTTCGATAGGAATACCGCCACCTACAGGGTAGTTCAATTCCATCAAGGAACGCAATGTAACGTGGTAATCATTGCGAATCGCTTTGGAATATTCTTTATATTTTGCGTAGTCGCCGTTGATAAGAGATTCTTGTAAAAGCTCGATTGTCTTAGGATTGAATAGATGCTCTTCCCCATCTTTTACAGGACCATACCAACCGCCTGGTTCGAGTACTGTTTCATCGGATTTGAAAGCACGTTCAAAACGAGCTAATGCTTCATGTGCTACCCCACCAAGACCAATACCGCCAATACGTGTTGGTGTATTTACGAAGAACTTATTAATGAAGTTAGTATTCAAGCCCAACGCTTCAAAGATTTGTGCACCGTGGTAGGAACGAACTGTGGAAATACCCATTTTGGACATGACCTTCATAATGCCACCTACAGCGGCCTTGATGTAGTTCTTTTCTGCCTGTTCTGGTGTAATATCGCCAAGACGTTTCCGAGCTTGTAAATCGCGTACAGTTTCAAGCGCCAAGTATGGGTTGATAGCTGTTACACCATAGCCGATTAATGTACAGAAGTGATGTACTTCACGAGGTTCACCAGATTCAAGGATGAGACCAATTTCTGTACGCAATACTTTGCTAATCAAGTGATTGTGAACGGCTGCTACAGCCAACAACGCTGGAATTGGCGCATGATGTTCATCGACACCACGATCAGATAAAATCAATACATTTTGATCTGTACGAGCTGCTTCTTCTGCCTTAGCACACAATTCATCTAATGCATCGCGCAAGCCTTCGGCACCCTTAGTTGGATCAAATAGGATTGGCAAGGTTACAGATTTCATGCGACGGCAATCAAGAGCTTTAATGGATGCCAATTCTTGGTTTGTAAGAATTGGGGTACGCATGGACAATGCATAGGTACCAGCTTTGTTAGGTTCTGTTAAATTCCCAGAGTTACCAAGCATAACCCGTGTAGATGTAACCATTTCCTCACGAATAGAATCAATTGGAGGATTCGTTACTTGCGCAAACATTTGCTTGAAGTAGCTATATAACAATTGTGGTTTATCTGACAAGATAGCTAAAGGCGCGTCCGCTCCCATGGCACCAACAGGATCTTTCCCATCTTTTGCCATAGGCACGATCATGCGCACAAGGTCTTCTTGGGTATAACCAAAAGCTTGTTGTTCTTTGAATAAATCATCTACTGTTGGAATTGTACTTTCATCGGCTTGCGTAATTTCAGACAAATGAATAACGTGTTCCTTTACCCATTCATTGTATGGTAATTCAGTAGCGACACGATGTTTGATTTCTTCATCAGAGATGATACGTTGCTCCGCTGTATCAATGAGTAGCATTTTACCTGGTTCCAAACGGCCTTTAGCGCGGATGTTTTCAGCATTTTCGTTTACAACGCCAACCTCGGAGGCCATGATAACGCGATCATCTGTTGTCACATAGTAACGAGCAGGACGCAAACCGTTACGGTCAAGGACACCGCCGATAACTGTACCATCGGTAAAGCCCATAGCCGCAGGACCATCCCAAGGTTCCATCATAAAGCTATTGAACTCATAGAAATCATGTTTTTCTTGACTCATGAGATTATTGCGTTCCCAAGGCTCAGGAATCATCATCATAATCGCATGAGGCAAGGAGCGGCCTGTCATGTGCAAGAATTCTAATGTGTTATCAAACATAGCAGAGTCAGATCCGCTATCATCTACTACAGGGAATACCTTTTTGATATCTGGGAACAATGGAGATTCCGCTTTACCTTCACGAGCATTGATCCAGTTTACATTGCCGCGAATGGTGTTGATTTCACCATTGTGAACTAAGAAACGGTTAGGATGTGCTCGAGCCCAACTTGGGAATGTATTCGTACTGAAGCGGGAGTGAACCATTGCCAATGCGGAGGTAAAATCAAGGTCGCTCAAATCAAGGTAAAAGTCGCGCAATTGACCAGGTGTTAACATACCTTTATATACGATTGTTTTAGAAGACAAGGAGGCAATATAAAAATCGCTAGACAATTCCTTGCTCAATGGAATAATGCGTTTTTCCGCCAATTTACGAATGATATATAATTTGCGTTCAAATTCCTTATTGTTAGTTACATCTGGGCCTTTGCCGATAAGGATTTGAATCATCCAAGGACGAATCGCCGCAGCCTCTTTACCAACCTTTGTACCATCTACCGGTACTTCACGCCAGCCGAGAACAACTTGCCCCTCTTCGCGTACGACCTCTTCGAGAATTCGTTTTTGCTCGTTACGGAGACTTTCATATTTATGGGCAAAGACCATACCTACGCCATATTCGCCAGCTGCAGGTAGATTAATACCAAGCACTTCACACTCGCGCTTGAAGAACTCATGTGGGATTTGTACTAAAATACCGGCACCATCCCCAGTATCCTTGTCGGCACCGGCACCGCCACGATGTTCCAAGCGCTCTAAAATGCGTAAACCATCGTCAATAATATCATGAGATTTTTTCCCCTTAATATTAACAACGAAGCCCATGCCACACGCATCCTTTTCAAATTGGCTACTGTACATACCATTGGCTTCAAGTCTAGCTTGATCTAGACGTTGTTGCTCTATTGTGCTTTGCTTCATATCCATAACGTGCACTCCTTCATATCACTTGATCATTCCAAGCACTGCGGCATCGTTCCGTTCGGTCTTGGTAAAAGTATAACTAACAAACTATTTCTCTATAAAATTATCAATTTAACATTCTATAGAATTTTATGTCTATACACAGTATACTCCTGTCCACTGTGAATTGAAAATATAAAAAAAACATAGTCTATGCTTTTCATGCATAGACTATGAGTTTTTATCACTATTGTTTTTTGTATACAAGGATACAGGGATAATAAGCTTCTCATCCAATAAATACGATAGTCTTATTATTTAGAGTGGAAAAACCAACAGTTATTTTTCTCGACCAAAATTATCCCCTACTTCACAGGTAATCGTAATAGCTTCGTCTTTACCATACGGCACGAAAGTTAGCTCTGATGCGTGCAAACATTGGCGTGTATAGGGCTTATTGCGCGTACCATACATAGCATCACCAATAATAGGGTGACCAATATGTTCCATGTGAACCCGAATTTGATGAGTTCTGCCAGTCAACAACTTAAAACGTAACAGAGTGTTGTCTCCTTCATGACCGAGAACGGTATATTCCGTTTGAGCCGACTGACCAAACTCATCGATAACACGGCGATTATCAAATACTGGATCTACCCCAATAGGCGCATCTACCATGCCATCCACATCAATACGACCTTCTACAAGTCCTGTATAAATACGATCGATACGCCCTGCTTGTAGCTCATCAGTATAATATTGTTGTGCTTCCTTTGTTTTACCAAATAGAATACACCCCGATGTATCTCGGTCGAGGCGATGCACAGGACGAACCTTATGAACTACACCCTTTTTCGCATAATAACCAGCTATATAATTGCTTAAGGTGCAAGACTTTGTTTGCCCTGCTGGATGAACGAGCATAAAAGGAGCCTTATTCACAACTAGGGTATGAGCATCTTCATAGAGAACGGTAATCGGCCCCTTTTCTACGTCTACTCCATAATCCTTATCTTGTGGTAATTCTAAGGTTAATACATCACCCTTTTTAAGTGCTCGCTGCGAATGAGCCACACGGCTATTAACTTTTACCCGTTTCTTGCGAAACATCATTTGGATATCCCGAGCGGATAGGGAAAATCGTTCCTTTACATATTTAGAGACCGTCAACTCTGTCGGTTCTTTCACCGTATATGTTTTCCAGCTCATATTACCACCACTCGTTAATATACGTTTTTTGTTCAGGATAGAGAATATCGAAATAGTCTAACCATTCTTCGCTTACTGAAAGTTTCCCTTCAAACGCAAGGTCTCGAGCCGTAAGTGTGCCCATTAATAACTGGCTCAACGCACCGACCTCAATGGTAATATCTGTTTCATCCTCTATCGTATCAGAAATCTTTTTAACGGATGGAGTTAATGCACTGCCATATTGTACTTCATAGCGACCTTCGTTCCAACTGCAAAGCCCATCTTTTACAGCAAAGATCATTGTTATAGGCATCATCAATGCCTCTTGATTGACAGGAATTGCTTCAAAAGCAGCTTTTACATCTACAATACGACTCATCATATATGGCATGGTAGCGTGGCCAGTTCTACCATCAGGATAGAAGCGATAATATGTATCGTGAAGGCCTTCATTCCAACGGATAGACGTACCTTGAGAACGGTGATTATAGAAATAATTTAATAATGCACGTTGTGCACGGCGTGTCGTGTAAACCAGCTCAGTAACAGGAATTTCAGGCTGACCTAAACGATACACTGCATAGCCTTCAATGACATGGTCATCGTTGCGCACTACAGCAACATTTACACCTTCTGCAAAGAAGCTGCCTAACAAACGTTTCCATTCCTTTTCGCCACGTTCTGCGTAGCCAGAAAGACGAGCCGTATATGTTTTATATACTGGATCTAACAAAGTCCATTGATCTACGCTATTTAGTAAGCCAAAGCTCAACGTTTTATCTGTCATAGGGCGCAAGTCTTCTAGCGACATGGTGTTCACCCATTGATGAGCATAAAGTTCCCAACCATATTGCTGATAGAACGCTGCCTTGGATGGCATCAAAATCGTCATAGCTTGACCGCGTTTACGAAGCTCCTCTAGTGCAGCAGTTAACAGTGCACCGCCTACACCACCACGGCGGGCTGCTGGATGCGTTGCAACGCCTACCATATAGCTCGTAGGCAATACGGCACCACGTACATTAAGATTGTATTGACGCAAATGAACGGTACTCAACAATTGGTCCTGTTCTAACCCGACCATTGTATTCTCTGGTTCATAGCAATTTGTAAAATAATATTGAAAGAATGGATCTTCCTTTGGTTCAAAGCAGTACGCCCATAGATTTTCTACATGAGGCGTATCTTGAGCCATCGCAATTCTAAATTCCATAATTTTGTCCTCGTTATATCATAAGAGCCGTTATCTATCTATCGCGTCACAGCGTATAATATCTAATCTGATCTAATTTAAGCACATCATATCGCCATATCGCCATATCGCCATATCGCCATATCGCCATATCGCCATATCGCCATGATGATACGATAGTTACATTCAAATAGATAGTCTAACAATTCTATTATAACAAAATGAGCTATGAAGCACATCGACTTCATAGCTCAGATTTTATTTACCACCTGTCGCATTATCTGCTTCGTTAGCATATACTGCGTCATATTTTTCAGCAAAATGATCTGGGTTATAAGATTCTTTTGCTTGACGAAGACCAGGCAAGCCCATATCTTCTTCACGGTTGATGAATTCTACTTCGCTAAATTCATGACGAATGAATTCATTATTGATAGCTTGATACAAACCACGAATATCTGGATTTGCTTTTTCAATGTGAATCAAAGCAATTCTGTCATTGAGAAGTTCACCGATACTAAAAGCCTCAACACGGCCGAATAATTTAATGGCACCGCCTTTAAGACCCAACACATCCCAGTTATCAAACAACAAATTGATAGCTACCAATTCATCTTCGATACCTTCTTCATGATGTGTTTCTACCCAAGATGCTGCCGTTTCACGACATAATGGAATAATATCTTTCGTAATTGGTACATATTCATAGTTAGAATATTGCATGCGGAATTGGTTTAAGTGGTTTTTCTTTTGACGGAATTTCTTACCAGACAAGTTGATAAGATCTTCGGACTTGTAAATGTATTCGTAGTTGTCGCGGTCAGGTGTAAATGCATAGCGACCAGGACATAGGTCTTCCATGCGTTCTTTTACAGCTTTGCTAACGCCTTTAAAACGGAACGGCAATTTATTTTCTACGAACCATTCTTTAGCACGCAACAAACCATCAAGGAACTTTGCATCTTTACCAGCAAATGGAGGCAATAGGAATGGCTCACGCTTGCCACCACCTTGGATATACAATACGCCATTCTCTTCAGCCCAGCGAATACCGTATGGATCTTGCCACATAAACAATGTAGTAAAGCAATTATCGGATGCTTCATAATGATGTTGTTCAAAATACTTGTCGATTAATGGTTTATCTCGCAATTCAAAACGTTTAAATTCTAAAATAATAATCCCTCCTATCAGATTCCTCTTTTGAGGTTACTTTCACGATTTGTGAAAGTTTCGATTCTATTATGTTTAAACATAAATTCTAACAATCTAGTATTAAACCCATAGGGTTCATAATTACAATTTTACAGATTCACCTAACTCAAAGGTGCCATCGGTTGTGATAACCTTGTCACCTTCGTTGAGTCCAGAAATAATAGCTACGTCATCACCTTCAGTAATGCCTACCTCAACAACACGTACATCAACTGTATTATTCTCGGTTAATACATATACATATTTGCCATCTTGATTTTCCCGAACCGCCTTAGTTGGAACGGTCAGCATCTTAGCTTTCACATTAGATTCAATAACAAGTGTATAGAATTCACCAGCCTTGATAAGGCCTTTCTCATTGTTGAAAGTAGCTTTTACGAGGACACTTGGCACATTTTCAGGCTGAGTAATATCTACATAAGTCAATTCCCCCGGTATTTCTTGGTCCCCCACCTTGAGAAGTACCTTCATACCATTCTTGGCTTCAGATGTACCTAACTTCATAGCCGCATCACGAGGAATGCTGAGGGATGCTACCATCGGCGTGGATTGCTGAATCATCATAAATGGACGATCCGTAATCGCCATTTGACGATCTTCGTTATAAATAGATGTCACCGTACCTGCTATAGGGGCCACGATTGTAGAAGCTGCCATCTGTGCAGATACTTGAGCAATTTGTGCCTCGATAGCCACCGTATTGACGCCTCCCCCACCACCAGTTGTGACTGTTGTAGTTTGTGGTTGAGATCGTTCCAAAATACGATCATATTCTTTTTGTGTGATTATGCCTGCTTCGCGCATGCGTTGAGCCTGTTCCAATTGAGTACTATCTATAGATGCTGCAGTCGTAGTCGTCACAGCTGTGGCATATGATTGTGATTGGGCTTGTGCTAATTGTCCTTGCAAGGATGCTAGCTGTTGTTGTAAAGCCGATGTATCTACAGTTGCCACAGTTTGACCTTGCTGTACTTGGTCGCCTACTTTCACAGCATACACGACCTGCCCCGTCAAGGTCGGCGTTATCGTCGCCTTATTAAGGGCCGTTACATTGGCATCATTATGAATCTGCAACGGCATATCCTTGTACGTTACCTCTGCGACGGATACGGTTTTCGTACCACATCCCGCAATAGCGAGTGTCATAATCATAACACCAAGGATAGCAATTACAGAGCAGAAACGATTTATTTGCATTCTGTCACTTCCTATCATATTGATTTTTATCAATACCTTAGTATATCATAAAATCAGTTAGAATTGTATGAAAGCTAATTCCTTTAATTTATGGATATAACGGAGGTTCTCATGGAAGAACGGATGGACTTTAGAATTTTAAACAATGGTAGCTTCATTCCCTCCATCGGTTATGGTACCTATAAAACAGGTACCGAAGGAGAGACTGAACAAGCCGTTGCCAATGCACTTGGCGTAGGCTATCGTTTACTCGATACGGCCGCCTATTATGGCAATGAAGAAGCCGTGGCTAAAGGGATCAAAGCATCTGGTATTAAACGAACAGATATAATCATCACTACTAAAATCTGGCACACTGATGCAGGCTACGATAATACGATGCGTGCTGTTGAAAGTTCCTTAAAGAAATTAGATACCAACTATATTGATATCATGCTAGTACATCAACCACTAGGTGATTACTACGGTTCTTGGCGCGCCATGGAAGAATTATACGATCAAAATGTACTCCGTGGGTTAGGTCTATCTAATTTTTACGAAGACCGTCTCATTGACTTGCTGTACCACTGCAATGTAAAGCCGGTGGTCAACCAAATCGAATGCCACCCGTTCAACCAACGTCAATCACTCTTACAATTGATGAGAAAGCATCAAGTTGTAGGCATGGCATGGTCTCCATTTACCCGTGACCGCCAACCGATTTTTGACCATCCAATCATCAAAAGCTTGGCAGAAAAATACGGTGTTTCAAAACATCAAATCATCTTGCGTTGGCACATCCAACGAGGCATCATTCCATTGCCAAAGGCCAATAACGTGAGCCATATGGAAGCAAACTTCGATGTATTCGATTTCAAACTCACCAACATCGACATGGATGTTATGGAACTACTAGACCAACGATCCTTCTTGGAAAATCATCATACTGCGCCTGGTCTTGAAAGGCTATTACAACTCAAATAAAACATAATATACTAATTAAATACTAAGTAACATGAATTGTTGATAACAATTACAATAAATATAACAATCATGCCATCACGATAAGCAAAATAGTATTTGTAAAAATAAAACCACGTATATCTAACCTTTCATAGGAATAGATATACGTGGTTTATTTTATTTTGTCACATTAAATATAGCTTGTACAAGAATCATATAAATTACTGTACCAGCAGCAATCGATATGAGCATGTTACGTTTCCATAAATGTAAACCTACCGTAACAACCAAGGCTATGAGCTCCGGAATACCGTACGGATATGCTAACACGACAGTCTCTTTAAAGGTATATACAACGAGCATGCCCATAACAGCGGCTGGTAATGCCTTACCTAAAAATAGTACAAAATCTGGTGCTTTTTTTCCTGGAGGAAATACGAGGAAGGCTCCAAATCGGGTAAGTAATGTACCGGCTACAACAATGGCAACAGTAATGACCATTTCTGTACTAGTCAAGATGTACACCTCCCCACTTGTACGCTACATAACAGACGAAAAGCATACATGTCATAGACAGCAGCATAAAGAGTGATTTACCAACCAATACAAGCATGATTAATGCCATTAGTACCCCAGCTACGCCAAAGGCTCTAATCTTATTATTCTTCGCATTGAGTAGCATTTCAAGGAATACCGCAATAAATAGCCCTGGCAATACGAAATCGATGCCCCGTAAATCTACGTCAGCCAATAAATCACCAAATAGACCACCTACAAAGGTGCTAAATACCCAAAATATATAGTTAAGCCAAGACACGTGGAAGTAAAACCACTTTTCATCTACATCATCTGGCAGCTTCGTTCCCATGTTGATGGCAAAACTTTCATCACACATCCAAGCAATAGTGGGGAACCATTTCCACCCCATATGAATATAACGTTGGAGCGCAGACAAACCGTAGAAGAAGTGACGACCATTAACAAACATGGTCAGTACAAACGCATTAATAGGATCAAATCCAGCCACCAACATGCCAATCGTCACAAACTCCATGGATCCCGCAAAAATAGTAGACGCCAAAACAGGCGCCGTCCACCAAGGCAGCCCTTGGCTCGTAGCATATAAACCAAAGCCTAAACCAATAACAAATAAGCTTATGCCCATAGGAGCCATAATAGGAAAAGCAAAAGAAAAAGCACTTTGACGCTTTATCTCATTCAAGGGACTATCTCCTTTCAATATCGTATAATCAGTCGTCAATCATCAATCATCAATCATCAATCATCAATCATCAATCATCAATCATCAATCATCAATCATCAATCATCAATCATCAATCATGTCGATTATAAAGCACGTGTTAAAATTTCGCGAGCCACTTCTGGTGTTATGTCACCTTTTTCACCAAGTTGTGTCATGCCATGGTCTTTTAATTGCTTCACAACTGTATCCACAGCTTCTACACCAATACCATAGTCTTTCAAATGAGTAGCTACGCCAAGGGATTCGAAGAATTCACGAGTTTTTGCAATAGCCTTATCCGCTTTTTCTTCTTTTGTACCTTCTGTGATATGCCATACACGTGTAGCGTATTGTGCCAATTTTTCAAGCTTATCAGCCTTTTTCACTTCCAATAATGCAGGCAATACGATAGCTAATGTTATACCGTGATCAAGATGGTACGCAGCAGTCAATTCATGACCAATAAGATGTGTGGCCCAATCTTGTGGCACGCCAGCGCCAATCAAACCATTTAAAGCTAATGTGGATGCCCATACGTGATTAGCACGAATATCATAGTTTTCAGGCTCCTCTACAGTTATATGGCCAATCTCAATCATAGTTTTCAAGATGCCTTCACTGAAACGATCTTGAATGCGTCCTTCTACCGGATATGTTAAATATTGCTCTGTAGTATGTACAAAGGTATCAATAACGCCATTCTTAACCTGTTTTTCAGGCAACGTAAACGTCAATGTTGGATCTAGCATGGAGAACTTAGGGAATACTAAGCTGCTAAATACAGGAAATTTACCATTTCCATACGTAATAACAGCACCATTGTTCATTTCGGAGCCCGTTGCAGGTAATGTCATAACTGTACCAAACGGTAATGGATTTGGCACCATTTCAACGGGCACCTCTGGCACTCCAGCCTTCATAACATCAATAACAGGTCCATCATAGGTAGCGCCCATAACGATGAGTTTCGTAGCATCCACAACGGAACCACCACCTACAGCAAGCACGAAATCTACACCATGTTCTTTGATGAAAGCTACCGCACGTTCACAGGTTTCTAAAGATGGATTAGGTTCAATACCACCGAATTGTTCAACCTTGCGGTTACCAAGAGCTTTCACAATGCGATCAATAAGACCACTGTGCACAGCGGAGCCACCACCATAAGTAATGAGCACCTTTGCATCCTTTGGTACCAATGTATCTAATTCATCTAAACGGTCTTTACCAAATACGATATGTGTAGGGTTATAAAAATCAAAATTATACATACATCCTCCATTAATCCGACATATAGATATATCCGACATATAGATATATGAATCCATATTAGAATTATACAAAAATATTTAAAATATAAATTTACTACCTAGCGATCACACATTCAATATAACACATTAATCAATATATTATATTGAATTGTATTATAAATGAGCTAGAATTTCACCATAGTTTTAATCTATAGCTAACTGATATGCTTTTATCATATACAAATCCCCTTCATCCATGATAGGATATAACCATTATAAGACTTGAAAGGGATGATTATATGAAATTAAAAACATTGTTAGCACCATTACTTATCGGTGCTCTTGCATTTGCTATCGCTGGTTGTGGTAGTACATCAAATCAATCAACACAAACACAAAAAGAAATCAAAATAGGTGCTACATCTGGTCCTCATGCACAAGTAGCTGAAGCTGTAGCAAAAGAAGCTAAAAAACAAGGAATCGATCTTAAAGTAGTTGAATTCTCAGACTATGTAACACCTGATAAAGCCCTTGCAGATGGCGATATTCAACTGAATGCTTATCAACATGTACCATTTATGGAAAACTTTAACAAACAAAATGGTTCCAACTTAGTAGCAATCGGTAAAACAATTTTGGTGCGTATGGGCTTATATAGTAATAGTGTACACAGCGTACAAGATGTACCTGAAGGCGCTACTGTTTCTATCCCAAATGACCCTACTAATGGTGGTCGTGCATTAGCATTATTAGCTAAAGCTGGATTAATTACGTTAAAAGATGGTGTCGGCTTCAAAGCAACAGTTGCAGATATCACATCTAACCCGAAGAATATAAAGATTCAAGAACTAGAAGCAGCTCAATTACCTCGTAGTCTAGATGATGTAACAATTGCAGTTATTCCAATGAACTATGTGCAAAGTGCTGGTCTTAGTGTAGAAAAACAAGGTTTCTTCTTCGAATCTAAAGATGAACCACTAACAGTTATCGTACTTGCAGTTCGTAGTGAAGACAAAGACAACGAAACATACAAAAAAATTGCAGATATTTACAAATCTGATGCTATTAAACAATACATCGACGAAACATTCAAAGGCACTATTACAACTGCCAATTAATAAAGTTTATATCGTCACTATATAACTAAAAAGAGATACCCCAATGATTACAATCATTGGGGCATCTCTTTTTTACTCTTCTGTATCAAATGTAACATCTAATGGTTGACGCTCTACAATATTGCGATATCGTACTTTAGGATATCCCATAAGAATGCCACCAGCTACAATTTTATCATCAGGTACACCTAATTCATCTAATAATGGTTGGTATTCAGCTTCTCCAGCATGTTCAAAAAAGCCTGCCCAACAAGTACCAAGGCCTAAAGTCGGCGCATATAGCTCAGCATAAGACAAGCAAGAGTGACCACTATCATGGGTACGATGAATATCTTTTTTAGAGCCAATTGCCACGACGAGAGCCGGCGCATCGCGCAAGATATACTCCTTGCCTTTATCTACTTCTGCTTGAGCCGCACGAGCATAAAGGCGCATAATTGGCACTGTTTTTGCAGCTAAATGCATCCACTCTAGAACGAGATCAGCAATACGGCGTAACGTTTGTTTATCTCGGATTACTATATACGAAATACCTTGTGTGTTAGTTGCTGTTGGCGCCATTCTTGCAACGTTTAGCACTTTGCGAATGAGCTCTACAGGGACTGGTTTATTTTGATAGTTACGAATAGAGCGACGACTACGCATAAATAGTTCAGCTTGCTCAGGCGTTAACTTAGGTTCCTTTGTAATATCGATTTGCTCTTTACGCGGTGTCATATCGCTATCAAGAGCAAGCGTTGGGCATACGGAAATACAATGCCCACAGGAGATACAACCTCCCCTGCCAGTTACAGGTCCAGCATCGGACATCACCAGCAATCCTGTCGGACAGTCAGCAACGCAAAGGCCGCATCGTGTACAGACTTCTGTATTGACGGTAAATAACATCTGAATATCCTCCAAATACTACTATAAAGCCTATTATAACATACAAAATCAAGTCATATCTAGTTTTAAACAATTATTCTAACTGTATTGGGACTCAACTAACATTTGTTCATTTGCTTTTAGGATGGGGCCCCGTCTCGTTAATACAACTTGGTAAAAAAAGTAAGAATACGCTTGCTTGCTCCGTTCTTCGCAAAGTCGCTGCACAAGCGTATTCTTACTTTTTTATCACTGTATTTATAAAGATGTCCCATCCAAAAGCGTAAATAATCTAGCTAATACTTATGTAGCCCCATTACAATTACACCTTGAAACAAATCATAGAAAACACTATCATTTTACACATTATAATAAACTTTATAGTAGTGACGCCATGCCCACCGTGGCGGAAGGACTAGCCTACGGCTAGTCTTGATAGTAATTTAGTCAAAATTACTTGGCCGTCTCTCCCCTCCCCCTATTATATAAAAGCAGATTGAGTAAATATCCAATGTAGCTTGTGATGGGGCTACTCTGTATATTAGCAGAGTAAGTCGCTTGCTATGGGACTAATTTACATCAGGTGTTATAAAAATGAAACTGGGTACCTATGCAGCGACTTTACGAAGGACGGAGCAAAGAGGTACCCAGTTTTATTTTTAATTAAGTTGTCGCAATGAAATAGGGCCCCATAGCAATCGACGTAGAAACTACTTATATGCTAGGGCCCCATCACAAGCGGAGAAGTGAATTTACTCAAATGCTTTTATAAGTTCCATGTATTGCGCTTTGTGTGTCATTCTCCATGTCCCAAAGTCTGGTTCTGGGGATTGGTTTAGAATATTTGCTAAAGATTCCAAAAATTCTGGAATTTTTGTAGCTACAATATTGCCGGCCATTTTACCGAAGTTTTCAGAGCCCATGTGTTCTGAGCCACCGTCTACAAGAATAAATGCTACCATAGGTTTCTTATCTACTAATTTTACAGCACCATGGAAGCCAATTTCGCCGATTTGGTGTGTACCACAGGAGTGTGGGCAACCAGATATATGTAAACGAGGTAGTTTTCTTGTATCTACGCCCTTTTCTTCAAGGTGTGCGAAGATATCTTTCAAAAGACCGTTAGAGTCTTGCATTCCAATCTGACATATAGTAGAACCAACGCAAGATACGGAACGGCGGAAATCATTTTTAGCACTGTCATCAGTTAATTCCGCAATTTTGCGTGCTTCATCAGCGGTGAGATTGATGAAGAACAATGCTTGGTCTGGCGCAATACGTGCTTCTACTTGATCAAGTGTCACCGCATAGTCAAGGGCCGCCAGCAAGTGTTCAACGTTCGCATCGCCACCTGCCGGATGATATTCTACATAGTATAACCCGTCTTGTTTTTGACGGTGAATACGATAATTTTCCACAGAATCATCACGCTTACCAGTTTTTGTAATTTCATAAGCGTAATCAGCCGGATTAATACTTAGGTGTTCTACTTCTTTTACCATAGCTAGGGTTTCTTCATAGATCTTGATGAAAGCTTCCGCCCCACCCATTTCAGCAGGCATGTAACGAGTACGAGCCTTACCGCGGTTTTTGAAGTTACCATGGTTAGCAAAGACCATAAGCATAGCTTTCACATGGTACAAAACATCCTCAGGCGCTACATCATGTGCCACCGGAATACCAATACGAGGATTAGGACCAATACCGCCACAAGCATACACATCAAAGGTATTGTGTTTTGTTAAGTTAAAACCTAGGTCCTTGAACGTAGAATGTGGGGTACTATCAAAACCATTATCTATGCCCATTTTAAATTTACGAGGAATCTTGATATAGAACATTTGCTCCATAAGAAATTCGCTAATTGCTGTTGCATACGGCGTAATATCTAGAGTTTCACGAGGATCAATGCCGCGTAAAATACTAGCCACCACATTGGGATTATCACCACCAGCACCACGGTTGTAAATACCGTGATCATAACATTCCTTATAGAGCTTTAATATTGTATCACCATCGAGGCCGTGCATTTGTAAGCATTGACCGGTAGTGAAATGTACATGTTGTAGGTTATATTTACGAATGGAGTCCGCTAAAAACTGCATGTGCTCGCGCGTCATGCGGCCACCATTGAAACGCCAACGGCTCATACCAGTATTTGCACCGCGCTCAGCGTAACTACCATAGGCACCAGACTGCCCTTTATAATCTGCAATAGATAGTTCTTTCTTATAGAACTTATGTGTCATATCCTCAAACTTTGGATAATCTGCAATTAATCGATCTTTCAATTCTTGTGTAATCATACTATTACCCTCTTGGCTTATATTTATTAAGCATAATTCGTAACTTTATAACGCTTAGTATACCATATATGCATAAGTATGTTAGTAGCTAAGCTCACAATTTCAATATCGATTCTTAATAATATAGTTTACAATCTGTAATAATTATCAATTTTAAAAAGGCAAAAGAGGCTGTAACCAAATGTGGTTTTACTACATTCAGCTACAGCCCCTTTTTATAATAATTTATATGATTAAGTGTTGCTAGTTATTATACTCGACCTTCGTTAGGATTATTATATGCATCCTTATCGATGGTTCCCATAATTTTGTCTACTACCAAAGCATTTGTTAAGGACCCAGATACGTTCAAACATGTACGTCCCATGTCAATCAATGGATCGATAGCTAGAATTGGGCTAATGGAGGTGAAGTACGCTCCAAGGCCTGTACCACTAAGGGATACAGATGCCGCCATTGTAGCCGTACCTGGCACGCCTGCGATACCAACAGAACCAATAGCAATAACGATAACACTCATGATATACATAGTCGTATCGAATGGAATATTGGCTACATTAGAGATGTACACCACAACAAGTGCTGGGAACACACCCGCACAACCTTGCATGCCCGCAGTAGTACCGAAGGAAGCTACTGTATTAGCAGTTGTAGCATTTACACCAAGACGTTTTGTCAAAGTCTCTACAGTTAATGGCAATACCCCCATCGAAGAACGAGAAGTGAACGCCAATAAGAGTGGTGCTTTCGCTTTCTTGAAGTATGTAATCGGATTGTAGCCAAAGCTAGTAATCAAGATTGCTTGTACGACAAACATAATCAAAAGACCAACGTAAAGCAATACTACGAACAAGCCCATATCAAGAATAGCTTGTACACCGCGTGTTGCCAATGTAGATGCTAATAAAGCAACTACACCATATGGCATAAGACCAATAATGAAATCAGCTACCCAGGAAATCAATTGGTGAAGTTCATCAAATAGTTTTGTGAACACCTCCATAGAGTTTGTCCCTGTTTGTTTTAACAGACGAGCTACGCTACCCAAGATAATTGCAAATACGACAATGCCGATAACATTTGTTTCAGCAGCCGCTTGAATCGGATTGCTTGGGATTAGTGCTCGGAATGTATCAACCATAGGTTTGATTTCACGAATCTTCTTACCAGATTCAACAATATCAAAACCTTGACCTAAACCGAAGGCATTCCCCAAAATTAGGCCGACTATAGCAGCAACGGCTACCATGCCGAGATTTGTAGAAATCATGGCAACTACTAACTTTTTGAGGTTAGCTCCTGCCTCCATGTGTAAAATAACGTGAACAATAGAGATAAAAACGATAGGAATAACAAGCATGCGGATTAAGTCGATGAAACCGCCCCCTACGAGAGAGAACCACTTTGTACTTTCCTTGATGTAAACCACTTTGGATGGATCATCAGGGAAGCCTGCAATAATTTGGACCGCTATACCAAGTACGGCACCAGCAATAGTACCAATAATAACAAGATTACCGAAGGATGTGCCCTTGCGTTGCAATACATAAATACCAATTAACACGAGCACAAACACCGCGATAATACCAATACTTAGTGGATTGCTTAACATGAGGTAATCTGTAAAGAATGGAATATTCATAATACACCTCTTTAATTCATATCACAACAATAGGTTATGAACTTAGTATAGCATATATCGAAAAAAATACAAGTATAATATTTATTTTTTGGTAACATTTAATGTATTCTGTAATATATACACCAAAAAGGCGATTTTCCAGAAGAAAATCGCCTTTAGTAAATCTAGCTATTATATTATCTGTTAACTAAGATATAAGTTACTTGGATAGGACCATGAGCACCATCTACAGTTACCAATTCGATATCCGCCGTACGGGACGGACCAGAAATCAAGCAGATATTTGTAGGGAACTTAGCTGGATCGTTGTGATACCGTTCAGCCAAATGTTCCATTGTTTGTGTCATGCGAGGGTTGATTGTATCAGTATACAACACAGCAATATGTGTTGTAGGCAACAAGCTAATCGCACGGCCAGAGTCCTCACCAGAAGCTTGTACTACAGTAGCAGTTTCTGCAATACCGCAGTATGGGAATGTAATACCAATATCAGCATTAGCAGTATTAGAAATACATTCTTCACGACCTTTAGCTGGATCCCATTGGAAGTATGTACGAGTGCCACCATTATTAGCTGCATCTTGTTCGAACAATTCTTTTAATTTATATTCTTCTACTTCAGGAGAGCTTGGGAATACAATTTTACCGTTTCCCCAGTCTTCGATAGCTGCAAAAATTGTTTCACCTAGTTTGTCAGGTGTAGTTTCAACGAATTTTGTACCAACACGTTGACATTGTTCCTTAAACATTGTCAAAATTTGATCCCGACTCAAATCTTGGAACATAGTTTCTTGAGGACCATGGCTATAATCAAAGCCTTCTACAAAAGCAGGGCACATTTCTTGATCACGGCCTAATGCACGAGATAAACGTGCAATAAATTGATTACGTTTAGCTACATCCATTATTTTTTCTCCTTCTTCTTGTTCTTTTCATGTTCAGCATATAAATCACGGAATTTCTTGAATTTCAAGGAACCCAACTCTTTAGACTTAGTCCAACCGTTCATAACTGGAATAGCTTGAGTCCATTCAGGCATGTTACCTTCTTTATTACTAATTAAGTTCATACCGATAGCACCAGCTTTTGTGCCAAGATCAAATAATGTTGCATTACCGAACATCTTAGCAGCTGCTGTGAAGATAGCTTCTTCTGCTTTTGGACGAGTCTTTTCAATATCAGCCATGATATGACGGTGCTCCATCAACAATTCATGCAATGGAATAGCTACTGGACAGTTTTCTGTACATGCACCGCATAATGTAGAAGCATATGGAAGATCGCCGGCTACATCGTAACCTTTGAATAATGGAGTCAATACAGCACCCATTGGACCTGGATATACAGAACCATATCCATGACCGGAAACGTGACGGTATACAGGACAGATATTCATACATGCACCACAACGGATACAACGTAGCATTTCTTGGAATGTACCACCCAAGATGCCAGAACGACCGTTATCAATAATGATGATATGAGTTTCTTCAGGACCATCAGCTTCACCAGGACGCGCAGGACCAGTCATCATGGAGAAGTAGTTAGAAATCTTAGAACCTACTGCAGAACGGTTCAACATTTCCATCATAACATCAAGAGCTTTGAAATCAGGAACAATACGTTCTGTACCTAAGAAAATTAATTGAGTCTTAGGAATAGAACTAGCCATACGACCGTTACCTTCGTTGGAAACGATTGTACATGTACCAGATTCAGCAACTGCAAAGTTACAACCATTAACACCTACATCAGCTTTTAAGAAGCGCTCACGTACATAACCACGTACAAAGTGAGTCATTTCTGTAGGGTTTTCAGTTCCTGTATAACCTAATTTTTCAGCAAAAATTTCACGGATTTTGTTACGTTCAAAATGAAGACCTGGTACTACGATGTGAGATGGAGGACTTACTGCAGTTTGCAAAATAAATTCAGCCAAGTCAGTTTCGTTAACTTCAATACCAGCTTCTTCTAATACTTCGTTCAAACCAATTTCTTCAGTTAAGATAGTTTTGGATTTAACGATCATTTTTGCTTCGCGTTGGCGAAGGATATCTAATGCAATTTGAGTCGCTTCTTTGTCATCGAACGCAAAGTGAACTTTAGAACCAGCTTTTTCAGCATTGTCAGCAAATTGACTTACATAGTAATCCAAGTTGTTAAGTACGTGATCGCGAATTTTAGCCGCTTCAGCGCGGAAATCTAACCATTCAGGAACATCCGCAACTACTGTATTACGTTTATCATAAAACACGTCTTGTGCTTTTTTAATAGCTGCAACTTTGAAATCGTCAGCCAAACATTCTTTTATACGTGTTTTATAGGGGCGATTGTCATATATAAGTGCCATGTCGTCTCCTCCTTAACGGCAGTTTAAGATTTCAGCAATATGCATAACTTTGATACGGCGATCAATTTCGCCTTCTTTATGAAGACGATCAAGCATACCAGCGATGTTCATTAAGCACGCTTGGTCAGAACCGGAGATAACGTTGGCACCTGTGCCAGCAATTTCCAATGCTTTTTCGCGTGTCATAACTTCACTGATTTCAGGGTTTTTAACTGAGAAAGTACCGCCGAAACCACAGCAACGATCTGCACGTGGTAATTCAATCAAGTTGATATCTTTAACGTTTTTAAGGAGTTTGAAAGGAGGCTCTTTAATGCCCATCAAACGAGTTACGTGGCAAGATGTATGGTATGTAACGGATTCGTTAAAACGAGCCCCTACATCTTCAACACCTAATACGTCAGTAATAAATTGAGTGAATTCGTAAATTTTACCACTCAATCTTTCTGCGCGCGCCAACCACTCTGGTTGATCTTTTAAGAAATGATGATATTCATCGCGGATTGCAAAAGCGCAAGAACCGGACATGCTGACTACATATTCAGCGTTCTCAAAGCATTCGATTGTATTCTTAATTGCGTCCATAGCCGCGTCATTATAACCGGAGTTAGTGAACATTTGTCCACAACATACTTGTTTCTTAGGTACTACAAGCTCACAACCTAATCTTTCAAGTACTTCTACACCAGCCATACCTACATGAGGGTAGAACATGTCAATCAAACACTGTTGGAAAAGATGAATTTTCATATTATCTTCCTCGTCTTTTCTAGTACTTAACCTAATAAAAAATTTTGATATGTATGTGTTATGGCAATTTTTAGTAGTGAATTTTTCGACTAAATTTCTGCCCTGAACATTACTTATGCTTTCAAATAAATATTCAAAAGCTCATCGCTATAATTATAAATTAATCATGTAGATATTGTCCAAAGAATTGCTATATTCGTATGTACCCTTTTATTTCTTATATCGTTATGACTTTTTGTAATAACAAACATTGAATTTTATCACATCTATTATTTCATTTATCATTTTTTCTTGTAAAAGCCCTATAAAATCTAGATTTTGCGAATGTTTATCATTTTGCATTTTTAACTACTAGAAAATCAACTTTTATCTATATTTCATTCTATATTTATATAATGGTACTCAAATTTTCAAATTCATGTAAGTTTTATCCTTATAGATTACATTTTCTTATAGTAGTGTATAAATTTAAAAAGTGTTATAATTTATTTTATATAAGTATAGTTTGAAAGGAGCCCTTTTCATGAAACTAAATAAATTATCCTTGTCTTTAGCAATTACATTGGCCCTTGGTTCTACATTCAGCATGGCTCACGCTGAAACAACTGCGACTCATATAAAATCTGAAGTATCTAATGTGGCTACTAGAGCTGAGGTATCTGCTAAAGCGGATGAACACCGTGTTGATACATCTGTTAAAAACGATGCTAAACGTATTGATACATCCGTCAAAAATGATGCTAAACATGGTAGCACAGTTGTAAAACGTGATGCAAAACATGCTGATGCATCCGCTAAAAACGCTGCTAAACGCGCTGATACATCCGTAAAAAACGATACTAAACGCGTTGATACTTCTGTAAAAAATGACGTTAAACGCATTGATACTTCCGTAAAAAATGATGTAAAAGAAGATGCTGCAAAGGTAGAAGGTAAAAAAGTTGTAAAAACTAAAGAAAACTTACCTACTGGTGTATACCCTGACACAAAAGATAACTGGGCTCGCGATGCTATCCAAGCAATGACACAAGCTGGTTACCTTTCTGGTTATGCTGATAATACATTCAAACCTAGTGCACAAATTACTCGTGAACAAGCAGCTGCTATTTATGGCAAAGTGCTACAACACAACTTAAACGAACAAGAATTAGCAGAGATTGCAACAAAAGAATCCTCTACCTCCTACTCTGACGTGGAAGCAGATCGTTGGTCTAGCTCTGCTATCAAATTAGTTAGTGCTGCAGGCGTAATGGACGGCACATCTAAAACAGCTTTCACACCTAGCAAAACTATGGACCGCGAACAATTCGTTGCATCTGCTGCTAGTCTAGCTAAAAAATTGAATCTTTCTACACCTGTAAAAGCAGAAAAAGTAACATTCAAGGACGAAGCTAGCATCTCCTCTGCTTACTTGGCAGATATCCAATACATGGCACAACGAGGCATCGTAGCATCTGGGGCAACAGAAAACTTTAACCCTAAACAACCTGTAACAAGAGCACAAGCGGCAACAATCTTAAATCGTATGCTTAATGGTGCTGGCCTTGCAACACCAAAACACACTACAACTGAAGCTAAAGCTGAAACAGCTGTAAAAGAAGATGCCAAAAAAGCTGATACAGCATTAGAGAAAGATACATCTAAAGTAAGTAAAGACGCTAAAAAAGATGTAGCTAAAGCTGATAAAGCTGTAAAATCTGATGCAAAAAAAGTTGAAAAAGACCTAAAAAGCAATAAAGATGCTGCAGTAGCTGAAAAAGCTGAACCTACTCGTGCCGTTCGCCCTGTTCGTCGCAGCACACTAAAAGCACTTGATCAAAAACAACAAGCTGCATTAGAAGACAAAGTATTTTCTGAATTAAATAAAACTTATAAAACAGAAGATGCATTCCAAAATTATGGCGTAATGTACTGGCGTGACAATCAATTACACGTAGCTTTGAAAACAGACAGCGATATTTCCACAGTAAAAGCTAACCTTGCAAACCGTGGTGATTCTACTGTAAATAACTATGTTGTAGTTGAATCCTCCCAATACAGCCAAGCTGAATACGATGCAATCGATACAAACTTCCGCAACTACTACAACAAAAATGAAAAAGCAGGTACAATTCTAGCTACATTCCCTGATGTAGAAAATAACCAACTTTACGCAGTTGTATCTACAGCATCTAAAGAAACACAACAAGGAATCTCTAAATTATTCGGTTCCAAAGTAAAAATGACAGTAAAACGCTAATCGGCGTTACACTTAACCAGCCAAGGCAGCGTATACTCGACAGTACTACGCTGCTTTGTTGTATATCACTATGCATGCCAACTAATTGACTATGATGCGACGGATATAGCTTTTTATGCTGGTGAAAGTTTATATTCTACGGCTATCAAGCGCTAGCCTTTACCATGATTAGGAAGGATTTTTATGTACAAGAATACCCCTCACGCATTACGTGCCCTCGTACTCGGCACATTATTGACTACAACAGGCCTTGGTTTTGCTTCTGCAAACACAACCACTACAACTCATGCTCCTGCAACTACTGTTGAAGCCACTAAAATGGAAACAACTAAAGCACCAATGGCTAAAACAGATGCTACGAAGATGGAGACTACTAAAACAGAAGCGGCTAACGTTAAATCTACTAATACCGCATCACCTGCAATTGTAAACACCTCTATCGGTACACCTCAAGATATTCAAAAAATCCGCGCCCACATCTTTACAGATGTGCCTAGTGATTTTTGGGCAGCTAACTCGATTAGCACTGTAACAAAAGCAAACCTAATGAAAGGGTATTCTGATGGTACATTCCGACCTAACCAACCTATGACACGTGAAGAAGTAGCAGCGCTCTTCAACAATATTACGGATGATGGTACGGCCGCCTTTTTATCAAGTAAATTTAAAGATATTACATCTGACCGTTGGTCTGCTCTTGCTATTGAATCTGTAGCTCGCAAGAATATCATCAGCGGCTATGGTGATGACACTTATAAACCTGAGAAATATATGTCCCGCCAAGAGTTTGCGGTAGTAGCAGATAACTACATCCATTACTTAGGATATACCACTGAAGACCCAACAGTTCTTGATAATATAGCCTATGGAGACCAAAAATTTGTGGCTCCTTGGGCACAAGATGCCGTTCGCGAGCTTGCCTATCTTGGGTTCACAAACTACGCTCCAGGTACATTGTTTAACCCTGAAAAATATGTAACTCGTGCAGAAGCAGCGGAAATTGCGTACCGCATGACACAAACAGAACAAGCACTTGCCTTCCACAATACATTGTTCAAGCAACAAGTAGAAAACAAAACAGCTAATATCATCGACAAAGCATTAGGCTATGGCAATGATTTCACCAAATTCCGTCAAGATGGAGCTCTATTCTGGGAGGCAGGACAATTACATGCATCCTTAACGGATCAAAAGAAAACTGACCTCGTCTTCAAAGCAATTACAGAGGCTCATGATCCACAGCTAGATAGAACTGTAGTCGTATCAAAAGGTAAATTAAATCAGGCCCAACTAGAGGAGTATCAATCCGATGCCATCGCCCTTTACCAACAAAAAGAACCTCAAGGAAAGATTCTTTCCATCTCCCCAAATACTGATACGAGTGCCCTTCTCATTACCGTTGATTCTATTCAAAAATCGACATTGAAAGCATTTAAAAAGAAATTCCATGATAATGTATTCTTACAATTACCACCAGAACCGCTTACAAAGTCAGACGGAAATATTCAATTCCCATTACCACCGCGCGTCAACTATTATAACGACAAACAATAACATAGACAAAAAAGAACCGCCCCTTTAGGAGCGGTTCTTTTCACAATTAAACAGCTGTTACTATACACACATAATCGAATTTACACAGTTCGATTATTTTTTTGTTACATCATTTTCGCGGTCACGCAAGATACCAACTGGTACATATACCGTACCTGCGCTATGGATTGAATCTACGTCTTGTTGCAAGATCATTACAACGGAATAATCATCTGTTGTGTAGAATTCAGTAGGCATTTTATCGATATTTACATCGCCACCTAATTTATCTTTCACATCTTGATTATTATTAATCGCATTTACCAACTCTTTTTTATTAAGCCCACCAAGATCGTACAAGGATAATTGGCGACCTGTTGTAGTGTTAAATGTGAAGCCTTTTACATAGTTTACACCATTGGCATCATGATCACGCATAGTATATGTGTGAATCAATATGCTGAAAATACCGTTTTTATCTGTTTTAACATCGTAGTACATAACTACATTTGTTTTATTAGATTCTTTAGCATTTAACTTTTCTACATCATTTTGTATTTTAGAAACATACTTTTTGATGGTCGTATTGATTGATTTTTCTACCGCAGGGCTAACAGATTTAACCTCTGGGAATACTAAATCCAAATGATCTGTAGTAGATTCCACAGGTGATACAGCAACCTCTTTGCGATCCATATAACGGTCCGCATTTGGAGCTACCACTTCAACTGCATTACGATCTACTTTAGACGCTTTAGAGCGCAACGCACGATTTTGCTCAGGTGTAGCAGTACTAGAAATACGATATGTTAAATCATTACGATTTACACGTTTCGCATTTGTTTGATTTGCTTGTACATTTACAGTATCTTGCGTTACAGGTATTACTTCGCTTGCTGCGAAGGAGACTACTGGCAATGCAGCAGCCATAATGATGAGTACAGACTGTTTTAATTTCATTGTTTAACCTCTTATTGTTCTTGCTCAGCTTTCATAGCAAGAGCTTCTTCTTTATTGAACTTGTGTGTAACAACACGGCGAACAAGATAGAGACCAGCGAATATGAATGCAAGCAATCCTAACCATTGTGCTGTGCTTTCAAATTCAGGCCCTACTAATTCAAGCGGAGCTTCCCCACCACCAGTTGTAACAGACAATACAATAATAACAGCTATGATTACACCAATCAAGCTTTCACCAACGATCAGACCAGAAGCAAAGAGAACACCGCGGCGATTGGATTGCTCTACATCGTAGTCAGCAAGCTCACCGGCACGCATTTTAGCACGAGCTACAAGATAACGACCTACGAAGTAGCTGATGAAAGAACCAATAATAAGCGGTACTTCTAAAGTAGGTGGTAAATAAATACCCATACCAACAGCCAACGGAGGCAATGTTAAGGTAGCAGTTGTGCTCTTGAGAATCAAGTTGACGATAATCGCCACAACACCAACGCCAACACCGATTAAGATATAGTCCCAATCCATGCTAGAGTTGAAGATACCTTGTGCAATGGTAGTCATCAAAGTCGCTTGAGGAGCAGATAATGCAGCACTTGGATCCATTTCAGCACGTGGTAACGCACCTGTGAAACCGTATGCTTGGTAAAGCAAGTTAAGAACTGGAGCAATTGCAATGGCACCGGCTACAGAACCAAGTAACAAGGCAATTTGTTGACGCCAAGGTGTAGCACCAACGAGTTGGCCAGTTTTCAAATCTTGTAAATTATCATTAGAAATAGATGCAATCGCAATAACTACGGATGTCATAAAGATAGCCATAGCAGTAGCGAACTGAACACCTTCTTGTGTAGCAAATAAATTATTTTCCGCTGCGATAAAGTATACAACTAAGGAAGAAATAATAGTCGCTAAAATACCAATACCAGAAATTGGAGAAGCAGATGTACCGATAAGGCCTGCCATATAGCCACATGCTGCAGCTACGAAGAAGCCAATCAATAAAGCTACTACGATACCTACTACAACGAGTGTCCACATTAATCCTGCACTAATAGGTACGACAGATACGAAATCCCAGAATGTAAATACTAAACCAATAAGAATAAGTATGAATACACCTAAAACGGATTTTGTACTCATATCTGTATCCATACGATGCAATTCACGTTCTGCGGAACTGCTATTCATAGATTTAACAGAAATTTTCATACCTTCGATGATAGGTTTGATTAAGGTAATCAAAGTCCAAATCGCAGCAATACCAATAGCACCAGCACCGATGAAACGAACTTTAGATTTCCAAATAGCCATTGCAAACTTAGCAGTAGCACCGCCATCTGGAGCAAACATGTTAGTGAAGTAAGGCACGAAGCCAGCCCATGCGATGAGTACACCGACGAGGATAGCGATACCAGAGGCGATACCGATAAGATAACCAGCACCTAACAACGCTGTAGAGAAGCCCAAAGGAATTTGAGTAATCCCTTTACTACCTACAGGGATCCAGAAGCTCATGCTATCGCCAAGCACCTTAAAACCATTTGCACAGAGGCTAATAAGACCAGCTACAAAGCCACCGGACACGATGTCTGTCATACCAGAGCTAGATTGAGGACCTTGTTCACCATTGTGAGAGCCAACCTTCAAAATTTCTGCTGCTGCACGACCTTCAGGATATGGTAGATCGCTATTCACTACCATGGCACGACGCAATGGAATGGTGAATAATACACCTAGAGAGCCACCACAGGCACAGAGCAAGAATGTTTGCCAGAATGGAAAGCCATTCCAATACCCAAGCATGAGTAAACCTGGCAAAATAAAGATAATGGCGGACAATGTACCAGCCGCAGAAGCCTGCGTTTGTACCATGTTATTTTCAAGAACATTAGAATCCTTGAAGAACCGTAAAATTGCCATTGAAATAATAGCTGCCGGAATGGATGACGAGAACGTCAAACCTACCTTCAAACCGAGATATACGTTAGATGCTGTAAAAATAACAGTAATCAATGCACCAAGTAGCATCCCACGTAACGTCAGTTCCGGCAGATGAAGGTCATGGCTCGTAAAGTCATGTTTCATAAGTACTTACCTCCTCTGTGAAATCATAAACTTAAAACAATATACTAAGCTACTTCCATTTTATCGTGTTAAAGCGATGATTTCAATATATATGCGATATTTATAATGTATACATATTTTCTCCAACCCTTGAGCTATAGGAAAGGCAATAGCCCAAAAGCCTCCAAAGCCACCCACCCCGCTTCGCGGGGCCGCTAAGTCGTTTTTGGGCTATCGCCTTCTCCCTCTCAGATCAGCATTATATAAAACATATATACAAATTAAATATAAATCATCACATATATATTGTAGGGAGGAGATAGGTGTATATGCGCATTATGCATATACACCTATCAATTATATGAAAATAGAAATCGTTCTCTTTTATTCTGTACAAATATACAGGATTTTATATAATTAAAGTACCGACAGTAGGGTCGGCATGTCTTTTAAGGAGGTTGTAAACATTATGGAAACAAGAATTGAATATGATTCAATGGGACCAGTCGAAGTCGACGCTAGACGAATTTACGGACCTCAAACGCAACGCTCGTTCAATAACTTTAAGATCGGTGACCACCGTATCCCTATTGAGCAAATCAAAGCGCTTGCGCTTGTAAAAAAAGCATGTGCTTTAACCAATGCAAAGTGTGGCGCAGTAACTGAGGAAAAAGCGAAACTCATCGCTCAAGTAGTAGATGAGATCGTGGACGGAAAATGGGATGATGAATTTCCGTTAACCGTATTCCAAACAGGTTCCGGCACACAAACTAACATGAATGTGAACGAGGTAATCGCTCACCGAGCTAAACAGTTAGATGAATCCAATCCGCTTCATCCTAACGACGATGTAAACCGCGGTCAAAGTACAAACGATACATTCCCTACGGCAATGCATATCTGTGCATACTTTGAAATTACAAAACGCGTAATTCCTGCATTGGACGGCCTTATCGGATCCTTTGAAAAATTGCAAAAAAAAGGAAAAGGATTGCAAAAAGTTGGTCGTACCCACCTACAAGATGCTACTTTCATCATGGTAGACCAAGAAATTAGCGCCTTTGTGGACGGCCTAAAAACTGCCAAAACTATGCTCCTTCAAAATGCTGACCACCTCCTCGACGTAGCACTCGGTGGTACTGCGGTGGGTACAGGTGTGAACACGCCTAAAGGCTATCTAGACGTTATGGAAACTGTATTGCCAGAGGTAACAGGCGCTCCATTCCGTGTTAAGAATAACAAATTCCAAGGACTTGCTCTCAAAGATGCATTTATGATGGCTCACGGTGCACTTAACACATTAGCGACTACCCTATTCAAAATCGCTAACGATGTGCGCTTCTTAGGCTCTGGCCCTCGCTGTGGCTACGGCGAATGGCATCTTCCTGAAAACGAACCGGGCTCCTCCATCATGCCAGGCAAGGTAAATCCTACTCAATGTGAAGCTTTGACTATGGTATGCGCCCAAGTATTCGGCCACAATACAACTATGACGCTCTGTGCAGGTAGCGGTGCGTTCCAATTGAACGTATACATGCCTATCATGATCTATGACTTTGTTGAAAGCTGTCGCCTTCTCGCAGATGCTATGAACTCGTTTACAACACACTGTATCGACGGTGTAGAATTTGTGCCTGAAAAACTCAACTTCTTCGTAGAACAATCTCTCATGATTGCTACATCCTTAACACCATATATTGGCTACGACAAGAGCGCCAAGGTGGTAAAAGAAGCGTACAAACGCGGTTGCTCTATTAAAGAAATCATCTTGGAAGAAAAACTCATGACCGAAGACGAATTTGCTGAAGCAGTTCGCATGAAATAAAATCTCTCTCATATCTATGACATATCTGTAACATCCTCTCATACCTCAAATGAACGGAATATAAAAGGACGCTATAGTCTTGAATTCTTCAGTACTACTTATTACTGAAGATTAGACTATAGCGTCCTTTTAAATTTTATAAGACTAAAAAATTAGATTGTAATTTTTTGACCTAATAAAGTTTCTAACCCTTTGAAAACTTTAATAATATTAACATATCCTTCTTGAATAGCATTTGCGTTATATGGAGGTCTGTAATCATTTGCTTTTGTATTTATTACCATATTTCTAAAAATTTCTTGGTCTTGTATAGAAAAATCATTAAATGATCTATAAATAACTAATGTACTACCATAGGCTTTTTTCATATCATCTATTGTATCATCAGCATAACTTAACTTTTCACCATATCCTTTTTGATTATAAAAACTATCATTGGGTAGTTTCTCTATATAACCTATAAACGGAATATTCAATATTTTTGTGAACCCTCCAGCCCCATAAACATATATAAAAGGAAAGTGTGTTTCATAAGAAAAGACATACCCTTCTACTCCTACTCTTTTCCAATTATCCCGTAATGCCATATTAAATTGATACGGCCATTCATATCGCCCTAAAGCCCAATTCATTGTACCGTCTAAATCAAAATTATAGAACCAACAAAAAGGAAATAAAATTAGAATAGTAATAAGAATCTTTTTTAATGTCCGCATTTCTAAATACAATACCCCTTTTATTTGGTAACCCTTAATCCTCTATGGTCACATAAGCTGTATAGTCATTAGCACGGCCAATGCTATAATGAAAATAGCCTGTTTTGTATTTAACAGTTCATAGGTCTCGTTAAATGTATCATCCTTAAACGCCTGTATTAGCAGTATTTCTTGTTTACTGAGTTCCAGATATAAGTCTAAATGGCATCCAATTGCCACTAGTATTGCTATTTTGAGATATCTCTTATATATATCCGCTGTCATATCGTAGATTAGAGAGATATCAAATAGCATAAGCACAATAATACATATAAGGATTTTATAAATAAAGGATTTACTATACATTAATGTATACCTATAGTGAGTTTGTCTTTCAAACTAAGCTACTCCATCAAAGAATGTAATAACCGTAATTTCTCGTGGGCAGTTGATACGGATTGGGAACCAGTGTCCTGTGCCATTATTAACGTAGCACACGCTTTGTTCTTGTACATAGCGACCTTTTGTATATGGTGTGCCCGTTGGTACTAATGGCATGCCCATGAATACGATTTGACCTCCGTGTGTATGACCAGATAGAGTCAATGGAATTTTACGTTCAATAGATTCTTCGAAGAATTCAGGGTGATGGGCCAATAGGATAACAAAGGCATAGTCTGGAATACCAGATAAAGCCTTATCAATCATAGCTTCACGCTTTTCTTTTTCTCGATCATTATCGTATGCAACACCTGCAATATATACAGGTTGTTTACCACCCATGATTTGAATATTACTATTCACGAGAATATTCATAGGTGTATTTCGTTTAAGTGAATCCAGTACCTTATTTACATCGTGATGATACTCGTGATTTCCCAAGATAAAGTCAACACCATCTGGGATTTGTTTTGCAAAGGTTGTCAGTCTTTCACAGACTTGCGGCAACCATGCAAGCTTATCAATAAGGTCGCCAGTGATAACAACGCGATTAGGTTTTTGTAAAAGTGCAAGTTTCAGGATTTCATCAAAGTCATCTAAGTCGATACTCGGTCCTATATGAATATCACTAAGTTGTACAATTTTATAGTTTTTCAAACCAGGTGGTAGGTTCGTGTAACCAAAGCTTTCATGAGTTACCACTAGCTCTTGTTGACCCGCAAAGGCAGCATAGCTAGAGCCACCGATAGTAGCCAACGGCACTATAGTTGCAGCAGTTCTAAAGAAGGCGCGACGCCCCGTTCTATTTTCCTCTGGTGTTTTGCCCCAAATCTTATTGATTGTCCAATATAATAGACTAAGTATGATAAATACAGGAATCGCTAGGAATACGCCAAAGAGGAATCCGTAGCTTTCGGTACGGAACATATTCATCAAAGGATAGTACATCGTACCATATAAATCCACTTGATTGAGTATATAGTATCGGATAGCAGCAACCCACGCACCGATAATGATTATATAGCCCACCCAGGCAGGCCATTTCTTTTTGGGCTTCCACAAGTTGAGGAATAGAGCCCAAAATCCTACCAACCCTATTACGAGGATGGCAGAAAAAGTAATATTAAATAGAATTCTCATTCATTACTCCTACAAATTATTTTGCGATTTCCGTCAATTTACCATGAGGACCCGCCCAAGCATAGTCGGAGAACTCATCGCGCTTGATGAGCATCCAGTCCTTTGGCAATTGCTGTTGGATATCTGCAATCGATATATTATTCGCATTCCCTGTGTACGTTAAATCACCGCGGAATGCTTTCATAAACCATTTTCGGTGAGAGAAAATATGTGTTATTTCTTTCACAAGTACTGGTTGCAAAGATAACTCAAAGCCAAGGGGCTTAACTAATTCCTCAAGGCCTCGTTCTCCTTCGTCAAAGGCCGATACCATTTCTACAGATGGAAACTCCCACATGGATCGTAAAAGCCCACGATTTGGCCGTTTATGCAACAAATAATAGCCTTTATAATTCAAGATGCCCACGAATAAAGGCACCTCTACTACCTTTGTTTTCTTGATGCGCACAGGCAGTTTATCTGTATCCTCATGTTGATAGGCAGCGCACATATTTACAATAGGACATTCCCCACAACGTGGAGTTTTTGGAATGCACACAGCAGAGCCAAAGTCCATCAAGGCTTGGTTAAAATCACCAGGTCGATCGTGAGGCAAAGTCTCCTCTACGATAGCCGTAATAGCCTTTTTACCCTTAGTACCCAAGATATCGTCAAAGATGCGATATAAACGAGCATAGATGCGCAATACATTGCCATCTACAGCCACTTCTGGTTCGTTGTACGCCATAGATAATACAGCTCCAGCCGTATAAGAACCTACGCCCTTTAGGGACTCCATGGTCTTACGATCATGAGGCACGATACCGCCGTAATTTTCAACTACGTCCTTTACACCGAGGCGCAAGTTACGAGCACGGCTGTAATAACCAAGCCCTTGCCAAGCATGAACCACCTCATCTTCGGAAGCCTTTGCCAAATCCTCTAAAGTTGGGAATAGACGCATCCAATTATCATAATAGGGCTTCATCGCCTCAATGCGAGTCTGCTGGCTCATCACCTCGGAAACCCAAATCTTATAAGGGTCCCCACAATCGCGCCACGGCAGTTCCCGTTTATGCACATCATACCACGCCAATAGCTGTGGTACCCACTTTGGGTTCTTTTTATCAGTCATATTACCTCAAAATAGTATAAATTATGGAGCATATTACCACTCTCATGGTCATATAGCCCCTTTTTACATTTTAAAATCCACCAAACCATCATTTTGATGTTAGTAAATATATGTTAATAATTAAATAGGTATACACTAAAATTCGTCGGCATAGTATAAAGAATACCTATATTCGACAATATAACGCAAATAATCTATACGTATCAGCCGTTAATATACAGATCAATACGCGCCAAGTGTTCGCTTTCAAGAACGGTATCGACAGTGGTCAAATCCATCTTATCCACCATACTATTATCTCGACCAAACACGATAGGCCCTTTTAATTTCTTTCCATCTAACAACATCGGCAACCATCTGCGGTCACCATCCCACATATGTTCATAAGGAATTTGATTTGGTTCTAGCCAATGAGGCTCCATTTCGTCTGTTTCCTCTACATCGCCTGTGAAAGCACGCAAGAAATACACATAACTCACGTGCGTTAAGCTTTCATCAAAAGGAAATTGAAAATCAAAAGCCGCTACACATTCTAAGTCTTCGACACGTCCTTGAAGGCCAGATTCCTCATAGAGTTCGCGAATGGCACACTCTCGGAAGCTTTCACCATCATCAAGTTTACCACCGAAACCATTATATTTATTAGCCCCAAAACCACGCTTCTTACGCCCTAACAATATACGATTTTGTTCATCAATGGGAAATACGAGCGTCGTTGGTTTCATAGGGCCTCCTTAGTCACAAAAATAACACACTATTATTATACCATTATTTCATGTACGAATGCGCTAGTTGTGGTATGATTAAGAGTATAGAATTTCTTACAAGGAAGGAGGCACATGATGAACAAACCACTTAGATTTAATATCGAATTAGGACGGACAAAGCCCGTCAATATTCGCAATGAACAAGTGCGTTGTCCCTTCTGTGATCGTTCCAAATTAACGGATATTCTCGATACATCAGGTCATATTATATGGCTCATGAACAAGTATCCTGTATTAGAAAAAACTTGGCCTACCGTCATTATCGAAACGGAAACTGACGAAGGCGAATTTTCTACCTTACCTACAGACGAAGCCGCCCATATTCTCCAATTTGGTCTCGATAAATGGCGCGAAACTCGTCAGCGTAAAGAGTTCAAATCCGTACTCTTCTTCAAGAATCATGGCTATATGTCCGGTGGCTCTATTCGTCATCCTCACAGCCAAATCATAGGCCTTGAGAATTACGATTACCACAAAGATATTACGGCCCAAAATATGGAGGGTTGGCTCTTGCACGAGGATCAAGATGTACGCATCACCTTGTCTACCCATCCGATTATCGGGTTCTTTGAGTACAATATTCGCTTTAAACCAGATACACCGGTTCGTGCTGTAGCCCTTCGACTACAGCAAATTTTGCGCTATGTATTGCATAGTGTAGCAAACTTTAGCCAGTCCTATAATTACTTTGTATATAATCTTGAGGACGGCTATGATTACATCAAAGTAGTGGCGCGCTATGTAACGACGCCCCTCTATGTAGGATACAAAATACCACAAACTTGCGATGAGGGACGAGCTGCTAAAATCAAGCACGATATTATGCCTTATTTTCAAGCTACTAAATAGCTCTAACCATATACCGTACATAATTTGATATATAATTTGATATATGGTTTAACCATACATATTTGAAAGGATTTTTATGAAAGTATTTGCCATCGGCGACCTCCATCTATCTGGCAATCCTCCCACAAAGCCGATGGATATTTTTGGTCCTCACTGGAATGATCACTGGGCCCGCATCAAAGAGCATTGGAATGCCAATGTAAGCGATGAAGATATCGTCTTTCTCGTAGGTGACATGAGCTGGGCTCTCCGCCTTGAAGAAGCGGCCTGCGATTTACAAGAAATTGCATCTCTACCTGGTAAAAAATATATGATTCGCGGCAACCATGATTATTGGTGGGCATCGGCGAACAAGATGCATAATCTCATGGGCGACGCTATTACCTTTATACAAGGTCACGGCACCGCAGAACTCATCCAAACCGAAGAAGGTCCGCGCCTTATTGCATTCGGAGGAACGCGTGCCTACCTCTGTCCTGGAGACTCCCACTTCTCTCCGGAAATGGACCAATCCATTTACGATAGAGAATTGATGCGTACCGAAGCGGCACTTCAAGAAATGGATAAAGCAATACATAAAGTGCTTAAAGAACTCAGGACGGAAACAAAGGTCTGTATAACAGAATCATCCGGTTCTAAAAAGTCCTATTCACCAACACCTGATTCTATTATAGATATAGAGACTATTCCTGTAACAAAGTTATTGTTGCTACATTACCCTCCATTTAACGAATCCAACGCTCCTTCTGGCTTTACGGACCTCATGGAGCAATATATGGTAGATATCTGTATCTTTGGCCACTTACACGATCAAATTTCCTTTAACCGGATTCCAAAGGAATTTGGTACGACAAAACTAGAATTGGTATCTGCAGACTATCTAGATTTTAAGCTAAAGCAAATTATCTAAGGAGAGACCATGAGTCGTATTCATAAAGAACATTTACAAGCTGGCTATATCTTTGGTGACAATGTTAACCAAGAATATATTTACTTGCCTTCTGGTGAGGTAGGCACGGAGCATCCGTTAGCAGTCCTAGAAACACCAACGAAGCGCGAAGATATTACATTGGACGAAGCAGTCCATATGATTGATACCCTAACACTAAAACGTTGTAGCCACCCTACACTAGGTAAAAAATCATTTTAATAACGCCATCAATAATGTAATTAATTGAACAAAATAATAAAATAGCGGATAGTTGACTATAATCTGCACTCCAGAAAAGGATCATAATTTCTGATTTCTGAAAGTGCAGATTGTTATTAACTCAACTATCCGCTAGATGAAAAGAGGCTGTTTATCACGGCCTCTTTTGTTTTTTCTTTAGTTTATAAAAGAACTATTTTGTTGTCTTCCTTTTAGTTTAAAAGGTTATTTCAAGACAAGTAATTACTTCGCATTACGCTCGATATGACTACCGTAAACATCTCTGTAATCATTAGTTTGCTTATTGTCTTTATTGTTTACACGAAGTCGTTCTACCTTATGACGGTCATTGTCTTTACCCGAGATTCGATCTACACGAGTGCGATCCAAGTCACGAAGACGAGCCAATTCAGGATTAAATTCGTTAATTGCACGTCCCATTTTGCCATCAATTGGAGCCCCCAATTGTAAAGCACGGTAAATAATCGCAGCATATTCATAACGAGTCATCGCACGATCGCCTTTAAATTCGCCATCAGGATAGCCTTCAACAAGACCTTTATCAGCCAAGTCTTTTACATATTCATAAGCCCAGTGATTAGCTGGTACATCAGGGAAGTTCACATCTTTCATTTCATACTGAGGAGCCATTCCCATGGATGCCTTCATTTGTTGAATCTCTACATTTTGGGCTTTTACAATGGCCTTTAAGTCTTGAACCTCTTTAGCCAAAGCTACTCTAGATGTAGATACACCATTTTTTTGACCTAATTTCAATGAAACGCCGGCATTGACCATGTTTTCACCGTTACCCATGGATCCAGCTACGCTGAACATAGTGTCTTCATTTGGTCTGTAGAAAGCACCTAATGCCATCGCATTTTCACCGGCATAGTTACCGTAACCAGCCGCAAAATTCCATTTATCATCAGGATCAAAATCCAATGGATGAATAGCCGCTAATGCAGCCGCACCAGCACCAACTTTTCCTATTTTGCTATTTAATAGGTTCACACCATTACTAATACCGCTAGTAGCTTGATACAATTGGCTACCGTTAACGGCATCTTTAGATGTAGCGGATACTTCACCATCGGCTACATTAGTGATTTTATTGCCACCATTATTTAGACCTTTATTGTCCAAAGAAACATTACCAAATTTAACTTTATCTACAGATACTTTGTAATCAGTACCACCAGCAGCATTTGTGCTTGTAGTTACAGTTACATTATTACCTGCAGAAATGCTAGTATGTTTTTTAGCTTCTTTTAATGCTTCTGTGGCTAAAGTCTTATTATATTCAATACGACGTTCATGACTTTCGATACGCTCACTATGATTTTCAATTCGAGCATCATGATTATCAACACGATTATCTAAATAATCTAAACGCTTATCTTGATTGTCAATACGTTTTTCTTGATTATTCATACGTTCAGTTTGATTTTTTAATTGAATGTCATGATTTTGAATTTGATCTTCATGACGAAGTAAATCAGCATCTTGACGAAGATTTTCTTTAGTTAAACGAGTAATTTGATTATCATGATTTACAATTAATTTATTATGTTTTTCTAATTCTTGACTATGTCCATTTAAAATATCTTCATGTTTTTGTAAGACATCTGTATGATCTTTTAATTTTCGTTCATTGTCGGCAATTTTTTCTTTATTTTTATCGATTTCATTAATATTATTTTGAATTAATGTATTGTGATTATTAAGAATTCCGCCCACTGTATTTGCTACTGCATATAATTGACTACCATTTATAGCATCCGTGCTATCAGAAGATACTTTCCCAGATGCTACATTAATCACCTGACGTTCTTTACCAGATGCACCAACACTCGTAACGCCGTTACGAGCTGACCCTACCCCAGCAAAGCCGGAATAGTTAATACCATTTATATTAGCTTGTGTTTCTGTTGTGGCAGCTCTATCGGTAGATGCATTGCCTAAGAGAACACTATTTCCTTGTGTTGACGTCACATTACTGCCCAGTACATATGTATTTGCTTGCGCTACGTTATTTCTAACCCCAAAAGCGCCAGAATCAATGCCAGAGACAGAATTACTGCTACCAATTCCAACTCCACCACGTGCAGTAATCGTATTACCTGAACCTAGTGCAACAGCATTTGCAGCACCAGCATTAGCATTATTACCTACAGCAGTTGCACTCTCTTCAGCTTTTGCATTATATCCAACAGCTACTGAACGATTTCCCTTTGCTCTAGCATCATTACCATATGCTGAAGAGAAATTACCAGATGCCTCAGCATTAAAGCCAGTAGCGGTACTTGAAATACCACTAGCCTTTGTGCTATTGCCAACCGCTGTAGAAGCTTCAGCAGATGCTTTAGCGGATGAACCAAAGGCATTTGAATTACGCCCTGAAGAGACTGATCCATGACCTATTGCAGTAGCATTTTCACCTTCTGCTCGTGCACTCCGACCAATAGCATTAGTATTATTAGCAGTTGCCTGTGCACTTCGTCCGATAGCTAGTGAAGTCTCACCAGATGCGGTAGAAGACTGTCCTACAGCAGTTGAATATGAACCGGATACCGTATTTCTGAAACCTACTGCTAAACTATGGTCACTGGTAACCGTATTTTCATCACCAAAGTGACGTGAATACTCTGTCGGATTTCCTTGTGCTTCTACATGTAATACAGTTCCCGTACCTAACGCAAGTAGTATTGCCAATGATAATGCAACTTGTTTGCTTTTCATCGTTTACTATTCCTCCCTACATCTAAAATTATAAATACAACGGATAATATATTATCATTTATAATATATATTCAACAAAACTCAGCATAAAATACGTCCGTTATTAAATAATGTATTATCATTATCCTTAACTATTATTGTACTTTAAATATTAAATGAAGTAAACGAAATTTTTAATAAAATCGATAAAAATATCAATTTTATCGATAAACAAAAATTCTACCAAATTCATCATACTATAAATTAATAGCATAATAACAATATAAGGAGATAAGATTTATCTTATCTCCTTATATTGGCTATATTAACTATATTCATTATATTAGCTATACTAATTATTCTAGTTATATTGTTTGCTTTAGCTATATTACTTAGAATAGCTATATTAGTTATTCTAACTATTCTAGTTATATTAACCTATTAGCCCAAGAATCCTCCATGGCCCATAGCTATACAATCTTTTTTGGTGATTTCATCATCTGCGATGAGGCGTGGCACGAGTTCATCAAAGGCAGTTGGTTTACTAAATAATACACCACCTGGTACACCAAGGATTGGTGTGCCATCTGCACAGTAAGCAATGCAAACCATGGACCCTGGTAATACAGGCAAACCATAGGTAACAACACGATCTGCATAGCGTTTAATCGCACCTGGTGTTAAATCATCAGGGTCTACGCTCATGCCGCCAGTACAGAAAATGATATCGGCACCCGCCGCTTTTACCTTGTCGATAGCCGCCACGATATCGTCTGTATTATCTGTTACAATTTCATGAGCTACCTTTGTAACGCCAAATTCTGCACAACGTTCTTCAATGATTGGGGTGAAAGCATCTTTAATACGACCTTCAAATACTTCAGATCCAGTCGTAACGATACCCATAGTTTTGCGTACGAATGACTTCACATGTAGTAAAGGCTCGCCGTTAACAATTTTCTTTGCTTCCTCTACTTGTTGTTCTTCTAACAACAATGGAATACAGCGCATGCCTGCTAGTTTATCACCAGCTTTCACAGGTGTATTATTAAATCTTGTTACAATAGTCAGCTCACCAATGCTATTGATAGCGTGTAAGCGTTCCACATCAACCTTGAAAAGACCATCTACATCTGCAATGGCTTCAATTTTACCTTGTGCCATAGGGCCATCGTGCATGTTTTCACCGCCTGCCATATGGTATAAAGCACGAGCTACATCCTCTTCGTGCAAGAACCCCTCATCTTCTGGCTCCATTACAAATACATGTTCCTTGCCAAGATCCAAGAGTTTAGGAATGTCCTCTTCTGTAATTACATGTCCACGGCGGAAGGGCGTGTCTTTCACCTCACCGATGACGATTCTTACGAGATCGTGTAATAATATTTGCCCTACGGCATCTTGTGTTCTAATAGATTTCATAATATCTCCCAAATCATTAATAACAAAATATACTATTGTATAACATCAAAATGTATTTAATACTATTATTCAATATTAATATGTTTAAATAGTACAGAGTAGACGCACTAATAGCATACCAACCCAACAGAGGATTAAGCCCCCTACGACTTGTACTGCACCGTACCATAATGCTTGTACATAGGATTCAGCCATCATAAGCTGTAACATTTCAAAGGCAAAGGTTGAAAAGGTGGTAAATGCACCTAGTCCACCTACAACGAGGAAAAATCTCGCCCATTGAGGTAGATCTGGCTTTTGCATATAAAGGCCTAAGACTAAACCGATAATGAGGCAACCAACGAGGTTTACTACTACCGTACCATACGGAAACGAGCTGACCTTTGTCATCACCCATTCACCGAGAGCCATACGGCATAAGGCCCCAGTAGCGCCACCGAGGGCAACGGCTATGTATTTTTCCATATTGCCTCCTGTACTCAAAATAACATACTAGATGGTATGCTCACATTACTATAGCATACATGTAATACTACTTTCACAATTCGTGTAATTATCTGTAATAACCGATAATTATCTAGTTTTCTATATTAGTCAGATGCTAACAATCTCAGTATACTATATTTAGAGAGTAGGGAAAAGGAAGGAGTCCCTATGAACCCCTCGGCTACACCGCTCACCGAACTGCGGATCAACACGTACGAAGACCCGGTTTTACAACATCAATATGTTTGTTTAGGTCATAAAATTGCCATCATTCGAGTATCCCTAAATATGTCTCAACAAGAGTTAGCTCGTCACATTGGTATCAGTCGTAGTTATTTAAGTAAATTAGAATGTGGTACAGGCATCTCAGGCATGTCTTTAGAAATTCTTTTTAAAATCGCTCAAGCCTTTCAAATCAACGTAGGTCAGCTCGTAAGACTGCGTGTTGTAGATTATAAAAACTGTAATGCGCACCTAACATCACACTATAAACGGCTAGAGCTTCTGAACCACACCAAGAGAACGTCTCGAAATCAAACAAAAGAAAACTAGTCCAATAGTCTAAAACAACGGTTAATTAAATACAACAAATGATAACTAATTTATATCAAGATGCTCTAAATACTCTAAATGAAAATTGAATTAGATATTCAAAATAATAATCAAAAAAGCTCCGCCATTGGCGGAGCCTCTCATATGTAATTATGCCCATTGCATCAGCAGGCATTATACTTCATTAAGTTTTTTATGCTGTACTTCCGCATTTGCTTTTTTGAAGATAAATGCATTGTTGATATGCTGACGCATAGCTGTTTCTGCAGCTACTTCGTCGTGACGTTCAATAGCGTCTACGATTTGATCATGCTCATCATCACAGTCATGTGTACGTACAGCATTGAAAGAACTGATGTACATGTCACGATTAACGCGTTCACGGAAACCTGCTAGATAATCTACAATGCGTTCATTGCCAGAGTAATGAGCAATCATTGTATGGAATCGGCTGTTTACATCAACACGTTCTGTGGCATCTTCAATTTCATGCATTTCTTTACAAAGGGTTCTTAGCTCTTGTACTTGCTCAGGTGTAGCATGACGAGCACATAATCTAGCACCAAGTCCTTCCATTACTTCACGAACTTGGTAAAGTGCTACGATTTCTTCTGGCGTGTCAGCTTTTACAGTAACACCTTTCCAAGGAACGATAACTACGAGATTATCTTTAGCCAATTTGCGGAATGCCTCACGCACGGGTGTAGCACTCACTTGTAATTGTTCTGCAATCTTTACTTCGTTAAGCTTCTCTTGAGGCATCAATTCGCCTGTTAAGATAGCTGTTTTTAATGTTAAATATACTTGTTCACTGAGAGGTAATCTTTCGATAGAATCCACTGCGGACAATTTGTATTTATCTTTTGAACTTTGTCTTCCCATTACTAGCCCCTAAACCTTACTAACCATTCATGCTTTCAGACTTTCAAAGAACGGTTAAAATGAGTATAATATAGTATACAACATATCTTAGACAGTATGTTGTGCGAAATTAAGTGCATACATTACAATTATAGAACTCATCATTAAGACTGTCAATTTAACTATAGATAATAGCTATATCTCATTTTTGAAAGTAAGGAAGTATACTATGAGCCGTTGTTTGATTATCATCAACCCTGTCTCAGGAGGCGGTGCAGCGCGCCGTTACGCCCTCGATTTACAATGGAAATTGAGTACATTGTTCGAAACGATTGAGGTCAAATTCACCAGAGGCGAAGGCGATGCTACACGTTTCGCTAAGGACGCTTGTGAGCGCGGGTTTGATGCCGTATTCTGCATGGGTGGTGACGGCACTGTTAACGAAACCGTTAATGGTATTGCCCAAGGTGGATTCTCCTGTACCTTTGGGTTTATCCCCGTTGGTACAGTAAATGATATGTCTCGTGCGCTCGGTATTCCCCAAAACCCAACGCAAGCTATCAGGCGTATCGATATCAATGAAACTCGAACCATTGATATCGGCCGTTGTAATGATCGGTATTTCTGCAATAACATTGCAGCTGGCGTTATTCCTAAGGTTGTAGATGAAGTTACGCCAAAGGAAAAAAGCATACTCGGCCCTCTCGCGTATTTCTTGAGAGCAGGCCAAGCATTGTTCACTACAAAGGACTACACGTACCGCATCAAAACAGAGGACGACGATTTCATTTGCAAATCCCCTCTCGTTTTAGCCCTACTTACCAATGTAGTCTCTAGCTTTGAACGTTTTATGCCACAAGCCTCAGTAGATGATGGTTATATGCGTATCATTATCTTCAAGGAATATTTTATCCTCGATATCCTCAGCGTATTACCACTCATTATCAGTGGTGCCATTTATAATTCTCGTTATACAACGACATTAACTGTGAAAAAAGCTCATATCGAACTTCTATCTGACGTCGATGATTTATCGACTAATATGGATGGTGATGCAGGTCCGAATATGCCTGTGGATATTGAAGTATTGCCACGCGTACTCAAAGTATTTGCACCTGCAAAACACAAAAAGAAAAAAGCCTTAAATCTGCCTAAACTACCACATATATAACAAGTAATTGGTAACACAAAAGCTCTCTATCAACGGATAGAGAGCTTTTGTGTTTATTAATTTATTAGAATCTATGCTCATTAGTCCACAATGATTGCATCATGCAAGCGGAAGCTATAAATATAGCATGCTTTCACGGGCATCCCCGTCAATCGCTGCAAGGCCTCTTTATAGAGGTCCATTTGGATTTTATAGCGCTTGATGAGTTCTTCTCCGGATGTAACGCGATCCGTTTTGTAATCTACGAGAACCCATTCGCCATCCTCCTCAAAGGCCGTATCAATAATACCTTGAAGGAACAGATTTTCCCCGTCCTCTAAGGTATCGTATACGCGTTTTCCTTCAAAGAGCATGCTAAACGGCAACTCTCGCTCGATACGTTTTGTATTGATAAGGCGCTTACCAAGATCAGAGCTAAAAAATTTATACAAACTCGTATCGCTTAATAAATTCCGTTCTTCCTCTGTAAAAGTCCCATTCGCCACCAGTGCATCGAGTTCTTTCGTCAAAGAAGCTTGCGTATACGTCACAAGAGGTAGCCATTGCATAGCCACATGCATCAAGGTCCCCCATTGAGCACTGGTTAATACATCATCTTCAGACTGTAATGCTTGTGGCTTTCGACCGAATACGGAGTTTGCTAGGTCATCTGCTGAAACTTCTACCGTTGCAATCGGTTCATTCAAAGTATCAATAGTTCCTGCTTCAAGTTCTCGTTCTTGGAATCGTCGTTTCAATTCACTAACGGAGATTTTTGCGGTTCGGCGAGTAGCATCATTGTACGGATAGCTATAGTTAAATCGATCCACGATTTCCTGCGGTAATTCTACGGAATTAACAGCTTTTAAGTCCCGCACCTTGTTGATGGTTGTCTCGTCGATATCCGCTTTGTAATCGAGATCACCATAAAGAGAGCCATCATGGATTTCAACCTTTAAACGACACTGTTTATCCGGTAAATCAAAATAGGTTGGCCCTTCGTACTCGATGGCTACGCGCAATGGATTGCCACCATCTAAATGACGAGCAAAGCCCATGATTATCCAATCTAGATAGGTATTAGCTTGTGTAATAATATCTGTCGGTAACTGTTGAGTTTCTACGGAAGCCGCATTTTTAATGAGCTCACCTATGGTGCTTAACACACCTTTAGAATTTTTAAAGCCTTTAATAAAGCCTGTCATGAACAGCTTATCTCGTGCCCGTGTTAAGGCAACATAGAGAATGCGCTGTTCCTCCGCCTTAAGGGCTGCTTCTTTTACGTCTTTCACATAAAACCAAGGCATGGTTGGGAAGGATACTCGAATATCTGGGAAATACCCTTTCAAACCAAGACCTGCATTTTTATCGATAAGAAGCTCTGAACGCAAGTCCATCATGTTGAATCTTTTTTGTACACCAGATAGAAATACTACAGGAAACTCAAGGCCCTTACTCTTATGGATGGTCATGAGGCGCACCACATTATCCGCCTCGCTCACCACATTGGCAAGAGGCATATCTTGGTTGCTGTCGCGCAAGCTTTCCACAAAGCGCAAGAACCTAAAGAGCCCACGGAAGCCAGAGGCTTCATAGCCCTTAGCTCTATCGTATAAGGCGAGCACATTGGCACGACGAACGAGGCCATTCGGCATAGCGCCCACATAGTTTACATAGTCTTGAGATTCGTAAATATCCCACAGCAAATCGGTCACGCCGTGACGACGCGATAAGGTGCGCCACCTTTCCATATGCCCAATAAAGGCCAATAAACGCTCATCTTGAGCCTCTTGTGCATAGGCTGGCATAAGAGACCATAAGGAGCCCTCACCAGACAGGCGCAATGCACCTAGTTCGTTGGCATCAAGGCCTACCAGGCCAGAGTGCAACACAGCAGCCATCGGCAAATCTTGTTCAGGATTATCTATGATGGATAACAACGCCAATAAGAGTTGAATCTCTTGGGCTTCAAAGTAACCGTCTCGCTCGTTTACCACCGCAGGAATCCCCGCTTGCCGCATGGCTTCTACGGCACGGGTGCCCCACCCCGCTAAGGATCTGCGCAAAATAGCAAAGTCTCGCCACTCGATTTGACGGAATGTGCCATCTGGATTTTGCACCTGTTTCTTGGCAGCATGGATTTCTTTGATTTTTTGAATGATGAAATCTAGCTCACGCTCGTTGTTTTCAGGGTCATCCCCTTCGTCCTCGTCGCTTTCACCAGCACCAAGGGTATCCTTACTCACATCTAAGAGCTGTAATTCCACGTCACCACCGACCCAATCCTCTGGCGCATCCTCTACGATGCGGCCAGGAATGAGCGATTCAGCCTCTGTGTAATTGAGCTCTGCCGCTTCTTCCGTCATGATTTGATAGAACAAGAAATTCGTTGCAGCCAAGATATTTTCGTGAGATCGGAAATTCTTCGCTAGGTCGATACGACGTTCTACCGCATCATTGCCGCCGTACGTATTATATTTCTCCATGAACAGAGAACTATCGGCCATACGGAAGCTATAAATAGCCTGCTTCACGTCCCCCACATAAAACCTATTATCGATGCGAGAAATCAAGTTAATAATCGTCTCTTGCACGCCGTTCGTATCTTGGTATTCATCAACCATGATTTCTTTGAAAGTATCTTGTAGTTCCTTCGCTACTTCAGATGGCTGAGGATCATCCTCTGTGCCAGGCTCAACGAGAAGGGCCAAGCATAGATGCTCAAGGTCGCTAAAATCCATGATGCCTTGCTCTTGTTTCATATCCCGATACGCTTGATGGAACGCAATCGTCAGTTCTACTAACCCTTCTATGATTGGATATTGAGCCTTAAACTGCTCTTGCAAGGTAGCCTCCGGAACGGTGAATATAGCGGTTTGCATAGCTTTGAGGTCATCTTTATTTTGACCACCCAAAGATTTAAACTCTGCCACCAATATAGGGTCATAGGCTTGCGCCTCTTTTGAGCCCATACGGAACTGATCTTTAATAAAGGTATCCATATGTTTACAAGCTTCCCCCATGTCGTCCCAAGTTTGAGCCGCTGAAAGCATGCCTAGTGCAGCCAGTTGATTATCGTATATGTTTTGCCATTTATGAGGTCCTGTTGGATCGAGCAAGATTTGTTCCATCCGCTCTAAGCGCTCGCGAATGCGATCGATGACAGCCATGTGATTAGACCACATATATTGACCCCACAACGTATCACTAGGGTTTATGTCCATCGCCTCTTTATAAGGCTCTAAGGCTTTGCGTAGCCATCCATCGGGATTGGCGAGGGACATGGCGTAGTTATACAGGGACATAATCTTCGCCGTTAAGCCTGCATCGGATTTATCATCGCTGAAGAAATCCGCTAGCTCATAGATATTATAAAGGCCCTCTTCATAGGATTTAGTTAACAAATCGGCTAATACCTCTTGTTGTAGCAATGCCATTTCTGCTTCATTGCCGATGCGCGCTGTCGGATTAATGTCGAGCTTATAGAAATAGGACCGGATTACCCATTGGCAAAAGGAGTGCAATGTAGAAATATGAGCCGAGGGCAACAGATTGAGCTGTCGTTCAAGGCGCGCTTGTAGTGCAGCATCATCTGTAGATTCCATGGCTTTAGCCAAGGCAAGGCCAATACGAGCGCTCATCTCTTGGGCCGCAGCCTTTGTGAAAGTTACAACCATGAGTTCTTGAACAGATAAGGGATTATCCATGTCCTTAAGGCGCGTAATAATGCGTTCTACGAGGACCGCTGTCTTACCTGAACCGGCAGCGGCCGCAACAAGTAAGGTCTGATTATCTAAGGAGGAATCCTTAGGCGCTATAATAGCAGACTCCTGCTCTGGCGTCCATTTAACACCCATGGTTTTCACCTCCTTCGCTACTATTATTTCCGTCATTATTGTTATTTCCGTTATTGCTGCTATTTCGGTCGTTATTGCGATTCCCATTGTTATCGCTATTTTCGTCGTTTAAGACCTCTTTCATCCGTTCTAATGCGTCATTTTCGGACAATCTAGACAAATAATTATATCGATTACGGCTAGAGTCAAAGCGACATACCGTTCTGTAATCGCAGAATGTACAAGGTCTAAGGCCATTCAATTGATATGGCTTAATCGGGAACTGCCCTTCCCCAATGTGACGACCCGTCTCAGCCATCACGTGATTTGTATAGCGGCACATTATGTCAAATTCACCTGTAGACTTAACCTTCCGCAAATCTCTGCTAGAAATGGTTTGATCTTTTTTCGTAGCAATCGGCACATAAGGCCCTCGCTTAGATCCATAGGACAAGAACTTATTGTCAATATGCGTCAACAACTCTATATCATCGGAGAAGTACCCACTGTTTTGCCAAGCATCGCTTTCATTAGCCAACGAAACGGCATCTTCATAAGATATAGGCGCATCAGCAGGGATTTTAGGGTTCTTCACGTAAGAGTAAACCACCGCCGCAGGGGACATAAATCCGCCATGTGTTTTACCATAAGCGGACTCCAAAGCCAACAGATAGGTCATGAGTTGCAGTTTAAGTCCATAATACACATCTTGGGCCGTCACATGAGCACCACCCGACTTGTAGTCGATAACCATGCCATAGGTTTGATCATCCCGTGTATATTCGTCAATGCGGTCAATTTGACCGATAAGTCGCAAGTAACGGTCTTCACCAAGAGGGACCCGAATAGGATCCCAGCCACCTTGACGACCAAAATCTTGCTCTAAATACTTCGTATCAAAATCGCTGCGCTTAGACCACTCTATGAGGCGGTCTACCGTCACATGTAATGTTCTCTGTACACGCTGTTCAATGGCCTTTTGGTAGGCATCGCTCGTTTCTTCACCTAGCTGATTTTCTTGCAAGATTTCGTCTGCCACAGTACGGCATAGATTTTCTTGTTCCTCTTCGTCGAGGTCACGCCATTGTTTGTTATTTTCTAGTAGATAATTACCTAAGCGCTCTAAATTAGCATGCAAGAACGTACCGATTTCAGGAGCTCCAAAGGAGCGTACTGGACGCGGTTCTAGTTTCAAACCATATTGGGCATAGAACTTAAACGGACATTGTTGGTATCGTTCAAGGCGCGTCACAGAACCAGACATGTAGCCCTTAGACAAGAATAGACCATTCACTAAATCCTGCGTTATGACAGGCACATCGTTGTTATCTCGAATGCCACGTGACACCTCCGCTAAACGAGGACGATAGGTTTCGCTTTCACGAGCCCAATTATAGAGGCCCCACCAAAGAGGATTAACCTCATAACCACTAAAGAGCGCACCCCAACGCTCCGATAACAATGACAGACTTTGAAGCGGGCGCCACATGTAATCTGCCTCTGTATCAGGTGCAATGGAGAGAGGAATATCTACTGCCTGATCTACGTACCCAAGAGATTCTAATCGCTTTACAACGAGGGATGGCTCAAGACCTGTTCCATCCTCACCAGAGCCCGCATAGGACAAGGTCAACGAATCGGATGCCCGTGTCATGGCGAGATATAATAGAAAATTCTCGTTGAAAGCCTTCGGCAAGGCCCCTTCTGCTAAGGTAATGCCTGCATCGGCCAATTCTTGACGCTCCTTATCCTTGATGAGGCCTTCATCTCCCATACTTTGAGGAAATACGCCTTGGTTGAGGCCCATTACGAACACCTTAGGCCACCACTGGCTGTAACCACGTTCGATAGTGGTAATCACCACATGGTCTAAAGACGGCGGAATCATAGAGTAGTTTACATCGCTAAGGCCTTCTTCGAGGAGGAGCATCATCTCATCCAGAGTCAATATTTCATCCTTCATGACCATAGAAATTTCGTCTATAAAGGAAAGAACCGCATTATACATCTGTTCATGACTAGCTTTGGATTCTTGATCACCTATAGTTTCTGCGTCCTTCGCCCATTCATAGAGCCGCTCTGGCACTTGTAAGATTTCTAATAAACCATAAAGTTGTGTACCCCACTCAGCCCCTGTATGACCCTCCGCATTAGCAGCAAAGTCAAACCATGGAGATAATATATCCATAATGGTTTGTCTTGCTTTGTTAACACGTGCTCTGCGTGGTGCATCTACGTGGCTCTCTTCATCTTGCCCCTCATGAAAGCCTCGTAAGTACGGCCAACTTTCACGTTCCCATTTATAATGATCGATGCCAAACTCGAGAACGTAGTTCTCTAACTCATCTACAGCCTCACGACTAAGAGGCATCAAGTCTGTCTTGAGCAAGAGGAACATGCTGTCCCGACTATAGTTATGACGCACGATATCAAAGAGAGCCGTCAATAGCTCACCTAATGGATGGTTTTTCATAGGCCGCTGACGATCAATAAAGTGCGGAATGCCGTAGCGAGCAAAGACCTTTTCTAAAGTGTCACCATAGGTTTCAGACTCGCGGAGCATGATACATACATCTCGGTAACGAGCCTCTTCAGATGATTCTATATAGGCTAAAATACGACGAGCCACCGCATCGGCTTCGCGTTCCCTGTTATAGCCTCGAATAAGCGGAATCGTTGCATCTGTAGTATTTTTCTTACTAGGGCTAGCAAAATAATTAGCCTCTAGTTCTTGAACGATTTGAGGGCCTCGTTTCCCATCAAAGCCAATCCAGTTGATACTAGAGCCATAACGCTCAACTAAGGTGTCGTAAATCTCTAAAGGGCGGCTGAAGAGATGCTCCCCTCGACGAGCTAAATTTAACGCCTTTGGGGCCATCGGTAAATCGATAGTAATAACGGCTTCCTTTGCCAAGTCAAACAAGGTATAAATCAGCTCGTAATGTGTGGGCGTAAACCAATGAAAACCATCGATAAAGACGTGGCTATTCTCCATGAGAGGAGATTGTGGCAAAGCCTCTACGATTTCCATGATAGGATCGATGTCGCGCTCCCCATGACGACTGAGTTCCTCTTCATAAGCAGACATACAGATAGCTAGCTCGCGTAATTTCTTTTGTAATACATTATTTTTAACAGATTCTGCCCCTCGTTCTAGGTCAGCAGGGCCTACACGAAAGGCGCGGAATTCAGAAAAGAGCTGTTGCAATACGGAGGAAAACTCAGGCCGCTTTGTAGCCTGTTCTAACAGCCCCAGTTCCTTTTGCTTTCGTTTCATTACAAGGCGCAACAACATAGACCGGCCAAAGCTTGATAAACTTGATTGACCAGCCCCTTTTGAGCCTATCGATTGATATACCTGATAACCCAAACGCCCAAAGCCTACGATACGAACTGTAGTAAAACCTTTTTCAGGCATAAATTCAGCTAGCTCTCGTTCTACCCGATAGGTGGCAGGTTCAGGAACAAGCAAAATTATTGGTTCTCCTGGACAATCTGTCATGACCTGACGGATGCGCTCATATACGGCACGTGTCTTGCCTGATCCAGCCCGTCCATAATAGACGCTAATACTCATGAGACCTCCCTAGTGAAACTTTCACCATCTCAATTGATGTAATTCACAAATATATGTTGCTCATATCATTTAACGCATTAGATATAGCACTACACAAATTAGTTGTAGCACTATACGAATTAGATATAGCATTAAACGAAATTTTTCGATATAATAAATTACTATACTGATTATTATTATATAGTAATATGACATTCTATGGCTAATTGTACAATATTTGACTCATTTGATTATATTTATTTATAATTAAGATAATATTTTATATTTTATTTACAATTAGCATGAATTCCTATATAATACAAGTTAGTATCTGTGTTATTTGTAAAATCATGTATTTAGGAGTAAATTATTATGAACAAAAAACATTTAGCAACTGCTTTTGCAGTGTTTGCAGCGACAACGATGTCTTTCTCTGCTTTTGCTGCAACTATTGATGCTAATGCACGCGCTTACGAACGTGCTTCAGCAGAACAATATTCTTATCCTGCACCACAAGTGGCTACGCCAGCTTACCAAACTAGTTATGCCACAAGTGCACCACGCCCTGGCTACAAACCATTGCCAGCAGTGCCTTATACAGCAGGTGATATGGCTCAACAAATGCCTGTATCTAAAGAATTAGGTGATCCAATCTTTGTGGCACCACAAACAACAGCTGTAGGTCTTCAAATCATGGATCCTATCCCTACTGAAGCCCAACCTGTATACCAAGAAACTGTAAACTCCGTAACAGCTAATGGCAACGGCAGCTCCTACGTTTCTCGCTACAAAGCTAACCAATTGAACGCTTTCGACTTGTTGTTAAATGGTAAAACTTACACATATGACTTGCCTGCATACACTAACGGCTACCAAGTGAAAACTGCTAGCTCTTACAACCGTGCTGGCAACGGTGTTGCGAATGTATTCTCTACAAACGTAATCACTGAAGCAGTTGTAAACAACAACTCTTTGCGCATCACTGTAAACATGACTCAACCAACAGCTGTAGCAGCTGCTAAATTGCATTCCATGCAACAATCTGGTCAAGTAGCAAGTGGTGAAGTAGCTGCATTGTTCGCTTACAATGAAAGCTATGATGGTGTAAAACAAGCAGCCCATTATGATATTTTTAACAACAACGGTCGTTACATCGTTGTTAAATCCGGTGCTGTAACTGTACCAAATGGTGCGCAACACCCTTATGCAACTGCATTATTCGCAGTAACCGAAGACACTGTAGCAGCTGTAACCGTATCTGGCAACACTGCTGAAGCTTCTGATTTAGTAAAAGGCACTGCATATGCAATCGCACAATCTGCTAAGGTGTCCAACAATAAAGTATCTACTAAATCTAAAAAATAATTCGTTACGAATTTAATTGTATCTGGTGAAAGCCCCCAACTTTCGCTAGCACAAAAGGCTATAAATCACTAACTCCCCCAATGAGGCAACTCATTAGGGGAGTTTTTATGTTCTTTATATTACAGTTGCATTATAGTCCCGTTACAGTCGTATTATAGTGCCGTTATAATCGCGTAAAGACCTCTAATACCTTATACGCCATTAATCGATAACCGCGCTCGTTGGGATGTACCTCTCCAGCAAAGACAATTTGTCCAATTTGATCCGCTTCAAACAAGGTGGTATAGAAATCTATGACCTTAATATTACGCTCCGCTGCGTAGGCTTTTAGCTGTTCATTAACCTCTCGTACAACCAGATTTAATCCATCCATGTCGCTATCAATTTGAGTTTCTAAACCGATGATTACCATCCCTTTTGTACTAGCCAGCTCAATAGCTTTCACCAAAGTCTTGTACACATAGGTACTATCTCGACCTTGTAAAATATCGTTAGTGCCACACATCAAGAAAATATGACGTGTTGGATCGGATACAGCAGTAACCGCCCAATTTTCAATATTATAAATCATCCCCTGTACAGAGCAGCCATCTTCACCGTAGTTTGTAAAATTAACACCCTCTATGGACGCATCACAGATTTCGACCCAACCGCGTCCATATGGCACATCATAGCCACGCGTAATGCTATCGCCAAAACAGATGATTTCCATTTACATCCCTCCTGTACTATGACTCAATCATATAATAAAAGAACACCATACACAATATACATATTAATTACAAAAAAGGACCCGTTTTAATCTACCCTCCAATTAGACGCAATTTTTAGAAGGGCAGTTCATTTACGGATCCTTTTATATTATTTAAGACGAATGAAGAACAATGCACATGCACCGATGATCGGCGCTATGGCGATAGACATCAAGGACATTTGGTAGCTACCCGTCATAACGAGGACATTCCCCAAGAGTAGTGGCGCCAAGAGAGCACCGATTTGATTAAACAAGTTTACAAAGCCCGCTGTTGTGCCGCGCAAATGAGGTGCTGCAGACTGAACTACTAAAGCATTGGTCAACGCACTATGCATGAAGGCACCAATACCGAGGATTGGACCTGTTACAAAGAGCATATTTGGATTTACCGTACTTGCAAACAAGATTAAAGCGGGCGCAAATAAGAACATAACGAGCGCCGCTAAATGGTTCTTCTTAATTGGCAAAATATCAGATAAAATACCGATCGTTGGTTTCGCAATTAGCGCAGCCGTACCGAACACGCTCATAACTTGACCTGCATAGATAGCAGTTACACCTAATTGTTTAACCATGTACAAGTTCGCCCATTGCGTTACGCCCCAAGTCGTACCTGTTGCAAAGAAGCCTGCAATGGCCAAACAACGAATGTTGCGGTTGGAAATGATGTGCTTCAAGTTTTCTACTAAGGACGTTTGGCCTACGCCAAGTTTAGCAGCCGCTGCAGAAGCCTCGGCTTCTCGTTGTGCTAGGATTTCTGCACTTGGCTTACGCACCGTGAAGTAACATAACACGAGTACTGCCAATGGCAAGATAGCTGTAGCAAGGAATGCCGTTTGCCAACCGTAATGTGTAGCTACATATGGAGCGTAAAGGTTTACCGTAGTAATACCAAAGGAAGTACAACTCATGAAGATACCTACGGCCGCACCGCGTTGGTTAGGACCGAAGTGATCGCCGATAGCACTCAAGCAAGAAGCTTGTACAGGACCAGACATAACGCCTAACAAGAAACGCAAGCCCCAAGCCATGGTATAGTCTGTAATGGTACTCATCAAAGCTGTTACAGCGGCCATACCGATCAAACTAAACAAGATGGTGCGTCTGTAACCGATTTTATCGGCTAAGATGCCGCCTGGTAATACCGTTAACGCATAACCAAAGTAAAAGGCCGAAATATGTTGAGCCCCCATCTTAGCTGTGAAATGCAACGCCTCATTGAGGATAGGCATAACAGATGCCCAAGACAAGCGCATAACAAAGCTCAACAAGAACGTGAGCCACACACTAAGGAGAATTAAAATCTGAGTTCGCGAGAAACTAAGTCGATTCATACGAGCTCCTTTCTACAGAATATCTAATAAATATATCGATAGCATATCATAAGTGAGTAAAGATTGGCTACATAAAACTATTCTCTCTATCGTCAATTCTCATTTACTTTCACCTATGCTATACTGAAAACAATAAAGAGTCTTTGTTGTTAATATTCATAGTATAATTTAGTATCTCCAGCAATATAACTATAGATGCTAAAAATATTACTAATCTGTAATTACCCGCATAGGAGATTGTATTATGTTTTTCTTTAATGATATTCAGCCCATAGGCAATAATACTGAAAACTCTTTCGACTCTATCAAACAAATTGATGCTAATGGAAATGAATTTTGGTATGCACGAGATTTACAAGCTATTTTAGAATATACAAAATGGGATAACTTCTTAAATGTTATTGAAAAAGCCAAAATAGCTTGTCAAAATAGCGAATTATCTATTTCCGACCATTTTGCCGACGTCGGGAAAATAGTACATGTTGGGGTTGCTAATAGAGAGATACAAGATATTGTATTATCTAGATATGCTTGTTACCTGATAGCGATGAATGGCGATTCAAAAAAATCGGTTATCGCACAGGCCCAAACCTATTTTGCAGTTAAAACTCATGAACGTGAAATGCAAGAACAATTTATATCCTTGTCCGAGGATGAACGTCGATTACTAATCAGGCAAGATATAAAGGAACATAATACAGCATTATCAGAAGCAGCCAATAATGCAGGAGTTGAAACACCTCAGGACTTTGCTAAATTCCATAACTCAGGCTATCAAGGTTTATATGGTGGCTTAGGTAACAAGGAAATCCATAAGCGAAAAGGGCTGAAACCTTCACAAAAAATATTAGATCATATGGGAAGTGAGGAATTAGCGGCCAATTTGTTTAGATTAACACAAACAGAAGGCAAATTACGTCGCGATAATATTCAAGGTAAAGAAAATGCAAACATAGCGCATCGAGAAGTCGGTGCAAAAGTGCGTCAAACAATTAAAGAATTAGGTGGTACTATGCCTGAAGACCTACCTACTCCACCAAAAAGTATTAAACAATTAGAAAAAGAACAGAAAAAGTTAGAAAAAAAATAATCTCTTTCCCCATACAATTGCCATTAAAAACATTTGCTATACTGGCATATATATCAAAAAGCAATAGACTTACTTGTATCAAATGTTATAAACCATTGCCAAAACTTAAAGAAAAACTTCATGTATATACGAAAGATAATTTTGATAAATCTATCTATCAATGCTTTTATAGTCAATATATTATCAAAGCGTATCTTTATTAATTACTCATATAAATAAGATATAAATTCATGTTAAAAGCACCCCGCCATCAACATTTAACTAACGACATTGGTCAACGTGATTTACATGACCACCTTATGCAAGTCATTGCAATCATGAGAATTTCCAAAAACTGGAGTGATTTTATGAATAATTTTGAGAAGGTATTTGTTAACTTTGTTCAAGATAAGATAGATTTTGACAGTACATTTTAGTGTTAGTTTATAGAATATAAATAAAATGCCCCCATTACATACTGCATACAATGGGGGCAAATTATTTTATTCTTTTGGTGGCAAAATGGTGGCAAAATTGTGTTATAATTCGTTACAATTCGTTATAATTCCAACTCCATAATATCATTATAAACCTTTATTTTTACTGTGTTTGTTGTAGTTCGTTACAATTTGTTATAATCTGTGATAGTTGTATGTATTGGTGGCGGAGAGGGTGGGATTCGAACCCACGGCCCCTTGCGGAGTCACTGGTTTTCAAGACCAGCTCCTTAAACCACTCGGACACCTCTCCATAACGGTACTATTATATCAAATTGGTCTAATAATAAGCAACAACGTAATACGTAAATAAGCAATAATATAATACATAAGCAAGCAAAAAAGCTGACTTACAGCCAGCTTTTTCATTTGTATTTAACATTTAGTATTGCCCTAATCTATTAGTTATTTGTCATATATGTTAGAATAGGTCTTTTTTCCACATGCCGATGATAGCAATGATAGAACACACCACGGAAATACCTACTACTTCGTAGAATCCATTCGGATCATCCTGGAACGGCAACGCCACATTCGTTCCCCACAGACTGAATATGATTGTGGGCACTGCCAAAGTAATCGTAAGGGCCGCCAACATTTTCATCACCATATTAAGGTTATTTGAGATAATCGATGTAAAGGCGTTCATCATATTCATCAAGATATTAGAATACATTTCAACCATCTCGATGGCCTGTTTATTCTCGATGATAACGTCTTCCAAAAGATCCTCATCCTCTTCATACATTTTAAGCAAATGTCTATAAGTGCTGTGACCACGCAAGCGCAATAGGCGTTCCATAACAGTTCCATTCGTACGCAACGCAGAGGTAAAGTATGTCATGGATTTCTGTAATTCCAATAGTTGGAAGAAGTCTTTATTCTTCGTCGTATGACGCAACTGAACTTCAATATCGTCGGTACGGCGGTTAATTTGTTGTAAGTAACGTAAAAACAATGTGGCTGTACGGTACAAGATTTGGAACAAGAACCGCGTCTTTTTATATGTATAGAATGTAGACAGTTGGTTTGAAATGAACGGATACAACACCTCGGATTCTTCAAGACATACAGTAATGAAGAAGTCAGGCGTCAAAAAGATGCCAAGTGGCACCGTATCGTACATATCATTACCGCGAATCGCAGGAATGTTGATAACCACGAAAATATAATTATCCTCTAATTCCACGTGAGAACGTTCTTCCATATCGAGAGCGGTCTTTAAAACGTCCGTTGGAATTTCCGTCAAAATATTGATGAGGGACAACTCATCGGGGTCTGGGTTCACCAAATTTACCCAAGAACCTTTTGTGGCATCTGATACAGTGCAGTCTGAAACCAACTCTTCTTCTATGTGTTTGTACACCGTGATCATGCTATCCCTCCTTCCAACGAACATATAGTAATCATCTAATAAATTATATACTATTTTATAGCTATTATTCAATTCAATTGTGAAAGTTTTGTTTATATAGTATATACATAAACCGCTTTATGTCTATTAACAATGCACAACTGTATATGTTAAAAGCATCTCAAAACTATTCTTATATCAAATCTACAAAAAAATCTAGCAAACAGATAGATTGATAAAGCTGCTAAACTAAAAAATCCACCAAAAGATTAAACCACTAAAACTTACAGTGAGTAAGCATGCAAACAAATAATCAGCAATATATCATTAGGTTAAATCTTATAAAAATAACCTCTATACTAGCTTATCGCTAATATAGAGGTTATTTGTTTTATCCTACTCTGTCAAATCAGAATCATGTCATTTGTTATATTTCTGCATTAATCTATAAGATTACTTTCACCAAATTAACGGCGCAAGATACGAATAGAGTTCAAAATACAAAGAATGGATACGCCAGTATCACCAAATACCGCCCACCACATGGATGCATAGCCCATGAGGCCAAGCGCCATGATAAGGATTTTAACAGCAATAGCGAACACTACGTTTTGCCATGCTACACGTAATGTCGCTTTGGCCAAGTCAAGAACGTGTGCAATAGCAGTCAAAGATGGACGCATGAACACAACATCTGCCGCTTCGATAGCCGCATCAGCACCACTACCCATCGCGCCACCTACATCAGCACCTGCAAGTACTGGAGCATCGTTGATGCCATCCCCTACGAACATAGTTGGACCATATTCAGAGCGAATATCTTGTACAACAGACAATTTATCTTGAGGCAACAACTGAGCACGTACAGCACTTACGCCAGTTTCTTTAGCAATGTAATTTGCACTTGCTTCAGCATCACCTGTAAGCATAACAGTTTTAATATCTTGACCATTAAGATTAGCAATCGCTTCAGCAGAGTCTGGGCGAGCTTCATCGGCGATGATGATACGACCAAGGTATACATTACCTTCTGCTACTAATACTTCTGTGCCGTATTCAGTAGCTTCTGTTGGGTAGCCTTGAACAGCATAGCGTTCCATGAGACGACGGTTACCAACGAGGACTTGTTGACCATCAACGGTGCCGACCATACCTTCGCCTGCTAATTCTTGAACAAAGTCAGACGCTTCTACAACGATACCTTGTGCCTTTGCTTCGGAAACGATGCTTGTTGCGATTGGATGTGTAGATACTGCTTCAATAGCAGCCGCCATAGATAATAATTGAGCATTGCTCACATGGGAGCCTACAGTTTCTACGTTTTGTACTTTAAATTCACCAGATGTGATAGTACCAGTTTTATCAAGAGCTACTGCTTTCACATTAGCCAACGCCTCGATAACGCGACCACCTTTAAGCAAGATACCGTGTTTAGACGCATTGCCGATACCGGAGAAGAATGCGAGTGGCACGCTAAGCACCAATGCACATGGGCAAGAAATAACGAGGAATGTTAAGGCTGTGTAGATCCATTTATGCCATTCACCTGTAATAAGGGACGGAATGATAGCTACAGCCAATGCAAAAGCTACAACGATTGGTGTGTATACGCGAGCGAAACGCGTAATAAAACGGTCGATTTTAGGTTTAGAAGATGCTGCGTTTTCAACGGCATCTAGGATTTTTGTAACCATAGATTCTTCAAGAACCTTATCAACGCGCATCGTAATGCGACCAGATTCGTTGATACAACCAGACATGAGTTGTGTACCAGGTACAGCGCGAACAGGTACAGGCTCACCTGTTACAGGAGCTGTGTTAACGCGAGTTTCACCTTCAAGAACTGTACCGTCTAGAGGGATTAAATCACCAGGACGAACTTCGATAGTCCAGCCTACTTCAACCTTTTCAGGAGCCATAACTACGATTTCACCACCACAGCCTGTGTCTACAACGCGCACCTCTTGAGGACGCATGTCGACAGCGTTCATGATTTCTGTACGACTACGATCAGTTGCTTTTTCTTCGAAGAACTCACCAATACGGTAAAACAAGATAACGCCTACTGCTTCAGGCAATGCATCGATTGCAATGGCGCCCAATGTAGCGATAGACATCAAGAAGTTTTCATCGAATACTTCACCTTTTAAGATATTGCGACCTGCGATACGCAATACGGGGAACGCAAGAAGAATATAGGCAATATAATAAATTGGAGTTTCAATACTCTCTGGCAAGCCGATGGATGGGACAAAGGATGACAAAACTTCATAAATCATGAATAACAAACCTGCTACGATGACTACAATTGTTACAGCATCACTACCACGATCCTGGTCAGGACCATGATCATCCATAGCCGCTTTAGATTTACGCTCGTAATCCGCTACGGTTACGCCCTCTTCGATGGCATCACAAATATCTTGAATGTCACGTTTAAGCGCTTCACGGTCTTCCCAAGAGCCGGTTAATTTTAATTGATGTGTAGCAAGTGTAAAATTGGCAGTCTCTACAACATCCATTTTACGGATACGATCTTCAATTTTTGCTGCGCAGTTCGGACAGTTCAAATCCTTCAACAATAATGTTTCTTCCATGATATCTCCTTTGATAATAGTGAAAGTTTCTATCTTGTATTATAAGTTAATTTATTGTCTATTTCTAATACTTATTAGACATATCTTGTTTCATATCTTGTTATATATGTTCCTAAACATTATTCATCAGATATTTTTTATTTATATGAATATCTGTTCATATGTTTATATTACATCAAAGGAAATTAAATGTCAATACAAAATCATATTCAATATATATCAAATTTTATTTACTTTAGTTCTAACTATATTCACCTTATATCAAATTTCGTTCTACCAGGAATTTATGTGCTACATCAGCTGGCAGTTGATGTTCCGTTTCAACGGCGTAATTCATCTTCGCCATCTCTTGATCTGTAATCGTATGATTTAAACTTTCTAATACAGGCCGCAGTTCAGGATGAGCAATCAACACTTCGCTACGTACGACATTACCAGCCATATAGGATGGATATAAATGTTTATCATCTTGTAACACCGTAATCGGTGCAATACTTAATTGACCATCAGTCGTGAATATCGGCATTGCATCCACCTCACCACGACTAATAGCCGTATATTTTAGCCCTATATCCATATCTTTAGTAGCTTTAAAGCTCATGCCATACACACGTTGTAATCCAGCATAGCCATCCTCACGACCAAAGAAATCATACTCCCCACCTAATGTTAGGGATGGTGCTATACGAGCAAGATCGGAATACGTTTTTACACCATAGGCCTGAGCAATCTCATTGCGCACTCCTATGCCATAAGTATTATTAAAGCCGTACATGCCGACCCACTCAAAATTATATTCCTCTTTGTAGGCCTGTGAAAGCTCATTAAATAGGCTTTCATCATACGCATCTGTACGTTTCAGCACAGCAGACCAAGCCGTACCAGTATATTCAGGATATATATCAAATTGGCCAGAAAGCATAGCTGGTTGAATATTTGATGTACCACCGCCTACACCTTCTGTAACCTCTACAGTTAAATCAGTCTGCTTCTCGATTAATTCTTTTAAAATATTCCCCAAAATAAGCTGTTCCGTCATAGGTTTCGTTGCAATATGAATAACATCGGTCTTCACATGACGGCAATACATAGCCCAGCCACCTATACCCATTGCAATTAGAGTCATAATCGAAACAAATATAATCGTATAACGCTTCATATGAGGGCTAATACGCGTTACTCTTTCACCTAGAGAAAATAGCGCATCAACCGTAATGGCTAATAGGGCAATCAGTAGACTACCTGCAATAGTCAAAGCACTTTGATTCGTTGTAATCCCCCTATAAATCGCCACACCTAAACCACCAGCACCAATAAAGGATGCAATACCCGTTAAGGCAATGGTCATAACGAGCATGGTCCGTATACCAGCCATAATGGTCGGCATAGCCAAAGGAATCTCTATATTCCACAAACGTTGAATCCGCGTGAGCCCTAATGCAATCCCCGCTTCACACATGGCTTGATCAATCTGGTTAAGACCCGTAAATGTATTTCGTACCATCGGTAATAAAGCATAGATAACCAATGCAATGATAGCCGTCGTATTACCAACACCTGATACGTACAGCAAAAGGCCTAACATCGATATAGATGGAATTGTATATAGGAAATTAACTACTACCATAACTGGCGCAGCTAGCCGTTTATATTCGTATATAAACACACCCAATAATCCACCGATGATGGTAGCAATAACAGAAGCTAATACTGAAATTTCTATATGCTCCCATAACAACTGGAGGAAAAAATCATAGCGATTGATAAGTAATGATATGACATCATGCATTACATACACCGCCTTTCTAAGTTAAGAAATAAAAACTATATAGGTATACTACAGCTAACCAAATTCAAAAAATCTTTATCAAGCTATATTTACCCATAATACCATTGTATACCTAATTATTCCTTAACTCTAGTCTATTTACCATACACAACAAAAGCCGTTATTTATATTTATATTTATATATCATACATGTTTAACTCTTTAATATGTCTGAAAGGAATAACTATCCCTTGTACAGATAGAATTTGTAATTGCTCACTAATCATATCTACAGCTCCTATAAGTTCCGTATATTTTCGTTTGTTGTAATAAACGATTCGTACCCACTCCCCACAACGTATAGATTGTAAAACTGTATTTAACTCATCTATTTGATCCTCTGACAACTCTGCCCGATCTTCTTTTGGCCTTGCTACAGTGGCTAATAATGCTTCAAAGCCCCTCAATGCCGCAAAGGGCATAAATTGTTTTGCCCGTTGCAGGCGGGACATACGATGTTTCATTACTGTATACCTCCCCTTATGCGACTAATCTATTCCCAATATATCCATTACACTATTTATTCCCCGTTATGCCCACCTACCAAGGTATTTCTAAATCGCATAGTTCCTTGCTCCTGCAAGCTAGAGGCACGCAAGATAGAGTTCTTACCAAACTGTTCCTTAATGGATAACATTGCTTCTTGTACCTGTCGCTCTTTTTCCTCTTCATTTGTAGTAAGAGTGCTAAATAGGTCCACCTCTTGAGGTATGGCGGATCGATTGACTAAATCCTCAAAGCTAATTCCTATGCGACGGATGAGCTCATTTTTACGGCAATGCTGCTCGTATAATTTAATAACTGCCGCCGTTAACACCTGCAAAGAGTCAGTGTACTGCTTAAGCTTTTTAGAACCTCCTGTAGAGCGCATCATTTCATCAGCATAGCCGATATGAACGTGAATATGGTTCGTAACCCCTTTGATTTGTAAAAGCTCTAATATCAAGAACTCTACCATTTCGCGCATAGGCACGTATGCCTCTTCATAGGTATAATTACGCAACAAAATCTGACTGTGCGAGATAGAGTGCTTAATAGGTCGATACGCATGGATATCCGCAATCGTACAAGGCTCACGGCCCCAAGCATGGTCAATGATGAGCTCTGCATTAATGCCAAACTCCTTGTACAACTTCGCCTCTGGAATCATAGTAATACCATGTAAGTCATAAGCACCATACTTATGCAAACGATTAGCTATGCCCTTACCAATTTGCCATATATCGGTCAAGGGCTGATGATACCAGATTGTCTCTTTAAAAAGGCTTTCATCAAGATAGCCTATAAAATCAGACGCATGTTTCGCCAAAATATCAAGGGCAATCTTAGCAAGAAACAAATTTGTTCCGATTCCAACGGTGGCATAAATCTTCGTTGCCGCTAGCACCGCATCAAGCAACATCTGCGCCAACTGACGAGGTGTCTTTTTATATAGTGGCAAATAGGGCGTGATATCGATGAAATACTCGTCAATAGAGTACACATGCACATCTTCGGGCGCCACATACTTGAGCAAGGTTCCATAAATCTCAGCAGACACCTGCATATACCGCTTCATATGTGGCTTCACCGTCAAATACTCAATATACGGTGGAATCTGAAATAATCGGCTGCGATTTTTAACACCTAACTTTTTTAAGGCAGGAGAAATAGCCAACGTAATAGCCCCCTTGCCACGAGAACCATCGGCCACCACCAAAGGTGTTGTAAACGGATCCAGTCCCAAATCGGCGCATTCTACAGACGCGTAAAAACACTTCAAATCAATGCACATATACAGCCGATCCGTATCACCTGAACCCATACAAACACCTCCCTAAAGCGCTAAAAAACTGGCTTTTACAAAAATTAAGAACGCAAGAATTTGTATGATTAGTATAACAAAAAAACAAAGTATTTTCAAACATATGTTTGTTTTTATAAAGATAATTTTATAGAAAAATAAAAAACACCTAACACTAGATATATAATCTAATGTTAGATGTCTATATGTTTAACACACTATTAAATATAGCTAATTTATTCCTATCAAAACAAACTTTATGGCTCTACCCATCATAATCTCCTCTCCCAACAATACAACGAAAACTATCGAGTGCCACTATATTGATGGGACACCTTCATATCTACAGTGATAAAAAGAAAGGACTATACTTATGCAGCGACATCAGGTCACGAGGAGCAAAGAAGTATAGTCCTTTCTTTTTAATTAAAATGTAGCTATGTTACGGGGCCCCATCAATATAGGGCACCCCACGATAGTTTTCATTATTGTTCCGGCCCTAGGTCTCGGAATTCTACGTCTCTAAATTGTGTTAATTCTCCAACGAATTGGAGTTCTACGGTACCGATGGAGCCATTACGGTGTTTACGAATAAGGACTTCTGCATTGTCCCCTTTTTCGGAGTTTTCATCGTAATATTTATCGCGGTACAAGAAGATAACGATATCCGCATCCTGCTCGAGGGAACCAGATTCACGAAGGTCCGAAAGTACAGGCCGTTTATCTGGTCTACTTTCAACACTACGAGATAACTGAGACAAAGCAATAACCGGCACGTTAAATTCACGGGCAATCAGTTTAAGATTACGAGAGATTTCGGACACCTCTTGTTGACGGTTTTCACTGCCCTTACCAGCATTTCGACCTTGCATCAACTGGATATAGTCGACGATAACGAGATCGAGGCCATGTTCAACCTTGAGACGGCGCAATTTAGAGCGCATATCTTGTACGGTAAGACCCGGCGTATCATCGATAAAGAGCTTGGATTTACTCATGCGGTCCGCTGCGGCAATAACCTTTTCCCAGTCAGCAGGATCCATGTTCGCACGGCGCAATTTTTCAGAGCTCACACCTGCCACGGAGGACAAAATACGACCAACGAGCTGTTCCTTGCCCATTTCCAGGGAAAAGAACGCCACCGTCTTGTCGTACAACATCGTTACGTTTTGAGCGATGTTCAAGGTGAAAGCTGTTTTCCCCATCGCAGGACGAGCCGCTACGAGGATGAGGTCAGATTTTTGTAAGCCGTTGAAAATGTGGTCTACATCTTTAAAGCCTGTTGGCACGCCTGTAATAGCACCATCATGCTGTTGCAGTGCATTAAGTTTATCTAGATTAGATAAAACCACTTCACCAATGGCTGCAAAGGATGATTCAGACTGAGTTTGACCGCTTACGTCTAGCACCATTTGCTCTGCCTTATTGAGGATTGCCGTCGGCTCATCTTCGCCAGCATACGTCATGCCTACGATTTTATTCCCTGCATCGATGAGGCGGCGCAACTGAGCTTTCTCGCTGATGATTTTCGCATGTTCCTCAACATTGTAGGAAACCGATTCATTCGCAAGAGATGTAATATAAGCAAGACCACCTACCGCATCGAGGCGCTTACGACGGTCTAGTTCTTCACCAACCGTGATAAAATCAGCCGTCTTATTGGCATGCACGATTTCTAGAATAGCATCGTAAATAATACGATGTGCATCGCGGTAAAAATCTTCAGATTTAAGAATACTCGTCACTGTATCTACAACGGCACCCATATTGGATCCATTAGTTAATAAAGCCCCCAAAACGGCCTTTTCCGCATCTAGATTATGCGGTGGAATGCGTACATCCATGATAATCCCCTTCACACAACCACTATGGATAAAAGAATTCACCATACTCAAAGAGCATGGTGAATACTATTATTCGGCTACTACATTAACCTTGATAGTACTTGTAATTTCAGGATGAACACGAACTAATACGTCATGTACGCCCAATGTTTTCAATGGTTCTTTGATTTCGATTTTCTTTTTATCGATATCTACTTTGTATTGAGCTTTAGCGGCATCGGAAATATCTTTTGCAGTAACGGAACCGAATACGCGACCTTCTTCACCCATGCGAACTTTTACAGTTACTTCAACCTTAGTCAATTGAGCTGCCAAGATCTTAGCTTCGTCATTTGCAACGGCTTTATTATGAGCAATGGATTCTTGTTTTTGTTTCGCATTATTTACATTAGTTGCTGTACCTTCAAGACCAAGACCCTTTTTGATCAATACATTGCGACCATATGCATCGCTAACTTCAACGATTTCGCCTTTTTTACCAACTTTTTTAACGTCTTCTAACAATACTACTTTCATTGTTGTTCCTCCTCTTGTTCTGCGGAATGAAGCGCATCAAGAGCATGCTCCAAAATGGCCTGCTTCGCTTCCTCTATGGTCATACCTTGTAATTGAGCACCCGCCACAGTTCTATGACCGCCACCACCCAAGGCTTCCATTACAACTTGTACGTTCACCTTGCCCTTGGATCGAGCGCTGACGCCGATACCGCCATCATTTAGGGAATATAGTACAAAGGCTGCTTCAATATCTTCATTACTGATGAGCATGTCCGCACTTTGTGCAGCCAACGCCATCATATCCTTCAAACCTTCAGGCGCTACGGAAATAGCAATCCCTTCAGTACGACTTGCTTCAAATACCATTTTAGCACGCAATTGGATAGAATCGAAAGTTTCAATAAACAATTGTTTAACTCTGTCGATATCCGCTCCTGCACGGCGCAAAAATGCTGCAGCCTCAAAGGTACGCGCACCAGTTTGTTGAACAAAGTTCTTCGTATCTAATACGATACCTGCATAAATGCCTGTAGCTTCCGCTTTTGAAAGTTTCACAGGAACACCTGCATATTGTACAAGCTCTGTTACGAGCTCAGATGTAGACGATGCAGATGGTTCCAAATAGGTAAGTAATGGATTTTCTACAAAGTCCGCTGCACGACGGTGATGGTCGATAACGATGCGTCGTTCAGAAATTTCAAGCGCCTCTTGAGCCGCCACCATTTCCTGACGATGCGTATCACACACGACAGTGAGCGTATTCGCATCTACCCATACTCTTGCAGCTTCTGCAGTAATAATATTCTCTTTCCAGAACTCTGACTCGTTAAGAACATTCACCATTTTATCGATGGCGCTAGTTTCTTTTGAAAGTGCAATGCGCACGTCTTTACCAAGTGCTCGAGCAATGGCTGCTACACCGATAATGCCACCTAAGGCATCATAGTCTTCGCGCTGATGCCCCATGATAAGGATCTTATCAGAATCAATCATAAGCTCATGTATCGCTTGAGACACAACACGAGCACGAACGCGCGTATTCTTCTCAACGCCTGCCGTATTACCGCCAAAGAAGCGCGTACTTTCACCATCCATGATACACACTTGGTCACCACCGCGACCTAATGCAATATCTAAGGCTGCACGAGCACGACCAGATACATCTTTCACAGAGCCTACATTTTCACTAATACCAATGGAAATCGTAGCTGGTACTTGACGAGGAGATGGTACTTTACGGATTCGTTCGAGCACTTTAAAACCATCTTCCTCCATCTCATGAAGCGCACCACGAGAAATGGCAAAGGTATACATATCGTCTTGGAAGTTACGAATAAAGCCTTCGTAGCGATCGATTTCATCCATGATGATATTATTTATATCTGTCCAAATACTAGTATACTCACGATCACTAAGGCCTTTTGTCAATTCTTCGAGATTATCGATTTGAATCATACCCCATACAGGCTGTCCCTCTTCGGCTTTAATACGGGCTTTTTCTAGGTCTGTAATGTCCTTGAAGTACAGTGCCATCACTGCATGTTCCGCCAATTCATCTTCACTATCAATATCTGATCGCGTATCCCGAGGATCGATAAATTTATAAATAATTTGGAAGTATCGATTTTCATATTTTTCCGTCATATATCCGGACTTACCCCAGATTTTATCAATACGGAAACCAGGCAACAAAGCAGACATTTTTTGGAGCTTATTCCAATCCACCTTAACCCAGTCAGCGAAAACACTGTTATTCCACACCAATGTGCCTTGCTTATTAACAAGAACAATCCCCATTGGCAAATTTTGTAAAGCAAAGTTAGAAGCTTGTGTGACGTTTTTCATCATCGCACTAAACTGTTCTCTTGCTAAACGACGCCGGTTATGAAGGGTATTATAATTAACCAAATACGCCGCTACTACAATGATTAATGCTAAAATCGCAATTGCCCAATTTAAATAGGCCAGCAATAATAACAATAATACGAGAACGGCAACAATGGTAATTTCTAAACCTTTCCATCTCCGTTGAAAGGATTTCATAACGGCCTCCTTTCTATTATGAGCTACGTTTTTCGAAACGTGCTCTCATATCTAAAAACATATCAAAAATACCATAGAAAACAAGACCATACGGACTCATTGTATATAAGAAGAAAAGAATTATAAATTGAAAGAATCCATTTACTCCATAGTTTTTCATAACTGCCATTAAACAGGTAATACCATTAACTAAGCAAATGAAAGCCCCCACAAAAGCAACATTCATTCCGATATCTTTAAGTAAACTATTATCATATCCAATATAGGATAAGCCATAAATAATAATAATCCCTATGGCTAGAACTCCAGCACCCCAAATCGGCATACGCCAAGTAGCCATGGGAGGTAATTCTCTATGAACTATATTAGTTCGACGACCAATATAAGATACTAACTTAGCCATGATATACGTTATGATAGAGCATGCACAGAACCATAATGACAACATCATACGTTCTGCTTGAGCAAATGAATAATTAAGTTGCTGAATCATCGTATCAATCTGTTCTTGCGGTGCTGATTGCTGTCGTATAGACTCAATCATAGCTTCTTTTAACTCATTATTTACATTTTGTCCTAAGCTAATAAAATCTACAGATGCAAAACTATTAGCAACCACTAATTGTAAGAGGCCCATACCAAGCAATACAGCAGCAGGCACTAATATTAACTTTCTAAAAGACCAGTTTGCTCTAAAAGCTTCCCCCAAAAATATACTAGGCAATGAATATACTAAAATGGTAGACATAGCAATTAATGGTCCAAGAAAGAGTGTTACTAATATAAAGGCTACTATTGAGGAAGTACAGCTATATCTACTACCCCAACGGATACCAATGATTGAAATACCTGCTGGAGCTACCATAGTTGCTAGAAAAGCTGAAAACGGCATGACTGCCCCAATTATAGTCAACATAGCAACAATGGTCGATATAAATGCAGTTTCCACCATCGCTCTTGTATTTGTTTTATTCATAAATCACCATTCTTACATAAGAAGATATATTAATTGGTATCTTTTAATTATAACAGTTTAAAAAGGTAACTTCAAATACCCCATATAGTAGACGAATACCATAGCAATGCTATTAATGGTAGTTTTTATTGCTCTTTTAAAATGTCAAAAGTACCACACCATGAGGTGCGGTACTTTTCTGTATTATATAAAATTATACGTCTTGAATAATTGGCAAGATCATAGGACGACGACGGGTTTTATCATAGAAGAATTTACCCAATGCGTCACGTACGTTTTGCTTAATGGTTGTCCAGTCTTTGATGCGTTGCATTTCGCAATCTTCAAGAACTTGTTCTACACGGCGCTCCGCAGCAAGCATGAGTTCTTCTGCGTCACGAACGTATACGAAACCACGAGATACGAGGTCTGGACCAGCTACGATAGTACCGGAAGCTTTGTCCATCGCCATAACAACGATAACCATACCTTCTTGTGCCAATTGTTGACGATCGCGGATAACGATATTACCTACGTCACCAACGCCAAGGCCATCAACGAAGATAGCGCCAGCTTGTACGCGGCCGCCTTTGCGACCACCATCTTTATCGAATTCAAAGATTTGACCATTGTCACCGATAAGGACTTTCTTAGGATCTACGCCCATGGCCACACCGAGTTCACCATGACGGCGCAACATGCGATACTCACCATGAACTGGAATAAAGTATTCTGGACGAACAAGGTTAAGCATTGTTTTAAGCTCTTCTTGGCTCGCATGTCCAGATACGTGAATACCACGGTCTTTACCGTATACCACATTACAACCTAAACGAAGCAAGTTATCGATAGTTCTACCTACAGCACCTTCGTTGCCTGGAATTGGTGTAGCAGAAATGATAACAGTATCATTCGGTGCCAATTCTACAGTACGATGATTGCTTGTAGCCATACGGGACAAGCCTGCCATCGGTTCACCTTGAGAACCAGTCGTTAAGATCATGATTTGGTCATCTGTGTAGTTGTGCATTACATCTACGTCGATGATTGTATTTGGTGGAATATTCAAGTATCCGCGCTCTTGGGCAATTTCTGTAACATTAACCATGCTGCGACCCATAACTACAACCTTACGGTTGAACATAACTGCCGCATCAATAGCTTGTTGTATACGAGATACGTTGGATGCGAATGTTGCCAAAACAACGCGACCTTTTGCTTCTCCAACGGCTTGTTTAATCGCAGGACCTACGGAACTTTCAGATCCGGTAGTGCCTGGTTTTTCTACATTTGTAGAGTCCGATAATAGCGCTAATACGCCTTTGTTACCGAGCTCAGCAAATTTGTGCATATCCATCAAACGGCCATCAACTGGGGTTTGGTCAATTTTAAAGTCCCCTGTATGAAGAATTGTTCCGATTGGTGTATTAAAGTATACAGCGCAGGAGTCAGGAATGGAGTGATTTGTTTGAATGAAACCAACAGTCACTTGACCAATTTGAACTTCATCACCGGCAGCAATCGTACGAAGACATTTTGGAGATACCTTATGTTCTTTAAACTTGCCTTCGATTAATCCACAAACGAGATTTGTTGCGTATACTGGGCAACTAATTTCTTTCATAAGGTACGCCAAAGAACCGATATGGTCCTCATGGCCATGAGTAATTACGACAGCTTTCACGCGGTCTTTATTCTCGATAATATAGCTCATGTCAGGAATAACGATATCTACGCCAAGCATATCTTCACTAGGGAATGCAAGCCCTGAATCAAGAACGATAATTTCGTCCTCGTATTGGAATATGGTCATATTTTTACCAATTTCACCAAGACCACCTAGTGGGATGATTTGGAATTTGCCCTTGTTGGCGCCATTTGGCGTACGACCAACTAATTCCACTTGTTCCTCTTGATTATTCCAACCTGTAGAACGGTTATTTGGGCGGTTATTATTGCGGTTCTGACCATTTTGGCCATTGCGACCATTATTGGTACGCGTATTACGTGTATTTTCACCACGCGGTGCACGAGTTTGGCGAGTTTTGCGTTCTTGACCTTCACCTTGTTCGGCATTGCGACGTGTATTTGTACGGCGAGTCGTATTAGTACGGCCACCATTCGCACTTGTGCGAGTATTTGTAGAACGGCGTTGGCGTGTCGAACCTTCACCTTCACTAGCTGTTTGTTGGCGCGTACGACCTTCGCCAGCAGGGCGGCGTGTATTTGTACGGCGACGCGTTTGTTTTTGCTCGCCTTCAGCCGCAGCTGTAATAGTAGCAGTTTTTGCTACTGTTGGTTCTGCTTTCACTTGTGCAGTAACCTGATTATCTGTTGTATTCACAGTTCCTCCTAAAATTTTGTTCATTAATTTATTTAACATAGTTTTTCTCACCTATCACTTGAATTGATCTATGCCACGAGGAAATGTCACACAAAGAAAAAGGCGCTATTATACTAGCGTCTCGTCAAATGGGCGCAAAAATGCGCTATCAAATTTTGCCGTTCCTAGTTCGTGTGCCATTTGCCGTAGCAAATGAGTATAGTGCACTATCAGATGCTTCAACCGCAAGAGACTTCTATTTTTATCTCAATCCGATACGCAGTGCAATATAGTCCGATCTGTTTTGATGAAAGCCTCACTTTCATACGTTGTGCTCATTATAACATAAAAACAACATAAACAAAAGAGTTCTACGCTTGATTCATCAAAAGTAACATAAAATTTTACTACTACTTAAAAGGGCGGCTCAAACCGAACCACCCCAAAGCATTTCATTATTTATCATCTGGCATACTTTTATAAAATCCTTCAATATGCCATTCGCCATTTTCTTCGACCAGAGATATGTAGCGTGTCATGTGCGCAGCCTCAACCGCGCCATCTCCGGGTTTAGTGACTTGCAGATCCGCTTCGTAAATGATGCGTTTCATGCTGTTTATACGAGTGATACGACTCGCACCTAAGGACCCGACAACCACCTTCGGCGCCGACTTCATAGATTCCATCCATTTTTGCTTTTCTACGGGATTCGTCTTAGTCTGATTGATAACATAGGTGAAAGCCTTATCATAGTTCTTTTCATTGACGGCATCAAAATAATCATGAACCACATCCCGTGCTGCTTCATCACTGCCTTGACCAACGATGATATTCGTAACCCATCCGCCCAGATCCAGTTCATTTTCCGGTCCCATATAACGAGACGAAACACTGCATACGCAGATAGCACTCACCAGCAATGCAACAAGAATTCGAGTGGTGAAAGTGCTGCTCGTAGGCGATACTTTCATAATAGATGCCAACCGTTTGTCAATGGCGATGTTCCTCAACGCCTCACCATATTGATTGGCCTTTGGTTCACCCTTCTTACACAGTAGAGCAAGTAGAATTATCGGTCCTATAAAAGGTATTAAAACAAAAAATAGATGTTCACTACTTTTACCGGTATCATGAAGGCGACGGATACATAGAGACCCCAACGGAATTAGCGAGACAAGACCGATGATTGTCAGTAACATCCATGTCAACAGGATTAAATAAATACCCCTATGAAGCACCGCCGTAAATCCATAAGCAAGCGCCAGAATTCCAACCATAACTAATAGCCACAACAAAAAGAACCGCAAAAATTCCCCTTTAGACGCGCGGCCATCTGAATTCATAAATTTGCGGCCTACCACATAAAGAAATGTATCCTTATAACTCAACTGATAATGCGCCAGCGGATAGATAATATCCCCTTCCGGTGCGATTCTCTCAACCTCCACCGCAGTCGTATACTGCCCGCAATGCGGACAGAACATGGCCGCCTCGTCACAATATTGACGACAAGATTCACAGTATCGTTTCATATATAATACCTTCTATCTCAAAACTCTCTCTATAGCTTCAGCAAGACCTTCACGGTATAAATTGGCCTATAGCTTTAGCAAACCCTTCACGGTATAAATTAGCGCCACCGTTAGCCGGATGTCTAAGCCCAATAGCGGAAAGACCAAATCGACCCATCGTATCCGCCGATTTTTGACCGACGGCGAGCACGAGCGACTTCGGTCCACCTAATTCGGTATGCAATGCCAGCAGTCTTTTCGTATATTCCCAACCTAGCTGCTGCTCCGACTCGGTCGGTGTCCGATTAGTGAGCGGTTCGTCCGCCTTATGAGGATGAAAGGGAAATATATTCCACAACAGTGCATCGTACGGATTGATTCCCTGTTCAATGATGGCACTCCATACTACCGTATCCGTAGGTTCGTTGAACCCTTGTTCCTGTTGAGTCCGTTTCAGCATTGGACTCACAGGGGAGCTAGTTCTTTGTAATGTAACAGGCGTTATCTGATGCGCCCGAATTGTTTTATGCTTATCCAACAACATGCGCTCACAGGTAATGGCAATGCCCGAAAAACGCCCGCCTTGATATCCGACAGCCTCCGCCACTACAAAGATTTTGGAGCGTCCCAACCGCGGCAACAAATACGCCGTCAAATTGTTACGACGCACCTGCGCCGCATCAAAGTCAGACCGAACAATTTCGAGGTCGGAATTCACCTCACCCCACGGATTGTGAACAAGCTCGCCTCTATATTGACCGAGCCAGTCTACAAACTGCTGTACTTTTGCTACCCGATCCGCATCAAACGAGGCCATATATTCATCAAAAGACAGCGTTTTTTCTTCCTCTGGTGCAAATAAGGACATAGGATTTCCCCCAATTTATACTACCGAACCATATAATTAATAATGCTGTATATCATGATTATCAAGCTTTTATATACTGTATTTATACACTAAAACCTATAGTAATACAATCCATATATTACGATGCCCAATCATGATATGTGATACTATATCCGATAATCACGCACTACCTAAAATGTTGCTGTTACTATATTTATAATAGCACCCATTTCTGAAAGTTTGATGCAAAATTAATATTCAAAATATCCACATACAACGGAATATAAAAAACTGTAATTTCAAAGCGACTTAAGATTCTCTACCATCAAAGCCTCATATAACAACCTTGATGGTAATGAATGATTCTACTATCTTTGAAACTACAGTTTTTGTCAGACTTCTGTTGCTATTAATATATACAATATCACAATTATATATAAAACTCGATTTTGTCTTCTTTGGCGAGTTGGAATTGTTCAAATATGTGGTTTCGAATATTGACGAAGGATGCGGAGGTCCGGTCCGTCCTATCGATGAGATTGACAGGGATAATGGTTTGCACCCGACCCGGATTAGCGGCAAGCACTACAACACGGTCTGCAAGAACTACCGCCTCTTCGATATCATGCGTAACGAATACGACCGTTTTACCCTCTTCACGGCAGATGCGGGAGATTTCGTCCTGCAAATTGATGCGTGTCAACGCATCGAGGGCCCCTAGCGGTTCATCCATGAAGATAATATCTGGATCGACCGCCAACGCCCGCGCAATGGATACACGTTGCTGCATCCCACCGGACAACTCCGCCGGATAGCGATTGCGCGCATGGTCGAGCCCCACCATTTTCACGTATTTATCGATGATAGCAGGTCGCTCTTCCTTAGGTACATTCTTGCTTTCAAGGCCCAGTTCAATATTGCTTTCCACCGTTCGCCACGGCAACAGTCCGTAATTTTGAAAGACCGTTACATACCGCAGTTGAGGTGCTTTTACCTCCGCGCCGTCGATGGTAATAGAGCCCGAAGTAACGAGCTCAAAGCCGGCCATAGCATTTAAAAGCGTGCTTTTACCGGACCCGGAAGGACCTAAAAGGCAAATAAATTCACCTCGTTCAATGTCCAGATTAATATTTTCAAGGATGGTGAGCGGTTCTCCATCTTTCATAAATTCCTTGTGTGCATTGCGCACCGAAATGTAACCCATGCGTCCACCTCCTATTTTTCAATGCCCCAACGTCTATAAATCCATTTTTCAATGAGGGACACGCCCCAATCGAGCAAAAGTCCTACAAAGCCAATCGTCAAAATCGCCACCATCAGAAGATCGTTACGCAAATTGTTCCGCATATCGATGATGAGGAATCCAAGACCCGTCTGGGACCCTACCATTTCCCCCGTCACCAGGAATATCCACGCCGTGCCGAGCGCGATGTGAAGTCCTGATGCAATACCGGGAAACACCGCGGGCAATACAATTTTAAATAACAATTCCGGCTGCTTGATACCAAAATTTCGAGCCACCTTGATGTATACGGGATCGATATTTTGAATCGCGGACACCGTGGACAATAGAACCGGGAAAAACGCCGCAATAAAGATGATAACAATGGCAGGCGCTTGACCGATACCGAAGAACAGAACGATAAACGGCAACCATGCTACTGGCGAAATAGGACGAATCACCTGAACGATAGGATTAATATAGTTCCAAATGCCCTTATACCAACCTAAAATAAGGCCTAAAAACACACCGGCTACGACGGAAATGATATAGCCGATGAAAAAGCGCACCAAACTGTCCGCAATATCCTTGAACAATACGCCGTCCCCGATGAGTTCTCCGAACCCGAGCAGCACCTTGTACGGCGTCGGCAGCAAGGCTTCGTTAAATCCGCCGATGCGGACAACCAGCTCCCAAATCAGCCAGACCGCGACGAACGCGCCCGGTACATATGTGTATTTCTTCATGGTCTACCCCCTATGGCAACAGCGATGTATCTACAAACTCCGAATAACTCGGCACCTTTTTAATCAAATCGACATGGGTCATGTGATGCACGAGCGCATTATAACGATCCTCGGTGAGGGCCAAATCTCCAAACCCAATTACTTGCAAGGAACGCTCGATAACAGGATCCTTAAATTTCATATATTTCAAGGCAATCTCCTTTTGCGCCTCCGGATGCTCATCCAAATATGTACCTGCATCGAGATAGGCTTTTGTGAAAGTCTTCGCCAAATCGTGATGTTCATCGACGAATTGACCATTGAACACGAGGGCGCAGCAGATATTATCATGCCATAAGTGATCAGGGTCTTCAAAGACTTTTCCCGTACCCATTTCTATGGCAAGAGAACCGAAAGGCTCAGCCACGCTATACCCAGCGATTTGACCGACCGACAATGCGGACGGCATTTCAGGAGGACTCATCTCCACTATCTGTACATCCTTCTCACTAAGGCCTGCCCGTTCAAGCATGAGGTCTACGAGAATCTTTTGTGTAGATTGCTTATGAGGGATGGCAAAGGATTTGCCTTTCAAATCCTGTACAGAATTAATGTCGTTATTTACAACGATAATGTTGCCTTCCGTATGGCCTAATGCCGCTGCGCGCACATCAATTCCCTGTTCACGAGCCTTTACTCCAAGTTCAACGAGAACGGCTGCAGCGTCTACTTTACCGGTATTGAGCGCATCCATGAGTTCCGGCCAGGAACCGTATTTAACAAGCTCTACATGGACAGGACCATCCGCTGTCTCCAATTCCTTCGTAGCAAATACGGGCAGCGCATGAGTAATCGGTAAATACGCAACACGTAAAGTTTTTAATTCTTGGGCGGTCTTCGGTTTACTGTATTCATGATAACCATACGCCAACCCACTTACTACCAACAGCACGATAGCAGTGATTAGATACCAAGTTTTTTTCATAGTGTCCCCTCTTTCTACCTCACAACAAGGGGCGTTTATGACTCATGTCACTTTTTCGCATTTTTCTAAACCTTAGATGAAATAAGGCTTTAGAACACCTCGTCTTTTAAACTTAATATAACCTACTATATCAATATGTATTAATTATGTCAATAAATCATATTAATATTGTAGGTGTTATTATTTATGTACGAAAAATATCAATATGTACAGAATCATATTCTCTTTAAACAAGCATTTAACTAAGAATGACAAACATAATAAAAAGCAGGTAGCATCCGTTGAATACTACCTGCTTTTAATGTTTATTAAGTTTTCACAATTATTTGAATAGAGTCTTTTTATTTAATACGTAAACTTCAGATGTACCGGCTTCACTAGACTCAGATACATGTGGATAAATGGAGGACTGACGGAAATGCTTAATTTCCCCTTTAGGAACGATTAACATAAGTGGCTTACCAGATTCGATAATCTTGTTAAATTCCTCTTCACTTACTTGTTCCATAAGATATTTCTTCTGCCATTCAGCGCTACGTTTTTTTAATTTATCTCGATCATCCCAGCGGCTTTCATCACCATTAATCTTGATAACCTTATGACCCGTATAATACACAACAGCCGTACTATAGCCGTTATAGTAATAGACATCCCCTTCATAGGAATCCACTACTGGAACAACATCAATATTACTACGTTGCTTAACGAATGGCTCTAAACCTTCCATAACAACTATAGAAGATATAACCATCGTACCAAGGACAATAATTGTAACTAAACGATATCCTCTTTTCGTATACCATGTATAGAACATAGCCAATATTGCCATAGCAACCACGACATAGAGCAAACAATAAAAACCCCATGGTGCGAAGAAAGAGCCTGCTACATAAGCAATCCACAAAAGCAACGTCGGCCCCATAATAATCCATTTTAGGGCTCTAGATTTGCCTTTGCGAATAAGCTTCATAACGCCCAAAGCACCGATAGCACTAAATGGGACTAAGCTAACAAAGGTATATAGAGGGTATTTTGTTGCCATCAAGGTGTAAAATAGCACAATTCCAACACCCCAGGTCATATTATAGATAAACCCTGTATGACGTTGTTTGAAACCATCGATTATGCCGTAAATAACAGCACCTGTCCACGGCATAGAGGCGCCAAGGAAGATAGCGAGGTAATACCACCATACGTTATCTTCCGGATGTTCCGATTGAGTAGCACGAGTCACATTGTGAAGCCCTAAGAAGCCATTGATAAAGTCTTGACCATGAACACTGTACATGTACACATACCACGGCAAACAAACTACACAAAAAGCTAAAATGCCACGCCAATCAAAGATAGCTTTCACCATAGACCAAGAACGATTAATACCTGCAAAAACAAGTAGAATCATACCAGGCAACACAATAGCTACAGGACCTTTAGTGAGTACACCTAAAGCAGCGAATACATAAGCTACAATCATGGCATATGGTTTCTGTTCCACCAGACCCTTGTAGGAGTAAATCATGACCATCAATGTCGTATAAAGGAGCACCATATCTGTAATAACGCCATGAGCTACGGTCCAGAACATGAGAGATGTGCCTAGAACGGATGCCCCAATGAGACCAAGTGCCCACTTACCGCTCATGGTACGCGTAGATTGATACATGGTCGCCACCGACAAAGCACCGAAAATAGCACTCGGTAGGCGCACCACCCAATCAGCAATTCCAAAGACTTTAAAGCCAAGAGCAATGAGCCAATAAATCATGATTGGTTTATCGTACCAATAAGTACCATAAATCTGCGGAGATAGCCAATCACCAGAAAGAACCATTTCCTTTGCCGTTAACGCATAATTAGATTCAACGGGATCTGTAACAGGCAACATATTATTGCCAAACATATAAAACACTAGCCACACAATAAATACGACTGGTGTTAATCGAGAGAGTTTCATAAGGGGTCTCCTTATCGACGATTACGATAGTATCTAAAGCCCAGTACTGCAGCTATAATGACAAATACAACGATCATAACAATCAAGAACTCATGATTGTACTCGATAAGGTCTTGCCAATTTTCACCAAGTACCTTGCCTAAGTAAACGAGCAAAATCGTCCAAGGAATCGTACCAAGTACCGTCCAGATGATGAAATGCCACATGGGATAGCGTGCCATTCCTGCAGGGAAGGAGATAAAGGTACGAACACCAGGTAAAAGTCGACCAAAAAATACAGCTACACCGCCATATTTATTAAACATCTTTTCTGCCAGTTCAAATTTATGTTCATTAAAGAATATATATTTACCATATTTCAATAATAAAGGGCGCCCACCATGCTCACCCATCCAGTAGGATACTATAGAACCAACAATACCTGCTAAGATACCTACCACCATTGTTGTATGCATATCAAATATGCCTTGAGCTATCAAATACCCTGCAAAACCAAGTACGATTTCACTTGGAATAGGCACGTTAGCATTTTCTAGAACCATTGCAATAAACATGGCCGTATAGCCATATGTTTCCATAAACGAAATAATATATTCCACTATTTTACCTCATTAAAAATCCCCATCCGAGTTCTATAATGTACTTATGCTTGTACATCATTTCGTGAAAATTTCACCCAACCATTTAGTACACTATATATTTTACCATAATAAAGAGACCCTCACCACAGGTGGGGTCTCTTTAAGGTATAAACAGTATGCAATTTTCGAAATAGCTTTTTTGCTATTGTGTACATTTCAGTAAAAACAGCTAACAATTAACTAGTATATAGCATTTAAGTTCCTCTATTTAAGCAAGACCATATGGTACACATATAGGACATGTTTCTTCACTGCGAGGACTTTGTAAAATATCCGCTTTAATACCGAACCACTCTGCTAAATGCTCTGGAGTCATCATCATATGCGGAGTTCCATCACCTACAATAGCTCCCTCTTTAAGGGCAATAATGCGGTCACTATAGCGCAAAGCTAGATTCAAATCATGGAGCACCATAACGACCATAATATTTCGTTCCCGTTGTGTACGTTTAACCAGTTCCATCAACTCAATCTGATGGCGACTGTCAAGATAAGTAGTCGGTTCATCGAGGAGTAGAATATTCGGTTCTTGCGCCAAACTTAATGAAAGCCATACGCGTTGCCGTTCACCTCCGGATAGTTCCCCTATGTGCCGATACCGATATTTCCATACATCTGTACATTTCATCGCCTGCTCCACAGCAGCTAAATCCGCATCAGATAGTTCCTTAAAAATCGATACATACGGATTTCGTCCGGATCGAACCAATTGCTCAACTAACATTCCTTCAGGGGCTGTCGTAATTTGCGGTAACAAAGCTATATAACGCGCTAATTCCTTCGTATTCCACGAATGTAAAGATTTTTCATCCAGCGATATGGTGCCTTGTTTTAACTTAATAAGCCGCGCCAAAGCTTTCAAAAACGTTGATTTTCCCGAACCATTTGGACCGATGATAGATATTATTTCCGGTTTATCAAAGACGATGGATTGATTTTCCAGTATCAATCGTTTTCCATAACCTACCGTTATATTATCGACTGTTAACACACTCATCTTCGCCCCACCCCTTTCAATAGATACAAGAAGAATGGAGCACCCAAAAAGCTCATCAGTACGCCTACAGGGATTTCACCAGGCGCAATCATCATGCGCGCCAAAGTATCGGCATAAACAATTAATATGCCACCAAAAACCATAGACGTAGGAATCAAATAGCGATAATCCACACCTACAATGAGACGCGCCACATGAGGCACGATAAGGCCTACAAAGCCCAGCATTCCCGACACGCTCACCGCTGATGCGGCTAATAAAGAAGCTAATACGAGTAAGGACAATCGACATCTTTCAACATGCACACCTAAAGTGCGCGCCGTATCATCGCCTAAACTAAGCAATGTAAGCCATCTGATAGATATCATAGATCCAATAATTCCTATAGCCGTATAAGGCCAGATCATCATTACATCGTCCCAGCTGCGCCCTACAAAACCACCTGCCATCCAGCTCACCGTTCCTTGAACACGATCCGGATAAAACACGGATAGAATCGTATTAAATCCGCCGAAGAAAGCAGCTACCGCCACACCGGCCAAGATAAGGCGCAACGGATTGAGCCCACCTTGCCAAGAAATCCCGTAAACCAAAAACGATGCCACTAATGCACCAACAAAAGCACCAATAGGAACAAGCATAACGTAAGTAGGCATGAGAATCATGATAATCATAGCCGCCAAAGCACCGCCAGAGGTAATGCCGATAATTCCGGGGTCTGCCAAAGGATTTCGCAAGATACCTTGTAAAATCACACCGGCTAAGGCAAGATTCATGCCGGCTAAAAAGCCCACTACAACACGTGGTAAGCGTATAGTCATGATAATTTGACCAATTTTCGATGTGTCGCCCCCCGTTATGATTTGGTATAATTCGCCCCAAGTTAATGGAACGGCGCCCAGTTTCATACTCAGCAACACCCCTGCTATTAACAGAATCAGCGCAGCCACAAAAATGCGTAAGCCACGACGTTCCTGCACATTAATGAGATTGTCCATATAACACCTTTTCCGCATATAATAACACTTGATCCATTCGAGCGGTCGGCACCGACGCAAACAAAGGACCCGGCAAGACCTCTATATTCCCATTAGCAACAGCAGGTACATTCTGCCATGCCGGCGTTTTAAAAGCCTTTTTAAAAGCTGCTATATCTTTCTCACCGCTACTGCCATGATTAATCAAGATAACCTTGTCACAATCAAGAACGGCCATCGTCTCCAGATTAAGCGGAATATATCCATCCAAAGCATTCTCCGATACATCCTGCGGCAAATATACATCAGCCACATTTTTTGCCCCTAATCTTTGGAAAATATCTCCCACATATGTTTTACTGGAGGCTAGTTGGTAACTCGTAGGCGTCCCAAAAACGATGAGGACACGCGGTGCAGACTCATCTTTATGACGCTGTATGATTTCCGTTAGGATATCATTATATTTCTGGACCAACGCAGCCGCCTCCCTATCATGACCAGTCATGGTGCCCACATGTCGAATATGGTCCATGATGTCATCATAATTGGAGGATAAGTGGTAAAAGCTAGGAATATGATTCGCATTAAAAGCTTTGCGCAACGCCGTTTGAAACGGCATGGCAATGCCGATAACGAGATTCGGGTCGGACATAATAATTCGTTCAATACTTGGAGATACAGCACTATTCATATTCGGATACTGTGCAATTTTAGCCTGCACCTCTGTCGGTAACTCCCTTGAATTTACTACGCCTACGGGGCTAACACCTAAAGTGATAAGCAATTCACTATCCGCCGAAGAAATAGATACTACACGACTTGCTATGTTTGGCAACGACACAATTTGCTTCGTATCATCTTCAATCTGAATAGCACCAGCCTCGCTGAATACCTCTCGCTTGCCTTCAAAGCTCATAACCGTAGTGAAAGTTCCCACAACGGCAACAAGCCCCAATAAACATAATAATGGCTTATTGATAATGATCACCTCGCAAATTACTTATGCAAGCTAAACCTCATACATTATAGTTTCAAATTAATGCCACTATATTACATACACCAATACATATGCATGTATTTCATTCATACATTAAGGCCTCAGCATTTCATGCGTACATTAATATCTCACTATTACATACGCAAGTTAAGGCCCATACGATAAGTGGCGCCATGAATATCCCGTAAGTCTTGTTTTTCACCAAATATATTTTCGACCCCTACATACATGGATGCATTATCATTCAACTGACGAGTCACCATAACATTCCAAGTTTGAATATTTTTCTTTTTCGGAATGCTGAGGCGTGGGTTAACAACGATAGCATCAATGCCATCAAGGTAGTTAATATAATAATTACCCCAGAACGCGCCAGTCCAGCGACCTTGATGATAATTAACACCACCACTAAATACATGACGACCACGGTTTAACAGACGATTATGGGTAACGTCATTCTTCGCATCCAAATAAGTATAGTTACCGAATACATCCCATTTATCATTGAGCCTATGATTTACAGATAATTCCACACCTTGCAATACAGCACGAGGTAAATTGGAATACGAAACATAAATACGGCGATTCGCCATATCAATACGATTAGCACCGCTTTCAATATAATTTTTAATAACATTGTGGAAATAGGACGCCTTAACATTTGTCCGTTTCCAATCTTTTTCTACAGAGAAATCAAAGTTATAAGAGCTTTCAGGTTTCAAATTAGGATTACCTTGCAAATATATATCGAAAGCCCCTAATCGCCCTCTTGGCACATTAGATGCCATAAGCCAATGATGATACATTTCCGTCATACCAGGTGTGGAGTAGCCTGCACCATAGTTCATTTTAAAGCGAAGACTATCATTTGCTTTATAGGTAACACCAATCTTAGGCGACCAATGGCTATCAAATGCATTTGACGTATCATAGCGAACAGCAGGAATAATTACCCATTTACGACTAGGTTTCCATTGATGTTGCACAAAGTAACTACCGTAATTAATGGTTGCCTTACCCGCGGTATCTGTAATGCCTTCTCGAGTTCTTGACCATGCTATGGAGCCATTATTAATACGTGTACTAATCGCTTCTTGACGGCGGAATTGAACGCCATACGTCAAGAGATTCTTCTTATCAATTGCCGTGTTAACCTGTGCCTCTGTAATCCATTCTTTATTATAATATTCATCCCAAATGGATAGTTTTTTTATGCCACCCGTGCGCTTATATTGATCATAAGTGTCTTTGTAATGATTGTAGTAAGACTGCACCATAAGCGATGACCGGCCGCGACGGCCATTCCAACGAAGACCTGTGCTTGTAGTAGTCGTATTTTTATCAACCGATTGAGTCAATGCGCTACCCTTTTTCGTATTCATGTCCAAATCTTCAGTTTCTCGATCTATAAAGAAGGAAAATTTATCCCTTTTTCCCGCTTGATAAGATACGTCAAAATGAAGCGGTATTCGGTCACCATGATAGTTATTATCCGATCCAGAGTCATTATTTCCCGCTATATTCCTGCGAATACCGGCACCAATCGATCCGTTCCACTTTCCTTGTTGTCCACTACGAGCCAATACATTGAAGTTATATCCTGTTGCACTCGATGCATCACGCCGGGAAATTTCAGTATTAACCTCTACACTTGGCTTTCTGGATTGTTTTGTAATAATATTAATAACCCCACCGTTCGCTTCGGAACCATAAAGGGCACTCGACGGACCACGCGTTATTTCGATGCGCTCCACATTATCCATGCCTTGACGAAGCCAACCCATGGCATTAGCTCTCGTTTTCGTCAACTCTCCAGTAACACGTCGTCCATCAATAAGAATTAATGTATGACGAGATTCGGCACCACGCATTGTAATATTTTGTCCACCGTGAGCATCAGTGCTGAAAGCAACGCCTGGCACACTTTGTAAGGCTTGCTCTAAATTACGATATTGACGATCTTTAATTTCTTCTTGTGAAATAATCGTTGTCGCAATTGGCACATCCCGAACTAAAGCCTCCGTACGAGTAGCAGTAACCGTAATATCTTTCATGCGTCTCGACTGCTCATCACTCGCATTATTTTGAGATTCATTCATACTAACTACACTTGTAGAACTATTATTTTCTGCACCTACCACACCTGCAGCAGATGTTAGATACACAACACACAATAGTGCTGCCCATGATTTTTTCATCACACACCTCCAGAAAATATATTAGGGCTCTAATAGCATAAAACGATATCTAATCTCAATTATATATTCATTAAGAATAACTATCAATATTATTTTATGTTATCAAAGTAATATATATACATATAAAAAAACTAGTATCTATAAAGATACTAGTTTTTCATTATACTTATAAATTATAGTGAATTGTGATATCTGCATATTGCTGTGTACCTGTAGAATTTTCAGCGCCACCCACACTATAAGCATATTCCCTAGCATGTTCTGATAACATAGGGTCATCAGAGTTAAGAACTTCCACACTGGCAACACTGCCACCTGGGGCAAAATAAATTCTTAGTGTTACATCACCTTGAATTCCCATAGTGTATGCATCTGTAGGGTAATTACTATTAATTGCACTTTGTAAATTACTCCAATACCCATCATAACTGAATGTGCCGCCACCACCGACATCAACTTCAGTACCTCCGGTACCTTCACGATCGCTAAGCCCTTCTCCGCTACCTGTTGATGCATACCCGATCCCAGAACCTTCAGCTCCGACAAGTCCACTCCCCGTATTGCTACCAACAGAAGATTGTTTAACCGTTCCTATTTCACCAGCACTCGCTTGTTGACTAGACGGACTTACATCACTTTTTGTAGGAACAGCAGAGTTGCCATTTTGTCCTCCATGACCGGCTCCTCCGTTATCAAGTTGAACATTATTATTTTCCAATTCTTTTGAGTGTTGGATCTCATGAGCTTTTTCTTCTTTAATTTGCTCTTTAATTTCCTCTACTTGTTTCTCTGCTTCCTGTTCCGTTAGAAAATTAATTTGTAACGATCCAGTCATTTGAGATTCGATATAATCAGAAAAAGAAACAAAGGCAACACCAACCGTAATAATACTTATAACTGTAGCAATAACAAAGGCTTTTTTATAGGTCATATGTGGATATTTCCACACATCTACATATTTTTTCGCCATAGCATCACCTATTTATTAACAGTGGCAATACTAATACTTGCAGCGCCGGCTAATTTCATCTCATCCATTAATTCCACAACCTTGCCATAACTCAAATCCTTGTCAGCACGAATAAGGAAGTTTTGATTTTTATTCTCTCCAATTTTGGCTTTCACAGAGCTAATAAGCTGTTCTTTCGTCACATATCCATCATCAATCATCAGCTGCCCAGATTTTTCAAAATCAATTAAAACCGGGCGCAACTCTGCGGACTGTTGTGTTTTTGTTTTTGGTAGCATAATAGACAAGGATTGTTGCGGAATCGTATATATGGTGCTAATCATAAAAAATACGAGCAAGAAAAAGATGATATCAATCATAGGGATAACCATCAAAGTAGGCTTTTCTCCCTCCATACGGCTCATTCGTTTCATGCAGCATGCCCCCGATCATAAGAATCTAAGACACGAGAAAATGAATCTTCTAAACGAGATATTGTCATACGTACATGATGAGTAAATCCGGCATGAAAACACAATGCCACAATAGCCACGCAAAGACCAGAAGCAGTTGCGACAAGGGCTTCCCCCACACCACCGGTAATAGCAGTAGGTACCGCACCGTCAGCACCGAACACCTGAAAGGCACCGATCATCCCCGTTACAGTACCAAGCAATCCTAATAATGGTGCTATCGTAACAATGGTAGAGAGCCAATCAAGACCACGGGAAGCGTGCGTATAAACATGGGCCACCATATCCTCCATTTTGGATTGCAATACATTGCGATCATGACACTGTCCAAGCACGCGAGTCAGATTATACGAAATATTAGCTGTATATTTAGATTCTAAGCTAGTTAATAAGGATTGCCAATTTATTTCGCTCTCTTCTAATGCATCATTCAAAGCAAACATTTCCCGCTTCAATTGTCGATAATAAGCTATACGTTCTATCGCTATAGCTACGGTTATGATAAGTGCCACTAGTAGCGGCCACATAACAAATCCACCATGTAAGAATAATTCCCACGCCTCTTTCATCGTAAACCTCCTTTATAAGTAGCTTAATTCTATATACTAATTTCCTACACTAACAAACTGATTATAAATAGACTATCCTATTATAAATTGATAAATAAAATCACTTAATAAGTCTATCACATCATACTACATTTTCCAATCTTATATGTATAACAAGCACTTTAGAGAACATTATAATCTATGAATCTGAAATAATTTTGAATTTATATCTCAATTAATGCGCAAAAAAAGCGACCAGGATTTCTCCATGATCGCTTTTATACTACCTTTAGATTATATTTGTACCTTTCTAGACTACAGCATAGAAGCAGTACTATTGCAATTCAGTAGTTTGTGTCTTTACTTCACGAGCTGTAGTAAATGCTGCTAATTCTGCATCACCAGAACCAAGAATTACTTTATTAGCCACTAACGCATTAGCCGCTGTTTTAGCATCTTGTAAAGTAATTCCAGCACGAGGAGCACTAATTGTGACTGATGTGCTTTTACCACCGACCGTAGAAAATGTAAGATATACAACGCGTTTTTCCGCCATGTGGGCGCCTCCTTTCACGTTTCATAAACAAGTTCATCGAATCTAGATAGGCTGTAAACATGTTAGATTACAAGTATACGTATCTTCGATTCATATCAATAAGGATGGGAATGTGTGGACTTGCTATTTCTACACCTCTTTACGACTATCTGAGAATGTACGAATCTAGCAATAAAATGTGTTTGGAGCACCTAAAACAAGAATGAGTAGAAACTCTACCCTTAATGCCCTAAGGATACTTCATTGACGCGGACCACGTCGGACAAGCTGTGGTCATACAAGGCTGCCAGCGCATTACCAACGGTTTTCACATTATCGTCAGACGCTTCTTCTGCAACACGAGTATAAGTTACGTCTTTGTACTTCGGCGCATCTTCGGTACCGATGTTAAAACGCAACACCAATTTAGTGCGTTTAATGTTAGCCATCGTATCACCTCCTTTCACCCTCTTATATTCCTGAGGGCCTTGTTCGACAACCCCCTTGCCGTTATTTAAGGTACTTATGGTGAAAGTAGCTGAACTCTGACTGTAATACTATAAATTGAAATAGAAAAAGACCTCTACCTAATGATATCTAGAAGATTAATATTCTAGATATCACCAGTAAAGGTCTATAAAGTGCTCTTATTACGAGTACTATTCAAATACATATTATTCGGTTTTCAACGCCAATATAAAGTCATATGCTTTAACAGCAGCTTCAGTGTCCACAAAATGTAGAGGATTTAACATACGACAGAATTTAAAAAGATATTCATGTTTACGCAAAATGTCTTTTATATGTAGCACTGTCTCACGGGCTGTACAGGCTGAGCTATAGCCATTCATCATAGCATATAGGTAAGAAATAGGTAAATTATCCTCCCGAAGGAAGCTGTGAACGAAGACGAGTAAATCCCAGCCTTGCGGTGTTAACTCAGGCCAACGACGGCTATTCTCCCAATCGAGCAATGTGATCTTATCTAGTTCAGGCTCATAGGTAATGTCGCGCATAGCAGGACGGCCATGACTCAAGCCATAATCATGCAACTGACCTAATGTCTTGCCAAACATATAAAAAATATGACTTAACATATCCTGCAAACTATCATCCTCTGGATGTTGAGCGGGCAATTGGCTATAATATGTTAACGTTTTACCACAAGCTTCTGTAACAAAATAATGTTCTCTAAAACCAACAATAACAGGAGCTACTGGCAATTGCGTATTCACAAAAGAAATCTTGTAAAACTCATAATCAAAAGAAGCTCTAGGTGCGGGCTTAATCCAACTAGAGCGATGGTTACTTATATCCTGTTTTACAAAGTACTGTTTGTTGTTAAAATCCACAGAAAAAACACGATGTTCTGTCTCTTGATCAATCATTCGATCAATATATTCTAATAGCATATCATTCATTATTTCCCCCCGTATATACACTCTATAATGCTAATCGCCCTCTCAAAGCATAATGACTAGCATGTCCAATATAATATCTCCCAAAATTATATTGTATAGTCTAGTATATATATAGCATTATAATAATTTATGAATTACAACATATTAGCTATTACTCATATAAGTGTATACAATTTGTGTACTTATTATACTACAATTATCAATCGATATCAAAATCAAATTTATTTATAAAGTTAGTATTTTACTGTATTTATTTTACATTTATCGATTTATATACATTTCACGATTTATAATTCAGTACAATTAAATCCAAACCTATTACTATTAACATTACTGAAATTCCATTTTTAGAAAAGAAAAACCCCCTAGCCTAAGCTAGGGGGTTTTTCTGGTAATTATGATAATAGGTTTAGATTCAGACTACTATATAGACCAACTCTGATCATGTCTAAATCAAACGAATTAACCTACAAATTTTGTCACTGCTGCAGTATCAGTTAAATGACGTTTAGGCATACCCATTTCAGCAGGGGAAATGCCAAGAGCAAGACCTACTAATTGGGACATGTGCAAGATTGGCATATCTTTGCCGCCGCCTACAACTTCTTTAGCTTCTTTTTGGAACATATCAAGTTGCATTTGGCAAAGTGGGCAAGGAGTAACTACGCAATCTGCGCCTTCTGTAGCCGCATCTTTATTGATGGAGCCAGTCATTTGCATTACGGAATCATGTGCAGGGTATACAGCATGGAAACCGCAGCAATCAAGTTTACGGGAGAAGTCGATTGGTGTAGCACCGATAGCGGAGATTAAATCTGCTAAGGATGTAGGCATTTGATAATCTTCGAAGCCCATTTCAGTTTGAGGACGAAGAATATGGCAACCATAGTATTCAGCTACACGTAAACCAGTTAACGGTTTAACAACTTTAGCTTTCAATTTATCCAAACCGTAATCGCGGATCAATACCCATAAGAAATGAGTAATATCAGTTGTACCGCGGTATTGTTTACCGATTTGAGCTAATTTTTTATTAACTTCGTTCTTTTCTTTTTCGTTTGCATCAAGTTCATTTTTAGCTTCACGAAGCATCAAAGTACAAGTGTTACATACAGTTAAAAGGTTCAAACCTTTTTCTTCTGCCAATGCAATGTTACGAGCATTTGTAGCAAGTGTAATTTCTGGAGCGATGTCTTGAACGTGGGACGCGCCACAGCAAGTCCAACCGTCAAGTTCTTCCAACTCGATGCCTAATTTTTTAGCTACAGCAACTGTTGCTAAGTAGTCTTCTTTGGCAGCGCTTTCAAGAACGCAACCTGGGAAAAATGCGTATTTCATTATTTGCTTACCTCCTCAGCTGCTTTCATAAGTCTGCGAACACCATCAATACCATTTACAGGTTTTTGAGGTACTACAAGTTCAAATGGGTTGATTTTGCTGTGTTTCCACAAACGTAATGCATAGAATGCTTGTTTAGCGGAATCTACAACACCATCAGATTTCAAGCTCATAGAAACTTCTTTCAAGCGACCAGTTTTGTAAAGGTCCTCTTTGAAAGCAACTGCATGGCGAACGCCTTTGCTGTTAGTAAGACCAGCTTTTGTAGCTTCTTTACGCAAGTTGGAAATATCTTGAGCAGGTTTTAAGTGTTTAGGGCAACGGGAGATACAGTTCATGCAATGAACGCATTTCCAAAGGCCATTGTCGAATGCAGGTTGAATGTGAGCCATAGGTGCATCATCACGGCTATCCAATACGAAACGGTTAGCTTTTGTGAATACATATGGTTCTAAGAAGTCATCTTGACGTGCAGTCAATTTGTTACATTCAGATGCGCAACAACCGCAAAGAATACATTCTGTACCAGCAACGAATTTTTTGAAGTCAGCTGGAGTTTGGCGAACGATTTTGTCCCCTTCGTTGAATTCAGCTTTAAGGAAAATCCAAGGAGCAACTGTTTTCAAGCGATCAACTTTGGATTCCCAGTCAACAACTAAGTCACGGATAACACGGAAGTTGCCGATTGGAGCGATTGTCAATTCGTCTATGCCATAACGTTCTGTTAATTCATCGATTTTAGATTCACAGCCGAGCATCGCTTCGCCGTTTACACGAATGGAGCAAGCGCCGCAAACTGCGGAACGGCAAGCTGCCAAGAATGTCAATGTTGGATCCTGTGTATCTTTAATTTTTTGAAGGCCCCAGAGGATTGTACGGTCAGGTTCGTAATCAAATTTGAAAGTCTGTACAAACGCGCGACCTTGTTGGTAACGGTGAATATGGTAGGTGATTTGTCTCATCTTAGTACTTCCTTTCTTGTGGTTCGTATTTAGTGAACACTACGTCGCGTTCTGTTAATTCGTATTGACCGTCAGCACCTAATTTGATCAAAGAATGTTTTAAGTATTTTTCATCATTACGTTTAGGATGGTCTTCACGAATATGAGCACCACGAGATTCACGGCGGTGTAAAGCGCCCATAGCAATAGCTTTTGCTACTGTTAACATGGAGCCGATTTCACAATAGTTTACGAATGCCATATTGTAAGTACGTTCAGGGTCACCTACATAGCAAGTTTTATAATCTTCAATCAATTGTTCGATTTCTTTTAAGGCTTCAGTAATACCTTCTTCATTACGGAAGATACCTACTTTATTCCACATTGCATCAGCCAATGCATCGCGGATTTCTACAACCGGACGACCGCCTTCACGGGATGTTACTTCTGTGAAACGAGCTTCCCAAGCTTTTGCAGCTGCAGCAAGTTCCGCATCTACGTTAGGTTGTTCATGTGTTTCAGCATAATCAGCTGCGCCAGCACCGGATACCTTACCGAATACTACACCGTCTGCCAAGGAGTTACCACCCAAGCGGTTCGCACCGTGGATGGAGATACAAGATGCTTCGCCAGAAGCGAACAAACCAGGCAATTCACATGCACAAGTTTTGTAATCCACTACGTCGATACCGCCCATTGTATAGTGACATGTAGGACGAATAGGTACCGGTTGAGTCAATGGATCGCAATGTTCGAAGCACATAGCTAAGTCGCGGATACCATGAAGTTTTTCGATAATAACTTCAGGGCCCAAGTGACGAAGGTCAGCTACTACATATGCGTTAAGGCCAGAACCGAAACCACGACCTGCAGCGATTTCATCTTCGATCGCTTTCGCTACAACGTCACGAGATGCCAATTCCATTTTGTTAGGCGCATATTTTTTCATGAAACGTTCGCCTTCAGCGTTAAGAAGGTAACCACCTTCACCACGAACCGCTTCGGACATCAAGATACCAGTACGACCAAGACCAGTTGGATGGAATTGGATCATTTCCATATCTTTCAAGCCGTTACCAGCGCGGAATGCTGCTGCCATACCATCGCCTGTGGAAAGGAATGGGTTTGTAGTACGAGTCCAGAAGATACGGCCTGCACCACCAGTAGACAAGATAATAGCTTTCGCTTTAATTTGTTCTACTTTACCTTCTTTCATGTTCCACACAACAGCGCCACCAACGTGACCTTCTGCAGATTTAACAAGATCTAAAAGATACCATTCTTGTAAGAAGTGTACGCCTTCTTTCAAGCATTGTTCGTAAGTTGTGTGCAAAATAACGTGACCAGTTTTATCCGCAGAGTAGCAAGTACGTGGATAGGATTGACCACCGAAGTTACGTTGCGCAATTTTATTCTCTTCAGTACGGGAGAATGGAGCACCCATGTGGTCCATTTCAAGTACGCCTTCTGGACAACGAGAGCAGAAGAATTCGATTGCATCTTGGTCGCCAAGATAGTCAGAACCTTTTACAGTATCGAAAGTATGAGTTTCAACTGTATCTTCAGCTGCAACGTTGTTCAAACATGCATTTACACCGCCTTGCGCCATTGCTGTTGCAGAGCGAGTTGGGAAAATTTTAGTAATAAGAGCTACTTTTAAGCCTTTGCGACGACCTACTTCAAGAGCCGCACGCATGCCGGCGCCACCGCTACCTACTACTAGAACATCAAACTGTTCCATAATGACCTCCTCATAACTACCTATTAATAAGAAACCTGTTAGACTATCTCATTTCAAAAACTTATAAAAATTTTTGATAACCTAATCATTTTTCTTTCAAGAAAAACCCCATACTTATGCGATTTTTCTTATTTCTTTACCTATAATTATAGAGAGCATTTCAGGTCATGTCTAAACCCTATTATGCATAATTAATTTTGATTAATCTAATTGATAATTTATTTCACTTAGCATTTTTAAGGTAAAAAGAGGAGTCAAAAAATTACCTATATGAATAATTTTTACAAGAAGTTAAGGATTTTACGAAAGTAGTTCGGTTCCGAAATTTTTCTATATTTTTATTTCCTTTGGTATCTATAGAATTCGCATAAACACTAGCTTTTTAATTATTGCTAACCATTCCTAATAATTAATATCCATTAAATTCCTACTAAATTTACCTCGAATTCAATCATCGAAAATTATCGTATTTCTCCGTTCATAACAAGCATTTATTTCTGTGATAATAATTATCATAAGTTTTTTTAGTGATTTATCGCACATCATCTAAAATCGATAAAATCACCCTCATCTATGCGCATACGGCAATCTTCGATATAGTTAGATTTTATTCATTAGCAGAATTCATTAAGTTTCAGTCTTTCACCATTTTTAAGGCTTTCAAAAATGAAGAAACGTCTTGTAAACTCGCATGTACATTCATCTTTTGCTCATTACTATTGTATAAGGTATGATAATAGATAAATAAGTTATATAATATTATATATATAGTCACCTTATATGGTGTTGTGGCTTTCAAAAAAAAGAAAGTTTATATATATAATGACTATAATTAATGTAGTTGGAGAGCTATATTTTTAAATCATACATAAGGAGAACAGAGAATGAAAATTTTACTTGTAGAAGACGAAGAAATGCTGAATGGTATCACGGCTAAATATTTACGCGCAGAAAATATGACAGTTGATACATGCTTTAACGGGCAACAAGCGATCGATTACGTTAACACATCTAGCTATGACGTTATCGTAATGGATATTATGATGCCAATCCTCGATGGTATCAGTGCTCTTGCACAAATGCGTAACGACGGTAATACAACACCTGTATTGCTTTTAACAGCAAAGGATTCCTTACAAGATAAAGTTACAGGCCTTAACACTGGTGCAGATGATTATCTTGTAAAGCCTTTCGATCTTGAAGAGTTAACCGCTCGTATTTATGCATTAGCTCGTCGTAATGCGCGTCATGCACAAAACGATATCCATGTAGGTCCACTTACCATCAATGTTCCTCAACGTACTGTTAAACGCGACGGCGAAACAATTACATTGACTGCAAAAGAATTCGACCTATTATTCTATTTAGCAAGTAACGAAAATATCGTATTATCTCGTCAACAAATCCTTGACCATGTTTGGGAATACGATTATGAAAGCTACTCTAACCTTATCGACGTATACATTAAAGATTTGCGCAAGAAAATTGATACTGATGAGAATGTAAAACTCATTCAAACGGTTCGTGGAGTAGGGTATGTCCTCAAAACAGAAAACTAATGATCCTCACCGAGATCTAGATACCATGTCTGGGGCAGCCACCGATTTATTTAATCGGCTGCCCCTAACCTTTAAAATTATGTCTTGGTATACCATCTTTTTGCTTATCATTTTGATGGTTGCATCCGCATGGATTTACGCATATACACATGAATCCGATAACAAAGAAGTGCGCGAACGCTTACAACAACAAGCGATGATTATGGCTACGGATATTCGCAAGTTTAAACCGTACCAAGATAATACATTCTTCTTTGTATCAACTCAAGACGGCTATATTATTAAAGGCGCCTTGCCAGATGGGTTTCCAAACCAAACAATCCTTTCCTTAGGCCAAGTTGGTGAAATTGCTGCTGGTGATGATACCTTCTACTACTACGATACTCCGGTCAACGAACCGAACTATCGTGGTATTTTGCGTGCTGTTACAAAAGTAAAAACAGCCTCTAAAAAGACGGAAAACCTTTTATACAGCTTACTATTAGGGAATATCATTTTCTTACTAATTTCCTCCCTAGGCGGTTATCTTTTCATCAAAAAAGGACTTAAACCGGTCCGAACTTTAACAAAAACAGCTAAAGTCATCGGTAAGAACAACGACTTGAGCCGTCGTATCGACATTCCAGCTCGCACAGCGAGAGATGAAATCTACGAACTAACTACAACATTTAACCGTATGATTTCAGGTCTTGAGGATTCTTCCAATCGTGAAAGACAATTTAGTTCTGACGTATCTCATGAGCTACGTACACCAATTGCCGTTATTAAAGCAGAAAGTGAATTTGCTTTAAAATACGGTCGTACAGAAGCAGATCTACGGGAAGGTTTAACACATATCTTAGAGCAAGCTAAGTTCATGACTAACCTCGTAAGCCAACTGCTTGATGTAGCCCGCCTTGAAAATGCACAAGGTCTAAGCTTTGCACCTGTCAATGTATCATTGATGTTATCCAATATGGTCCACGACTATACAAGACTCTGTACAGAAAATACAGATAAACAGATTACGATTACATCTCATATTGAGCCTAATTTACATATGAATGCTCACGAAGTATCATTACGTCGAGCTATCACAAACCTAGTGGACAATGCCATTAAGTTTACAAACTCTACTATTGATATTTCGGCTAAACTCGTAGGCAGAGACTTAGTCATTACCGTAACAGATAATGGTATTGGCATCGAACCTGAAGCTCTGGATCATATTTGGGATCGGATGTATCAGACGGAACAATCGCGAAATAAAAAGTCTAATCACGGCATCGGCCTAGGCCTATACTTTGTAAATAAAGTTATTAACTTACACCATGGCACAGTAACGGCCACGAGTGAACCACAAGTAAAAACTACATTTACCGTGCGATTGCCGTACAATACAAGGGAAGAATAACATAAAAGGGACTGACCAATGGTCAGTCCCTTTTCTATATCCATTTTAATTCAAAAAGCCCATAATGTAGAATTAATTAAACCATAAAAAACTAGCATATAGAAGCTCCTTCTATATGCTAGTTTTTGTGTATTTAATTTTAAAGCAACTTATTATAGATAATTAACTTTAGCCTACAAATTGTTGCCAAAACGGCATATATACATATTCTAAGAAGGTCCATACAAGCAGACCCGCTACAGCACCAACGATAGCACCATTAATGCGGATCCAGCTGAGATCGTCCTCCACCTTAGATTCAATAAAGTAAATAAATTTATCTGTACTGAGGCCACCTAATACTTGACGTATGATAGTTTCAATGAGGTCATACCCTTGTTCAAGTACGTAGTCGCCAATATCGTGTAAGGTTTTTTCAATACGATTTCTAAGATCGTCCGATTGACCGTATACATTCCATAATTCAAGAGCAATATTAACTAAAACCTGAGCCGGAGTTTCTCCGTTTTCATCCCCTACGAGCAATAGTTCTTCTATATAAGGGCATAAATGGTTTTCGATAACAGATTCCCAATCTTGTTCGCGAATCCAGCGTTCCCACGCTTCATTAAGAGCATCGCAGACTTCATGGTTCTCTTCAATATTACGAATTGGTTCTACCCATTGTCGCAACCAAGCTGTTCGTTCGGGGCTATTGGGCCGTTTCCAGCTTTCCAGCATCGCATAGGCCTCTTGGACAATAGCCTCTGCCATTTCTTGATAGTTTACTACATCGGTAGCTTCGGACATAGAAATAAGGAAGTCAGACCAGAAGCCTTTTCGCTTTTTCTTATGTGCCTCTTCTGCTACGACAGCAGTAAGCCAGGTAACCATAGCTGGATGATTAATCCGTTCTTGAATCACGTTTAGAACTTGCACAACCATACTTTCATAGCGATTATGCTCACATAAATCGAGTAATACGTGTTTCAAAACGGGCACGAGAGAATGTTGTTGAAGCAATCCACGAATGCGTTTTGCCCCCCATTGTGCCCATTCTTCATTAGTTTGAGATTTCCATAAAAGGTGTAGACCTTGATGAATCACAAGACGTGCTGCTCGCTGCCCCTCAGGAGACAACAAGAACTTTTCAAACAATGGCACAAATTGCACATTTTTCAATAATACTTTACAACGCTCCTTGGTAAGCATCTTCGTCTCTACAAGTTTAATAACACCATTAATGAGGCGATCTTTATTGCGAGGAATTAGCGCTGTATGATATGGGAAACCTAGTGGCTTACGGAATAATGCCGTTACAGCAAACCAGTCGGCCACACTACCGATGAGGGCAGATTGAACAGCCCAGTACAACGGTTGATACCAACTTTCATGGCCAAAGAAAAATTGTCCTACAAAAGCAAAACAATACAATACGGCAGTCAAGCCTAAAATGCCATTAGCACGCTGTTTCAAGGTAAGGGATTTCAAATAACTAATCATTTGAGCACCCCCTCTACAATGATGGTCAAACCGTATAAGATGCCGCCAAGGACAGCCCCTATAAGGGAACCATTAATACGCACCATTTGAAGGTCATAGTACATTTTGCCGCGAACAATTTGAGTGATTTCATCAGGCGAATAGCGGGATAATTCTTGACCTACCACACTGTCGATGAGGGGGTTCAATTTCTGCAACCACGGAATACTACGCAACAAGAAGAACCGCTCAAAAGGCGCCTGCTTGTCTGGATTCAACAAAATTTCGGTACCGAGCACATTAAAGCGCTCCATAACGATGTCCATGAGGCGTTTCCAATCCAATGTATCCCCATCGATAAGTTTGCCTTCCCATTCTTCAAGAACCATTCTAATCCACTGATTTTTATGTTCTTCGATGAAAGCTTGCCACTCTGTATTAGTTTCCAAATTATTAAAAAAGCGAATGGCTTGGCCCCATACATAGCGCCCCAATGCAGAGTCAATAGATTCATTTTCCTTCAAGAATTGAACGGCTTTTTTCTGTACCGTTTCTACCAATCGTTCTGGTGAAAGCCCATCTCCGCCAAAGGCGATGGCCAATTCACGAAAGAAAGAATCCTTTGTATAAGTTTTCATAATGTCTAGCATGACGCGATACAAATACGGATATACCTGATTTGATGCGATAACACGCTGACATGTACGGTTAAAATAAAGCCAAAACACGCTTGCTGTGTGACGTTCTAACATACAACGGCCAAAGAGAATAACAAGGGGTGTTGCTTTCCAGTTTGTAACCCCCTTATAAATGGCCTTATTAATCTCTTGGCGCATCGGTTCAATATCCATATGAGATAAAACTTGATTGCCCACACCGTACAAGAGATTTCGAATTTGAACTTGTCCCACATCGCTCATGCCGTATTCAACGAAACGGACCATAACGCGTTCTTTTTTGATAGCATAATACATCTGTGGCACGCGCAATAGCTCTTCGCTGAGCATAGTGCGGCCTATCTGAATTAATCGTTCCTTACTGCGCGGCAAGATTGCCGTTTTGAAAGGAATGCCTAAAGGCTTCGTAAAGAGAGCCGTTACTGCATACCAGTCCGCGAGGCCGCCTATCATAGCTGCCCCAGAGATATGCATGATAAAGGCCCAAAATGTATCATGTCGCTGCGGATATGAAATTAAAAATATAATAGCCATGACAACCAACAGGGTGGTTGCCACTGGTTTAGTTTTCATCATCACTTGATCCTAACTTACTCAATTACGCATATAGACTGTTCCTATATAACGTAGTGACCTCGAGGTCTACGGACTTTCACACTTATATCTACAATCTAAAATGTAGCCTCATCGCCATCTTTTTGAGGTTCCCAAATCGACACCTCCCCAAAGAGAGCTTTAAAGTACACAGACGGTGTCCATAATGGACCATTCAAATGCATTGGAATAAAGGCTTTATTCACCTGTACACGGCGCAAAAATTCAATACTGCCCCATTCCATAGCGTCTTCCAAACGATTGTCTACAGGGAACATCGCTACATCTACGGACAAGCCCTCTAATTCCTTGAACTCACGCCAAGCCATACGCTTTGCATCCGCATTGTTTTCTGGCGTATCACCAAGCCAATGCCACCAGTTAAGGTCTCCTGCATGGAAGATAGAGTCAGAGTCGATATTCGCCGTATTTGTCTTTATGTAAAAAGAGCCACCTTCATCGGTGCTGCCATACATATGGATGCCTACATCATCTAATAGTGCATCTTGGCCAGGGCGCATGGTAATACATTTTTTTACCTTGCCCTCTAACGGCACATCTTGATGACAAATATAGCGCGTTTGAGGACCATCAAACTCCGTAATGGATGGGTTAAAGTGATCTCCATGAGTGTGACTTACGAAGAACCAAAGTTCACGACCTCGTTTAGCCAACTGCCAAACAATATTATTAGGATCCTTATAATAATCAAACACATAGCAACGCTTACCATCCTCTACGAGAAATCCGCTATGCGCTAAAAAAGTAACATGTAACATTATTATCAATACCTCTAATTTATTGAGAATTTATATCATTCGTATTTTTTATTATACCATATTTTTCTAAATACATGGCATAAACAAATGGCTATTCATGACACATATAAAGGACTTTTTTAAAGTCTTATCAAATATATAGTGCCCCATATGTATCATAATAAGGGCAGAAATGCCGCTGGCATTTCTTAGATGCGGCCAGCGGCTTTCATATAGTCGATATATTGGTTACCCCAGTTTTCAAGGGAAGCTAATACAGTTTTAAAACCAGCTCCCACTTCGGTAAGGCTATATTCAACCTTTGGTGGAATGGTTCCATATACTTCACGATGTACAAGGCCGTCATCTTCCATTTGGCGCAACGCTCTTGTAAGTGTAGCTTGTGTAATTGGATGTAATCTCCGCTCTAGTTCACGGAAGCGCACAGGACCTTCAGATAATTCATGCATAATCAACAAAGACCATTTACCAGCCAATAACTTTTGGCTCGTTGCAAAAGGACACCGCCCCACTAAATCATGAACATTTACAAGTTGCTCTGCCATTGTCATTCTCCTTATATATCTAGCTTAAGTAGCTTGTTATAACAAAATTAACATCTATAACTAAGCTACTCTTTATAGCTACACTACAATTTCTATTTCGGTATTAGAAATATTTCCACTTAATGTAGTTCAAATCATATCACAATTTTTTAGAATTGCAAGTATTTTATAGTATCATTTTTTAGGGTACAAAAATTTTTGAAAAATTTTTAATCAGTAAATATCACAATTCTATCATATTTGATAGTACCTATCTCAAATAATTCTACTATTCAAAATATTTGCACCAATATATAATAAACTCACTAACTAAATACAATTATCGGTTGGTGAATCAATAACTATTAGATTTAATCATCAACATTTATAGCTAAACAATTGTATCAATTTTACAGCATTAAACAGATTACACATTATCAATTGAAGGATTAGGTGATATTATGAAACGCATGCCTACACTATTCGTCGGTCACGGCAGCCCTATGATGGCTTTAGAACATACAGAAACAACAAATACTTTCAAACGTATAGGACAAAATATAATCAACAACTATGGCAAACCAAAAGCCATACTCGCCATCTCTGCTCATTGGTATGCAGATGGCACCTATGTTCAAAGCACAGAGAATCCAAAACAAATTTACGATATGTATGGATTTCCGCAAGAACTCTACGAAGTTGTATATCCTGCAAAAGGTGACAGCAATTTAACGAAAGAAGTACAAAAATTACTGGGTAACTCCGTTTCTATAAATGACACTTGGGGCATCGATCACGGCATGTGGACCGTATTAGTTCACATGTTTCCTGATGCATCGATTCCCGTTGTCCAACTATCTATCAATAAATACCTAAGCCCAAAAGAAGCCTATCAACTAGGAACAAAGCTTCAGTCATTACGCGATGAAGGCTATCTTATCATGGGCAGTGGTAATATCGTTCATAATCTAAGACGCATAGAATGGGATAATCCATCCGGCACCTCTGCCACAATTGAGTTTGACCAATATATTTCTAAGGCCGTCTTAAAAAACGATATAGATGCTATTGTTAATTACACTCGACATCCTCAGGCTAGCTATGCTGCACCTACACCAGATCACTATCTGCCATTAATCTATATTATGAGTGCTAGTGAAAGTACAAAACCGACTGTATTTAATCAAACCTATAGTTTGGGTTCCCTATCGATGACAGGATTTATCTTTGAGGATGAGCCTCAAAACATACTTTAAGCCCATAAAGATACAAAAATCTCCTAGGAAATTTTATTTCCTATTCACATAAAACCTTACATTACTATGTATAAACAAAAATAAATAAATATATATGTATTTATTTATTTACACAAAAGAACCGCTAGTTACAAAAACTAGCGGTTCTTTTCTTTACCATACTAATGACTCTACTAAATAATTTTTTTAATGAAAGTTTCCATTTCCATCGGTTTTACAACAGGCTCGAAGCGCCCTACCACATTACCTTTACGATCTATAACAAACTTAGTGAAGTTCCACTTTACCTCATCGTCCTTTAAATAATTAGGATCGATACCATTGAGATAATCTGTAAGCATTTCAGTTTTATCACTAGGTGGGAAGCCTTGGAATGGTTGTTCCCGTATCATGTATTTGAAAAGGTCTAATGCACTTTCATCGCGTACATCTGCTTTCCCCATAACGGTAAAAGTAACACCGTAATTCAATTTGCAGAAAGATTGGATTTCGTTATTAGAACCAGGTTCTTCCTCTCCAAATTGATTGGAAGGAACAGCAATAATTTCTAATCCTTGCTCTTTATATTGCTTATAAAGAGCCTCTAGACCCTCATATTGGTGAGTAAATCCACATTTGCTCGCCGTGTTAACAATGATAAGAACCTTACCTTCATAAGTTTGTAAGGATTGTAATTCACCAGACTTAGTAGGCAGGGAAAATTGATATACAGACATGGAATCTCCTAATTTAAATTAAAAATCTTTATTACACTAATAATGTTTTCACATCATAATTAAATTTTGCCGTTGTTTCCGCCGCAGTTTTTTGCCATTCTGTTGTTGCTGTACCATCTTTTTCAAGGAAGAATCCAGAGTCAAGATAGCGAATAATAATATAGTTGGAATCCTTTTGATCAAAGCCATTACCGCGGGAGAAATCGATACCATGGCCTGTATTACGCGTTACGATAGCTTCCAACAAAGGCAACGTAATAGCATTCAACGTAATTTTCATATCACATTTGTCGAAAATCTTTTTAAAGAAAGAACTAGGTTTTTCTTCTTTATATACTAATAGTTTACTAATTGTACCATTAGATGCACACACTACGCGACGAATTTCATTAATAGGAATATCTACCTTACCATTCGAAATAACACCGTTTTTAATAGTAATTTCTCGTTTACCCATATAGGAGTAATCTAGTGGCAATTGAAGAGTATCTAAATTCGCAGGGAAGTCCGCTGTCAATTTATGGCGAGCAAAAGCAGCAATGATTGCTTTGGTTTCACGAATATTATGACCAGTATTATAATCTGTACGGTCAGTATCTAAATCTTGACCTTCTATATTTTTCCAATTATGGTCTCTAAATATAATCGAATAGTTACTATTTGAATTTAAATATCTTGTAAGATGAAGCTCATTTACGTCATCAAAATCAATATCAGTTATCACCTGACCATTTGCATCTTTGCAGAGTACACCATTGTAACTAACTGTCAATATACGATCCGTACTTTCAAAAACAACAGGATTTGTGTCGAATACAGAAATCATAGCCCTCTCCTTTTCACGACTTCAAACATAACTACACCTGTATATAACAAGTGCATTTACTCAATATATTGATTAAAGATATTAATCAAATATTCTTAACTTAATCATACACCTTCTATATAGGATTATACAAATGATATATTTCTGCCTTTATAGCTATAAAATCATGATGCTTAAGAAAACAAAAGGCACCAACCATTCAATTGGTGTCTTTACTACATACAAGGAGCCATTTTGCAATAGCTCCTTGTTCGTTATATAGATGATATTATAATCTATTTCATGTCAAACAAAACAGAATTTTCTAAGAAAATATGTTCATGAAGGCCTTCTTCTAAGGCTTTCATGGTCTTAAATACATAGACATAAGTAGCACAACCATCTGCTGGTGCCGTGTACTGATTGGTCAATGCACTTAAGGATTCCAAAAGTACACCTGCAGCTTCGTGTTCAGCACGAAGTTCTTCAAAGTCTACGGGTTTCCCCGCTTTAAACTCAGGGAAGTCTACATGTTCTTCATGCCGGAAATGAGGTACAAGAGCGGATTTGAGTTGCAAAAAGGTTTGATAAATCTTTGTCAATTCCTCACCATGATGGTCATAATGTACATTTAGCAGTTTTGCCAACCCTTGGTCAATTTCATCAATCATATTTAATTGTTCTCGATGGAAATTATGAACGATATAATCAATCAATTGGTCTTTAGAATAGCTAAGCACCTCTGCACGAGAAGATTTCTGAGCAACTTGTACATCATTTAGCATAGCAATGTATGCATCCACATCTTTACCTTTTTCTGCAATAGCCTCCGCTAAAGGATGTCCGCCACCACAGCAAAAATCAATTCCATCTTTTGCTAATACATCCATTAACTCTGGATTTACTTTAACCGCATCAGCTACGGTCATGGATTTATTAATAGTCCCAAAACTCATAAGATACACCTCCAATCGTTTACGCCGATCTATTTTCTTATAGTTATACTATACGACCAACCATGGATTCTGTCTGTCGCAGTGGCTACGAATTTGAAAGTAACATGACAACAATGGTAACGCTGTAGGAAATAACATGGCGTGATGAATATAAAATATATGGATATATGTTGAACATACAAAAAGCTGGCCCTATAGAGCCAGCTTTCAGCATATCAAAACATATATAACATATGTGTATATATAATTGTTTAGGCAGCTATTAAATGCTTTCAACAGCAGCGATAGCAGCAACGTCTACAACGTCTTGAGCAGAGCAGCCACGAGAAAGGTCATGAACTGGTTTAGCCAAGCCTTGAATCAATGGGCCAAGAGCATCAGCGCCGGAGAAGCGTTGTACCAATTTGTAACCAATGTTAGCAGCTTGAAGATCAGGGAAGATCAAGATGTTAGCTTTACCAGCTACGTTGGAGCCAGGAGCTTTCTTTTCTGCTACGGAAGGAACGATGGAAGCGTCCAATTGTAATTCGCCGTCAAATTTGAAATCAACGTTGCGTTCTTTCAAGATGTTAACAGCTTCAACCACTTTATCTACTTCTGGAGTGGAAGCGGAACCTTTTGTGGAGAAGGACAACATGGATACGCGAGGGTCAGCCATGCCAACAACTTTGCGAGCTTTTTCTACAGTGGATTCTGCAATATCAGCCAATTGTTCGCTAGTTGGATTAGGCAATACGCCGCAGTCAGAGAATACTAGCATACCGTCGTCGCCATATTCTTTTTTGCTTGTGAACATGAACATGGAAGAAGATACAGTTTTAAGACCTGGTTTAGTACCTACAACTTGCAATGCAGCGCGCAATACGTTTGCTGTTGGGCAAGCGGAACCAGCAACCATGCCATCTACTGCGCCAAGGCGAACAAGCATAGCGCCGAAGAACAAGCAATCGCCTTTCATAGTTGCGTCAGCTTTTTCAGGAGTCATGCCTTTTTTAGCGCGCAATTCTACGAATGTATCAACCATTTCTTGGTAACGATCATAGTTGGCTGGATCGATAATTTCAGCACCTTCGATGGATACACCAACAGCTTTAGCAGCCTCAGCGATTTCAGCAGGATTACCAACGAGTACAGGTGTTACGAAACCTTCTTTCAAAATAATTTCAGTTGCTTTCAATACGCGTTCATCTTTGTATTCTGGCAACACGATTTTTTTACCTAATGGTTTTACTTGGTCTTTTAATTTTTGAATTAAATCCACGATTTTTGCCTCCTTAACATTGGCTTTACGCCATATCAATACTATTATTATAGCAAGTTAACGACTCTCTAACAACCATTCTAAAACATTTCGTTGTTGAATTCCGTCGTAGTTGGCATTTTTATTTAGTTCATCTAAGGTGAGCAAAAACTTAGAGTATTGGTCTTGTACCGCCTCAAGCGGTGCTAGTTCTCGGCTCAAAGTATTAGAGTCAAGTACGGTCTCACTAACTTGATAATATTCGGTAATCCCCCCTTTTTGTGCTACAAAATCTATTTCACCCTTAGCCAGTTGCCCTACATATACGGTGTATCCTCGTCTAATGAGCTCTAGAAAAACGATATTTTCTAGTATATGACCTGTATCACGACTCGCATTCCCCACTAGCAAATTTCGTAATGTTACATCAACACTATAATACTTTGCATTGATACGTAGTAATTCTTTACCTCGTACCTCATAGCGATTTACCTTATATAACAACAAGCTATCCTGTAATCCTTGTAAATACCGTTCTACAGTTTTATTATCGATTTTTCGACCTGCACTAACGAGAGAGTTGGCTATTTTATTTGGTGAAAGTAAACTACCAACATTCGCCATAATATACCGCACTATATCTTGTAAAATTGTGACATCATTAATTTTCAATCGAGCCACAACATCATGCAATAACAAAGTATTATATAATCCACGTAAATATTCTTGAATATCAAAGTCTTCGCCCCCTAATTGCTGAGTATAAGGGAAGGAACTTTCACGAAGATAGGCCTCATAGGCAGGAATCAAAGAATACTGATTACCCTCATACTTGCTATGGTAAAACTCACTGAAGGACAATGGCAACATCTGAATTTCCACATATCGTCCAGTCAATAATGTGGCGATATCAGAAGACATAAAGTATGCATTGGAGCCCGTAATATATAAATCTGTGTTCTCTTTTACAAACAAGCTATCTACGACACGATGAAATTGATCTACATGCTGAATTTCATCAAGAAAAATGTAATTCGTTTCATTAGGCTGCATACGTTCTAAAATATATTGATACAACGCATGGTAATCTCGCAAATGCTCGTATTCCAATTCTTCAAAATTAATGGAAATAATCTGTTCAGGCTTCACATTATCTGCCAATAACTTATCTTTAAACAGCCTAAACAATGTAGATTTACCACAACGGCGTATGCCTGAAACGACCTTAATAATAGGCCGCTCTCGATTACGCCGTAAAAAATCTAGATATCCTTGGCGCTGAATTAACTTCATAAGGGCCTCCTCATCTATGTACCTTCTCATAGATGGAACCCATGTATTAGTAATATCAGATATCATATCACTTACCTAATAAATTTGGATTCCATTCCAACTTCATATTAATTTTATCATAAAGTTGGATTTCACTCCAAATTTTTATTATTTTAAGCATAAAATTGGATTAGATTCCTAAAGTTTTACTTTAAATTTAAACATACAGCACTTCAATTAATGTTTATCTATGAACTACATACCAATAATTGAACTCTTTACACATAATACGCTACAATAATAAAAACAAAATACGGATAGCCAAATGCCAATTTATATTCCTTATACACCCATTTAGGAGGTCTTATGGCGAATACAGAGACAACAATCAACGCTGTTATACATCCAAAATACAATGACACACCTATAGACATAGAGAAAACAATTAAAGCCTTGGAACGCAATAATTTTGTAGTCCATTATTTCGAAACTGGTACTGAAGCTATTTCCTATTTAAAAGATCGTATTCAAAACAAACATGTAGCCATCGGGGACTCTCGCACGTTACTAAAACTCAATGCTTATGAAGCCCTATCCGAAGTCAACAAAGATGTAACGGATATCCAACGTCCCCTTCCTGGTGAAAGCTTCCGCGACACCGCATTGCGCACCATGGGACGTGATGTATTCCTTACCTCAGTCAATGCTCTTGCTCAAACGGGGGAAATGGTCAATATTGATGGTACGGGTAATCGTGTTGCCGCCTCACTCTTTGGCTCTCAAGAGGTGTTTTTTGTGCTAGGCATCAACAAAATCACGCCGGATTTAGCTTCCGCCATCTATCGTGCACGCAATGTGGCCGCTCCGCTCAACAGCAAAAAGAATAAAAAGAGCTCTCTCAATCCATGTGCTAGATTAGAAGAAAAATGCTATGACTGTGGTTCTCCAGATCGTATATGCAATGCATTAACGATTTACTATAAAAAGATGCGCAATATGCAAACCATGGAAGTCATCATCATTAATGAATCTTTAGGCTTCTAATGGTTTGCGGCCCATTCAAAAAATCTTGTATATTCATTTCTCCAAGTCCATACACGACTCTGTAAATTGTGGACCACCGAGGATCTACGGCACCACTTTCAAGGTCACTAATATAAGATTGGGCTAAACCAGATTTATCTGCCAATTGATATTGAGTCATTCCCAATTGTCTGCGCCAAAGTAAAATCAATACACCAAGCTTGTGAACTTCTTGTCGAACTTGTAGATCTTGACAACATACGATAGGATTCATGCCAACCTCTATCTACTTTCTCCCTCAACACATATTTATGCCTTTACTATAAATCTGGGCTCAATCATTTCCTAGTAGTGGTTGAAAAGCGATAACACAAAAGCCTTAACAAAAACTAATGTGTAAATCATTTTAATTAAGGCTTTTGTTCTATGCAGATTTCATTGCGTAGGATTTCATCATTTCGTGGAATTTTAGTATATATAAAAGTTATTATCATTAAAAATACAGATAGTAAATCAAAAATACAGGTATTATCTATATATTGCAATTCTTTTACAGTATTCATACATTATGCATACACTTGATTTATAAAATTACCTAGTTTTATTTATAATACAAGAAGACTATACGATATAAAGTAAATGCGATATATAGTAAATGCGATATATAGTAAATACGCAATATTGTTAAAATACATTTAGAAATAATAAGTCTATTAACAATACAAAAGGACTATACAGCTGAACTGTATAGTCCTTTCTATGTATTTATATAAAATTATTGATTTGCGCTTTCTTGTGCTTTTTTGATTTCCATGTATTTAACCATACCATCAACGGCTTTTTTAGCTTCACGCATAGCCAATACTACGGTAGCAGGTTTATGAACAACGTCACCACCTGCAAATACGCCTTCGCGACTAGTCATACCATATGGATCTTCAGATGTAATAATATAACCTTTTTCATCTACTTTTAAGTTATTACCTTCACCTACAAGACGAGCATTTGGTTTATGACCTGCGGCGATAATGATTTTATCAACAGGCATGACTTGGAAGTTACCAGTACCGTGGATACCTGCACCATCTTCATTAAGCGCCATCACTTCATATTTGAAGCCTTCTACCTTGTCTGTACCTTCTACGCCTACTGGAGAAGCGAACCATTGGAATTGAACGCCTTCAGCACGGGCCTCTTCGTATTCAGACAACAAGGCTGGCATTTGTTCTTGGCTACGACGATATGCTACTGTTACCGCTTCGCAGCCTAAACGTACGCATGTACGAGCCGCATCCATCGCTACGTTACCCCCGCCGATGATGATAACACGGTCACCTTTTTTAACAGGAATTTGATTTTCATCAAGTTCCCCATTTTCTACCAATTGTACATTCGTCAACAAGTACATTGCTTGGAATACACCAGGTACTTCATCGTTTTCCATGCGCACGTCTTGAGGAATATGCGTACCAGTACCGATGAAGATAGAATCATACCCTTCAGCAAAGAGATCATCCAAAGTTTTATCTTGGCCGATAAATGTATTGCATACGAACTTAACGCCTAACCCTTCAAGACGAGCGATCTCACGACGTACAACGGCTTTAGACAAGCGGAATTCCGGAATACCAAATAAGAGTACGCCCCCTGGTTCAGATTGACCTTCAAATACGGTTACTTCATAACCGAGTTTAGCCACATCACCTGCTACGGACAAACCTGCAGGACCAGACCCTACTACCGCTACCTTACCAAGATCTTGTTTAATCTTCTTAGGTTTGCGAAGTTCATTGATGCTTTCAAAGTCAGCAGCGAAGCGTTCCAATTTACCGATGTTAATAGGCGGTTTTTTCGCCTTATTCATGATACAGTTGCCTTCGCATTGATTTTCTCGTGGGCACACGCGACCGCAGATAGACGGTAAATTTGTTCGTTCCGCCAAGATATCATTAGCTTCACCAAAATTACCACGTGCGATAGCTTGGATGAAACGAGGTATTTCGTTTTCAATAGGACAACCCATACGGCATAAAGGTTTTGGACAATTTAGACAACGTTTCGCCTCCGCGAGCGCTTCCTCCATCGTATAATCCGCATCAAAATGTAGTGGTTTTAATTCGTTACTCATGGCACATGCCTCCTAACAAGGATCCAGTATACTATACTTACAGCGTTGCATGCACCTAAGCATTCCGATGAGCCCTCTCACATAGGGACGCCGCCACATGCTGCTAACATTTATCTTTTGTAACCATTCGATAGACGTGTGGTCACTGGTCAGACTCACACTATTCTATAGTATATTCTAAATTGTGAAAGTCCCAACAGTCAAGCAAATATAACACCTTTTGTATACGAATATAGCCCCTATTCATGCAAGGATTGCATAGATTTTATACAAGTCCATTTACATATAATAGGATGCATGTATACTGATAATAGATACAGTAATAAGAATTAGAGATACACCTTACGGAATAGAAATATCTATTTCGTAATTAAATATACATATAAGAATTAAAGATATAAAAGCCAAGGTATATCCTTATATGAGGTTTCTTATGAACACAGCAGAATTCACTAGCAAATACTATATAGACCGCCACGGTTCTCATTCCCGCAAATGGGACGGTGAGCATTTAAAATTCACTCGTACCGACCTATTACCACTATGGGTAGCCGATATGGACTTTATGCCACCTCAGTGCATCCAAAATGCCATCTGTAACTATGTGAAAGCCAATCCGTTAGGTTATACTATGACAAATCCAAATTATATAGAGGCTGTTATAAGCTGGTATAAACGTCGTCATCATTGTAATCTTCAAGAAGAATGGCTCGCTAGCACCCCCAATGTCATTACCGGTATTATGTGGTGTATTGGGGCTTTCACAAAACCAAACGATTCCATCGCCGTTCTAAGTCCTGTATACGGCGCCTTTGATACGAGCGCCAGCGATGCACAACGTCACATCATCGCAGTTCCGATGAAACGGAACGAAGATAATCGCTATACTGTCGATTATGAGACCTTTGAAATAGCAATTATCGAGCACGATGTGAAGCTGTTCATTCACTGCAACCCACACAACCCTGTGGGCCATGTGTGGACGGAAGAGGAGATGGGCCGATTATTTGGCATCTGTAAGCGCCACCATGTGCTCATCATAAGCGACGAAATCCATCAAGACCTTATTACAGGCCCAACAGCCTTTACATCATCCTTAACCGTAAAGAGCGGAGCCTATGTAGATAACATGATTGCCATGTCCTCCTTGTCCAAGTCGTTCAATATGGCTAGCTTGCACCACGCAGAGGTTATCATTCCTAACGAAAAGCTACGAAGCCAATTCAACGCCTATAAAGCTCATGTATACCATACGGACTCAGACGTTATTGCCGAAACTGCCATCACAGCAGCCTACACTCACCCAGAGGCCGAAGCATGGTTAACAGATGTACTGGCCATGGTTCGTGAAAACTATGAATATCTATGCCGAGAGCTTTGTACGGCATTACCAAAAATCCGCATCAGCCCTATGGATGGCACCTATTTAGCGTGGATTGACTTTAGTGCCTATGTAAAGCCCGAAGATATGCACGACCTATTTGAAAACAAATGCCACCTCGCACCAAGCTTTGGCGAATGGTTCGGAGACGAAAACTACGCAACCTTTGTACGTCTGAACTTGGCTACAAGCCTAGAAAACATAAAAACCGCTACCCACAGCATTATTAGAAATATTTAACATATCAGTCATATTAAGCATAGTAATTGTATCCAATCATACTATCCCCTACACAACCTTAGTACATACAGCGATGTATGTGCGGTAAACTATAAGGCATACAAAAAGACTGCTCTACCACCAAATCGTGTAGAGCAGCCTTTTTTCTATATATGTCTTACTTTTCTATATATGTCTCATATATGTTACCTATTCAGGTTACCACATATATAGGGTCTTATTTAGTTCTAGCGAAATGATCTTTTGCAAATTGCATGTCTTGTACGAGTTCCAATGTACCAATATAGTTATTGTTTTGGTCACGAACAGCCATGTAATTAACATAGAACGGACGACCTTGTTTTTCAAGCCATACAGCTACATTGTCGCGATCACCTTTACGGAAGGAATCAATGATACCACGTACGATTGGTTCTACCTTTGGTGGATGGCAGGAATACACATCGCGACCAATAGCTGTCGTAGGGCGTTTGAAGACCTTTTCACCATCGTTGAAGTAACGGTTAATGTCTTCGTGATCAACGAAGGTTACTTCCATTGGCATTGTATTAAGCATGGCATTTAATTGATCCACAGTCAAGCTACCACCGATTAGAGCAATGGTATTATCATCGCTACTTGCTTTTGTTGTTTGTGTTGCTAATGCGGTTTCAGCCTCTAGCCAAGCAGTGCGTTTTACCCCAAAGATTTCTTCATACTGTGCTGTATCTTTGTAGATTTGGTACCACTCTTCAGTACTGAAGTTTTCTGCACAGATTGGGAACAAAATATTTTGTTCTTTATAAATCATTTCTTGCGCACGTGTAAGAAGCTCATCAAAACGTCTATACCAATCATCTACGCTTTGGCTAGACTTAGCTAAATCACCTAGTTGGTCCCGAATATCACCATCAACAGTCCACATGACCATAGATGGACCAGAAATATCATAGGCTACTTTCAAATGCGGATACAAAAGGTCACCCTTCTTAGCATAGTGAACAGATACTTGACGCACTGCATTTACATCATCAACGGTTGCCGTTTTATCTGCCACCTTAGGTCGAATGGATTCAATTAACGCATCAAGAGCCTTGTTTTCCTCTGTTAATTGATGGAGTGGATGTCCTACAGTTTCAATCAAGGACACCACACTTTTGCTCTTCTCTTGAGCCTCTAGCACAGCCTCAACCTTAGCATGTTCTGACTCCATTTGTTCATGAATGGTAGAACCGTGGAACAAGGCGGAGTGAAGGTCACATAATTGTTGCACCTCAGCTAACGGTGTACCTTCACGCATGAGACCTTGCTCAGCTTTCATAATTTCACTAGCCTCAACATGGGCGAATTGACTAGCAAAATCTTCACGAACGGCACCCAGGTCTTCGCCTGTGCCTAAACGTTTCAGGAATCCTTTAAGTTGCTCTACACGTTCGCTATCTTGAACAGCATCTTCAGCCTTAGCTTCGGAATTTTCTTCCGTGTTAGCTTTCGCTGTAGTAGATGCTGCTGCATTTATTTCTACTGCGTCTGCTGCAACTGTACTAGAAGCTACCTTAGCAGATGCATCCGTAACATAAGACTTTGTAACCGCTGCAGTAGGTGCCACGCCAGGATGACCCGTAGATTCCGCATCATCACCCGATAGGTTTGGCATGTCACCTTCTAAGGTAAAACCAGCTTTCATAAAAGCACCCACGATATCAATCATGGATACACCTTTCATCTTAGCCCCTTTTGGGATAGTCATGATTTTGCCAACAGAATTCAACATCACCTTATTTGTGATTTCGCTGAATCCTAATTCCTTCATAATATCTGTTACTTCAGGATATTCTTTTACCAAATCATATACAGATTTGGATAAATCTAATTTCTTTTCCATTTTGTTCCCCTCGTGTCAAAAATTTCTATACTATACTTATAAAATAGTATCATCCCTCTATATATGTATATCACACATATGAGGCTATTTATTTACGGTAAAAGGTCTATATGTAATGACCTATGGTTTTATGATAAACGATATCGATTAGAAAATCTGTATCCATGGCTATACTTTTGAAAGTTATTTATAAGATGAAATAACAGTAATAAAACACCGGATAATCGATCATGTAGACCAACTATCCGGTATTTACGTTACATTATATTATTATGCCTGTTTCTGTTTCTGTTTCTGTTTCTGTTTCTGTTTCTGTTTCTGTTTCTGTTTCTGTTTCTGTTTCTGTTTCTGTTTCTAACAAGTGTACCACTTAATCATGATGTGGTTTCAATGCTTTTTCGTAGTTTTCAGAAACTTTGTCCCAGTTAATAACGCGGAAGAATTCCTTGATATAATCTGGGCGACGGTTTTGGTAGTGCAAATAGTATGCATGTTCCCAAACGTCCAAACATAAAATTGCTTTTTTACCTTCCAATAGAGGGTTGTCTTGGTTCGCAGAGGATGTCACTTCTAGCTTGCCATCTTTGTTAACTACAAGCCCACCCGGAGCCAAAGCGTGTAGCTGCCGCAGTAGAGAAGCTTTCAACAAAAGCATCGTAGCCACCAAGTTCAGCGTCGATAGCCTCTTTCAAAGGACCTTGCAATTTAGAAGTATCTGGTTTTGTCATGATTTCCCAGAACATGGTATGGTTCTTGTGACCGCCACCATTGTTGATAACTGCTTGACGGATATCTTTAGGCACATTAGCAATATCGCCGAGAATGCAGTCTACACAACCATACGGAAGATCAGGATATTTCGCGATGGCAGCGTTCAAATTATTAACATATGCTTGATGATGCTTATCATGATGCAATTTCATTGTTTCTGTATCGATAACAGGTTCAAGGTAATCATACGCATACGGTAATGGTGCGAGTTCGAAAGGTTTCATAGTAGTCCTCCTTAAATTTAGGGCATAGAACAATGCTAACTGTTTCGTATCATCGTTCTTGTGAAAGCGATTCGATGCACCTGCATCGGTAATATAGAATCAATCTACTAGCATAGCATATATACTTCAAGAAGAGACTGATTATCCTAACGTAACCAGAAGTTAGGATATAATATTTCAGCCAACAAATTGATATGAATTATCATTCTTTATCTAATTGTACACATTATATAGAAAAACGTCAATATAAAAGACGAACATAAAAGGCCATAGGAACTCCTACAGCCTTTAATTAGTTAATTATTATGTGACTTTTGATCAGCAATATCACATAACTTTATATAAATTTGATCCACAAGTTAGTCAATGATGCACTGACACATTTTCATCGTTGTTAATGCCGCTTGATGAGACTCTTCTGTTACGCCAGCACAACAACTCGAATCAATGTGAATAGGAATCTCTGGCAAGCCTGCTTTCAGCATAATCGCATTGGACACAACGCAAATATCTGTACATAAGCCGATGAGCGTAATAGACTCAATAGGATTTACCCTATCCATGCCCTCTAACCGTGTAAGCAACTCAAAAGAGGCAAAGTTTGGTTTATCTACAAAGGATACAGGACTCATAATTGATCGACCTTCTGCAGCCTCAATCAAGCCATCCACAATATGCCAGCCCTCGGTATTTTTAACGCAGTGAGGCACTGGTAAAAGCTTCCCTTCTTGACGCTCCAAGTAATCCCTATCATGGGTGTCACGAGTAAAGATAATAGGACCATCAAAGTTTTCAATTTTCTTACGCACATTATCTACGATTAACTGTGCTTGCGATGAGCCAAGTGCACCATCGACAAAATCATTTTGCATATCGATTACTACCAGAACCTTTTGCATAGCTCCTCCTGTATATAGCTACAAAACAAAGTACTTATTTCCAATCAATATTATTTATACTCTTTATTCTTTATAACATCAATAGTATCTACCAACTCTATAAATTGTCATCAAGTCTTGTCAAAGAGTTATCAATGAGTCCTCGAAGCCCACCTCATACTTTATCGACAAGTAGATATATGACGGACTTCTATTCTTCTACTATAGCATGTTGCACGCGATTTGGTTCATTATGTGCCAGTTTTCCTGCCGCTGCTGCCGCTACAGCACCTACTAAATCATCAAGGAATGTATTACAGCGTCCCCCTTCTTCGCTATCTAGCTTTTTGATGATACCTGGCTTCACCTTGTCTAAATAGCCATAGTTTGTAAAGCCAATAGACCCATATAAATTAACGATGGAAAAGGCTAAAATTTCATCAATCCCATACAGGCTTTCATCATTAGCAACAATACGTTGCAATGGTTGAGATAGTTTATTCTGCTCCGTTAACTTATCAAGCTCTATGCCCGTAATAATCGCATTATGCACCTCACGCTTAGATAGTACAGAAGCCACACTTGTGCGACACTCTTCCAGTTTTAAATTCGGCATATACGGTTTTTGTACGTAAAAAACAAGCTCTGCAATGTCCTCTAATGTGACACCCCGTTCAGCGAGAAGCTCGTAAGTATATTTCTCTAAATCTTTCGTAGTTTCCATAAGCCCTCCTTTATCGTTTCTTAGAATTAGTATCAGGTAGCATGACAATACTAACGGGAATCGTTACAACGAGCGCTTCATCAGTATCAACATGCTTAGTATTCCAAGCCGCCTCTTTAGCAGCCTCCTCAAAAATTGGGTACGCTTCACGATCTAGCTTCCAATTATTAGGACCCGCTTCAACAGCTACAATATTGCCCTTATCGTCCGTCTTAATCTCTATAGGAACGATTAATGTTCCGTCTGCACTCGTTTCAAAAGCCTCTGGTGGAATGATTACGTTATAAGAAATCTGTTGTTGCAATTCATAATTACGCTTGTCCGCAGGCTTTAAATCTGCAGCTAGAGAAATAATAGGACTCATCATAGAGACTAATAAGGCCAATAAAATAACACGGTTAAACATAGTTTCCTCTCATCTAAAAACTCTCTTACTATATGCATTATAAGTTGATTATACCACGAAAAAATCCCTACCGAATTTTTATCGGTAGGGATTTCTTAGATTAGATTTTCTTAACCATTTCGGATTTCAATGCCATCGCACCGAAGCCATCAATTTTACAATCGATATCGTGACCATCGCTTGCATCGGTGATGAGGCGAATATTTTTTACGCGCGTACCTTGTTTCAATACGCCCGCGCCTTTTACTTTGAGGTCTTTTACAACAACAACTGTGTCGCCATCAGCGAGCTCGTTACCGTTAGCATCGCGAATGATACCCGCTTCAGCTGCAGCTTGTGCGTCAGCCGCTGTCCATTCGTTGCCACACATAGGGCAGATAAACATATGCCCATCTTCATATGTGTACTCGTCGCCACACTTAGGGCAGTTAGGTAAATTTGCCATTTAGATCTCCTTTTTTCACTATATAATGAAAGTATTATACCATACCTTGGAAACCGGGCTCTATATTGATACGATGGCTATATAATGTCCACAATAAAAACCTACTTAATCTCATTTTTCTTTACTAAAGTTTCATACAAATCCAACTTATCTTCAAGATTATTCTTATAGTCTTCCAATCGTTTGATTTCGGCCTCAATAAACCGATAGTGTTCCTGCAACAGTACCATTCTTTCACGGGCCGTATGAGATCCGGCATACCTCAAGTCCGCATATCGCTTGATATTCGCAAGCGGCATTCCCATGTCTTTCAAGCGTTTAATAAACTGTACAAAACCCACGTCCTCCGCATGGTAATTGCGAATGCCGTTCTGTCGCTCGATGTGTAGGAACCCTTGATCCTCGTAATATCGCAATGTAGAAATGGACAATCCTACCAATTTTGAAAATTCACCAATTTTCATACTTTCACCACCTTGACCTCAAGTATACTCGAGCATATATCATACGTCTAGACGGAGGTAATAATTATGAAAGAAACACGTTTTAACATTGGTATGAACACATTGAAACAAATTGACGGGCTGCACGGAAAGGAGGTGTATAACACAATTCAAGAGATTTCACCGGCCATCGCTGATTTATTGGTCGAACTGTTCGGCGACATCTACACGCGCCCCAACTTGAATTTCAAGGAACGAGAACTGATTACGCTCGCATCCCTTTTAACGCTGGGCGGTTGCGAGGCTCAGCTGAAAGTACATACCAACGCGGCACTCAACGTCGGTATTGCGCCCGAGCAAATCGTAGAAGTCTGCACCCACTGCATCCCCTATGCGGGATTTCCACGCGTGCTGAATGCACTGTTTACGGTGAAAGCAGTCTTTGAAGAACGAAACGTACTGTAATTAAGGAACGACGGCAACAAAAATAGAGGATCCCGGCGGGTCCTCTCAACAGCATTATTATATTATGTACATTACATGACGCATCCAGATTGACGATATACGCCAATCTCATTATAATGTAATAAAGAGATAGTCGACGAGTGGTTCCGTCAGGCTCATCCCAAAACATTATAAAGCATGCAAAAATGGCCTTTCGTTTTCAGCTACCAGTTGGTAACGAAGGGCTATTTGTCGTTATTACGACAAATCAGCACTATCAATGCTCCAAAGGAAATAACGACAGTTAAGATCCCGAGGACAATCATAATGACTTCATAAGCATTCATAGGCTTTCACCCCCTTCAAATAAAAAGGGTGGCCCAACCTCGTTCGACTATCTTACGTTCATTATAAACCGAACTTATGTTCTATGCAATAAAAAATCTATTAATAAATATTAGTCTATTTATAACTAACAAAGGGAGACTCTTGATAGAGTCTCCCTTTTATTCGTGTACAAGTTGTACGAAATTAATCCATATTTTTCAATCAATAATTTCTGCTATATACTAATAACGAAAGAGCCATTAACGTGAGTTGGGTAAAAAATAAACCTAACGTTTAAGACTAAGTACGGCAATACTTAGACACGTTAGGTTTATCAAATTCACAATTCTTTGATGAGCCTAACGCCTAGAACACGTTAACTGGCTCTTTTGTACTTATAGTATAGTCTGAATTCTAAAGACTGTCAATTTACTATCCAAGTCGTTTACGCAATATCGCATAGAGTATCATGCTAATAATAACGCTCATAACAGCTTGAATAGTATTAGTTAAAATACTTGCAATGGCTACGCCTGAGTCAAATACAAAGTATTCGGCGATAAAGTAGCCGGCTACGATAACAATACCGCCTACGATAGTTGCTACCAAGGCAGAGGTAGTTGTCTTATTCTTATAGACAGTACCGACAAGATAGCCTTCAAGTCCTTTCACCACGAAGGTGATGGGTACAAAGACTACATAGCCGAGAAATAAATCAGCTAGCGCCGGGCCGATAGCACCAATATAGGCGCCATATTTTCGACCTAATAATAGAGCTGACGTCATAATAATGACATCTCCTACATTGAAATAGCCGCGAATGCCAGGTACTGGAATTTTCGTGTACATGGTAAACAATGTTGCGAGGGCAATCAATACGGCTGTGAGTACTAACGCGGACGTAGTACTGCGGGTTTGAACGTGTTGCATAGCGTCCTCCTTATAAAAAAATAGACATGTGACTATATCCATCACATGTCTATACTATATACCTTTATAGTAACACCTGCAAATAAAAGAAATTAACAATACTTTCTTAGCAAATTCTATCGTCATTTACTTTCAGAATAAATACTCTTCACTAGACTTTAACTTAATATAGATACCATTTTACTATACAGATTCCTTCAACCTGACGATGATTAACAAGAAAGGAACTAGCCATGAACATTTTAATCATTTATACCTATCCTAATCATCAAAGTTTTAATGACGCTATTCTGAAAGTAGTGCAACAGAATCTTTCAAAAGACCACAATGTGAACACCTTGGATTTATATGAGGAGCAGTTCGATCCTATATTGCGATTTGATGACACGCACAAACGTCGAGATTTAAGCACTGTGTCGGACATGGAAAAGTATCGCAACTTAATTACTTGGGCAGACCATTTCATCTTTATCTACCCAATTTGGTGGAGTGGTATGCCGGCAATGCTCAAAGGCTTTATCGATCGCGTGTTTACAGCGGGCTTTGCCTATTCATACGGAAAAAGAGGGCTTATAGGTCATTTACAGGGAAAATCCGCCTGGATCATCACCACCCACAACACTCCCGCCTTTTTGACACCGTTTATTCAGGACTATGGCAAGGTATTGAAAAATCAGGTTCTGAAATCCTGTGGCATTAAACCTGTTACACATACCCAGTTGGCGGGCACAGAAAACAGCTCGGACGAAAAACGCCGGCGTTTCTTAGACAAAATCGCTAATATCGCCGGCAGTATTTAACATTTCTAGTATACTATGATTTTTTACCAAAGATTACTTGGTTGCCATAATCACAAATAAATTTACATTAGACTGATTACAGTTTGCTCTAAGTCAAGAACACGCTGTATACGAAAATCTCTCCAATTACATAGATATTACTCTTCAAATCTCTCTTCTACATTATAGAGAACCTCGCAGTCACAACCGCCACCTTCGTTGACAATCCAGTCTAGTACGCTTTCCACATCTACCTTTTGTTTTTCTAAGAATTCTCTAGTGAAAGTCAAACTATGATCGCAGCCATCATTTATCTCTAATTTCTCGTCTACATAATCAAATAATTGCCAAAATAACTCTTCATCCATTGGCAAACTATCTTTAAAAGATTGCTTTTGCTCATTAGCATAAGCCTTTAGTAATTCCTTTTTACGCGCTTTATCCATGATAATAATTTCCTTTTATGAACTTAACAAATCGATACAAGCACATGCCTATTAGCTTCAAGCACTTGTTTATAAAAGCGTTTCATTTGTTCGAAATCATGAATAAGTTCGTCTCTGATTTCTTCCTCTTCCTCATCGTAGTCCCAGATATTTGGATATAATTCTGCCTCTTTGCAGGCTTTCATATCAAAAGATTCCAGAGCATTTTCAATATCAAACTTCTCTAAGGCCACCACGATATTGGCTAAATGATTGTGTTCTGTATATGCTACATAGTCTGATACATCCTCCACAGCCGTTACGCCTAATACCGCTTGGCTAAGAGGGTTATTATCGTCCTTATGGTCAGTTCCTACTCCGGTAAGCACGAAATGGAGTACATCCCACATCTTGTCGATATCAAGCAATAACTCATCATTTTCTCCCCACTCTTCAACGCTATCAAGGATTCCCTCTTCTTCTGAGCCCATCGCCTTAAGTTCTTTTAAATTCGCATCGCTTAAACAGCTATAATTTGCAATTAATCCCATAGCCCATAACCTCCTAATCCTGTAATCTCAGTAGATATGTAATAATCTGCTATCCCCTTAGATATTTAGTACTCTATCTCTCATCTAGTACTCTATCTCTGTCAGTAAGTCTAGTAAATTAGCTTCTCCTTCATGAGATTTATCTAATAACGGAATAGCTAATAAAAGCACTTCCAGGGAGTAGTAATAGAAGCTAAAGAATAAATCATCAGGAAATACGTCTTCTTCCTCATATCTAAGAACATCTTCGTCTTCATCGTATTCTTCAGACCAAAGGTATTCTTCGTTAAGCATATCCACAAAATGAGGTAATGGATCTGCATGCTCTAGCACGAGACCATCTCGGATGCACTCAGCAATCACAGTAAATAGGTCTACCAATTGTTCTGCTAAATAATGAGCTACTTCATTCTGAGTTCTCTCTTCTAGGGCTTTCTTAAAAATACGAAGCAAGAAAATCATAGCAAATGGTGTAGCATGCCACAATGTCGATTGGTGCTCAATATTCATTGCTAACGCCTCACTAGCCGCATCAACAGCATCAATACTTTTCATGCTCCACAACACATCAAGCTCTGTAGGAAAATCTGTGGCACGACCGTAAGTTGTGGTTAACCGATGCCACGGTATATCACTGACTTTCACAGTTTCTATATATTGTTTCGTCACAGTATCCATTATAGTTATACCTTTAGCATTATATATACGCCCCACCTATTAATGCGTTTACCCCATAATTATTTCTGAATAACCTTTTTCACCAGTTCATAGGTGTCTATGAGACGCAGTTTTCCTATCCTAGGATTATCTGTAATCTCCTCATAAATATCTTCCAACGTGCCTGCTGGTGCTAGTTTCCACAATTTACACGGATATAGTTCGACGTTCCCTATGATTTCTAAATCGTCTAGCAATAGGCCTAGGTCTTTATGATTAAACCAGCAATCTGTATCGATACCGAAATTTGTATTATCTTTCCGGCAGGCAATTTTGCTGTTTAGAAACTGTTCCATTGTAGGTTTTTCTTTTTGTAAAAGCCGCGTACAAGCTAAATGGTACTCAATTTTCCGCGGTGATTGATCCACCTCAGAAACAAAAATAGTACCATACTCGTTTTCAAATTTAACAGCTAATACGTCGCCCACCTTAAAATAAGGTTCTCTCTTTGTTTTAGATTTACGAACCTTAAGCGGCTTTGGATTTTTGCTCTGTAGCTGCAGGGCTAACTTATCTAATACCTTTTGACGCTGTTTAAGGGCCTTACTATCGATGTCTAGCCAAAACTCATGAGGGCCCTTAGCAATTACGTTTAATGCCTTCTCTTTAACGTCATCTGGCAGATGCCCTATCTTCCACAGCGAATAGGCCACAGCAGTCCAATAAATTTCTGTGTAAAACTCATCAGTACAAAAATTTTCTTCCTCACCTAAGATTTCAGAAATTATAGTATCGACACTGATACCATCCTTGTACCGCTCAACAATGGCATTATAAATATCATGACCGTCATCGCTGTCTATGATCTTTACTCCATCAATTGCCATACGATTCTCCTATTACAACACAAAACCTCTTGAAACACTCTTTTATTGCTGATTATTTTCCCATTTTACATATTAAAAGAATAGACCTTCATAAGCCGTAATACTACCATCTTCTTCATGGTAAAAGCCTTGGTATAGAGGTTCTCGGTGTGCCGCATCATAGAACTTTTGTAGCTCAGCAGCTACGTTTGCTTCTAAAGGTATGCCTAGCGTCTTAACAACTGTTTCCCATTTATCCATTTCTGTATAAGATGTAATTTGCGCATGTCGATCCTTAGCATATGATTCAAGAGTAGCCATATCCGTATATTTTCTAGAATCACAATAGTCATGCCAGCAAATGCTATACACCAATAAATAAATTAAATCGTCTATACTTTCAGCTATGCGACCGCATTCACCTTCGCTACTCATATATCCGATTGATCCATCCTCTAGTTGATGATATTCACCGCCTGCACCATCACGAGCAAAGGCTACTCCGTCCACGGAAAAGGTACATCGCCCCTCTACCTCATCACGTTCCGTAGGTTCATCAAGCAGAAAGAAATCAAATAGTGCATCAAAATCTGCTGCCAAGTTAGAATCTTCATGTAATATTTTTAAATAATCCATATTGTTACCTCTTATAGATTCGCCTATTCTCTCTATTTCATCTCTTATTTTCTCGTAATTCTAACAACGCAGAAACCTCGCTCATACTGAGATTAAACATGTTGCTTTCTAAATCAATAGGTACAAAATAATAACAAACTATATCTGCACCAAACTCATCTTCTAGCTTTAGCCATTCTGTCCCTGAAAGCACGGTAAATCCGAGCGTATCATCGCCAAGGCTTTCAGCAAACCAGCGCACCTCATAATCAGGTTTAACGAAGTCGTTGAAATATTTGATAGTCACATCCCGGTCTTTCTCATCACCGTAGGGAATTAGCAATTTTTTATTGCCCTTTTGTAGTACAATATCGTCACCATACTTCTTTCCATTGCTAACGGTTTGAATGTCGATAGGCTCATCCATCATGTCATTAAAATAGTTCACCACATCTTCGTCATCCTCGCGCCAGTCAATCCAGATGATAGCTTCAGAATCAAATAAATCATTTATATCAATGTCATTGGCAAAAAAACTTCCTACTTGATTATATATATCTTCCATCATCTCTCTCCTATTCATCATAATTTTCTGTTACATCACAAGCGTTCAGCTACATCGATTCTATGTAATAGTTCTTTTCCTAGTTCTTTGGCTGCTTCGAATTCCTCATTTGAAAGCACCATAAGTACAAAGCTATCGGTTCCGATGTCCATGCCTGCTAACGTATAGTTTTCCCATTTAGAATTAAGATCAGCACACCAGTCCATAATAACTTGATCTTCATCTAATGCTGATAGGTCAATAGTTAGATCTTCGCCGGTATCTAAAGACTTGTTACGTATTAATTTCTGTACATAATAAATAAAATCCTCTAATTCACATTTACAGCTTAGCTCTACAGCATATCCTTTAGCTACTAGTTTCTCATAGAAATTCCACCAACTATCTTCTAATTCTTCCATGGAGCGCAACTTAGCCTTGGTTATAAACGATTTAGCTTGTTTAGCATCGCCTAGCAACAACGTTGCCAGCTCTGTAAATGTCGATTTCATCTGCTCTATATCTAGATACGCTACTTCTACACACAAACTACAATCAGGTACTCTGCGTTTTTTCACAAAAGCCCGCATCATCTTCACTGCATCAGGATAACTTACATCAGCCATACGATAGGTCTTGCCATCTATATCTAAGAATAAATCTACTACATCCTGCGTTTTACCTATACGTGCTTTCATGGCAGTACATCCATCGATGGCATGAGGTGGATACAATTCTATATACATGAAAAATCCATCATGCATAGCCTTTAGGGTATTATCTATTCCTACTATATTAAAACCATTTCGATTATAATCAGGGCACCTCAAACGCCATTCTTCGTAATCATCAAATAGTTTTTCTTGAATCCAATTGTAAATGCCCATATATCCCCCTCCACTATATACTGCCTTTTTCATGTAATAATTATCTTAATTATATCATTATTAAGGAATACTTATCATAAAACTTATGTTTAATTAGCATATGAATAATTTTTGATAAAAGCAGGTTTTCAAACCTATTCTGCTCTATAGAAACGGTGTTTTAAATTTCAAAACCAAAAAAGAGCCAAGAATTAAATCTTGGCTCCTAAAAAGGCATAATACTAAAAAACATATGCTCATTAATTATTTTTTTGGTGCGCCTAACCGGAATCGAACCAGTGACACGCAGTTTAGGAAACTGCCGCTCTATCCAACTGAGCTATAGACGCATGTATACTTTATTATATCGTTTTTAATAAAGTATACGCAAGACATCCTTATTGTTGTAGGTATTGGTTATTCACTTGTTTTTGTTCTTCTGGGCTTAGGTTTTGATAACCTTTGGCTAATGCACTTACCCAGGATCCATAGGCTGGGTTCGGGAATACTACAAAGGTAGTACCAAAGTCCTCTTTATGAGCATCGATGATGCCATTTCTTTCAGCTAAGGTCTTACCTTTTGTGCCAATAGGGAAATCACCGGCGTTATCGCCCATGTATACAACGACATAATATTTTTTAGCAATCATATCAAAGCGAGGTTGTTTATCAGAGTCTTTTTCGAATAGTAGTACATGGTCTTTATCGACAGATGGGAATCCTAGTTCTTTAAAGTTCTGTATCGTTACATCAAGGTTTACGGGTGCGTAACGGTTTGAAACATAGAAGATTTCTACCCCTTGTTTATGTACTTCATTTAGGAATTCAACGGCTCCAGGCATGGCTTGCGATTTTCCTTGATGCACGGCTTGACGCCACCAAGGAGCATCAAAACGACCATTACCATTTACAATGCTTTCACTCATCAACTTGGTATTATCCACTACAGTTTCGTCCGCATCAAGAACGATAGCTAAAGGTTTTCTTTGATGAGATGGATCAGTAACGGCCATCTTAACGGCATTCATTGCCACATTGTACCCTTGATACGCCAACGCTCTGTACTCTGCAGAGGTGCGCATCCATAGCAAGCCCATCGTTTCAGTTTCGGCTTGGTACTGTTGTTTTTGCTTGAGGGCTTCCTGTGCCGCTACATCATTAGCTACTACATTATTAGCTACTGCATTATTAGCTACTATATGATTTGCTGTAGCACTAACTTTATCATTCTTAGCTGCTGTAACAGGCTGAACCGGTTGAGCCTGCATTACAATATCTGCGGGAACAGAGTTATTTGCTTTCACCGTCGCCGGAGAATTCGCCTGTACTACAGATCCAACGCAAAGGCTCCCTCCAATACAAGCTACCGCCACATACCATGCCAAAATACTAGATTTCATAACTGCCTCCTATTCACATGTAACATTTCGTGCAAATTCAACACATCATATAATTCTACATAGTTATACTAAAATCCTTTTAAAATTTGTATATTTCTAAAAGTAAAAAAGAGCCTATACACCATACCATAAAACGATCCGATTCAGGTAGTTGCTTAGGCTCTTTTAGGAGTTAATAAGTACGGTTTTAAATCTATCTATGCAAAAACTATGCTATAATACAGCTATTGATGGTATTAGAGATTTCTTACTAAAGAGAGGTATATGTAATGAAACTATGTAAACGATCAATTATTGCCAGTTCACTATTAGCTGTATTAGCTATATCATCTGCATATGGTGCTACCCCTGTACAATCTACTGAAAACACAGATACTGCTACGGTTGATATGGATTACTCCAATTTTCCAGAGCTGAAAAAATCTATCGAAAGTGCAACACCAGCTATGATCCAATCTGCTCTTGCTGCTTCTAAGGGAAAACCTACTAAAGATAAGCCCATCTATTCAACAGTCACTATGACCGGTAACCGTGTTGTATCCGTAAAGACCTACAAAACTAAAGAAGAACAGGAAAAGGCCATGTTAAAGGAGCGCGAACGCTTAGACAAGGTCAGTGCAGAACGTCGTGCTAAACGAAAAAATGAAACTCGCGCGGATATGCTAAAAGGTTTAAAAGCAATACCTATATATCCACCTGTTAATGAAACACGAGCATTACAAAGCGAAATGTTCTCTCAACCATTTGGGAGACAACTCGATTTACGTTTAGTAGAGGCCTACACACAAGATTATGACAAGGCCAAACCCGGCGATATTTATGTCTATGCAGATTATGTAGACTATACATCTAAGCAGCTATTAGGTGAAAAAGATGGTACTACTGCTATTTCAGCCATGATTCTACGTACAATCATGAGAAAAGACGAAAACAAAGCTTTCAGCATCGATGTAAATGCATACTTCATAAATCCAACAACACATACGATTTCCATAAGTCGTTCTGAAGATGTAAAGGGCATCGATATCAAGAAAAGTGAAATAGCTGAAACCGTATTTAAACTACCGACACACCAGCTACAACCGGGTGATCCACAATATGAAATTGCTAAGCTCATGTATCAAGACTTAACAAGTAAAAAATTTGATTAGTAATATTTAAATACACTCTCCACAACAAAAGCCCCTCCTTACTATGAGCTACATAGCAAGGAGGGGCTTCGTGTTAGTTTAAGGAAGTTCTTTTATCGCGTTAGTATTGTTTAGATAAACTATTTTAATGTTGTTTAAATAGTATCGTTAGTCTTATTTTACATCGCTAAAGTCGATGTTCATGCCCAAGGCTTTAGCAACGCCTTCACCATAAGCAGGATCACATTGGTAGCAATGTTTTGCATGACGTTCTTTGATGAAATCAGGTACACCATTCATAGCCGCTGCGGTATTATCAAACAAGGCTTGTTGTTGTTCAGGGCTCATGAGGCGGAACAGTTTACCTGGTTGTGTAAAGAAGTCAGAGTCGTCTTCATAGAAGTCATATTGGTAGGCTGGTCCAGATACGTCGAGAGGAGGATTTTTGAATTCCGGTTGTTCAGCCCATTCACCAAAGCTATTTGGTGCGTAGCCAATTGTAGACCCATGGTTTCCATCTATACGTCCTTGACCATCGCGATGATAGATATTTACAGGACATTTAGCGGCATTAACAGGGATTTGATAATAATTTGCCCCTAGACGATAGCGTTGCGCATCCGCATAGGAGAACAAACGACCTTGAAGCATTCTGTCAGGAGAGAATGAGATACCAGGAACGATAGTAGTCGGTGCAAATGCAGCTTGTTCTACATCTTGGAAATAGTTTTCCGGATTGCGGCTAAGTTCCATCACACCAACTTCGATCAATGGGAACTCATCATGATACCATACTTTTGTTAAATCGAATGGATTGTATGGCATATTGTTAGCTTGTTCTTCCGTCATCACTTGGATGCATAATTTCCATTTAGGGAAATCGCCTCTTTCAATAGCCTCAAAGAGGTCACGTTGGTGACTTTCACGGTCACTAGCTACCACATTAGCCGCCTCAGCGTCGGAAAGATTTTCAATCGGCTGTTGGCAAACCCAATGGAATTTAACCCATACGCGCTCATCGTTTTCGTTGATAAGACTGTATGTATGACTGCCGAAACCATGCATTGTACGGTAGGATTTAGGAATACCACGGTCACTCATGACGATTGTTACTTGGTGAATCGCCTCTGGCAAGCTAGTCCAGAAATCCCAGTTTGCTGTCGCATCGCGAAGATTTGTTTTCGGATTCCGTTTTACAGCGCGGTTCAAATCAGGGAATTGCAATGGATCGCGGATAAAGAATACCGGTGTATTGTTACCTACGAGGTCCCAGTTTCCTTCTTCCGTATAAAATTTTACGGCAAAGCCACGAATGTCGCGTTCTGCATCGGCCGCACCACGCTCACCGGCAACAGTGGAGAAACGCACGAATAACGGCGTTTGCTTGCCTACTTCAGAGAAAATTTTTGCTTTCGTATATTTTGTAATATCGTTAGTAACTGTGAAAGTACCAAATGCACCGGATCCTTTAGCATGCATGCGGCGTTCAGGAATCACTTCACGCTCAAAATGAGCTAATTTCTCCATGAGCCAAACATCTTGCATCAATACAGGACCACGTTTACCTGCTGTAGCAGAGTTGCGATTATCTGGTACGGGAGCGCCAAAGGCGGTTGTTAGTTTCTTTTCATTATTCATGTTACAAACTCCTACTTAGAGATCAAAATGAAAGTAATTTACTTTACATAATTTTTAAATCATACATCTTAATTACGATAAAAATTATTAATGGATAATTATTATCCATTAATATGTAATTAGAATAGCACAAATTTTTTAACATAACAACCCTAAACTTTTACAAATCTTGTATACACGATATCATTTATAATTTTAAAATGAGAATTTCAATGCTATATATTTAAAACCTATTAAGATATACCTACAAAAATACGCAAAACAAAAAACACCTTGTTTCTACTAACTTGTAGATCACAAGGTGTTTTCATTCAATTTATGCTGGACGACTCCAGTCAACTTGTACGTCGATTGCTTCCCACATGCGTGTTAAAGCTAACTTAAGGTTATCCAAAGATTCTAATGGTTTTACGGTCAACCGTTCATACGTATCAAGACCTGTAGCATGCTCAATAGCATGTTCATTATTTAAGTAAGCGATTACCTTATCAACCCACTCTTGTTCAGGTAAATCTACGGACACTGTTTTTGTTTCTGTATCATAAGACAAGAAACCATTGCTGTTTACGCCATAATGGATGGCCACACGAAATAAACTCATATCTATACCTCTCTTGCGGTAATTTATTAACACTACACCCATATTGTAACATGAACAATTATATTAGCGAAAGTATTCAATATAAACTTTATAAGTCCTTTTTGACGATCTTTTTAGGTTCTTCAATAGATGGTTGTATATCTGTAACTGTAGACCGATCAGCCTTTTTAGTCGAGCCTGCATCAACTTTAGTAGATACCCCATCCTCTTGAGCAGTCTGTGCATCCACGGCCGCTTTCAACTCTGACCGTTTCCTGCGTATCCCATTGTCTCCGTGAAAGCGTTGCCATAACGCCCCACTCATGACAGCGGTTTCACCAAATTTAGACTCTAAGGAGTCTAACACACTAGATAGCTTATCCTCTGTTTTATCCTGTGGGGAGTCAAAGAGACTATCCTGCATAGGAACCTCCTCATCGAGACCACTCACAGTAAGACCTAATAGTCGTATAGGGCCAGGCGGATCCATACAGGTAAGCCCTTTAGAACTACTACATTTAAAATTCCTAAACTTTACCTTTGTAGTGGCCCCTAACGGTTCCGTATCTTTCTTAGATTCTTTAGGCCGCTTACTCGTCTTATCCTGCATCAATTTATTCCACAGAATCAATGCTGTTTCGAAAAATACATGTTCCTGGTCTGATGGTGTATCTAAACGTTTTTGTCTTGATACGGTAGTGAAATCATCGTAGCGCACCTTAATAGATACAGTGTGTCCATGAAGGCTACGCCTTCTAAGCCGTTTCGATAGACGGTTCGCAAAGTACCTAAACTCTAATTCAATAGCACGGCCCTCTGTGAGATCTTCTTCATAAGTTTCCTCCGCTCCAATTGATTGTATCTTTCGATCTGTTTCAACAGGTCTATCGTCGATACCATTCGCCAGTTCCCATATGCGCTTTGCCTGATTCCCCATGAGAGGAATTAAACTGCTTTCATCAGGCAAAGACTGAATATGACGCATCAGGTGAAAGCCACCGGCTTTCAAAATTTTCTCTGTCCGAGGACCAACACCCCAAATACGTTTAATAGGCAAAGGAGCCAGCACCTCTTTTTCACGACCGTATGGGATGACCACAAGACCATCGGGTTTATCTAAATCAGAGGCCAATTTAGCAAGAAATTTATTGGGTGCTAAGCCTGCAGAAATAATAAGTCCTGTTTGCTCGAATACACGATCTTTAATGGCTCGTCCTAGCGCTTTGGGGCCGCTATACATGGTGGACATGCCGCTCACTTCAAGAAAGGCTTCATCAATAGATAAAGGCTCAATATAAGGGGTGAATTCTTTCATGATGGAAAAAATTTGGTTCGACACCTCTTTATAGCGATCCATTCGAGGATATACATAGATCCCATCAGGACAGAGTCTCTTAGCCCTCGAGATTGGCATCGCAGAGTGAACACCAAATTTTCGGGCCTCATAGGAACAGGTAGCTACGACACCACGTGAAGAAAGACCACCCACGATTACGGGGTGGCCTTTATAGTCTGGATGATCCAGTTGTTCTATGGACGCGAAGAATGCATCCATATCAACATGCATAATCCAACGTCTCATTGTTACGCTTCTTTTTCGTGCTCAGAAATGCGGCAGTATTTAATTTGCGCGCAAATGCACTCATCTTTAGTTTTGTATAATTGAGGGAGAATATCTAAAATATCCGCAAATGTAGCTTCATTAATGGAGTAACGCGTCCATAAACCATTACGTTGAGAGTTAACTACACCTGCATCAATTAAGATTTTCATGTGGTAACTCAACGTAGATTGAGACAAATTGAAGCTCGCTAAAATATCGGCTGCACATAATTCATTGCAAGACAACATATCGATGATGTGTAATCTTGTTTCATCGCTTAATGCCTTAAAAATCGTCGCTAAACGTTCGTAAGAAACTTCAACCATATCTTTAACTCCTCAGATCCTTATCAAAAAATATCAATCTACTTCTTGGTACTATTATATACTATTTCTTAATGTAAATCTATTTTTTTCTTTATATTTGTATCTTAATAATTTATTATGAATACAAAAAAATTATAGATAAGTAAATTTCGCCTCATTATAAACTAATTTAAGCACGTAGCTATTTGTATAAAATGAATATTTTAAACAAATTTTCATTTTATAGATTTATCTGAGTATACATTTTTCTGTATATATAACAATTACGCTCTATTATTCGTTATATATTTTTCGATATGCTCACGCTTTAATAACTATAAAGCATACTTCGATATACCGCACTACTGTAGCAACCTAAAGGATTAGATATAGAGGATCCACGTTTGTATTCTACATCCATTCAATACAAAAGACCCCTCTGTGAGGGGTCTAATCTGTATAATTCTATAAATCGATTGCATAGCAAGAAATGTTAAAATATATAACACTCTATCAATGCTACCAAATGCAAATTTTCTATTATATCAAATTAGTATAGATTAGAATACATTTACTAAATCGATAGTTTGGCTACGGTTAGGACCAACAGATACAATGCCTAAAGGCACGCCTGTTACTTCTGCAATACGTTCTACATATTTACGAGCATTTTCAGGCAATTTATCATATTCACGGATACCAGAAATATCAGTTTCCCAACCTGGCAATGTTTCATAAACTGCTTCGCATGCCTCAAGATCTTTTAAGTTAGCTGGGAATCCTTCTACGTCTTTACCATTCAATTTGTAACCTACGCAGATTTTCAATTCTTTAAAGGTATCAAGAATATCCAAGCGTGTAATAGCTAAGTAATCAAGGCTATTAAGACCTGCTGCGTATTTTACAACCATGAGGTCTAACCAACCACAACGACGAGGACGACCCGTTACAGTGCCGAACTCATGACCAAGTTCACGAAGGTTATCGCCAGTTTCGTTAAGAAGCTCTGTAGGGAATGGGCCTGCACCAACACGTGTAGCATATGCTTTTACAACACCAAAAATATTTTTTAAGTAGTTAGGACCCACACCAGCGCCTGTGGAAGCGCCACCTGCAATTGGATGAGAGGATGTTACGAATGGATAGGTACCATGATCAAGGTCGAGCATAGTAGCTTGAGCACCTTCGAACAATACCTTTTTATCCTCTTTTACAGCTTTAAGAACAGCCGCATTAGTATCTGTTACATAAGGTTTCAAGGCTTCAGCGTATTTGATGTAATCCGCTAAGATTTCATCGTAGCTAACAGGTTCAGCATCGTATACCTTAGTAAGCATTTTATTTTTGAACTCTACATTGTACGCTAATTTTTGTTTAAATGTTTCCATATCATACAAATCGCAGATACGGATACCAATACGATTGATTTTATCAGCGTAGCAAGGACCAATACCATTTTTAGTAGTACCGATTTTAGCATCCCCTTTAGATGCTTCTTCCGCAGTATCTAGAGCGATATGGTATGGCATGATTACATGTGCACGATTGGAAACTTGAAGGGATTTAGCAGATCTGCCTTGCTTTTCAAGACCTTCAATTTCTTGTAGCAGAACTTTAGGGTCGATAACAACACCAGTACCCACGATATTTTGTTTGTTATCGTATAAGATACCACTTGGTAAAAGGCGAAGTGCAAACGCTTTATCATCAACTACAACAGTATGACCCGCGTTATTACCACCTTGACTGCGCACCACAACATCCGCACGTTCTGCGATCCAGTCAACAATTTTACCTTTCCCCTCGTCACCCCATTGAGTGCCGATAACCATACTAGTTGCCATATCTATATCCTCCATATGAAAGTCTAAATAATTCAATATCATTATACAACAATGTTCGGATTCTGTGAAAGTATTTATACAAATTCAATCTTTAGTTTCTTTCCAAATGCATGGGCTATTTTGGTTCTTTTAACCAAAAACTCATCAATAAGCCTATAACACCTACCGGTATCAAGGTCATCAATGCCGTTTGTACGTCATAGATATCTGCTAGATGTCCTACATAAGGAGCCACAAGGCCCCCTAAGGTAATCCCAAGACCTAGCGTAATACCTGATGCAAAGCCTGCATTTTTTGCAAGGTATTTTTGACCTAGTACCGTAATTGGTCCGTATTGGGAGAATACGCCAAAGGCCATTGGAATCATGGCTCCAAAGAAGCCCCACATATTAGGCACAAAAATAAATACTAAAACGGATGGCAAGAAAATCAGATTACCTAAGCGCACAGTTTTAAGAAATCCAAGTCGGTCAGATAAGGCACCACCCATATAGGTAAGGACTGCCCCCATCGTGAAGTACGCAGTAAGGGCCAAACTAGATGCACTGGCTTCACCATTAATAACAGTAATATACAAAATAGGAATAAAGATAGCCAATACAGAGAAGAGTATAGATCGAGAAGCAATCACAAAAAATAACTTACCGAAACTCACCCAATCATTTGTACCGGTACTAAGAACCTTAGCACGGCTTTCACGGTTACCAGTATCAGCAGAATCAGCAATATCAGTATCATCGGTATCAGCTTCACCCTCACCCATAAAGGCATAAAGATATAGCAATACACCAAGTAGAGCGATAAGCGTAAATACCCAAAGGAATTGTCCCCCAAAGACGTAAACACCACCAGCAATAAAGGGTCCCAACGCAAAGCCTGCACTACCACCGACTGCAAAGCGGCCCATGGCGTTACCAATTTCATGAGATTGCGTACGATTTACCAGCAGAGCCGCCTCGGGATGAAATAACGCGGCCCCTACCCCGGCCAAGAGCGACAAAGCAAGAATCATCTCGTAACTCGTAGCCAATGCCATAGTGCTAATCGACACAAGAGTCACCGTAAACCCAACGGGAATAAACCAGGGTACGCGCCACCGATCTGCCACATAGCCCAATACGGGCTGTGCCACGGAAGCCACCACGGTATTACAGAAAATGATGGAAGCCGATTGATAATAATTAAGGCCAAAGTTAGCAATAAAGAATGGTATCAATGCGGCTAATGAACCTTGCCCAAAGTCATTAATGCAGTGAAAAATAACCGGTCCGTATTTTCGTACAATACGTTTCATATAACCTCCTAATATAAAACAGGTAGGCATAGCCAACACCTACTGCATGTACCATTGTACTATAGGCTGATTGATCTATACCTACCTTAATTTTTATATGTTATGTGGGAAGTACCCTACAATTATAGGCCAAAGCGAGCCATGATTGTATCTACATGTCTTAGCAATTTATACGGATCAAAGCATGCATCGATTTCCTCATCAGTCATGTACTTCTTAATGTTTTCATCAGCTTTTAAACCTGTTGCGAAATCTTTGCCTTCAAGCCAGCGTTCCATAGCATGTTTTTGAACCCAACGATATGCTTCGTCACGTACCGCACCTTTGTCTACAAGGTGTGTCAAAATTGTTTGGCTAAATACGAGGCCCCCTGTAAGGTTAAGATTTTTAAGCATAGTTTCAGGGTATACCAACAATTTATCAATGGTTCGGATTGTTAGGTGCAACATATAATTTAACGAGATTGTCGCATCCGGCAAGATAACTCGTTCTACAGAGCTATGAGAAATATCGCGTTCATGCCACAATGCTTGATCTTCGTAAGCAGATTGTGCATAGCCACGAAGTAAGCGAGCCATACCGCAAATTCTTTCACATGTGATAGGGTTGCGTTTATGAGGCATCGCAGAGGAACCCTTTTGTTTAGGGCTAAAATATTCTTCTGCTTCGCGCACCTCTGTACGTTGTAAGTGACGGATTTCTAAAGCGATTTTATCCAATGTGCCGCCTACAACAGCAATAGTGGACAACAATTCAGCGTGACGGTCACGTTGCACCACTTGTGTAGCAATTTTAACAGGTTCAAGACCTAATTTTTCACACACATATTGTTCTACGAATGGATCGATATTGGAGTATGTACCAACAGCGCCAGACAATTTACCAACGGCAACGCTTTTACGCGCATGTTCCATGCGTTCAATATCACGTTCTACCTCTGCCATCCACAACGCCAATTTCAAGCCGAATGTAGTTGGTTCGCCGTGGATACCGTGGGTACGGCCAATCATAGGTGTGTATTTGAACTCAGCTGCACGACGACGCAATACTTCGTGCAAACGCTTTAAATCATCAATTAAGATATCACAGGCTTGTTTCATCATATACCCAAGCGCCGTATCTTTCACATCTGTAGAGGTAAGACCAAGATGGATGTATTTAGCCGCTTCAGGACCTACGTATTCGCCCACTGCTGTTACGAAGGAAATGATATCATGATTCGTTTCCTTTTCGATCTCATGAATGCGCTCAACGTCGAAATTGCCCTTTTCCCGAATTGTTTTCGCCGCTTCTTTAGGAATAACGCCCAACTCAGCTTGTGCCTCAGATGCGAGGGTCTCCACCAATAACATTGTGTCGAATTCGTTGCGTTCGCTCCAAATATGGCCCATTTCTTCTCGTGTATAACGTGGTATCATGATGTCTCCTTTGCATGATAAAAGCTAGATTTATAGGATTATTGTACCATATGTGAAAGCTCCATTCAACGAACGGAACTAAATTTTCCGAATGATAATTATATTAATTTTACTTATTGTTCGTATTTATTAAATTAATTATCACTTTAACGATTTTCTTTAAGACTTTGCTTGAGATTATATACCTCTATCCCTTCATTAATACGTTGTATTCGCTTAATCATTTTTGGATGAGTAATAAACAAGCGACTGAAAAATCCTGTACTTTCACAATCATATAATTCACCATTCTCTAGAATACCAATTTGTTCAGTAGCAAGTCCTAATGAAACTAGACCATCACGCAGCTCCCGCCCCAAACCAATCGAAACGGCATAGGCATCAGCAGCATACTCTCGACGACGGCTATCAAAATAATAGGTAATCCACTTCGGTAATAGAAGTACATATTTCACGATTGCAATCATAACGATAAGAATTAATTGAATAATACGTACTACGATATTAACAATTGGTATAATAGCCAGTATATTTAAAGCAAAATTTAGATATATTACAAGATTTAAAATTAATTGCCCTAGTCGATCCATAGCATAGGTAATGGTTAAATAGATAGTATCACGATGCCGTAAATGGCCTAATTCATGGGCAAGAACACCTAATAAATGCCGTTTATCTAACGAATACAAGGCTCCTGTATAAATCGTAATGTGATTTAATCCAGATGCAAAGGCATTAATTTCCTCATCTGTACGCATGCGCAATATCAGTGAGTTACGTGCTACACCGCTAAATGCACATAATTCCTCAAACAGCGGTTCAATATATTCAGATTCTTCTGCATTTGGTTTTCTTTCACCTTGCAATACATGGACAATCCAACTAAAAGGTGGCAAAAATAATCCGATGGCCACAATAATAGGCAACGCAAAGGATATAATAATATATACATCGAGCTTATCCACTAAATGTAGCGGTTTTATAAGCCAGTCCCATGAAAACGGATACACATATTGAACTACAGATTCTAAAATAGGAAAAAATACAAATACAATAATAACATTAACAATATAGGTAAGAATAACTTGAATCATAATCTCTCACTTTGATTTCTCATATAGTTATATAGTAATAAATTAATTTATAATATATCATAGCTATACATTGTGATATATAATAAACATACAGACTAAATGTACTGCGAATAATTGCTCAATCTATACACGAGCTTTATACTAATAGTAACAAACATTTCTACTATGGGGGAGGCTTTCATGGCAACTTTAAATCGTAAGGAACGCCGCGCACAGCGCAACGAATCTAATACTATAGGTATTCTATTACGTCTATTCTTTGGGCTCAGCTTTATCGGCTTGGCGGTAGTCCTTTTTGGCGAGTTTGATTATAACTTTATCTTCTCCATCTTTACGGCAGACATCGTAGTATCTTTAATTTACGTAATGACGAATAAATCGCGTATTACTACATCCTTAGCAGTAAACACAAATGTACGTGTTATCATCGCATTTCTCATCATGTTAATTACTATGTTCTTCTACGCTTTTGCATTGTGGCGAGCTGATCAATTCAGCACACCTATGCAAGTCACATTATTCATCGGTGGCCCCATCGTATATCTAGCGGTCTTCAACTCTACGAAAACGATGCTTACCAATCAAAATTAATACAATCTTTTTTTACAACCATAACAAAGAGGCATATCCCATACTAATGTATGTAAGATATGCCTCTTTATTGTCCTAAAACAACAGGGACTGCTAGATATACAGGTTCCCCTCTTCGATTGATAATAGAACCACTGCTTTTAACGATGCGCATTGCTTCCTCTTTGACTGGTTGCGGTACATCCTCTGCGATGAGCGGTGTATGTTCTCCCACGATGACATGTCCATTAACGTCAAAGTTAACACGCACTACAACCTTACCTGTTACGATTGACCCCTTCCCCTGTTCTTGTACCGTTCGTAAATATTCTTGAGGGTTGATATCCGACTTTTGTAAAAGCGCTTGTTGCCCTGGTGTTAAGAGCCCCCACGCAAGATCAGATAGGAAGGATAAATCACTAGCTTCGGCAAAGCCGTTTCCATTGGCATTCGGATCAGATGTTATATCCTTACCCTTAGGAGCATTGTCAGGCTTAGAGGATTTTCCGTCTTTGGAATCATTTCCACCCGTAACTACAGCTTGTTCATTATTAGTCGTTTCCGATTCTATGGCCTTGGGAACGGCCCATTCGCGACGAACATTAGATGTAGTCTTATTGGCATTTAAATTATGAATACTTTCATCACCTGTATTTTCCGTTACAAGAGGATCTGCCTTAGGCGCAGGGCCTTCTGGAGTCGGAGGTTCAACCGGTGGCTTATCCTTAGGTATAGGCTCAATAGCCGTAGTTTCCGCATCACTTTCACTATCCTCAGGCAGATGAAAGCTAACCTCTGCGGCATCATACGCCACACCGGTTCCAACGATACCACGCAAAGAAAGCCCCATGCCAGAGATAAGCATGATGGTAATGCCTAAAGATACAATAAAAGGTTTCAGATAATGTGATTCAAACATGGAATCACTTCCGTTCCGTAGCGACGCTAATATATTTAGCACCGTTCACCTTGAGCATGTCCAAAAGCTCGATAACATCGTTATAATATACATCTTTTGAAGCGCGAATCACAAAGGCCTGTTGAGGTGCTTGTGTAACGATAGATTTGACCTCTTGCGCCAAGCGATCCGAAGAAATTTCCTGATTATCGATATACAGCGTGTGCGTTGTAGTCAAGGTAATGGTGATAGGTTCGATAGATTTCGCCGTAGACGACGATGCAGATGGTAAATTAAGCGGAATTTGTTGCTCTGTATTCATGTACAGCGTGCCTACCATGAAAAATACTAATAAAAAGAATACGATATCAATCATAGGAATAATCATGATGGTAGGCTCTTTTTTAACCCCTAACGTGCGTCGTCTCATATATCATGTTCCTCGTTGTACGCATCAAGGATGTTGCCGCACTCATGTTCTAATGTCGCCACAGAATCATTGACCTTTGCTGCACAGTAACTGTGAAAGCCAAGGGCAATAATGGCCACGGTCAAACCTGTAGCCGTTGCCACTAAGGCTTCAGAAACACCACCTGTAATAATGGTCGGAGCCCCAATATCGCCGCCTACCACAGCAAACGCACGAATCATGCCGAGGACCGTCCCCAGCAACCCCAATAACGGAGCCATTGTTACAACCATGCTGAGCCAACTAAGGCCGCGTTTTAAACGTTCATCAGCGTACGACACCACATCTTGAAGGCGATTTTCCAAGCCATTATAATTCTTTGCATTGCGGATAGCACGGGCAAATAAAGAACCAAGTTCCTCTGTATCCCGTTCCAAAACACTTGGTAACATAATCCAAGATTGATTCTTCTCTAAGACCTTATTAAAACGGCGCAAATCCTTTGTAAACTTGCGATATAGAAAGATACGTTCAATGCCAATCATCAAGGTAAACAGTAAAAAAATCACCAGCGGATACATAACAAATCCACCAGCTACAAATAAATGCGCTATACTACTCATACTAACCTCCAAAAGCCACATACTTTTAGGCTCTATCCGGGTTAATTATACCACGTTTTATCCCACCGAAAACAGATATAGAGCGTAAAACCACAACATAAATAGATATAGGATGACTTGCAAGATAAATATAGACTAATTCGCTAGATAGACATAAGCTAGCTAAAGTCCACAGGATAAAATTAGGGTTATAGGGCAAAACCAACACGTTTTGTCCTATAACCCTAAAATTAAAATACAAAAAGGCTGCACTAGAAATGATATACATTCTAGTACAGCCTTTGATACGTTCCTAAATAGATTAGTCTTTTTTAATAAAGCCTACAATGAAGCCACCTACTGACAGTGCAATGCCTAAACCGCTACAGAACATACCAATAGAATACCACAATGTGTAAGATTGGTTATTCTCAGAAATCGCCTTTGCTGCCGCTTGAGCATTTGTAGCATTTCTCGCAATTTCCAAATTAGCCGCCCCTGGATCTGGATTTAATAATAGAATCGCAATACCAATAATTAGAACGACTACACCTACAGGTAATAATAATTTTTTGTTCATTTGAATGCCCCTCTCGTAACATTAAACGATTAATAAATAATATAACTTAATTATACACTGATTTTTGCATTTTAAAAAGATGAACTTATATATTAATCATCTTTTATTAGACAATTAATAGCAAATAATTAGTCGCAATTAGTTATTATGACATAGAAAAAGGCATAGTATGCAACTACTATTGGTCCAAATCCAACAGTGAACATTGATACTATGCCTTTTACAAATACATCTGTAGTTATATCGAAATGCATACGATTGCTAGTGGAGTGCGTATTAAGATAAGTTATGCCGGCTTATCTAATATATATTTAGCAATACGATTATATTTAATAATACAATATGTATTTACCGATCTACTTATTGTAAAGACTTATCGAAAACGCCAATAAGTTCTTCAACGGCTTGAGATTCGCTCATTTCACCGTCTAAGACAGCAGCTTCGACTTCGCCCATGCGACCTTGAATGACTACATTGTTAAAGAATAGGTTGTGCAAGTGTTCGTCAATCATATCGCGTACCCAACGAAGGGATTGTTCTTGACGGCGTTTTAAGAAGACCCCATTTTCTTTGCCTTGTTCAGTAAACTCTTGGATGACATCCCACAATTCATCGAGGCCATCCTTTGTGACAGCTGAACATGTATAGGCTTGAGTCTTCCATTTTTCCGTAGCCGGACGGATGTAATGCAACATCCGGTCATAATCGCTACGAGCAATGAGAGCTCGTTTGAGGTTATCCCCATCGGCCTTGTTGACCACAATAGCATCCGCAAGTTCCATAACGCCTTTTTTGATGCCTTGCAATTCATCGCCTGCCCCCGTTAAAACGATGAGCATAAAGAAGTCTACCATGGAACGCACGGTAACTTCGCTTTGCCCAACCCCAACGGTTTCAACGAGAATAATATCGTACCCAGCAGCCTCACAAAGTAGCATCGTTTCTCTACTTTTACGAGCTACACCGCCTAGTGTACCACCAGCTGGCGATGGACGAATATAAGCCTCTGGGTGTTTCGTCAACGTTTCCATCCGCGTTTTATCACCCAAGATACTGCCTTTTGTGACTTGGCTCGTAGGGTCTACAGCCAGTACGGCAACCTTGTAACCCGCTTCAATGAGCATGTTACCGAAGGCTTCAATAAACGTACTTTTACCGGCCCCAGGCACACCAGTAATACCGATGCGCAACGCCTTGCCCGTACGAGGCAATACGGCTTGCAACACCTGTTGAGCTAGTTTGAAATGGTCCTTATTATTACTTTCTACTAATGTGATAGCCCGTGAAAGTATAACGCGGTCCCCCTGCTCGATACCGCGTACATAATCAGCGACAGTTAATTTCTTTCGCCGCTGTACGGGACGTACCGCTGGAGCCAGATGAGCTGAACTAGATAAGAGGCCATCATGCATTTCCTTGACGCCTTTCATTACGTGACACGCGTAAGTGTCATCTTTCTTCGCTTCTTCTGGCACCCAGTCGGGACGATAGGTACTACCCTCGGTGCTTGCGTTTTTTACACCTAATTCAGGGGCTTTGCCTTCACCAGTGGTGAAAGTTGCGTCCTGTGTATTGCGCAATTCATCCGGAGTAGGCCGTTTGTTATCAGTCATGAGACTCGTCTTGAACGTGACTAGTCAATGTTTCTAGTAATTTTTTCGCCGCTACTGGCAAAACTGTACCAGGGCCAAAGATAGCCACTGCGCCATGTTCGCGTAGGAATTCATAGTCCTGAGCAGGGATTACGCCGCCGATGGCAACTAAAATATCTCCACGGCCCCGCTTGTTGAGTTCCTCTACAAGTTGAGGCAATAATGTCTTATGCCCCGCCGCAAGAGAACTAAATCCGACAATATGAACGTCATTATCCACCGCATCTTGTGCTGTTTCTTCTGGAGTTTGGAACAAAGGTCCGATATCCACGTCAAAGCCCATATCCGCGAAGGATGTAGCGATAACTTTGGCACCACGGTCATGACCGTCTTGGCCCATCTTCGCAATCATGATACGAGGACGACGACCTTCGAGTTCTTCAAAGTTATCTGCCATTTGGCGTACTTCTTTGATTACATCGTCATCTTCAAATTCGCTGGAGTATACACCGGAAATAGAGCGAATAACCGCTTTATGACGACCGCATACCTTTTCAACAGCAAAGGAAATTTCACCCAAGGATGCACGAGCACGAGCCGCTTCAAGTGCAAGGGCAAGCAAGTTGCCTTCGCCCGATTCTGTAGCCTTTGTGATCGCTTCAAGACAGGATTGAACCTTTTCTTCATCCCGGTTAGCACGCAATTGTTCGAGACGACGAATTTGCGCTTCCCGTACAGCTGTGTTATCTACGTCGAGGATATCCAATGGATCTTCTTTATCTAGACGATATTTATTGATACCAATAATCGCTTCACGACCAGAGTCGATACGAGCTTGGCGACGTGCAGCAGCTTCTTCAATACGCATCTTAGGAAGCCCTGTATCGATAGCTTTCGCCATACCGCCAAGAGATTCGATTTCTTGAATATGACCCCAAGCGCGACGAATCAATTCATCTGTCAACGCTTCTACATAGTAGGAACCGCCCCATGGGTCGATAACCTTACATACCTTAGTTTCATCTTGGATGTAAAGCTGAGTATTACGCGCAATACGTGCGGAGAAGTCCGTAGGCAACGCAATGGCTTCGTCAAGCGCATTCGTATGTAGAGATTGCGTATGGCCCAAAGCCGCGCCCATCGCTTCCATACATGTACGAGCCACGTTGTTGAACGGATCTTGTTCTGTAAGAGACCAACCAGATGTTTGGCTATGTGTACGAAGTGCCATAGACTTAGGATTTTCAGAGCCGAAACTATTGATAATCTTAGCCCACAACATACGAGCTGCACGCATTTTTGCCACTTCCATGAAGTAGTTTTTACCGATTGCCCAGAAGAAGGACAAGCGTGGTGCGAACTGGTCAACGTGAAGGCCTGCATTAACGCCAGTACGGATATATTCGAGACCATCGGCCAATGTGTACCCTAATTCGATGTCTGCAGTAGCGCCCGCTTCTTGCATATGGTAACCAGAAATGGAGATACTGTTGAACTTAGGCATGTACTGGGATGTATACGCAAAGATATCACCGATAATACGCATGGACGTAGCTGGAGGGTAAATATAGGTATTACGTACCATGAACTCTTTCAAGATATCATTTTGGATTGTACCAGCCATAACCTTTTTATCTACGCCTTGTTCTTCACCAGCCAAGATGTAGAACGCCATTACTGGCAATACAGCACCGTTCATGGTCATGGATACGGACATTTGATCAAGAGGGATACCGGAGAATAGAATTTCCATGTCGAGGATGGAGTCTACCGCAACGCCCGCTTTACCAACGTCACCTACTACACGAGGATGATCGGAGTCATAACCGCGGTGAGTAGCAAGGTCAAAGGCGATAGACAAACCTTTTTGGCCCGCTGCCAAGTTACGACGATAGAACGCATTGGATTCTTCCGCCGTGGAGAAACCAGCGTACTGACGTACTGTCCAAGGACGAGTAACATACATTGTGGAATAAGGTCCACGCAAGAATGGAGGTACACCAGCCATATAGTCAAGGTGTGTCATTCCTTCATAATCCATCTCTGTATAGAGAGGTTTTAGTTGGATTTGCTCCATTGTTGTATTATATAAATCTTCAAAGCTTTTTCCTGTTTCTTTTTGAAGTTCAGCAAGCCATGCATCGCGAGATGTTGCTGTCTGAGATTCCAAGCCAAGAGAGGAGAAGTCTGGATTTTTAAACATGAGCTCACATCCCTTTCTTATCTTGTAACGTATTCAAGATTTCGTAACAATTTGCACGAACAGAAATGAAGTCGTCCACGCCAGCTTCACGGTACACAGGTTCTAAGTCCTTAGGAGGTGCCCCTGCTAAAATAACCGTTACATGCGGCATAGTTTCTTTCAATTCCTTAGCAAGTGGTGGTACCAATTCTGGATAGGTATCATCTGTAGAACAGATAACAACTACATCAGCACCACTTTCACGAGCAGCTTTCGCCGCATCAGCCGTTGTTTCATGGCCATCATTTTTGATAACTTCAAAAGCCCCTACTTCGAAGAAGCCTGTGGAGAAGTCTGCACGAGGTTTATGTTGAGGGATTGGGCCCATATTAGCCAAGAATACCTTCACATTATCTTTCGTACGTTGTTTATAATTCTCAGTGCGCATGCGAAGTGCTTCAAACCGTTCAGTCCAGCGATGAGCTGCAATGGATTCAATCGTTTCAGAAGCAATATCGCCAGCGTCTAAAGCCTTCCGGATTTGACGTATTGTTAATTTATGTAATGCACCGAGTTCAATAAGGCCAATCAAAGCGCCTGGTTCCGTAGTACCTGCTTCTAGGGTAGCCTGTGCTTTCACAACCGCATCTGGCTCCGCACTCGCCAAGTACTCTTCGATTTGAGCAACCCGTTTTTGACGCAATGTTTCTTGATTTTCTGGTTTTGGATCAAGCAATTCTTCAGTCATGTTCGCATACATGTTGTTACCTACAGCCACATCTTTGCGGAATGCAAGGTTTTTGAAGCGTTCATCAAGAACTGCTTTAACTTGAGCTTGTGGATAGCCTTCTTTCAAGGCTGCTATGATACCACCTTTAGACTCAATAGTTTGGAATTCAGCCCAAATTTTTTCGCATAATTCAGCTGCCAAAGTTTCCACATACCAAGACCCGCCTACAGGGTCTACTGGTTGACGCAACTCGAATTCAGTTTGCAACATCACTTGGATGTTACGGGCAATACGACGAGAGAAATCATCCGCTTTGCGAATTGGTTGGTCGAATGGAGATACTTCAAGGCTATTCAAACCGCCTACAACGCCAGAGAATGCTTGTGTTGTATTGCGCAACAAGTTTACATATGGGTCGTATACAGTTTTTGTGAAAGCCGATGTTCTACCGTGTACATGAACGGCACGGTCAGCTTCTTCTGCACCGAAGGCCTCCATAATGCGCGCCCAAAGCACACGTAATGCACGTAATTTAGCAATTTCCATGAAGAAGTTTGCACCTAAGGAGAATGTAAACATCATACTGTTAGCAATAGTGTGAATATCGATGTTCCGTTGTGCTAATTGACGAACATAACAAACTGCTGTTGCCAATGCATACGCAACCTCTTGCACATCATTAGCGCCACCATTAGCGTATACATCGCCAGATACGAGTACAGTTTTAAGTTCTGGAGCTTGTTCTTTAGCCCATACAACAGTATGTGCCATTTCATCAAAGGCTGTATCTAAAGACATGTGCAATGTACCATCTTTAGCCCAAACACCAATAGGGTCTGCACCAACGAGACCTTTCAAGTCGGAAGTTTGTTTTTTAGAGCCTTTCACCGTAGCAGCTAACATACCGAGCAAGATAGCTGCAGAAGCACCTGTTTCAATGTATAAAGGGTTTTCCTTCAAATTAAAACGCTCAATCAATTGGCTACAATCATCCATAGTAGACAGAGATGTACCGCCGATACCAACAGCTGCGCCTACTTGCACATCTTGATCATGGCGTGTTGCTTCATCAAGACGAATATTGTGAATGGTGCCACCTTTTACAATTTCGTATAAACTTGCATGGTTAGCATCCTTAGGAAAAGATTCGTCTACATATTGGGATACGCCCCAAGAGTCTTTAATATAACCACTTGCCTTTGTGCCACGTAGGAACTCACCTGCCCCAGGGTATACACCCTTTGGAATTTTTTCTCCATGCAATGCAGGCGTATAAATTGGTTGTAACGTAATTCCCTCATAGGTTTTAGTGAACATCTTCTTATGGAAGTCGCCACCTTTTAACGCTTTTTCAACCTCGGCCTGCCATTGTTCATACGTAGGTTTCTTAAACTCATCAAAGGATACAGGTGCTAATAAATCGCGTTCAGCATCCTTTGAAGTCTTTTTGTCAGACATATATGTGCCTCCTTTTCAACTCGAAACCATACCGAGAAACAGCGCACCGTACCTGCGAATTGTTTAGATATATGAATCACTCTAGTTTTATCTTATTGGACCACATCAACCTCAAAATGTGTCCATCTGTTTAATATCTATAAAACCTGATTCCTATACTCAACATCCACTCTAAGGGCAATAAAAAACGTGCCACCTAAAGTGACACGTAAGGTTTCTTATTGAAAGGTACACTAAAAAATACTGTAGCCAGCATACCCCAATCCCCTTCCTATCGCTCGTAGGTACATAACGGTGATTATCAAATAGGCAGTTCTCCTGGCTCGGGATCATCACCTCGCTTTCGCCTTCCCAGATTACTCCAGTGACATGTATGAAAGCAGGCTCATCCTTACAGTGGCGGGACCGCATCGGCTTATACCGATTTCTCTATTAAGTCTTGCGACACCTATTCTCTATATTCGTTGTTCTAAGTCCAATATAGTGTAACAATATGCACAAAGTCAATGAACATAACATTTAATCATAAGTGCCAAAATCAAAGTTATAATTGAAAATCATATACAATAACTAAAACGCATGACTTGAGTATTAGTGATATAATAAGTACTATCACGAGGAGGCATTATGGAACATACAAGTAGAAAAGGGTTAATCACAGCCCTTAGTTGTTATATAATTTGGGGCTTACTCCCTCTATATTGGGCATTATTAAACCATGTTTCACCGTATAATATACTGGCACAGCGCATTATCTGGTCAGGTGTTTGCATGGCTATCGTTGTATTTGGCCTACACTTTAAACAATTCAAAAAGGACTTTCAATTACTAAAAGAACAACGTTCACAACTATTCCTACTTTTAGTGGCGGCAGTCATCATCAGTGTAAACTGGTTCACCTACATTTGGGCCATCGCCAATAATCAAGTTATGAACACGAGCCTTGGCTATTACATCAATCCACTCTTCAATGTAGTATTAGGTGTCATCCTATTTAAAGAGGTTCTATCTATACCGAAAAAGCTAAGTGTCCTCATCGCTACCATCGGTATTGCCTTGCTCACCTATCAAGTGGGATCCTTACCATTAGTATCGATGATCCTCGCCGTTTCCTTCGGTCTCTATGGAGCCGTAAAAAAGAAACTGCTCATCTCGCCCTTTACGAGCATCGCCTTTGAGGCTTGGCTATTAACACCGCTAGCTTTACTATATACGACCATGATCGATAATACCGTGTGGTCCTATTTCAGCACAGACTGGTATACGACCATGTTGCTCATAGCCTGCGGCCTAACTACATCTGTCCCATTGGTGCTATTCTCCTATGGAGCGCAGCTATTGCCGCTCAACCTACTAGGCTTCTTGCAATATGTATCCCCTACCATTGCCTTGTTGCTAGCCATCTTCTACTTTGGTGAAAGCTTTGGCACACCGCAGATGATTGCCTTCGGTTGTATCTGGATAGCCTTAGTATTATTCTCCTTATCAAGCCAAATTACAACTCGCATTAGCCTAAAAAAGTAAGACATCTACTAATCAACTAAAAAGCTGTATCAAATGATATCCTCATTTGATACAGCTTTCTTTTTTATAAACGTATTAATCTAACTTATTTTAATCTAATTTATTTTAATCTAGCTCATTCATATTGGTCGTATTCAGATTAGAAATGTAATGGTTATAGGCCTCAATCATACGATTATAATCGTTATCTTGTTTTGAACCCATATAGGTACGGATTGCACCAATCGTAGAGTTTACAGAGGTCTTAACAGAATCATACTTAGGACTAGTAATACCATTTGATACATCACCAATAGATTGTAATTCTTGATTGATAGCATTTACATCTAGTTGTTTTTCACTATCGATCTTTTCTAGGACCGCAGTAAGTCGCAAATGAACCTCTTGTGCTGCAGCGGCATTTTTCTTGCCTGCATCACGCAATTGTTGTAACCGTTGTTGCAAGCGGTCCGTATTGATTTTATGCATAACATTATCAAAGTCAGCATAAATAGGAACAAATTGTTCATACAATTGAACATATTTAGGGCCTAATTGTTGCTCCTTAGCATAGTTATCTGTGGTATACCCTTTAGATTTATAGTATGCATCGAGCTCTTCCGCTACCGGTGTAATTTCGTTCAATTTTGAAAGTAGCTTATCTAAAGGCTCCTTCATTTCATCATACGGAATACCGGCTTGCTTAGCCTCTTCTAATTCTTTTTGTAGCTGCTTAAAGTTCGGTGCACTAAATACAGTTAAATGCTGCCCTGCTTTTAACTCATTAAGAGTTGGCGTATTCGCATAATCAAACATGACAGCCATGCGATTGTATCGACTTACAGCTTTCACATATTGATTAAATAACTGCACCTGATCCTGCTCAGACCGCTGCGCAATTTCCTTGCGGCTCTGTTCAGTACCCTGCCATAGCTCTGACATACTACAACCACTCAAAAAAAATGGGGATACCAATGTCGCCGCACACAATACAGCCATTGCTACCCTTTTACCGAATAGTTTCATGATGAATCCTCTCCTTCCATCAATACACAACCTAATTTATATATATTAATTATATACTAATATGATTTTTATGAATAGGATTAATATATAAAGGTCATTTATCAATTTTGTCAAGTGACTAATAGAATCAAGGGTGACCAATGGTCACCCCTATTTTCCTTTATATACTGTTAGACTATAAATAAGAATGTATAACTCCTAATAATTGTTTTGTACGTATACACGTGTTATCATGAAAGGAGAGAATATGAAGGATAAGGATTTACTATTAGGAGGACCTATGAAGTTTATATACCCTGCTATAATCCATGATGATGCCGATGGTTTCTGGGCCGAATTTCCAGATCTCGAATACACTAGTAGCACCGGCTCAACACTAACAGAATTAATAACCAATGCACAAGAGGCTATGGAACTCTATATATTAGGCGCTTTAGAAGATGGACAAACTCTACCTCCCCCCACATCTATTCGCAGCTTACCATGTACCGATACAACATATCCTACATTAGTTCAAACAGATATTGATTTAGCTAAAAATAGTAAGTCCGTAAAGAAAACCCTAACGATTCCTGCATGGCTTAACGACAGAGCATTGGCTAAAGGAATTAATTTTTCTCAACTTTTACAAGAAGCATTAGTAGAGAAAACAATGTAATTTACATCATCAATTGCTCAGTAAAATTAGAACTATTGTCCATGCAATAGATGCTAAGGTTAGTAATAGTATACAGATCATCCACAAGATTATTACAAAATAGAGCAGTAGCTTGAGTACATATAGTACATCAAACCATATACTATGTTGGTCCTCTAGACGGTCCATATAGGCACTAAGACATCGCACCAAATAGGGCGGTTTAACATTAGGATTCAGTTTTTTCCAATAAAACACCAAATAAGGCATAACAATACACCCTACCACCACTATATAGCTAAGGAAAATTGGTGTTTCAATATTGTACCGAGTCATAAACCCTGACCAGTCTACAACCATTAGACCGCCAAGGTATAGAAAAATAAGCCAATATATAAATCCTATCACCTTTATAATAAGGCGAATCATCTGTTTCACATCCATGTCTATAATCCTACCAATGTTTTAAATCGCCTATTATTGTGAAAGCGTTCAAAATGGTCTTGTTCGGCTGCAACGGATTTTACAGAGGGATCAATTTTTATAGCCTTTTCTAGCCAATCAAGGGCCTTAGTATCATCCCCTTGGTCTGCATAAATGGTAGCAATACCATACACAGACCAGGTGTTACTAGGGTCCTTTTCCAATACCTTTTCAAACCATTGTTTAGAATCGTTTAACTGCCCTTGCAACTTATAGACCATGGCCATATTATAGTAATTAGCCACATTGTTAGGGTCTAAATCATAAGCCTTTTTAGTATCTGTCAAACCTTTAGCCGCATCACCGTTTAATGCTGTTGCAAAGCCACGTACAGAATAGGCTTCTGCATTATTAGCATTATCCTTAATGGACGCTGTAGCTTCCTCTATGGCTTTCGCATACTCACCAGCGGATAAGGCTTGCTTTGCTGTAATTAGATGTCCATCTTGCTTGGTAGTCGCTTGGCTGTTTCCCGCAGCAGATGTAGAGGAACCAGTAGCAGAACTAGTTGTATTTGATTCTGTTTTATTACTATTCGTATTTTGATTCAACCCACATCCCGTAAGGGCTATTATTAAAAGAAAGAAAAGCACAACCTTCTTCATTAGAAATTCTCCAATCATTTATTATATACAAGACTCCATAGCATGATGATATAATATAAAATACCTCCCGAAAGGAGGTGGTATATTGCAGGAGCTGTTTTATGCACTCTGGGGCACCTTGCTTGCCCCTATTATTGTTGCCTTAGTTGTAACTACCTACAGCTACTGGCTTAACAATAAAAACAAAAAATAAGCAAGAAAAAGGACGAGCTGCCACTCGTCCTTTTTTTTGGTTATATTGCAGGTAATTTCATACACTCTACTACCTACGTTTAGTATACCACATTTCTTAGAAAAATAAAGAATTAGCAATAAATCTCATAAAACTCCTAAAAACTATTAGTAGTTTTAACATAATTTACGAGCAATATTAAAGCAACATTAACATAAACTACCAGTTACTTTAACCCAACCTACTAGTACCCTTAGTGTAAACTACTAGCAACATTAACGTAAATAGCAATAGATATACAAGACTTATTTCTTAGCCTTAGAGCAACGATCTAGTAGGAATGCAACACCAATGAATGGGATGCCGCCGTTTTCGCCAAGGCCGATTTCACAGGTAGAGCTGGAGCTTACGCCTAGTGTTGCACCGTAGTCAGCGATTTCAGCAGCAAGGTCTTTGGTAGCACACTTATTAAGTTCTGGTGTAAAGAACCCTTTTTGACCAGCAAAGCCGTCGCATGCAAAAGATTTAATGTTAAATACATGGTCTGTACATAGACGAGCCAAATCTTCAATATATTGAGATTTATTCAAAGATTTGATCTTACATTGTTTATGTACGATGACCCGTTCATCACATTTTTCAATGTCGAGATGAGGCACAACGTATTTGCACAAGAATTCAGAAATATCGTTGATTTCTAAGTCTGGCATATGTTTGAAAGCATGGTTAAAGCATGCACTATGGTCAATCACGATTGGGTATTTACCATTTTGAGATGCTTTCATCAACGCATCGTGTAAGTCTTTTACAGCACGCTCATGAACGTCATCGTAGTTTTCAAAGCTCAAACCACAGCAGAGGTTTTCAATATGTTCAGGGTAGATAATATCGATATGGGCCTTGTTGCAAAGGCTTTCCACTACTTGTTGCAAGCTGCGTTCATCGTCATAACCTTGATTAGGTTTGAAAGCGCGGTTCGCACAGGTACTGAAGTATACAACCTTTTCAAAATTAGTCGGTTTAATGCGACTTCTCAATCTGTAGCGATTAGCCTTAGGAGTTGTTTTAGGTACATATGGTGTAACACCTGTTACGCCATGTAAGCCTTCAGTAATCTTGGAGATCGCTTTTTGTGTAATGATAGAGCCTGCAATGCCTTCAAGACTTACACCAGCACGGCACATTTGAAGTGTTGTGGAGAAGTTATCGTAAATTTTCTTAGCTAATTCTGGTGCAGGTGGATCGATGCGACGCATGGATAATGCAATTTGAGCAGTATCGATGCTGAGTGGGCAAAGACCTTTACACATGGAGCACGCAGCACAAGTATCTACACCAAAGTATTCATAGCCTTTTTTAAGCTCCGCAGCCAATGTGAAATTGCCTTCGTTTTCAAGGCGTTTAGTTTCACGCAACAATGCAATACGTTGACGAGGAGTCAATGTTAAATTGCGGCTTGGACAATGTTTTTCACAGAAACCACATTCCATACAGATTGTGAAAGCATCATCGATAACGCATTGAGCTTTAAGGTTTTTCTTATACACATCTGGGTCATCAGTAATGATAACATCAGGATTCAAGATGCGTTCAGGGTCAAAGATAGCTTTGATGCGACGGTTAATTTCGTACGCTTTACGGCCCCATTCCATTTCAATGAACGGTGCAACCATGCGGCCTGTACCATGTTCAGCTTTCAAAGAACCCCCGAAGCCAGAAACGCGTTCGGACATTTCTTTTACCAAATCGCCAAAGTTCTTAGTATCTTTAGGATCACTAAAATCAGGGGTAATGTTAAAATGAACGTTACCAGATAACGCATGACCGAAGATTACGCCACCGTCTACGAAATCGTATTTGTGGAATAATTCGGTAAGCATTTCGATGCCCTTCGTGAAATCTTCGATTTGGAAGCATACGTCTTCTGTAATAACAGTAGTGCCTTTTCTACGTTGACCACCAACGATTGGCAAAATACCTTTACGGATTGCCCACCAAGAGTCGTATTCTTTAGCATCTTGAGAGTAAAGACTTGGGATAGCCGTTGGAATATCTTTCAATTTGTCTTTAATGAAAGCTAGATTTTCATCGACAATTTCTTTAGAGTAACTTTCAGTTTGGAACAAGATAGCACTTGTACCTTCTGGAACTTCACGAACGAAGTCAGGTACATTATCTAGAGATTGAACGGCCTTAAGGGATTGATAGTCCATCATTTCCGCAGCTACAACCTTGTCGCGACCCATATTAGCCAAAGCAACAACTGCAAGGGATGCGTCATTCAATGTTTTGAAGAACATGAGACCGCAACCTTTGTAAGGTACGTCCTCAACAGTGTTGTACACGATTTCAGATACGAAGCCTAATGTACCTTCAGAACCGATGAACAAGTGGTTGATGATATCGATAATATCTTCAAAATCAACAAGGGAGTTCAAGCCGTAACCCGTGGTATTTTTGATTTTGTACTTGTGATGAATCAAGTGTGTCAATTCTTCATCGGCAAAAATATCCTTACGCAATTGTAAGATATCCTCTACCATTTGAGGTTTTTCTTTAAGGAATTGATTAATACTCTTTTGGTCAGACGTATCAAGGATGGAGCCATCTAATAACACAACGCGAATGGACCGAATTGTTTTATAAGAGTTTTGCGCCGTACCACAGCACATACCAGAGGAGTTATTATTTAAGATACCACCTACTAATGCTGTGGCAAGCGTTGCAGGATCTGGACCAATTTTACGATTATACGGTTTCAATAAATCATTCGCATCGGAACCGATAACACCGCATTCACATTTCAAGGCTTTCCCATCATCAATAACTTCCATTTTCTTGAAGCCATCATTACATACGATGAGCACATCTTCACTGGAGCATTGACCAGACAAGGAGGAGCCGGCCGCACGGAATGTAAATGGTGTCCCACATTGTTGACACAAACGAATAAGTCGTCTTACTTCTCGTTCATCTTCAGCTTTAACAACTACCTTTGGTAAATAGCTATAGCAAGACGCATCAACGCCATATGCATAACGACGTAAATGATCGGTGTATACGCGACCTTTACAAATCTCATTTGCCTCCTTGGCAAAACGTTCATAATCTCTAATAAGTGTACTCACTTCTATTTCCTCCTATCCTTTCTTAAGGAATCTATTACTTTTAGTATACGCCGTTCTCATTCTCCTCACTATAATTATGCATAATTTATATCTCTTCTAATAAAAATCGATATGCATTACCCTTTTATTCCTTCAGTTGAAAGTACATCTCATTAGCATTATCATGTACCCATTTTTCCACATATGCAATCGAGAATCCTTATTTATTAAGCATGTATAGATATAGTCAGTAATTATATACTAAAACCTCTCTAAATAACGATTCGTACTACCCATAATTCTATAGTAAATACATTACTAACATTATGCATAAAAATAGTATGATTTATATATTTTAAATATTTCATTCTCATTTACAGTTTCCTATGACTTTTAGTTATACCCTTTTATAAAATGCTGAAAATACAGAAAGCCCTCTAATGGTAACATGCTTACAAATCACCATTAGAGGGCTTGTATTAATTTATATCATCCTAAGATACCAGATTTAAGAATAAGGCGTACCGCCAATGCAAAAACAGCTACGCTCATGAGGGCGAGGATAGCTTTTGCTTTGAGATGTTTTGCAATACGGGCCCCCGCTTGAGCGCCAAAGATAGCGCCAATACTAGTAGGGATAGCAATACTAAATACGATGTGACTTTCAATTAAATGTGTAATAACCCCTACCGTTGTTGATACGGCGAGAATAGATTGACTTGTAGCCGTTGCCATATGTGTAGGAAATCCCATGAGATAAATCAAGGCAGGCACATGGATAAGTCCTCCACCGATACCAAAGATACTAGAAATAAAGCCTACAAAGAAGCTAATACTAATACCGATGGGCTTACTATAGCTCAACTGCTCAAGAGTCAGAGACTCTTCCTTTCGTTCCCCTTTTCTAAAATTTTTAAAACCAATCAATCCAGATGCACACAGCATAAAGCATCCAAAGGCAAACATAAAGCCCTTGCCGGAGAACCATCCCGACATTTGGGCCCCTAAAATGGCGCCAGGGAAGGTAGCTAAACTAAAGACAATAGCAGCGTTGATGTATACCTTTTTCTGCTTCAGATATGCTATAGATCCAGAAATGGCGTTACACATAACAGAAAAGAGTGACGTCCCTACAATCATAGATGGAGACCACTCAGGGAACCAATACATAAAGAGAGGCACGAACACAAGGCCCCCTCCGGCACCGATGATGGTACCCAGCATAGCGGCTAAAAAGCCAACTATGGTAAAAAATATATAGAATACCACTATATTATCAAGCACATTAAGACCTCCCATGCCGTTTGAATTATTGTTTCTCCATATATACAAAGGATAGTCCCGTGTCATCTTGTATTTCTCTAACGGCTTTATACCCCATTTTTGTATATAACTTTATATTGATCCAGCTTTTCGTACATGTATATAATACGCGCCGATCTTGGCTGCATTGTTCATCTACGAAGGCTAATAATTTCCGAGCCAACCCTTGTTGCCGATAGTCTGGATGCACCATCAAGCGACCGACCTCTACCACTCCATCGTCATATTGATAGCGAATGCCTCCGATTACTCTTCCCGTATCATCTACCATTTTATAGGTATGCCACTGGTTGAAAGCATCGTTATAATCCTCTTCCGACTCCATCAATGCAGGAACCATTCGACTGCCAATCATCTCCGCTTCGCTTTCAAAGGTAAGCAATTGCAATCGATACAATTCTAATATATCTGACTCAGTAGCTTTTACAATTTTCATAAACTACTCCTAATATATACCACGAATCAACGATTAGCTTTACATAAAATAGCTAATTTGATTGGAAGAATTCCTTAGCTGCCTTCAATCGGCCTCGCTCACAAGAGACTTGCAATTCATCCCCTGGTTCAAGTTTCACATCGCCTAATGGCACAATGTAGGTACCATTGCGGCGAATACTTACGATCAATGTACCATCTGGTAATGCCAAGTCTTGTAGTTGTACATCTGTATAGTTTGCCACTACAGGCACCTTAGTTTGGAAGAATGTTTGTACAGATTCTAGATTGCTTTGACCACTCATGGCTTGTAATAAAGAATCGTAAATTGGTGGTTCTTTTAACAGCTCCGCCACAAGATAGGCTACGAGCGTAACAATACCGATGGCGTAAATGTTGGAGAAACTATTGGTCATTTCAAGAACGAGTAGAATCGCTAAAATTGGGGTCCGCATAGCGGCCGCCAACATACCACCCATAGCACAGATAACAAATTGCGGTACAAAATCAGGAGAAATGAGTCCTAATGTTGAAAGTAAGCTTTCACAAAAAGCACCTGCAGAAGCACCTATAACAAGCATAGGCAAAAATATGCCCCCTTGAGCACCACTGCCATAGCAGAAGGTGGTGAGCAAAATCTTGCCTAATACGATGCCACCTAAGAGCAATACACCGTGAGATTGAAAGGCAAGCTGACCCACGAGGTCATTGCCCCCGCCCAAGAGAAGCTGCGAATCAAAGCCAATGGCCGCCACCGCCACAAAGGTAAGGACTAATTTCAAGAATCGAGAACATTTAAGCCAATCAAAAAACCTCTTGAACGCGAAAATCATACGGCAGAATAACACCCCACATAGCCCCATGATACCCCCAACCATGAGCAGTATTGGAAAATATTCAAGAGGAACCCCTGAGGTCACCGTAAAGCCTAGCGCTGGTGTAAGTCCAAAGATACTAACCGTAATATAGTTAGAAATCAAGGTCGCCACAAAGGTGGGCACAACAAGATACGGATAAAAGCTTTTATGCACCTCTTCAAAGACGAACATTGCCCCCGATACAGGCGCACTAAAGGCGGCTGTTAAGCCTGCTCCAGCACCTGCGGATGTCAAAATACGCTGTTCTCGTAGCCCCGAATTCATCCAGTAAGATACGATCTTCCCAGCAGAGCCGCCAATCTGTACGGCTGGCCCTTCACGACCTACGGAAAATCCTGCAAAACCGGTCAGTACACCACCAATCATTTTAGATACTAGTGTCCGATAGGGCTTCATATCAAAGAGTCCAAGCATTTCCCCTTCGATTTGAGGAATCCCTGAACCACCGGACAATGGGGCCCACGCGAGCAATCGATCTACGATAAACGCAAAAATGACCATGGTCACAAGCCAACCTATGGCCCATTCCATAGTAATACCATCCATCAAATGCCACCTGATATGCTCTGATTCAAGTATCAAATAACGGTATGATGCCCCAAAAAAGCCTGCAATCACCCCAACAAAGGCCCCCTTTGCAATGAGCTCCGTTAAAAGCACGCGATTCATAGACATATCTGCCAAGGTAGAACTACGCTTATTAAATTTCCATAATTTCATAAGATTCTCCTTAGCATTACTATCTAACACCTATCTAAACATCACATGTAACCATCTCAGCGATTTAACGAGTTGAACTAAGCACCTAGTCATTGAGTGCCATCTACCAAAATCGCTCAGCTCTCAGTCAAACTATCTATTCATATCATTAGTATACTTATGTAAACCACCATTTTCAAGAAAGGATTATGTATAAAAATAGCTTTCTCACTGAACACGAGGTCAAAGGTCCGAGTCATAAAACAATAGATAGCGCTTTAAACACAGAGCTAGCCACCTCTAAAAAGAGATGGCTAGTTTTGTTAAACAAGTGTGTAAATATATTTACTTTATATATTCGGAGACATTTGAAATATGTAAAGATACTAATTAAAATATGGATTCATAGATAGCGATGATTTCTTCTAAGGATGCATCCCGTGGGTTACCAGGTGTACATGCATCGTTGAAAGCAGATTCAGCGAGGAATGGAATGTCTTCTCGTTTCACGCCTGCTTCGCTAAGGGATTTAGGAATGCCTACATCATCAGCTAGCTTTTGAATGACATCGATTGCTGCTTGACGATAGGTTTCTTGATCCATGCTATCTACATCAGGAACGCCCATAACACGAGCGATTTCACGATATTTTTCACCTGTAGCAGGGGCATTGAATTTCAATACCGCTGTTAACAGCATGGCACAAGCCTTACCATGAGGAATATCGTACACAGCACTCAATGGATGAGCCATAGAGTGAACGATGCCAAGGCCTACGTTGGAGAAGCCCATGCCCGCAATGTATTGACCTAAAGACATGGCTTCACGGCCTGCATAATCGCCAGCCACAGCACTGCGCAAGGAACGACCGATGATTTCGATAGCTTTCAAATGGAGCATATCAGTTAGCTCCCATGCACCTTTTGTGATATAACCTTCTACGGCGTGTACGAGGGCATCCATACCTGTGGCAGCGCAAAGACCTGTTGGCATAGACGCGGACATATCAGGATCTACGATGGCAACGATTGGGATGTCATGTGGATCAACACAAACGAATTTACGGTTCTTTTCAACATCTGTAATAACATAGTTGATAGTAACCTCTGCTGCCGTACCAGATGTAGTAGTAACAGCGATGATTGGCAAGCACGGATTCTTAGTAGGCGCTAAACCTTCAAGGCTGCGTACATCGGCGAACTCAGGGTTCGTAATAATAGTAGCAATCGCCTTGCTTGTATCGATCGGGCTACCGCCACCAACAGCAACGATAACATCGGCGCCAGCCGCTTTACAAGCCTCAACACCAGCCGTTACGTTTTCGATGGTAGGATTTGGTTTGATACCGTCGTAGACTTCATAAGCAATACCTGCCGCATCAAGCAACTCCGTAACCTTTGTAGCCACTTTAAATTCAAATAAATCTGGCGTAGATGTAACGAGGGCTTTTTTGAAATGGCGATTCTTAATTTCGTTCACAATCTCCTGAATCGCGCCTTGTCCAAAATAGGACGTACCGTTCAACATAATTCTCCGAGCCATATACTTCACTCCTAACAAAACAAACTATACAATAAAAAATAAACCGACAGAGAATTACTTTATCTATTAATTCTCTATCGGTTTAATAAAATCCTTGAAAGCTCGTTATGTATACACTATATATTTTTCTATTGTAATGATTCTAAAGTTTGTCTCCATTGAAGTGTCAACTCAAATGCGATTTCAATGAATAGTACTTCCACTTTCTATATTCGTGATATGTTTAGTTAATTCCTGCCAATACAATTAAATACTCTAAGAAATTTTGCTCATTTTCATAAGCAAGATTCGTTTCACCGATTCGTCGAGTCGTTCTTTCGAGATGCGACCGTCTTTCACGGCTTTCATAAGGCCATTGTAAGCCTCTTGCATGTGTTCGTATTCGTGACATACGAGCAAGATGTCGCTACCTGCGAGGATGGATTGCACCGCCATATCACCAAAGGTATAGTGTTTTGCGAGGGCCCCCATGTCCATATCGTCCGTTACCACAACGCCATTGTAACCCATGTCCTTGCGCAACCAATCGGTAATGATTGCTTTCGATAAACTAGCAGGATAATCTGAATCGATTTGTGGGTACATCGCATGAGATACCATAATTGTATAGGTATTCGGTTTAGACTGTTTAATGAGGTCTACGAATACCTTTGTGTCTTCTGAAAGCAGCGTTTCTCTAGATACAGGAACAATGCTTGTGTCCGCGTGCAAGTCTACGTCAGTCTTTCCAATACCGGGGAAGTGTTTATAGGAATACCACAAGCCCGCTTCATCGTAAGCCTTACCAACGGCACCTGCATAACGCACAACCTCATCAGGGTTCGTACTATAAGAACGGCCATAGGTTAACCCCAAGTCCGCCACAGGAGCAAAGTTAATGTTAAAGCCCAAGTCTTTTAGTTCCGCACCAGACTGTTTTGCCAAGGATGCAGCCTGTTCAATAGGTGCCTTACCTAGCTCCTCAGCAGGAGGAACCTTGATGAGCTGATCCTCCATGCGTGCTACCGCACCGCCCTCCTGGTCGATGCCGAGGAACAATGGCGTTAAACCAGCGCTTTTACCAGCCTTATTAATGTCTGCAATGAGCGTTTTAACTTGATCCTTGGACTCCATATTTCGATCAAACAAAATGATGCCCCCCACGCGGTACTCATTGAGCATGAATTTAGCATCATCATTCAACGTCTTGCCGTGAATGCCAATCATCAACAATTGCCCCACCTTGTCTGCATCGGACATATTAGCCACTAACTTGTCCACCTTTTGCTCCGGTGAAAGCTCACTTTGGACCACGGACTCATAGGTCACAGGCTCTGCCTTTGAAGTAAATGGATTATGTAAACCACAGCCCGTTGTGAATGCTAATGCACTAATCATAGTGGCTGCTATGAAACGTCGAAACATGCATACCTCCCTTAAATCTCTAAAAAGTATTATGTATAGTATATCAAAAAATATAAACGAGCCCAACATAATCAATACACGACAAGTAGCAGTATAGTACATGCATCTTACAAAACAAAAAGATTGTTACTCGAAAACCCAACGGGTATATCTATTGAGAGAATCAAATAACAATCTTTATATGTTTCATTTTTGTTGTGTAAATATTATAGTTTACATTTTGGAGTGTAAACTATGTATCTTACATTTTGGATGTGTAAAATGTGTATGTCACATTTCGCAAATTAAATTTTTCCTTGCTCTTTCATTTCCGCTAAGAGCTTTACGATGCGAGGTCCACAGCCTTTGCCACCGCAAGCGCCCGTGCCAGCACGAGTTGCTTCTTTTACTTGTGGAAATGTATGAGCACCATCTAAAATGGCTTCTTTAATCGTTTTGCGCGTAATACTACGACATGTGCACACCTTTGTAAGCTTGTCCAGAATCGCCTCTGGCACTTGATTTTCTTTAAAATTCATATGTAATTCCTCATTTATTCACTTGAATATCTATATACAGTATCGATTTAGTGTATCGATTTACTATATCAACAATATCTAGTGATGCACTATAATATTGCTATATCGAAAATTTACGATTTCTGTATTTATTATAACACAATTGAGGAACTATATCGATAGTTTTTAATATAAAATCCAAAGAACAGTCAAAAGTAAAATTGTTACTATAAAAAACGAAAAAATTTACAAATACATTATATGTAAAGATAAGCTAAATCTATCTATAAACTATAAAAAAACTACCATAAAGATATTATCTTTATGGTAGAAACTTTCACAAAATATAATTATAGTATGAGCCCAATAATCGCAAAGTAGATTTTAAATATCGTTTGTTGTAATGGACGAATAACCATGGAAATAATGGGTGTGTTAATAAGGATGATAAAGAATAATAAATTAAGCATCCCTAATTGGTAATATCTCATCTGCCACTCTGTAGGCAACCACGGCAAGATAATATTAAAACCAGGCAATGGTGGAAACGGAATCAAACAGAAGATTGATAAGCCAATACTATATAAAATGATATATTGCATAACCATGGCAAGACCTTGGGACTCCATGAGGCCTAATTTTCCAAGGAGCATATATATAAAGGTGAATATGAAGCCTGCTATAAGACCTGCCACAGGACCTGCAAAGGCAAGCAAGCTTATATCACGTCGTGGATCTTTAAAGTAAGATGGATTAATTGACATAGGTTTTGCCCAACCAAAGCCAACAAGAATAATACAGATGGTACCAATTAGATCAAGGTGTGCCATTGGTGACAATGTGAGGCGTCCCGCCAGACGTGGCGTTGGATCACCAAACCAAGTTGCTACCTTTGCCTCTGCATATCCAAAGATAGAAAAAACGATCATAATAGCAGGAATACTTGCTATTATCTGAACCGGATTTAAATCAAACATAGAACTCCTTTATTGTTTAGCTTCCCATGCGGTGTAACCTTCTTGAATGCAACGAAGGGCATTTAAGGTACGGGGATAGCCGATATACGGCACGCATTGGGATGCGATGTTAATCAAATATTGTTTGCTGTTCCCTACATTCAAATTACCTTCTACATGAGCCTTGAGTTGAGCTTCACAGCCGCCTTGAGCCGCAAGGAAGCAGAAAGTAATCATTTCACGATGAGCCACGCTAAGGCCTTTACGCGTATAGTAATCGCCGAACATATTGGCAAGCCATTTGTTGATGTGACGAATATCTTCTGGCCCTTCTTGGTAAGAATTACGCATAGACTCGCCAAAGATTTCCACTTGTTTTTCTACGCCCTTTTCAAGACGAGACTCACCAGTGATTGTGCTGCGAGATGGATCAACAATAGCCTCTCCTCGATAGTCAAAAATCTTATTGGTTACCTTAAAGAATGGGCGCACACGTCCGATGCCAAGATAAGGCACCGCTTGATAAATGAGCTCTACCACTTCATCAGGAATAAGGCCAAAGTTTAATGCTGCCGGTAGCATTAATGCATATTCATCAACAGCAGAGGCGCCTACTAATGTTGCAAGAATGGCTAAGAAGCGATCCTTTGCAGGTACATTACGGCCTTCTTCGGTGATGACTTCATCAAAGGCAAAATTATCAAACAATACTTCAAACTCTGGATCAATATAACCTGCTGGGGCTGCAATATCAGGGAACATACGCTCCGTGTAGGCTTGAGCAAATTCAGATTTAGACATAAAAAACCTCCATAAACAACACTGGTGAAAGCCCAAAAGGAGCTTTCACCAGCAATAGTTATGTAATTATTACGGCACGGGCCATCAGATTATAACGCTGGGAATTCGAAAGTTGTGCCGTATACTTCTTTCCAAGCAGCCATAAACATATTGAACTCATTTGTTCCAGGTTGAATTTGGTAAACTTGACCATCTGGAGCATAACGATATACAGTATGTAAGCTTGGATGAACAAGATATTTGAATAATGTAGCTTCCCCGTATTGGTTATTATGCATGTTAATTACATTAACACCAAATACGTGGTTACGGCTACTATCGATACCTTTAAACTCAGATGCTTTATCAAAGAAATACGTTTCTGTACCATTTGCACTATTTGGAACCTCTGGGTAGTTAGCTAACCCATTCCAGTTTGCTGCGTTTGCAACACCACCTACTAATAATGTACCGGCTAATACAAATGCACCTAATAAATTTTTATTCATAATGCTCTCCTTTGTGCCACGAAGGCAAATCACGAATCAGTCATACTCTCACATGACTTGAATACAATACGCTATATGTATAGTATATCACATTTTTAATAAAATTTTTAGATTTCCAAGGTTACAGAATATATGCATATGAGGTTCTATGAAATTAGCCCTTCATGTTCTCTGCTGTTTTTGCATTTGCGTTATCGATTGCTTCTAGCAATTTATTAAGCAACATACGCAATTGACGTGTTTCTTCTACGTCAAAAATAGGACCTGACGCTTCAGCCAAGCGGCGTGGTATATGAACCGCTACATCACGTAATGCTTTGCCCGTATCAGTAAGGGTTACCATAACTACGCGTTCATCTTGACGACTGCGTTTACGTTTCAAGAATGCTTTAGCTTCTAATTTCTTTAAAAGCGGTGTTAATGTACCGGAATCAAGGCGCAATACTTGTCCCAATTCCTTAACGGATAAATCACCATATTGCCACAATGCCATCATTACGATGTATTGAGTATATGTCAAATTTAAAGGATCTAAGTGACTACGATATGCATTAACAATTTCCTTTGCCACTACATAGAGTGGAAAGCTCAATTGATTTTCCAATCTTAAATATTCTGAATCAGGAACATCTTCTTTATGTTTGTACCCTTCAAGTACACCAATTTCTGCCATATTCTACCTCCATATGCACACAATTATCTACTAATTAATTGTACGCAATTTTACGGTAAACAGTCAACGCAAAAAGCCCACTTTGAACAGATATTTTTAAATTTGTCAATTAATTAATATTTATTTTCTTATTCGTTAAGAATTAGGCACTTCTATAGAATTTATGGGTAAAAATCATACCATAAAGTTGTTACTTTATTTATAAATTAATTTGATATTAAATTAGAAAGTTATAACTTCTGTTTTCAATGAAATCTTCTTTCGTTGCAGGCCCGTCTCCTAATAAATGACTTAGTAAAAATACGCCCCCTACTAGGTCCTTCCTTGTAGTATAATAAAAGAAATTCTATATCAAAGCTAACTTATAATAGGAGGCCTATATGAACACCTTAGAGTGCATCAAAACTCGTCATAGTACACGTAAATTTAAAGCAGATCAAGTATCTCGAGAACTTATCAATCAAGTCCTCGATTCTGGGCGCCGCGCTCCATCTGGCGGTAATACACAATTAACACATTTCATGGTCATTACAAACCAAGATGTGCTTCAAGAACTAGTAACACTCATTCAAGAAGAATACGGCAAAATGCCGATTACAGAAAATACTTTACCTTACATGGTGAATATCATTAAGATGTCCGCCGAAGGCAAATTTGTATTCCACTATAATGCGCCTGTACTCATCGTATTGGCTAGTAAACCAAGTTATGCCAACAACTTTGCTGACGTGTCATGTGCTATGCAAAACATGATGCTTGCTTGCAATGAACTTGACCTTGGTAGTTGCTGGGTTAACCAAATCCGTCATCTTCAAGATAATGAACGCATCCAAGCCAAAATGCGTGAACTAGGTCTTAGCGAAGACGAAAAAGTCTACGCTAGCCTCGCTATCGGCTACCCAGATCTACCAAATGGTCTTAACCGCCGTGAAATCGAAACCAAAGGTTATCCTGTAACATATATTGATTAATCAACACTAGAAACCATCGATTTCATACTATAAGTGAAATAAAAGCGCTATCTATCCCACAACTCTATTTGAGTTTCCTTATGGATAGATAGCGCTTTTTATTGACTATATTATTTTTTAACGCTCATCGATTTAGTAATCAAATCGATACACACACTCCATACTTATATTTATAATGAACTACTATTAAGCCTCAAACACGCGTTTACGAGCTGCGTTCATGAGAACGGAATGATCATCATCTACTATGTAATTAGATTTGTAAGCCCAACGCAATAGTAATGCAGAGTTTGCAACTACGAGAAGGCTCCCTCCGTTATGAACAAGGGCCCCCCACACTGGAGATAAAGTACCAACCATTGCCAAGATGATAGCTACGAAATTCAAAAGCAAGGAGAAAGAAAGATTAATTTTAATAGTAGTCATCATGCGTTTAGATAATGCCACTAAGTAAGGAATTTCCTTTACATTATCGCTGCCGGCGTTGCCAATACGAGAGCACAAGGACAGAACACAACGAGGATGGTTACGGCACGAATGATTTCTCCAGTTACCACATAGGTGCCAACCGCGGCTAATAACGCAATCACTACAATCCATGTGACCCAACGGTCAGCCAAGCTAACGATTTTCGCATTACCTTGTGTCAATAACAAAATATGTACAATTATTCATATATACTCAAAAGTACAGGAAAAATGCGGATTCAATGAGATTATATTATTCATGCATAGCCTCATTACGCAAATGCATGAACAGTTATTCATATATATATATATATATATATATATATATATATTTACAAATTAATAATTTTTACATAGAAGATATTTTGATATTTTCAACCTATTCAATACTATTTCACCCTAATCAATACTATCCATAATACAGTTTTCTAATAACTATTTATTATAATAGAAAATTAAGTATAGTCGACTACATACCCTACATGGTATTATTACAAATGACATGTTGTAGAAAGGATGTGTAACGATGTCGATTTTCTCTCCTGCTCCTCATATTGAACGTTTACCTGAGGCGCAAATCGATTCCACCTACAAACGTCTTCGTCGCGAAGTCTTTGCAGGTACATTTATTGGTTATGCTACATTCTATTTGATCCGCCAAAACTTTAGCTTGGCTGTTCCGTACATGATTGCTGAGTACGGCTACACCAAAGCGGATCTCGGTATAGTTATGACCATCTTATCCGTAGCTTACGGCGTAAGTAAATTTGTTATGGGTAATGCGTCTGACCGCTCTAACCCAAAATACTTCTCCACAGTAGGTCTATTGCTTAGTGCTTTAGTTATGTTATTATTCGGCACCTTACCAGGTGTTATGAGCAGTATTCCTATCATGTGCGTTCTTGCCTTGTTAAACGGTTGGTTCCAAGGTATGGGCTACCCTCCATATGCAAAAAACATGGTAACTTGGTTTTCCCGTTCCGAACGCGGTGCTTGGTGGTCCTGGTGGAACGTTTCCCACAACCTAGGTGGCGGCATCATCGCTCCTCTTGCTACGCTTGGCATCTACCTATTCGGTACATGGCATAGTATCTTCTTCTTCCCTGCCCTTATCTCTATCGTGTTAGCGATTATTACTTTTGTATTGTTGAAAGATACGCCTCAATCCTGTGGCTTACCGCCTATCGAAGAATACAAACATGAAGTAGTTCATACACATACAGAAAATGAAGAAAAAAGTACTTTCAAAGAAATCTTCTACAAATATATTTTGCATAATAAATACTTATGGTATCTTGCGATTGCAAACATTTTTGTATACTTCATCCGTTACGGCGTAGTTAGCTGGGCACCAACCTATTTAACCGCTGTGAAAGGCTTCACAAAAGAAGGTTCCCGTTGGGCTTACTTCTTATACGAATGGGCTGGTATTCCAGGCATGCTCGTAAGTGGTTACTTGAGTGACCGCGTATTCCGCGGCCGTCGTGCTCCAGCTACAATTTGCTTCATGCTATTCGTTATCTTGGCGATCCTCGTGTACTGGTTTAACCCTGCAGGCAATATTCTCATCGATAACTTAGCACTCATCGCTATCGGCTTCCTCATCTACGGTCCTGTTATGATGATTGGCCTTCAAGCGGCGGACATGGTGCCACGCGTAGCAACAGGTGGTGCTACTGGCCTTACAGGCCTTCTTGGTTACCTCATCGGTTCTGCCGGTGCTGGTGCTTTCATGGGTCTCATGGTTGACCTCTACGGTTGGGATGGTGGTTTCATTGCCCTCGTCGGTGCATGTATCCTATCCATCGTATTCCTACTCCTCACCCTTGGAGACAAAGGCCAGCAATAGAATACGTAATATAAAATACATACTGTGCAACTCACTGTTGTATATACAAAACTCCCCTAGTAATACTTATGATTACTAGGGGAGTTTTATTATTTATGCGATGCATAAGGAGCCGTTTAATACTTTCAAATTATACACGAGACCGAGTCGCGCCAAGCCGTGCAATGCAGCAGCGGTTACAGGATTAATAGATCCTAACACGCCAGCACCGATGATAGCAACGTGGAACAAAATGGACACGATGAGTAGGCCCAAATGGCATTGTTTCGCCTCTTTTGAAAGCCCCGCCGTCGGAGAGTTTTCATCTACAAGAGACCCCATCATGAGTGCCACAAGAACAAGTTCCAAAGAGCATGGGCAAAGAATAACTAGCAATGTAATGGTATGCATAAAGTTCTGCGTCAATGCATAGGAACCCATGGAAAGTAACATGACAGCCACAACGATAACGGATGAATAATTGTTGATGCCCTGACGCAAGGTTACAAGCTGTGTAGGCATGGTCGGCAACATATCATCATCCAATGTATAGTGTACATCGCCCGTAATAAGCTGCTCTAAGAAGAAGCCACCATGTACGATGAGGCCTACATAAGCCGCCGTATGGTAATCTCCAATCGCAATAAGAGCCACCATGGCTATCACGATGAGAAAATTAGCATGAATCTCTAAATGATCCAAAATACTTTGCACGCTGTTGATGAGCAATGGCAAGCCACAAATGATGACCGTTACCCACGCCAAATCAATAGCTGGGTTCATAGGCTCCGTAAGCGCATCTAATATGATAAATAACAAGCCGAGTGCCAAAATAGCCCCCTGCGTACGCAGAGACACCTGCGCTGATAAAGACTGTAAAAACTTCATATAGACCTCTCTATAAATCAGATACCGGCCTTACTTAATCCGGAAATACCTTTTACTTCTATAAATAATACTATTAACACTTATATTGCTAACGCCTAAAAATACCCATAGGGGTATTGCTATGGTGTAATTATTATACAAAACATAAAAGAAATATACAAATCAAATTTTTTAATAAATGAAAGGACCTATCTCTAAAAATAACTTAGCCGTAAAGAGGTCTTAGTTGTGAGCTCTAATTTCTTTATTAAAACGTAGAAAGAACAAGTCCCTAAAAACGACTTAGCTCGCTATGGAGCTCATTTTAATAGGCACTAGTTGAAGATCCTAATTTCATATAAAAGGAAAAGCCCCTATCTCTAAAAATGACTTAGCCGTAAAGAGGCCTTAGTTGTGAGCTCTAATTTCTTTATTAAAACGTAGAAAGAACAGGTCCCTAAAAACGACTTAGCTCGCTATGGAGGCTTTTAGAGACCTGTTCTTTCGGTTAACTAATATGAAATTAGAGCTTCAACGCCTCAATCCATTCTGCTTCTTTAAATCCAACGAGTACTTTGTCTTCAAGAACCAAGATAGGACGTTTTACAAGCATGCCATTAGATGCTAATAAAGCTAGTTTTTCTTCTTCACTAAGGTTTGGCAATTTATCCTTTAATTGTTGTTCACGGTAAATCATACCAGAAGTATTAAAGAATGCTTTCAAATCCTTACCAGATTGTGGATACCAAGCAGCGATTTCCTCTGCTGTAGGATTTTCGGACTTGATATCACGATCTGTGTACTTAATTTTGTGATCATCTAAGAATTTCTTTGCTTTTTTGCATGTTGTGCATTTAGGATATTCAACGAATAACATAGGTTCTCCTTATATCAATATTCAATGTTGTAACAACTTACTTATTTAAGTTAATTTTACCAAATACATCGAAAGTTATCAATCTCTTATTGACAGTCTACGGGGTCTAATGAAGCACAATGTGCAATAGAGGATAATGCTTCATCCATCCCCTCACTAAGTTTTGCTGTACGCAAATCAACATCCATCTGTAAACGCAAGAAATACCCTTCCGAAACACCAAAGTATTTCGCTAAACGCAACGATGTATCTGCTGAAATAGATCGTGTACCATTCAATATTTCTTGAATCCGTGAAACAGGCACATGTATATCCTTAGCTAATCGATATGCAGATAGTCCTAATGGATCCATAAACTCTTCTTTTAATATTTCACTAATGGTAGGTGTAGGAATAAACTTTTCCATATTAATTTCCTCTCTATTAATGATAATCTACAAATCCGATAATCATAGAATCTCTCCTTTGATTATACCTGTTTAACAGGTATAATTCAATAACATATACTTGATGAAAAACTATACATAGAATTAAAATTATTCTACAAATAATTTTAATAAAAAGATTCTATAAAACATCATCTAATTCCTACACTTGAGATGACTCTATTGGTCACCTATTTCGGAATGTAATAAATTTACCTTATTGTCATAATTGAATTTAAACTATCATTAATTCGCACATCTATTAAATTGATTTTAAAAAGTAAAAAGACCTACATCCTCGACCGTATCATGTACAAAGTACACATCAAAGGTTCAGAGAATATAGGTCTCTTATAAAAATCTATATATTATTGTAATGCTAATTACAGCAAAAATGTAAGCCCCATTGCCACGAAGATGGCTGGCAAGAGGTTGGCAATACGTACTTTACCAGGCCAAATGAGGTCGATACCAACACAGAAAATCAGAATAGATCCGACGTAGGATAGGTTATCGATGGCACTAGGTGTCATCAGAGGCGCTGCAATATGTGCCATTGCCGTGATGAGCCATTGCGTAATACCTACAGGAATAAAGGAGAACAGCGCCCCTTTTCCCATAGAGGATACCATAACCATAACGATAATACCGTCGAGGATGCCTTTTAAAAGCAACGTCTGATAATTTCCAGTAAGACCGTCTTGAATGGCACCAAGTACCCCCATAGCACCTACGGTAAACGTCAAAGATGCAGTAATAAAAGCATGTGTAAACTTTGGATCACCAGCATTGCCAGTGCGAGCTTTCACCCAATCACCAAACACGGTAATCCAATGATTAAGATCGATAATTTCGCCAATCACGGCGCCTACGACCATGCTAATAATCATCAATAGCGGCCCCGTTGTCTGTAGAGATCCGTTGACAATGACGAGCATATACTGCATGGCCCCGCTCATACCGAGGAGGAGCACGATAATACCGCTCACAATCATGAGCGTCTGCTTTAAATTTTCTTTCATAAAGCGACCAAACGCGAGACCACATAGGCTGCCAGCTATGATGAGGCCAATATTAATGGCCGTTCCCAAACCAATCATATATTTCCCTTCTTTAATTGTGAAAGTAACACTATCCATTTACTTCAGTATAGCAATCATATCGAAATAAATCAATTTATATGGCATAAAATATATAGTATGAAATTGGATTAATTAAAGATTTTTTTAGAACCATACATATAGCCTGATTAATGCTGCTATAGGTCTCACTAATACGGTATTGCTCCTCTTATAACATTATATACAGCAAAAAGCCTCTACCCAATAAGGGTAGAGGCTCTGTATAGTTTATAGCGTTGAGAGAGAACTAATGATAGACCCGCTTAGGAGAGAGAGAGTATATGTGTTTATATATAAAGCGGGCCGACATGAGATGAGTCGCTATCGCCTCATCGACTTTAGTGTACACCCAATTCCACATAACAACAAATTCAATTATGTAAACCCAATTATGCGCAAAAGCTATTGTTAACCAATCTATGCATCTCCCTTATGCTTCATCGTCTACAGGTAACCGTACGATATCTGCTGTTTTATTAATCTCCTTAAAGCAAGGGCAGTCTTTACCGTGATCATTGATGAGGCCACTAGCTTGTAGATGCGAATAAATCGTAACAGGACCTACAAACTTAAAGCCCCGCTGCTTTAAGTCTTTACTAATCCGCGTAGATAAACCATTCTTTGTAGGAAAATGACCTTCTGGATGATTTTCATAAATAATCGTTTTATGATTGGTAAATCCCCAAATATAGTTACAAAACGAACCAAATTCAGATTGAATACGTTTAAAAGCAGCAGCATTATTGATAATAGCTTCAATTTTAGGACGATGCTTAAGCATCCCCTCCGTCTGCATGATGCGTTCAATGTCGCTTTCACCATAAGCAGCCACCGCATCAATATCAAAATGATCAAAGCATGCTCGAATGATGTTTCGTTTATTCAAAATCGTAAGCCAACTGAGGCCACATTGGAGACTTTCAAGACAAATATGTTCAAATTGATGTTGATCATCATGAATTGGTCGTCCCCACTCGTAATCGTGGTAATCCTGATATAAAGGCGTCGTCGGCCATTCACAAGTCGTCATCACACACCTCCATGCGCCCATACGAGAACGTCATACATGAGCGCTACTACGAGACCCATTACGAGATGCCCCCCCACGTAAAATGGCACCAAATAATAAATGAATAAAAGTAGGGAATGCAAGGCTTTACGAAGCCATACAATCGGCGTAGATGTGTCGCCACCCACCTTACTATCAAGCCAATTATGGACGGCATAAATAGGTGTTCCTAAACGGCGAATCCAGTCCGGAACACGTACCCCAGGATTCAAACCAGGGCAATAGAAGATCACCAAGGGCAACGCCACCACATCTATGACGAGCAGTATGGTTAGCATAAAAGCGAACCAATCTAATTCGCCTTCCCATGTAAAAGGCTGTGCCATGAAACGGGCACCCCACAAATAGGCCTTGTATACGATATACGGTTCTAATAGCCATAATAAGGGCTTCACTACACTCATGGGACTACCTACACCAAACAAAAAATAATAAAAACTACGCATTTGCGTAGTCATTTCATATATACAACATTCCAATTATATCGACTGAATACTAAGGATATAGTGATTTTCTAGGCTAGAAAATCACTTCATACACACCATTTTTTAGTCCTTACATACGTCGATTTTCATACTAATATTATATCAGATTTTGCAGTTTTTGTGGGATTATATTTTATAAAAATTTTATCAATTTACACTATTTATAGTACTGATCAACAAAAGAAGTCACTATATAAGCCATTCATTACACTTAGCTTTTGTATACTTATTTTTCATCGATTTTATGATATATTTTGATGATTAACTTGGATTAAATAATAGATTGTAATTAGTATAATATACGATACAGATCAAAAATGTTACGTTTACAATATGTGGAATTTTATACTCATTCTCTATGATATGATAAATACAGGTAGTAAATACCGTCTCACTTTCTCCTTTTTAAATAACTATAACAACAAAAGAGGCAGCCTCTAGGCTGCCTTTTTTGTATTATTTTATTATACAACTATTCAGTAGATAGACTAGCCCTCTATGGCGCCAACTACTTCGCCAATGTACATATAATGAGGTTCCCAACGATCATGCCCAGCTTGTGTATATACAGCAGGATGAGATGCGTAATAGTCTTTTACCTTTTCTGCCAAATGGGCTTCATCAAATTGGTGTTCATATAGCTTTTTACATACAAAGGTTAACTCTGCTTCTTTGAAAGTCACCCCATCACCTGCCGCCACTGGTGTTAGTCCAGAGTTGGCTACCTTATCTTCGTCGCGACCAGAATGAGACCCTAAATAACCAAGTGCCTTGCGGTAGCTTTCAGGAAAAAAGCTCACTGTAAAGGTATCGTATTTTGCCATGAATTCCTGCGTATAGCGGGCTGGATGGATGTACACCGTCACAGTGGATATATCGCCACCATTAGGGCCCCATATGTTGCCCATACTGCCCCAGCTAACTGTACACGTATTAAAATCATCAAGCGTTCCAGCCGTAACAAGAGCCCAACGATCCTCGAACATGGTAAAAGCTTTATAATCTTTTGTTTCAAATGTTTTCATAAGGACCTCCAGTTTATCTCAATTTGACGATATAAATCTTTACCCCTATAATATAGGTAGATAGTCAGACGAGTAGTTGCGTCAGGCTCATCTCTAGTAACATATAAACATGTAGAAATGGCCTTTTCGTTTTATCTAATTTCCGAAGAAACGAAGGGCTATTTTGCTATTTCTAGACAAATAAGCGCCACAAGTGCTCCAAAGGATATCATGACTGATAAAATCCCAAGGATAACCATAATGATTTTATACCCACTCATAAGCACCCCTCCCTTCAAAAACGAAGAGAGGCCCAACCTCGTCTGACTATCCTAAGTCTATTATAGAGCAAACTAATATACGATACAATAAAAACCATATTATATAAATATATGAATAAACTAATAAAAGCCGAGCTAATTCTAATGATTAAAAGCTCGGCTTTTAGTTTATTTAACTTTTGAAGGGATACTAAAAATTTACCAATGGAATGCTTAAAATCATGGAAGCTATAATTAAGATATACACTACAAGACATAGCTTTAACAAAAGTAGTAAACTGCCAAATAGGACTTTATAGATAAGTGCCTCTGCTTTCTTAATTCGTATCCAGTCTTTAACTTCATAATATATTTGAGGCTTGTTAAAAGCCGGCGGTAATCGCTTACACCATAAAACAAGCCACAGAATACTGCATATATTACCAAAGAGAAAAAATAGAAATAGACCGAAATGCTCCAATGAATATACTTTCAATATATAAATATAATAGAGTAGATGAGTAAACGCCCCTACGAAGTTGACCCATAGATAAATGAGATAAGATTTAAGCAAAAGCACTAATATAATTTTAATGTATTTGAGTTTACTCATTGCCTCTCTCCTATCTAATATTATACAAGCTAAAAAAAGCAAAGTTTTTTATTGAGTCAACAGTTTAACCCATTCCATATACCAAGGGATAAATACTGGGCTATTTTCGAGTCTCTCTTTATATGACCCTTTCTCTCGCCATTGTGGCTCTTTTCGTAATCTTGCCGCATCATCAAATCCCACATATTCAATCATATTTCTCAGCTGTTTATGTGTATAAGACATTTTACTTTCATCATAATTAATGCGATAACTGTAATAGTATACAGAATCTTTCATAACATGACGAAGATAGGATTCATGATTGGGCTTATAGGCATCAACTAAAGAACCAGGAATTCCGTTATTCCACACTACGGCGTACTGTGTAGGCGTCTCTAAATCATTATATTTATGTAAATAATATATTATTGGAACCTTAATCAGCGTGTTATCTGTCTCTCTACTCATGATTGCGCTACGTATTACCCGTATTTTAACCCCTGTATCCTCATAGGTTCTCACCTCATGTCTCTCATTTTCTACGGCTTCACTGACTAACTTAGCCGTCTTAGGAATGCGATAGTGAAAGTTCCCCCAATGCTCAATCTGGCTATAACTATCTAATCCAGCTAAGGATTCTATGGATGGAATAATATAATTACTCATCACCACTTCAGGTGCTTGATCTTGATATGGATCTTCTGTATTAACCCAACCACCATAGGTAATGCCATAGGCAGTTTTTGTATCATTCAGTGTGAATTCCGTATACATCACACGAGCATTGTTCGACATAAATTTCCAAGATGTATTCCGTAAACCTGGATACATATATTTTCCTTTACTTTCAGAATATGTATCAAGTGCTTTGCCATGCGGTGGTCCTACCACTAAAAACGCACTCAAGCTTCTAACAGCAAAAAAAGAACCTTCTTTTCCAGATGGAATCTCTACAACATCACCGCGAAAGCTGACATTTGGTACAGATAGCCTGATATTCTTATCCCCTTCATGAATCAATACAACCGTTGATTGAGAATAATCTGCAAGCTCCAAAGCCTTAGAAAAACCAGGATGTTCCAGATTTAGCTTATCAGGCGTAGATGGCGGATTTTTAGGATTCGATTTTGCAAATTGACTATATAACTCTGCTTCTTGCTCCGCAACTTTATTAATATGCCGATAATTCTCATACGCATTAGCAGGAATACTCGCATCGGCCCCAGGCACAGGTGGCTGTTCTTTCGGCACTTCGATCTGCACAGCGCTTACATTCATGGTGAAAGCAGCTATCGCTGTCATCAGTAGGAAACTTTTACGTAACATAAAAACCTCTCTCAAATTATAAAATAAATAAGCACAGCCTTATTAGCATAAGTATACTATGCAAACAAGGCTGTGCCTATTATTTATAACTTTATATTTCACTATGCATGAGGTTTGTTTCGATTTAATATATGAGGTTCATCTTAATTTGACGATATAACATAACCTTACTATAATATAGGTAGATAGTCAGACGAGTCGTAACGTCAGGCTCATCTCTAAATCAGTAAAACATTAGGAAATGGCCTTTCAGTTATCTAGTTACACTAGGCAACGGAGGGCTATTTGCTTCTTGTAAGGCAAATAAGAGCTATTAAAGCTCCAAAAGCAATGACAATAGCCAGTACTTGTAAAAGGAGCATGATTATTTCATAATCACTCATAGACTCATCCCTCCCTTCAAAAACGAAGAGAGGCCCAACCTCGTCTAACTATCCTAAATCTATTATAGAACGAACTAATATACGATACAATAAGCATCATATTATATAAATATATGAATTAAACAAATAAAGCCGAGCTACTAAAACAAGGTAGCTCGGCTTTTTATGTCGTTTCACAAATTTATAATCTACTAAATTCTAATTACACTACTCTCGAACGGTTGGATCATAATTAACTAATTTCATATCGTTTTAGAGGTTTACAGAATTACACTACTCTCAAACAGTCTTTAAACGCTTGTCTAACAAAATTGAGTTTTAGAGGTTTACAGAATTACACTACTCTCAAACAATTCGGCGGTGATGCTGAATTAACTGCATGTTTTAGAGGTTTACAGAATTACACTACTCTCAAACTGAGTCCGGCTTCCGTATTTTTATCTGTCAGTTTTAGAGGTTTACAGAATTACACTACTCTCAAACCGTTAAGGACTGCATAGGGTCCTCTTTATGGTTTTAGAGGTTTACAGAATTACACTACTCTCAAACATGTAACGGCCGAATATGATGGCGTTCTTCGTTTTAGAGGTTTACAGAATTACACTACTCTCAAACATAATCCATTGTGCAAGTTCACGAGAACGCGTTTTAGAGGTTTACAGAATTACACTACTCTCAAACCGGGCCATATAGCTTCCCGAAACGGGCTTTGTTTTAGAGGTTTACAGAATTACACTACTCTCAAACCAATTAATGACCTCAAAAAACATTTCTTTAGTTTTAGAGGTTTACAGAATTACACTACTCTCAAACTTCTAAATCTTTAAATAGTTTTTGTTGATTGTTTTAGAGGTTTACAGAATTACACTACTCTCAAACTAAGGATTGCTTCTCCTTATTGTTTGAAAAGTTTTAGAGGTTTACAGAATTACACTACTCTCAAACTTATGAAAAGAGGATAGCATGAACTTTAAAGTTTTAGAGGTTTACAGAATTACACTACTCTCAAACGCTGTAGCTGGTTGAGCTGGCATTAGTAGAGTTTTAGAGGTTTACAGAATTACACTACTCTCAAACTATTCCTCCTGTCTCGCAACTCATATAATAGTTTTAGAGGTTTACAGAATTACACTACTCTCAAACGCCAATCGGGGCTATTGTGTTACTATTGTGGTTTTAGAGGTTTACAGAATTACACTACTCTCAAACTGCAATGGGAACAAGAACTAAACTACAAACGTTTTAGAGGTTTACAGAATTACACTACTCTCAAACAACTCTGGTGATAGTTGGATCCCTTTTGATGTTTTAGAGGTTTACAGAATTACACTACTCTCAAACTGTCTGGCTAATTCATAGTAAGTTTTGGTTGTTTTAGAGGTTTACAGAATTACACTACTCTCAAACAAAGTAGGGCGTGATATTATACCGTCTGAAGTTTTAGAGGTTTACAGAATTACACTACTCTCAAACTCCACCTATACCGTACATTATACTAATCAAAGTTTTAGAGGTTTACAGAATTACACTACTCTCAAACTAGAACTAAAAGAATCAATCTTATGATAGTGTTTTAGAGGTTTACAGAATTACACTACTCTCAAACTATGCCTGTATGGCGGGCTTTCATTGAAGCGTTTTAGAGGTTTACAGAATTACACTACTCTCAAACCCCAAATTAAATTTGAGGCTCAAGAGTAACTCAGGCTACCACCAGGTGTAATTCTGTATATTCCTTAAATAACACAAAAATCATTATCTAAAATATACCCATTTATAAGGCTTTTATCAAGTTTTTCTTTGTTGAGAGGTCCAGTTGTTAGACAAACTAACCGTAATTGCCGACTCAGCATATTTTGATAAAATACATTAAGCTCATCATCATTTAAAACTAAATCTAGATTTACCATAATATATAACATGGGAGATAATAATGTATCCACCACTTCTATATAGGACATGAGATCCATGATATCCCCTGTACGATTAAACTCAAAGTTAAAGCTACCTAGCTTAATAAGTTCAGCAGTACCAATTTCAAGTTTATGTTGGATTGATAAAGGATATCCAAATTCTAAAGAATAATAAAAAGCATGAAGACGATTTACAATATCTGCCACCTCTTCTGTCATCAACAAGGCTTCTTTAGATAATTGATTTTGTAATTTGGTTAATAAGGCTTTACTATTTATATCTACATATAATGGATTAAGTATTATATGTCCATATTTATCTAAATTGAACGCCTTATTATTATCATTTAAAATCCAGGGGCCTTCCCCTCCATCGCATTGTATATCAAGCTCTGTGACCATACGTCGAAATACTTTACAATTCTCAAATGATATAACCGTTACTTTATCACTAGCTACTTCAAAGTCTAATGTAGAATCTTGATACATCAATTTCATATCATAAGCACCCTCTCCGTTGAGTCTATAACCTCACTTTGCTTATCTCCTACTACAATCTCCATTCTTGAAAACTGTTTTTCTGTAACAGTTAACATAAACAAGCTACCACTAGGTGGCTTATTTTTACGTACATGTTCCATTATAATGTTGGCACTAGTTGTATTAAGAACTAATTTTGAGTACACAGATTCTTGTAACATGAGGAATCCTGATACAATTAAATACTTTCTAAAATTCCTATATTCTTTTCTATCTTCCGAAGTTAACGTCGGTAGATCAAACATCACTAGTATTCTCATAAATCTATAGCTCATATTCTATAAACCTAATCTCTGAAGCATCTTGATTCCGCAATGCATCAAATACACTTTTACAGTAAATACGAATAGCAGCACTAAATATCTGAACAGTATCATTAATTTTTACATCTTCAGATAGTAATTCTATAAGTGACAATTTAACATCTCGATTGAATTCTGTAGGTATCGACTTGATAACAACCGCATCAACAAAGCCTCTCAACGGTTCCATCAAATCAGAACCTAAATTATATGGATTAAATTGATTACAGTGATTAAGACCTAGCTGAGTAATATAACCTAACGATAAAATCTCTCGATTTACCGCAGAAAGCAATATCGCATATCCATAATTCAGTGCTGCATTAATAGCATTATCCTGTTCGCGAGAAAATGATTTTCCAAACAAAGCATTAAAATATACTTTTGCAGCATGCCCCTCACGTTGAGTTTCATCATTTAGAGTCAACTCATCAAGATATTGGTATAGTAAATCTGCTTCAACTAACTCCTGATACTGTAATAGCTCTGCTTGATTCATAATCTTACGTCGTACAATTTCTGTCCATATAGAAGCTTGCAACTCTTTAGACCATTCAGCCTGTTCACGACATCGTTTACTACTATTGTGACTACCATGTAATGGAAGAACCTCACTGGCTGGATTCCGTTTCTCATCACAAAACACAATAGCCACTTTTTTCTTAATTAACTCATTTAGTAGTACGGCGGTGAGGCTCACCGCCGTAGATTCAACAATCAGCATATATATTTCATCAATATACACCTTAGTCGTCTCAAAGTCTTTGCGAATAATCATGTAATTCATTTTAAAATCTAACTTAGAACGACTACTTATGACTACCGTACGCCAACTCATAATAACCCCTAATACTAACACACTCGTTTTAAACTATAGTTACTTCATTAGAATATAATCCCGTAATGGACTCATTAATAATCTTATATTCATCTAAATTATGAATTTTAACCCCAATTGTTGATCGAGAAGCAGTTATTCCTAATGGCTTCACATCAAATGTAGTTTTGCTATTAGTAAGTAAGTTTAAGACCTCAAGCAAATAAATACTTTGCTCCTCTAATGACATCTTGATAAATTTACTACGCCCTATCGAAGATAACTCATCAACTTTATTCCCCTTCATCTTCATATATAGCGGTGTACGTAATTTACTCATAAGGTAGTCATATACTATGAGTCCATCTTTATCAGTAATAGAAACTATAGATGTAGATTCTTTGCTATGTATGCGTGTTGTTACTGTAGACGCCTTAAGTTCTTTGTTATCTTTACGCAACAAATCAAACTTATCTAATACTTTTATATAAATACTAATATTATCAGGCACCACTAGTTCTATTGCATTATCAATATAAACATTACTATTAGTTTTCCCACCCAAATAGTAATAGAATCCATTAACCTTAACTAATTGATTAATGCACAGTTTTCCATAAATCATAGAAATGTCTTTTGCTTGTGGAGTAATAGATGCTACATAGTTAATTAAATCTTGATCAGTTATATTTCGATTTGTTAAATAGATTGGTAATGGCACGATTTCCTTAATCACTTCGCCTTTTTTACCTGTATATTGAACAATAATAGAATAGGCATTCTTAATTTTTGTCATGCCACCATACTTAGAAACATCTGCAAACACACTAGCCTTTGTTTTCATCCCTATATAAGCACCATCTTTAGCTTTCCCTGCAACAGTAGCTTTATATACAGTTGCATCAGCTAATGCACCGGTTTGTTCTAATAAACGTTTCGTCACGCGAACATCGTTGCTGTCCATCATTTTCTTAACAGTATCCATACTTGTTTTTACATCCCAAGCTTTTCCATCTTTAGCATTTGTGCAGTTCACATCATAATTGAACATCTTTGCTAAGTTATATGTACGATTAGCTCCATTCTTTTTAAAGAATGCACGGAAGTTACGAGTAAATCTTTCATGATATACATTACCAACAACAATATTTAAATAAGCATCTTTAGCATGATGGTGATGATTCAATGAGCGAACCTTGATGAAGTTATTATCATGACGGAAGGCCGTTACATTTTCAGCCTTTACAAAGACTACATCAACACCTGGGTAAAGACGACGCAACAATGTTGTAGCAGCCTTAACAGATTGATTAGTTTCTACTAACTGACGAGCAATAAAGCCACTTAAATCATCAGCCGTAAGAGGAGTGTTGCGAGTTAGACGCTCATATTTTCGTTCGCTAATAAGTCCTTGTTGTTTTAAGAATGTCCAGAATGGCTTTTGTGTCTTTTGAATTCCTTCACCAATTGGATATGTATCTGATTTCTGAGCATTTGCAGTTCGTTTACATAACACTAAGTTATCAAAACTATCATCTTTAGTAAGGCTACGAGGATAAATATGGTCGATATCATAATTATCTGTATTTAACTGACTTAAATCTATAACTTCACCAGTATAAGCACAACGCCCCATTTGAGTATAATATAAATATAACTTTTTACTTCTTAATGCCGCATCATCGTAGTTAGCTAGTCCTGATTTCAGACCGTCAACCTCTGTGTCCTTTAGCCCACTTAATAAAGCTTCATCTTTTTTAATCACAGCATATAAATCAGATAATCGTTTTTGACGAGAATCCTTTTTCTTTTTCTCTGTTTTATTAGACCGCGTTACCTCTACAAAGATACGAGATGGTAGCGCTTTTTTTATATGTATAACCTCATCAACGATACGCAAAGCTTGCCATACCGCACGTTTAACAGCAGGAGAAAGCGCCAATTCATCGATAATATCATGAGGATTAACTACTTGACCCTCTGTCAATTTAACATTTTCTTCTTGAATGCATTCCATAAAGGAAAATTTATCGCCTAATAGTTCCATCAAGTTATAGCTAGAATTGTGCATAAACTTAATAATAGTTGCAGGTTCACAATCACCAGTTTTATCACGGCCCTCGATACCATTTAGTAATTTCTTAGAAAGGCGACCCCAATCTCGATATCGTAATTTGGCCAGCTTTTTGATAGTTTCATCATCAATGCACGAAGAAAATTTATTACGCAATGTTTCACGTAACATTCTTTTACTTTCACCAAAGATAGTAATATTCGTAATAATCTCTTCAGCCATAGATGTATCAAAACCATCGCCAAGGATACGAACCATATCACGATAAGATGTTAGATCATTTTTAATTTCCCCATCTAGACCTGTAATCTCAGGTTTATGAGGTTTTGAGATATAACCGTTATCTTTTAAAAACTGTTCTATCCGATTTTTGGTCATTTTCTTATGGTCTTGCTTAAACACGGCCTTAATAAGATGCGCTTTTACCTTTGGCTCTAATGGCTTCCCATCAATACGCACATTATTTAATTCGTTGAGCAACATGAACTCACTATATAAAAGAGATGATTTAGGCAGCACATCTTCACCTAACAAATAAGTGCATTTATTCGTAAGGTTTTTGATGAAAGCTGCTGCTGATTTTTCTCTATCAATTTTATCTTCAAAATTCCATGGTGTAACCTGACCAGAGGCTTTACGGACAGCCCAAGCGAACCCGCCATTATTCACATTATGATGTGTATTTAAAGGCCCTACATAGTATGGAATACGGAATTCAAGCAGTTTAATGAGTTTCTCTGCTACAGAATATCCATCAGCCACTTCATTTAGGAATGGGAATTTGGATTTACATTTATCAAGAATAGTCTTGAGTTCCTCCAAATGTAATTGATAAGGAATAACCCCATTATCTTTAATACGTTGTAATGGTAATAAAGTTTGCAGCTCAATTTCACTAAGAATATAATCTTTATCCTTAGAATCAGATAATCCCTCTACTATTTTCTTAGTGTATTTATAAAAATCTTCACGATTACAACTAGTTTCTTCCGTACGACCTTGTTTAATATAGTGAACATAGTTGTGTAAGCCTTTTTCATCAGACTTAAACATCGTATTATAGAGCTTTCTATCAGCCTTTAATAAAGATTTAAGCAGAACTAAATCATCTTTGTGTTTGTTGTAAGCTTTTACCTTAGATTCAGAAATAGTAAGACCAGGTTCTTTAATCGACATAAGGATAATAGCGTCATATACAGATTTACAATCATCAATGATATGAATCTCATCACCCAAAGCTTTAGCTAGGTCATCACGTCTCTCATCATATGTATCCCCTATAATTTGTAACTTTTTAAGATCTTCATCTAAATCCTCTACAGAGCCGAATAAGTCAGTAAGGCTCGCAGATAAACCTAACACCAAATTAGCAAATGATTTAAGTCTTTTTTTATCCTCCTTGACCTGTTTTTTTTGAGTTTTACCAGAAGTATCCACTTCATCAGTAATTATATATGTATCAACAAGACGTTCTATGGCCTTTGCTTTGTCAGATTTTGTTTTACCTGACTCCATAAGGATTTGACCGATAGAACCAATTGCAGCAGTAGAATCAAAACAATTGAAGGTGATATTTTCTAAGGCTTGTTTAAGAACATCATCAAGTGTAGAAGCGTTAGAATCAAATGTTGCACCTTCATAGAGGAAGTTACCACGGTACTTTAAAATATGGTGTACTGCCAAAAATAACTTACGAATATCATCAGTACTATCTTTCATTAACTCTGCACGTAAATGATATATAGTAGGATACGCTTTGAAGTAATCTTGATCAGTATAGTCCTCGTTAATAAATAGAATATGTTTTGAACTATGCCCCGTCGTTTTATCTTCATAGTGGTATTTACTTTCACGAAGACGCATGAAGAATGTAGAATCCACCTGCGCCATAGCATCAGCAAATAATTCTTCTAATAATTTTAGTCGTAATTTACGACGTTCTAAACGACGACGCATAGAACGGAATCCACGACGTGCTACAGCTGATTCACCTTCATCAAACAAACGGCTGCCCCACATTTTATGAGAACGGAACTTCAACAACTCATATGATTTATTTGTTACCGCCCAACCTACTGAGTTTGTGCCAATATCTAGTCCCACAAAATAATCTTTAATCGGATAATCTTTCAAATGACTTGAAATAAGTTGGTTCGATGCTTGCATTTCCATAAGCGCTCTCCTTCGGAAATTAATAATTGACATTCATCAAAAGCTTAACTATACTATAAGTAATCCAATTAGTTTTGGAGGTTTACAGAATTACATTACGAGTTCAAATACAAATTTATTTACAATGCCTTCGGGTCGCCCGACGTAGGGCACCTACTCTCAATTCTTCGGAATTGAGATTTTTTATTGCAAAAATTTGCCATTTAAATAGTATCTATAATCTATAAGTCGCCAACCCCTGTATAATTAACTTCATTTTAGCATAAAACAATAAATAAATTCATCATTTTCTCATAAAACTTATATTTATACGGGACTTCTTTAAATTTAACTCTATGTCCATGCGCTATAATATATTAAAATTAATTTTAGTCAAAAAAGAAAAGTGCATCTCTCCGTTTAACGCATAAAGGTGCACTTTAACTATATCAATTTTAAAGATAAATCATAATTTTACTTACTTTATCTCCTTTGTGTTCAAATAGTATGCCGTTCATCATATCAGTTCTATATTGTAATAATCCATAAAACCAACGATCATCATAATCAATGTAATCTGGGCGCCCATAAACTTTTAAGACTTTTCTCATAGAGTCTCCCACAGCTATTCCTCTATAAGTTACCGCATCACGATTCGTAATCGATATATACGTAACAGTATTGTCCATACCTCCCAATATAGTATTACCAAAAGTTACCCCACCATAGGATAAGCCATATCTAGTTTCCTTTGTTGGTTGGCCTAGACTAGCTTTCACCGCATCAAAAGTACTACCTAATGGAACTCCAAGCACCATAAGTTCTTCTTGTGGCAATCTCTCACCTACATACTGACCAATACTATAATGTCTATATTGTTCAGCTTTTGGCCAATCATAAGATTGTTTAGCTGCATTTGTTTCTAGACGTTCCCAAGTTTTACTTAACCAACTCGCATCTGCAGTATAATTAAACACACTAACAAATTGTAGGACTATAACAAGCCCTATAACCATATATTTTGCCTTCATATGCTCTCTCCTAAACTCTATCAATAAGATAAACACAACCTTATAAGCATAAGTATACTATGCAAACAAGGTTGTGCCTATAATTTATAAGCTTATATTTCAATATTTATGGGGTTTACCCGAATTTGACGATATATTTTTATCCCTTGGCTTTCTAGCCCTATTTAATATCACAATTATTTTTTATATAATTTAAAGCTATTAACCTAGATCTATATTTAGTAGATAAATAATCAACATAGCTAGCAATAAGTAAAAAAATAATTATTACAGAAAAAGCCCCTGTTATCACTTCCGATAACTGATTATTAAGATTTACATTATAAATAATAATCGAATAACATCCTGCTATTATAACATATGGTGAGCCCCACCATTTTGCAAAAGGATTTGAAGTAAATATTATCAAAAGTGATAAAAAAATCATTAGTAGTGATAGTAAATAAACTAAATTAAATAGAACATTTTTATAATTCAACATTTTTATTATCTCAATATCAATTATAGAGGTAACTAATGTTACTAATGCACTCAAATTAGAAAAAGTATTAATTTTCTTAAACAGCTCCAACCTAACCTTGATTTCAGTTAACTCCATTTCAAATTTATAGCCTACATACCCTAAGGAATCGTATAATTCAATATACTTTTCAACTAAGTTTAGCCTCCACTCTCCTTGTTTACAAATAGGTCCAACAGGAAATAAATTTGCTAGTCTATCTTTTGCCAAACGTCCGTATTTACTTTTCCAACTTTTCCAACGCAATGTATACCTCTTTCTCAAATCTTTATCTAATCACTTAACATATTACATTATTAAATATTTACTGCATATAAATAAAGTAAATCTATTAAATAATATATACGAGTCTAAAAACAAAACACCAATATTCATAGAGAATATGGTGTTTTTACTAAGCTCAATGAGCTACTTCAAGGTTCCCATGATTAAAGCTTCCCTCTAATTGTTGTATCACAGTTTGATATTGATCTTTCATAGATTGTAAATATTTAATTTTCAGAGTATTTATTGAACCTTTTCCAACAAACTCCTTTACATAATAGATAAATGTACCATCTGTATAAGTAACAACATACCAATCATCACTAACTATATGAAAACCTGGAATACCATGTTCGTAAGCCTTTGATAAAGCACGATTATACTGATTATGTATGGTATTATTTGATATAGTATTAGATCCAGATATATGCATTTCTATAGTCCCATCTTGTGGTGATATAGCTATTCCATCACCATTAGCTGGTGGATTACCTTTAATCCAACTACTTGGGTACTGCACAGAAAACCCATATCTTCCATTTTTATAAAATGATAAAGCGCTATCTTTTTTATCTGATAGACTAGATTTTACATTTTCCTCTCGACTCATTTCATTTGTAGATATTGGAGTAATACTAACACCTTCTTTATCGTTCTGTCCATTATCTTTATTCTGCTGTATTAGGAATACCCCCCCAACACCAATTACAATACCAATTGTTATACAAATAATGGCTACAAGAATATGCTTCTTTTTAATTTCGATAATCATATTTCTAAAATACTCCTACAAGACTTAACTATCTGTATTTTTATTATCACACAATTAACTATTATTTTAAGCAATACATTAATCCATATCAATACTCGCTCTTTATTACTAATATTTCATGAATTTATTATGAAACGTTAATAAAAATTTATAAATATTATGTCATAATATTTATAAATATCATTATATTTTTTAGCAATTATTGGAGGAGTATAAATGCATTGGTTTGTAAAATTTTTATATATTCTATTAGCTATCTGGTATATTTTAGCACGTATAAAACCATCTCGTTTTGCACCATTTATGAAAACATGGCCAACGCTAAAAGCAGTTTGTATTGGATTAATAGTCAGTATTCCCTTATTAGCACTAAACGATGCATTATTAACCCCTGAAGAAAAAGCAGAAATATCCGCTCAAAGACAACAAAGCCAACTAGCTAGAGAATTGGATGAAAATATCTATGCCAAAAATTTAAAGTTGAATAGTTTAGATGAAGCCACCGCTGTAAAAAATATTCTTGAATCTGTAGGGATTACTACCCCAACTGAAATTAAACACGATAATGATTTAGATAATTCGTCTAATGGAGTAAAAGGTTATCGTCTAACAGCAAATGATAACAGTCATATTATTTTATATATGAATCCAAATAATACTGTAAACAGCATTCGCTATCTAGATATCTACTTATATGCAGATAGTACATTACTTCAAAAAATGTCAAATATTTATCTTTCTTCTGATCAAAAACATTATATGAAAAACACTACAGAAAAAGCTATCTCAATGTTATTAAACTCTCCTAAAACTGCTCAATTTAGTAAGTCCAAGGAAACATTCTATTCTATTGATAATGGTATCGCAACAATTCAAGGCCATGTAGATGCCCAGAACAGTTTTGGATCTCAAATTCGCAGCACTTATTGGGCCCAATTCAATGTAAATAATAATATGGAAATGACGACCTTAATATTTGATGGTGATAAAGTTTTTTAGCCAAACTATAATTTTATAAATAAGTAAATTTATCAGTTTTAAAACGCTATTTCAAAACTAATAAAAAGAGCGAGTACCACATTAGTGCTCGCTCTTTTTTATCACAACGCATCATCATAGGCTATCCCATAAACCTTTTGATAGACCAAGTTAGGTAATTTGTATTTTTCATCGCCAAATTCGACAGGTAATATAATTGCTTTTAAGTTATCTATATGAATTCGTTGTCTACGAGTGCCTCCATCATTATTAAAAGCAATGCTACTAATGATTTCACCTGTAATTCCTGAATTTGCTTGTTTCGCACGCCAAATAGAGATATACGGTGTATCGGCACCTTGTTTTAAGCCTTTGTCATGGGTATTAATCAAGTGACGTAAGGGGCGCTCCATATCGTAATCGTATTGAACTTGCAGGCCTTGAATTAAATCAGCCGCAGGCATTAACACATACACAGTCGCTTCGACATGTCGATGACCACTCGGTGCGTCTACAGCTTTGATGGAGCTGAGGTCCAAGTATTTGCCGTCTCCGCGCCCAGAGTCAACGTTAGAGTCGACATGTTGATATTGTTCTGAATTTAATAACTCAGCCTGTGATACGGCTTGACCTTGCAAAGGTAATACGAGGCAGGCCAATAACCATAATGAAAGTAAATATATGCGTTTCATCATGCACCTCACGGTACTACAATATCGTCAAAATGCTGCTGATATACAGACATAAACATAGCATCTGCTATATCATACATAATAGTATTATTTCGATTGAGTGGGAACTTTCGCGTATCATTTTGGTATTGCATTTGCTGTGCTACCCCATCGAATGAATATTTTGCCACGGCTACCTCTACCAGAGACAAACCGGACTTATTTTCACCAACCTCAATCAAAGCCAACATAGACGGGCTAGGATTCATCATGCGAAACGAGTGGATTAAGGTCGCTAGAGAATAGTTTGTATCATAATCCACAGTAAGCTGTTTCTCTTCAATTGTAGATTGGTAGGATGTATCCATCACGACATAATACGTCCCACACAAAGAATACTGCGGCGGTGCATAACGAGGCGCCTCAATAGAATAGGTATTCAAATAGATATACAAGCCTCCACTCTCCAGCGGATGATTCATCGACCGAAAATGAACTAATTTAAACTGCGGCGATGTCTGTAATTCTTGTAATGTAATCGCCTGTGTAGGCATGGTGAAAGCTAGCAACGCAAGGGCTAGCATCAAAATACGTCCAATCATAATAGCCTCTCTCTCAATATAATAAGTAACGTACTATAGAAATATATGATTATCTTGACAGCGATACCAATGCAAAGGCTCCGCCTATAATGATAACCATAAGCAAACCCAATCCTAAACCAATCAACCAGATTAGCCCCAATATAATACCGATACCCTTGCAGATATTATATATAACGTACAACGGACTATGAGACGCTTTCCATAGCATCGCCTTCTACTGCAATGCTCTAACCGGTTTCGGCGGTATACGTCCCGGATTTAACGGCTTCCAGTAAAAGAACACGTACGGCAATACTAAGCAGCTGACACTAACAAGATACATGACACCATAAAACTTTGCTGGCTCGTAGTACTCGAGTAAGTCATGCCAATCGATAATCATATCGTATGCCGTATAAAGACAAAATATCCATAATAAAAGAATGATCAGTTTGATGAACCCTCTTATAATGGACGAGGTGGTAATATTTGACATAGTATAACTCCGCACTCAGGTGAATAATAAAGTAATCACAAATTCTAGCACCCGCAATAGAATATCAACAAAAAGGGTAAAGAAAAAAAGAACACCCAAAACGACAATCAATAAATAAAAGAAGAAATAAATAACCTTACTGATATAAGAGACAGTACAACCCCATAGCGGAACTCCAAAGTATATACTACATGTGCTATACATATTAGCCATACTAGGAAGATAAAGGCCTTTATAATTTAGTTTAAAACCATGAGTATACTCCTCTAAAGCAGAAATATCGTATTGTTATTGTATCATGTTTATTATCATATATTTAGTATATTGTCGTTTATCTCAATTTGACGATATATATCTTTATTCATATAATATAAGTAGATAGTCAGACGAGTCGTAACGTCAGGCTCATCTCTGAAAACAAAAAGCTTGAGAAATGGCCTTTCAGTTATCGAATCATCTAAGATAACGAAGGGCTATTTGTCTTTTCCAAGACAAATAAGTGCTATTAAAGCTCCAAAAATCCCGTTATTAACGGGATTTTTTTATTCCCAATGTATATATATTCTCCAACAAGCAATAAAACTCCTCTTTGTATTTTCCCCAGTTTTTATGGATAATTAAACTATACTTGATATATGCACCGCAAGTAGTAAGGGTGATTTAGTATGAATCTCTAGATAGTGTAAATTTTTGGAGGTGTCATATGGATTCTCTGACTATTATTTGGGTTATTGTTTGCGCCTATTTATTACTGAATTTATTAGTCGGCGTATATTGTCATATTCGTGTAAAAGATAGTACTGACTATCTACTCGCAGGTCGTCGTATTGGGGTTCTTATGACGGCAGGCACATTAGCGGCTACAGAAATCGGTGGTGGGAGCACCGTAGGTGTAGCAGCGAAAGCGTATGGTTCTTGGGGTTTATCTGCAGGTTGGTACGTAGTATCTGCAGGGATTGGTGTTATTCTCGTTGCTTTCATCGCACCGCTCTTACGGCGTGCCATGGCAACAACAGTGCCAGAAATCATCGGCCGTCGTTTCGGCGCGTCCAGTCATCTCATCACTTCTATTCTGTCCATGCTGGCAACGATTACACTAGCAGGCGTACAGATTACAGCAACTGCAACCATTATTAGCGTTCTCACCGGACTTTCAACAGAGCTCGCCATCCTCATCTGCGGTGCGGTACTCGTAATTTACACCATGTCCGGCGGTATGTGGAGCGTTACGATGACGGACGTTATCCATTTCTTCGTCCTCGTTGGGGGCTTCTCCCTCGCGGTGCCGTTCGTATTGCACAATGTGGGTGGCTGGGAATCGGTAGTGGCGAAATTGCCGCCTGAACAGTTAGGATTTACGAAGGTTGGTTGGAAAACCATCATCGGCCTCATCATTATGTACTTCATGACCTTCTCCACCGGCCAAGAGTCCGTTCAACGGTACTTCGCTGCGAAGGATGAAAGAACGGCCGTTCTCGGCTCTATCATTTGTGGTATTATCATGGCTCTATTCGCCTTTGTCCCTGCAGTTTTAGGCCTCGTAGCATTAGCTGAATTCCCGAACATCGAAGCGAACAATGCGGTGGCAACGGTAGCGCTTAACCTCATGCCGCCTGTAATGGCAGGCTTCGTTATGGCTGCGGTCGTGTCGGCTACGCTTTCATCAGGCGCAGGCGACCTCTTAGGTGCCGCAACAGTATTTACCAAGGATATTGTGGAACATCATTTTGGTAAAAGCCTCACTGACGCTCAGCTCACAAATTACAGTCGTCTGTGCGTGCTATTCCTCGGCATCATCGCCATTATTATCTCCCTCGTAAGCAAAGCCATCATTCCGATGCTCGTATTTGCTTTCACAATGAGATCCGCTGGCCCATTCGCTGCATTCCTACTTGGCCTCACTTGGAAAAATGCAACAGCTGGCGCCGGCATTTGGTCCATCGTGCTCGGCTCCATCGCAGGCGTGTACTGGGAATTCATTGGCAACCCATATGGCATCATGTCTATCATCTTCGGTTCCATCGTCAGCCTCATCATCTTTGTGGCTGTGGTGTTCATTGAAAGATCTATGGGCAAACCACCGGCTCCACCGGCTATATCTGATGATGTAAAAGAAATATAATTAGTTTGTTATAATCTGTGACTTAATAATAGACCTAAAAGTACTATAAAATTACAATTATAAAACCAAAAACTCCTATCGGTAAAAGCCAATAGGAGTTTTCTTATTTTACAACGACATCATCAAACTGTATGCCATACACGTGTTCATCATAATTTGACGATATATCATAACCTTATTATAATATAAGAAGATAGTCAGACGAGTCGTACCGTCAGGCTCATCTCTAGTTACATAAAAACATGAAGAAATGGCCTTTCAGTTATCTAGTTACACTAGGCAACGGAGGGCTATTTGTCTTTTGTAAGACAAATAAGCGCTATTAATGCCCCAAAAGCAATAACCACAGTTATCACCTGTAATAAGAGCATGATTAATTCATAATCACTCATAGGCTTATCCCTCCCTTCAAAAACGAAGAGAGGCCCAACCTCATCTAACTATCCTAGCTCTATTATAAAACGAACTAATATACGATATAATAAGAAACGAATAATAGGGATGTATAGATAAATATAAGAAAAGCTCCTATCGAATTAAACCAATAAGAGTTTTTCTTATTTTACAATACTATCAACAAACCAAATACCATACACGTTCATCATAATTTGACGATATATCATAACCTTACTATAATATAAGAAGATAGTCAGACGAGTAGCTACGTCAGGCTCATCTCGGAAAATATAAGATTTTGAGAAATGGCCTTTTCGTTTTATACTAATCTCCAGATTAGTGGAAATGAAGGGCTATTTGCTTTTTGTAAGACTTTTTTAGTTATCCTATACAGCGGGGCTGTGGTTTTACCACAGCCCCGTTGCTAATTGTAGCTTATATTATTATGTATTATAAACAGTCAATGAAACCTCGTTACCATCAAAGAATATATATTCACCATGACCAATGGAGAATAGTCCTTGGTATTTATCTTTTGAAAGCTCCGAAGGCATTCTATTAAATTGATAGAAGTTGTAATAATCTAGCATTGATGAATCAATACTCAATCCAGATTTTGCAAAATGAGCATTTTTACCAGTAAGAGTAATAACTGTAACCATATAATGCTCAGTCACTACTTTAAGTCCTAAATTCGAATATTTTAATGTTTCACGACTATACATCTTTTCACTGGAGCTTGGCGTACCTAGTAAATCAATAACTGCTTGTTGATTCATCCCCAAATAAACTCCATTAACAGATTCATAATGCTCTTTTTGTAGCTTATTGGTTAGTTGTTCTTTTTTATTCATGATTAAGGTTTTATGATCACCATTACCTAACCATTGTAAATGAATAGCTTTTCTACCTTGAGCCTCTTGAATAATAAAAACGCCTGCACCAGGATAGCCACCAACAAAATCAGCACCATCAACAATACGACAGCCATTAATATACCCATTGGAAATACTCAATACCTTATTACCACTAGCATCATACCAATCGCCTGCAACCTTTTGAGATGTACGGATAACACTATCTAATGGCACTTGAGCTGCTTCAATAGTTAATGCAGAAACTAAGCACACAATACTAAAACACATACAAACAAATAACTTCAATTTTTCTTTCATTTTTAATCTCCCTAATACACCTTACACACTAAATAATAAATATAGTTACTTAATATATTACAATTATAAGTCTCACTTATTTTTATTTCAACGGCATGTCTATTACATTCTCCTTTAAAACTTAATGTATCCAACCAATATCAATAGCAAAGAAACGATCATTCTCAACATTGCTCAATATGCATAGTATACATATTGAATATTCATTCTACGTATGTTTTAATGAAGACAAATACCATTCGTTTATAACAAATTAAATATGTATCCTTTATTAGAGAAATCCACTATATTTACACTACATAATAGGTCTTTACTACCATGCTTATATAAATCTTAAAACGCATCATAGTAGCTTTTTTATTACGTAAAGGAGTATAGATGTATGAGTAAGGAGAAATTAGAATTTGTTGAACCAGTTGATACGAACACAGATAATGAGTATTCTAGAGAGCCTGTCCCGTTAGAGGCAAGGAAGTCCTGCTTTTCTCTCACCATTGTTTGGACTGGATTCGTTTTTCTTGTAACCAGTATGATGGCTGGGGGCGGGTTAGCTGCTGGGCTGACTTTCAACGAATTACTATTAGCCATGATTTTAGGCAACATTTTCTTATGTATCATCGCAGGGCTAGTGAGTGTAATCGCCTATAAAACAGGCCTTACCTTTGCCCTTTTGACTCGATACAGCTTCGGTCAGGAAGGATCTAGAATTGCCTCTCTCTTCGTACCTATCGTCAATCTAGGTTGGTACACGATTCAAGCGGCTTTATATGGACATTTTATTGCTCAAGTTTTTAACCTTTCCTACACAGGCGAAATCATTGCGATGATGCTCAGCGCCGTTATCATGGGTATCTTTGCAGTTCTCGGCATTAAATCACTTGCCGTATTTGGCTATATTGCGATTCCATCTATCGTATTCCTCTCCCTAGGAACAGCGGCTCGCTCGGTTCAAACAATCGGTGGCTGGCAAGAACTATTTAACTATGTGCCATTGCAACCTATCGATATACTTTCAGGCATTACCATTGTTATCGGTACATGGATTCTATCCACTGCTACATGTATCGCCGATATTATGCGCTATGGTAAAAGCAAGAAAGATGTTATTACAGCGAGCACAATCGGTCTATTGGGCGGCAATACGTTGATGATCAGCTGCGGTGCTATCGCAGGCGTTGCTATGAATGATGGTGACTTAATCAACGTACTATTAAGCTTTGGCCTCGTGTTCCCAAGCTTACTATTGTTGACTACAAACATCTTTACAACAAATGGTGCGAACCTCTATTCCACATCATTGAACCTAGCAAACTCTTTCAAACTAAACAGAAATATTATGCTAGCCGTACTCATTGCTATCTCTGCATTAGCAACAATGACACAACCATATAAAATCGACTCTCTCTTTGTATTCTTAAGTACGCTAGGCATCATCGTTCCGCCACTATGCGGTATTATCTTAGCGGACTTTTACCTGGTTCATCGTGGAAAATATATCGATTACAACAAAGCGGCTTTCAAAAAATGGAATCTAGTTCCATGGATCACATGGGCCATCGCATTGGTCTGTGTTAAATTAATACCATTCGGACTGGCTTCGCTGAACGGGATTGTAATCGGAGCCCTACTGTACGCAATCATTACGTATATTGTTAAACCTAATGTTGTTAGTGAAAGCAAAGGGTGATTATCATGGCAATTCATAAACTATCTGCTATACTAGGCACAATCATTATGGGCATCGGATCCTTTATTACCTGTCTAGCCACAAGTGAAAGCACCATTACCCTTGGTAACGGCATGCTTGTAGTGAGCATTATTATGATGGGATTTGGATATTCAAAATGGCAGCCATAATTAGCTAACATAAAAGTACCACATTCTCACATTATAAAAAGAGCCTTCCTCTTATAACAGCAAGTTAGTAAAGAAAGGCTCTTTTTAAAGTAAAATCTTGATAATTAAAAAGTAGTCATAAATCTAATTATTAATATAAAAGGACTTGTAAAATGTTAGAAAAATATTCTGAACTTATAAATGGTATAAACTTAAAAAATGCAGCTATCATTTTAGGAAATGGTGCTAGTATATCTATCTCTAAAAAATTTTCTTATAAAAATCTCTTCTTAAAAGCTTCCGAAATAGATGATTTTCCCGCTTTAATATTTGATACTCTTAATACAACAAATTTCGAATCTGTCATATATCAATTAGATATCGCACAAAAAATTAATAAAGCTATTACCTCTACCTCTCCACAAATAGCTCAGCTTAACCAATTAATCTCAGATACAAACATAACAATAAGACAATCATTAATTCAAACAATTCAAAGTATACATCCAGAATATTCTTCGCTATCCTTTATCACGGCTTCAGGAGAAACTATCAAAAAACTCTTTTGTTATCTAACCCAATTTGAATATATTATTAATCTGAATTATGATTTACTTATATATTATATTCTTCTTCATCAAAGTCAAAATAACAAATTTACCGATTTTTTTCTACCTGATAGTACAGCAAATAATAAGTTGACTTTTAATGAGGAAATTAACTGGTTAGATGAGCAAGCAAAACTATATTATCCTCATGGAAATATAGTTCTTGGAGTAAATATTTCTGGAGAAGAAGAAAAAATAAAATATCATCCACCTGAAACACTTTTACAAACAATTCTAGATAAGTGGTCAAATGATACTAACTTTTATCCACTATTTATTTGTGAAGGCTCATCGATAGAAAAGGTAAAAAGTATCTCTAGAAGTTACTATTTGAACTATATATATAGAAATATTCTTCCAAAATTACCAAAAAATATTATCTGTTATGGTTGGTCACTGAGCGAAAATGATGAACACATTTTAAAACAAATACTAAAAGATAATAGTGAACCCTTTAAGATATTTATTTCTATTCACAAAGGACACAAAAAGGATCATATATTAAATGCTGAATGTACCAAGATAATTGAGAGAATTACTAATATAAATAATAATACTGATATACACTTCTTTAATGCTGATGACGAAGGATGCTGGCTAAACTATAATCCAGACTAAAAATAATAAAATACTTAATACAAAAGTATGCGATGATATAACCTTTCGTATTGATTTTATAATCAATAGAAATAATAAGTTACTATTGTTATCGGGATTTGAATGTAAACCTAGAAATTAGATAAAATACTTATCATTAACGCTAAATCTTTATCTAATGGTACCTTTATAATATCAGGCATTTGCACTAAACTTAATGTCGCTCCACTAATACTAGCTAACCCAACTGATAGCAATCGCAAATAAATTCCTCTATCAATCTCTATCAAGTTTAAAGGTGTAGCGTTATCCTCTTTTTTGATTTTCCCATTTTTGGCTTGTTTATAGTCTTGAGTCAAATCTAGATCTGTATTATATTCCGACACTTCAAAATTAGAGGTTAATAAGGTTTCTACATCTTGAACTAGTAAAAATTCGAGTGCATTAACAAAAATACAAAATCGTTTCCACTCTAATTTTTCTTCGATATACCATTTAAATAGTATTCCCATCCATTCAGCCTTTTTCTCTTCATTGAATGAGTCAATTTTAATCATAAGCCATTTTATATGTTCTAATCGTACCTCATCATTGTTAAGATATTTTTTCTTATACAATTTTCTGAAAGATAAAACATCCTTCTCATCATTTGAAGTAACAGCCTTAATAAATCGATCTAATTTTATTAAAAAAATCTCATTAGGTATATCTTTTATACATTTAGCTGTTTCTTTAATAGAGCTTAAAATTGGAATCCCACCAGTAGCAGTCAAATCTAGAACACAAAGAGTTAGATCAATTATTTTCTCGGCTTTATTATCACTCAATTTATCTTCTTCCCCATACCACATATCTTCATCTAATATAAGTTATCCACCTTCATTGGCCGCATATTATAAAGTATTGGATACATTTTCTTAATCTATATAACATTATTAGAACTAGAACTTAAAACCTGTATTGCACTTTTTAAATCATGAACTAAACAGTCTAAATTGAATTTCATAATCGCTCCATATTTTTCTTTTGCTATCTTGCTTTTAACTATTACTAGTATTTCTTCTAAATAGGATTTATCAGCCCCCAAAAATTGGCCGATATTAACTATCTGCAAATACACTGTTCGAATTATGCCTCGAAAAGAATCTATGTCACATTCACTTGCACTCATAAAATATCCTTTTAACTCATCTATTGTGCCTAGATGTTTAGCGAATTCTTTGGCATTATAATACTCATTTATATTAGCATGTATATATTTTAATAACTCCATATTTGACATATGATTGCTAGATAAATACTTAAATAGATTTAGTTTTTTCAACCGTTGTCTATAATTCTCATCAGCAATTTTAACTAAAGGACTAATAAGCTCTTCATATGTTTTATAAACACTATCATCTTTATTTTGTTGTAACAATATATCTCTGGTTATTTCATTGTCACTATAAAATGCTATTTTAATGTCCTCAACAAAGCTTTCAAAATCATATTGTAACGTTGTATAGTGCTTTATCGATGCAACACGCCATAAAATTTGTCTAAGCATTGAGGTTTTATATTTATAATTTTTTACTTCATCCTTTAATTGATTTAACCATTCGCAAACTTGCTCATCACAATATTGAGTCCAGTCTGCTAAATGATTAAATGCCAAAAAAGCATCTTCATATAGCTTCAATTCATTTTCATAAGCATTTCTTAACAACTGATTATCTAAATATGAACTATTAATATAAATATCTATAAATTTAAACCCCCATATTATATTCTCAGGAGTATCCTGACCATCTAACTTAGAAATAAATCCAAAATCATCGTTTCTCCAATCAATCTCTACTTTAGGATTAACTTTATACTGTACAGCTCTTAAAACAATATATTTTAAAAACTTATTATACAATTCACTATGTTCTAAAAAGGACCTATCCTCCAACTTATAAAGTGCCCTTAATAAATTAACAAGAACTGCTAACACAAATTTGAGAGTCCTAATGTTATTAGGTTGTTGTCTACGAATTTCCTCTAATATAATTTTTTTATTACTTGATATATATTCCCTGATATCTTTTTCTTCATATTCATTTAATAACTCATCAAAAATATTAGCTATTTCATAAGAAAATGCAAGGGTACAATAAACAGCCTTCTCTTTCTCTATTTTATAATTGTCATTTTCTGAATCTTTCTCCAAAATTTTACTCTCATTTGCAACAGTAATTACAGAAATCCCCCTATTCTCTGTCAACTTATTTATAAAGCCCCATAACTCAGTAGCAGATAATTCACAACGTTCAATATCATCAAATACAAAAATACAATTCTCTAATTGTACAAGATCACTCTTATGTATTAATTCGGCTAAATTTATCTTTACTGGTACTCCAATAGCACTCGTATCAATTGTACTAGAAACTGAATTAAATAGTCGTTCACAAATATTTTTTGTTTTTCGTGCCTTATTAGACTCTCCTAAATATTGATTAATAAAAATTTTGTCGTAGAATGAAGTTTTAAAGTCAACTAAATTATTAATCCCATATAAGGAAAATACTATATAGTTTTTATTATCTAAAATTCCATTTTTACGTAAATATTCTTTTACACTATTTTTTACAAAATAACTTTTGCCACATCCCCATTCGCCAGTAATCATCAAGGCTTGGTTAATGCTACGATTCTGAATATAATCCTTAATTACTGATAATATTTGTTGATCATTCATAGGTCTCTCCCAAAATCATAATGCTATAAATAAAAGCTCTACATAAGTATAAACTTTTATTGTAGAGCTTTTTATAATAATTAATTTTTCCAGAATATCTTATTGAGCCAGGGATTCTCTATATTCTTCTGCAGCCGCATCATAAGTCCATTGTACAGTTGCATTATGATGTTCTGTCACAACTTTTTCAATTTTATCAAGCGGAATAGAGAAAAATTCTTTTCTATGATTTACTTTATTTACCTCATATTCTCTAAAGGTATTATGTAAAATAGATTCTAATGTAGGTGCATCATCTGAAAAGATTAATGCATGAACATCAAATTCAAATGGCACCGATGCACTACTTAACTCCTTAATTCTATCCATAGGTTCAAGACGTCTAGTCATACCAATTTTAAAAATATTTTCCCCAAATGAGCCAATATTAGAGATAATATAAACAAAACCAGCACGTGTATTCTTTTCTCGATTTAATACATCAGATTTAACAGTTTCAAGCTCAGAAAGTTTTTCTTCACATTCTTTAATCTTATCAATGTATAAGGTCTTTTCTACTTCATTATCAGTCTTTTGCAAGTATTTCATTAGCTTAGAAATTTCATTTTTAAATTGAGTTTCATCTTTCTCAATTTTTACTTTTTCACGCTCAATTTCACGACGGACTTTTTCTTCTTCTTTTAATTGTTCTTGTATAATTCTCTTTTGTTCTCGCTCATCTTCTAACTTTTCTTGATATGCGTGAGCTGTAATTAATTGTTGTAACTTATTTTCAAGAAAATCCTTCGTAATTTGTACACCATCAGATTTATAAATTTTATTTAGAGTTTCATAAGATCTTAGGATTTTATTCCTCATTGTATCAATATTTTTAAGTGTAACATTAGATATAGCTAGATCACATTCAGCATTAAAAGAACGTAAAATCTGACGTATTTGATTATTTACAAACTTTTTATCATCGTTAATAAACGCATCTACAGCCGTATTATTTTTTACTAATTCAGCTTCTTCTAACTTATATTTAGATAATATATTTTTTAGTTCCTGAGATGTAGCAAGTTCAAGTCCTTCCGTATCTATATTAACTACTGTTACTAAAGGCTCTAGATTTTCAACCTCTAGCTTTTTATTTTTTAGTTCCTTTTTAACTTTTGATATTTCAGAGGACAACTGATTAAGCTCAGTACTCTTTTTGCTAATACGTGCTTCAATATCATGCTCTATTTTGGACTTTTCTCTTTCAATAGTCTCTTCCAATGTAGCCAATTTTGATTGATTGGCTTCTATATTCTGAATAAGAGTTTGATTCAAAATATGCTCTTTATAAATTTCATTTTCAACCATCGCCCATCGATGATATCTAGCAAGTAACAATATTGCAACCCCAATAAGCATCATCGGCCAAACTACACTAATGGCAGCCATTAAGAAAACAGCAATATCTCCTACAATAAATCTTTTTTCTCCATTATTATCCATAATATTTCCCCCAAAATACCAATAAATAATACAAAATTGTAGATAAGAAGTAATCCCTGCATCAATATAATTTTATGTATATTATATCACAAATTATGCAAATAATGAAAAACATATGAAAATAGAGCCACCTTATATAAGGTAGCTCTATTGAGGTGCCATATGTAACTTATTTTCAATAATTCATCTGCTCCCGCAGTTTCTTCTTTTTCTTATACGCCTATCCTCCTTTTCCAGATTTCTCTCCACCCTCCTACTTCTACTTTCACCGTCCAACGAATTATCTCGTTAGGTCTCTCCAGGCGATAAATAGTTCGGCCACGACTTGAGGGTTTTGGCTGAGTTTGATGCGGGCTAGCATTTTACGGACATAGTTGCAGTGTTCTAGCATCGCTTCGTTCAGTTTGTGTTTGACATGACGCGGGGATTGGTACACCAAAATGGGTGCAAAGTCCGCCACATGAATATAGCTCGTATCGGGTTCTGGACCTTCCGTAACGATATATTCATAAGGTATAGCCACGTTAAAGAGGCCGTACACCACGTCCTTGCCGATAGGGCGGCGACATTTAATATGAGCAAAGGTTAGATGCGGACCATAAGTCTTAGGAGCGGTATAGCTGCTACGCCGACCATCGCTGGTCATGATGTAATTGGGTCTCAGCCCTTCCTGCATCGCCAGCTCTCGCGTGATCGTGCGCATCGGCAGATGGACCATTTCTTCGCGACCATCCACAAAATAACACTTCGTACTGTCCCCACCACTAGGTTGATAGGTAGGAATAAAACAAACAATGTGATTCTTCGGATTCGTATAGATCAAATCCAAATCTTCTCCCTTAGATAGCCGAGCGGCCATCAAATCTGTTAGTTTATCATCTATTGCCATGGAATCCTCTCCAATCTAATCAGGAACATTCCTTTCAACAATACAATGAACACGTGTTCTGTGAAAGCAGATTAGCATGCTTTAACCTGCTGCTGACTTAATTGTATATCAGCCTGTATAATTTGTAAATATATATACAAAACTATAGAAATTTACGTATATTTAATGACTTTATGATCTTGTAAAAGTTATATATACCTTGATGTGTCATTATTTTCTCATTTAAATTGAGAATTGCATATTTTATGTATACTCGTTAATCGAGATTAAAAGAAATATGCAATATATAGGATATAAATAAGAAATTAAATTATAATAACTAATGTACACGCACGTCCTTAAAGTCCGTACTCAAATACCTACGCAGCTTCCGAATAGCTCGTTCGTGACGCCGTTGGATGGCTTGGCGGCTGCAGTTCAATTCTTCACTAACCGATACCAAGCTTTGGCACTCACCGTAGACACGGCGCAGTAGGTCTCGTTGATCAGGAGATAGTCTGCCTAAGGCCCATACGAGGCGTGCTCGAAGCCTATGCTCTTCATCGGCACTCATCACCATATCCGCTACATTCTCGCCAGATGCGAAGATATCCATACCAAAGGCGACTTCTCCATCATCGGTGGTGCGATCTGGGATGTGTATTTCACGGCGATAACGCAATCTCTCACGCTTCCAGTACCGCATGTAACCATACATAATGCCAGCTTTCACAAAGCCTGGGAACGGTACGGCCCCGTTCAAATCAAAGCTATAAATCGATTCTATGAGGATGGCCCAGAGATAGCTCTCTACGTCCTCGCGGAACTCGCGGTTTCCCATGCGATTCGTATAGTGCAAGATGAGCGGTCGATACCTGCGACAGAGCTCGATTTGTGCCGCATCATGACGAAGCTCGTCAACGGACCACGGTTGATACCCTACCGTCTGAATCCGCATATTCGGCTTTTGACAGATGGACACGAGGCTCTTGTCCGACAAGGACGATAAAACTTGATGACCACAGACGAGGGTCTGTAATTTCAATTCCTCTGGAATACTTTCCCTAGACTCATTAGCTTTCGATAGTAAAGAATGAGATGGTAATGCCTGTGTTTCTAACGTTTCTGACTGATAGTTGTCATGTTGTAAGTTTGCAGTTTTAATACATGTTTTTTGTACTAAAGGTTCTTCGTTTGTGTATAACATAAATCCCCTTTCCTGCCATGGCATAGCGCTTATGTACACAATACCGCGGAAAGAGTGTTTTGACAAATCGGCAATTCCTTGGAATTTCCCTATATTCTGTTATATTTGAGTCTTAGTTTCCATCCACAGTACACCATACGTATGCGATTCAAAGGGTAATTGCTGAAAATATATTATTACTAAAAATGACACCACATACGCAATGTGGTGTCATTATAAGAGGAAATATACTATCATTGGGTAATAGTATTCAATCTTTAGGTAGTAGTATTCAATCTGAAATTGTCTGATTAAATCGCAATACACGCGGCTTGGACAAAGTCCTTTAGCTGCGGTTTTACATGATTATAATATACATCAGCGCCATAGCCGCGCACGATATCGCCCCAGTATTTATATACATAGCGGTACCAGAAATGGAACATACTATTCGTGAAATGGTAATCCGCGTACTTCGCGTTCCCACGGTTACTTGCCTGAATGCGGCCCACGAGTCCCATAGACATGAGATCGTTCAAACGAGATGTGAACGTGCCACTTTTAATTTGGCTTTCTTGTAAAAGCTCCACGTAGTACGGTCTTTCCAAGCTAGCAAGGCCCGTTAAAATGGCATTGGCACCGGTTATATTCTTCATATCTCGATGCAAGATATATTGTGTTTCTTCAAAGAGAGCTCCTGTTACTGAGAAGAACAAGTTAATAATATTCGTATCGATGCTTTCACCATTATCAAAGTATTGCACATAGGCAGGTAACCCACCGGTTACGGCAAAAACGGTGCGCAAATCATCCTTTGCATAGTGAAGGCCCAAAGATTTCATATCAACTAAGGAAAATGGTTTCACCTCAAGATATTCGGACACGAAAGGCCCAATGAGGCTGCGATTGCCAATGATGCGGCCATCGAGCTGTTCCAGACCATTCGCCATCAATATGATGTTCAAACGGCTCGTATCTTTATAGGTATCTAATAAATCGCGCAAGTGAATGGGAAACTGAGGAACTGCTTCCACCAAGGATGGATAATCGTCAATCACCACAGTCTGAGGTGTTTTCACACTGCTTTCAAAAAGTCTCACAAAAGCCTGCTGCAAACTCTCTACAGGCTCGAATGTGTCCTGAGCATTAGCAGGAACAAAACGTGCCTCAAGAGCTCTATTTATATCAGCCACATGGACGGATTCATTGGCCATGCGTCCCGCCAAATATATCGCCTTATGACGGCGTACAAGTTGCGAAGCCACATAGGATTTACCACTGCGATGAGGACCATATACAACACATAAACTCATTTGGCCCATTGCAATTCGGGACTGGATACGCTCTATAATTTCAGCACGTCCCACAAAATTCATATACTCACCTCCAACTATTTACGGAAATTATTATATCATAATTTTAAATCATTATTAAACTTTTTTTCATATAGTTAACATAGCTTTTTATTATGTTAATTTTTTTACTCATCAAATCAGAGCTTTTATGCGATACGTGTTGCCTTACCATCATAAAAGTCCTTATGATTACTTTATTTTCATATACGTTTGATATCAACATATCCTATAAGGCATAGTTATATAGGTTATACATTATAAGATAAGCTATACATATTAAACTATATATTTTAATCTATATAATTTAATCTATATAGTTTAAAAATGACGTGCTACCTAAAAGGTATAGCACGTCATTTGCATATTAAGTATATTAAATTGTTACTGAATTTCTTATACTAAGTTTCTTAATAGTAAATATCTAACTTGTAAATATCTAATTCGTAAATTCCTAATTACAAAATCTAATATTCCTAAATATCTTATGGATCAATTTGCGTTTGCATTTTCATCAATAAGATGCGCTTAACCGATTCGTTAAGGCGCTCGGTCGTAATCGTTCCATCCGCCACCGCTTGCGTCAGCGCACGATGGACTTCATCGATATGAATCGTATCCGCATCAACAAGAATGAGATCACTGCCCGCCAAAATGGAGGCCACAGCGTAATCTCCTATCTTTTGGTTAGATTGCAACGCACCCACATCGATACGGTCCGTCATAACGATACCCTTATAACCGAGCTCCTTGCGAAGCCAACCGTCTATAATCGGCTTAGAGGAACTCGCCAAGTGTTCGTTATCGATAGCAGGAATCTGGATGTGACTCATCACAAGCATATAGCTATTCGCCGTCGTCTGCGCAATGAGCCGTTTAAAAACGGCTACATCATTATTGCTGAGATATGCTTTTGCCTCATTAGCTGAGCCAAAGGACGCATCCCCTAAGGTCACTGCCGGAAAGTAGTTATAAGCAGACCACATATGATTAATTTGGTAACGCTCCACCATGGCAAGGTTTATATGACCTGCCCACGTGGGATCAGATGTATAGGACATATTCGGTACGCCAAGGTTAGCATTAGGCCCAATAACCAAGTTAAAGCCCATATCCCGCATTTCAATAGCAGATCGCGTGGCCAAATTAATGATACGATCCATAGGCAATTGCCCCCATCGATTGGGCTTCGGCAACCGCAAGAAACTTTCATTCCCATGCAATATGCGATCACGATGCACCGCAATATAGGGTGTCACCATGCTAGAGGTTATCGCCGTTTGCATAATATCACTGGTGAAAGTTTTCACTTGGTTCTTATTAATAAGATTTTCATTCGTTAGCATCACGCCACTGACACGGTATTTTCGGATCACATCCTTTTGGGATTGTCCTATCGTACTACCATGAAGGCTGATCATCATCAGCTGCCCCACCTTATCCTCTTGAGACATGGCCGCAATCCAAGTGTCCACCTTTTCAGACACGGGTTTATTGGACTCCAGGACGGCACGGTACGATACAGTTCGTACCGTTTCTTGTTCTGCCTGACTCTCATGTTGGCATCCAGTTGTACCAACGACAGCAACTAGTAAGGCAAGGCCACTCAGGACCCGCCGAAAAAACTGGTTCATCTCTCCTAAAAGCTCCTTAATGCTTACGCAATATTATGAATATTATGGGCTTTCTATGTTGCTCTCCCAATGCAACACCCATAAGTCCCCTCTTGATCCGTACAGTATATTTTTATATTATACACTAAATGATTCATCTTTTCCTCATAATAAAATAATTTTTTTTATACTGAATTATTATAATAAAGTTATACAGTAAAAATATGTGAATTTTGAATAATTATATAAAAAAATCCTACGAATCGTTTAAAAAGTGACCGCACTGTAACAAAAGGCTACGTGAGTATCAAGTCACTCATGACCCGTAGGATTTTCTATTTTATATTGTTGTACCCTAAATAGCTAACGCTACTATATGTTTACTTGCACCATATTTAAGCAATCGGCTATCATTAACCTTTGAATTTAGGGGATGTTGGGCATGTTTCAGGTGTCACGTCTTTACGAGTACCAAGAACCGCGCTGCGGTCTGTGTAGTGTGTGTGTAAAAGTTCGTGTGCCTTATGGCCCAATGGTTCACCTAAGAAATCTTTGTACAAGGTTTGGATTTCTTCATTTTCATAGGACGCAACCCATTTGTAGTTTTCGTCAGCTTCGTAAAGACCGCCGATACGAGCTTCTTTAGTTTTCACGGCTTGCGGCAATTTAGTGCGCGGTTGGCCACCGCCACCAATACAACCGCCTGGGCACGCCATAACTTCGATGAAGTCGTAGTGTTTACCGCTGTCTTTCAATGCATTCAAGAAGTCACGTGTATTTTTACCACCGTGAACAACGGCAACGGACAATGTTACGTCATCACCCAATTGAACAATTGCCTCTTTTACGCCTTCCATACCGCGAACGTCCTCGAGGTGAGTCAACGCATATGGAGGTGGCTCTTTATCAGTGATGAGCTTATAAGCCGTACGCATCGCCGCTTCCATAACACCACCTGTGTTACCGAAGATGATGGATGCGCCAGTTTCCATGCCGATTAAGTCGTCGAATTGAGATTCTTCCACTGTGTTGAAGTCGATATGTTCCTCTTGAATCCAGCGGATGAACTCACGAGTTGTAATGGAAATATCTGTATCCATGCCAATGGAATCGTCATTGTGGTAACGAGCCGCCGCATTTTCTTCTTCCCGTTTTGTTTCTGCTTTTTTGGCCGTACAAGGGTTTACAGATACGGACACAATGTTGCGAGGATCGATGCCTTTTTTCTCTGCAAAGTACGTTTTAATCATAGCCGCTTCCATAGCGATACAAGAACGTGTGGAAGACAAGTTAGGAATCAGTTCAGGGAAGTAGATTTCCGCAAAGCGTACCCACGCTGGGCAGCAGCTTGTAAACTGAGGAATTTGGCCGCCATTTTTAAGGCGTTCCACAAGCTCGGATGCTTCCTCCATGATGGTTAAGTCCGCACCAAAGTTAGTATCTACTACATAGTCTGCACCAAGTGCACGCAAAGCACCAACCATTTTGCCTTCCAAGAATGTACCTGGTTCATAGCCAAAGCCTTCACCGATGGATACACGAACTGCTGGCGCTGTTTGGATTACGACGATTTTTTCAGGATCAGCAAGGGCTGCTTTTACCTTTTCAAGCTCGGATTTAGCATGCATGGAATCGAATGGGCATGCTGCCGCACATTGACCGCAATGGATACATACAGGCACATCGCCGTTTGCATCAAGGTCGTAGTAATCAAGTACGCTCATTACATCCGCACAAGCGCGACGGCATAACGTACAGTTTTTACACTTGGAAATGTCGTGATAAATGGATGGATTGTCGAGTGCAATCGGCACGCGTTTATCGATAAATTCGTATTGAGACATGAGGACCTCCTCTAACAAACTATAACTACCAAACCTATTGGGGCGAAATATGCCAAACTACGGAGCACTACGCCCAAGCCATACTTCTGCATCTTACCTATAGTATACGCTATGGTGAAAGTTTATACTATGTAGAATTGTTACACTTTTGCACAAAATCTCCGAAAAAGTGTAATATAAATCACATTTTACCATAGAAAGATGAATAATTCATCTATCTTAAGGGCATTAACTAATGTGCCTTAATAAGTGACTTACTTATTAGCACTATAAAAACTAATGGCTTAATTGTTAATACTATAAGAGCTAAAACAAAATTATATTATACATAAAAAAACGCACGCTCTTTAAAAGAACGTGCGTGTGTGAAGCTTTCACAAAATCATTCAATCTAGACAAGCCGGTACTAAGCAATAGTGTACTCGTCTGTAGGATTCAATTATTTACCGCCCCAAATAAGTTGGAATACAGCGTACGCAGGCGTACCTGGCTCAACTTTACGGCTATTTTTATTAACTTGTTCCTCTTTCACAACATAACCTTGTGGATTATAAAGAGTCACCTTAAGATCCTTAACTTCCCGTTTTTTATGATTAAACTCTTCAGTCACAATGTAATGGTAACCTTCATAGTCCATAGCTTTAATATCCATTACCGCTTTTTTATCATCTTTTTTAACGGAATCATTGTCGATAGACCAAGTAACACCATTGCTATCAGTGCCTACTGTATACCAATTAGCCGCATCAACACTACCAATACCGCCGATTAATAATGCACCTGCTGCCAAAACAGCTGCCAATGTTTTTTTCATATTAATACCTCTCAAAGAAAATACAAAAATATACAAACTAGTATATAAGGGAAAACTAAATGTTATATGAAAACTATCTCTATCAACCCACAACATGGTAATTCATCTTCTCTTAATTTCGAAAGAAGCGATAGAAATTCGGCATAAGTTGAGTAACTAACTCTGTCGGTTCATATAGAACAAACTTCTTCACTTTTCTTGCTTTCAATAACTTTGCGTCTTTTAAAATTTGTAAGTGTCTCGATACGCTTGATTCAGTCATTAATAAAATTTGCGCTAAAGACTGTGTCGTACTTGGTTTTTCCAAAACATAATTCATAATTTGCAACCGCACTGAATCGCTCAAGGCTTTAAAAATAGTAACTAATCCCTCCGGTGTGGAGTTATAATAACTTGGTTGCTCCGCAATATCATAAGTAATAGCAATTCCTTGATTAAAAGATTCAACAAACAGATGCGGCCAAATAAAATAACTTGGTAACAACATAATAGAGTCACTGTCCTTTAAATAAACCTCTTGATTAAAAGGTTTAATAATAGCTAAAGCTCCTTTTTCCCAATGGATTCGATCAATTTGTAAATGATTAAACATCTCTATAAAACCTTTTTCCCTCAAAAATGAAGATTGCTTTTGTATTTCAATTAAAAGCTTTTGCTCAATTGATTTTTCTTTCCAAGTATCATCAAAAATTGATTTTCTATACCAATCAATAAAAGAAAAAAGTCTCCTATAAACACTTGTAGCATTTCGCTTCAAATCTTTAAGCAATTGATCATTTTCATTTAAAGAAAAATCTTTCCACTCTAGTCCTTTTGCTAATGTTGGAATAAAGGCATTTTCTCTATCATCTATTATTCTCTCCAAATACTCAATTAATTGAATAGTCGGATAATTAACCAGAAATTTCTTTAAATTTTGTATTTCCTCTTCAATCGTTGTCATATGATAACGAAAATTACAAAGTAAAATAGGAGAGACCCCCAGTTCATAAAAAAGTTGGAAATAATGAAGATTCTCATAAAATTCTTCAGTAAGTTTATCTTGTATCTCAATCACCCAATCAATATTAGTTCCATGATGGCGCGGATTTAAAAGCACATGTAAACTTCTAAAAAGTTCATTTAAAGGGGAATACACAAATTGTATTCTTTGTATTAACGTTTCATTTGTTTCCAAAGCATAATCGCTAAACCGAATTGTAATAGACATAAACATCCTCCTAAACGATTCGATATTTTTTGAATCGTTTGATTATAGACTTTAGACTTATTATATTATACTTAATAGTTTTAAAGAAAAGGAGAAATCTTTATGAATAAACAATTGCAAGATTTACTCATAACAATTGTTGCAGGTATGGGAATGTTATTATCCACTCTCGATACAGGAATTATCAATATAGCATTACCCTTTTTAAAAGAACAATTTCAAACTTCAACTGATATTGCAGCCTTCACAATAACCGGTTATACTTTAGCTTTAGCTATCTCTATCCTACCTTTAGGCGTATTAAGCGATAAATTTGGAAAATTAAAAATTTCGTATTTAGGATTCGTGCTTTTTGGTCTAAGTTCTTTATTTTGTGGCTTAATTAACAATATCAGTTTATTAATTATTGGACGAATTTTTCAAGGCATAGGAGCGGCTGCTTTACAAGCTACTTCTGCCGCACTAATTACAACTTTAGTTTCTGAAAAACGTAAAAATAGCTCTATTGGTATCCTCGGAATTATGATTGGTTTAGGCCCTATTCTAGGGCCCTCTTTAGGCGGGATCATACTTTCGTTAAGTTTCTGGCAACTTATTTTTTTGATAAATATTCCTTTTGTAATTTTTGGAATTGCATGTAATAATTTCCTTCTCAATAAACTCTCCGAAAAAAACAACAACCGACAATTAGATATGCTTGGAATTACTATAAACACTCTCATGTTAGTTTCTCTCTTATTAGGATTATCTTTATTAAACAAATCACATCTATTTGTAGTTGGTATAATCCTGATACTATCTAGCTTGTTGCTCGGAATTATATTTTACTATGTGGAACTTAATAACAAACACGCACTTATCGATATCAAAGGATTAAAAAATAATCCTCAAGTAATCTCTTACCTTTTTCAAACAGTTACTTTTGGCTTTGCCTCTGCAATGATCTTTTTACTTCCCCCCTTCATTTTTGAACAATCATATCATCTAGAAGTGGGGCAAACTGGATTTCTTGTTCTAGGAGCTCCTACAGGGCTGGTGCTTTTTTCAAGAATATCCAGTAAAATCAATAACGGCAATAAAAATAAGCTATTTAGCCATATTGGTCTAAGTATTATTATCATATCCTTGATTTTTCTCTTACTGATCAATCCTAACTGGCCTTATCAACTCTTAACATTAGGATTATTCATCTACGGTATTGGTGGAGGATACTTTCAACCTGCTAATATTGCCAGTATTATGCAAGCCAGTCCTATGGAAATCCAAGGAAGTACAGGAGCTTTGCAACGAATGCTGCAAAATGTTGCGATTTCAATCGGTTCAGCTATTGGTGCAACTTGCTTAAATATCTGGTCAAATGATTTATTATTAGCAACTCGAATTGGATGGGGAATTACACTAATTCTGGTTATTATAAGTTTAAAAGAAGTATTTAAATTTTCCCATCATAATAGTTAATACAATCTAATCCAGAGGCTGTAATTAAAACTAAGTTTTAATTACAGCCTCTTTGTCATATCTATTCAATAACATACCTACCTAAAACAAAAACACACTCACCTTGGAATATTCTCTCTGTATGAAAAAATGAATCTGACACGATTGAATATGGATATTCGCCCTGTAAAAGTACTAATGATATAGAAAACCTCGAACTACTCTGAAAACGACTTAGGTCACTTTTTCTCCCTAGGAAGTCTAGCAAGGCCCCTTATGGGATTAAATAATCCAACGGATTTGAAAGCGGATATTCGCCCTGTAAGAGTACTAATAATATAGAAAGCCCCGAACTATTCTGAAAACGACTTAGGTCACTATGGAGGCTTTCAGGATAGTTCGGGGCTACTTATACGTTCTGAGTATCTAAATAGACAGAGCGAATATCAGCTTCTATTAAATTGTTGGATTATTTACCCCATAGGGCCTGCATAACTTCCGCCCCCATGGTATCCGGTTCAATTTTCGTAGGTTTTTGTGCTTCTTTACTGGATAACAATGCTATACCAGCATTGCTATATACTGTTGTATCAAGTTCTGTCCATGTTTTTTCTTTGCGATCAATCCGTACTGTGTAGATATATGTAAAGCCTTCTACATTGTTAATTTTAACAAGTACTGTAGCCGCATCATCTGTTTTATATACAGAAGAGTTGTCAATAAACCATGCCGCATCGTCAGCATCAGCATCAATATAGTACCAGTCAGCAGCACTAGCTTGACCAAAGCCACCTACAAAGAAAACCCCTGCTGCAAACATAGCAGCTAACCATTTTTTCATTTTTAAACTCCTCAACACTAGAGGCGACCATCTAAGATGGTCGCCCATGGTTACTTAATAGTTATATAGTGTTTTATATTATTCTACTTCTTCTTCGATTTCAGCGCCTGGAATAACAGCAATACTAGCTACCTTATCACCTTCGTCGAGGTTTTGTGTTTTCACACCAGAGATAGCTTTGCCCTTCTTCACAGCGATATCATTCATATTGAAGCGGATGATTTTGCCTTGCTCAGAAATAAGCATGACTTCGTCATCGTTATGAACAACTTCTACGGCTACTACATCACCGGTTTTGTTCGTAATCTTGAAGTTCTTAGAGCCTTTACCACCACGTTTTTGCAATGTGTAAGCTTCCGCATCATTGCGTTTACCAAAACCTTCTTCAGAGATAGTAAACACTTGTGCTTCACTTTCATCAGTATTAAGAACACCAGCACCTACAACTACGTCGCCTGCATTTAATTTAATACCGCGCACGCCGTGAGCTGCCCGTTTCATGAGGCGCACATCGTGCTCGCTGAAGCGAATAGCGATACCCAATTTAGTACCGATCAAGATATCTTGGTTGCCAGTCGTTACGTTAACGGAGATCAAACGATCGCCTTCGTCGAGGTTAATTGCATTGAGGCCTGAACGACGGATATTGCGGTATTCTTCAATAGCTGTACGTTTTACAACGCCGAACTCAGTGACCATGAATAAATTTACATCTTCATGGACACGTTCAAGGTCGATCATAGTCGTAACAGATTCGCCTACCGCGAGCGGCAATACGTTAACCATAGCAGTACCACGAGAGTTGCGGGAGCCTGCTTCTGGCACTTCGTACGCCTTGAGGCGATATGCACGGCCTGCAGATGTGAAGAATAACAATGTATTATGGGTCCGCACATGCATAATTTGCGTTACATAATCATCTTCCTTCGTCTTCATGCCAATAACGCCAGCGCCACCTTTATGTTGGTTGCGATATACGTTCGCGTTCATGCGTTTGATATAACCTTGCTTAGTCAAGGTAATAACCATTTCTTCATCAGCAATGAGGTCTTCTACATCAAGGTCGGACGTATCGATGGTGATTTCAGAACGACGAGGGTCGCCGTATTTCTTCTTCATATCATCGAGTTCGTCTTTGATAATTTGACGTTGACGCGCTTCGCTAGCCAAGATAGCTTTCAAATCTTCGATCAATGCCAATAATTCCTTGTATTCCTCTTCGATTTTCTCGCGTTCCAAACCTGTTAAACGGCGTAAACGCATGTCGAGGATGGCTACCGCTTGTTTTTCTGAAAGCCCGAATTTTTGCATCAATGCATTGCGTGCAATTTCGTCAGTTTGGGAACTGCGGATTGTAGCGATTACTTCATCGATGTGGTCGAGGGCAATCAACAAGCCTTCCAAGATGTGAGCGCGCGCCTCAGCTTTGTTAAGCTCGAATTGAGTGCGGCGTACGATAACATCGAGGCGATGATCTAAGTAGTAACCCAATACTTCTTTCAAATTCAATACGCGAGGATGTCCATCTACGAGAGCTAGCATAATCACGCCGAATGTTTCTTGAAGTTGAGTGTGTTTATATAATTTGTTAAGTACGATATCTGGTTGCACGTCAGCCCGTAATTCGATAACGATGCGCATACCTTGGCGGTCAGATTCATCGCGAAGTGCTGTGATGCCATCGATGACCTTGTCACGGCTCAAGTTCGCAATGGTTTCGATAACGCGAGCCTTATTCACTTGGTACGGAATCTCAGTCACTACGATTTTATGCTTGCCCTTAGACATCTCTTCGATAGTCGCACGAGCACGCATTTTAACGCTACCACGACCTGTGGAGTACGCTTTTTTGATGCCTTCTCGGCCCAAAATGAGTGCACCAGTTGGGAAGTCTGGCCCTTTAATAGCGGTCATCAATTCATCTACAGTCACATCCGGATTGTCGATGAGCATCGCTAGGCCATTACATACCTCGTTAAGATTATGTGGTGGAATATTTGTCGCCATCCCTACGGCGATACCGCTGGAACCATTGATGAGAAGATTAGGAATCTTCGCTGGCAATACAGTTGGTTCTTGCAAGCTTTCATCATAGTTCGGCATGAAATCAACAGTTTCCTTGTCGATATCGGCAAGCATTTCCGTTGTAATCTTCGCCATACGTACTTCGGTATAACGCATCGCAGCGGCACTATCGCCGTCGATGGAGCCAAAGTTACCGTGACCGTCAACCAAAAGGTAGCGCGTATTAAAATCCTGTGCCAAACGAACTGTCGCATCGTAAACGGAGCTATCACCATGTGGATGATACTTACCGAGTACGTCACCGACGATACGAGCGGATTTCTTGTACGGTTTATTTGGCGTCATGCCTGTTTCGTGCATCGCATACAAAATACGACGATGTACTGGTTTCAAGCCATCGCGCACATCTGGAAGCGCACGCATAACAATTACGGACATTGCATAATCGATGTACGCATTCTTCATTTCTTTATCAATCTGAACGGGATGAATATTCCCGTGGGACCATTGTTGGTCTGCCACAATCTCACCTCATTTTACTAACACTGATACTAATTCATCATATAATTATAGCATTTTTAAGGTGTTAACGCTATCTTTTATGTCTATTTACATACTAAATATCGGTTATATCGAGCTATCATTTTTCAATGTATATTACCATAGCTCTCAAAGTTAATGCACCGCATGTTGTATCATATCATCTAAAATACTAGCAAAGTCTCGTTCTACAGCCGAAGTGTCGTTACCAGTACTGCCAATACCTGTTAGCATGGTTTCTTTCCAATCATTTTTTGCCATAAATCGAAAGGCGATCAAATACTTAGCTTTTGTTTTGTCCGCTTCTCCTTTTGGTAGATAATAAAAGCCTACGCTTCTATCAGAACGAGGGTGCAATAACGCTGGGTTGTCTTGCGGTTTATACAGGCTATATATAGATTTCATAAAGGTTAGAATATCTCCACCCTTTACAGATTCATCTACAAAGATAATCTCATCATATGTGAATAGAGATATCTTATTAGTACCTGCTACACGTGTCGCTTTAGACTTAGCTAGCTCCAAGGCTTCCTCGTGCGTCGCCATCCGCATGCCATACTGCTTAGCACGTTCCACTAACGAACCATTCAAATGAACTAAATACGCTTGTGAATACGCAAAATCCGCATCATTTTTTCGCTCGCCACCAGGGGCCGGCAATGTTGGCCACTTGACTACAGAATTTGTAGTAAAAGAAATACCATTACTTTCATCATAAAACACATACACATTTCGCTGGAATGGCTTCTCCTTCTCCACCACAGATGACTGAAGAACAAGATTCGGATGTACAACCGAAAACTCCTTCTCCACGCTAGACTTGATATCCTCTGGTGTCGCAGGATCACCATTCTCCGTCGTCCAAATAAAAGAACAACCACTCAACACTACACTACAAACACCAACGATACCTAACAACACAAACTTAACAAACAACCTCATACACAAAACCTCCCCTCTCTCTATGTAGAAACTATAGAATGAATATGCTGGGATAACTATGGATAGGACTATATTATTATTGATGGGACACCTCTATAGCTAGTGTTTTAAAAAGTGCTATTACCTATTGATAAGCGACTTAGGTCACTATGGAGCGAAGAGATAGGTAATAGCACTTTTTAATTAATTACGTATATAGTTCTCGGGCCCCATCAATAATAATTACCTATTAACTAGTTCATCTAGCATATTCATCCTGTAATTTTCTATTACGTTCATAAAGAATTTATTGTGTATCGGATTTTCGCTCATTCCGAATAGATGGCTGTTGCAGTCACAGTCGCTACACCCAAAGTTCGGTACATTCCATTCCGCAATAGCTCGCACCGCATCAGCGAGAGCACATTCTACGTCAATTTTGGTTAAATCTACATCTGTGCTTTCACGAGCAGCCGAATCATCAGAGAGTTTACCTTTACGCCGTTCCTGAGCAGAAATTGTCATAGCCTGCGGCCGCCCACTAGTACGAATCGGCAAGCCCGCTATCATTTCACAGTGACCGCGGAAGTAATCTAGATGCCAATGCATTTTCTTCCGTTTTCGTTTATGACGTTCAATGCGTTTAGTTAAATTTGCCTTCGCGGAACCAACGTACATATAGTAACCAGGTTTGAAATGCATCATCCCTTTAGAACCGATTTCGAGATCTAAATCGTGATCGAGGTGCATGACCATCACATACACGCCACTATCATGAGCCTCTGTGTCGAGGATACTACTAGGATAGGAACATTCATGTGTCACCGTAGGCATGGTGAAAGTCTCATCCCACGCCACAGCCACAGCTTTCCAATCTAATGAAGGTGCCACCTCTTTAAAGGTTTTGGCAAATTCCAAATCCGTATGATAATCTGGCAAGAACCACTGCGCTTGGTCCCATTGTACGAGGAATAGAACACCCGTGTGATAGCCTTCGTTTTGTAATTCTTTCAGATGCAATAAATGCTTGCGGCCTCGCTCTGTAATAGCATCAGGGAACATGGATCCCGTCTTGGAGAACAAGGTGCAGGACTTAACCTCTAGTAAGAACTCATCCCCCTTATCATTGGTGAGGAGCAAATCAAAACGAGATGATGTGCCGTGTAGTTTAACCGTATACTCCCGTCTCACTACGCGCCACTCCTCCCAACCAGGGATACATTTATTTTCAATCAAATGTTGCGCCACATCGTTGCTGTAGTTTGTATCGAGCATGATAACAACGCCATCGCGCTCGATGCCTACCACGCGATATTTCGTCTTCGCATCCGGCTTGTCGTGAGGCACGATGTACATCGTTACACCCGTAAACAAGAGCTCCCACATGCGACCAGGATTTGGCAAATGAGCGAGTACACTTTCACCATTCAAATCTAAGGTCACCACAAAACGGTTCGGGCGACCTATATATGTTGCTTTTAAAATAGTATCGTAAAGGACTTTCATCGTTTCTCCTACATCAAGAACATTCTATATGTCTATTATACGATATGTAACCTTGGGTTTCATCTGTAAACAGTATCGTATATAATGATAGTTAGTAAACAATCAATAATTAATATTAAAAAAGTTCTATTTTTGTAGCTTGAGTTACATTATTGTTTGTTAAAATGGTTTATACTAAGAGCGTCGGGTCAGTATTCTAAATACCCATACTGATCATTACGCCGGGTTTTGATGAGGCATCGCCTAGTTGATCTCATCCCACTTGTCCGTATATATGTGCGAAGCTTTCACAAAACCCTAGGGCGTAAATAATTAATATATAAAGAGTTTTATAGATTAACTAAGTAGTTTTAGCCACTATTCTCCGCAGAGAGGGCTCGAGAAAGGATTTAATATGGCACAAATTGCAGCAAATTTACAACGCATAAAAAACGGTCAACGCCGTTATGCAATTACACCTCGCGTTCCTGCAGGTTTTATTCAACCAGATCAATTACAAAAATATATCGACGTAGCAAATGAGTTCGGCGCAGTTCTTAAATTAACTGGCAGCCAACGCATTATGATTACGAATTTGAAAGCAGAAGACGTAGATAAAGCATGGGAAATGCTTGGCATGGAGCCAGCGTACACTGTGTCCAACCGCGTGCGCAGCGTAAAAATCTGCCCAGGTACTACCTTCTGTAAACGCGCTAAACAAGACAGCGTACACCTTGGCATGCAAATTGAACGCAAATATTTATCTCTTGAAATGCCAAGTAAAATGAAGATCGGCGTGTCCGGTTGTCCAAACTCTTGTACTGAAAGCCGCATGAAAGATGTGGGCGTTATCGGTACTGTAGATGGTTGGAATGTATACGCTGGCGGTAGCGGCGGTGCGCATCCTCGCATCGGCGACCTCATTGCAGAGGTTAAAACTGAAAAAGAAGCTCTTGCATTAGTTGATCGAATCATCACATACTATAAAGAAAACGCACAAATCGAACGCATGGGCGAATTCATCGACCGCATTGGTTTAGAGGCTTTCAAAGCAGCTGTATTGGGCGACCTTGAAGGGGCTCCAGCTGAAAGCAAGTCCGAAGAACCAGCTGTGTTCTTGCCTGGTCAAGGTAACGATCCTGAAGTAGAAGCACCACGTCTCGAAGCAGGGTCCCCTATCACTCCAGACACAATTATTCGCGACATCGTTGAAACCTACCCACATGTTGTACCTGTATTACAAGGTATTGGTATGGGCTGCCTAGGTTGCCCATCTGCAACAGCTGAGCCATTATGGCAAGCCGCAGAAATCCACGGTTTTAATGTATACGATTTAGTAGAGAAATTAGAAACAGCACGAAAAGGAGCTTAATATGTCCGCATTCTTAGGTCACATCCATTACTGGTTATATCGCAAAATTCAATTGCTCATTGAGCGTGAAAATTTGATTTTAGAAAAAACTTCTAAAGTTGTTGATGATTTGGCGGAGGAACTACACTCCATCTCCGTAGATACATACGGCGAGCCAATTAATCCAAGCATTCCCTTGGAAAATATCATCGACCATGGCAATATTCACGGCTGGTTAGCTAACCAAATCAATATTGCTTCCGTTCGTGAAGCAGCTTTCATCAAAGACATGCTCGACACAAATTCTGGCGATGAAGCAGTACACGTAGTAACCGCTATCCTCGATGCCTTTGCAGTACAAGGCCAAGCATGTGGCGTTGTGGCTCAAGACAGCCTTGAAGAACACACTGCACCTGCGATTTACAATGCGTTACAAAACTTCTACGTAAATGGCATGCCTTGCGATGGCGGTGACCAAGTGGTTTCTGAAAGCCCAGAAGAATTTACCTGGGTTGGCGACCACAGATTACAAGCAGGCTACTGGCGTACAGCGGGCGTTGACCCTAAATTCATGGCATTAGCCTACCAAACATGGTTCGAAGCTTTTGTAAAAGCTATCGATCCAGCCTTTGAACTTGTAACGACTGAAGAAAACGGCATACGTTTATATACAATTAAGAAAAAATAAATCCATAACAGTTCGTTTGATTAAGAAAATATAAACGGATGAAAATGGACGAAAAAACGAACGTAACATGTTACGTTCGTTTTTTATATAGTAAATATATCGTTGTATATTTAATTAATCTTTATATATCCAATCTACCAACATTTACTCCACCCTATTTTACTCAATATAGGTAAAAAAAGCATACAATGTTGAATGTAACATATTTTTTCAAAACTGTAGCTATAGGCACAGCATTGATAAGCAATATCATTTATAATATAATCATAAGGTAATTACACAATGTAAAATTAAGTGTTAGCGTAAGCTTTCAGAACATAAAAAGCTAGAATTAGGAGGTCTATTATGGCAGGCACAGTTAATCAAGAATTAGGTTTATTATTCCAAGGTCCTAACTATGTAATCGTAAAAAAAGGCGGCAAGGCTGGTGAAAAGGTGGAAAAACATAACCACCCTGAAGCTAATGTCATTTTTACAGTTGTAAAAGGTAAAGTACAAGTATTTCTTAATGAAACTGAAGAGCATGTACTCGTACCAGGCCAAGTATTGGAATTCAACGGCGACAACTACATCCAAGCTACACTCGTAGAAGACAGCGAATTCGTTGTAAACCTCATTCATAAACCAGAATAAAATACAAAAGGACAGTTGATACAAGCAACTGTCCTTTTTATATGAATTATGTATTAAAGAGAAATCATATAGTTATTAAGTTTTATAGAACTGTTCAATAGTTCAGTTATATCCATAGTTATTAAATACTTATAGAGTAATACATAGTCTAAAAAATATTCTTTTAAAAGGAATTATAGGTTGTAAATTCACTCACATCAAAGCGTTTCGTATGGCCTGGTGCAGGAACACAGTCTGGATGAGGGTAACCAATTGGGAAGATGGCTACAGGGATGATATTATCAGGCAAGTTATATGCCTTGCGTACTTTAGCAGGATCAAAGTGAGCAATCCACGTTGTACCTAAACCGATATCGGCCACGGTAAACATAATGTGGGATCCTACAATGCTAGCATCTACAACCCCCATATCCGCATCATCGTATTCTCGCTTCCAGCTCACCGTATTATCGTAACAGACAATAATTGCTAACGGTGCATTGAAGTGACCATTAGTGCAATCTTTTAGTTTCTTTAAGCTATCTTCTGTATTTAACACGAGCAGTCGTTGCGGCTGGTAATTATGAGCCGTAGGTGCTAATCTAGCAACTTCTAACAAAATATCTAGCTTCTCCTGCTCCACTGGTCGACTATCGAATTTTCGAACCGAATACCGCTCTGTGGCTAATGCTTTAAAATCTTTCATTAAATCTCACTCCTTTATCGGATTCATCCAAATGTATTTTAATAAATAACCCCCTAGCTGATACCTCAGTTAGGGGGTTTTGTGCTTATTATTTTTTAAGACGGCTAATTACTTCGTTAGTAATGTTTTCGATTTTGCTGTTAGCGTCAGCAGCACGAATTGTGTATGGATCATCCAATACTACGTCCATTTGTTTTTCAACACGGATAGCTTCAACAGTGTTGTGAATTGCTTGCATCATAGGTTGAGCAATTTTATTGATTTCTTCGTTTTCTTTTTGAAGCAATGGAGCTACAGTTTTGTTGAATTCTGCTTCTGCTTGTGCAGAGTCTTTAATTTTTTCAATTTCTTGTACTTTTTTTTCAATTTGTGGACGGTATTGAGCGTCTACTTGTTGCATCTTCATATCTAATGCACCGTAGCCAGGGTAGCTATTTACTACTTGGCTCATATTTACTAAGCCAATGTTGGCAGCACTTGCTACTGCAGCAGTAGCAGACATAGCACCAACGATAGCTAAGGTAGTCAATTTTTTAGATAATTTCATCTGAAATCCTCCTCGATTAAAAGTGTCACTATACAATCCAATAGTGTACTATTTTTACTATAACAAATCTTGCTAACTTTCACAAGACTATGATAAATAGCATAATAAAGGCCTATGAACTACTTATGAAAGTTATTAGAACTTAAAATAATACCCACAAGCATACTCTGAGACCCTTAAAGCAGTCGATACAAACATATTCAGAACACACATGTGGGCATTTCGTCTTTCACCAATTATTTATAATTTGTCATCAAATTATGGTTTATTATTCACCAAATTATTGTTCATCATTTAAATAGATGTATTTATCGGATTTCAATTTGGACACGAGATCAGGTACCAAACCGATAAGACGATCAAAGCTGCTGCTGTAAGGATTGCCCTTAATGTTGAACAATTCGATGCGGTCACCTTTAATGACAAGGATCGCACTTGGTTCCATCTTGGCACCACCGCCACCGCCGCCAGACTCTTGGCTTTTATTGGCTGTGCAGTGGTTTGTACCAGTACCGAAGCCAAAGGTTACATCAACAAATGGAACGAGTGTGGTATCACCGATTTGCACAGCTTCACCAACTACAGTTTCCACTTTAATCATATTTTTAAACTTCTCGAATAGGACTTCCAAATTCTCTTTTACATTACTGTTCTCCATCACAGTACCTCCGCTTTTTGTGAAAGTATTATTATTATAGCTATAATAATACAGCTCATATACTCAATTGACTTTATATATCCTTACGCTGTTTGACCCTGTTCGGCTTTTAGCTTTTCTAGCTGCTTTGCTTCCTTCCGTTTAACCCAGAAGACACGAGCACTTTCACCCAATAGGGAACGCATAGGTTTAGATACCAAGAATCTAGTACCATACCACGCCAATACGGCAAGAATCATACGACCTTTAATATGGCCGCTGCCTTCAGCTACCCAGTTCACATAATCTATCTCCATAGACTCTGCTTGCTCAGGCCAAATGCTATACAACATAGATGCAATAAGCCCCATCCGATACGGATCGCCAATGCCAAATCGGCCCTCTATAGCCATATCACGTGGTTTAGAGTGGTTATAGCATCGTTTCGACACAAGGAATATCTGACGCCACAACTCTGTATTTCTCAAGTGTTTCATGAACCAGAATGTAGGAATTTCAGACTTGAATGATGCTACCGGATCATTGGGATCAGGCTTTCCAAAACGTTGTTTCACAGTCGTTTTAATATCATTTACCTTTGTAAAGACCTTTTCCTTGATAGAGCCGTCACTATTGAAAGTAACATGACTTATTACTTCATCATCATCTTGAATATGAGCCGTTGGATCTTGTTGTATCGAATCATACCGCTCAGCACGAGCTTGTGCATCCATATCCTTAGAAACCGCATCAGGTCGCTCAATGCGCTCCTTTGCCCTAGGTGCGCTCCCCGCCCCTGGTGATTCGTCATCATCAAAGATTGTATCGGAGCCTTGGGCGCTCTTCAAGTCATCAAAGCTTGTGCCGCTAGAGCTTGCAGTTGGACCTTGTCCGCCTCCTTGCATAGCCTTTGCAAAAGCTTCTGCTTGTGATATGTCGCCGTCATCATCCATTACCTTTTGATATTCTTCATCTACACGATTTTCAAGCCATTGTTCATAGTCTTTCACAGGACCGATCTTAAGTACACCTAAAATGTATAATTCCTTAAAAAATGGTTTATTTTGAATGTACGCTAAGTGGAGTGAAAATACGCGCCACAGCCATTTGATGCGCAGCTCGCCACGATATGGTGTCCGCCCATCAATTTCGATGCTATATGTGATTGGTGCCAGTAGGATAGTCAAGATGAGTGCTACAATGATGGCCACAATAACGAGGGCCACAATAGCCACTGTACTCAACCACATCACCTCCTTAGGTGTTCCTATGATTAGTTTTCAATGCCTTTTCGAGCCATTACGCCTTGTAGGTAGTAATGTTTAATCTCTTTCATCTCCGTTACGAGATCAGCCTCATCAATTAATTCTTGAGGCGCCCCACGGCCCGTAAATACGAGTTCCGTTTCTGGATGACGAGCATCGAGTAAGGCTTTAGTTTTATCCCATGTAATGAGTTCAAAGAAGAGAGCCATATTGTACTCATCAAGTACAACGAGGTCGTACTCACCACTGCTGATCGCAGCGAGTGCACGTTCATAGCCTTTTTCAATGAGAGCCACATAATCCTTCGGGGGATTACCAGACTCAAAGACAACGACTTCATCGCCCCATTTAGCAAGTTCATCCTTACTCTTCATGCCTTCTTTGATGATAAAGAATGGCTTGCCCACAGTTTCTAACGTTAAATTTGTTAAGGTAGGTAAAATAGTATGCTCACTATATACTTTAGATTTCATAAATTGTAAGAAGAGGACTTTCTTGCCTGCGCCGATGGCACGAATAGCTAGGCCGATTGCGGCAGTTGTTTTGCCCTTGCCTTCGCCGGTATAAACTTGTACATAGGCCTTCATAGATATACCTCCGTTCATATACTTTTATTTTACAATATATATATACAAAAGGAAAGAAAAAGAACTTGCTATGAGCGCATATGCACGCATAACAAGTTCTTTTTAGGTCTTATATAAGCTTTTATATTTTTAATTGCTAATTGGTAAGAAGATCATAGGGTCTACAGGCGTATTGTTAAGGCGTACCTCGTAGTGAACGTGAGCACCCGTACTTTTACCAGTACTACCCATCAAAGCAATGGTTTGACCTTGTTTCACGCTCATCCCTACCGTTACCAATACGGCACTATTATGGCCATAACGGGTAACAAAGCCATTGCCATGATCGATTTCAACGAGGTTACCATAACCGCCGCTTGTATACCCCGCAAAGGTTACCACCCCTGCCGCAGTAGCCACGATTTGGGAACCATAGTCATCAGCAATATCGATACCTTCATGGAATGCACCAATAGCACCCGTAACAGGGTCAACACGACTACCAAATGGAGATGTAATAACACCCTTACTTGGCCAAATACTAGGGGTCGTACTATTCACAGCACCACCAGAACCAGCGGAGAAATTGATGGATTGTAATGCCATCAAATCTTGTGCGCCACCATCACGAAGGATATTGCGCATCGTATAGAAACTAACAAGCAATTTTTGTGCTTCCTTATCCATTTTGGATAGTCGAGCCGATAATTGTGCCGCTGTTAACGTCTGTGCTTCACTATTATCAGCGGCTTCCTGCTTTGGGTCGCTACCATCCCCGCCACCTTGAGCTGGTGTGCCAGATTCAGCGCCCTTCAACATTTGCTTATTTTCTTCACTAATTTGATTTAAGTTTTGGATTTTCTTATCCAGAACCTCTGTTTTTTGTTGTAACAATTTCAACTGTTCTGATTGCAATTGCGTTTGTTGACGTAATTGCACAACCTCAGCCTGGCGCACGATGCCCCAAATACCGAGTACCAATGCCAAGACCAATACTACAGAACCAATAATGGCAACGAGTTTCGCGTGCTTGGTAGTTAATGTCAATATGCAGTTGTCACCATTTCTTTCAACTTTGTTTGAAATGAATGCCGGTATTTTCAACATAAAACTTCCTTATTTCGAGACGATAGCGCTCGTCAACGCTTCCTCATTGGTACGCTCACCCAACGCTTCGTTCAAACTTTCTAATTCTTCTTGTGAAAGACTTACTAAACTTTTACCTTTCACAATAGGTTTACTAAAAATACGAGATTCGCTACGACCGTAAATACTAGAGATACAGATACCATTATTGTTGCCATCTAGCAAGGTAAGCGCAAAGGACAAATCATTTCCGATATTTTCAAAGGCATTATACTTAATAAAGCCAATTTTTTGTATCGTATTACTCTGAATATTGCGGATTGCCACTTGCTCGGATAACAAGGACTCAAGGCCCTTCGCAGCATCGCGAATTTCACTGACCTCTACAGATAATTTACGCTCTAGGCTCGCACCATGCTCCCCTTGCATAAAGAAATCGTATTTCTTTTTCAAGCTACCTAAACGGATGTGTAAGATTACACAATATACGAATAACACTATAACAAGAACGATGGTAACCATGCCTATCCACGGTTGAATCGATTCGAACATGTATTTTCCTTCCTATACAATCATCAAAACTCCAACAGTTAATTATACCACTCCTATTGTGAAAGTTAAATGACTGCATGCAATTTAATTTAATATATCTAATATAGATAAACGATACCTATATAACAATGTATATAACAAGTATGTAATGTATATCTAAATGTATGTGTTACATACATATTACAATGCTATTTATTAGCCCTCTAGTTCGTCAACAAATGGGCTTATTGCTCGTTCTAGTATACCATGTAGAGCTGCTATGAGTACACCGTAATTTACAATGGGTGTACCTTGTACAACAGCGCATTCTATACGACGTAACACCTCACGGCGTGTTAGCATACAAGCACCACAGTGGATGATCAAATCATACTGTGATACATCCTTAGGGAATGCTCCCCCACTAGTGAATTCTAACTGTAAATCTGTATAGCCTTGCTTCTTTAAAAGATTAGGTATTTTTACAGTCCCAATATCATCGCATTGACGACGATGTGTACAACCTTCACTAATAAGTACCTTGGAACCAGCTTTCAAATTCTTAATAGCCTTAACACCAGTGACTAAATCCTGTAATTTTCCCTTGAACCGCGCCATCAAAATAGAAAAAGACGTCAACGGAATCAAATCAGGTGTCAACTCATCAACCCGATCAAACGCTTGGGAGTCACAGATTACCATTTTAGGTGGATTCTTAAGCGAGTGAATCATAGTCGGTAATTCTTCTGTTTGGCAGACTAAAGCTAAGCCTTTGTAATCGAGGATTTCTCGGATAGTCTGTACCTGTGGCAAGATGAGTCGTCCCTTTGGTGCGGCACTGTCGATAGGACATACAAGAATGATTGTATCCCCCGCTTCAACTAAACCTTGTAAAAGAGTTTGCTCCCCTTCTACATCAAGTGGTGTTAGCCCACCGAGTAAATCAAGCAACTCTAATCGTTTCGCATCAGATGTGAAGTCAGCATAGCCAATGACAGTAACCAAATCAGATAAACCCGTATGATCTGCTATATAATGCTCTCCCAGTTTATCTCTGCCTACACTAGCTTTAGACTCCGTTAAATTGTTTGGCGCCGCATTAATCTCATTAATGAAAAGTGCAACAGGTACATTATTTTGTTTCAAAAGACCTAACCAGTACATATCGTCGGAGGTTGGCTCTTCATCGGTGCGAAGCACATAAACAGCCAAATTAATCTTTTTCACGACCTCTTCTGTTTTCTCCATGCGCAATGCACCTAATTCAGTTGTATCATCTATACCAGCAGTATCAGTAATCACCACAGGGCCAAGTGGCAAGATTTCCATAGCTTTGCTTACAGGATCTGTTGTAGTCCCTGCCACATCGGATACTAACGATACAGGCTGATCAGTTAACATATTGATCAATGTAGACTTACCGGCATTACAACGGCCAAAAAAGCCAATATGTATGCGGTTTGCCTTAGGTGTTTGTTCCATAACCTATCCTTGTTACTTAACCTTCACATATATTACAAAATATATTATAAAACGTCTTACATCTTATCTTATTATTTAATAAATCTCTTACATATAGTAAAAGCGCAGCCCGTAGACTACACTTTTACCTCAAATTGTTATTATTACGACTATTACAATTGCTATAGCTGTTATTATTGTTATTGTTGTTATTATTATCGTTACTATTATTGTTGGTGTTACGGCTATTGCTATTACTTTTGCTTTTGCTTTTGCTTTTGCTTTTGCTTTTGCTTTTGCTTTTGCTTTTGCTTTTGCTTTTGCTTTTGCTTTTGCTAGCCAATTATACTCTAAACTCTATTGTTTCCGCATCTTCTGTTTGATCTTGCCCATCCATATATGCAATAAGTCTTTCTAATTCAGCTTCAGAGGAGAAAGCAATTTCAATTTTTCCTTGTACCTTTTTACCTGCACGGAATTTAATATTCACAGGGGATCCTAAGCTTAGTTTTAAACGGTCCATTAGAGCACGAACTTCTGCCGTATTTTGAGTTTTACCAGCCTTTGCTTTAGACGATTTATTTTGCATAGACTTAACAAGGGCCTCTGCTTGTCTAGCGCTTAGCTCGCCCTCTTTAATACGTTCAGCTGCTTCCATTTGTTGAGCTGCGCTTCTTAACGCTAATAATGGACGAGCTTGGCCAACCGTCAAATCACCTTCGATAAGATCCTTTTGTACAGAATCACATAATTTTAAAAGACGAACCATATTAGCTATATATGAACGGCTACGGCCAAGACGAGCGGAAATCATTTCTTGCGTTTGCTTATAAGTATCCATCAATCCTTGATAAGCCAATGCTTCTTCAATAGGATCTAATCCTTCTCGTTGTAAGTTCTCTACAAGAGCAACCTCTGTCATTTCTTCGGTATTATATTTTTTAACAATAACTGGTACTGTTTTCAATCCAGCAATCATAGCAGCACGATAACGGCGCTCACCAGCTACAATTTGGTATTTATTCTTTTGTTTACGAACTACAATCGGTTGGAAAATACCAAGATTCTTGATTGATTCAGCCAATGTAGCTAGACTATCTTCATCAAAACTTTTACGCGGTTGATCTACATTTGGAACTAACTCAGAAATTGGCAGTTCATGTATCTCCTTTTCAGGCAATACAGACTCTACAGAGTCGACCTTCATTAAATTCTCAAGGCCCTTCCCCAATCCAGACGCTTTGCTTTTTTTGCTTTTAATTTCTCTTGGCATACAACTAACCTCTCTCGGCCTTACAAATATTTACAAATTTAAAATATGTAAATCACGCAAACCACCAAAAACTAATATTCTTAGCATTAGATACATACATATAACAGATACTTATTACCTTTAGGTACTTGCTTCGCTTTTGTGTTTATTAAGCTTTAGTACTTATTTATCTTTAGTGCTTATTTAATTTTAGATGCTTTAATTACTTCTTTAGCTAATTTCGTATATACATCAGCACCTTTGGATTTTGGATCATATACAATGATTGGCTCCCCATAACTAGGTGCCTCACTTAAACGTACATTACGAGGAATAATTGTTTTATATACTTTATTGCCAAAGAATTTTTTTACTTCATCGGCTACTTGAATCGATAAATTTGTGCGGCCATCAAACATAGTCAATAGCACGCCTTCAATTTCAAGATCCTTATTTGATGTTTGTTGTACAATTGTTATCGTTTTAACTAATTGACTAACCCCTTCCAATGCGTAAAATTCACTTTGAATCGGAATCAATACACTATCAGCAGCAGTGAAGGCATTTAATGTTAATAACCCGAGAGATGGTGGACAGTCAATGACGATAAAATCATATGTATCTCGTACTGACGCTAATGCTTTTTTCAACATTGTTTCACGTGAAACAACGGAAACTAGTTCTACTTCAGCACCAGCTAGTTGAATTGTTGCAGGCGCCACAAATAGGTTTTCAAGCATTGTAGGTTGTACAATATCAGCAATTGGTTCTCCATCAATTAGAACATCATGCACACAGAGCTCTAAATCATCCTTTTCAATACCTAACCCAGAACTAGCATTACCTTGTGGATCCAAATCAACCAGTAACACCTTCTTACCTGCATCAGCTAAACAAGCACTCAAATTTACTGATGTTGTAGTTTTACCAACACCGCCTTTTTGATTAGTAATAGCTATAACTTTGCCCACTTAATTCACCTCACATCTTCGTTCAAAATATTTCTTTTCCATTATAACATAAAACAATGCTAATTACGGTATTTATAAATCAAATTCCTATAAATTTATCTACCTACTACATTATTTTATTTATCTACTACATTTTTCCTACTTACATTTATATTACGCCCATAAATTTATAGGTAAATAACTTCATTAATATGGTTATAACATTTATTTTTTATTGTTTCACGTGAAACATAACGATTTATTCCTTTACTATATAAGTACAACACAAAATAAAAAAAATTACATCAAATGTTCTACAAATTTTAATCCTTAAATGTTTCACGTGAAACATTTAAGGATTAAAATCTAACGTAAAATTAAGTTATAGAATTAATAAAAAATTTTACAGTAAAAAAATTATTGCCTTAATATAAATCTATACCAATAGACAAATATATACAAAACTATTTTATATCATTTTTTTATTTATAGAACAACACCATCAGCGAAAGGTATAAAGTAATCAACTTTTGATCGGTAACATTATATATAACAATAATATACGAAATGTAATTTACTATACTAATATTAATATACTTATATACTCATCACAAACTATTAGATTATATTTAACAAATTGTTTCACGTGAAACATTAAGATTAACATTAATTACATAAAAACTTCATCGACAATAACTTTTACGATCAAAAAATCATTTTGATATAACTTTAAACTATACCTATATACTACTAAATTATATGAGAATACAGACCCCATATACTTTGACAGGTATTATTCATATCTATATACTATTAGTTAGATAGTAATTAGATTGATAATCTTAAGAGTCTAGAGAAATCACTCTATAAGATTTATATATACAATTAATAACAGTAAGCACACGCTCTACGGACACGCAGAGCTTTTTATTTTGAAGAGGAGGCGTTTCTATGCCCATCTATAACGGAATGCTTCCTGCCATCGATAAAGCAGAAGTAAAACGATACGCAGGACTTCGTCACGCTGAGGATTTCCCACAAAACTATGTTGACGAAGCATGTAAGGAAATCCAATTATTGGCTACACCTAGGGGTGTATATCAAGAATATGATTACGATGCAGAAACAAAAACAATTTTAAGCAATCCACCGCTTAAAATTGAAGGGTCTATCATTGAAAAACATCTAGAAAAATCTACTAAAGTATACGTATTAGGTGTAACAGTTGGAGAAGATGTAGAAATTCGTAGTGAGCAGTTATTTAAACAAGGTAACTATACGGTAGGCTTATTACTTGATGCAGCAGCCACAACTGCTGTAGAACAGGTAGCTGATCAGGTAAACGAAGTAATCAATACAATTGCTAAAAAACAAGGCTATAAGCCAACTTGGCGTTTTAGCCCTGGTTATGGCAACTGGCCACTAGAAATTCAACCACAATTAGCTAAAATTATCAAAACAGAGATGATTGGCTTACAAGTAACAGAGAACTATTTATTATTCCCACGTAAGTCTGTAACGGCTATCATCGGTTTAATGCCAGCAAACGAAGATATTAAAACTAAACGAGGCTGTACATCTTGTTCACAACAAAACTGTGCATCTCGAAAATTACCAGAGAAGGCAACAGTCAACACCCAAGATGGGGGAGAAGAGGAAGGTAGTAAAACTACTGCCGACATTTCTGGTATTGCCATGAAGGGGCAACCAATACAATAGTGTTTCACGTGAAACATTGTAATTTAGGATGTTAAAGGAAGATGTTTATGTATATATTTGACGGTGCTATGGGCACAATGCTTCAAGCTGCAGGCTTAGAAGAAGGCTATTGTCCAGAGCTATTTAATATTGAAAGACCAGAAGTAGTAAAGGATATTCATGCTCAATACTTACAACATGGCAGTGATGTAATCACTACCAATACATTCGGTGCTTGTGGTCTTAAATTAGAAGATTATGACTTGCAGGATCGCGTAAGAGAAATCAATATTGCAGCTGTGAAGGTAGCAAAAAAAGCCATTGCAGAGAATAAACCAACTGCTCGTGTAGCAGGTTCTATGGGTCCTACAGGCCGTTTTTTGCAACCATTAGGCAATATGAGCTTTGACTCTATCTATGATACATATCGTGAACAAGCCGAAGCATTAATCGAAGGTGGCGTTGATTTTATTATTATCGAAACTATCATCGACGTACAGGAAATGCGTGCCGCTTTATTAGCCTCTTTAGATGCTCGTGAAGCAGCGGGGAAGACAAAGGATGATGTACAAATCATCTGTCAATTTTCTTTTAGTGAAGACGGTCGTACTATTACAGGTACACCACCAGCAGTAGCAACTACTATTGTAGAAGCTATGGGGGCTGACATCATTGGTATCAACTGTTCCCTTGGGCCTGAGCAAATCACACCTCTTATCGAAGAGATTGCAAGCGTTACAAATTTACCAATAAGCTGTCAGCCAAATGCCGGTATGCCTCAATTAATAAATAAACAAACTGTATTCCCACTTTCAGCTGAAGAGATGGGGCCTTTGATGCTTCCAATTGTTGATGCTGGCGCAAGCTATGTTGGCGGCTGCTGTGGTACAACACCAGCTCATATTCAATCTATTTCTGATGCTGTGAAAGCTCATACGCCAAAAGAACGCGCCCACATTGCACCTAAAACAATTATTACAAGCCGTACTAAACTTTTAGAGTTAGGCCATCATACAAAACCACTTATCATTGGCGAACGTATTAATCCAACTGGCCGTAAAGTCCTTGCTCAAGAATTGCGCGATGGCTCTTTCATCCGTGTAAAACGGGATGCCTTAGACCAAGTAGAGGCAGGTGCAGATATCCTAGATGTAAACATGGGTGTAGCCGGCATGGATCAATCACCCTTAATGGAACGCGCCATTTTCGAGTTATCCATGCTCGTAGAAACACCATTATCCATTGACACATTAGACCCAGTAGCTATGGAAATAGCTCTTAAAAACTATCCAGGTCGTGCCCTCATTAACTCCGTAAATGGGGAGGAGGAGTCTATTACTCACGTAATGCCTTTGGCTAAACGGTATGGTGCAGCATTGCTTTGCTTGCCAATCTGTAGTGGTGACTTACCTGAAAAAGCAGAGGACCGCGTTGCTTTAGCTGAAAGCATCATAAATCGCGCTTACGGTTATGGTCTTCAACCACATGACTTATTACTCGATCCATTGGTATTAACACTTGCCAGCGGTGAAGATAGTGCACGCCAAACATTACGTACATTACAATTATATAAAGAAAAATTTGGCTTCCCAACAGTAATGGGCTTGTCCAATATCTCCTTCGGTATGCCTCAACGTCCATACTTAAACGGCCAATTTTTAACAATGGCCCTTGCATGTGGCTTAACAACACCGATTATGAATCCACTCAATTATCCAGCAAAAAAAGCATTTGTATCTAGTACTACCTTACTAGGCTGGGACCCAGGTTCTGCTGAATTTATTAAAGAATACGGCTATGAAGACGAAACGACTGCTCCTGGTAACTCTGCTCCTAAAGGGCCAGATAAAAAATCATTCGATAGTAATGATCCTTTAGCCAATATCCGCGCATGTGTAGAACAAGGTGAAAAAGAAGCTATCATTGATCTTGTAAAAAAAGCCTTAGCAGATGGTATCGATCCATTAGATCTTACAAAAAAAGGTTTATCTGAAGCGATGAACGTAGTAGGGGATAAGTTTGGCTCTGGTAAATTATTCTTACCACAAGTAATGCTTGCTGCTGAAACAATGCAAGCTGCTTTCAACACCATTAAAGAAATTATTCCTGCTAGTGAAAGCTTAGATAAAGGCACCGTTGTCGTAGCTACAGTTAAAGGCGACATTCACGATTTAGGTAAAAATATCGTAGCAGCATTGCTCGAAAACAATGGTTACAAAATCGTGGACCTTGGCAAGGACGTTGACCCAGAAGTTATCGTACAAGCCATTAAAGATAACAAGGCTGCCCTCGTTGGCATCTGTTCCTTGATGACGACTACTATGCCACAAATAGACAATACCATCGCTGCTATCCGTGCAGCAGGCCTTAAAACTAAGGTCATGGTTGGTGGCGCCGTAGTATCTCAAGACTACGCAGACCAAGCAGGCGCAGATATCTACGCTAAGGACGGCATCGCTGCTGTTAACCACGCCAATGACTTCTTTGAAACACTAGAAAAATAATGTATAGTAACGAGGTACATGATGACATTAAGAGAAAAACATCAACAAGGACAGTTCACCATTACTGTTGAATTAGATCCTCCTAAAAGCAGTTCTGCGGAAAAGACCTTCGAACAAGCAGCTCGTTTAAAAGGGAAGGTGGATGCTATCAACATCGCTGATAGCCCTATGTCCAAAATGCGCATGAGCCCAATTTCTCTTTCTTATTTGTTACAGCATAACAAAGAGATTGAAACTATTTTCCACCTTACATGCCGTGACCGCAATATTATCGGATTGCAATCTGAATTACTCGGTGCAGCAGCGTTGGGTGTGCATAATATTTTAACCCTCACTGGTGATAAACCAGATAACGGGGACCATCCATTTGCACAATCTGTATTTGAAGTCGACTGTATGGGACTACTCAATATCGCCAAGACATTAAATGTAGGCAAAGACCTTGCAGGTAATGACCTAGACTCACCTACAAACTTCTACATCGGTGCAACTGGTAATCCTGGTGCTCCAGATTTAGAGATTGAACGCCAAAAATTGGCTGCTAAAATTCAAAATGGCGCTCACTTTGTACAAACACAACCAATTTACGATTTAGAACAGGCAAAACGCTACATTGATAAAATGTCTGAATTCGATGTACCTATCATGCTCGGTTTGATTCCACTTAAAAGCTTTAAAATGGCCACATACCTCCACGAAAAAGTGCCTGGAATCAACCTTACGCAAGAAATCTTGGACCGCATGGAAAAAGGTGGTAAAGAAGCGGGTACAGAAATTGCGATTGAAACACTTGAACAAATCAAGAAAATTGCAGCAGGCGTACATATTATGCCTTTAAATGATATCGATACAACGTTACATATTATTGACCACATATAAGTCATTTTAATGTTTGCATAGAATACCTTTCCCACGGACTCCAAAGCGAGCTAAGTCGTCCTTAGGGAAAGGTATTCTATTTTCATTTAAACTAATTTATCCTATATCAAAATAATTCCTCCATAAAATGTTGTTGTAAACGATATCATTTAATAGGTAGTGGGGAGGGGGATAAAAAACGAGCTAAGTCATTCCTAATGAAAAGGAAAGAGGATGCAAACCTTATATTTGCATCCTCTTTTTGTACTTGTTTTGTATTGTATTACTAGTTTTATTAAGTTTCACACGGTATGTACTAGTAAAAATCATACTAATGGTTTATCTTTGATTTCTTTTGGTTTCCGTGGGTATTGTTTTGGTGTTTTTCCCGTTTTCCTTATATATATGATTGCTCGTTTATCATCTAAGGTTGGCAGAGTAATGGTTCTTACTTCTTCGATAGTAGCTTTTAGTATGCTAAGGGCTTTATTAGATTCTTTAACTTCTTCTTCGTAGATAGCTCCTTTTAAAGCAACTATGTATCCACCTTCTTTTACATATGGCACAGTCCATTCTAAAAGAATCGGCAAGCGTGCCACGGCACGGCTCGTAGCAATATCAAAGCTTTCACGGTAATCTTGATGACTCAAATCCTCCGCACGTCCGTGTAAGGTAGTACAGTTCGTCAGTTTTAGTTTATCTATAATCGATTCCAAAAAGGTAAGCCGCTTTTTCAAAGAATCAAACAGGGTAACCTTGAGGCTACGGTCATAGATAGCCAATGGAATACCAGGGAAACCTGCACCGGTACCAACATCGATAATCGTCATACCAGATTTGATAATTTCAGAATCATAACAGGAGAGGGAGTCAATCATGTGCTTAACCACGACCTCTTTCATATCCGTAATACCCGTTAAATTGAGATATTTATTTGTTTCAATCATATGCGCATAATACATGTAAAAGTCTTTTGCTTGCTCTTCCGTACAAGGCAAGCCAAAATGGCTCATTTGCTCCATCATGTACGAAACAAATTCAGACTGAGGTGCTATAGGCACATCATATTTTTCTTTCATAAGTACACCTAATGAATTGTCTAATATGTATAGGACAATAAGATCTGTAGGAAATATCTTTTAAAATCTGTAAGAAATATCTTCTAAAAAGTTCATATAAAATGCATGTTATTACATGCTATTTTTATTTACTTCTGTTGTATTGTTCGAGTTGGATCAACAGAACAGATACGTCCGCAGGGGATACGCCAGAGATACGGCTTGCTTGGCCGATAGAGTGAGGACGAATTTTGTTGAGCTTTTGTTGAGCTTCAAGGGAAATGCCCTTGATTTGTGTATAGTCCCATTCTTTTGGAAGAATTTTTTCTTCTAGTTTACGAACCTTATCGACTTGCTCCATTTGCTTCTTGATGTAACCTTCGTAGGTAATGGAAATATCGACAGCTTCTTCTACATCAGGTGTATAGCGTTTCAAACCAAATGCATCGGCTACGACGGCATAAGAGAGTTCGTTACGTTTTACTAAATCATAAGCGTGAATACCTGTTCTAATAGGTGCTGTACCTAAACTTTCAAGCAAAACTTGTGTTTCCTTGGATGGATTGACAGGTGTATTTCGTAACATATCCATTGCTTCTTCGATAGCAGCTTTTTTAGCTGTAAATTTAGCCCAACGATCATCTTTTACAAGACCGATTGCACGGCCTTTTTCCGTAAGACGCATGTCTGCATTATCTTGACGAAGCAATAAGCGGTATTCACTGCGGCTTGTCATCATGCGGTACGGTTCATTTGTACCTTTTGTTACAAGATCATCGATGAGAACACCGATGTACGCTTCAGAACGAGCAAGGATGAACGGTTCTTTACCTTCAAGCCACAATGCTGCATTGATACCAGCCATAAGACCTTGTGCAGCCGCTTCTTCATAGCCAGATGTACCATTAGCTTGACCAGCAGAGTAGAGACCTTCAATATGTTTCACTTGAAGGGCTGGTGTTAATTGTGTTGGATTCAAGCAATCGTATTCAATAGCATAGGCAGGGCGCATAATTTCTACATTTTCAAGGCCTGGAATAGTACGCAAGAATGCATATTGTACGTCCATAGGAAGGGATGTACTCATACCTTGAACGTACATTTCATTTGTACCCGTACCTTCTGGTTCTACGAATAATTGATGGCGTTCTTTATCGGCAAAGCGCACTACTTTATCTTCGATGGAAGGGCAATAACGAGGGCCTACGCCTTCGATTTTGCCACTATACATAGGAGCGCGGTGAATATTGCTATGAATGATTTCGTGCGTTTCTTTGTTAGTATACGTCAACCAACATACATCTTCATTACGGTTAATCCATTCATCCATAAAAGAAAATGCGTGATGATGTGCATCGCCTTCTTGAACTACCATATTATCGAGGTTTAAAGTACGTTTATCTACACGTGCTGGTGTACCCGTCTTAAAGCGCATCAATTCAACACCATTATCGAGCAAGGATTGAGAGAAATGCTCCGCTACACGTTGGCCATTTGGACCACCCACATAATCGATATCGCCGATGAGGATTTTACCTTTCAAATAGGTACCTGTACAAAGAATTACCGCCTTAGCGCCATAAAATTCACCAAGTTCCGTAACGATACCTGTGACCTTGCCATCCTCAACCTTAAGCTCAGTCACCATGATTTGCTTAACATTGAGATTATCTGTATTCTCCAATGTTTGTTTCATCAAATGTTGATATTTAATCTTGTCGGATTGACAGCGCAAAGAATGAACGGCAGGTCCCTTACCCATATTGAGCATACGCATTTGGATAGCTGTAGCATCCGCATTAATACCCATTTGACCGCCTAAGGCATCAACTTCGTAAACAAGATGGCTTTTACCAGGACCACCCACGGCAGGGTTGCACGGCATAAGCGCAATATTATCTAGACTGATGGTCGCCATCAACGTGCGATGACCCATGCGGGCAGTAGCGAGAGCCGCCTCACAACCAGCATGACCACCACCGATGACGATGACATCATAATTATCTACTGTGTACATATCAATTAAATTCCTTATATTTGTTACTTATCTTATTGTGAAAGTTTATTTTACTCAAAACTACGAAGCCGAATATCCCAGAGCACAGTTCCTCACTGTGAATTTTCTTTAGGCTACATTGTAGCCTAGAAAATTTTACGTTCGGAACAAAGTGAAGCTTGGGTTTAGCTCAGAGTACAGGTCGCTCGCTGAGCATTTTTCTTCGAAAAATTGCACGCTCCGACCAAAGTGATGTGTGGCTCCCATCGTCGCTAGCACTCCTCTGTTAGCTCACACCCTACTTTTACTTTTATTTCCCTAGACAAAAACGACTGAATAGTTCGTCGATCATGGATTCTCGGATTGTATCGCCTGTGATGTCGCCTAGTAGTTCCCAAGCGCTACGCAGGTCGGTAGCTACAAAGTCTACAGGCATGCCCATATCGATGGAGGAGAGGGCTTGTTCGACTTGTGCCTTTGCTTGTTCCATAAGGCTAATGTGGCGCACGTTACTAATCATGGCGCTGTTGTCTTGTTTTACGCGACCGCCATAGACGAGTTCTTGTACCCATTTAGAAAGAACTGCAGAGCCTTCGCCTTCTTTGGCGCTAATGCGTTCAATGGCCGTAAAGGTGCCGTGTTCTTTAATATTTTCATCTGTAACGACTTGTGCCACGTCGGACTTATTGAGAAGTACGATGGTGTTCAAACCGCTCACAGAGGTCAAAATTTCGATTTCTTCAGGGTTTAACGGAGTAGATCCATCAATAACGCAGAGCACGATGTCTGCTTTGTTGATATAATCGCGAGCACGCTCCACACCAAGGGCTTCTACCGTATCTTGTGTGTCCCGAATACCTGCCGTATCGATGAGGCGCAGAGAAATGCCTTCTACGGTCATATATTCTTCAATGCTGTCCCGCGTCGTCCCCGGAATATCCGTTACGATAGCGCGGTTTTCACGCAAAAGAGCGTTCATCAAGCTCGATTTACCTGCATTTGGACGGCCTACAATAACCGTTGTAATACCGTCCCGAATAAGGCGACCCGTATTAGCTGTGGATAACAATTCATCCATAGCTTTCAAAATAGGCTGCAACTGATCGCGAACTTCTTGGCTCGTTACTTCCTCGATATCCTCCTCAGGATAGTCGATGGTTACCTCTAAATGAGCAATCATGGCGATGAGCTGTTCTCGCACATCTTTCACAAAAGACGAAACAGTCCCATCTAGCTGTGCCACAGCGAGGGAGAGGGAGTCCTCTGTTTTTGCTTCAATAATATCAATGATCGCCTCCGCTTGAGTGAGGTCGATACGTCCGTTCATAAAGGCGCGCTTCGTAAATTCGCCGGCCTCAGCCATGCGCACATCGTGATTGACGAGCAATTTCAGAATTTGTCGAACAGGCACAATACCGCCGTGACACTGAATTTCCACTACATCCTCTGCCGTGTAGGAATGAGGGCCTTTCATTAATAACACAAGAACCTCGTCGATGGTCTTGTTCGTCGCTGGATCCACAATGGTCCCATATTGAATCGTTCTATTTTGGCGGTCCATCAAAGGAACGGTGCCAGTGCTCTTGAACAGGCTATTTACAATAGGAAAACTATCCTTGCCACTGACCCGAATAATACCAACCCCGCCGATGCCGGGCGGCGTCGCAATGGCCGCTATTGTATCATCTATATACATAAAAATCTCCGTATTTCGATTATCTAATATTTGCTTTTGTATATGTTCTTCGCCTGTGAAAGTTAAACTAAACTAATCTTTGCATGCGAAGATTAACTTAGGTTAGCTTTCACCATAACCTAAAGAATAAAGGGAACAGCCCTCAAGTAACGGAAAATCCTAGTTACTTGAAAGCTGCACCACTATATTTTATTTTTTGTACGAAATCACAACGTGACGGAATGGTTCATCCCCTTCACTGTTGGTAACAACGTTTTTATCCCCTTGAAGGGCAGTATGAATGATTTTACGTTCAAAAGCATTCATCGGTTCTAAGGAAACCTTTTGACGGTTACGTTTCACCTTAGAAGCCAAACGTTTCGCGAGATTTACCAATGTTTCTTCTCGGCGAGAACGATAGTTTTCCACATCTACCACGATATGGCAGTGGCCAGATACATCCTTGTGAGCCACGAGATTTGTTAAGTATTGAATAGCATCCAATGTTTGACCATGTTTGCCGATCAAAATACCTAAATCTTCGCCGTGTACTTGGAATGTAATCTTATCTTTCGTCATCATCTTCTCGATAACGACAGTGAGGCCCATTTGTGTAAACATATCATCAAGGAATTGTTTACCCTTTTCAGCAATTTCTTGTTGATCTTCTTTTGAAAGTTCTTTTTTAGAAGGTTTTTCCGTTACAGTACTTTCAGAAGTTTCAACTGCTGTATCTTGTACTTCTGTTTCGCTTGTCGCCACCGGCTCGGAAGCAACAGACACAGATTGTTCTTCCGCGTTAGTTGCTTCTTCTGTAGTAGCAGATTTAGCCAAAGCGGTGAAGAATAAGCGAACAACTGCTGGTTTACGACCAATGCCTAAAAATCCACTAGAAGGTTGTTCTAAGACTTTAGTTTCTACCAATTCTTGACCTTCAGCGGCTAATTGAGCTACACCTTTAGCAATGGCATCTTCAATGGTTTTAGCAGATACATCGATAAATTCCATAATTGCCTCCTACTTAGCGTTCAAATTTTTGTAAATGAAATGCTGTTGAATCAATTGGAATACGTTAGAAACTACCCAGTAGATAACGAGACCAGATGGGAAGCTCAAAGAAATGTAACCAATGAATAAAGGCATAAAGATTGTCATAATCTTTTGTTGTTGCGCAGCTGCACCAGTCGCACCATTACTAGTTTGACGAGACATAACCCATGTGGATAATGCACTCAAAATAGGTAAGATATACATTGGATCTGGATCGCCAAGGCTAGGCAACCACAAGAATTGTACAAAGTTTGGATCGTATGGGTAATCTTTCAAAGCCCAGTAAATCGCGATCAAGAATGGCATTTGTACCAACAATGGCAAGCAACCAGCCAATGGGTTAACGCCCATTTCTTTGTACAATGCACCCATTTCCGCTTGCAGTTTTGCAGGATCGTTTTTGTATTTATCTTGCAATTGTTTCATGCGAGGCTGCAATTCTTGCATAGCCTTCATGGATTTGATTTGCTTAACAGTAAGTGGTGCCAAAATCGCTTTAATAACGATTGTTAAAAGGATAATAGCCACACCGTAGCTTGGATAACCTATCATTTGAGTCAATTTGAACGCATAGGTTACCAATGTGCTCATTAAATCAACGATAGGTTGGAAAATACCACTTAAAAAGTCCATTGTTTCTCCTTTTTCATACAGTCCGAAATCGTCCTTTGCGCATCTATATATCGTTATGGTATGGTCTAAATTTCATCCATACAGATGCTCAGGTATTTCCAAAACTGTGCTAGATAATGATGGTGAAAGTTACTTTCACAGAACACATCCAGTCTAATCCCAAAGGGGTTAGGGAACTGGATCGTAGCCACCCTTATGGAAAGGATGACAGCGAAGAATGCGTTTTAAACCCATCCAGCTACCTTTCAAAGGACCATATTTTTCGATGGCCTGCAGAGTATATGTGGAACATGTCGGATAATAACGGCAACATCCAGGTTTTAAGGGAGATATGGCGAGCTGATAAAACCTAATTAAAAGTCGTAAAAGCATGGTTATACAGCGTTTCATGGAAACCTCCATATACACAAAAAGGACCAAAGCCTCTAACTTGTGGTCCTATTTATTATTTTGTATCAATAATTTGCTTTTCCGCAAGAGATACAAAATCTCCTTTTCCGCTTTTTCGTAGGTAGCGTTTTTCAGAGGGCCACGTCCAACAATTACGATATGATACCCTTCGCGAATGGCATGCTGATTGAGGCGATATACCTCTTTCATCAGGCGTCTAGCTCGGTTGCGCTCCACTGCACAACCAACCTTTTTGCCTGTTACAAAACCAATGCGCGTAGGTTGCTTTGCCACGGGCATACGATACAGTACACACATACGGCCTACTTCGTATTTTCCGTGCTTATACACAAGGCGATATTCATTATTGTGCGTCAGTCGTCTTGCTTTATCAAGGCAATAATTCATATGCATTGTCCTTAAGTCCTAAGAATAGAAAAACTTGGCAGCAGCGCCAAGTTTTTTCTCCTGCCTAACAGCTATTATATTATGCAGATAAGCGTTTTCTGCCTTTTGCACGTCTTCTTTTCAAAACGAGACGGCCGCCGATAGTTTTCATGCGTTCACGGAAACCATGGGTACGTTTTCTCCAAAGAGTATTTGGTTGGTAAGTACGTTTCATTAGTAAAACACCTCCTCGTCATTCTGTATTGTTTTACTTATACCATAACAGGGTAATTATAGAGGTAAAACGTAAATTTGTCAATATAATAAAGGGGTTCTGCTGTGAGTTCTTGTATTTCTGAAAATAATTCTACTACACATTTTATCCTGTAATTGATGTTACGTTTCCAGGGGGAGGAATATAGGGCTCCTTCATCGCTCCATACTCATCGTAAAGTCGCTCAAAAGGACCCTATATTCCCTCCTAAGGCAACCCTAATTTCACCTTCAACACCACTGCACGATGTAAACGTAACATCAATATCAGCATACAAGAACTCACAACCTTAATTTTTTTATATTAGACAAATTTACATTTTAATCTCTAGTTGAAGAGAGGGGAGGAATAGATGTGGTTTTCTCCCTCCATACTCATCGTAAGTCGGTCAAAAATCCATATCTATTCCTGCTCCTAACACACTCTAATGACTACTCATACACCTACCACCAGTATAAAAAGTAGTATCAGTTTTTATAGGAAATCTAAAAGTCTTTCAGAATACAGATCTAAGATTTAACAAATCTTACCTTTTAACCTCTTGAGGAGAGAGGAAATAGGAATAATTGATGTTACGTTTCCAGGGGGAGGAATATAGGGCTCCTTCATCGCTCCATACTCATCGTAAAGTCGCTCAAAAGGACCCTATATTCCCTCCCTAAGTAAATCCTAATGTCACCTTCAACACCATTACACGATGTAAACGTAACATCAATTTATCAGCATACAAGAACTCACAACCTTAATCTATTTATATTTTGACAAATTTATGTTTTGATTTCTAGTTATGGGAAAGGAAAAAATAAATATGATTTTCTACCTTTTCCTCCAACGCCATATGGAATTACATTTTGTTTTATGAACAGTATTTTATTGTTTAATAACGATGATTGAATAGTTTCTAGATTACTTTTCCACAGTTATTATTTATCAAGAAGATTATTTATATTTGTTAGAAAAGGGATTGATACTAATTTTTAAGCGACTTGCGTAGGATGGAGCGAGAAAATTAGTATCAATTCCTTTCTAAAAGTAATCTAGAAACCATGATAAATATATGTGGATCAAAATTAAATTTTTTAATCATCCTTACTTAATCAAAAGATTGTTCATATATAAATTGTAGTTACATAAAAGTAGTTTCACTTCCTATCCCAAAAGTAATAGATATACCAAGAGAAAATTAAAATATACATTATAAACAGTTTATAAAAGTTATCCACAGATTGAATGACAAATTACTTATTTTTTGATACAATCATAACTGAAATTAGGAAAAATTATATATTTTTATAGGTTTTTGATGGATAACTTTCGAGGTTATCCACATTTTTTCTCTTTTAGTTTATAAAAACTGAAAAATCAGTAATTATCTATATAAAATAGACTTTTATTTTTACTTATTCACAGGTTATACACAAGTTATTCACAGGAATAATAGTTTTTTCCACAGCTTTTACAATGGTTATGCACATTATTCCTAAAGTTATACACATTTATCGCAATAGTTATTCACAAGAGGCACGTCATGCAGTCATTTGATTTAAATAATATATGGGAACATATATTGCAAGAGGCGAAAAAGAATATGCAGCATTTACCTGACGCATTGTATTTGCGCGTCACGTCATCGTTGATTCCCATGTCTCTAGAAAGTCATTCGATCCATATTGGGGTCATGCAAACATTTGTAAAAAACTTAATCGACCAGCAGCCGCAGATTAGCAAGGCTTTGCAAGATGCTATTACTACGGTCATCGGTTCCCATCGAGATATGGTGTTATTCGATTTCAATCAAGAGAGTGTAGATACTACCTTTGTTGATGAAAGTCTCATCGATACGCCAGTTGTAGCACCGCCGATGCCTTTACCACCTATAGTAGAGGAAAAGGCTCATCAAGAGGAATTTTACACTCCAGTCTATCAAGATCCTGTCTATATCGACCGCGCACCAGCGCCTGTGGAGATTCCGGACGAACCAATGGTAGCGACACCAAAGAAATCTACAGAAACAATGCCAACATTGCAGTCTGATAATGTACCTGTGGATTTATCGTTATCTAATCTCAATCCGGCGTACCGTTTTGATAACTACGTAACGGGTAATGCCAACCGTATACCATTTGGGGCTGCACAAAATGTAGCTGAATTTCCTGGTGGAGACTATAATCCGCTCTTTATCTATGGTCCATCAGGCCTCGGCAAAACACACTTGATGCACGCTATCGGCAACGCTATCAAGGAAAATCATCCACATATGAAGGTCATGTCTATTACGAGCGAAAATTTTATGAACATTTTCGTCGAAACATTGCAGCGCAACCAAGGTAAATTGTTCCGCAACACATTCCGCAATATAGACGTGCTCATGATTGATGATATTCAGTTCCTTGAAAGCCGTGAAAGTACGAAAACTGAGCTATTTAATACGTTTAATGAATTATTAAATAACAATAAGCAAATCGTTCTTACCTCCGATACGATGCCAAACGATATGGAGCAGTTCGAAGATCGTCTTCGCTCTCGATTCCAAGCTGGCTACATTGCCACAATGGAAAATCCAGATTTAGAAACGCGCATTGCCATCTTCAGGTCACTGCTCGAACGAGAATATAAAAAGAATCGCATTATTCGCATCGATAATGATTCAATTAACTACGTAGCATTGCAATTTAGCGAAAACGTCCGCGTATTACAAGGTGCTTTCACCAAGCTCATCGGTACAGCATCCATTGATCAACGTCTCGAATCTATCGACCTAGAATACACAAAACACGCCTTGGCGGGCCTCGTTCATACCGAAGAGGTGAATATGGTTAATATTGAAAGCATCCAGAATTTTGTAAGTTCTTATTTCAATATTAAAAAGCAAGACCTACTCGGCAAGAAACGAAAAGCCCAATTCGCATTTCCACGGCAAATCGCCATGTATCTATGCCGCGATATGATCAATGAAAGCTATCCTCAAATCGCAGCAGCTTTTTCGCGTGACCATACAACAATTCTCCATGCGTACGATAAAATAACGAAAGAAATTGAAAAAAATGAAGAAACTAAACGAATGGTTGCAGAAATCAAACAGAAATTAACAACCTGTGGATAACTCTGTGGATATACGGTGAATAACTTTGTGGATATCCTAAAACTCATACTTTGATGTTAATATGTGGATAAGTAGGTACAAACTATCAACATAGTTATACACAACTCATAATTCTCACAGTTAGTGGTGCCAAATCACTTTTACACATATAAACAAGCCCCTACTATTACTACTACTAAAACTAAGAAACAATCAAAAAAACAGTAGAAACAGATCTACCGCAGAATATATATAGAGCATCTACAATAGCAAACATAGAATATTACAAACAAAACAAGTCATTAATAATGCTTCTACAATATATATATAAATCGTAATCACAAATAACATATATATTAGAAAAAATATAATAGTTAATAATAAAATCCAATTATACAAATTAATATAAAACTTTCAAAAAGGAGTAACATATGCATATTACATTCCCAAAAGCTAATCTCCAAAAAGCAATCAACGTATTGCAAAAAGTATCTCAAAATAAAACAAGTTCTAACTTGCCAGGTGCTATTTACATGACTACAAAAAATGGTCAAGTAGAATTGCAAGGTAACGACTTTGAACTCGGCATTCGCTTAACCATCGATGGTGATATCAAAGAACCTGGTACTTTAGTGGTAGGTTCCCGCTATTTCCAAGAATTAATTCGCAAATTACCTGGCGATACTATCGAACTTTACAAACCAGAAGACGGAAATTCTTTGACCATCACATCTGGATCTTCTGAATTTAACCTTGTTACATTACATCCAGATGATTTTTCCTTGGTGGAACAAATTCATGACCAAGATCATGTAAACATCGATAGCTTTGCTATGAAAGAACTCATCGATTTAACAAATTATGCAGCTGCTACTGATGAAGATCGACCTGTATTTACCGGTGCTCTTCTTGAAATCAAAGAAAACGAAGTGACTATGGTTGCTACCGATACACACCGTATGGCTGTTAAAAAAATTACCATCGATGAACCAGCAACGACTCCAATGCGTGCTATCATTCCTACAAAAACGTTGGCTGAAGTATCTCGTTTATTACCAACAGATAATCCAGCTATGATCAACATCATTTGGAATCGCACACAAATCGTATTTAATTTTGAATCTATTTATATTATTTCTCGCTTAATCGAAGGCACGTATCCTGAATATGAAAAGGTAATTCCTTCCCAATTCGATTCTAGTGCTGTTATCGACCGCCGCGAATTCGCTGGTGCCGTTGATCGCGTATCCTTATTGGCTAAGGATATCAGTTATAACGTAATTCGTTATGATTGGTCTGAAAGCAATGTAACATTATCTACTCAAAATACTGAAATTGGTATGGCAAAAGAAGATGTAGTTGTTGAATTTAAAGGCACACCTTTTACAATCTCCTTTAACGGTCGCTATATCTCTGACATCTTGCGTCACAGCACAGGAGACAATATTCACTTGTTCTTAAAACAAAATGGTCCTGTTGTCATTCGACAAGACAATAATCCGAACTATACATACGTAGTAACACCAGTTCGCACGAATGCTTAAAAGTAGGGTGTGAGCTAACAGAGGAGCGGTAGCGACGATGGGAGCCACACATCACTTTGGTCGGAGCGTGTAATTTTTCGAAGAAAAATACTCAGCGAGCGACCTGGACTTAGTATGATATATACGCTTATGTAAATTGTCCAATTTAGGAGAACGTTATGAAAGAGCAACAGCAGGTACCCATTCATACGGAGTACATTCAAATTGATCAGTTGTTGAAGTTAGAAGGCATCATTGAAACAGGTGGTCAAATTAAATCTTTCATCGATGAAGGCATTCTTACCTTGAATGGTCAGGTCGTAACGGAAAAACGCAAGAAATGCCGCGTTGGTGATGTGATTTCTTGTGAAGGTCTTGATGTAGACCTCGTGATTACACAAGAGGAGGCATAATCGGTGAGAATTGACTCACTGCAGTTATTTCAGTTTCGTAATTATAAGGATGTACAGATACAGTTTAATCCTGAGATTATCGTTCTGCACGGCACCAATGGGGCCGGTAAGACGAATATCCTAGAATCGATTTATGTTGGTACGATTGGTAAAAGCCATCGTACTAACGATACTTCTGATATGCTCATGTTTAATGCCGAAGAAGCAGGCATAGTTGTAAAATTTGAGAAAAAAGATACGCCTCAAAAGGTAAATATTAAATTATTCCGCCAAGGGGCTAAGGATATTCGTTTAAATGACACAAAAATATCTCAAAAAGAACTGATTGGTACATTGAATACAGTTATCTTCTGTCCTGAAGACTTACAGCTCATCAAGGGGACTCCGTCTGGACGTAGGCGTTTCCTCGATATGGAAATCTCTCAGACCAGTGCTACATACTATCATCAATTGATGCAGTACAATCGGCTGTTACAGCAACGAAATGCAGTCCTAAAAGAATATAGAGGAAAGAATACTATTCCTCTTGAAGAATGGGATTTGCAGCTAGCAGATATGGCGAGCTTTATCGTAAAGAAACGATTAGAGAGCTTAAAGAAAATCAATTTGCTTATTGATTTGATGAATCGTAAATTGACAGGTGGCCTTGAGAATTTAACCATTGGTTATGAACAGCCGTATATGGACAATGGTTCATTGGAATATACAAAGGAAGGCTTTTACGAACGCATCAAAGCAGCGTTGCCGCAAGATCGTCATCGTTTGAGCACTAGTGTAGGTCCTCATCGCGATGATTTAAGATTCTTTTCCGATGCTATGGATTTAAAGAAATTTGGATCACAAGGTCAGCAACGAACCGCTGTATTGTCCTTAAAGTTGAGTGAACTTGAGTTTATCAAGTCAGAGGTAGGAGAATATCCAGTTCTTCTCTTGGATGATGTATTGAGCGAACTTGATGAGTCGAGACGAGTGAATTTATTGCAGTTTATTCATAAACGAATTCAAACATTTATTACCACTACAGATATTCACGATTTTAAAGATTTGAAATCCGTTCAATTTATTTCTTGTGAAGGAGGAAAGGTTCAGTATGGACAGCCTTGATCTTTGTTTACCAAAGGCCTTAGCAGAACTGAATTTACTAGAACAATATAAATTAAATACCCTCGTTCACAAGTGGCGCGATGTAGTAGGCGATGTTATTGCTGATCATACGAAAATTGTGTCTATCAAGCCTCCAGACATGATTATCAGTGCAGATAATTCTATGTGGATGCAGGAATTACAGATGCAAAAACGTCGTATCATCGAGGCTATCAACAAGTATTACAGCCAAGAGGTAATCACCGATATTCGATTCATCATGAAACGTCAGAGCTATGTGAAAGTAGAAATTAATACGTCTCTCACGATTCCTGATGAACAGATTATTACAAAACGTATTAATTTTGCTAATATCGTGCTTTCAAAAGAAGATGTAGACGCCATCGATAAATCCTTAGAACAAACGGATAACGAAGAATTACGAGCTGCTTTCAGAAAAGTACAAATTACGGCTCGAAAGCGTGAAATATATTTAGAGCAGCATGGGTATCATCGTTGTAAGCGATGTGGCATGCACATGGAATCTAAAAAAGAAATCTGTCCTACCTGTGAATATGAATTGCACAGGGCTCATATCAAGGAAATTAAGGCTGTCATTCGAAAGTATCCGTACTTTAAATACAGCGATTGTCAGCAATTTATACAGTGTACTTTCCCAGACTTTGCAGAAGCGATGCGGGAATCCATATACTTTTACCTGGATAAGATTTATAAAGGATCCATCAATCGCCGTCATATGTTTATGGTGGCCATGCTCATCACCCATAAGAAGCCTGATGAGCTAACGGATCAGCATGTTATCAATTTGTGTAATAAATATAGATCAAAGTTCCTCGCTGAAGAGGAACAGCGCAAAATTGATGCTCTTAATGGGACATTAGAAAAGTAGAGGGGGCATTCTTATGTACGTTCATATTGGAGATACCATTTCCGTGCCTATAGAATCCATCATTACGATGGTGCATGCCAAGGGCGGAAAGTCCCATAAAAGTCCTATTCATCACTATGAAACGCTAGAATATATCGCCATGGTGCCAGAGGAGCAAATCAAGACCTATGTGGTCACAGATGATTGTGTGTATGGATCTGGTATCAGTATTAAGACTTTAATGAGACGGATTGATGAGTTTTATAGTATAATAAAGAGATAAAGTTTAATCCTGTACATGTTTTGTTACTTTATTTCAATCAAGTGCAGTATGATAGATTGTTAGGAGGAGTTTGTTTCATGCCTGAACAAAATTATGGCGCTCAGAATATTCAGGTTCTTGAGGGTCTAGACGCGGTGCGTAAACGCCCAGGGATGTATATTGGTAGTACGTCTGCTCGTGGTTTGCATCACCTCGTATATGAAGTTGTAGATAACTCTGTGGACGAAGCGCTTGCTGGTTATGCTACACATATCGAAGTATCCATCAATCCAGATAATAGTGTTACTGTTGTCGATGATGGTCGTGGTATTCCAACAGGGATGCATGAATCTGGTATGTCTGCGGTAGAGCTAGTATTAACGAAATTGCATGCCGGTGGTAAATTCGGTGGTGGTGGCTACAAGGTATCTGGTGGTCTTCACGGTGTAGGTATTTCCGTAGTTAATGCATTGAGTGAATGGACTAAGGTTCAAGTATCTCAAAATGGTATTGTCCAAGAGATTTCCTTTGCTCGTGGTCATAAAACTTCCGAGTTGCACGAAATTGGCAAGGCCGAAGGCACTGGTACTACAGTTATTTTCAAGCCAGATGCAGAAATCTTTGAAACTACCGTATTTAGCTTTGATACATTGAAAATGCGTTTACAAGAATTGGCATTCCTTAACAAAGGCCTTCGCATTACATTGAGCGATTTGCGCTTAGAGGAACCTCGTGTTGAAAGCTTCCACTATGAAGGTGGTTTGGTTTCTTTCATTACCTTCTTGAACGAAAATAAAGAAGCAATTAATCCAACTGTTATCAACATTGAAAATACAAAAGATGACGTTGTGGTAGATGTAGCATTGCAATATAACGATAGCTATAGCGAAAACTTGTTGTCCTTCGTAAATAACATCAATACGATTGACGGTGGTACACATCTATCTGGTTTCCGTGCTGCCTTGACTCGTACCCTCAATGATTATGGCCGTAAATCTGGTTTGATCAAGGAAAGTGAGTCTAATCTTTCCGGTGAAGACGTACGTGAAGGTTTGACAGCTGTCGTATCTGTAAAAGTGTTGGAACCTCAATTTGAAGGCCAAACAAAAACTAAACTTGGCAATAGTGAAGTAAAAGGTATTACAGACGTTATCGTTACAGAAGGTCTTAAAACATTCTTCGAAGAACATCCTCAAGATGCGAAGAAGATCATCGAAAAAGCAACGATGGCAAGCCGTGCTCGTGAGGCTGCTCGTAAAGCCCGCGACTTAACACGCCGTAAAAATGCGTTGGAAGTATCTAGTCTTCCTGGTAAATTGGCGGACTGCTCCGAAAAAGATACATCTATGACTGAAATTTATCTTGTGGAAGGTGATTCTGCGGGTGGTTCTGCAAAACAAGGTCGCGATCGTCGTTACCAAGCAATTTTGCCATTGCGTGGTAAAATCCTTAACGTAGAAAAAGCACGCCTCGATAAGATTTTGGCTAATAACGAAATTCGCTCCATGATTACCGCTTTTGGTACAGGTATTGGCGATGAATTCGATATTACAAAATCCCGTTACAATAAGATTATCATCATGACAGATGCGGACGTTGACGGCGCTCATATCCGTACATTGTTATTAACATTCTTCTACCGCTATATGAAACCATTGGTAGAGGAAGGCCATATCTATATTGCTCAACCACCTTTGTATCAAATCAAGAAAGGTAAATCTCACTGGTATGTATACTCTGATGCAGAGTTGACTGCTAAACTTGATGAAGTAGGCCGTGATGGTACTACAATCCAACGTTACAAAGGTTTAGGTGAAATGAACCCTGAACAATTATGGGAAACTACAATGAACCCTGATAATCGTACGATTTTACAAGTTAGCTTAGAAGATTCTATCGAAGCTGACAAAATCTTTACGGTTCTCATGGGTGATAAGGTAGAGCCTCGTCGTAAATTTATTGAAGATAACGCGAAATACGTGCGTAATCTAGATTTGTAAGAGGTGACCCATGTCTGAAAATCATAATAGTAACGTAGAGTTTACGTCTAACAAAGATCAACACCTAAAACGGTCCCTAAAAGCTCGTCATATGAATATGATTGCTTTAGGTGGTGCTATCGGTACAGGTTTATTCGTTGCTGGTGGTGAAGTGGTAAGTACAGCTGGCCCTGGTGGTGCTCTTGTAGCTTACGGCCTCATTGGTATCATGGTTTATTTCCTCATGACATCTCTTGGGGAAATGGCTACATACTTGCCAATTCCTGGTTCCTTCGGGACTTATGCAAAACGCTATGTAGATCCTGCCTTTGGTTTTGCCTTAGGTTGGAATTACTGGTTTAACTGGGCTATTACCTTGGCTGCTGAAGTATTAGCAGGGGCGCTTATCATGAAATATTGGTTCCCTGATGTACCTGCCATCGTATGGTCTGCTTTGTTCTTGTTCATTTTATTCGGCTTGAACTATTTATCTACTCGTTCCTTTGGTGAAAGCGAATATGTGTTCTCTAGCATCAAAGTTATTACAGTATTCGTATTTCTATTCTGTGGCTTCATGCTTATCTTTGGTATCGGTGGTACATCTCCAGGATTTGCAAACTGGACTGTAGGAGAGGCTCCATTTGTAGGTGGCTGGGAATCTATTCTCGCTATCTTTATGGTAGCAGGATTCTCCTTCCAAGGTACTGAGCTAATCGGTGTAGCCGCTGGTGAAGCGGAAGACCCTGAAAAGAATGTGCCAAAAGCGATTAATACAATTTTCTGGCGTATTCTATTATTCTATATCGGTGCTTTCACGGTTATTGGTTTCTTGATTCCGTATACAGATCCAAATCTGTTGAACTCTAGTGTAGAGAACGTATCTATTTCTCCATTTACACTCGTATTTGATCGCTTTGGTTTTGCCTTTGCTGCTAGCTTTATCAATGCTATCATCTTAACGGCTGTATTGAGTGCTGGTAACTCTGGTCTATACTCTTCTACGCGCATGTTGTACGCACTGGCTAAAGAAGGTCAAGCACCTCAAATTTTTGCTAAGTTAAATAAACGTGGCGTTCCAGTGCCTGCGTTAATCTTAACGACAGCAATCGGTTTATTTGCGTTCCTAACAAGCTTTATCGGCGAAGGTACAGCCTATACATGGATTGTTAATATCTCTGGTTTATGTGGTTTCATCGCATGGGTTGGTATCGCCGTGTCTCACTATCGTTTCCGCCGTGCTTTTATTGCACAAGGCAGAGATCTTAGTGAATTGCCATACAAAGCGTGGTTATTCCCAGTTGGCCCAATCTTGGCGTTCATTCTTTGCGTCATCATCATCTGTGGTCAAAACTACTCCGCTTTCACAGGCGATACCATTGACTGGTACGGCGTATCCGTTGCCTACATTGGCTTACCAATCTTCTTCGCAGTGTACCTTGGTTACAAATACATCAACAAAACTAAAGTTGTGCCGTTGAAAGAAGTTAACCTTGATCGTGACTTCGATAGATAACATAAAATTAGACCTGTTCATTATGAAAGTAGTGAACAGGTCTTTTTTTGATGTATAATATGTAAATTTTTGATATATAGTATGTAATTTTTGGAGATACAATATGTAATTATTTTATGTGAAAGCTATATTTATATTTGTTTTTCTCTAAAAGTCTTGTTATAATAAATCAAAATATATTGTAGTCAATTAGAAAGGATACAATTATGATTATTACTACAACTATGCATATTGAAAATAAACCTGTACAAGAGTACAAAGGTATTGTATTTGGTGAAGTCGTAGAAGGCCGTAACTTTGTGAAAGATTTTATGTCTGGCATTCGCGATATCGTTGGTGGTCGTAGTGGCAGCTATGAAGATTCTTTGATGAATGCGCGCAAAGCAGCTCTCGACGAAATGTCTCAACGAGCTTCTAAATTGGGTGCTAATGCTATTATTGGTGTATCCTTCCAATACAGCACAGTAGGTGCACAAAATGGCATGCTTATGATTACATGCAATGGTACAGCTGTAGTAGTTTAATAAATAATAGACTAAGTCAGATATAATTATTAATATAATCCTAAGGGAAATAAGTAAGTCATAATGTATTATTGTGACTAAAAAAGCAGCAGGGGAAAGCCCTGCTGTTTTTTATATGATATTTATTAAAAAACCCCCTATAAAAGTTTCTAATACTTTTTATAGGGGGTTTTTGTATTGTGTTTTACCTTATCTTGCCTTATGGTATCCTATTTTACCTTATACCAGCTTGCATACATGACTGGTAATACGATGAGTGTTAGAACCGTCGCCACTAGTAAGCCGCCGCTGAAGGCGATGGCTAATGGACTCCAGAATACAGATCCCATGAGCGGAATCATACCTAAAATCGCTGCGATAGCGGTAAGCATGATAGGGCGGAAACGAAGTGTAGCGGAGTTGATAATCGCTTCACGAGGTTCTTGACCTTCTGCCTTGTGGATTTCGATTTGGTCTAATAAGATAATGGAGTTACGGATGATCATACCCGAGAGGGCGATGATCCCTAGAATAGCCATAAAGCCTAATGGCGTTCTCGTAATATTGAGTGCTAATACAACACCGATTAGCCCCAATGGAGCAGTGAGTAGAGCCATTACCATGAGGGCGATACGCTTTAATTGGAACATGAGGATTGTCATGATTACAAAGAGCATAATCGGCATTGGAGTTAATAGCTTTTGAACGGCTGTTTCGCTCTTTTCAGCGGCGCCGTCTAGATCAATAGAATAGCCTGTAGGCAAAGAATCGCGAATGTCTTGTAAGGATTTGTAAACCTCTTTCGTTTTTGCATTACCCAATACACCTGCTTTTACATTGGCATGCACACTAATGGTTGGCATCATATTGCGATGCCAGATAATACCATCCTCTTGTGTCATGGTAATGGTTGCAATTTGGCTTAGTGGTACATAGGAGCCATTTCCTGTTTGAATTGGCAAGAATGAAAGAGCACTTAAGTTATGTTGCTCATTGTCACCTAAACGGAAGGTAACAGGAATGGTTTGGTTCCCTTCGTAGTATTCACCAGATTTAGTACCAGACAATAGACTTTGTAAGTGCAAGGATACAGCGTAGCTATCGATATCGAGTAAGCGAGCTTTGTTAGGATCGATATGAACATTGGCTACTGGTTCAGTATCTGGCCAGTCAAAGGCTATGTTATGCAAATCCTTATCGCCTTGCATCTTGTCTTTTACCTTGTTGGCAATTTCTTTTACCACCTTTTGATCAGGTCCAGATACGCGGAGCATCACTGGATATTTAGATGGTGGGCCAATTTGTACAAATTGAGTATTTACAAGGGCTGAAGGGAATTCTTCATTTAAGTATGGCGTCAATTCTGCATATAATTTATCGCGATCCTCTAAGGATTTAGTAACGATAACGTACTGCAAGAAATTGTTCCGTTGCAATTCCGGTTCCAAGGTGAGGACGAAACGTGGAGAACCTTGTCCGATGTAAGATGTAAAGGTTGAAATATGTTCGTTACCTTGTAAATGTTTGTCGATGATCTTCGCTTGATTTGCGGTGTACTCGATGGATGAACTTTGAGGGAATTGCATAGATACGATGATTTCATTACGCGTTGATGATGGGAAAAATTCCTGTTTGATCAATGGTAGTGAAAGCAAGGATAAAACGAAAGCTCCTAATGTGGCCAGCAAGACTACCTTGTGATGTCCTAGAGCCCAATGTAATAGTTTTTCAAACTTATCATAGAAGGTCACATTGAGCTTGTGCATGATACGGTCTCGTTTGGTCCATTCTGATTCAGGTTTTGGAGCCTTGTTTTCGATGATTTTATAACCCAGTACAGGGCTGACGAGAACAGAGGCAAACCAAGATAGAATAAGTGCCATAAATACAACGATGGATAGGGATTTTGTAAACTCTGCTACCATACCTTGTGCCAATGCTAATGGCAAGAAGCCTGCACAGGTAATGAGCGTACCCGATAGCATTGGGAATGCTGTAGATTGGTAAGCAAAGGTAGCCGATTTAAAGTGACCCCACCCTTCTTCGAGCTTAACACTCATCATTTCTACAACGATGATGGCATCGTCTACTAGGAGGCCTAAAGCTAGAATTAAGGCACCTAAGCTAACCTTATGTAGATAGATGCCGCTTTCATACATCAAGATGAACGTCGTAGACACAACGACTGGAATGGTGAGGGCTACAACGATACCGGTTCGTAAGCCGAGAGATGCAAAGCTTACGAGCAATACGATGGCGATGGCTTCAAATAAGGATTGAGAGAAATCGCCGATGGATTCCTTAACGATATGGGGCTGATTCGATACTTGATTGAGTTCGAGGCCGGCAGGAATCGTTTTCTGTAATTCCCCGAGCTTCTTGTCGATGGCTTCGCCGAATTCGATATTATTTCCACCTGCATCCATGGATATGGCGATGCCAATGGCTGGCTTGCCTTTGTAATAAAACTGTGGATCGCTAGGGTCTTGGTAGGTCATGGTTACATCAGCCATGTCACCGAGACGCAAGGTTTGGTTATTGATGCGGATTGGCATATCTCGCACCGCTTGAGGACTATCGAACAGACCATTTACGCGGAGATATACATTGTTTGTATCTGTTGTAATCACACCAGCTGGAACCATCATACTTTGCTGTTTAAGCGCTGTTAACAGCTGTTGTGTACTGACTTTATAGGATGCTAGTTTATCCTTGTTTATGGTTACATTGAGGGTTTGTTGTTGCACCCCAATGAGGCTGATTTTCTTAACATTAGGAACAGATAAAAGCTGACGTTTTAGGTCTTCTGCTTGTTGTCGTTTTTCTTCATACGAATACTCATCACCTCTGATGGCATAGATAATGCCATATACATCGTCGAACCTGTCGTTAATGGTCGGTCCTTGAACGCCTGCAGGCAATGATTTCCATTCGTCGTTAATCATATTCCGCGCTTCTTCCCAAGCGGGACGAATCTTATCGGATGGCAAATCCTCTCTTAAATTGATATAAATAACGGATTTGCTGCCATCTGTGAAAGATTTTGTATAATCTACACCAGGAAGGTCGCGTAGTTTTTCTTCGAGTTTGTCCGTTACCTGATCCGACATTTCTTGTGGAGAAGCCCCCGGCCAAGCAACACCGACCACCATGGTGCGCATCGTAAAATCAGGATCTTCCATGCGTCCCATATGGGTGAATGAGAAGATACCGAAGGTGAGGAGCACAGCCATGAAGTAGTAGATAATGGACTTGTGTTTAAGAGCCCATTCGGCTAAGTTAAATTGTTTCATTGACTAACCGCCGTCCCTTCTTGTAATTGTTGGGTACCTGCGGTGATGACAATGTCACCTTTAGCTAAACCAGATGTGACGATGACGGAGTTCTTACCGAACTCACCAGTCTTGATAGGTACGAGATGAGCCTTCTTATCGCGGATGATATAGACCGCATTATTACCGTTAGAGTCTTTCACAAGAGCCGTCAATGGGATAGAAATATTGGTACTATCTGTGGTAGATAGATTAGCATTGACCGTCATGCCTAGTTGTACCTCTTTAGGCGCATTTTGTAAGGTAATTTTTACGGTATACGTTCTGGCTACAGGGTCAGGAACTGGTGAAATTTCACGTACTACACCTTGCACGGTTACATTAGGTAGAGCCCAGAAGGTAATAGTAGCAGGGCTTCCTACATGAATTTTACTCAATTCTTGTTCAGGAAGGGCAATGACTGCTTCTGGGTCGTGACCAGCCGCTAAGGTACCAACGCTTTGACCGGCTGCTACGACTTGTCCTGCTTCAATATTGAAAGCTGTAATAATACCTGTATCAGGGGCCGTTAAATTGGTATAGCTATTTTGATTACTACTCAAATTAAGGCTTGCTTGTGCTTGTTGTAATTGAGCAGATGTGGCATTCAATTGGTTTTCAGCTTGGTCTAATTGCAATTTACTAATCGCTTGTTGTGCATAGAGCTCGCGGTATCGTTTAGCATTGGTTTCTGCCAATTCGTAGGCCGATTGAGCAGCTTTTACAGCACCTTCAGCATTTTGCACCTGAGCTGATGTGTCTGAACCATTGACTTGAGCAATCACTTGGCCTGCTTGCACTACATCACCAACATTTACAAATTTGTTGATGACACGCCCTCCAATTTGAAAGGCTAAGTTTGTTTCTGTTTTATTATGAATGGTGCCTGCATAGCCAGCATCAGTAGTTCCAGACTCTTCACCTATAGTGATGGTACGCACCTTGAGACTTGTATCTTCAGGGGGCTTTTCTGATCCACAACCACTTATGATGGCGGTCCCTATTAATAGGGCTCCTATGGTTGCTATGATTCGTTGATTCATAGAATCTCTCCTTTTACTACCATATATAAGTCCTATGAAATACACTATACAAAATGATCATAGGACTTTATATTTTATTGAACTTATTTTAGGATAGCAATTATTTCTAAATTGGATAGCAATTATTTCTAAATTAGCTATTATTTCTATATTAGGTTTAATTATATATTTTATACAATTTAATAATACTATATTTATGTTGAAAGTTCTAGCCTTTATGCAGAAAATAAAAGAATTATATACTTAATGTATATAATTGGTGATAATTTTTTAAAGTAATCTATATATTTTGATAGTATACGTATTACTTATTTTATGGATACAAAAATGTATCAAAAAAGTGAGTCCTCTATTGATTGAGCTGTATCCAAAAATATGTCCAATTTTTGGGGTACAGTTCATAGGAAGAGAACTCACTTTTTTAGCTTTTGTCTATATATAGTTTGAACTTTATTTTTCTTCTTCTTGTTCTACAATAGGTTCTTCATAGGTTACAAGAATTTTATCAATACGAGTATGATCCATATCGATGACTTCAAAGGTATAGCCATCCCATTTTGTCTTGTCTAGTTCTTTTGGAATGCGACCGAAGAGGACGTTTAAGAGACCGCCCATAGTTTTGTACAAATCGTCTTCTTCGCCTGGTAATTCTTGATCGATGTGAAAGAATTCTTTAAATTCGTCTACGTTGAGAAGGCCATCTACGAGCCATGCACCATCGCGTTCGATGATCTTGTTTTCTTCTTCCTTGATTTCTTCCTCACCGGAAGGCATAAGGCCTACGATTTCCTCCATGATATCATGCAAGGTGACAAGGCCAGTAAAACCACCATATTCGTCGAGGATAATTGCTTCATGAACGCCTTCTGTACGTAGGACGTTCAATAATTTCATGAGTGAAATAGATTCAGGAACGAGAACAGGTTCTTTCAAACAAGCTTTGATGATATCGTGAATAGAACTTTCACTAGGACGTTGCATAATTTGAACTAATACGTCGGATACGGTAACGAGACCCTTTAATTCATCCAAGGAATCGGTACCTACAGGAATACGGTAATGGTTGGCATTCTTGAGAACCTCCATGATTTCGTCTTCCATACCGTTAAGATCAATCCATTTGAGCTGTGTACGAGGCGTCATTATATCACCTGCGTTCATATCTGCAAGATGGAAGATATTTTCTACGAGGATAGGTTCTTCCTCTTCGTAAGCACCCATGGCAACGCCTTCGGTAAGCATTTTATTAATTTCAGATTCTGTAACAGGGGCTTCTTCTTTTACAGTAACGCCTAATATTTTTAAGAGGAATTCTGTGGAAATGCCGAGGAAGCTAACGATTGGTTTTAGGGCTACAGAAAGCCAATAAATTGGTTTTGCTACCACTACAGCGATGCCCTCAGGGCTATTTAAGGCCAATCGTTTTGGCACGAGCTCCCCTATAACGAGGGATAAATAAGTGATGATCGCAACGATGAGGAAGGAGCTCACTGAGGCTGCGTACGGTTCAATGCTTGGAATATTAGCAGTTAATATTTCTTCTAAAGGACCAGAGAAGGTGGCACCAGAATATAAACCAGTTAAAATACCAACGAGGGTAATGCCAATTTGAATCGTGGAGAACATATCATTTGGGTGCTCTGCCAATTCAAAGGCTTTTTTCGCGCGTTCATTGCCTGCTTCAGCTAATTCTTCAAGCTTACGTTTTTTAGCGTTTACGATGGCTAACTCCGTCATAGAGAATAAACCATTCGCGATGATTAATACGATGATAATTATAAAATCTAAGGTCAGATCACTGTCCATGTAAGTAGATACTCCTTTTTAATGACATATAATTCTGCACATGAGAATAATAGAAATATTACTCCTAGTATACCATATCGGCATTAATAAGTGTTTTTAGCACAGAAAAAGGAGGATTGCTGCTTTCATTTTTCCTTTTGTACGCATTAAATGCTACAAAAATATGTATTTTCTTTGTTGTCTACTATAATATGATTGATTTTAATTTGTAACTAGTACCCTAATAAAGGTATAGTATGTATAGAAATTAAGATTAGTATTAAATTTTAGGTCATATAATTGGGGCTTCATGATAGGATTACATAGATGGCAATAGAGCAAGAATGGGAAAGTGTATTACAAATTAAAACCTCTGGCCGCGATGATAGTCGTTCCGATACGGAGCATCATCCGTATGAGCCGACGGATTATTGCGTATTGGAGCGTTTGGCAAATAGTGGTCATATTCGCAAGAAACATACCCTCATTGACTATGGCAGTGGCAAGGGGAGAGTTAGTATTTTCATGGCTTACCAAACGGGCTGTCATTCTATAGGCATCGAATATGATGAACGGCTATATGAAAAGGCTTTGATTAATGGTGAAAGTCCAGCAGCGCGCCATCGCGTGTCTTTTGTGCATGGTGATGCGGCTCTCTATGAGTTACCTGAGCAGGCTGATCGATGCTTTTTCTTTAATCCCTTTGCCCTCCATACGATTAAGCGGGTATTAGGGAATGTATTTGATTCGCTATATTATAACCCTCGGGAGATTAAGTTATTTTTCTACTATGTTAATGAAGAGGTGGAGAACTTTTTAAATAACCATGTGCGCTTGGAACAAGAGGAACCTATTGATTGTAGTGATCTCTTTGAAGGAAGCGATACAAAGGAACGAATTCTCGTCTATTCAGTCAACTTGTTTTAGTGCAGTAATGTAAGACTTTTATGTAACAATTAGATATATTTTAATGTAACAGTTAATTAAATAACCTCGGTTTGAATAGTGTTTTAGTAGTATGAAATGCATACTATTAAGGACGTATTTAAATTGAGGTTTTATTCTATTTTTAAGGAACTTTTACACATATTATTAAGGAAAAAGCAGATAAATTCTGCTATAATAATGTATTAGAGATTATAAAATCAATTCATTTTTATGATTCTATACATTGATTCGTATACGCTAATGTAGCGGGTAGGACTGAGTGTATTGAATATAGGAGGTGCATATGGAACTCATCGATACAATGTTGATTGAACGCATTCGTAAAGCGTTAATTAAACGATATGACCGAGATCAACAGATTCAACAAATGATTGAAGAAATTGGTGCAGAGGAAGGCCTTAATGAGACCGAATTATCTATCGTTTACCAAGCTTATTTAGAGGTAAAGGAACGGGTGTACTATACATCTTCTCTCGTTGATTTGTGGAATCAAATTGAAGATGTTCAAAAACGTATGGCCTTATTGCATTCTTACGAATCTTTAGAAGAAGATTTATTTGGCGATGTGCTAGGTGACGATAAGGAAGATATTGTCATTTCTAATACATCTGGACTTGGCAAGGGTGTTAGTCACAGTGATGATGCATATGCTATGGAACAGATACAATTATCTGACGTTCCTGTGCATCATGATTCTACGGTGGGTATGAATCATATTAAATTGAATGAATTAAAATCTATAGGTGGTCTCTTTACTGGTTTTGGTGAAAGCTCCGGTAAGGAAATGGCAGATTTTGAAGATACTGCGATTGAGCACCTTGATGTAAAACCATTAGAAGGCGTTGAAAGCTTAGCAATTCATCATTTAGATGAAGATGAAGCATTAGATGTAGATGGTCTTGATGAACTTTCAAAAGATAAGAAATCAGAGGCAGCTAAAGTGGATGATGAGGATATGTCGTCTATCGATCCATACACGGCGGTGAATGCTTTATTATTTGGTAAAGCTGGTTTAGAGTCCGATAAAACAAATAAGAAGATGGAAAAGCTTCTTAAAAAGAAATTGAAACGCGTTGATGATGAATGGGCGCGTATTAACGGCTCTGAAGATAAGAAATTTAAGGGCGATAAAAAATTCAAGGAAGATAAAACATCTAAAGAGGATAAGAAATCCAAAGAAGACAAAAAGTCTAAAGACGAAAAAAAATCTAAGAAAGATAAAAAGTCTAAAGAAGATAAAAAAGAGAAAAAACATAAGAAGTCTAAGGAAGAAAAACGTTCTAAAGACGAAGAAAAGTTAAAGAAAAAGAAAGACAAGGCTGAAAAGAAGCTTAAAGTCTTAAACGATAAGTTAAAAACAGTCTTCTTAGCCGATACTTTCAAGAAAAAAGATAAGAAGAAAGACAAGAAAAAGGATAAAAAATCCAAAAAGGATGAATCCGCAAAAAAGCAGAATCGATAGTTTCCGTATGGAATAGTAAGACCTCTGAAAAGATGTCCAAGGAGAGTGCTAGTGCGAAGAAATCAGCAGGTGCTGAGACTATCGACCGTGGATGCGGTAAATGCAAACGATGTAAAGGTCCTAAATGTAAGAAATATCCGAAATAATTGATAGTTATGTAATTAGTAGAATATGATGTAACATATTACGTAGAATATATATGTAGTATATTATGTAGAATATATATAGCATATATATGTAGTTTATGAATTTTATTACTCATTTAGGCAGTATAGTTATGTAGTTTTGTTATATTTGTAACAATATAGTTGGATTAGTGATTTAACAATTTTGTTATAAAATTCAACAGTTAGGGGTTAATGATGAACCGATGGCAGCGATTATTTGAAGGCATACGAACAGAGATTAAGGTATTTATCTTTTTCTCTGCTTTGTTGACTGCATTTAGAATCGTGTTTCTTGCAGTATTTCAATCACAACTAGCTTCCGTGACGATGGAGAATATCCTCACATCCTTATGGCTAGGATTTAGATTGAGTCTCAAGACCGTCGGTTCTTTGTGTTTATTGGGATTTTTAGGGGGAACGTTGGTACATACCTTTGTGCCAAAATGGCCGTCCTTGCGCATTAAACAGGTCCTCTACTCTATTGCGACTATATTGTTGACCTTCCTGTTTTTGGGACGCATTCCGTTCTACAAGATATTTAACTCTTCCTACAACGCGATGCTCATCAACGGTAAAAACGATGATATCGGCGCCATTGTAAATACCGCTATCAATGAATATAATGCCCTCATGTACATCATAGGGGCCGTTGTATTGAGCGCAGCGCTTTGCTATTTTCTAGTTCGTTTCCTAGCGTGGGGGGCCAAGAAATATAGTGACTACGCTGATGATCTAAGGAATGCTGATGATGCGGATACTGTAAGAAATAGTGATTCTGCAGATAATCGACGACTTTGTACTACTTGGTATCCTAAAACGAAGAAAACGCAATGGATGACGGGCATTGCATTGACTGTCGCTATTGGCGTATTAGGTCTATTCTTTAGATTTGGCGGTGCTTTCAGTTATACAAATTCCATCAACTGGGAAAGTGCGGCCCGACTTAGTTCCAATTTGTTGAACGAAAATATTCTAGACGATGTACAGGCTCTCTATCGTGTTAAAAGCATTGCGAAACGGACGGCTGAGCTTGAGGTCATTAACTTAACGCCTCAAGAGTTAAATGAAAAAATCACTGCCGTTGGTGGTAAGTTTAACGGTACAAATTTTGACGGCTCTTTCACGAGAACCATTACGACACAACGATTAGCGGATCAACCGCAGTCCATAAACCTCGTTCTTGGAGAATCCTATGGCTTGTGGCCGTTCCTCGCTGAATATAACGAGCCTGGTGCGTACCTCGTTGAGCAAGGTCGTAAATACGCTGCCAGCCCTCAAGCGATGAGCACGCAGCTATCCCTCGCACAAGGCACAGGTACGATGCCGGCCATCAATGGTTTGTTGACGGGGATGCCTGATACAGGGCTATATCCTAACTATGAAGGTGAAAGTTTCAAAGAGCCTTACGGTTTAGGCATTGGTCCTGTTATGAAAAAGCTAGGCTACAAGACTGTATTCTGGTATGGTGGCTTTAGCACATGGCAAAATGTTAAAAACTTTGTTTTATCTCAAGGTTTTGATGAATTCCACGATGCCTCTGAAATGCCAAGCGAAGACGGCAATGCTTGGGGCGTAGGCGATAAAGACTTGTTTAAAGCTATTTCTGCCTACATGGATCAGCATAGAGGGGAAAAAATCCTCAATGTGATTATGACTACCTCTAATCATCCACCGTATAGCATCAATGTGGCTAAGGAAGGCTACGATGTGAATAAGGTAAAAGGCCATTTGCCAGATTCTATCGAAGAAAACGATAAGCAATTGAACGAAATGGGCCATATTTGGTACGCAGACCACGTAATGGGTGATTTTATCGCTCGCGAAGAAACAGCAGATCCGTCTGCACTCTTCATTATTACAGGTGACCATAGCGAACGATTTAACTTTGCTCGTGAAGTAGGTCCTAATGTGGCATCTACAATTCCTATTATTTTTTATGGCCACGGCATTCATAAAGATTGGCTTGCGCCTAATGCGTTCGGCATGAGCATTCAAATCATTCCAACCTTGGCGGAATTGGTAGGCCGACCTGGTCAAACCTATGAAGCGATGGTACCAAGCTTGTTTACACAAGAGGAATTTGTATTTAATCATAGACTATATCTCGATAAAAGTGGCAAAGTGTTAGAACAAAGTGCGAGCATGCCTCAATCCTATGGGGATATGATTAAAAACATGCGTGAACTTGCGGCATGGCGCATTAAACATGGAAATAACATTAAGTGAGGAACATTTTAGCTAATGATATGTAGCTAAAACGAACTATATAAGTTTGAGAGTTTGTAAAACTAGTTTGGCTAGTACATGTTGTAAGAGGAGCATGGAATGGAGTTAATTTCGGTCATTGTACCCGTCTATAATGTGGAATCTTATGTTGCAGAATGTATTGAATCTATTCAAAACCAAACCTATATGAATTTAGAAATCATCTTAGTAGATGATGGTTCTAAAGATATGAGTGGTGACATTTGCGATCAATATGCAGCCTATGATGAACGCATCAAGGTCATCCATCAAGAAAATGGCGGTCTCAGTGCAGCTCGCAATACGGGGATAGAAGCGGCTAATGGTGACTATATTTCCTTTGTAGACTCCGATGATTACATTGGGCTTACCCTCTTTGAAGATATGTTGCAGCTTCTAAAAGAATATGATCTTGATATTATCGAGTTTACTGCTTTCAGAGATAAAAGTGGCGATATTATTGAAGGTTGTAATGATGGACAATTAGAAATTTATAGTAAAGAGGATGCCTTGCGATTAGCCATGCATGATTGTTTTGTGGCTGCTTGGAGTAAGTTATATAAACGCAGTGCTATTGGCGATGTGCGGTTTCCTGTAGGTCGAAAATTTGAGGATACTGCTACATCCTATCTCTATGTGGCCAATGCTAATCGGGTGGGTCATATCAATCGTTGTTACTATTACTATCGACTCAATCCAAATTCCATAACTCAAACCTCTTTTGATGCTAAATCTCGATGGGATTTTGTGCTCGGTTACGAGGAACGCTTGCAATACGCTATAGATCATCAATTATCATATATTGATGATTGTAATAGCTTATTGATGAAAGCTGTATTATCCTGTTTAACGGCTTATTATGCAAAACCAACGGGTAATCAAGTGTATTACGATAAGTGCAAAAAAATGATTGAAACTTATCGTAATGATGCATCCTACAAGCTATTAAATTCTAAATATAAGCTCTTTTTATGGTCCTTCGGTCGTGCCGATTGGATTCATAAAATAGGGGCTCGTTTATCGTATTTAGCAAAACAAGTACGTTCGTAAGTGAAAGGTAAATCTATGGCAACTGTATCTGTAATAATCTTAGCGAGAAATGAAGAACATAATATTCATGACTGCATTGAGTCAGTGCAGTTTGCCGATGAAGTTTTAGTTATCGATGATTTCAGCACCGATGATACCGTAAAAATCGCCAAAGAAATGGGTGCTCGCGTTGTGCAACACGCCATGAATGGCGATTGGGGTGCGCAACAAACCTTTGGCATTGAACAAGCTACATCCGATTGGATCTTATTCCTTGATGCGGATGAGCGCATTTCTGAGCCTCTAGCAAAAGAAATTCAAGCTATCGTTGTAAATGAACCTAATAAATCATATTGGATTCAACGGCGTAATAAATTCCATTATAATCATGCTACTCATGGTGTATTACGTCCAGACTATGTGCTTCGCCTCATGCCGAAAGAAGGCAGCTATGTAGAAGGCTACGTGCATCCGGCCATAATTACGCCGTATCCAACAGAAAAATTACAACATCCGATGTACCATTATACCTACGATAATTGGCATCAATATTTCAATAAATTCAATAACTATACCACATTATCTGCGGAAAAATATCGTGATAATGGTAAAAGCTGTTCTTTTATCAAGGATATAATTTTGCGCCCTACTTGGGCTTTCATCAAGGTGTACTTCTTACAAGGTGGTATTCTCGATGGAAAGATGGGATTTATTTTGTCCGTTAATCACTACTTTTACACAATGACTAAATACGTGAAGTTTTACTATTTACTAAAATCCAAGGGAAAATTGTAATAGAGGGAGTATTATGTTAGGCAATTTTGGAAAACATTGGCACATAGGCCGTACTATATATGGTAAGCGCACATGGCGTGAAACGAGACGAACCTTCTTACATGCAATGCGCTCTTGTCGTCATGACTCAACGGTTACGGAATTTGAAAACTTCTTTAAGTCCTATACGGCAGATCCAAAGCTGTTGCAAAAACATCCCAGTCTCTATGAATTGATGAGCCGTATGTTTTTGATTAAAAACTCTACACCTCAGTGGCGCTTGGAAGCCCTCCGTCAGCATTTCACCATCTTACAAGAGGTGTTTACGAATGAAGCGATTCAGCTCATGTATGTAGACGAAGCAGAGTTTGATTATTTCGATAAAAAACGAGGTATTACTCTTTGGAGTTCCGATGAACTCGATATGTCTGCTCATCTCTATTACGAGCCAGGACAACGGAAGGAAGGCTTCTTGACGGTTATGCTCCTGCTCGAAGATAAGGGTGTGTACCATGCAAATATTCGCTTTGCTAAAGGCCCTAATGGAGAGAGGTCCCTTGTTATCGGTACTATTCAAGGTTATAAAGATGGACTTGAGCGAGCTAAGAAAATTACGAAAAAGATGTATGGTTACCGTCCTAAGAACTTTATTACTTTCTTAATTCGTGAAATTGGTCGTGCTGCACAAGTAGAATCCATACTTGCCGTATCTGATGAAGGCTTCTATGCAAATTCACATATGGTGCGCGGTAATAAATCAAAGGTGGCCATTTTAGATACTTTGTGGGAGGATATCGGTGGTACAGTATTGGAATCTGATCCAAATTATTTTACCATTCCACTTGAAGAAGAACGTAAACCTATGGAAGAGATTAAATCACAAAAACGTAGTCAATATCGCAATCGCTATGCTCTTTTAGATGAGTATGAGGCTATGATTCAAAAAAACATAAAACCGTACGTAAAGGCCTAGAGGTGTGCTATGCGCGTAGCAATTTTAGAAAGTATTGTCATGCCTGCTGGTCATGAGGTGGAGTTTGATCGCATCCTCATCAATGAACTGAAACGTCAAGGTCATGAGCCAGTACTATTCGTGCCGGAGAACTTTCCTTTCAAAGTAGATTATGGAGTAGATATAGTGTACTTAGAAGGTGGAGAGGTAGTGACATATGCGGGAGCGTCTAAATGGAAGAAGCCATTTTTATCCATTTTGCGAGAACGCCGTCGCCGCAGTTGGTTCACATCAGCAGCAGAAAAAATTAAAGAACATAATATAGATGCTTTAATCATTCCCACAGGGACATATCGTTATATTAAAGCTTTGTTAGACACGCCATTAAAGGACAGTAAGGCAGCAGTACATGTTATCTTCCATGGCATTGGGAAGGGCGAAATGGATCGCTTTATCAAGCAAGCCCATCGAGCTAATGCATATAAAAACGTGTATCTCGATGTTATTTCTTTGCGCGATGATATGTTGCGCTCTGATCTATCAAGAGTCCGTAAAATTTTGCCTCCTGTGTTCTTGCCATCGAGTGAATTGAGTGGAGAACAAGGAAATTGTGCTACACAAGGCAATACTAGTATACAAGACAAAAAAGATGCGAACTCTACAACTTGTATAGGTACTAATTTGGAGTCTCCTATATCAACGAATAAACCGATAAAATTAGGCTTCTTTGGTCAGTTTAGAAAAGAAAAAAACATTGAGCGCTTTATAGATGCCTTTGTATCGCTTAATTATGATGACTCGGTACAACTCGTTGTTCAAGGGGCAACGGTAAAGCCTGAAGATGGGATATTATTTGAGTCTATCATCAAGAAATATAACCAGTATAGTAATATTAAATTCATCCATGCCAGTCTGATAGGGAAAGACTGGGATACAGCCTTAATGAGTGTAGATGCTCTATTATTGCCCTATGGGGCTGAACGATATCGGTATCACTGGGCAGCTATGCTATTTACGGCTATTGGCTTTCACAAACCTGTTCTTATATCTCCAGAAATTAATCCCGAGGTATTAGAACAGTATTCCATTGGGGAATTTTTAAATTTAGATGATGTACATTCCATCAGACAGGGGATTCAAACGTTTGTAGAGAATTTACAGCATCATAAAGAGCAATATAATCAGGGTTTAATGAATGCAAATGAGGATTACAGTCATCGTGCATTGATTCAATCCATCATACATGTATAAGGGGTACTATGTAAGGTTTGTAGTTTATATGTAAGGGAGAATGAACATGGGGGTATTATCAAGTGTAAGATTAGAGTCGTGGATTGCCATTATGATTACGTTGATGGCATGCTTTACAAGGCTATCCATGGCAGCTGGTCAAGTATTTTATGTTATTGCCATTTTGTTAAGTATTTTCTATATTTGGAAACATAGGCATGACCTATATGTTCCGTCCTATGTTAAAAAATATAGTAAAACGTTTGCTCTAATGTTGTTATTGTTATTGCCTTCCGCAGTACTAACGAACAATATAGCTGTAGGATTACCCGAATTTATCAATGTTTGGCTGTGGCGGATTCCTGTATTTTTCGTTATCGCCCTGTGTATTCGTGATAAGAAAACATTATTTACAATGCTTGCCGTATTTTTTGTGGATTTTGGTATCGATAATTTAGTAGCCTTTTATCAACATGTTTCGGGAATGACCGATAGAGGATGGGGATTTGGTAGTAGCGTGTTGACCATATCGGGTCTCATGGTTATGCTAGTACCTATTTTCTGCGTCATTTTATTAGATTCGGCCTTTCCTAGCTATGTGAAAGCATCCGCTTTATGGGCACTTGGCTGTGTTGGTTTTGGTATGTATGGTAATCAAAGTAGAGGATCTTGGCTCTTTAATATGATTATGGTACCTATCGTATCCTTACCGTATTTGATGAAGCGTTTTGTCTATGTAGTAGCAGTTCTTGCCGCATTAGGTGGAATTGTATGGGGATTTAGTACTCAACCACAATATGTGACCAGATTTGAATCTATTACTAATACGACTACAGATGGTTCCAACCTAGGTCGCTTTGATGTATGGACATCGTCAATCAATATGTTTAAAGACCATCCTGTGACAGGTGTAGGTATAGGTCAATGGCGTACTATATATGAAGCATCCTATCGATTACCAACGGAAAATCAACATTTATATCATGCTCATAATAACTTTATTCAACTTCTTGGTGAGGTAGGTCTGTTAGGTCTACTAGGGGTTCTCATCTTTTATGGATCTATTATCGTTGATAATTTTGTGGCTTGGGTTAAGAAGCGAGATCCTTATAGTCTTTGTGCTATGATTGCTGTTATCTGTTATGTATTTGTATTTGGCCAAGTGGAGTATACTTTAGATAATTCATCCGGAATACGTATTATGTATTTTATGTTAGCTACAATGCTTCAATTACGAGATAATTGATAATCATATAGTGGTATTGAAAAGCATTTAACTACCATTTAATAGACAATTAAGTAGGATTCAAATAGACTTAGATAATAAATAACTACATAAAAGATAGGTGAAGTCTATGTTTTTATAGTTTTACATATTTAAATATGATACAATATATGTAAATATTGGTACATTGTATTCGTATGATAGAGAGGTTGTTTTCTTGAAAATATATTGAGAAAACAATCTTTTTTTATAATTTGGGGTATTAGTATGAATAGTTCCATCTGTAATAACAATAATAAAAAGTTATTTATTAGTAAGCTCATAGTGCTTATAGCAGATTATATAGCTATTGTTTTGGGGACATTAGCAGCCTATTATTTGCGTTTAAACTTATCAATTCTACCGGTAAGTTCAAATTTTAAGGTAGAAGAAATTTACGTATATGGTGTTGTGCCTATCGTATTTTTAACTATCTTGCTGCTTAATAATGCCTATTCTGTGGTAACACCTTATTGGGATACGATGAAAAATTTATTTCGTAGCATTACCATAGGGGTTGTCGTATCGATTGTCCTCATGTATACGGGCCATGTAATTAATGATGTGTCTCGTTTATTTGTAGCTTTTGCTTATATATGTATGCTCGTATTTATCTTTAGCGAGCGTTTTATCGTAGGAAAAATACTTTCAAAAACAGGATATTTAACAATTCCGATTCTTCTCGTTGGGGCGGGAAAGACCGCGGAACTTGTACAGAGATCATTAGAGCGCATGCCGATTACTACCTATAAGATTATTGGTTATGTAGATGATAATCCTAAATCATCATCCATCGCTAAAGAATACCCATGCCTTGGCGCCTTTAAAGATGTAGAAAGCGTTATTAAAGATACAGGAGTTCAAACTGTACTTATTTGTGCTCCCGGACTTGAGTCTAAAAGATTAGTATCCTTGATTAATCAATTACAATTATTGGTAAAACGAGTAGCATTTGTACCTGAATTATTTGGTTTACCTACTAGTAATATCAGTGCTCGTGGCATGATGGAAGAACAAGCCGTCGTATTGCGTGTGCAAAATAACCTAGCGCGCAAGTCTAACCGTATTTTTAAACGTATTTTTGATATTGTAGCTACCGTATGTGGCGGTATTTTGATTTTACCGATTCTCGGTATCATTGCTATATTGATTTACTTAGATTCTCCAGGACCTATCGTATTTGGACATAAACGTGTTGGTCAAGGTGGGAAATTATTTTCTTGTTATAAATTCCGATCCATGGTGCCAAATGCACAAGAGGCTTTGGAGCAATATCTAAAAGATAATCCAGCTGCTCGTGAAGAATGGGAACGAGATTTTAAATTAAAGGATGATCCTCGCGTTACAAGAATCGGAAAATTCCTTCGAAAAACAAGTCTTGATGAATTGCCACAGTTATGGAATGTTCTCGTTGGAGACATGAGCCTCGTAGGGCCAAGACCTATTGTTAGAGATGAAATTGTAAAATACGGCGATTATATTAATGACTTTTACCTTGTACCACCAGGAATTACTGGTGTTTGGCAGGTAAGTGGTCGCAGTGATACCACCTATGAAGAACGAGTTCTCATGGATTCTTGGTATGTGCATAATTGGTCTGTATGGATTGATATAGTGTACTTATTAAAAACAGTATTGGCTGTGGTGAAGTCTAAAGGTGCTTATTAATTAAGCTTTTACCATAACCATGTACCTCATAGGAAGTCATATGAATACATATCTTATTTATATTGCGCATGGCATCGGTGATTTTGTTATTGCCATGCCGCTCATTCAGAGTATTAAATCGCAAGATCCAACAGCTGTTATTGATATATTCACATGCAGCGAAAAAAGACGCATTAATTTGAATAAAATGATGGTGGAATTACAAGGGGATATTCGTCATTGTTACTACTATACCAAGAATGAACCATTTCATTCTTTAATGTTTTTATTGAAAGCCGGTTATCATAGTTATGATTATGGTATTGTGCTCGAGCATTTGAATTCTAAATATATGTCGTCATGGCCAAGTAAAATTATTAATTTTTGTTGTAAAACCACGATAGGTGCTCATAATCCATATAATGGGGCTACTTATGATAAAGAAATTATTCGTCCAGATAGTTACTATATATATGATCTGGAAAATGATATTCTTGAACAATTAGGCTTTGAACGAATAGTTATGCACCGTGAATCTTATTCTCTTGATAAGAATCCTGCGTTAAAACCAATTATAATCAACCATCCATCTATCGTATTTTGTATAGGCTCAGGTCATGTAGCGAATGAAAAATTACACGATCCTTATGCATTAAGTCTTAAATCATGGCCGACTAAGAATTGGGTAGAACTTGGAAATAAACTTGTTCAACGGGGTTATGAGGTTATCTTTATTGGTGGCTCAATGGAACAAGGTATGATTGAACCTTATCACGATGAATTAGATTCACGTATTGTTAGTTTTATAGGAAAACATTCTATTAAAGAGAGTTTTCAAGTGGTACGAGAAGCAGATCTTGTTGTCGGTGTAGATACAGGCCTTGTTCATGCAGCCGCTATACAGGGAACTGCTACGTTAACACTTTTTGGATGTACAGATCCAATTATTGTTAAGCCATTCGGTCCGTATAGTGAGATTATTCATCATACTGTAGAATGTTCACCGTGTTTAGGCTATGATCAATCCTATACATGTACTAATAATAAATGTATGCAAGGAATCTCAGTAGCGGCTGTATTAGATTCTATATTACATATTTTTGAGAGATAGAAAAATAGAGAGATAGGAAGAATTAATGGATTGTTATTTATTATTACTAGTATCGTATGTAATATTTGTAATATTAGGCTATAAGAAGTTTAAATTGCCTATTATATCCCCTACAATGATTACATTGGTATCTTTAACGATTGTTATTGCTTTGGGGTACTGGTATAGATATGAAATGGGAACAGACCTTTACTTCTATACCTTTATAGTAATAGCTCTTGGTGGAGGAGCTATTTTAGGCACTGGTTATGGTGTGCAGAGATGGGCTAAACTTAATTGGGGAGATCCAACATCTATTGAGTATAATTTTGATAGTAATCGCTACCCTTTAGTGGGAATAGTAAAACTTCCTGTACGATATAAATACATATCTATGTATATGATATTTTTTATTTTGTTTTCTTTATTCTGTGTATTCATTAATACGACTGGTGATAGTGATGCTAGTCGTATGACTCAATATAGAGATATTATTTTATATCCTCAATTACATCCTAATGATACACGATTTGTGTTTATTAACTCTCAATTTTATAAGATTGCATGGGCCATAACATATGTATCGGCTTATATAGCTATATATAATGGCGTTATTTTAAATAAGCCTATTTTTAAAGGAACGGGTCTTCTTACAATAGTTATTTTTTTCTGTATTGGTAGTTCTATTGCTATGGGCGCACGCCAACCAGCTATCGAAATATTTATCTTCATGATTTTGACGTATTTATTTCTCCTAGTAAAAGAGCAATATTTTGATCAAATTAAAAGATTTTTATTTAAACTCATTCCTATTACTATAATTAGCCCGTTTATATATATTCTTTATGGTATATTAGTAGGTCGCCATGATGGTAATAATGTAACATTACAACGGGTCACTGAATTATTAGCTGGTGGTATTTATGCGTTGAATATTCATATATGGGAGCCAGCACGAACTACTTATTTCGGACAATCTAGTTTTGCAGATGTATATGATAAATTGATTAATTTTGGCTTGTTACCAGAATCAGCACGAATGGCTTATCATGAATTTGATAAATTTGGCAATACATTATCTTTATTTGGGCGTTGGTATGAAGATTTTGGTATTTTGGGTGTTATTATTATGAGTATTATAGTGACTGCATTATTTTCATTAGCCTATGAATACCTACAACGTCTCTCTAATGGTAATATTTGGACTCATGTTTGGACAGCTATTTTTCTTACTGAACTAGTATCGCTTGTATGGGCGGGCTATGATGATCGTATCCGTGCATTATTAGCATTTTCTCAATTTGTTATTGTTGGTTTAATAGGTCTATTTATTTACGTAGGTTATCAAGTAAAGATAAAGCAACCAAAGAGGTAGATTATGAATATTTCCATCAAAAAAAGAGATGTTTTATGGTCTTATGGAAGTATGGCTCTCACGATGGCAGTAAATCTCTTATTATTGCCACTTTATATCTATTTCTTTACACCTGATATGGTGGGACTATGGTATGTATTTATTAGTATAGGATCTATTGCCTTATTATTTGATTTCGGTTTTTCCATTACCTTTGCTCGTAATATAACGTATTGTTGGAGTGGTGCTCAAGAACTTAAAGCAAAGCATGTTGCTTTTTCTGAATCAAAAGAAGTTAACTTTTCCTTATTAAAAGCTGTTCTTAAAGCTTGTCAATCGATTTATGCTATCTTAGGTGGTAGTGCTTTAGTCTTAATGTACACTTTAGGAATGTATTATATAGGTAGCTTAGTTAGTCCGAGTTCTCGCTGGGAAGCCTATATCGCATGGGCAGCGTATGGGTTTGGAATTTTTTTAAATCTTTATTACAGCTACTATATCTCATTTCTTCGAGGTGTAGGTGCTATTACATTGGCTAATAAAAGTATTGTTTATGCTCGTTTATTGCAAATGGTATTTACGATTATTTTACTTTTATTGGGCTTTGGTATTATTGGGGCGAGTATAGGTTACCTTATATATGGTCTTGGATTTAAACTCTTTGGGCACAGATATTTTTATAAATATGAGCATATTGGCGAGAAATTGAGATCTGCTACAAATCTTGTTACTACATCTACAGCAGATATATTCCGAACTATTTGGTATAATGCGTGGCGAGACGGGATTGTATCTATATCTAATTATATATCAACTCAAGCAACTATTATTATTTCATCATTCTATTTAAGTTTGGCACAAACTGGTATGTATTCCATTGCTATTCAACTGACTACTGCAGTAGCTGTTGTTGCTAGTACACTATATAATACATACCAACCGGCCTTTCAAAATGCATATATCACTAAGGATCAGTCTCGTTTAAGAGAATTATTTTCTTTTTCGGTGACGTTATTTATCGTGATTTACTGGGTTGGTATATTTGGCTTATGGCTTGTTGGGCTACCATTATTAAATATGATTAAGCCTAATTTTGCTATTTCTGATACAGTTCTTTGGGGTGCAAGTATTATGCAATTTGTTATTTACTATCGGAACTGTTATACATCTTATTTCTCTTGTACTAATCGTATTATCTATGTAAAAAGCTTCATTCTATCTTCTGCAATAGGTCTTGTGCTATCTCTTGTATTTATGGAACTTTTCGATCTTGGTATTTTGGGGTTACTTGGTGGGATAATTTTATCTCAATTGATGTATAACAGTTGGTACTGGCCCTACAAGATGCATAAGGAAATGGAGATGAGTTGGATAGAATCTATTGTGAAAGGTATTGAAAGTGCTCTTAGTAAAGTTAAGAGGTAAATTATGAACACAGAACCAATACGGGTTTTGCAAGTCATTGGTATCGTAGCTGGTGGCGGAGTAGAATCCGTTGTGATGAATTATTATAAACATATAGATCGTTCAAAGGTACAATTTGACTTTGTTGTACATGATGATAATATCGTGGATATTACAGATACAGTTGAGTCTATGGGTGGTAAAGTTTATAAAGTACCATCGTACTCTAAAAATATATTTGGTTTTATGCAAGGTGTTTATCATATAGTAAAAGAACATAAGTATAACATTGTTCATTGCCATATGACGACATTGGGCGTGTTTTCACTAGGACCTGCATGGCTAGCAGGTGCTAAGGTTCGTATTTTACATGGTCATAGTACAACTGTTAAAAGTGAAACAAAACGTAATATTATGAAACTTGTATTACGCCCGTTCTCTACATTTGTGGCTAATTATCATTTTGCTTGTGGTCGCCTTGTAGCGCGTTGGTTATATGGTACTGAATCAGGAGTACATATTATCAATAATGCTGTAGATATTGAGCGTTTTCAATACAATGAAGGGTACCGAGAAACTTTACGTGAAGAATTAAACTTAAAGGGTAAGTTTATCATTGGTCATGTGGGACGTTTTATGTATCAAAAAAATCATGAGTATTTAGTACGACTTTTTAGTTATGTATTAAAACGAATACCTACAGCACATCTTGTTCTCGTAGGCGATGGTCCATTACGTGAAACGATTTTAAATCAAATTAAAACATTAGGTATAGCAGATTCTGTTACCTATTTAGGACTGCGAAATGATGTATATAGATTATATAGCTTGTTTGATATATTTTATTTACCATCCTGGTATGAAGGATTGGCAGTAGTTGCTGTTGAATCACAGGCAACAAATTTACCATTGCTAATGAGTAAGTTTGTAACTGATGAGGCGGTTATAGATGATTCTTTAGCAAAACGTATAGGTATTACCGATGATGATATGACTTCTTGGGCGACTGAGACTGAACAAATATATAATAAGATTAACAGTCAGCAGACTGAAGTATATGATCGTTCTAATATTAATGATAGTATCAATACTAAAGGCTATAACATTCGATTAGAGGCAAAGCGATTAGAGGAGCTCTATTGTGCATATAGTAAAAACTAGTTCTAATCAATTACATATCTTAGTGGAAGTCATGCATGGATTAGGCGATACAGTATGTTCATTAGCTTTATTGAAAGGGGTACGTTATTTATTTCCTAATGCCAAGCTTACAGTATTGTGTAAGATGAATGCTGGTCGTGATATTATTGAATCATCGCATATTTTGGTAGACGAAATCATAGTTATTGATATTTATAAATCTATAATTAATACTTTAAAAACTATAGATTATTTACGTAAACAGAAATTTGATCTTGGTATTAGTGCAGCTATTACTCCTGTCAAAAAATCACAGCTTTTTATGAAATTATGTGGGGTAAAACAACATATAGGTTTTCAAGCTTCGGGCACTAATAAATTTGACTATGATATACATTTTGTAGAAGCTAATGTTAGGACTTTAGGTTTAGAGGTTAGTGATGAATTAAGACCACAGTTATATGTAGATACTGATAGTGATAAATCTATATGTCATTATTTTGATGGTTTAGACCAATCAAGACCTATTATTGGTTTATGTATTGGTAATGCAGATCCATCCCTTACCAATCGTTGGTTACGAACGGGTCGTGTTTTTCCTAGGGCTTGGGGGATTACTCGAATGCATAATCTTCTAGAACTATTGGTGAAAGATGGAAATCAAATTGTACTAATTGGAGGACCTCAAGAGATACCCTTATTAGAAGAGCTAACCGAGTTTTTAAAGTTACCACATGTTATAAATTTAGTGGGAAAATGTAGTATTAAACAAAGCATAGCAGCTATTAAACGATGTACCTGTTCTATAGGTATTGATACGGGAATGCAACATATAGCGGGGGCCTTATCGGTACCGACTATATCAATATTTGGTCCCACAAACCCTGAAAATCATGGTGCATTTTCAACGTGTAGTTACTTTGTAGAACATGATATGGATTGCAAGTACTGTTATGGAACAGATAACTATATTCATTGCAAACATCGTCGTTGTTTAACAGAAATTACTCCACAACAAGTGATGGATACTGTGCATCAGGTATTAGATTATGAGAATAAGAAGAGATTATAATCTGTGTAGTTTAATTATATAATTATTAGATTATATTAGTTATATGGGGAAATATATGAATAGGAATTTGGGGATTGAACTATTTCGTATAGTCTGTATGTTATTGATCATAGCATTTCATATGTCAGATCATGGTGTTATATCTATTAATAGTTCTATGCCTATTACAGGAAATTGGCTGACTCTTGCTTTTGCAAGGTTGGGTGGTGCTATAGGAAATTGCGCCTTTGTAATAATTGGTGGCTATCTGTTATGTATGAAAGAGTTTGATAGTCGTCGTGTTATTAAATTATGGCTACAAACACTTTTTTACTCTATTATATGTGGTCTTATAGCTTTTAAAATAGGACTTATTGATGTAAGTGTAAAAAGTATTATAATGATGTTATTGCCAATTACCTATAATGAATATTGGTTTATTTCATCCTATTTAATTCTTATGTTATTGGTGCCTTTTTTAAATCCATTATTGAAGGGGATGTCACGTAACAAGCATCGAGCTTTTATAGGTTTAGGTTTACTTGTATTTAGTATTATACCAACCATCACACGAAATTCTTGGATGGATACTTATAATCATATATTGCTATTTATATTCTTATATACGCTTGGTTCATATATAAAAATTTACTCTATACAGGGCCATCCTAAGTATCTATTGTATGGTTTTATATTGATGATACTAGTAACGGGATCAATTTGGGGTATAGCTTATGTAAATCAGTCTTTTGGTAAAAGCATAGATATATTTGCTCTAGCATGGCCAACTTATAAATTTACTGAATTATTGACAGCGTTATTTTTCTTTTTAGGTTTTAAGGATATACGACCATTTTGTGGAAAGATAATTATATTTTTCTCTACATCTGTATTTAGTGTATATCTTCTCCATATAGGGCGTTTGCAAAATTGGATATTCCTTAGCCTACTAGATGACTCTTATGTTTATACTCAATGGTTTTTCCCTTTATGGTTAATAGCGATAGTATTACTTGTTTTTATAACCTGTGTGCTTATTGATAAGATACGTATTTACTTTGTAGAACGGCCAATGGATCCATTAGTAAAATCGCTGGCGGAACGGTTAAACACGTGGCTTAAAAGTAAAGAGATTATATAGAATTTATTATTTAGGGAATTAATATATTTTTAGTATTAATATTAGTTCATTTTATAAATAGGAGGCATTACTTATGGATATTATTACACAAAGATTTGATGATCATTTAGATACTCATATGAAGATGCGTAATTATATTGAAGAGATTCGAGTAGTTGCGGATATATGTAAGAATGCTCTTGATAAAGGACATAAAATTCTTTTCTGTGGTAATGGGGGATCAGCTGCTGATGCTCAACATTTGGCAGCTGAATTGGTAGGACGTTTTGTAAAAGAACGAGAGTCTTTACCTGCTATTGCTCTCACAACAGATACTTCTATTTTGACAGCGGTAGCAAATGACTATTCTTATGATGATGTCTTTTCTCGTCAAGTAGCTGGTTTGGGACAGGCTGGAGATGTATTAATAGGCATTTCTACATCAGGAAATTCTAAGAACGTGGTTAAGGCCACAGAACTAGCAAGACAGAAAGGTCTAAAAACAGTTGCATTTACTGGTGAAGGTGGCGGCAAACTTGGTGCTCTTTGTGATGCCGTGATAGCTGTTCCGTCTAAGACTACGGCCCGAATTCAAGAAATGCATATAATGGTAGGGCATATTATCTGTGAAATTGTTGAGGAAGATTATGATTAAGAAAACTATTAATAAGTTCTTACATGATAGTCTGCCTAATCTTCGTATAGCTGTTATTGGCGATCTAATGGTAGATCGTTATGTTTTTGGTGACGTAAGTCGTATATCTCCAGAAGCTCCAGTCCCTGTGAATCGAGTAAAACAGATGAAAGAAGTCCTTGGTGGGGCGGCAAATGTTGCTGCGAATCTTGCCAATTTGGATGTTCATGTATGTGTCGGTGGAGTAGCGGGACAAGATACCCATGGAAGCCTTTTACAAGACTTATTAGATTCTAATGGTATTGATAAAAGTGGCGTAGTGATCTCTAATGAAAGATCTACCATAACTAAGATGCGAATTTTAGGTGCTCGTCAACAAATGATGCGGCTAGACTTTGAAACAGTTCGAGATGTTGACCAACAGGAAGCGGAGGCACTCATTCGTTGGCTGACTATTCTCTGCCAAAAAGGATTAGATGGAATTGTTATCTCTGATTATGGAAAAGGGGTTTGTACAGACACTCTTTTAAGACAAGTTTTCGACTTGGCTAATCAATATATGATACCAACTATTGTTGATCCTAAGGGAGCTCAGTGGAATAAGTATGATGGGGCTACCTTTATTACTCCTAATGTGAAGGAGTTATCTGAACGAGTTGGTTACTCTATTAGAAATGATGATGATAATATAGTGACTGCCGCTAAAGAGGCTCTAGATACTAATAATATTCAATATATTATTGCTACTAGATCTGAAAAGGGTATCTCTGTTATTGCTAGAGATGGCCGAATTTGGCATAATCCAGCTACTCAACAAGATGTTTTTGATGTATCTGGTGCTGGTGATACAGTTGTGGCTACGATGATTTGCTCTATCGCGGCTAATCTTTCTATGCGGACAGCTCTTCATGTAGCTAATGGAGCAGCTGGTATTGTAGTATCTAAAGTGGGTACTTATCCTATTCATCGACAAGAATTAATTGACTTGTGGATGTCTCTTCAAGAAGGAAAATCTATAGAAAAGTCACTCTATTCTTGGGAAGAAATGAAGACTTTAGTTCGACAATGGCAAGACCAAGGTGATACAGTTGTTTTTACTAATGGATGCTTTGATATTCTTCATAGGGGGCATATTACGTACTTGCAAGAAGCGGCTCAACTAGGTGATCGACTTATTATAGGCCTAAACTCTGATGCTTCCGTAAGGCGCCTTAAAGGAGAAACTCGTCCTTTAGTAGAGGGAGAAGATAGGGCTTATTTATTGAGTGCTTTGGGTTGTGTCGATGGTGTTGTACTTTTTGATGAAGATACTCCATCCCAATTATTAGAAACTATTCGACCTAACATACTTGTTAAGGGTGGTGACTATAAAGTAGATGAAGTAATTGGACGTGAATTTGTAGACTCAGTACAAATTCTATCTTTTAAAGACGGATACTCAACCACTAATGTGGTAAATAAAATTGCTAATTTAGTAAAAGACAATAAATTATGATAATCATAATAAGATAGATTTCTTAAAATGTAATATGAAATTGAACTATTCCAAATTTACAATTCTATCAAATTCTTCAAGAAAGACGTCTAAGGTTGTTCTATAATTTAGAATTTTGCGTGGCAAATTATTACACCATTGAATCATTTAGTGAATAGTTTTCTTTGAAACTGTTTATATTGGCATTTCCTTCAAAATAAATTTACGAAGTAAACTTTTATGGCTTCCGTTTGGTCCATGCTCCCAAGCAAAATAAGGTCGAGCAAAATGAATAGACAAAGTTTCAGTTTCTAAATCAGATATTTCTGCAAACTCTAAATAATTATCTGCAGTTATTATTTTATATACGCATGCTAGACTAATATCTTTAAACATATTTAATCATGTATGTGGCTGTTTCTTTTACATCAGTAGCCTGTGTTAATGGACATCGTAAAACCACATACAATCTGCTTATACACTCAAGTAAAGAGACTAAAACAAGGTCTATCTTATCTTTTGATCCACGGATGGTATCTAATTCTAAATGTTCGAATTTTTCGCGCGTTTCAATATTAGAATAACGGAGCCCTATGGATTTACCAAGTTCTTGCTTATGTTTTCTAGAAACAGACTTTAGTAGGAATGTTGTACTACCATTGGTAAAATACCCAATATACTTTTGTGAAGATAGTTATATAAAGTCTTAGTACAAACCATTTTATTATGCACAAACAAACTTTATGCCTAGTATACTCAACAGCAGTATCAAAGAACCAATGATTATTAAAAACTTTGTTTTCAATCTATTTTATAAAAGATTCTATAGCACCTACTCTTATAGTATTAAAAGAGCTCGCACATTGTTTTCATATGTTGCCTGTCCAGAATCAGCTAAATATACGAGTTGAAATTTATCTTTTCGAACCTGAACTACAGTACCGTGTTTTAATTCTGTGTAAATAGTCGTTCTAAAACGGCCCAGTGCACGTGAAATTGAAGTATTGTATATTTCTCTAGATCGATTCTTTTTTCTAAATAAAATCGTTCTTCGAAGTTTAAGTGTTTGTGCGTAATGTCAAATTATGATTATTGTAGTCAATAGTGATTACCTCGGTTATATTTTGATTAGATACCTAAATCATAAGACAAGGTTCACTCTAGATCTTTTATTTGTTCAATTTCATTTTACAATTAAGTGAAAAAACAAAATTAAAGATTGAGTTAGAAAAGTTAGGAATCAATAGAAGTATTGTTATTGATTGTAGATATTCTTTAATTTTACGATTACAAGATAATAAATCAGTAGAAGAATTGTTAATCTATTTAAATAACGTGCATAATAAGATTAGTACTAGTATAGATATACAAGAGAAGAAGTTCAATCAACATATTAAAAATCTAATAGTAATTATATATAATTTTTGTAGAAACTATATTGATGATAGTAGTTCAAATAAAATTTAACAGGATAATTCTGGTCTATATGAATAATAAAAACGGAATTTTTTATTCTGTTTTTATAATTCTTCTTTTTTGTTTGTTAAGTTTATGATACACTATTGACAAGAAAAGGAGAATAAACTATGAATACGCCTATTGTTCGTATAGAAGGTATTACAATTAAAAATCTAAAGAACGTTGAATATGGACATATTAAATTCAATCTAGGAAAGAAACATACATCAGCAAGTTTATTAGGTTTATATGGACAAAATGGTTCAGGAAAAACAGTTCTTATTAATGCGATTGATATATTAAAACAACTATTAATGGGGCAGCGATTACCAGAATATCTAGTTGATTATATTAATATAAATAGTGATATAGCAGAACTTTCTTTTGAATTTTCCATACAATCTGGTAGTAATCATATACATGTGTTTTACGACGTAGAATTAGGAAAAGCTAAGGCTACCAGTGATAATAATACAGATGATTTAGATTCCATAAATGCTGTTCTTATCGTAAAAAAAGAAGTATTACAGTATAAAGTAAAAAATAGTATTAATTCGATTAGAAAGAATATAATTGCTAATACTGACACAACACAAGTATTTGTACCTACCAGTAAATTTGAGATTCTCTTCGGTAAAGACTATGAGGATATGACAGATTTTCTTGTAGATAAAAGACTATGTCAAGCTGAATCTAGATCCTTTTTATTTTCTGCTAGATTTATGAAACGTCTTAATTCTCAACGTGAATTTCTTGAGAGTACTCCTGAGTATGATCGTATTACAGAGATTATAAATATATTAGTGCAATATGGTAACCATGATTTATTTGTTGTATTAACAGCCCATAGTGGATTACATAGTCTTAATGTATTACCATTAGAAATAAATGTAAAACAAGATAATATGGGACGGATAGGTACTATCACATTACCATTAGATCAACCTATTGCATTTCCAATACCCATTGTTGATGTAATTCATAACATTATAAATATGATGAATCTAGTTTTATCTGAAATTATTCCAGGATTACAGATTTCAGCTTCTGATTTAGGTGTCGAATTATTAGAAAATGGTGAAAGTGGTAAGCGTTTGATGCTAGTTTCTAATAAGAATGATAAGAATATACCTTTAAAATATGAGTCCGAAGGTATACGTAAAATTATATCCATCTTAAGTTTATTGATTGCTGTGTATAATCGCTCATCTGTGACTATTGCTGTTGATGAATTAGATGCTGGAATTTTTGAATATTTATTAGGGGAATTGCTTCGTATTATTGCTGAAAAAGGTAAAGGTCAACTTATATTTACTTCACATAATTTACGTCCATTAGAGACTTTGGATAAAGGATTTATCGCTTTTACTACGACAAATCCTAATAATCGTTATATTCGCCCTAAAAATGTAAAGACATCTAACAATTTAAGAGACTTCTACTATCGGGATATTACACTAGGTGAACAAGCGGAAGAAGTTTATAAACCAACACAAAATGCTGAGATTTCATATGCTTTCAAGAAAGCTGGTGGATATAAGTGGCGCGAAAAAAAATAGTGTTAATAATTGTGGAAGGTCCTTCAGATGCTTCTGCATTAGAACGGTATTTTGTCAAATACTTTGATAGTGATCGCATTGTAACAAAAATAATACATGGGGATATTACTACTGATAGAAATATTGATCAATCGAAAATAAAAGCACATTTAGGGAATAAGATTAAATCATGGATTATAAAAGACAAATTCAAGAAATCAGATATAGATCGAATTATTCACATCGTTGATATGGATGGTGCTTATATAGGAGATAATCTTATTCAACTAGATGAATCGTGTGAAGATCCATATTATTCAACGTTATCTATAAAAACATCAAATGTAGAGAAAATTCGCCTTAGAAATATTCAAAAAAGAGAAAATTTAAATACATTGAGTACCAATACAAGTGGTATTTATAATGGCATTTCTTATAATATATATTATATGTCTTGTAATTTAGATCATGTATTATATAACCTACAAAATGCTAGTGATGAGGAGAAGGAAGAACACGCATTAGAATTTTCAGAACGATATATAGATAATATTAATGACTTTATATCATTTTTATGTCATTCTAAATTTTCTTGTTGTGAATCTTATGAGGATTCTTGGAATTTTATTAAAAAAGATAAACATTCATTAGAACAATATAGTAATTTAGGCCTTTGTTTTTTGTCTACTGAGTCTTAAATATATTATTTATCTTAATATTTATTTTTATAAATCACCATATAGAACTATAATATTAGTTCTATATGGTCTTTTTATTTTAATGTCTTTAGATTGGTTCGTGACATAGTCGCGAATTATAAACTATCCGCTATGCGGGTACAGTAGCGAAAGTTATACAAAAAAATCACCTTGCTTAAGTATAATGTAGGTGTTCAAGTCACATCATATGCAAAAGATTCACTTTACGGATGACTTCGATTATAAGTGCTATAATATGAATAATAGGTAATCAATTATAAACTGGGATTATATGACGATATTGTGTAAGTCATTATAATTGTATGATGTGGAATTTGTAATTTTTAGTAGGGGGAAAATATGAATTACAATTCGGATAAAGCAATTGAATCTTCGGAACAGGACTTACTGGGGAGAGTAACATTCTCCAAACAATTAGGGGAAGCGATATATAAATATAATGGAAAAGATGGATTAGTGTTAGGCGTATTTGGTAAATGGGGAACTGGTAAGACATCTATTCTGAATATGGTTGTCAATGAGATAAATTATTTATCTGATAATGATGATGACAGCCCTATTATTGTAAATTTTTCTCCTTGGAATTATTCAGATAAAGATAATCTTATAGGTATATTCTTTGAGGACTTGAGAATTAAGTTAAAACTTCATAGTAATAAAGAAAACATGAAACAGATAGCAAGGGCTATAGATCAGTATTCTGGTGCCTTAAATTTATTATTATATACATCGATTGTATCAAGTCAGAATTGGATTATAATGTTAAAGTACCCTTTAAAATGTTTATATAGATATATTAGAGGAAAGATATTAGAAGATAATGATTTAGATAAGGTAAAGGCAAATTTAGAAAGAGTACTTATTAAAAGTAAACAAAAAATTGTTGTGATTATAGATGATATTGATCGCTTAACCAATAAACAAATTAGAGATATCTTTCAATTAGTTAAGCAAGTTGGTAATTTTCCTAATATAATATATGTACTATCTATGGACAGAGAGGTTGTATGTAGAGCTTTAGAAAGTGTACATAATATTGATGGTGCAGAATATTTAGAAAAAATTGTACAGATTCCATTTGAAATACCAGCACTTATGAAGCCAAAATTACGAGAGATACTTTTAACAAATCTTGAGGATATAGTTAAAACCATTTCTGATAACCCAAAAATTGATAAATCTTATTGGAGTGGAGTGTTTGTAAATTGTATAGAACCTTATATTAAGACATTAAGAGATGTAAATCGAGTTATAAATACATTTCAATTTAGATATAAAATACTATATGAAGAAACTGCTATAGAAGATATGGTAGCTCTTACTACTATAGAGGTGTTAGAACCTCAATTATATCAGTGGATTAGTAGAAATAAGGATTTGCTATGTAGTACATATTTTCATAGTTTTTCAGGTTTATATAGGAATAAAAGTGATTATCGTACATCAATATGTGAGGAACTTAAAAAATTAGGTATAAATACGGATATAGGAATAAAATTCCTCTCTACTTTATTTCCTGTATTTGCAAATGATATAGATGAATGTGATTATAAATATACAGAATCGAATATAAGAGAGACGATGAGAGTAGCACAAGAAGAACGATTTGATTCATATTTTATGTTCGATTTGAAAAAGATTCCGATTTCAAGATATATTATTAACAACTGTATAAATGAATTAGAGTTAAATGATTTAATTGTTGTAGTTAGTAAAATTAATGATGCTGGAAATATTGAATATTTTATAGATGAATTAAGGTCATTAGTTAATACTATTCCTACTGAGCGTTTAGGTTTATTATCATCAGTCATTTTGAATGTATTACATAAATTCTCTCAAAATAGTCAATTTTTTATGTTATCAGCATATACTAAAGCTGAATTCCTTGTTTATGGTATTATGAGTAGAATCAATGATGAAAATGAACGATATAATTTGATTAAAAGTGTACTAGAAAATATAAATAAAGAGCAACTAGGAACATTAGCTTCTTTTATCAATAGAATAGAATTATCTCATGGAAGGCTCGCAGGAAAAGAGGAATCTATAGAGAAACAACTTATTACTTTACAGCATTTAATTGATATAGAGCCAATTTATGTTTCAAAAATCCATGAGATTACTCAATCTGAAGTAATTATTGATATAAGAGACTTCCATATGGCTTTCTATTTATGGGAGTGTCTAGATAAAGATAGAGCAAGAACTTATATAAACAATATATTGAAAGAGGATAACAATATACTTAAGTTTATATGTGCTATTGCAAGTAAGTGGACAAGTGAGAATGATGCTGGATGGTATTATTCATTAGATAAAGTTTCAAATTATATTTCTGTAGATATAGTTTATGAAAAAATTAAAGAGATTAGTAAAAAAGATTTGGATATGTTTAGATTAGAAGATCAGATTAAATTGGCTTCTTTTGTTTTGTCATATGGTAAATCAGAAAGTTATCGTGTTGATGAAGAAGAAGCTATGAAGTATATAAGTAATTGGAAAGATAATTAAATTAAGTCATTATTTTTAAATTACGATTAGGAGAGTTGATATATGTCGAGATGTTATTTGTGTGGAACGTTATTAAATGAATCTAATAGAAGTGTAGAACATATTATTCCTAATGCTATTGGAGGGAATTTAAAATCTAAAGATTTAATATGTAAGGACTGTAATTCAAATACTGGTCTAAATATTGATTCAGAGTTATCAAGACAATTGAATTTTATTGCTAATATGTTAAATATTGAACGTGATAGAGGTAAACCACAAGAGTTCAAAGTAAAAAATGAGAGTACGGGGGAAATATATAGATGTTTACTAGGTGGGATACCAAGCCGTATAAAGCCAGAGATTATTCAAGATAATAATCAAATAAAAATTAAGGCTCCTAATGAAAAAATTGCTAGACAGCTTTTAAATCAAATTAAAAGTCAGAATCCAAATCTAGAGATTGACCAAGTAATTAATAAAGCTGAAAAAAGTAGAGAATATATTAATAATTGGTGTAAATTTAATGTACCTATTGGTGGAGCAGATGCTTTTAAGTCGATTTATAAAACAGCAATAAGTTTTTATATATATTCAGGAGGAAGCTCTCATTATATAACTAACATCAAGCAAATTATATCTGATGAAATGATGATATTTAACTATGTAAAGCCTTGTTATTTAGATTATGAAATTGTAGAAAAAGATAGCGAGGAAGTGTTGCATAGTATTCTTATTAAGGGGAATAAGGAAACAGGAAAATTATATTGTTATATAGAGTATTTCAGTGCTTTTAAGTATGCTATTCTATTAAATAATAACTATAATGGAGAGGATATTAATAAGTTGTATATTTTTAATGTTTTGAATCGACAAGAAATTTTAGAGCGAAATGTTTTACCAACCTGGTTTTCTGATATAAATAACATATTTAATAGTTTGGAGTGGAATCAAATTCTTCTTAAAGACTCTCTAGAAAATTTAATGAAGATTATTAGTGATAAACAACATAATAATCATTTAAATAGATTGATATGCGAAGCATGGGAAGATACTATTAAAACAATGGAGCTTTTAGAAGGTGATGAAATTACAAAAGAAGTATATGATGTTTTAATTAAGAATACTATTGATGCTGTGATGCCGTATTTAGAGCGTTTTATACCAAAAGAATAATTAGCTATATAATTACTAGAAAATTATATGTTTGTAAAAAGACAGCTAATAGAATCAGCTGTCTTTTTGTATGCGTAAAATTTGTCACAACATTCTCACATACTTCATGTATTTTATGATGTATACAAGTCATCTAGGTAGTTACTAGTTGGCGTAGTATTCATATAGTTTAAGAGGAAGAATATGAGGTATAGAGAATGAGAGCGAGCAATATTGAATTGTTGCGTATCATTTCGATGATACTAATTATTATGCACCATTTCAGCGTGCACGGTTGTTTCCCCTTTACGCCAGATTTAACGTTTAATAAGGTGTTTCTCCAAGTATTTGGACTTGGAGGCAAGGCTGGTGTAGTTGCCTTTGTTATGATAACAGGCTATTTTATGGTTTCTAGTAGTTTTAAGCTGCACAAGTTTGCGAAGTTAGTAGGGCAAATATGGTTTTACAGCATTGCCATGCTGGGCGTAGCTATGGGTTTAGGACTCGATACGGTGACGTCAAGGAATATGATGCTCGCTTTATTGCCTATTGGTGCCATGAGTTGGTTCGCCCAGAACTTTTTAGTACTCTATTTATTAACGCCTATTATTAATCGAGTACTTCATTGGCTGCAGCATACATACTACGTTATGCTCCTAGTGGTTTCCACGGTAATTTGGTTCTTAATACCGACGGTGCTGAATTTGTGGACTAATGTACCGCATACCACCTTTGGATTTAAACATATCTTTTCCTTTGTCGTATTCTATTCGTTGGGGGCGTACATCAAGCTGTACGGCTCACATATAACAAAGAAAATAGGTATTATTTTTACCGCCATAGGCTTTGTAGGGGCCTTTCTAGGGGACATCCTCGTCGATGTACTAGCCATGATGGATCTAGCGTATATGAAACAGATTTTCTACTTTACGCAAAATGATTATGGCTTCTTTCAATTGTTATTAGGCATTGGCTTATTTATTATTTTTTTGAAAGCAAAGATCGCTTATCGTCCTTGGATCAATGCGGTAGCATCTACTACCTTTGGTATATACCTATTGCATGATAATAAGCTATTCCTTCATTACATGTGGGATAATGTATTGGCAACGTATCAGTACTATGATTCAATACTATTACCTCTGTATGCAATTCTTGTAGTGGCGCTTATTTTTGTCGTCGGTATGATTGTAGACTATGTGCGGTTAGCTTTCATAGAAAAACCTGTGATGAAAGCAATCACGCCGAGCCTCGAGCGAATTCAGTCAAGGGTTGAGAAAGTAGTGCCATTATAATGCGATTATCGGTGTTTTTTGGTATAATATATAAGTATTCTTACCATAAAACGGGAGGTAATTATAATGCGTAAATTCTTATATATGTTAGCGGCGTTGCTTGTATTAATTGGCATTAGCACAAACGATGTAGAAGCTCGTCAAGATGTGTATGCTACGACATATCTCGGTAATAGCTGGTATGTAGATCAAGACTCTGTAAAGCGAGTGGGGGATATACTCAACTTTACGGTGTACACAACAGCAGGTCTTAGCTACAAAGTGACATCTAGTGATGACAACTATTACAATGCAGACGTATTTTACGATAATAATAAACTCGTATCAGATAATGGCCAATCCGTCTGGAAGTCTCCAGGCATGATGGCAGCCATGCGCGTGGCTCGTAGATAAACAAAAAGGCAGGAATTATTGATACGTCCTCCATTACTGAACATCTAGTAATGGAGGACATGTTATATAATCTCTGCCTTTTCTTTTGCTTTTTATTATATATTTTTGTATATTTCTATTTATAGATTCTTATGGACTCGCTTATATGTTCGATATATAATTGGATTAGGATAGTCAGCGAGGTTGGGCCTCTCTTCGTTAATGAAGGGAGGGGTGTCTATGAGTGATTATGAACTAATCATGCTCCTGCTTCAAGTAATGGCTGTTGTCATCGCTTTCGGAGCACTAGTAGCACTTATTTGTTTTGGAAAAAGCAAATAGCCCTTCGTTACCGCTTGGTAGCTAGATAAAACGAAAAGGCCATTTCCTAATTTCTATTAAGTTTCGAGATGAGCCCGACGTGACTACTCGCTTGGCTATCTACCTATATTATAGGGATAAAAATATATATCGTCAAATTGAGATGAAATACATTATTATAATAACTACATATAAATAATCATAAAAGCTGTACATACATAGTTTAGATTGAACGGCTTTGATGTCAAAACCAATGTAATATCAAAGGTGGTTCAAAAATCGACTGTGTGTACAGCTTTTTGGTTTTAGTGTGTTTTTGTGAAAGTAGTCATAGGACTACCATAAAGTGATCTTATTATTTTTCAAGTTTGTCTACCAAGCGTTTTACTGTTTCTTGTAGATCTTTATTTTGAGTTTCTAATGCTTGTACGCGTTGTTCTAGTGCGTTATAAGAGGCAGGGGACATAGCAGTAGATAAAGATTTTCCTGGTCTATAGGTGATACCTACATTGGCCATAACGTGATTGTTCATTGTAAACCCTGTGGTCAGTAAAAGATTATCTTTGTGATAATAGCCTACACCTAGAGCTACTGCATTTGCATTTTTATAATGACCGTAGCCCGCCATATATTGAATGCGATTATCCGGATCATATGGTAATGGATGTAATGCAGCTAATGCAGCGACACGAGCATCACCTTTATTGGATTCCGATTCAACACGCTGTACCTCTTGAGATACATGTTGTACAGATTTTTCAATAGTGCTAATAGAATTATTAAGCTGTTGACTTGTACTTTTACCAAGGGTATCAATCATTTGATGAACGCCGTAGAGTTGGGATCCGTTGACCGCATCTGTAGAGGTAGCACTCACGCGACCTGCTGCGAGATTGGTAATCGTCCGTTCCTTGCCCTTAGCCCCTACGGATACTGTTGATACAGGGGCGGTGCCGGCATAGTTGACGGTAGTACCATTTTCAAAGGTATGGCTTGCTGTACCGACTACATCGCCGTCAGCGGAATCATTGCCAAGGACAACGCCATTTTTTAGAGAGGTAGTCACATTATTGCCGAGAACAAAGGTGTTTTCTCCGGAAATGTGGTTGTAATTACCTATACTGTAAGAATTGGCCGCATCAATAGCTGTTTTACCGTATTCGCCCTGGCCGAATACACCGGATGCGGTCGCTTTCTCTGATAGTGTATTATAAGAGCCTACAGCTAACCCTTTGGCGGCGTTTACATTCACATAATGCCCTACGGCGAGGTCGAACTGACCGTTTACTGTTGAATTCGAGCCGATGGCTACAGAATTGCTGGCTTTACTGTTAGCACCTTGAAAATTACCAATCCACACGTTTTTATCACCTGCGGAGTTTTCCCCTGATTGAGTCCCCATGACAATGGAGTTCGTCAACTGGCTCGCATTACCTGCGGCGAAACCGACGGTTACGTTAAAATCGCCAGTACTGCCTCGGAATGACTTCGCCCCAAGATTGATATTGCCGCCACCTGATGAGCCGGCCCCAGCAGCTGCACCCAAGGCTATGTTATTGCCTTGGGCATTGGGCCCCTTACCTTTTCCGTTCGCCGCACCGGCGTTCTCACCGAGGGTGATGTTACCGCCTGTTCCTGCGGTGAAAGTTTGACCTTCCTTGCCGATGTTACCGTTGTTATCAACGATATTGACCGGCGCCGCATAAACTGTGGTGGATAAAGCTACCATTACAACACTTGCTAATACAAAACGTTTCTTACTCATCGTATACACTCCTTTGTGTACAAACAAACTTTCACAAAACTTTCATAAAAAGACTTACATGGCTACTATAATACCAAAAAGGTATATTGTAAATAGAATATTCATATAAATTCAATAAATATACAATATATTCTATAGGTATTTATAGTTAATAAGAAACCTTTGACACATATTTATAAAATTTAAATATTTATTTATTCTATAAATTGTATTCTAGCATTTTATATGTATAAATTGCATTCTATATGCATTGACAAGCCTCTATATATTTATATAAAATAGAAATAATTTCATGTTTTGTTCATGATAAAATCATGAGTCATCGGCGTGTGTAATGACGTATTAAGTACATAATTAAATAAATAATTATGTGCGTAATGAAAAGTGTGTTTGTACGTAAGAGTGTGTAATGAAATATATAATCGTGTTGATGAGTGCCCTTTATATGTTTGTCATGCCTGTATCGGGGGAGCAGGTAAGTAAAGCAGAGCAGCCTATACAGGGGACTAGGGTAAAACAAGTTCATAGTGAAAGTACGGTCGCCTTATCTGACGACTCAGATACATTCCATGTTAATTCGTCTCATACTCCAGATCATGTCATCGGTCAGGGCGGATTGGAGATGCCGGACGCCACAGATAAAAAGACGACTCGTTATTCCGATACGGATGCAGTCAACTCTGCGTTGCAGGCGGTGGTTATGACTGGTGTTCATTCCGCAATGCACGGATCGAAGGCAAAACCGTGGATGCAGAGAACCGTCGTGTCATTGCGCTTTCAGAAAAACTGGAAGCCCTTGTACGGTGTGGAAACATTGCAACCACTAGGTTACTATGATGAGACATCTCGTCATGTGTGGTTTACACAGGAGAGGTTGGCGAATGCAGCGGATACAGGAACGACGGCGAATGTGGGTATCGGCTATCGCCGAATCGCAGCGAACGATGACCATTATTACGGTGGTAATCTGTTTTATGACCATCGGTTCAGAGGTAATCACAGTCGCATGAGTGTCGGGCTGGAGTATGTATCGGGTATCGGTGCATTTCGCATGAACTGGTATCGCGGTGTGTCCAGCGAGCGTTCCCTTGACGGTGCGACACGCTTGGAGAGCGTGTCTAACGGATATACTGCGGAATATGGGACTAGCTTTAAGAATGCCCGTTGGGCGCGCGTGTACATGGAAGCCTATCGTTGGCAGTTGCGGCGTAGTGAGGATAAGCATGGCTTGCGTATCGGTACGGAGTTGCAGCTCACGCCGAGGATTTCCGTGGACATGGGCTATAATAAGCCCGAGCATGAGCATGGCAGTCCGTACGGAAAAATCATGTTCCGTCTAGCCGGGGTTGATACGGCATGGTTTGGTGGTAACCATCGATCGGATGCAAAAGCATCGGTTCGTGCGAATATGCTAGAAAATGTGCGCCGCCAACATACGGTGCACGTTGATTGATAGATTGATATATATATATTTATTATTTTGATAAAAGTAGCATAAGAATCCATATTTATTTTTTAGATAAAAGCAACATAGGGAGCTGTTTTATCATATCAGATGATTGTCATCTGATATGAAAAGACAGTTCCTTTTTTTATACATTAATTCATAAAAATTTATTTTGTTTACAAAATAGAAAAAGAGTGGCACAATATTCATGAAAATATAATGAAGAATAAGTTACACGTGGAATTCATTAGGGATTGGAGAGGATAAAATGAGCAAGCGTAAACTTATATTATCGGTGTTGATTAATGGTGTGTTGTTATCGAGCCTATATGTGGCCGGAGCGGTGGATGTGGCACCGGGTAGCGGTAACGGTGTAGCCATCGGTACGGGTAGCAATGCACCAAAGGCGGAAAACGTAGCCATTGGTAAAGGGGCTACTATAGAGTATTCGGGTGGTGTCGGACAGCCGTCCACAGGTGATATTGTAATTGGTGGAAAGGCACATATTAATAATTATATTGATCAAGGTGGCGGCATTGCCATAGGTGCGAATTCATTCGTCGAAAATATGGTAGGCGGAATGGAAAGAGCGTTTGATTTTAATCAGGCTGGATACAAAAATCTTTTTGGTATACCTTTCGGGCTCCCAAAAAATCCTGAAAAGATGGTAACCGGAATGGCTATTGGTCAAAACACCTATGCTCGTTCTGGCAGTATTATGTTGGGGACCCATAATTATAAAGGAAAATTAGGTGATGTGGATGTAGATAGTTCTAATACCAAAAATAATAATGGACATTTATTTTCCACAACTATAGGAGCGAATAGTTATTCTAATGGTTTGTTTTCTTCTATTGTAGGGGCTTATTCGATTGCCTCTTCAGGTTATCCTACCACTACCGCTGATGCCACTAAGAATTTTGGTGCTACTATTACAGGGTCTTTAAATAGTATTGAATCGGCAAGTGCTAGCTCTCAATACTCTGGGGTTGCAAATAGTATCGTAGGCACTGCCAATCGAACCTTTAACTCCAATGGATCTCTCGTTTTTGGTGCTGGGAATGAAATAACGGATTCTGTAGCCGATATTTCAGCGCCAAGTTCGGGAGGTAATTCCGCTAAAGAACTAGCTGAGAAATTACGTTCTGCTGTCAAAAATTCTAATGGTGGCGGTTCTACTATGGCATTTGGTAGCGGTAATAAGGCGGATTATACACTTCGCTCCGCACTTATGGGTGTCAATAATACATTGACTGGCTCTAAAGGCAATGAAAGTACGAATACCATGTTGACGGGCTTTCACAATACGGCGGATAAGGTGTTTAATACGACCGTAATAGGGTCTGAAAATACGGTGACTAATTCTAAGAATAGTCTTGTAATGGGGGATAATCGTGAGGTGAAAGATGCGAATCATGCAGTTCTCATTGGTTCCACAGACAGCAAGACTACGACATCTGTTAATAATGCGGTCGCTGTCGGACATAATACGAATGTAACCGTAGAGGGTGGCGTTGCATTGGGCAGTGAATCGAAGTCTACTGTAGCGGCTGGCGCCGTTGGGTATGATCCGAGTACAAAGGCACAGTCTACGAATACAGATTCTACGTGGAAGGCGACTAAATCGGCCATATCTGTCGGTGATGCGGATAACAATATTACGCGTCAGATTACATCCGTAGCAGCCGGCACAAAGGATACGGATGCGGTGAATGTGGCACAGCTCAAAAAGTTGCAAAATCAAGTGAATGCGAACGGTTCCACTACCGTCAGTGCAGGTAAGCATATTAATGTGACAACTACGACGAACGGAACTACTAAGGATTATAAGGTAAGCCTATCTGACGATATAACGAATCAGATTACAAATAACACAACAAATATTAACAATATACAAGGTGATGTGACCAATATTAAAAAGAATGTAACCAATATTCAAGGTGACATTACTAATATCAAGCAGGATGTAACCAATATGGGGAGGAATGTAGCTCGTCTCGATAAAAAGGTCAACAAATCTGTGGCTGGAGCGGCCGCACTTGCCGCTTTGCATCCATTGGATTTCGATCCTGATGCAAAATGGGACTTTGCTGCTGGTTATGGCCACTACCATGATGGCAACGCTGCTGCATTGGGGGCTTTCTACAGACCGAATGAGGACTTGCAATTTAGTGTAGGGTCTACTGTCGGTAATGGTGAAACCGTTGTGAATGCGGGTATGTCTGTGAAAGTTGGTGCTCACAGTAATGTATCTCGTTCTCGTGTAGCCATCGGTAAGGAAGTTTTGGAACTTAAGAAAACTGTAGCGGTACAAAATGCGCAGATTCAAAAGTTGACGGCTCTTTTGAATGGATTGGCCGGAACGAATATGAAAGCAGACCGCAGCACATTATTCCCTGATGTACCGAATAATCACTGGGCATATGTGGCGGTTAGCGATCTATCTCGACGGGGTCTTGTGGAAGGCTATCCTGATGGTACATTTGGAGGAGATCGTATGTTGACCCGTTATGAATTTGCTCAAATTGTGTACCGAGCTATTCAAAACGGTGTTGTCGTCGATAATCGTCTCGTATCTGAATTTGGTCCTGAAATGGCGTTATTCCGTGTGGATACAATCGCCAAGAATCATGAAGGGCAACCAACTATTGAACGTGTAAGGGTCAATAAAAAATAGAATACTTTTATATATGGTTTATATTGTGAATGCCGAGGCTCTTTAGGGCCTCGGCTTTTTCGCGTACCTGTAGGTGATAATTTTTCTGTATATAAAATTATCTTATCTATGAAAGTACTAAATTGAAACGTCTAAAAATATGAAATTGATTACGCAATTACAACAATCGTTATATCTCGATATGTGGATTTATCGCAATAAATGATAGGAAAGATGAAGACTCTATTTCTTAAAATTAAAAAGTATTAAATTAGAAATAAATAAACGAAAAAAATGAAGAAAAGATGAAAAAGTTATTTACAAGATAGAAATTTTTTGATATTGTATTGCCGTGGATGAGTATATGATGAAGAATCATGAATAATTATAGTATTCAGATCGTAATTTGGAATACTAATATTTGGTGTAAGAAGTGTAGATGATAATTAATCTTTATACTTCTTCTTTTTATTATCTTTGCAATATTATGCAACACAAGTGGTGTGTTTTACTGAGTTTTCGGTAAGAAAGGATAATTATGAATCGAATTTATAATGTTATTTGGAGTAAGACAAAAAAATGCTACGTAGTAGTATCTGAAATTGTAAAAACAGGTGGCGGTAAGGTAAAATCTGTACAAAGCGGTACAACCTGGACACGTATGAGTGCGATTATGGCGGTGGCCGCATTATTGATGGCTGGTAATATTACTATGGTTAATGCTGCTACATATACTGCAATGACTATTGATAATGTAAATGGAGCTAATTATGCTACTGGTAGGGTAGATTATAGCGAGGGCAGTTATTTATATAATTATCAAAACCCTGGGAACCTTACACCATTTGATAACAGTCATTTGTACAATGGTACAGATAGAGGTAACTATACAGAAAATAGTTTTGCCGGTATTGCTATCGGTAAAAATACAAATATTCAGGAAACTGGTAATCCAACTTATTATTCCGGTTTAGCTATCGGTAACTATGCTCAGGCCACAGGTGGTATTTCCTTTGCTTTAGGTCATTATGCTCAGGCCTTATCACCATCTGCTATGGCTCTTGGTACAGCTACAAAGGCGAGCGGCTTTAACTCCTTGGCTATGATGCGTCAATCCGCTGCAGAAGGTGAGTTCTCCACAGCATTGGGTACTGCATCCTGGGCAAAGGGTAATGGTAGTTTTGCCATGGGTTACTCTGCTACAGCAAAGGCGGATCAATCCATCGCAATCGGTGCGGCAGAAACTATAAAATTACCTGGTCAACAACATGGTACTCCAAGTGCTAAATATAATGGCGATGGTAATACCGTAACAGAAGGTGTTCGTTCTCTTGCATTTGGTACAAAGGCAAGAACATCTACTGCTGCAGCTGATTCTATGGCATTCGGTTCTTCATCCAGCACTGGTGGCGCCAATGCGGTAGCTATGGGTTATAGTGCTAATGCTAGTGCAGAGAATGCCTTTGCCATCGGTAATACGGCGCAATCATCCGCACAAAATGCCGTGGCAATGGGTAAAAGTGCAAATGCAAGTGGTGTAAGCAGTTTTGCTATGGGTAGTAGTTCTAATGCTGCTGGTGCCGATGCTATTGCTATGGGTAGTTCTTCCCAAGCAAAATTATCCAACTCCATCGCATTAGGTGGTAATGCTAAATCCTTGGGTGCTGATGCGCTTGCACTTGGTGGTGCGGCGAATGCCTCTAAAGATGGTGCCATTGCAATCGGTAAAGAAGCAAAAGCAAACAATACTAATACGACAGCTATCGGTCTTGGTGCCACTGTTACAGGTACTAACTCCATGGCTATTGGTACAAATGCCGTTGCAGAATCCAATAACTCCTTGGCATTGGGCACTGGTACGGAAGTAAGAGGTGCCTTGGTTAATGGTTTCTCTGCTTTTACTAACCAACAAAATAACAATGTTGCAAACGGTGTAGTTGCGGTAGGTAACGTAGGTTCTGAACGTCGTATCATCAACGTAGCGGGTGGCGAAAACGATACTGACGCAACAAATGTAAAACAATTAAAATTTGTAAACAGTAACTTAGCAAAATCCATCGCAGGTCCTACTTATACGGGCTATGAAGCGAATGGTTCTACATATAAAGCGCCTGATTTCAATATCAAGAACAGCACATACCATACGGTAAAAGAAGCTGTTGAAGCAGCGCAAACGAATTTCTTCAGTGCTAAAGGCACATCTGCCGATGCGAATTACGATAACACAGGTGCTACAGGCAATAACGCGACAGCAGCCGGTGTACGTACTTCTGCAGCAGGTAACTTTGCTACAGCTGTCGGTGCTGATGCGACTGCAGCTAATGCGAACAGCACTGCTATCGGTTATAAAGCTAAATCCAGCGTAGATGACGGCGTTGCATTGGGTGCAAACTCCGTTGCTTCCGTTGTAGCTGGTAAAGCAGGTTATAATGTGAAAACTGCAGACAGCCGTACAAACGGATATAGCGGATTGACAGGCGCTGCGTTGACATCCACTATGGGTGCGGTGTCCGTAGGTGACGGTGGTACAAAAACTCGTCAGATCACAAACGTGGCTGCAGGTACTGCGGATACTGATGCTGTTAACGTGGCACAATTGCGCAATGTTAATTTGAAAGTAGCTGGTAACACTGGCAAAAATGACGTTTTATTGGACAACCAAACATTGACTGTAAAAGGCGACGGCTCTTATGTTACGACAACTGTTAACAACCAAACAATTAACGTGGCGTTGACTGATGCAACTAAGAACAAGATTGACAATGCGGCAAATAAAGACTTGTCCAACATTACGGACAGCGGTAAATCCGTTATCCGTGATGAAGCTCAAAAAGCAGTTAAAGTTGTTGCTGGTAAAAACACAACGATTACAGAAGGTACTGACGGTACATATAAAACATATAAAGTTGACGTAGATGCTCCTGACTATCAATTAGTTGAAAACAGCAGTGCTGCTGATAAAGCTTACACTGTATCTGGCAATAAAGTTGACTTGACTGTACAAGATGCTAAAAATCCTGCGAATAAGAAAACTGTAACTATCAAGGATATTGCATCCAAAACAGAACTTGATGATACAAAAACAGATCTTATTAACAAAGGCTTAAAATTCGATGCCGATAATAATGATGCTAAGACTAATAAATTAGGCTCCAAGGTAACTGTAGCTGGTGATGGTACTAATATCAGCACTACGATTACACAAACTGGCGACGATACAACAATTAAGGTTGCATTAGGTAAAGACATCAATGTTAATACAGTAACTGCTACAAAAACTGTAAAAGCTGGTACTGCTACTATGGGCAACCAAGCTGTAACAGACAACAAGGCAGCTACTCAAAATGGTAATTTTGTATCTGGTTTGGATAATAAATCTTGGACATTAACTGATCCTGCTTTTGTATCTGGTCGTGCGGCAACAGAAGATCAACTTAAAATTGTTAGCGATGCTGTGAAAGCGGCTAACTCAAGTGCTACGGACTACCGTTTAATCGCTAATCCGAACAATGCGGCAGATGGCTCTTATAAAGTTGATAACAATAAAGTTGATTTGCAAGTGAAGGACGATAAATCCGGTACAGTTAACACTGTAACAATCAAGGATATTGCGTCTAAAACAGAACTTAATAAAGTAAAAGATCGTTCCGTAAAATACGACGGTGAAACTGATAAAGATACGGTAACTTTGGAAGGCGCTAACGGTACAAAAATTACCAACTTGAAAGATGGTAATGTAGCAGCAGGCTCCAAAGATGCTGTAAACGGCGGTCAATTACATCAAGTTAAACAAGATCTTGGTGACCAAATCACAAATACCAAGAATGATTTAAACAATAAGATTGATACGACTAAACAAGATCTTATTGATAAAGGTCTTAAATTCGACGCTAATACAGGCGGTGAAAAAACAAATAAATTGGGCTCCAAAGTAACTGTTAAAGGTGATAACTCCAACATCATTACGGAAATCTCTCAAGACGCTAACGGTGACAGCACAATTAATGTGAAACTTGGTAAAGACCTCAAAGTTGAAACGATTACTGCTACTGGTGCAAACGGTAAAGACGGTAAAATCGGCATCAACGGTAAAGACGGTGTAACAACTAACATTTCCGTTACTCGTGACGGTCAACCCGGTGTAGACGGTGCTCCTGGCGCGACTACAACTCGTATTACGTACCAAAAACCTGACGGCACGAACGAAGAAGTGGCAACCTTGAACGACGGCCTTAAATTCAAAGGCGATATGGGTGCTACATCCAATGTTAAGCTTAACAAACAAGTGGACATCAACGGTGGTGTAACAAGCGCTTCTGATCTTGCTACAGGCAATAATATTGGTGTTACTTCTGCGGCTGTTGGCGCTGATGGCAATGCAAAATTACAATTGCAATTGGCGAAAAACTTGACAGGCTTGCAATCTGTAACGGCATCTGACACTGTGAAAGCAGGCACTGCCACTGTAGGTAATCATACTGTAGCGGATAAAAAAGGTGGTAACCAAACTGGTAACTTTGTAACAGGTTTAGATAATAGAACTTGGGACATTTCAGATCCTACGTATGTAGAGGGACGCGCAGCGACAGAAGACCAACTTAAGAAGGTTAGCGATGCTTTGAAAGCGTCTAATGCAAGTGCTACAGATTACCGTTTAATTGCTAATCCGAACAACGCGGCAGACGGTTCCTATAAGGTTGAAAACAATCAAGTAGACTTGAAAGTAAAAGACGAAAAATCCAGTGACGTTAAAACTGTAACGATTAAGGATATTGCGTCCAAAACTGAACTAGATAATGTAAAAGATCGTTCCGTAAAATATGATGGTAACACAGGCCATGACACAGTAACATTGGAAGGTCCTAACGGTACAAAAATTACTAACTTGAAAGATGGTAACGTAGCAGCCGGATCCAAAGATGCTGTCAATGGCGGTCAATTACACGATGCTAAAAACGAATTAAATAATAATATTACTAATGCGAAAACAGATCTTATCAACACAGGTCTTAAATTCGATGCCAATGTAGGCGGTGTACAAACTAACAAATTAGGCTCCACTGTAACAATTCAAGGTGAAGGTACTGCAGCTGACGCAGATTACAGCGGTGAAAACCTCAAAACTTTCATAAATCAAGATGTGGCAACAGGCAATACGACTATTGACGTGAAGATGAACAAAAACCTTAAAGCGGAATCTGTGAAGGTTGGCAAAAATGGTAAGGACGGCGTATCTATTACAGGTCCTGACACAGCGAACGGTACAGATGGCAAGGTAGCTGTGACTGATAAAAACGGTAAAGAAGCAGTTTCTATTTCCGGTAAGGACGGCGTAGGCCACATCGGCTTGACTGGCCCTGCTGGAACGAACGGCGTGAATGGTACTAATGGTATCGACTTGTCCGTGAAACCTGGTTATGACGATCCTGCGACAGGCGTTAAAGGTGAAAAAGGTGTAGACGGTACAAATGGTCTTACACGTATCGTTTACAAAGATGGCAACGGCGAACACCAAGTAGCTACTATGGAAGACGGTTTACAATTCACAGGCAACAACACTGGCACCGTGAATAAACAAAAATTGAACTCCTTGGTGAAAGTACAAGGTGAAGGCGTAACTGAAGCTGAATCTGCAGCGTTCAAGAGCGCATCCGGCAACATCAACGTAAAAGCTGATGGCACTGACAAATTGGAACTTCAATTGGCGAAAGACCTTAAAAATCTTGATTCCGTAACGGCGGCTAAGACTGTGAAAGCAGGCGGTGCTACTATGGGTGGTCAAACTGTTAATAACGAAGCTGGCGACAGCGAAACAGGCAATTATGTAACAGGCCTTGATAATAAAGATTGGAATGCAAATAAGATCGTATCCGGTCGTGCTGCAACAGAAGATCAATTGAAAAAAGCGTTGGATGCTCAAAGTGCTAACTCCACTGATTATCGTTTGATCAAGAATCAGGCGGCAGGCTCCAATGGAGACTACACTGTAGATGCGAACGGCGATGTAGCGTTGACTGTACAAGATAAGAATCATCCAGACAAAACAGAAACCGTTACAATCAAAGACGTTGCTTCTAAATCCAAGCTTGATAAATTGAATGATCGCGCTGTTAAGTATGATTTGGACCCTGCTGGCAATCTTGACAAATCCAAGGTAACTTACGAAGGCCCTACATACAATAACAAACAAGGTGGGACTCACGTAACAAATGTAGCATATGCTACAGGCAACGATGGCAGCGAAGCGGTTAATGTGGACTACTTGAATGACAAAATCAAGGATAGTGCGGACGCATTGACTAATAAAGGTTTGAAATTCGATGCTAACCAAGGCGGCGAAAAAACTAACAAGCTTGGCTCCAAAGTGACTATTAAAGGTGAAGGCACTGCAGATGACGATGATTACAGCGGTGAAAACCTTAAAACTTTCATCACACAAGATCCAACATCTGGTGATACAACTATCAATGTGAAGATGAATAAAAATCTTAAAGCTGAATCCGTGAAGGTTGGCAAAGACGGTAAGGACGGCGTGTCCATTACAGGTCCTGACACTGCGAACGGCACAGACGGCAAGGTAGCTGTGACTGGTAAGGACGGTAAAGAAGCCGTATCTATTTCCGGTAAAGACGGCGTAGGTCACATCGGTCTCAACGGTAAAGACGGTCGTAGTGCTGACATTTCTGTTGAAAAAGGTGATCCGGACCTCAACGGTAACGAAATCACCCGTATTAAATACACTGATGAAAACGGTAAGACACATCAAGTGGCAACCAAAGACGACGGTATGGCATACGGTGGTGACTCCGGTAATGTGATTAAGAAAAAACTTAATGAACAATTGGATATTAAGGGCGGGGTAACAAACGAAGATGATTTGACTGAAAACAATATTGGCGTTATCAGCAAAAATAATATCCTCAATGTTCGTTTGGCAAAAGACCTTAAAGACTTGAACTCCATTACTTTCAACAACGGAGCTAACGGTGCAAACGGTAAAACCGTTGTAAACGGCGCAGGCATGACTATTAATGATGCAGCAGGTAATCCGTTGACAGCTGTTACAAAAGACGGCGTGAAGATTACCGATGGTCCATCTATGACGAAGGACGGCATCGATGCAGCAGGCAAGAAGGTTACAAACGTTCAAGACGGTACAGTTGCAAAAGATAGCAAAGACGCTGTAAACGGTGGTCAATTGCATGACGCTGTTGAAAGCCTTAAAACTAAAGGCTTCGGTCTTGAAGCAGAAGACGGTCAATCCGTGAAGAAACCTCTTGGTGAAACTGTTAAGGTTAAAGGTGATGACACTAATATCAAAACATCCGTAGACGGCGGTGCTGTTAAGGTGGAATTGAAAAAAGACATCACTGTAGACACTGTAACAGCTAAGACTGTAACAACAGGCGACACTAAGATGGATACAAACGGCGTTACTATCAAGGACGGCGCTAATGAAGCGACTAAGTTGACTAAAGACGGCTTGCAAATCAATGATGGTGGCAACAAAGCTGTTACTGTTAATAAAGACGGCTTGACTATTGAAAACGGTCCTAAGGTAACAAAAGACGGTATCGATGCGGCTAATAAGAAGATCACTAATGTGGCTGACGGTACTATTGGCGCTGGTAGCAAGGACGCTGTAAACGGCGGTCAATTGCATACAGCTATTGAAGACATCAAATCCACAGGCTTCGGTCTTAAAGCGGAAGACGGTCAATCCGTGAAGAAACCTCTTGGCGAAACAATCGATCTAAAAGGTGACGGTAATATCAAAACTTCCGTGGACAACGGCGCTATCAAGATGGCATTAAATGATAAGATCACTCTTGGTCAAGATCCAGCAAAACAAGTTAACATCGATGGCTCTGCAGGTACAATTACAGCTGGCAATGGCGGTAATCAAGTTAAGATTGACGGCAATGACGGTTCCGTAACGGCAAATACTGTGAAAGCTGGTGATGTAGTTGTAGGTAAACAAACTTCCGACGGTAAAGAAGGCAACTTCGTAACAGGCTTGGATAACAAAACTTGGGATCCTGAAAACCCAGTAGCAGTTCCTGGTCGTGCCGCAACAGAAGATCAATTGAAAGCTGTTAATGACGACTTCAATAACAAAGCAAGAACAGGCCGTGTATTCCAAGGTGACCAACCTGGTGATAGCGGTAAAGTGGTTCGTGGATTGGGAGATACTATGAACCTTACTGGTGGTGCTGATGTGAACCGCTTGGCAGACAACAATATCGGTGTTGTGAAAAACGCTGCTGGTGATGGATATAACATCAAGTTGGCGAAAGACTTGAAAGGTCTTGAGTCCGTAACTACTACAGATGCTGCTGGTAATACAACTGTTATGAACGGTGGCGGCATGACAATTACACCTGCTCAAGGTAATGCTGTAAGCCTTACTAAAGACGGCCTCAATAACGGTGGTAATAGAATTACTAATGTAGGCCCTGGTGTAGATGGTACTGATGCGGTTAACGTAAATCAATTGAGCAGTGCTATGCGTAGTGTGGATGGTAAAATCGCTGATGTAGGTGCGACTAGTGCAGCTATTTCCGGCCTCAAACCTTTACAATACGATCCATTGGAACCAACTCAAGTATTGGCTGCTGTAGGCCACTACAAAGGCAGCACAGCTGCTGCTGTAGGCGTAGCGCACTATACTAATGAATCTACAATGTTCCATATGGGCGTATCTCTTGGCGGTCATGACAACATGATTAATGCGGGCGTATCCTACAAATTTGGTACATCCGATGCTAAGAAAGCTATTCCAGCACGCTATAAAGCAGGCCCTATCAGCTCTGCGTATGTATTGCAAGATGAAGTGACTGCGTTAAAAGCTGAAAATGAACGCATGAAACAACATGACTTAGAGTTAACTGCTAAATACGATCAAGTACAACGCGATAATGAAGAAATGAAAGCTCAAATCGCATTGTTGATGCAACAAGTAGGACTTTCCAAATAAAAAGAATTCTTAGTCTTGTTATGTAAGGAATATGAAAGCCGCCCTTCTAGGGCGGCTCATCATAAGGAGGAAGTATGAAATTCAAAACATTTATACCTGTATTGGCACTGGCTTGTGTGTGCGCGGTAGGCCAAGCGGATGCGGCTCAAGATCTATTGATGATGCCAGAACAACCAGCTGAACCATTGAATGTGCTTGAAACAGAAGTGGCACTTTCCGTACCTAGCGAAGAAGTTCGTGACGTTGTTAACGCTTTCACACAATTCCAATTGGACCAAAAGGGCAAACGTATCATGGATGATTCCCGTGTTATGACTGGTCAAGAGCGTTATCGTAACAATGTATTGTACTACATGAACGTTCGTCGCAGCTGGTACATCGTGAGCCATCGTTATAAAAATGACAGCTATGGGCGTTTGGCATTAGATCGTTTGTACAACGATTACAAACAGTTCTTTACAGAACATGCGACTGTATCTGAAGACGCTAAATTGGACTATGCGCAACAAATCATCGATATCTTGGATCGAAATACAGCCAATGTACATGATGATGAATTGCGTTTCTACATGAACGAAATGGTAATCTTCAGCTTGAACGAAGCTATGAAAGACGGTAATAATCGCGTGAAACCTGTGGATGAAAAAGCAGCTCCTGCAATGGACGAACTTCATACAGTGGACCTTCGCAAAGCGATTAATGCGCCCACAATTCAATAAAATTTAGACTATATAAATGGTGAAAGCCGAGGCACAATCTGCCTCGGCTTTTGTCATACATAGACTAAATCTCTCATATATGAATATGTAAATTTAATTCCACAAATATATAGAAAAGATGAAGAATTTCTATCTTATTTTTTAAATCTATTAAATAAACCATAAAAATGAATGAAACATGAAAAAGTTGTTTACAATATTGAATATTTTTGATATAGTAGTCGCTAGAGTGAGTATCTTATAGGAAAAGATATACGTAATAGTACTTAAACTATAGTATTGAGTACTATTGTTTTATGTTAGAAGTGTAGATGATTTTTTATGTCTATTACTTCTTCTTTTATTTTATTATATGAGGATATAAATAGAATGCGTAACCGGCAAGTTCGGTGAGAAAGGAATAACATGAATCGAATTTATAATGTAATTTGGAGTAAAGCTAAAAATTGCTACGTTGTAGTATCTGAGTTAGTTAAGAGCGGTGGCGGTAAAGCTAGTGTGAATTCTGCAAGAACGAGCATTACTTTTCGTGCGGCTTTATGCGCGTTTGCTATTACGGGTTGTTTAGTATCGGGAATTGCAGAAGCAAATGTAATACAAGGCCCTGGCGCTGCTGCTACTGGTAGCAATAGCGTGGCAGTCGGCGATAATGCAAAATCCGCAGGTGCTAAGTCTGTGGCGATAGGTAATGACGCGGCTACATTAGCAACAAGTGAAAATGGTATTGCCATCGGTAATGGTGCGAAGGCTGAAGGTCAACAACGAGTGAAGGTTCCATATCCTGCGGGTACTATTGCTATCGGTCAAGGGTCTGTGGCAAAGGAAAATGGCGATATTGTAATAGGTCGTCAAGCGAAGAGTACGATTTCCAAGTATCATCAACAACCTGGATCCGGTGCAGTTGTAATGGGTGCAGAAGCCGCTTCTTACGGTTCTCGTGGTGACGTGGTTATCGGTGCTGCAGCGGAAGCTAATATAATTAGAAAGAATGCTACTGTTGATGGTGACGGACAGCTGTTTTCACAATCTGTAGCTATCGGTAGCGTAGCGAAGGTATATGGCACACAATCTGTGGCTATCGGTGGTGATGTAAGATCTATTGGTCAGTCTTCTATCGCTATCGGCGGTGATGATATCGATCAGGCAAAGCCTGATTTATATAAGGCTATTCCTGATTTATCGGTGCCAGGTACGCAAAAAAACTTTAACCGTGAAGTGGCTGCATTATATCCAAGTGGATTGGGTACAGCAGGGCTTAATGATAGTAAGAACTATGTAAATACTGCTTCTATCGGAAATGCAAGCCTTGCTATTGGTATGATGACACAGTCTTTAGGCACAGGCTCTAATGCTATCGGTGCTAACTCCTTGTCAAAAGGTGTGGCTAGTTCCGCTATTGGTGCTATGGCTCGTAGCTGGGGGAATAACTCTCTTGCTATCGGTAGCCAAGCAGGCGCTTATGGTGAGAAATCTACATCCCTCGGCGATGCGAATATAGTAGGCTTTGATATGACGAATGCCACTCTATCTGGTTCAGCTGCAGGTGCTCTAGGTAGAGGCAATAAGGTATATGGTAATAATGCATATGCTATCGGCAGCGAAAATACAGTAGGGACGGCTACTGTTACAGAAACTACAGAGTCTAATGGCGATAAAATTAAAAAGGTTACTGCTGGTACAGTTAAAGGTAATACAGCTGGTGCGTTCGGTTATAAGAATACCATTACAACGGATAATTCCTATGTAGTAGGTAGTAACTCCACTATTTCCGCAGATAATGGCATGGTTTTAGGTAATAGTGCCACTGTAACAGGGGCTAACGGTTTAGCTCTTGGTAATAATACGAAAGTAGCTAATGACAATGCCGTAGCTATCGGTAATGGCTCTGAAACAGCAGCAGCTGTGGCTACTCCTTCTGCCACAATCAATGGGGTAACTCATAACTTTGCAGGCACAAACCCTGCTTCCACAGTAAGCGTAGGTAAGTCAGGTATGGAACGGACTGTTACTAATGTAGCGGCTGGTCGTATTTCTGCTACATCCACTGATGCTATCAATGGTAGCCAATTGTTTGCAGTTAAAACGGAAGTAGAAAAAGGCGTATCCTATGCCGGCGATGTAAAAGCTGCAGCAGCTGCAGATAATAAATTCACGCGTAAATTAGGCGAACAAACTAATGTTGTAGGCGGCGTGACTGATGTAACTAAATTGACAGATAACAATATCGGTGTCGTTTCCAATGGCACTGATACGCTAAATATTAAATTGGCTAAAACATTGACTGGTTTGGACAGCGTTACAGCTGGCGGCACTACTATCAATAACGGCGGTTTGACCGTAGATGGTAAAAACTATGTATCTCCAAACGGTATCAATGCGAACAACCAAAAGATCACTAATGTAGCTGATGGTACTAACTCTAATGATGCGGTTAACTATGGTCAATTACAAAATGTGATTAACTCTATCGATAAAGCGCCTACTGTGAAAGCAAAAGATGCAAATGTAACTGTAACAGAAGGTACAAATGCAGCAGGTGGTAAGGAATATATTGTTGGATTAGGCAATACAATCAATGTTGGTACTGCACATCCTGTAACTGTAGATGGTAATGCAGGACATATAACAGGCCTTCAAAATACAGATTGGAGTGTAGACAATCCTGTGGCAGTTCCTGGTCGCGCAGCTACAGAAGATCAGTTGAAAAAGGTTAACGATACAGTTAACAATAATAAGGATCAAATCGACAAAAATAAACAAGCTATCGCTGATAACAAACAAAATATCACAACAAATGCCGGTAATATTGCTAATAATACGCAAAATATCGCAAAGAACGCTGGCGATATCGTTACTATCAATAAAACTATTGAAAAAGGTTTGAACTTTGATGGTGACTCCGGTGCAACAATCAATAAGAAATTGGGTGATACTGTTGCCGTTAAAGGCGGTGCTACAGGCACATTGTCTGACAACAATATCGGTGTTGTATCCGATGGTACTGGCACATTGAATGTGAAATTGGCTAAGACATTGACTGGTTTAGATAGTGTTACAGCTGGTGATACTACTATCAATAACGGCGGTTTGACCGTAGATGGTAAGAATTATGTATCTCCAAATGGTATCAATGCAAATGACCAAAAGGTAACGAATGTTGCTAACGGCGATGTGGCAGCAAACTCTAAAGATGCTGTAAACGGCGGTCAATTACATCAAGTTAAGCAAGATCTTGGTGACCAAATTACGAATACTAAGAATGATTTAAATAATAAAATTGATAATACTAAAACAGATCTTATCAATAAAGGCCTTCGTTTTAACGCGGATAATGACGATGAAAAAACGAATAAATTAGGCTCTAAAGTAACTGTAAACGGTGATGACAACATCACTACAGAAATTACTCAAACTGGTGATGATACTAAAATTGCTCTTAAATTAAAGAAAGATCTTAATGTTAGATCTGTTACGGCTACGGACACTGTGAAAGCAGGCGATGTAACAATGGGTAAACAAGCTGATGGTGCGAACCCTGGTAATACAGGCAACTATATTACAGGTCTTGATAATAAGACTTGGGATCCAGGTAATGTTGTATCTGGTCGTGCTGCAACAGAAGACCAATTGAAACAAGCTTTGGCAAATCAAACGGCAACAGGCCTTAAATTTGATGCCAATGTAGGCGGTGTACAAACTAGTAAATTAGGTTCTACAGTAATCGTACAAGGCGAAGGTAAAGCTGCTGATAGCGATTATAGCGGTGAAAATATCAAGACTTTCATCAAACAAGATGCAGCAACAGGCAACACGACCATTGACGTGAAGATGAGCAAAAATCTTAAAGCTGAATCTGTAAAAGTTGGCAAAGGTGATAATAAGGATGGTGTATCTATCACAGGTCCAGATGGTGCGAACGGCACAGATGGCAAGGTAGGCATTACTGGTAAAGACGGTAAAGAAGCTGTATCCATGTCCGGCAAAGACGGTGTAGGTCACATCGGTCTTAATGGTAAGGACGGCCGTAGTGCGGATATTACTGCTGAAAAAGGCGACCCTGATATCGAAGGTAACGAAATCACGCGTATTAAATACCAAGACGAAAATGGCAAAACCCACCAAGTGGCAACCAAAGACGATGGTATGAAATACGGTGGCGATAGCGGTGCTGTAATTAACAAAAAGCTTAACGAACAAGTAAACGTAATCGGCGGTATTACTGATGCTGGCAAGTTGACTACTGAAGATAATTTAGGTGTAGTATCCGATGGTAGCAATAACCTCAAGGTTCGTATGGCAAAAGACTTAAAAGGCCTTGAAACAGTAACAACTAAAGATGCTGCGGGTAACACTACTGTTGTAAATGGTGGGGGTATGAAGATTACACCTGCTAGCGGTAACCCTGTGAGCCTAACTAAAGATGGTTTGGATAATGGTGGCAATAAGATTACGAATGTAGCTGCTGGTACAGCTCCGACTGATGCAGTTAATAAATCTCAATTAGATCAAGCTACAGCAGCTGCGACTACGACGGTAACAGCAGGCGATAACATTAAGGTTACACCAAGCGACAATCCGAATGGTTCCAAAAACTATGAAGTAAGTCTTAAAGACCAAGTAACATTGGGCTCCGATCCGAAGAAACAAATCGCTATTGATGGCAATGCAGGTACAATCAAAGCTGGCGACAAGGTTGAAATCGACGGCGATAAAGGGACTATTAAAGTTGGTAAAGATGGTCAAGATGGCGTATCCATCACAGGCCCAGATACAGCGAACGGCACAGACGGCAAGGTAGGTATCGCTGGTAAAGACGGTAAAGATGCTGTATCCATGTCCGGTAAAGACGGCATTGGTCACATCGGCTTAAACGGCAAAGATGGTCGCAGTGCTGATATCTCTGTTGAAAAAGGTGACCCTGATATCGAAGGCAACGAAATCACGCGTATTAAATACCTAGACGAAAATGGTGAAACCCATCAAGTGGCAACTAAAGACGATGGTATGAAATACGGTGGCGATAGCGGTGCCGTGATTAACAAAAAGCTTAATGAACAAGTAAACGTTATCGGCGGTATTACTGATGCTAGTAAGTTGACTACAGAAGACAATTTAGGTGTCGTATCCGATGGTACTGGCAACCTTAAGGTTCGTATGGCGAAAGACTTGAAAGGCCTTGAAACAGTAACCACTAAGGATGCTGCAGGTAACACCACAGTTATGAACGGTGGCGGTGTAACCATTACACCTGCTAGCGGTAATGCAGTAAGCCTTACTAAAGATGGTCTCAACAACGGTGGTAATACAATTACCAATGTTGCGGCTGGTGTAAACGGCACTGATGCGGTTAACGTAAATCAATTAAAAGGTGCAACAGATAAGATGGCGAATGCAATCAATGCTGTAGCGGGCGAAACACAACGTGTAGGCGCTCATGCGGCGGCTATGGCTGCGTTGAAACCAATTCAATACGATCCATTGGAGCCAACTCAAGTAATGGCTGGTGTTGGTAATTACAGAGGTGAAACTGCGGCGGCGTTAGGTGTTGCACATTACTCTGCAGAAGACACAATGTTCCATGTAGGCGTATCTGTTGGTGGTCATCACAATATGGTGAATGCTGGTGTAACTCACAAATTCGGTAACTCCGATGCGAAGAAAGCGATTCCAGAACGTTATAAAGGTGGCCCTATTAGCTCTGTTTATGTGTTGCAAGATGAGGTAACAGCATTGAAAGCTGAAAATGCACGCATGCAAGAAAGCCTTAACGAATTGTCTTCTGTGAAGGCTGATAATGTACGTATGCAACAACGTATTGATGAATTATCCTCTGTGAAGGAAGATAATGAACAAATGAAGGCTCAAATTGCATTGTTGATGCAACAAGCAGGGCTTACAAAGTAAATTTGACTTGATTAAATGGGTTATTTAGTATACTCTAGTCATGTAAGAATCATGTAAGGAATATGAAAGCCGCCCTTCGGGGGCGGCTCGTCATTAGGAGGATTTATGAAATTCAAAACATTTATGCCTGTATTGGCACTTGCTTGTGTATGCGCGGTAGGTCAAGCGGATGCGGCTCAAGATCGATTGATGATGCCAGAACAACCGGCTGAACCATTAAACGTAATTGAAGCGGAAGTAGCTGTTCCTGTACCTAGCGAAGAAGTTCGCGACGTAGTGAATGCTTTCACACAATTCCAATTGGACCAAAAGGGCAAACGTATCATGGATGATTCCCGTGTTATGACTGGTCAAGAGCGTTATCGTAACAATGTATTGTACTACATGAACGTTCGTCGCAGCTGGTACATCGTGAGCCATCGTTATAAAAATGACAGCTATGGGCGTTTGGCATTAGATCGTTTGTACAACGATTACAAACAGTTCTTTACAGAACATGCGACTGTATCTGAAGACGCTAAATTGGACTATGCGCAACAAATCATCGATATCTTGGATCGAAATACAGCCAATGTACATGATGATGAATTGCGTTTCTACATGAACGAAATGGTAATCTTCAGCTTGAACGAAGCTATGAAAGATGGTAATAATCGCGTGAAACCTGTGGATGAAAAAGCAGTTCCTGCGATGGACGAACTTCACACAGTGGATCTTCGCAAAGCGATTAATGCACCAACAATTCAATAATTTTAGATTATTCGATTATAAGAATTAAGTGTTGTTGTGTTGTATTGTATTTCTTATAATTGTATGACCGATAAAAAATATCGGGGTGTTGTTTGTATTAACAATACCCCGATATTTTTATGCATATAATTTTGCAATCAATGTGATTCGCTGACCTTGAATCACCTTATATGTAATTTTTTTTACGATGGCCGTAAAGTTGTGATGCAGAAATTGTAACTGATCGTTAGGTTGAACGTCCGCATCATATGTGAATACGCCTTCTTCCCCATTAAAGCGACCTTTGATTGTGAAAGTTTGATTATCTCGTGTAACTACGATATCTTCTTCGGTAACCGTATTTGGTTTATCTATATTTTGTTGTAAGATATTGAGTTCTGACATAGATTTCTTCCTCCTTTCTGCTTTCAGTATAACAATAAAAATTAAAAAACACATGGAGTAATCGTATAAATTGTTTTTATACACATATGCTCTATTTCTATAAAGCCTATAAAGTCCGCCGATACGCCTTTAGAGGGACTTGGAATAAAAAAAGGAATGAAGGCGATTTGAATTTCACCTGTCATTCCTTTTACTATATAATAAAATGCTACCTTTATTGATTGTGCAATAGTTAATTGGCTTAAGTAGGTATGTAGTAATTGTGTACGTACATTGAGTCAAAATGGCAGAAACACTGTACGATATCCGTTTATGAAAAGATATCATTCTATTATATAGTTTATCATAAATCAGAATGATGAAGAGAAAATAAATTGGTTACATATGGTGCGATATTGGGACATAATTATGGAGAGTTTAGTATTATTTATGAAAGTAGGTGAATAATAGTTAAAAAAATACAGTGTTTATACAGAATATTCAGTATATTTAATTTTATCGAAATTATTAATAACTTAAACACAAAAGTTTTGTGAAAATAAAATGAAAAAAAGTTTACTTTTCCTGTAATATGTGGTATTTTAGATATACACATTCAAGAATGTCGATGAATTCTCAATACATCATCGATCCATCATTGTTAGTTCATTAAATATATAGGATAGTTAGTAAGTTTTATAAGTTTTATAGGAGAAAGATTAATGAATCGAGTATTTAAAGTGATTTGGAATCGCACAAAGGGCTGCTATGTTGTTGTAGCAGAAACTGCAAAGAACATGACGAAACGTTCCTCTTTGTCGGTTGTATTTTCTAAAATGGTAGGTGTTACAGCGGTTGCCGTTATGTTGACAGGTGTTATGATGCCGACTGATGTCTTGGGGGCACCGATTAAAAATGGTATCGGCGCACAAGCTGAAAATGACGGTGGTATCGCCATTGGTGATAGCACAAATGCTCGGGGTGATTATAGTGTGGCTATGGGAACAGGCGCTACCGTCGGTAAAGCTGATCCGTCCGAATCTGAAAGCCAGAACGGTATCGCTATCGGTCATGGTGCCACAGTAAGTGTTAACCCTGCAACGGCGACGCCGGGCATTACGGATAAAAGCGGCGGTATCGCTATCGGTCATGATGCGACAACAAAGGATATCAATACAATTGCTATCGGTACGAGCACTATCGGTCAAGGTGCACAGGCGGTAGCTATCGGCCGTAATGCGCGTACAATCGCTAACAACGGCGTGGCTATCGGTAACGAAGCACGCGTGCAGTCGACGAACGGTTTTGCCTTAGGGAATAATGCCCGTGCTGGTTTTGATGAAAGCAATAACTTGATAGGTCTTGATAATGACCAGGCTTTCGGTTCCAATGCTCGTGCTTATGGCGGTTCCTCCATGGCCTTCGGTAATAATGCGAAGGCGTCCAAAGGCGGTGCTATCGCCATGGGTAACGGTTCTCAATCTCGAGGCGACTGGGGCGTAGCCATCGGTAACGGTGCAAAAGCATTGGCACAAGGTGCACGTGCTATCGGTGCTAATTCTACAGCTGATGCAACTAATGCAGCTGCTATGGGTTGGGATAGCGTGGCTAGCGGTGAGGCTTCTATTGCTATCGGTGAGACGGCAAAAGCGACTGCAAATAATTCTATTGCTATGAGTAAAGCTGCAATCGCAGCTGCAGATGATTCCATTGCCATCGGTAAAAATGCATCAGTTGATGCGAATCAACAACGATCGATTGCATTAGGTGCTAACTCCAAGACTGATAATGTAGTAAGCACACCAAATCAATTGGTAAATGGCTTATGGTATAAAAACTATGCCGGCGGCTCTGCTGACTCTACACTTAGCGTGGGTAGTGATACGCTAAAACGTACTATCACAAATGTGGCTGCAGGTCGTGTGAATGCACAATCTACAGATGCAATCAATGGTAGTCAATTATATGCTGTTGCAAATACCTTGGGTAATTTAGCAAGCACTACAAAAGGCCTTTTAGGTGGCAATGCAGCGCTTGACCCTGATACGGGTAACTTGTCGATGAGCAATATCGGCAACACTGGTAAAGGCACGATTCATGATGCTATTAAATTCAATAAAGACACTATAGATAAAGGCCTTAACTTCGATGCTAATACAGGTGGTGCGAAAAACAACCTATTAGGTTCTAAAGTTACCATCAAAGGCGACGGCAGCAATATCAATGCCGCAATTACACAAGCTAATGGTGATACAACTATTAATATGACATTAGGTAATACCATTAAAGTAGGCACAGCAAAACCTGTAACTATTGATGGTACTACAGGCCATGTAACAGGTCTTCAAAATAAAGACTGGAATGTAGATAATCCTGTAGCTGTATCGGGCCGTGCTGCGACAGAAGATCAGTTGAAAAAGGTAAACGATAAAGTTAACACTAATAAGGCTGATATCGATAAAAATGCTGGTGATATCAATACTAACAAGCAAAATATCACTAAAAATGCTGGCGACATTGCGAATAACAAAACTGATATCGCTAAAAACAAGCAAGATATTTCCACTATTAATACAACCATTAGTAAAGGCTTGAATTTTGCTGGTGATACAGGTACTGTAAGTAACAGACAATTAGGTGATACAGTTACTGTTAAAGGCGGTGCTACAGGCACATTGTCTGACGGTAATATCGGTGTTGTATCCGACGGCAATGGCACATTAAATGTGAAATTAGCTAAAACATTGACAGGTTTGGACAGCGTTACAGCTGGTAATACTAAGATTGATAACAGCGGTTTGACTGTAGGTGGTAAGAACTATGTATCTCCATCAGGTCTCAATGCGAATAATCAAAAGATTACTAATGTTGCTAATGGTAGCGACCCTAATGATGCAGTTAACTATAGCCAATTACAAGCTGCTATCGGTGGTACAGCTAAAGCATCCACTGTAAAAGCGAAGGATGCGAATGTAACTGTAACAGAAGATACAAACGCAGCAGGCGGTAAGGAATATACTGTTGGCTTAGGCAATAAAATTACCGTAGGTACAGCACATCCTGTAACTGTAGATGGTGATACAGGTCATGTAACAGGCCTTACAAATACAGATTGGGATGTAGATCATCCTGCGGCTGTATCTGGTCGCGGTGCTACAGAAGATCAGTTGAAAAAGGTTAATGATAAAGTTAACACTAATAAAACTGCTATCGATAAAAATGCTGGAGATATCACTACTATCAATACAACTCTTGATAAAGGCTTGAACTTTGATGGTGACTCCGGTGCAGTTATCAATAAAAAATTAGGTGAAAAACTGTCTGTCAAAGGCGGTGCTACAGGCGCATTATCCGACGGCAATATCGGTGTTGAATCCGACGGCAATGGCACATTGAATGTGAAATTGGCAAAAACGTTAAGCGGTTTAGATAGCGTTACAGCTGGTGGTACTACTATCAACAACAGCGGTTTGACTGTAGGTGGTAAAACATATGTATCTCCAACAGGTATCAATGCGAACGATCAAAAAATTACCAATGTTGCTGATGGTGCTGTAGGTGCAGGTAGCAAAGACGCTGTAAACGGCGGTCAATTGCACGATGCTAAAAACGAATTAAATACTAATATCAATAATGCTAAAACTGATCTTATCAACAAAGGCCTTCGTTTCGATGCAGATAATAACAGCGAAAAAACGAACAAGCTCGGTTCCAAGGTGACTGTAAACGGTGATGACAACATCACTACTGAAATCACACAAACCGGCGACGATACTAAGATCGGCGTTAAATTGAACAAAAATCTTAATGTTCAAACATTGACGGCTACAGATACCGTGAAAGCTGGCGGTGTAACAATGGGTAAACACGCTGATACTAAAAATTATGTGACAGGCCTTGATAATAAAGATTGGGATGTGAACACATCTAATCCTGTAAGTGGTCGCGCAGCTACAGAAGATCAATTGAAAAAGATCAGCGATGTTGTTAAGAGCCAAGGTGCTGCTGCTACAGATTATCGTTTGGTGAAAAATGCAGCTGCTGCAGATGAGGCTTATACAGTTGATTCTAACGGTGATATTGACTTAACTGTAGAGGATAAAAACCATGCAGGTAGTAAAGAAACTGTTAAGATTAAGGACGTTGCCTCTAAATCTAGCCTCGATAAATTGACAGATCGTGCTGTTAAGTATGACTTGGATCCTGCTGGCACTGTTGATAAAACTAAAGTAAGTTACGAAGGTCCTACCTATGCTAATAAAGTGGGTGGCACTCATGTAACTAACTTGGCATATGCTACTGGCAACGACGGCAGTGAAGCAGTTAATGTGGATTACTTGAAAGATAGAATCAAAGATAGCGAAGACGCATTAACTAATAAAGGTTTGAAATTCGACGCTAACAGTGGCGGCGTAAAAACTAATAAACTTGGCTCTACGGTTACTGTTAAGGGTGAAGGTGCTGATGCTGATGCTAACTACAGCGGTGAAAATCTTAAAACTTTCATCACACAAGATCAAGATGGCAACACAACTATCGATGTGAAGATGAACAAAAACCTCAAAGCTAATAGTGTGGCTATTGCCGGTAAAAACGGTCAAGACGGCGTTACACTTAAAGGTGGCGACGCTAAAAACGGTGTAGATGGTACAAGCATTAATCGTTTAGTGACCGAAGATAAAGACGGTAATACACATACGCTTGCAACCCTTGATGATGGTATGATGTATGGCGGCGATACAGGTAATGTAATTAAAAAGAAACTTAACAATCAAGTGAATGTTAAGGGCGGTATCTCCGATGAAAGCAAATTAGCTGCTGAAGACAACATCGGTGTTGTTTCCGACGGTTCCGATACATTGAAATTGCGCTTGGCGAAAGAATTGAAAGGCTTAACGTCTGCTACTTTCACAAACGGCGGCAATAATACTGTTATCAATGGTGATGGTATGACAATCAATCGTGCTGGCGGCAATGCAGTAAGTCTTACAAAAGACGGCTTAAATAATGGCGGTAATAAGATTACGAATGTTGCTGACGGCACGGACCCTAACGATGCAGTTAATAAATCTCAATTGGATAAAGCTACAGCAGCTGCATCCACAACGGTATCGGCAGGTAATAATATTACTGTGACACCTAGCACCAATGCGAATGGTTCCAAGAACTATGAAGTAAGTCTCAAAGACCAAGTGACATTAGGCTCTGATGCTACGAAACAAATCGCGTTGGATGGTACTACAGGCACAATCAAAGCTGGTGATAAAGTTACAATCGACGGCAACAAAGGTACGATTAAAGCTGGCAATGTAACAATTGACGGTGAAAACGGTACAATCAAGGCTGGCGATAAGGTAACTATCGACGGTAAAGATGGCAAGATTGCGGCAGGCAAGGTATCTGTTGATGGTAAAGACGGTTATGTGACAGGTTTGGAAAACAAAGATTGGGATCCTAACAACATCACAAGCGGTCGTGCTGCTACAGAAGACCAATTGCAAAAATCTCACAAAGCCTTGGATAATAAGATTACTAACCTAGGTGATGAAATCACGAAAAAAGGTATGAATTTCGCCGGTAATACAGGTGAATTCCACCGTGATTTAGGCCAAAAGGTTACTATCAAAGGTGAAGGTACAGAGTCTGACGATAAATACTCCGGCGAAAATATTAAAACAGTAGCCGACCAAGATGGTAATGTTAATATCAAGATGGCGAAAAACCTTAAGACTGACAGCTTAACTACTGATAAGGTAAAAGTTGGTAAAAACGGTCAAGATGGCGTATCTATTACTGGCCCTAATGGTGCTGACGGTACAGACGGCAAAGTAGGTATCACAGGCAAAGACGGTAAAGATGCTGTATCCATGTCCGGTAAAGACGGCGTTGGTCATATCGGTTTAACTGGTAAAGACGGTCGTAATGCGGATATTACCGTTGATAAAGGTGATCCAGACTTAGATGGTAACGACATCACTCGTATTAAGTACCAAGACGAAAATGGTAAGACCCACCAAGTGGCAACTAAAGACGATGGTATGAAATACGGTGGCGATAGCGGTTCCGTAATCAAGAAAAAGCTTAACGAACAAGTTAATGTAGTGGGTGGCATTACTGATGCTAACAAGTTGACTACAGAAGACAATTTAGGTGTCGTATCCGATGGTACTGGCAACCTTAAGGTTCGTATGGCGAAAGACTTGAAAGGCCTTGAAACCGTAACAACTAAGGATGCTGCAGGTAATACTACAGTTATGAACGGTGGCGGTGTAACAATTACACCTGCTAGCGGTAATGCTGTAAGTCTTACTAAAGATGGCCTCAACAACGGCGGTAATACAATTACCAATGTAGGCCCTGGTGTAAACGGCACTGATGCAGTTAACGTAAATCAATTGAAAGGTGCTACAGATGGGTTAGCTAATGCTATTAACTCCGTAGCGGGCGAAACACAACGTGTAGGCGCTCATGCGGCGGCTATGTCTGCATTGAAACCTATTCAATATGATCCATTGGAACCAACTCAAGTAATGGCTGGTATCGGTAATTATAGAGGTGAAACTGCGGCGGCTCTTGGCGTTGCACATTACACAGCAGAAGATACAATGTTCCATGTAGGCGTATCTGTTGGTAGCCACCATAACATGGTAAATGCTGGTGTAACTCGTAAATTCGGTACTTCCGATGCGAAGAAAGCAGTTCCTGAACGTTATAAAGGTGGTCCTATCAGCTCCATGTACGTAATGCAAGATGAAATGACTGCTTTGAAAGCTAAGTACGAAAAAGTACAACGCGACAATGAAGAAATGAGAGCACAAATTGCATTATTGATGCAACAAGCGGGCTTGAAATAATATGAAATAACATATTGATACGGCAGTGCTTATAAAAGGCGCCAAAAGCGAAATGCTTTTGGCGCCTTTTTTTATACAAAAAAATAGTTTAAATGGCTGTTATAAACATATATATGTCATGGTTAACTTGTAATGTAATTAAAATAGGTGAGTAATAATTGGATCATAATAGTTTACTAAGGTAAAATACATTTTTTTCATGAAGTTAATTTTATGCGAAAAAATTAGTACATTTAGCATATTCATAAGGTATATGACGGGGTTTTTGTATATTCATAAATATTTATGATTTAGAAGTGAGTGTAGAGTGAAAATTTTTTTACTTTTAGTATAGAATATGATATGTTTAATATAATATGCATCGGTAAATAGCCATATATTAACTGTATTTTTACTTTTTAAAATAGTTATAAAATATTTTATTATATTCATATAATTTGATAGTTTTATGCAAGGAGTAAGACGAGATGAACCGAATTTTTAAAGTAATCTGGAGTCGTACAAAGGGATGTTATGTCGTTGTAGCTGAAACAGCGAAAAATATGTCGAAACGCTCGACAATGACATCGGTATTTGTCAAGATGATTGGTATTTCTATCTGTACTGTTATGTTAGCAGGAGGGATTATACCAACTGAAGCGCAGGCATCTACACTAAAATGGGGTGATAATGCCCAAGCTAAAGAGGGTACTGTAGCGATAGGTGATAATAGTATAGCAAAGGCAGATAACAGTGTGGCTGTGGGTACAGGGGCCACTGTTAGTAGTGGTTATGTGCAAGGCGTTGCAATAGGTAGAACAGCGACAGTCTCGGCTGATAATGGTGTAGCAATAGGGAATTTGACTAAATCATTTTCAAAAAATGGATTTGCTCTAGGTAATAATTCCCGGGCTGGATATAATGATGCTGATCAACTTGTAGGAAAAGATAATGATCAGGCATTTGGTACAAATGCGCGCGCCTGGGGAGGATCCTCCATGGCTTTTGGTAATGATGCTAAAGCCGGTGGTGGCGGTGCCATATCGATGGGGAATGGGTCACAATCGCGAGCTGACTGGGCGGTAGCTATCGGTAATGGTGCTAGAGCATTTAAACAAGGATCTTCCGCTTTAGGTACAAATTCTACTACTAATGGATCTCACTCCACGGCACTTGGCTGGGCTAGTACAGCCAACGGTTATGCCGATATTGCGGCCGGTGAAGGCTCAGTCGCATCCGGTGGGAATTCTTTAGCTTTAGGGGTTAATTCTTCCACGTCTACAGGAGCAGAAGGCTCTGTGGCGTTAGGTTTGAGCAGTAAAGCAGAGAAAACAAATTCTATGGCTTTAGGTGTGTCCGCTAATGCCGGACATGAACGCTCAGTTGCATTAGGTGCAAATTCTAAAACTGATAACACAGTAAGTACCCCAAATCAGTATGTAAACGGTTTGTGGTTTAAGAATTTAGCGGGGGGAACGGCGGATTCTACCGTAAGTATCGGTAATGATACGGTAAAACGTACGATTACAAATGTGGCAGCAGGGCGTATGAACGCTTCGTCTACAGATGCTATTAACGGTAGTCAATTGTTTGGTGTCGCAAATAGTTTGGGAAATTTAGCCACTACAACTAAAAATATCCTTGGTGGTAATGCGGCTCTCGATCCTGATACCGGTAAGTTGACGATGAGCAATATTGGTCTTACAGGTAAAAGCACAATCCATGATGCTATTAGATATAATAAAGACAATATCGATAAAGGTCTGGGATTTGATGGAGATACCGGTACTGCATTTAATAGACAGTTAGGTCAAACGACGGTTATTAAAGGTGGTGCTAGAGGTGCTATGTCTGACGGTAACATCGGTGTTCAGGCAGAAGCTAACGGCACATTAAATGTAAAATTGGCTAAAAAAGTAACTGGTTTGGACAGCGTGACAACAGGAAACACCACGATTGATAATAGAGGGTTGTCTGTAGGCAATAAACTCTATGTGTCCTCAAGCGGTATTTATGCTAATAATCAAAAAATTTCCGGTGTTGCACCTGGGAATGGCGGCAGTGATGCAGTTAACTATAGTCAATTACAAGATGTGGCTAATCGTATTCCTAAATTGACTACGGTGAAAGAACAAGATCCGAACATAAGAATATTAGAAGGTACTAATGCATATGGCGGTAAGGAATATACCGTCGGGTTAAATAGTACAATCGTTGTAGGTCGAAATGCATCACATCCGGTAACAGTAGATGGTTCTAATGGACATATAACCGGTCTTACAAATAAAAATTGGGATTTAAATAACCCTACACCTGTATCTGGTCGTGCTGCTACGGAAGATCAGTTAAAGCGGGTTAATGAGAAAGTTAATTCTAATCAGTATTTTATTAATCGAAATGCGCAGAGCATTTCAGATAACTCAAGCCGTATCGGTAATAATGCACGAGATATCACAAAAAATACAGGTGATATCACTACTAATAAGAATGATATTAATACTATTAATAATACTCTTGAAAAAGGACTCAATTTCAACGGCGATACAGGGGCTACGATTAAGAGAAAATTAGGCGATACTCTAGTCGTTAAAGGCGGTGCTACAGGGGCATTATCCGATAATAATATTGGTGTTGTATCCGATGGTACCGGCAGATTGAATGTAAAATTGGCAAAATATTTAACAGGCTTGGATAGCGTTAATGCAGGAAACACTACGATTAGTAAAAATGGCTTAAGTGTAGGTGCTAGAACCTATATAACACCAAATGGCATCAATGCTAATAATCAAAAGATTACAGGTGTAGCTAATGGTACAGCGCCTGATGATGCAGTTAATTTCAGTCAATTGCAAAATGCTATCGGTGGTACTGCTAAGGCCACTACGGTAAAAGGGAAAGACGCGAACGTAACCGTAACAGAAGGTACCAATGCGAATGGTGGTAAGGAATTCACTGTTGGATTAGGTAATAAACTTTCGGTAGGTACAGCACATCCTGTAAATGTGGATGGAACTGCTGGAACTGTAACAGGTCTTACTAATACAGCTTGGAATGTAAATAATCCACAAGCCGTAACCGGTCGTGCTGCAACGGAAGATCAGTTGAAAACTGTTAATACGCAAGTTAACACAAATAAGGATAAAATAGAGCAAAACACAACTGACATTGCTCAAAATACCACTGATATTGGTAAGAATAAGCAAGATATAGCTAAAAACACCACAGATATAGCTAAAAATACAACCGATATTGGTAAGAACACGACTGATATTGCAAAAAATAAACAAAATATCGCTCAAAATACACAAGATATTACAACTAATAAGAATGCTATCTCTACCATCAATACAACTATCGCTAAAGGCCTTAACTTTGATGGAGATAGTGGTGCTGTAATTAACAAACAATTGGGCGATAAACTTAGCATCAAAGGTGGTGCTGCGGCTGCGAACTTGACGGACAATAATATCGGTGTCGTATCTGATGGCAGCACATTAAATGTAAAACTAGCTAAAACATTAACCGGTTTGGACAGTGTGACAGCTGGTGGTACAACTATCAATAATGGGGGCTTAACCGTAGGCGGCAAGACCTATGTAACACCGAACGGCATCAATGCGAATGACAAGAAAATAACTAATGTTGCTGATGGTGACGTAGCGGCTAACTCCAAAGAGGCGGTTAACGGCGGTCAACTTCATGCGGCTAAAACCGAATTAAATAACAGTATTAATGATGCTAAAACTGAATTAAACAAGAATATCGGTGATGCCAAAACTGAACTCAATAAAAATATTAATGACGCTAAAACTGAACTGAACGGCAATATAGATAATGCTAAAACAGAGCTAAACAATAATATATCGACCGCGAAGAATGATGTGATTAATACAGGACTCAAGTTTGATGCGGACACAGGCGGAACTAAGACAAATAAACTAGGTTCTAAGGTAACGGTAAATGGTGATGATAATATCACAACAGAAATCAGTCAAACTGGTGACGATACTAAGATCGGTCTTAAATTAAAGAAAGATCTCAATGTTACTACTATTACTGCCGCTGATACTGTGAAAGCTGGCACTGTGACTATGGGCAAACAAGCTGGTGGTGCTGGCGGTGCGAACGGTAACTTTGTGACAGGGCTCGATAATAAGTCTTGGAACGCGGATAATCCTCAAGCTGTAAGTGGTCGTGCTGCAACAGAAGATCAGTTGAAATCCGTTAATGATAAGGTCAATACAAATGTAACCAATATCAATAAAGGGTTAAACTTTAACGGCGATAGCGGTGCTGCGATTAATAAAAAATTGGGCGACACTGTTACCATTAAAGGTGGTGCTACGGCGGATCTTACGGACAATAATATCGGTGTCGTGTCTGATGGCAGCACATTAAATGTGAAATTAGCTAAAACATTAACCGGTTTGGATAGCGTAACAGCTGGCGGAACAACAATCAATAGCAGTGGTTTGACCGTAGGTGGCAAGACCTATGTAACGCCGAGCGGTATCAATGCAAATAATCAAAAGATTACTGGCCTTGCAAAAGGCACGGACCCTACTGATGCGGTTAACTTCAGTCAGTTGCAGGATGCTATTGGTGGAACCGCTAAGGCAAGTACTGTGAAAGCTAAAAACAGCAATATCACTGTAGAAGAAGGAACAAATGCAGCCGGTGGTAAGGAATTTACAATCGGACTAGGCGACAAAATCACCTTAGGAACTGCTAATCCTGTATCTGTGGATGGTACTGCAGGCACGGTAACTGGTCTTACCAATACTGCTTGGGATGTAGATAATCCACAAGCCGTAACTGGTCGTGCTGCAACGGAAGATCAGTTGAAATCTGTTAATACGCAAGTTAATACAAACAAGGATAAAATAGCTCAAAACACAACTGACATTGCTCAAAATGCGACTGATATTGGCAAAAATAAGACTGATATTGCACAAAATAAACAAAATATTGCTCAAAATACGCAAGATATTACGACTAATAGAAATGCTATTTCTGCCATCAATACGACTATTGCTAAAGGTCTTAATTTTGATGGAGATAGCGGCGCTGTAATTAACAAACAGTTGGGTGATAAGCTTAGCATCAAGGGCGGTGCAGCGGCTGCTAACTTGACGGACAATAATATTGGTGTCGTATCTGATGGCAGTACGTTAAACGTGAAGTTAGCTAAAACATTAACTGGTTTGGACAGCGTAACAGCTGGTGGCACAATCATCAATAGTGGTGGTTTGACCGTAGGCGGTAAGAATTATGTATCTTCAAATGGCATCAATGCGAATGATCAAAAGATTACCAATGTTGCTAATGGCGATGTGGCGGCTAACTCCAAAGATGCGGTGAACGGCAGTCAATTGCATGACACTAAAACTGAGTTAAATAAAAATATTAGCGATGCTAAGACTGAGTTGAATAAAAATATTGGTGACGCTAAAACTGAACTTACCAACAAAGGCCTTCGTTTCAATGCGGATAATGACGACGAAAAAACGAATAAGCTAGGCTCTAAGGTAACCGTAAACGGCGACGATAATATTACGACGGAAATTAGTCAAACCGGTGACGATACGAAGATTGGTCTTAAATTGAAGAAAAATCTTAATGTTACATCTGTTGCTGCTACGGAAACTGTGAAAGCCGGCACTGTAACTATGGGTAAACAATCCGATGGTGTAACCCCTGCTAATATGGGCAACTACATAACTGGTCTTGATAATAAGGCTTGGAGTATTGATAACCCTACAATTGCATCCGGCCGTGCAGCAACGGAAGACCAATTGAAAACAGTTAGTGACGAAGTTAAGAAACAAGGTGCTAGTGCAACGGACTTCAGTCTCGTTGCAAATCCTACGGCAGGTTCCAATGGTGACTACACTGTAGATGCTAATGGTGACGTAGCATTGACAGTCCAAGATAAGAACCATCCGGCTGCTCAAACAAAAACCGTAACGATTAAAGATGTGGCATCTAAATCCGAAGTGGATAAAGGCTTGAACTTTGACGGTGACTCTGGCACAACTATCAACAAGAAGCTAGGTGGTACTGTTGCCATTAAAGGCGGAGCTGCAGCTGCAGATTTAACAGATAATAATATTGGTGTTGTATCTGACGGCACAGGTACACTAAACGTGAAGTTAGCAAAAACATTAACCGGTTTGGACAGTGTAACAGCGAGTGGTACAACTATTAATGCTGGTGGTTTAACAGTAGGTAATAAGACCTATGTATCTCCAAACGGCATCAATGCGAACGACCAAAAGATTACCAATGTTGCTGATGGTAATATTGCTGCTAATTCCAAAGATGCGGTTAACGGCGGTCAATTACATGACACTAAAATTGAGCTCAACAAAAAAATTGGTGACACTAAAACCGAACTTAATAATAATATTAATGATGCTAAGACTGAGCTTACCAATAAAGGCCTTCGTTTTAATGCGGATAATAATGACGAAAAAACGAATAAGCTAGGCTCCAAGGTAACAGTAAATGGCGACGACAATATTACGACGGAAATTAGTCAAACTGGTGACGACACGAAGATCGGCCTCAAATTGAAGAAAGATCTTAATGTTACTTCTGTTACTGCAGCGGAAACTGTGAAAGCCGGCACTGTAACCATGGGTAAACAGTCCGATGGTGCAACCCCTGGTAATACGGGCAACTATGTAACTGGTCTTGATAATAAGGCTTGGAGTATTGATAACCCTACAATTGCATCCGGCCGTGCAGCAACGGAAGACCAATTGAAAACAGTTAGTGACGAAGTTAAGAAACAAGGTGCTAGTGCAACGGACTTCAGTCTCGTTGCAAATCCTACGGCAGGTTCCAATGGTGACTACACTGTAGATGCTAATGGTGACGTAGCATTGACAGTCCAAGATAAGAACCATCCGGCTGCTCAAACAAAAACCGTAACGATTAAAGATGTGGCATCTAAATCCGAAGTGGATAAAGGCTTGAACTTTGACGGTGACTCTGGTACGACTATTAACAAGAAGTTAGGTGGTACTGTTGCCATCAAAGGCGGAGCTACGGCTACAGATTTAACGGATAATAATATTGGCGTTGTATCTGATGGCACAGGCACACTAAATGTGAAGTTAGCTAAAACATTGACTGGTTTGGACAGCGTAACAGCTGGTGGTACAACCATTAATAGTGGTGGTTTAACAGTAGGCAATAAGACTTATGTATCTCCAAATGGCATCAATGCAAACGACCAAAAGATTACCAATGTTGCTGATGGTAATATTGCTGCTAATTCTAAAGATGCGGTTAACGGCGGTCAATTGCATGACGCTAAATCTGAGTTAAATAAAAACATTAGTGATGCTAAGACCGAGTTGAATAAAAATATTGGTGATACCAAGGCTGAATTAAATAAAAATATTAGCGATACTAAGACCGAGTTGAATAAAAATATTAGTGATACCAAAACTGAACTCAACAATAATATTAATGACGCTAAGACTGAACTTACCAATAAAGGCCTTCGTTTTAATGCTGATAATAACGATGAAAAAACGAACAAGCTAGGCTCTAAGGTAACAGTAAACGGCGACGACAATATTACGACAGAAATCACGCAAACCGGTGAAGATACGAAAATCGGTCTTAAGTTGAAGAAAGATCTTAATGTTACATCTGTTACGGCTACGGAAACTGTGAAAGCCGGCGATGTGACAATGGGTAAACAGTCCGATGGTGCGAATCCTGCTAATACGGGCAACTATATAACAGGTCTTGATAATAAGACTTGGGATGCAGGTAATGTCGTATCTGGTCGTGCTGCAACAGAGGACCAATTGAAACAAGCCTTGGCAGGTCAAACTGATACAGGTCTTAAATTCAATGCCAATGTAGGCGGTGTACAAACTAATAAATTAGGCTCTACTATCACTGTTCAAGGTGAAGGCAATGCTGCTGATACCGACTATAGCGGTGATAATATTAAGACTTTCATCAAACAAGATGCAGCAACAGGTAATACAACAATTGATGTAAAAATGAACAAAAACCTTAAGGCTGAATCTGTGAAAGTCGGAAAAGATGATAAGGCTGGCGTATCTCTCACAGGTCCAGATGCGGCGAATGGCACCGACGGTAAAGTAGCTGTTACAGATAAAAACGGCAAGGATGTAGTGTCCATGTCGGGTAAAGACGGTGTTGGTCACATCGGATTAAGCGGTAAAGACGGTAAAAGTGCGGATATTACTGCTGAAAAAGGTGCTGCTAATCTCAATGGAAATGAAATCACGCGCATTAAATACAAAGATGAAAATGGTGCAACCCATGAAGTGGCAACCAAAGATGATGGCATGGCATACGGTGGCGACTCCGGCACTACCATCAAGAAGAAACTTAATGAACAATTGGACATTAAGGGCGGTGTCACCAATGAAGATGAGTTGACCGAAAATAATATTGGTGTTATTAGTAAAAATAATATCCTTAATGTTCGTTTGGCAAAAAATCTGAAAGGTCTAGATTCCATAACTTTCAACAATGGTACTAATGGTGCAAACGGTAAAACCGTTGTAAATGGTGAAGGTATGACCATTCAAGATAAGGATGGCAATCCGTTGACTGCTGTTACAAAAGACGGCGTAAAGATTACCAACGGTCCATCCATGACGAAGGATGGTATCGATGCGTCTAATAAGAAGATTACGAATGTAGCCGACGGTACAAATCCTAAGGATGCGGTTAATAAATCTCAATTGGATAAAGCCGCTGCCGCTGCTACGGCAATCGTAACAGAAGGTAATAATATCAAAGTTGATAAGATCACTAATGGTGATGGCTCTACAAATTACAAAGTAGGCCTCAAAGACCAAATAACAATGGGAACTGATGCTACGAAACAAATTGCGATGGATGGTACAACAGGTACGATCAAAGCCGGTGACAAGGTTACAATCGACGGCAATAAAGGCACCATTAACGCCGGTGATAAAGTTGAAATCGATGGTGATAAGGGCACAATCAAGGCTGGTAATGTGGCGATTGACGGTACAAACGGTACAATTAAGGCTGGCGACAAGGTAACTATTGATGGTAAAGATGGTAAGATTGCAGCAGGTAAGGTCTCTGTTGATGGCAAGGACGGTCATGTGACAGGTTTGGAAAACAAAGATTGGGATCCTAACAACATCACAAGTGGTCGTGCTGCTACAGAAGATCAATTGCAGAAGTCCCATAAAGCCTTGGATAATAAGATTAATAATTTAGGTGATGACATTACGAAGAAAGGCATGGATTTTGCCGGTAATACAGGTGATTTCCACCGTGATTTAGGTCAAAAGGTTACCATCAAAGGTGAAGGACAAGGGGCCGATAGCGATTATTCCGGCGAAAATATCAAAACAGTAGCCGAAAATGGTAATGTTACTATTAAAATGGCTAAGAATCTTAAGACCGACAGTATTACTACCAAAACAGTTACTGCTGATACGGTCAATACTGATAAGGTGAAAGTCGGCAAAAATGGTCAAGATGGCGTTTCCATTACAGGTCCAGACGCTGCGAATGGTACAGACGGCAAAGTAGCTGTTACAGGTAAAGACGGTAAAGATGCTGTATCTATGTCGGGCAAAGACGGCGTTGGTCACATCGGTTTAACTGGCAAAGATGGTCGCAATGCGGATATAACTGCTGATAAGGGTGATTCTGATCTCGGAGGCAATGCTATTACTCGTATTAAGTACCAAGATGAACAGGGCAAGACACATCAAGTGGCAACCAAAGACGATGGTATGAAATACGGTGGCGATTCCGGTAATGTGATTAACAAAAAGCTTAACGAACAGATAAACGTAGTCGGTGGCATTACTGATGCTAACAAGTTGACTACAGAAGATAATGTAGGCGTCGTATCTGACGGCACTAATCTTAAAGTTCGTATGGCGAAAGATTTGAAAGGTCTTACATCTGTAACTACTAAGGATGCTGGAGGTAACTCTACGGTTGTAAACGGCAGTGGCATAACCATTACTCCTGCTAGTGGTAACACCGTAAGCCTTACTAAAGATGGATTGAATAACGGTGGTAAAACAATTAGTAATGTAGGCCCTGGTGTAAACGGCACGGATGCGGTTAACGTAAATCAATTGAAGGGAGTTACGGAGGGAATGGCTAATGCTATTAATTCCGTAGCGGGCGAAACGCAACGTGTAGGTGCTCATGCGGCAGCTATGTCTGCGTTGAAACCGATTCAATATGATCCGTTAGAACCAACTCAAGTGATGGCTGGTATCGGCAATTACAGAGGTGAAACCGCAGCGGCGTTAGGTGTTGCTCACTACACATCGGAAGATACTATGTTCCATGCAGGCGTATCTGTTGGTAGTCGTCATAATATGGTGAATGCCGGTGTAACTCGTAAATTCGGTTCTTCTGATGAGAAGAAGGCTATTCCTGAGCGCTACAAGGGCGGTCCTATCAGCTCTATGTACGTAATGCAGGATGAAATGACTGCTTTGAAAGCTGAAAATGCACGCATGAAAGCGCAGGATGAAAAATTAACTGCAGACTATGCGGCATTGAAAGAAGACAACCTTCGTCTACAGAAAGATAACGAAGAAACTAAACGACAATTAGCTCTTATTATGAGTCGTTTAGGTATGTAAATCATATAGATTTCATTTTATATTCATGTGATAAAAATTTGTTGATGTACCAGAAAATACCCATGAAGATTAGATGATTTTAACCCTATATGGTATATAAAATGAAAGAACGAAAGTCTACTGTGAAAAGACTTTCGTTCTTTTTTTGTATTTGGCTTCACAAACCTTTCATAATAGTGTATAATACAGAACATATAATTTTAATCGAAAATTATGAATATGATTAATTTACTATAAAATCATTAGTTTTAGATTATAAGTGTTGTTTGGCCCATTGTAGCAAGGGTTTTTATGATTGAAAATATATTTAAATGAATAAGAAAATCAATTTTTAAAAGAAGTTTAAAGTTCTGAAAATAAATGAGCGAAATGTGAAAAAAATATATTTACATTCATAAACTAATCTGATATTTTATATGTATAGTAATTAAATTTTTGATGAAAATTTTATTATTTTTAGTGTTTTAGTGTTGGTTTTAGAATCCCTTATAAAACTGTGTGAAAGGTAGGTACTACTAAATGAATCGTATTTATAGGGTAATTTGGAGTCAGGTACGGGGCGCATATGTCGTTGTATCTGAAATCGCAAAAAGCCATACTCGTGGCTCCAAAAGCTTTGTTAGTAATTCCGCTAAAGCTTCGGTAAAAGTTGGCTTGGCGGCTATGGTTTTAACCTGCGGTAGTGGGTTGATTTCGGGTGTTGATGCAGCGCCTAACAGAGGCCTTTCTTTGGCTCCTGGTGAAGGTCCTAATGATGGTGGGTTTACATATTTATATCCTAGCCAAAATTCTCCTTATATTCAAATGTATGATTACAAAACACCGGGGAATCCAGGACAAGGATATTTATATACAAATAATAAGGTGTTTGGCATCCAAATCGGTAACAATGCGAATGCCCGTGCTAATGATGGTTCTGTGTCTGGTATTTCTATCGGTGACTATTCCCAATCTCGTGCGTTGGGTATCGGTTTAGGCCACTATGCTCAATCTGAACAAATCGGTGCTATTGCTGTTGGCTCTGCTGCGAAGGCAAAAGGCTTTAACTCTTTGGCGATGATGCGTCAAGCCTATGCAGGTGAACAATATGCGGCAGCTATTGGTACGGCAGCATCTGCACAAGGTAAAGCGAGCTTGGCTATGGGGCACTCCGCATTAGCAACAGGTGATCAATCTATTGCTATTGGCTCTGCAAATCCAACACCAATGAAGGATGATAAAGGTACACCGTATACAGCATATGACGGAACTACTAATACTCAAGCTAATGCAGCTCGTTCTATTGCTATCGGTCAAGGTGCTAAATCAAATACCGTAGATAGCATAGCTATGGGTACAGGTGCTAATGTAGTAGCAGGCACAAATTATAAAGGCGAGAATTATACTCACGGCATAGCTATCGGCAGTAATGCTCTTTCTCAGGGAATACAAGGTGTAGCTATTGGTAACGGTGCAGCACATTATCGTGATAATGCGGTTGCTCTTGGTAACAATGCGCAAACTCGTGCCAAAGACGGCATCGCTATCGGTAATAATGCTGAATCCGGCATTCAAAATGATCCTCAATACAAAGTAAATAATTCCGTTGCTGTAGGTAACTCTGCACGTGCTCATGGTGGTTCCGGCGTTGCTCTTGGTAATGATACATATGCATTGGGCGGATCTTCTGTGGCTGCAGGTAATGCGGCATGGGCATTAGGTGAACGTTCCACAGCTATCGGTAACAATGCTCATTCTGAAGGTTACGGCTCTATTGCTATGGGTCGTGAAGCGAGTGCTTTGAGTACTCAAGATGGAGACAAGAAAAATGTTGTGGCTATCGGTGATGATGCACAAGCAACTGGCTCCCGTTCCATCGCATTGGGCGTAAGCGCTCAAGCTGGTACATTAGAACGTGTACGTGATCGTAGCGTTTACAAAGATAATCCTGAATTAATCACTAAACTTAAAGCTCAAAAAGAAGTAACTGATGCAGTAGCAATCGGTAGCGAAGCAAGTGTACAAGAAAACGAAGGCTTAGCTCTCGGTAGCAAAGCAACAGTAAATAATGTTCGTGGCGTTGCATTAGGTGCTAATTCTGCAACAGCTGCCCCTGTAAGCACAGCTAGTGAAACTATTAATGGTTTAAAATACAACTATGCAGGTGGTACTGCTGATTCCACAGTTAGCGTAGGTAATACTTCTACAAAACGTACAATTACAAACGTTGCTGCTGGTCGTGTAAGTGCACAATCTACAGATGCTATTAATGGTAGCCAATTATATGGCGTTGCTAATGCAGTAGGTAATGTAGCTAACAGCACTAAGAATATCTTAGGCGGCAATGCTCAGGTTGACCAAAACGGCTCTATCACCATGACTAATATTGGTGATACAGGTAAAAACACTATTCATGAAGCTATCAAATCCGCAAATTCTGGTTGGGAACTTCAAGTTAATGGCCAAAAGGTTAAAGATGTAAAAGCTCCAAACCGTACAGTGAACTTTAACGCTGGTAAAAATATTAAATTAGAAGGCTCTGGAGACAATGTTACGGTTGCAACAGTTGATAATGCAAACTTCAACTCCGTTACAACTGGTAGCGTATCTATGAGCAAAACCGGTATCAATGCTGGTGGTTATCAAATTACCAATGTACAATCTGGCGGTGATACATTAACAAATGCGGCTAATATCGGTGATATTTCTCGTATTGCTGCAAAATACGATAAATACTTGCAACGTGGTTCTGCAACGTATGAAGCAAACGGTAATGGCAAGATTAACATGACCGGTACAAATGGCTTGACTGCTGAAGTAACAGGTTTGAAAAACACGTATGTTACATCTGGTACAGTATCCAATGACGGTAAGAGATTGACATTGACACGTAATGACAATCAAACATTCGATGTTGATATCTCTAAAATCTCTAATGGTCTTTCCAAAACTGACTACCGTTTGATTGCAAACCCTGCAGCAGGTAGCAATGGCGAATATAAAGTAGCTGCTGATGGTAGCATGACATTGACTGTTGCTGATGCTGATGGTTCCAACCCTAGACAAGTTAAGTTGACGAACCTTGCTTCTAAAGAGCAACAAGATATCAATACTACTAATATCACAAATAACACTAACAAGATTGCTAAAGGCTTAAGCTTCCAAGGCGATAACAATGTTAAAATCAACAAACAACTTGGCGATACTTTAGGTATTACAGGTGGCGCTACAGGTGCTTTGTCTGACAACAACATCGGTGTTGTAGCTAAAGACGGCAATCTAAATGTTAAGTTGGCAAAAGACCTAACAGGTTTGAACAGCGTAACTGCAGGTTCTGTTCGCGTAGGTAAACATAGCGACAATAAAAACTATGTAACTGGTTTGGACAATAAAGAATGGAATGTTCAAAACCCTACCATTACATCTGGTCGTGCAGCAACTGAAGATCAGTTGAAAAAAGTGTCTGATGAAATTAAGACTACTAATGCGGCTAAAACAGATTACCGTTTGATCAACAATGCAAACTCTGCAGACGGTTCTTACTCTGTAGAAAACAACAAGGTTGATTTAAAAGTTAAAGATGAAGCTCATCCTAACAGCCCTGCTAATACAGTAACAATCAACAACATCGCATCCAAAACTGAATTGGATAAATTGACAGAACGCGCTGTTAAATATGATCTTAACGGTACTACTGTTAATAAAAACAAGGTTACTTTGGAAGGCCAAGGCGGTACAACAATTACTAACTTGAAAGCTGGTGAAGTATCTTCTACTTCTACAGATGCTGTAAACGGTAGCCAATTACATGATGTGAAAATCGAAGCAGGTAAACATTCTAAAGTTACTGTTTCCGATGATAACCTCAAATTGACAACTACTCCTGCTACAAGCACTGAAGGTGCTAAATATGATCTTCGTTTGAACAACAAAGTGACATTGGGTAGCGGTAACAATCAAGTAGTTCTTGATGGTACAGCAGGTAGAGTAACTGCTAGTGGCGTTGTAATGGGCGCTCAAACTGTTCAAAATACGAAACATGCAAGCGAAACTGGTAATTATGTAACTAACTTGGACAATAAGAACTGGGATTCCACATCTATCGTATCCGGTCGTGCAGCGACTGAAGATCAGTTGAAAAAAGTTAGCGAGCAAATTACTCAACAAGGTAGCAGTGCAACTGACTATCGTCTTGTAAGAAACTCCAGTGCTGATGGTTCCTACAAGGTAAACGACAATGGTGAAGTATCCTTGACTGTAGAGGATAAAAACCATGCAGGCGTTAAAGAGCAAGTTACAATCAATAACATTGCATCCAAGACTTCTGTAGATAAATTGACAGATCGTGCTGTTAAATATGACATCAATAACGGTGTTGTTGATAAAACTAAGGTAACATTGGAAGGCGCTAATGGCACTACTATTACAAATGTAAAAGACGGTGCTGTAACAGCTACATCTACAGATGCTATTAATGGTAGCCAATTGTTCAAGACTAAAGAAGAATTGATCAATAAAGGCATGAAATTCGGTGCTGACTCCGGTAACGTAATCAATAAAAAACTTGGTGAACAAGTAAACGTTAAAGGTGGCATCACAGAAGCATCCAAATTGACTGCTGAAGACAATATCGGTGTTGTATCCGATGGCTCTAACGACTTGAAAGTTCGTTTGGCTAAAGACCTTAAAGGTTTGAACAGCGTAACTGTAGGTGATACAAAAGTTACTTCCAACGGTGTAACTATCAGCAACGGCGCTACAAACAATGCATCTGTATCCCTTACTAAAACAGGCTTGGATAATGGTGGTAACAAGATTACTAACGTTGCTCGTGGTACAATCGACAGCGATGCAGTAAACTTGGCACAATTGAAAGAAGTATCCAACAGTGCATCTGCAGCAAATACAAAGGTAGCTGAAGGTAAAAACATTAAAGTTGATGAAAGCATCGACAATGTAACTAAAGCTAAAACATATACTGTAGGCTTGAAAGATGAAGTAACATTAGGCGCAGGTAATACAGCTATCAATATCAACGGTACAACAGGTATCGTGAAAGCCGGCACTGGCGATAATGCTGTGACTATCAATGGAACAAATGGTACTATCAACTCCGGTAAAGTGACTATTAATGGTACTACAGGTACTGTTAATGAATTGACTAACAGAACTTGGAATCCTAATGCTATTACTAATGGTCAAGCTGCGACAGAAGATCAATTAAAAGTAGTAGACAATAAAATTGATACTACAAAAACTGAAATCGTAGAAAAAGGCTTGAATTTCCAAGGCGATGCAGGTACTGCAATTCATAAAGACCTTGGTCAAACATTGAAAATCTCTGGCGGTCAAGCTGACGCATCCAAACTTTCAGAAAATAACATCGGCGTAGTTAATAACAACGGGGTATTGAATGTTAAACTTGCTAAAGATTTGACAGGCTTGAACAGCGTAACAACTGGTAATACTGTTATCAATAACGATGGTTTGAAAATCAACAACAAACAATTCGTTACAGAAAACGGCTTCAATGCTAACGATACTCAAATTACAAACGTGAAAGCTGGTACAGAGGATAATCACGCAGTTAACCTTAAACAGTTGAAAGAAGTATCTAACAACGCAGCTGCAGCTAAAACTGTTGTAAAAGCTGGCAAAAACATCAATGTAACTGATTCTGAAGATCCACTTACTAAAGCTAAAACTTACACAGTTGGTTTACAAGACACAGTAACATTGGGTTCTGGCAATACTGCTGTTAATATCGACGGCACAAAAGGTATTGTGAAAGCTGGCGAAGGCAACAATGCTGTGACTATCAACGGTACAAACAGCACAATTAATGCTGGTAACGTAGCGATTAACGGTGCAACAGGCAATATCAATTCCGGTAAAGTTCTTGTTAATGGTGCTAAAGGTACTGTAAACAACTTAACAAATATCACTTGGGATGCTGACCATATCACAAGCGGTCAAGCTGCAACAGAAGATCAATTGAAAGTTGTTGATAAGAAAATTACTGACAATGGTAGTAACTTGACTAAGAAGGGCTTGAACTTCAAAGGCGATGACGCTACAAGCATTCATAAAGATCTTGGCGAAACATTAGATGTTGTAGGTGGTACTTCCGATAAAGCTAAATTGTCTGACAATAACATCGGCGTGGTATCTGAAAACGGTAAGTTGAATGTTAAACTTGCTAAAGAGTTGACTGGTTTAACAAGTGTAACAACTGGTGCTACAACAATTAATAACGAAGGTTTAACAATTGGTGGTAAGAAATTCGTTACAGCTAACGGCTTTGATGCTAACAATACACAAATCAAAAACGTAAAAGCTGGTACTGAAGGTAATGATGCAGTTAACTTGAATCAATTGAACGAAGTTAAAAATGCGTCTAACACTACAGTAGAAGGTAGCGAAAACATCAATGTTGATTCCACAGTAGACCCTAATACACACGCTAAAACTTATAAAGTAGCATTGAAAGACAATGTAACTTTAGGTTCTGGCAATAATGCAATCAATATCAATGGTACTACAGGTATCGTGAAAGCTGGTGACGGTGCTAATGCTGTGACTATCAATGGTACAAATGGCACTATCAACTCTGGTAAAGTGACTGTTAACGGTACTGCTGGTACTGTAAACAACTTGACAAACATTACTTGGGATGGCAAAAACTTCACAAGCGGTCAAGCTGCAACAGAAGATCAATTGAAATCTGTTGATAAGAAAATCACTGACAACAGCACTGACTTGACTAAGAAAGGCTTGAACTTCCAAGCTGATTCTGGCGAATTAATTCATAAAGATCTTGGTCAAACATTGGATGTTGTAGGTGGCATTACTGAAAAATCTAAATTGTCTGACAACAACATCGGTGTGGTATCCGAAAACGGTAAGTTGAATGTTAAACTTGCAAAAGACTTAACAGGCTTGAACAGTGTAACAACAGGTCAAACAACTATCAACAACGATGGCTTGACAATCAATAACAAACAATTCGTTACAGATAATGGCTTCAATGCTAACAATACACAAATCAAAAACGTAACTGCTGGCGTGGAAGATAACGATGCTGTAAATGTTAAACAATTGAACGATGTAAAAGCTGCATCTAATACAAAAGTAGAAGGTAGCAAAAACATCAATGTTGATGAAACTGTAGATAATGTAACAAAAGCTAAAACTTACACAGTTGCATTGAAAGATACTGTAACATTAGGTTCCGGTAATAATGCAGTCAACATCGACGGTACAAAAGGTATCGTAAAAGCTGGTGAAGGCGCTAACGCAGTGACTATCAATGGCGTAAACAGCACAATCAATGCTGGTAAAGTAGCGATCGATGGTGTAACAGGTAACATCAATGCTGGCAAAGTTCTAGTTAACGGTGCAAATGGTACTGTAAACAACTTGACTAACAGAACTTGGGATCCTAATAACATCACTAACGGTCAAGCTGCAACAGAAGATCAATTGCAATCTGTAGATCAAAAAGTTACAGACAACAGTAAGAAAGGCTTGAACTTCCAAGCTGACTCTGGTGAATTAATTCATAAAGACCTTGGTCAAACATTGGATGTTGTAGGTGGCGTTTCTGATAAAGCTAAATTGTCTGACAACAATATCGGTGTTGTATCCGAAAACGGTAAGTTGAATGTTAAACTTGCAAAAGATTTAACAGGCTTGAACAGCGTAACAACTGGTCAAACAACTATCAACAACGATGGTTTGACAATCAACAACAAACAATTCGTTACAGCTAATGGCTTCAACGCTAACAATACGCAAATCAAAAACGTAACAGCTGGCGTAGAAGATAACGATGCTGTAAATGTTAAACAATTGAACGATGTAAAAGCTGCATCTAATACAAAAGTAAAAGGTAGCAAAAACATCGACGTTGATGAAGCTGTAGATCCAACTACAAAAGCTAAAACTTACACAGTTGCATTGAAAGACACTGTAACATTGGGTTCCGGTAACACAGCTGTTAACATCGACGGTACAACTGGTATCGTGAAAGCTGGTAACGGTGCGAACGCAGTAACTATCAATGGTGTAAACAGCACAATCAACGCTGGTAAAGTAGCAATCGATGGCGTAACAGGTAACATCAATGCTGGTAAAGTTCTTGTTAACGGTGCAAACGGTACTGTAAACAACTTGACTAACATTTCTTGGGATCCTGCACACATCACAAGTGGTCAAGCTGCAACAGAAGATCAATTGAAAGTTGTAGATAGCAAAATCGATAAGAACACTGAAGACTTGACTAAGAAGGGCTTGAACTTCCAAGCTGATTCTGGCGAAGTAATCCATAAAGATCTTGGTCAAACATTGGATGTTGTAGGTGGCATTACTGATAAAGCTAAATTGTCTGACAACAATATCGGTGTTGTATCCGAAAACGGTAAGTTGAATGTTAAACTTGCAAAAGATTTAACAGGCTTGAATAGCGTAACAACTGGTCAAACAACTATTAACAATAATGGTTTGACAATTGGCGGTAATACATTTGTTACAAACAACGGCTTCAATGCAAACAATACACAAATCAAAAACGTTAAAGCTGGTACAGAAGATAGCGATGCTGTTAACCTTAAACAATTGAATGAAGTAAAAGCTGCGTCCGATACTAAGGTAAAAGGTAGCAAGAACATTCATGTTGAAGAAGAAATCAACGATCTTACAAAAGCTAAAACATACACTGTAAACTTGAAAGACACAGTGACATTGGGCTCTGGCAATACATCAGTTCATTTCGATGGTACAACAGGTATCATTAGAGCTGGCGAAGGTTCTAATGCTGTAAATATCAATGGTACAAACGGTACAATCAACTCCGGTAAGGTAACTATCAATGGTGGTTCTGGTACTGTTAACGATTTGACTAACAGAACTTGGGATCCTAATAAGATCACTAATGGTCAAGCTGCAACAGAAGATCAATTGAAAGTTGTAGACAACAAAATTGATAAAAATACTGAAGACTTGACTAAGAAAGGCTTGAACTTCAAAGGCGACTCCGGTGAAGCTATCCATAAAGACCTTGGTCAAACATTGGAACTTAAAGGTGGCGAAGCTGATGCTTCTAAACTTTCAAATGGTAACATTGGCGTAGTTAATGAAAACGGCAACTTGAACGTTAAACTCGCTAAGAATCTTAAAGGTCTTGATTCCGTAACTGTTGGTTCCGATCCAAGCAAACAAGTTGTTCTTGATAATAAAGGCGTGTCCGTAGGCGGTAAAACATACATTTCTAACGAAGGCTTAAACGCAAATAATCAAAAGATTACTAACGTGGCAGCTGGTGTAAATGATACAGATGCAGTTAACGTTCAACAGTTGAAGAGCAGCATGGCGGCAGCAACTACAACAGTGAAAGCTGGCGATAGCGGCAATACAACTGTAACATCTACAACAAATGCGGATAAGTCTAAAACATACACTGTAGATATCAAAAAAGACTTGAACTTACGTAGTGTAACTACAACTACAGACGATCAACAACACTCCACTTTAACAAACGGTAGAGGTGTTACAAGCACTGATACATTTGGTAATAAGACTACTCTTACTGCAGATAATGTGAAAGTATCTGATAGTCAAAATAATACAACTCAAACAACAGCTAAAGGTGTACTTGTAGATAATCCAACTAAGGCCACTGAGTTGACTGTTGACGGTGTTGTAACTACTGACAAAAAGACTAAGAGAACAAGCACAACTGCAGATGGTGTGGTTGTTACATCTGGCATGGGTAGTACTAAAGTAACTACTACTGTTAGCAGCAACGGTGTTGCAATTACTACTCCTCCAGCAGGTCAAGGGTCCCCTAAAGATGGTACTGGTGCAGTAACATTGACTAAGGACGGCTTGAACAATGGTGGCAATAAAGTTGTTAACATGGCAAGTGGTTATGGCGAAGGCGAAGATATCAACAATATTGCTGATAATAGCAGCAGCTTAACAAATGGTGCTAACATCGGCGACTTGAAAAAAGGTATCGATGGCCTTAAGAAAGCTGGCTTAGACTTTGCAGGTGACAAAGGTGAATTCCATCGTAACTTAGGTGAAAAAGTAACCGTTAAAGGTGGCGTTACTGATGAAAGCAAACTTTCCTCTGCAAACAATATCGGTGTTATTTCCGATAACAACGGCAGCTTGAATGTTCGTTTGGCAAAAGATATTACTGGTATCAACTCCATTACAACTATGGATAACTCCGGTCATACAACTGTAACAAACGGTAATGGTATCACAATCAAAAATAATGGTGGTGGCAGCGTATCCTTAACAAGCTCTGGTTTGAATAACGGTGGTAATAAGATTACTAACGTAGCACCAGGTGAAATTAGCTCCACTTCTACTGATGCTGTTAATGGTTCCCAACTTAATCGTGTTGCAAACAGCATGAATAATGTTGTAAAAGAAGTTCGTCAAGTTGGTGCTTTATCCTCCGCGTTGTCTGCATTGAAACCTATGGCTTATGATCCTTACGAACCTACTCAAATCATGGCAGGTTATGGTAACTACCGTGGTGACTCCGCATTGGCATTAGGCGTGGCTCATTACAAAAATGAATCCATGATGTTACATGCTGGCGTAGCTTGGGCGGGTAGCAATAGCCATATGATGGCAAATGCTGGTGTAACTTGGAAAGTAGGCAACAGAGACGGTGAAGCAGAAACTGCAGATCGTTATCGTAAAGGACCTATCAGTTCTACATATGCAATGCAACGTGAACTTGCTGCAATGAAAGCTGAAAATCAAGGATTAAAAGGTGAAGTAGCGGATTTGAAAGCTGAAAATGAACAAATGAAAGCTAATATTGCTGCAATGATGGCAAGACTAGGTTTATAATACGTTCATGCTGAACATTACGGGTTGAGGATTCCCTTTTGGGGGTCCTCTCACCCGATTTAATTCGTTGATAGAAAAGAGGAATATATAATGAAAAAATCCACTTTGCTTGCTTTCACAGCGGCAGTATTATTCGGCAGTGGCGTATTCCATGTTAATGCGGCATCTGCTACATTTGATGATCCATTGCTTTTACCAAATCCGGCTAAAGCGCCTACAACAGGTTCTGTTGTATTGGTTCCTGTGGCTAGCCCTCAGGCAGTGCAAAGTATCCATGAATTTGTGAAAGCATGGGAAAATGCGGAAAAACACATTGCTTTAGCTGAAAGCAAAAAGAATAATCATCAAGCGTTAACTAAAGAAGAAGCTAAATGGTTACATTCTAAAGATAAGCATAACTATGCTGATTATTTCCGTAAACATTCTTTAGGTTATGTACATGGCCAAGAAACTGCATTGAACTGGAATGGTGAAAACCGTAATAAAAACGAGTATAGCTATTACACATTCCCTAAATATGATAAGGACCAAGGTTACACAAATAGCTATGGTTACAATGTATTGCGCAGCATGGTTGATCGCATGAATGAATTGCTTCAAAAACAAAAGGCCGTTGGCGGTCCTTTGACTGATGAAGAAGCACAAGCATTGGAAGATGCTATGCTTGATATCATGGCTCAAGATCAAGAACATGTATCTAATGAAGAATTGCGTTATTACATGAACGAAGCAGTTTGGTTTGCTACAAAACAAACTGTAAAAAATATGTCTGCAGAAGAACCTTCTGTTGGCGATATGCACGAAATCAACCTTCGTGAAGCGATTCAAACAGATAACTAATTATCTAATACATATATAATTAAATCTTTATATGTATAACTTTTGTTGTATAGAGTATGCAGATGCAATACCTTATATATAAAAGTTTTTAATATGCAGTGTTGAGACGCAAATAAGGGATTCTATAAATACACTGTTATATAGGCAAGAAGCCGCAACAGAATGCAATATGTATTCTTGTTGCGGCTTCTTTTTATTTTAAATTCTCCTTATATGATATGTGTGGAAACGTGATATAACTCAAGTTTTAAATTTGTAAAATTAGGCTGTGAAAGTGTGTAAAAATAATGGCAAAAATTTTCTGAAATTTATAGTAAAATTTGCCCAAATTTTGTTGACATCAGTATATGGAAATGTTATTATATTCAAGTACCCCATATGAAGGGGCACAGATCTTTGAAAACTGAACAATGATAGGTAATCAATCGAAATGATTGAACATA